>Ga0255336_100012_pt1 | contig 518837 bp, 455 predicted proteins | sample MeOH1_35cm_T3_17_FD_189102 | JGI IMG/M metagenome (GOLD analysis project Ga0255336, IMG submission 189102) | Sandy soil microbial communities from University of British Columbia, Vancouver, Canada - MeOH1_35cm_T3_179 | ecosystem: Engineered > Artificial ecosystem > Sand microcosm > Unclassified... | reverse complement strand
GCAAAAACGTCAACACCGCCAACAACAACGTCATGCCATCCTTCGGCACAACCGACGATGTCGTCCTCTATCTCGACGATATCTACGCCTACCTCAAAGCCAGAGCCGACGGTAAACTCCCAAGAGGCAGACCAAAAAGAATCGGCGAAGACGATGATTAGACGCGTTGTCGCAGCGGCATTGTCGCTGCTGTCAATGCAGGCGGCGCAGGCGCAGACGACCGAGCTCATCTCCCGGACCGAGCTGCGCGTCTGCGCCGATCCGAGCGACCTGCCATTTTCCAATCAGAAAGGGGAGGGGTTCGAGAACAAGATCGCCACCCTCATCGGTGCCGATCTGAAGCTGCCGGTGAGCTATGTCTGGTTTCCGCAGGTCGTGGGGTTCGTGCGCAATACCTTGCGCGCGCGCCAATGCGATCTGGTCATGGGCGCGGTCTCGGGCGACGATCTGATGGAGAACACCAACGCCTATTATCATACCGCCTACATGATCGTGACCCGGAAGGATTCCGGCCTTACGGCTCGATCGCTGGGCGATCCGGCGTTCGCCGACAAGAAGATCGGCGTCGTCGCCGCGACCCCGCCGACCGATCTGCTGCTGAAGCATGGGCTGATGCCGCACGTCGCCTCCTATTCGCTCGCGGTCGACACCCGCTACGATTCGCCGCCGCGGGCGATGCTGCAGGATCTGATCGACGGCAAGATCGATGTCGCCCTGCTATGGGGGCCGTTCGTCGGCTACTACATCAAGAAGGAACAATTGCCGCTGCAGGCGGCGTTGCTCGACGGTGACGACGGCTCGGTCCGCCTCGATTTCCGCGTCGCGATGGGTGTGCGCGCGAACGAGCCGGAATGGCGCCGCCGCATCAATTCGGCGATTGAACACCATCGGGCCGAGATCACCCAGATTCTCGTGGAATACGGCATGCCGATGCTCGACGAGCAGAACCGGCTGATCCCGGCGCCGCAGTGAGAGCGGCTGCGGCAATCTGTGCCGCCCTGCTGCTGGCGGCGTCGGGGGCCCGCGCGTCCGGCGTGCCGGAGCCGGAGGGCTATCGGCTCGACGATTATCGCGCGCCCGTGCCGGACGGCGTGGCGGGGGCCAAGGTCCTTCGCACGGAGACGGTCAAGGCCATGCTCGACCAGGGCGGCGTGGTACTGATCGACGTTCTGCCGGCGCCGCGGCGGCCGGAGGGAATGAAGCCGGATCAGCCCTGGATGCCGGTGCCGCGCCGCGATCTGCCTGGCAGCTTGTGGTTGCCCGATGTCGGCCGCGGTGCGATAAGCTCCGACTTGGATCGTTGGTTTCAGGACGGGTTGGCGCGCGCGACCGGGGGGGACAAGGACAAGCCGATCATCTTCTATTGCCTGGCCGATTGCTGGATGAGCTGGAACGCTACCAAGCGCGCCGTCGGCTATGGTTATCGAAATGTCGCCTGGTATCCTGATGGGACCGACGGCTGGGCCGCCGCCGGGCTTCCTTTGGTCGTTGCAACGCCGGCAAGTGAAACAGGGAAATAGAGCAGAGGAATGACGATGATGATGCGTTCGATACTGTGCGTGACGGCGGTGGTCGCGGTCATGGGGATGACCCAGCAGGCGATGGCCGATGGCGACGCTGCGGCCGGCGCCACGATCTTCAAGAAATGCGCCGTCTGCCATTCGCCGGACGCCGGCGTCAACAAGGTCGGCCCGAGCCTGCACGGCATCGTCGGCCGACATTCCGCCAGCATCGCCGACTATAATTACTCGCCGGCCATGAAGAGCTTCGACAAGGATTGGACGCCGGAGCAGCTCGATACTTACCTGGCCGATCCGCGCGCCGTCGTGGTCGGGACCAAGATGGTGTTTCCGGGGCTCAAGGACGCGACCGACCGGGCCAACGTCATCGCCTATCTTTCCACGCTGAAGTGACCAAACCCCCCGTCGCGGCAATGCCGCGGCGGGGTTGCCCTCTCCGGAGAAGACTGTAGAATTCGGCAAACGCCGAGGTTGCGGCCCTGAGCGAGCGCCACCTGCCGTCAGGTCTTTCCGGAGAGAGAGATGAAGTACGACCCCGAAGACGCCGAGAAATATAAGACCCTGATGCGGGCGGCTAAGCCGGACGCGATGCAGATCAGCTTCGCGCTCGGTCGGCAAGGCAAGGATCCGGTGCTCTTCACGGCGCGCGGCAAGCCCAACACCGCCATCAAGGGCATGGTCAAGGCGAATAAGGGGGCGAAGCTGACCAACATGGGTCAACTCGTCTATCACGACAATCAGATCGTCCTGAATTGCCGCAAGGCACCGTCGATCAAGATCCGGACCGATTTCCTCGAGTTTTTCAAACGCTCCGGCATTTCGCCGCTGACGCGGAACATCGTGCTGAAGGCCCCCGGCGAGTGGCACGACGATGTTTCCGGCGAAGAAGTGATGGACGTGCATGTCGAGGCCGACACCTCGGCGGAAGAGGATGCTCCGGTCGAGGAGGAATCGGGCACCACGGAAACGGAAGAACCGTCGGTCGGCGCGCAGCCGGAGGCGCCCGAGGTCGATCTCGGCGCCCGGTTGGCAGCGCTCTCGGCGCGGCAGGTTCAGCTCGCCGATTTCCTCAAGGGGGCAGCCGCCGAAATCCGCAATCACGCCGATCTCATCCCGGTCTTCAAGGATGCGCTCCAGAAGACGACCGAGGCCAAGGGCCTGATCGCCAAGCAGGATGCCGATGGGGCGGACGCGGTGCTCACCGCCGCCGAAGCGGATCGGGAAAAGCTGGCGTCGCTCGGCCAGGCCCCGGCACCGAGCGCCGAGCCCGAGCAGCCGGTGCCGGCGGCGCCGGCGCCCGAACAGCCGAGCACGATGGCGGCCTATATCCAGAGGCAGGTCGACGAGCTGATCGGCCATGCCAAGGCGCAGGTCGCCTTCCTTGGCGAGCAGGAAAAACAGCCCGATTACAGCGTCTTCGCGCGCGTTCTCAACCGCCATCTCAACGGCTCGACGGAAGCTGTCGATAACGATGTCGTCAAGCTGCAGCTGGCGATCGGCCGGCCGGAGATGCTGGCGCAGCTGCTCGGCCTCGGCGGCGGAAAATCCTACAAGGCGCCCAGCGCCAAGGGCTGGTCCGACGCCCGCAAGGCGGCGCTCGACAAGGCCGCCGCGCTCAAGAATGCGATCAAGCAGGAATTCGCCGCCGAGGCCGGCAAGATCGACGAAGGCTTCGGGCAGTTGGACGCGTTCTTCACACAGATCGACGATAAGCTCGCTGACGAGATCGAGCAGCTGGCGAAGATCACCGACAAGGACAAGAAAGCCGAGCAGGAGAAAAAGGCCGAAAAGCTGCTCGAAAAATATCGGTCCGAGCTCGCTTCCCGCAACGCGTTCCTGTCCGAGATCGACAAGAATCCCTGGGGCGTGCAGACCGACCTGGTGCCTTCACTGACGAAGGCGCTGGAGGCGGTCGGCAAGTCTCTGGCACCGGCGGCCTGAAGCAATAGGCGTGGGACGGCGCGACGCGCCGTCCCACGCTTTGATCAAATCCCGGCGCCGCCCTATCCGCGCTATTTCACCGCTTCAAAGAAGCTGAAGCCGCTGGTCACCTGACCGCCGCTGCGGGCGAGCGCGGTTTGAACCGATTGCAGATAGGGGCCGATCTCCTCGGTCTGCGGCTGCTTGTCAAAGAGCGGGACGGGTGAAAGCAGTACCACCAGCATATTGGGGCCGAACGGCTCGGCAATCTCATAGGCGTCATCGCGGGCTGATGGCTTGGCGCTGCCGAGCGTAATCTCCTGGCCGGCCTTCACCCGATTGTTCGGGACATGCGGTGAGGGCAGCATATGGACGACGCTGCCGGCATTGTCGATATAGTCGACATAGAGATAGCCGTCGCGATCGGCGACCGTCTTGACCACCAGCTTCTCGCCATTTTTGTAGACCGCAGACGGCTTGTTGAGCTCGAGTCGCGGGGCTGCGCCCGGGCCAGTCGCCGCATCGAGCGCCTTGACCACGTCGCAATGCGGCTTGACATAGACATTGACCGAATCGGCGCCGATCTGACCGCCGGGCAGGGTGCGGACCTCGCTTTTCAAGCCGGCGAGATCCTGCTGGCTGCTGACGAACCCTCTGATCTGGCCTTTGAGATCGTCGCCGGCGGTCAATTCGAGCTTGGCGCATTGGAAACCGGCCAGAATCGGCTGGGCCGCGGCGAAGAGCGCGGCGCGCGTCGGCCGCGGTGGCTCGACCGGCGGACTGACGATGGGCGGCGGCGGTGATACGGAGGCCGGTGGCGACGGCGAGGCTGAGATCGGTGGCGGGGGCGGCGAGGCTGCCGGCTCCTTGACCGCCACCATCTCGTTGGGCTTGAGGAAGAAATACCAGCCGGCGCCGGCCGCGGCGGCGAAGGAGATGAGGCCGGCGGCGACCAAAATGCCGACGCCGGAGCGTCGCGGCTTCTCGGTTCCCGCCGGCGATCTGTCGACGACCGGAGCCGGTTCGGGCGGGCTCGGCGGCATCAAGCCGAGCGCGTCGAGCGAGGGCGGTTCCGATACGGCCGCGATCGGGGCCGCAGTTGCGCCCGCCCGCAGCTCGCTCATGGATTGCGGCCGGTTCTGCGGATCCGGCTCGAGCAGCGGCGCGATCTCGGCCCTGAGTTCTTCCGGGACCTGGCTCAGATCCGGAACGCCGCGGCGCGCCTCGATGACCGAGATCGGCGAATTGCCCATCGGCAGCGGCTGGCCGATCGCGGCTGCGGCCAACACCAGGCCCAGGCTGTAGATGTCGGAACGGCCGTCGACCCTGCCATCATACATGCCGAGTTGCTCGGGCGAGACATAGGAATATTTGCCCGCGAAATCCGTGCCCAGCACAGTGCGGTCGCCCGGCTCGGTCGATTTGGCGATGCCGAAATCGATGATCTTGGCGAGGTCGGTCCGGCCATCGACCAGGATGATGTTGTCGGGCGAGATGTCCCGGTGAAAGATGCCCTTCTCGTGCGCGGCGCCGAGCCCCATGGCGATGCGGTCGCGCAGCATCCGGACCTCGAACGGTTCCAGCCGCCGCTGCTTCAGCACCTGGGCCAGGGACGGGCCGTCGACGAACTCCATGACCAGGTAGCGATGGCCATACTCGTCGCGGAACAACCCCTCATAGGCGACGACGGCATCGTTGCGCACGCGCCGGAGCTTGCGCGCCTCCTCCTGAAACAGCGAGATGATGCGCGGCTCGTTGGCGAGTTCCGGCAGGATGACCTTGATCGCGTGCAGGCTGCCGAGCTCGGCGTGGCGGGCACGATAGACCTCGCCCATACCGCCGCGCGCGAGCACCTGCTCGATCTCGTAGGTATGGCCGAGCAGGACGCCCGGACGGATGGCGACAAGTTCCGGCGCATGCGGTGGCGTGACCGGCGTAATCGTGCCCGATTCGGCGGCCGGCGGCAGCGGTGATGCCGTAGGGGGTGCCGATTTGGGAACGAACCGCGTCGCCTCGTCTTCGGCATCGGTCGGGTCGGTAGGCGGTGAGGTTGGATCCGACATGACCTCTCGCGGGAGCTGTAGCCGTGGCCACGCACGCGCCGAGCGACTCCGCAAGGGCGACATTAGCGCCCTCGACAGCCGGAACTCGTTTGACTGCGGCCGATCCATGCGGATACCGCGCACTCTCGAAAATGTCCACCGAAAGCTCGTGGATTCGACGATGGCGAGCAGTCGATCGCTTCGGTTCGCGAAAAACCATGCAGGAAGAACCGCATAGTTTTGTTCCGGTTTTGGCGATAAGCTCCCTGTGCTATGCATTGAATGCGGCCTTCCCGGGCCCGGGCGACGTGATCGCCACTGGCACCACGAGGGTTGCAATGTCAGATAATAGGCTGATCGACCTCAAATCCACGCTGGACGCGACCAAGGTCACGTTGGTTGGGATGTCGGGTAGCGAGCGGCTGAACGAGTTGTTCGAATACCGTCTCGATCTGCGCTATGCCACGAACGATCTCGACATCGTCACCGTGCTCGGCACCCACATGTCGGTGACGCTCGACCTGAACGAGGATGCCAGCAAGCAGCGCTTCTTCGACGGGCTCGTGACCCAATTCGCCTACGAGGGCATGGATGCCAAGCTGGCCCGGTTCACCGCCACGATTCGCCCGTGGCTGTGGCTGCTGACGCGCCGGCGCAACTGCAAGATCTTTCAGAACAAGACCGCGCTCGACATCATCAAGGCGGTCTTCGCCGACTATCCCGCCGCCAGCTTTCAGGACAACACCACGGCCCCGACCGGCGGCTGGGTGACCCGTGACTATTGCGTCCAGTATAATGAGAGCGATTTCGCGTTCGTCAGCCGGTTGATGGAAGAAGAAGGCATCTTTTATTTCTTCAAGCATCAGCTCGACCAGCACCAGCTGATCCTCGCCAACCAGCTCTCGTCACTCTCGACGGTGGACGGCTTCGACGAGCTGGAGTTCGAGCCGGACCAGACCAAGAATCGCATACTCAACGATGTCGTGTTGGATTGGCGCGTCTCGACCGAGATCGAGACCGACAAGGTCACGCTCACCGACTATAATTTCGAGACGCCGACCGCCAACCTCCAAAAGATCGAACAGCTGAGCCAGCGAAGCGACAGCATGACGCTGGAAGTCTACGAATATCCGGGCCGCTATATGACGGCGGCGCCGGGCGGCGATGTCGCCAAGGCGCGCATGGAAGAGCTGGGTTCGCCGTTCAAACGGGTCCATGGCAGCGGATCGGCGCGGTCGCTCACGGCCGGCACGCTGTTCACGCTGAAGAACTCCGAACGGCAGGATCAGGATGCCAAATATGCCGTCACCGGCACCGACCTGACGGTTCGACGCGAATGGGGCGATGCGTCCGCTGCCGACATGCTGTTCGAATGCTTTTTCGAGGCCTTGCCGTCGACGGCACCGTTCCGTCCGCGCCGCATCACGGCACGGCCCTATCTGCCAGGCCCGCAGACGGCCTTGGTGGTCGGTGCCTCGGGCGCCGAGATCGATACCGACAAGTATGGGCGCATCAAGGTGCAGTTCTATTGGGACCGGCTGGGCACCAAGGACGAGAGCAGCTCGTGCTGGATCCGAGTCGCGCAGAAGCTCGCCGGGCCGAATTTCGGCACCATGTTCATTCCCCGGGTCGGGCAGGAGGTGGTGGTCGAGTTCCTCGAGGGCGATCCGGACCGGCCGCTCGTCACCGGCGTCGTCTACAACGCCACCAACATGCCGCCCGACGCCCTGCCGGACAACAAAACCCGCACGATCATGCGGACCCGCTCCTCGACCGGCGGAGACGCCACGAAATTCAATGAATTCACCTTCGAGGACAAGGCCGGTTCCGAATATATCTTCCTGCACGCCCAGAAAGACTTCAACGGCGAGGTCCTGAACAACTACTCGATGAAGGTGACCAAGGACATGACCGAGGAGGTGCTCGAAGGGAACCGGGCACTCACGGTCGACAAGGGTAACGACACCGTCACCATCAGCCAGGGCAACCAGGCGGTGACGGTCAGCCAGGGCAATCAGACGATCGATATCAGCCAGGGCAAGATGACGGTGACGGCGATGAGCGATATCGCCATCACCTCGCAGAGCAAGATCACGCTGACGGTCGGCGGCAGCTCGATCACGATCGAGCCGACTGCGATCTCGGTGAAGGCGATGAACATCACGGTGGCGGGCGATCTCGGCGCTACCGTCAGCGGCGTCAACACCAAGGTTTCGGGCGACGCCATGCTGACCCTGCAAGGCGGTCTCACCAAGATCAACTGAGGCGGAGCAGGTTTCAGCCGAATGGGCAGCCGAAGCTGCACGGGCTGAGGCGAACGGCCGGCACGATCAGCTGGAGATGAGCCAGCAGCGAGACCATCGGCAGGCCTACCTGCAGCACCGGCAGGGTCGTCGGGACCTGCCAATTGACGGCGGCGAGCTGCGGCAGATCGAGGCGCAGGATCAGCTCGATCTCCGGCATGGTGATCGGCGGCAGCAGGGCCGGAATCGGCAGGTTGACCCTGAGCGCTGCCTGGAAGAGAAGCTTCATGCCGGCCAGCAGCCGGCCCACGCTCGCATTCATCGCTTCGGTCAGGTTCGCGGTCTCGGTGAGATTTATGTTGAGCGAGGGCAGAAGGCTCAGCAGCGACAGCGCGCTGAGCAGAGTCGGCGGAACGATCGGCGCGCTTAGTTGCAGCGAGACGAAGGGCCGCAAGGCGGCGGCAAGGGCGGCCGTGTCGGAGATGTCGATCTTGAGCGCGACGCCGAGCGCCAGCAGCGGCCGCAGCGACCCCATGAGCTGAAGCTTCGGCAGCAGGAAGGGCGGGTAAGGGGTCTGGGGCAGGAAGATCTGGAGCGCTGCGGCGAGGCGTGCCTCGATATCGGCCGGCGGGTTCATGAGATCGATTCCCAGCACCGCCTTGACCTGGGCGGCCAGCGCCACCAGCGCCGAGAGCCTGGCCAACGGTGCCACCGGCAATGCCGCCAGCGGCGCCAGCGGTGCCAGATCGATCTGGGCCATGAGCTGCGGCAGCATCGCAATGTCGCCCGGCATGTCGAAGCCGAGATTCGCCTGAAGATGGATCGACAGGTTGGCGAGCCCCATGAGCGTCGGCAGGCCGGCGGTGAGGCTGATCTGCGGGATCTGGAGCTGCTCGATCGGTCCGAGCAGGGCCGGCGGAAACGGCACGGGCGGCGACAGAGTCAGGATCTCGGACAGCGACAGCAGCACCGGCGGCAAGGCCGGGATCGCCAAGGTTGCGGAGGCGGAGAGTGCCGCGCTGACACTGGCCGAGGCCGAGAGCAGCGGAGCCACGCTCGGCTTGCAGAAACAGACCATGACCTCGATCGTGCTCCGGAGGAGGAAGCCGGGGCGGGCGGCTCCAGGAATTTGCGATTGGCCGAAACCTGCCCGTGAGCGATAATGCCAAGAGATCATACATGCGCCGATCGGTTAAGGCGATCATGGCGCGCCGGTCGATCGCAAGGAGAGAGCGCATGCCCCCGGCCGCCCGGGTCACGGATATGATCCTGCAGCAGGCACCCCATTGCCACGCGCCGATCCATCCGGCGGCCCTGGTGCCGACGCCGGTGCCGCACCCCGCCTTGCCGCTTCAGATCATCCCGCCGGGCGGCGTCACCGTGCTGATCGGCGGCATGCCGGCGGCGCGCGTCGGCGACATGTCCCAGCCCTGCATGCTGCCGGGCTGCGTTCCGGCCGGCCCCGGCGTGATCCAGATGGGCTCGGCGACCGTGCTCATCTGCGGCCAGCCGGCCGCCCGCGTCGGCGACATGACCATGCATGCAAGCTGCGTGGCGCCGATCCCGAGCCCGACCGGCCAGGTGATGCCGCCGGGCTGCCCGACCGTGATGATCGGCGGCTAGTGAAGCTCGGCCATTTCGAAGCGCTGGGACCGGTCTGCCCGCGCTGCCGCGCGGCGGGGCGCGATGTTCATCCGCTCGCCTTGGCGCTGATCGAACGCGAGACGGCGGGCGATGTCGCTGAGGGCATTCTGCATTGCCCCGAGCCGGCTTGCCGCCAGGAATATCCGATCATCGACGGCGTGCCGATGATCGTGCCCGATGTCGCTGGTTTCCTCGCCGGCCAACTGCCGCAGATCACCGCCCGCGACGATCTCGGCCCGGCGCTCGAAAGCCTGCTCGGCGACGCCGCCGGGCCGGGCAACTGGTTCGAGACGGGGCGGCACTATCTCAGCACCTATGCCTGGGACGGTTATGGCGAGCATGATCCCGAGGAGCGGGCGGGCGAGCCGCTGCCGGGCGCCGTCAAACGCTGCCTCGATGCGGGGCTCGGGCTCGCCGGGGCCGCGCCGGCCGGGCCGATCCTCGATCTCGGCTGCGCCGTCGGCGCCACCAGCCTCGCGCTCGCCGCCGGCAGCAGCGATCTCGTGCTCGGCATCGACTTCAATTTCACGCTCGTCCGCTTCGCCCGGCGCGTGCTGCGCACCGGCCGCGTCGCCTATCCACGGCGGCGCATCGGGCTCGTCTACGATCGGCGCGATTTCGCCGTGCCGCTCGACGGCGCCGAGCGGGTGGATTTCTGGTGCTGCGACGCGCTGGCATTGCCGCTGCCGGACCGTGGCTTCGCGCTGGTGACGGCGCTCAATCTCCTCGATTGCCTGCCGGCGCCGCTCGATTTCCTGCAAAGCCTGCCGTCGCTGCTGAGGTCGGGCGGCAAGCTGGTGCTGGGCACGCCCTATGATTGGTCGGCCCAGGTGACGGCGCCGGCCGCCTGGATCGGTGGCCATTCCCAACGCGGCCCCCATCAGGGCGCGGCCGAGCCGCTGCTTGCCGCCCTGCTGACGCCGGGCGCCCATCCGCAATCGATCGAGGGGCTGCGCCTGCTCGCCGAGGTCCAGCATTGGCCATGGCAGACACGGCTGCATGACCGCAGCGCCGTCGCCTATCGGACCCATCTGGTGGCGGCCGTTCGGGACTGACGGGGCCGAGCAGTTGCGACTGATCACTGTTTAGAAGAGGCCTGGACACGAGCGATGAGCCGCTATTGGAGCAATCTGGTTCACGAGCTGAAGCCATATGTTCCGGGCGAGCAGCCCCGCATGCCGGATCTGGTCAAGCTCAACACCAACGAAAGCCCGTTCGGTCCTTCCCCGCGCGTGCTCGAGGCGATCCGCGCCGAGGCGGCCGACACGTTGCGCCTCTATCCGGACCCCGAAGCCAAGGCGCTGCGGCAGACGCTGGCCTCCTACCACCATGTGCGGCCCGACCAGGTGTTCGTCGGCAACGGCTCGGACGAGGTGCTCGCGCATGTTTTCGCTGCACTGCTCAAGCACGATGCCCCGCTGCTGTTTCCGGACATTACCTACAGCTTCTATCCAGTCTATTGCCGCCTCTTCGACATTCCCTGCACCACCGTGCCGCTCGATGATTCCCTGCGGGTCCGCATCGCGGACTACCGCCGACCGGCCGGCGCGATCATTCTGCCCAATCCGAACGCGCCGACGGGCATCGCGCTTGCACGGGCGGAGATCGAGGGTCTGCTGAACGAACATCCCGACATACCCGTGGTGGTTGACGAGGCCTATGTCGATTTCGGCGCCGAGACCGCAATCCCGCTCGTAACCTCTCATCAGAATCTGCTGGTGGTGCAGACCATGTCCAAGTCGCGAGCCTTGGCGGGCCTGCGCGTCGGCTATGCGATCGGCGACGCCGCCCTCATCGAGGCGCTGACCCGGGTGAAGGACAGCTTCAATTCCTATCCGCTCGGCCGCCCCGCCCAAGCCGGTGCCATCGCGGCACTGGAGGATGAGGCCTATTTTCAGCACAGCCGCACCAGCGTGATCGAGAGCCGGGAACGGCTGAGAAGCGGGCTCGTTCAGCTCGGCTTCGAGGTTCTGCCGTCCTCGGCGAATTTCGTTTTCGCGCGTCATCCGGCGCATCGGGGCGGTTCGATGGCGGCGGCGCTCCGGCGGCATGCCGTGCTGGTCCGCCACTTCGCCGCCCCGCGAATTTCAGACTATCTGCGGATCACCGTCGGCACCGATGCACAGATCGACCGGTTGCTGTCCACGCTGTCGAGCATCATGAACGACGAATAAATCCGTCCGCGCTCCACGCTTCGCTTCCGACGCCATGATGAACGAAGAACAATCCGTCGGGATCGTATTTCGCCTTTATGCTTCGCAGCCGTGGATAATTCACGCCCCAGAAGGCTCGTTGCCAGGTCGGATTGAAGTAGTTGCTCTCTGAAACATAGGATCCGGCAGCGGGGACGATCTTGCGGAGCTCGGCCGCGGCTCGATCGATCTTGCCTGCATCGAGATGCGCCGCATCCCGATCCGGTGCCGCCCCTGGTTGCCCCGGATAGAGGGCCGCTTCCCCGCCGGCGATGATGGCCAGAGCGAAGGCGTCGCACACAGTCGGATTCATCGCCGTGTCCCGGGCCGCGGCGATCGCGGCGGCGGGCGCGCCGGCGAGACCTTTGTTGAAATGCAGGCCGACCTTCTTATGTCGGCTGCTCGCGAACAGGGCCTCGACAAAACGCCGCCGGTGTCCTTCCCGAAGCAGCGAGGCCGGCAGCCAAAGCGAGTCGAAGCCGTGCAGGAGAATGCCGACCTGCCCCTGATCGCCTTCCCACCAGCCGTGGAACTTTGGCGCCCCGGGTCGCTTGTCCGGGATCATCGAGTCGTTCCCTTCGACATCCCACCAATGCCGCGCTTCGGTCGCTCTCGCGCGAAGCTTGGTCACGACGGTAAAATCTTCCGGCGAGGCATCGACCCAGTCAAAAAATGCCTGCCAAACCTGCCCCACTTGATGATTATCGAACCCTTGGCACACCATCGAGAGCTCGAAAACATTGTCCGACCCGATCGAGACCTGCTCGCCCCAATGGGGATTTAGAAGGTTCTCGGCGTAAAAATCGACGAAGCGCCCGATCAATTTGCGGAAAGCATCGTCCGACCGGGCTTTGACCTTGCCCCATGCCGCGCCGAAGAAGGACGGCAGCTCATGGGTGCGCATTGTAAGCTTGGTGACTACACCCCAACTACCGCCACCGCCGCCCTTGACCGCCCAGAAGAGATCGGGATCTTTGCAGGCATTTATGGTGCGTACGACGCCATCCGCGGTGACGATCTCGGCCTCCAGCAGCCCTGCCGCCGCCGTGCCGAAACCTTTGGACAGGCTGCCGAATCCGCCGCTCTGGATAAGGCCCGCGACGCCGACGTCGGTGCAGCCGCCGCCCTGGACATATCGCCCGCCCTCAGTCGTCACGGCGTTGTAGAGGTCTATCCAAACGGCACCCGCTTCGGCGGTGACGGCCGGGACAGGGAGAACCTTGCCTTCACAGCCTTGGGGAACGAAGCCGTCATGCAGGGTCACCCGGTTCATCGCCCGCGTCCAGACAAGCAATGAATCCGCCGCGTTCGAGGTTCCCTGATAGCTATGGCCGGCGCCCTTGACGACCAGCCGCAGATTATTCTCACGCGCGAAATTGACGGCGGCAGCGACATCGGCAGCGCTTTGGGCTTTGACCGCATAGACGCTCGGCGCGGGTGCCCAGGCGTCCAACCAGCCGGAAATCTGCGTCCCCGCCGGCTGATCGCCGATATAGAAGGGATTGTGGATGTTTTCTTGGACGGTACGGCAGGCTGCGCCGTCCGATGCCGTCCCACACGCGCCGAACAGCGATTGCACCTCGATCAGATTGCCGCCGACGGCTTCTTTCAGTGTCTGCCAGCATGCGGCGCCGGGCCAACTCTGATCGGTGGGGCGCACCCGGCGTCGGGCGGGAGGCGTGGCCGCTGCAGCCATCAGACCCTGTGGCAGGATCGACAGCGTGGGAATTGCAGCAATGCTCTTAAGCAAGCTTCTCCGATGCATCGGCGACCTCGCGGGGTATGCACACGCTGCTATTCGAGCCCGATCAAAGCCCCTTCAGCAGATCCGCCAAATCCGGGTCCATCTCTTCCTCGCCGCCGGCCGCCGCAGGCGGCGGCTCGGCCGGCTCGTCGAGCATCTTCAGGAGCGCGTCGAGCTCGGCGTCGCCTTCCGGCTCGGCTGCAGCCGCTTCCGCGACCGGTTCGGGCGCCGGCTCCGGCTCGGCGGCCGGTTCCGGCGTGTCGAGAGATTTCAGCAGATCCTGCAGATCGTCGTCGCTGACCGCCGGCGCGGCCTCGGCGACCGGGGCCGCGGCAACCGGGGCCGCGGCAGGTGCCGGCTTGGCGGCGGGCGGCGGCGGGGGCGCGAATTTCTTGGGTTCGGCCCAGGGGCCGATCAGCGTGTCGCCGAACATCGAGATGAAGCCGCCGAGGCGGACTTCCGGCCGGCCCTTGATCGAGACCACCGGCATGAAATGCTGCGAGCGCAGCCAGGCCGCGGCTTTCTCCGGCATCAGCCTTTCGGTGCAGGGCAACGCCGTCACATCGTCGTCGGCGTCGCGATAGAAATAATAGGGCATGTCGTCCATCGACAGGACCGAGCCCAGATTCATCTTCCAGCCCTGCTGCTGATAGGTCTGGGCGAGCAGGATGCCGATGAGGGTCACCGGATTGGCCCAGAGCATGCCGCCGAGGCCTGAACGCGGCGTGAATTCCTCGAAATCGAAGGAATCGATCGGGTCGGTATTCTCGCCATAGGGCTGGCGCAGCAGGAAGCGCGGCAGGGCCAGGCCCAGATAGCTCGCTTCCGGCAGTGCGCGCAGCCCGGCCCAGGCCTGCTTCACCAGCGGATGGATCTCGTCCGGGTCCGAGATCAGCGCGTCGTTGCTGATCTGGGCGATGAAGGGAGCATACGCGGCGGCACCGATCTTGGCGGCGCGGCCGAGCAACTCGGCCTGTGGCGGCGTCAGATCGAAATTGTAGAAGCCCAGCAGGACCGAGAGCGCGCCCTGATTGGCGTCGAGCGCCGGCTGCTCGATCAGCAGCTGGTAGAGGGCAGTTTCCTCGAGCGACTCATGGGCGCTGAGATCGGCGGCGAATTCCTCGGCGCTGATATCGTAGAGCACGAGTTGGAGGCGCTGTGCCGTCTCGATCCGCCGCGTCATCAGATCGACCGAGCGCCAGAGCGCTTCGAGCGTCTGGAAATCCGGGTGATGCAGCACGCGCCGCATCGCGTCGCTCAGCGACTGATCGAGGGCGGCCAGCATCTCGTCCTGGCGGGGATCCTTGGCCGCCTTGACGAAGGGCGCCACCAGCCGCTGCACCAGATCATCGACCGAGGCGTCGCCGGCATCGGCGCTTCTGGGCTTGCCGATGAGGGCGGCGAAATCGCTGAGCTTGCCGCCCTTGGGCAGGTTGGTGGCGCGGGCGCGCGTGCCGGCCTTGGGCAGCGGCGCCAGATCGTCGCCGAGCCAGCCCTGCAGCTCCCGGGCCGCGGCCGCGAACTGGTTCTTGCTGTTGAGGCGCAAGCGGAGATCCGACAGGGCGGAAAACAGCTCGACATTCTCGTAGAGCTGGTCGGGATGGAAATCATCGAGGCTCTTCAGCGGGATCTCGATGCCGGCGCCGTCCTCGCCCAGCGGCAATTGCAGGCTGATGTTCAGCTTGGCGAAGATCTTCTCGATATTGTCGACATCGATGCGGATCGGCTTGCGGTCGCTGAGCGCCGTGCCGGAGGCGAGCTCGCCGCGATTGGCGCGGCCGGAGAAATCGCCCAGCAGCGCCACCCGGAACGGGCTGCCGGTGGTCGCGGCCTTGGCGCCGCTCTTGCCGCCGAAGAAGCCGAAATTCATTTCCATGCTTGTGCTCCGTCGCAGGCTCGATCAGTCGCCGAAATCATATTTGAACTCGCCGCCGGTCTCGGTGACGTGGATCTTCGCCACCTCGCGCCCGGTCATCATCCGCTCCAGCAGCTCGCGGCTGATCGCCGGCAGCATGGTGTTGGTCAGGATCGCGTCGATCATGCGGCCGCCGCTTTCGAGTTCGGTGCAGCGGCTGGCGATCATCTTCACCACGGCGTCGTCATAGGTGAAGGGGATCTTGCGCGTCTCGCGCACGCGCTTGGCGATGCGGCCTAGCTGCAGCCGGATGATGTTGCCGATCATCGTGTCGCTGAGCGGGAAGTAGGGGATGGTGACGATGCGGCCGAGCAGGGCGGCCGGGAACACCTTGAGCAGCGGCTGGCGCAGGGCCTTGGCCAACCCTTCCGGATCGGGCAGCAGCTCCGGGTCCTTGCACATATTCATGATCAGGTCGCTGCCGACATTCGAGGTCAGCAGGATGAGCGTGTTCTTGAAGTCGATGAGACGGCCTTCGCCATCCTCCATGATGCCCTTGTCGAACACCTGGAAGAAGATCTCATGCACGTCCGAATGCGCCTTCTCGACCTCGTCGAGCAGGACGACGCTGTAAGGCTTGCGCCGCACCGCCTCGGTCAGGATGCCGCCTTCGCCATAGCCCACATAGCCGGGAGGGGCGCCCTTCAGGGTCGAGACGGTGTGGGCCTCCTGGAACTCGCTCATGTTGATGGTGATGACGTTCTGCTCGCCGCCATAGAGCGCCTCGGCGAGGGTGAGCGCCGTCTCGGTCTTGCCGACGCCGCTCGGGCCGCACAGCATGAACACGCCGATCGGCTTCGACGGATTGTCGAGCCCGGCGCGCGAGGTCTGGATACGCTGGGCGATCATGTGCATGGCGTGATCCTGGCCGATCACGCGCTGGCTGAGCGTGCTCGCCAGGTTGAGCACGGTCTGCAGCTCGTCCTTGACCATGCGGCCGACCGGGATGCCGGTCCAATCCTGGACCACGGTACCGATCGCCTGTTGATCGACGGTCGGCAGGATGAGCGGCGTCTCGCCCTGGAGCGCCGAGAGCTCGGTTTGAAGCGCGCGCAGCCGCGTCAGCAGCGCCTCGCGGTCGGGTGCTGCGTCGGGCGAAGCTGGTGGCGCGTCGATCGGCTTGTCGACCGGCAGGGCGCCGGCGCGCAGCTTGGCGCGGATGTCGAGCACCTCGTCGACCAGCGTCTTCTCCTGCTTCCAGCGCTCTTCGAGCGTGGCGAGCCGGGTCTTCTCCTCGACCAGCTTGGCCTCGACGTCGGCCGAGCGCACCGCCGTGTCCATGCCGACGGCTGCCTCGCGGGCGATAATGGCGCTTTCCGTGTCCAGATATTCGATGCGGCGGCGCGAATCCTCGACCTCGGCGGGAACCGCATGCTGACTGACGGCGACGCGGGCGCAGGCGGTGTCGAGCAGGCTGACTGCCTTGTCCGGGAGCTGCCGCGCCGGGATATAGCGGTGCGACAGCTTGACCGCGGCTTCGAGCGCCTCGTCGAGGATCTGGACGCGATGATGCTTCTCCAGCGTCGACGCCATGCCGCGCATCATCAGGATGGCCTTGGCTTCGCTCGGCTCCTCGACCTGCACGACCTGGAAGCGGCGGGTGAGGGCCGGATCCTTCTCGATATGCTTCTTATATTCGGCCCAGGTCGTGGCCGCGACCGTGCGGAGCGTGCCGCGCGCGAGCGCCGGCTTCAGCAGATTGGCGGCGTCGCCCGTGCCGGCGGCCCCGCCGGCGCCGACCAGCGTGTGCGCCTCGTCGATGAAGAGGATGATCGGCTTGGGCGAGGACTGCACCTCCTCGATGACGGACCGCAGCCGCTGCTCGAACTCGCCCTTCATGCTGGCGCCGGCTTGCAGCAGCCCGACATCGAGCGTCAGCAGGCTGACATCGGCGAGCGAGGGCGGCACCTCGCCCTTGGCGATCCTGAGCGCGAAGCCTTCGACCACCGCGGTCTTGCCGACGCCGGCCTCGCCGGTCAGGATCGGGTTGTTCTGGCGCCGCCGCATCAGGATGTCGATGACCTGCCGGATCTCCTCGTCGCGACCGACGATCGGGTCGATCTCGCCCTTGCGCGCCTTCTCGGTCAGATCGACCGTGAACTTCTTCAGGGCCTCCTGCTTGCCCATGGCCGCGGGCGCCATGGCGCCGCTCGCCTCGCCCGGCGTCGCGCCAAGATTGCTGCCGTCGGTCGGCGCCAGGCCCGATTCGGGCGAATCCTTGAGGATCTTGTCGAACTCCTCGGCGATCTGCTCGGGCTTGAGCTTGGCGAACTCCTTGGAGATCGAGAGCAGCGCGTTCCTGAGGCCGGCGGTCTTCAGGCAGCCATAGATCATGGCGCCGGTGCGCACCTGGCTTTCGCCGAATTGCAGGCTGGCATAGACCCAGCCGCGCTCGACCGCCTCCTCGACATGGGCCGAGAGATCCGAGATCGAGGTGGCGCCGCGCGGCAGCCGGTCGAGGGCGGCCTGGAAATCGCGCGCGAGGTTGCTCGGATCGAGGGCGAAGTGCCGGATCAGCCGATGCAGGTCCGAATCCTGGAGCTGCAGGATCTGGTGCAGCCAATGCAGCAGCTCGACATAGGGATTGCCGCGCAGCTTGCAGAAGACGGTGGCGCTCTCGATCGCCCGATAGGCGACGCTGTTGAGCTTGCCGAAGAGGGCGACCCGGCTGATTTCGGCCATCAAAATTCTCCCTGTTTTCACGCCGGCCGCGTTACCCCCGCAACCGGTCGTGGTTCACAACCCTATCATGCCGCGCGGAGATAGGGGTTCAGCAGCAATTCATCGGCATCGATCTCGGCCCGGCGGGTGCCGATCCAGGAGGTCCAGCCGAGCTGACCGGCCATGCCCAGCCTTGTCTGCGGCACCTCCTCGCGGAACAGGATGAGGTTCACGTCCCAGTCGAGCTCGTCGCCGATATAGTTGCGCACGATCGGCACGAGCCGCCCGAGCGAGGTGCCGCCGGGCAGCAGCCTCTGATAGTCGGCGAGCCCGATCGGGCCGATCAGGATGCGGAACTTGTGGTGATAGACATGGATGCGCGCGCCGGCCGTGGCGGTGCTGCCGAGCGTGCCGGTGTCGGGCGAGGCGCCGAGCAGGCAGAGCGATTGCGGCGGCAGGCTCGCCCAGCGCGGCACGAACTCCTCGATCTCGACCGGCACGCGGAAGAAATCGCCGAGAATGGCGCGGAGCCCTTCGGCGTTGCGCGCATGATGGGCGAGGCGGCCGGTGAAATGCAGCTTCACATCGTCCGGCATCATGTCCCGGTCGCGCATCGATTCCATGCCGATGCCGAGCAGGGAGCCGACCTCCATGGCGAAGCGATCGTCGTCGGGCCGATCGTAGTTCACGACAGGCTGGCTTGCCGCCCACGCCCGATAGAAGAGCGATGCGAGCCGGTGATGGAACAGGTCGACGAAGGCGGCGAAGGTCGGGTCGGCGTTGTTACGCTGCCGGTTATGGGCATATTCGGTGAGATGCAGCGGCAGCGGGCCGTTCGGGCCGAAGAGGCCGAAGGAATAGGTCTGCAGGCGCGCCGGCCCATCCTCGCCGGCCGGCGTCACCGAGGCGATGGTACTGGGGGCGAAGAGCAGGGACGGGACCTGGCCCAGGCGCACGGCATCCTGCACCGGCCGGGCCGAGCGGCCGAGGCGCGGACGTGTATCGGCCGCCGCCTCGATCCGGCGGAGCGCCTGGAAGAAGTCGAAATCGTGCGGCGCCCGCTCGATGGCGGCGAGCAGCTCTACGAGACCGGGCGTCGCCCGACCATCATCGGCCATCGCATTACCTCGCCACGTTGCTGGGATCGGATCACCGTCTCGGTGAAGGAGTTGATCGAGACGTATTTGGCGAAGAACTGGTTGAGCGCCAGGCCGAGCCCGATGATACCGGTTCCTTCGAAATTGCCTTCGTCGAGCGTCACCGCGATCTCGACGCCGCGGGCGATCGCGGTCTGGCCGGCACCCGGCAGGCGCCGGACGATCGACGTGGAGGTCACCGATTTCAGCCCTTCGATCTGCCGCGCTTGGGTCACTTCGGCGAGATCGACATAGAGCTCCAGCAGCTCGCGCAGACCTTCGGCGCCGCGCCCGTCCTTGCTGTCGGTCAGGGACAGGTAGTTGAGCGAAAGATGGCTGATCAGCCGCCAGGCCGTGCCGGCGCGGGCGTTGGAGGGGCGGGGCCGGGTCGGGCCGGCGATGCATTTGATCGCTTCGACCGGCGCCCCGATCTCGAGCGTGAAGTCAGTGGCCCCTTTGCCGATCGGCATCAGCAGCGGCAGATCGCGGTTGGTGCAAAGGCAGCGGATCGCGAGCTGGCGCAGATTGGTCGAGAAGGGCGCTTCGTTGCGGTCGACCAGCGAGACGAACACCTCGCCGCCGAGATAGGCGCTGCGCGGCCCGACCAGCCGCTGGCGCGAGGAGGGCAGGCGGGTCTCGCGCCGGAGCGTGTAATAGGCCGCACCGGTGCCGGCATGGCCGAAATCGGTGCCGGAATAGAAGGGCAGGAACGGGCGTGGCTCGGCGTCGCCCTCGCCTTCGCCCTTGACGTCGAGGACGGAATGGATCTCGAGATCGAGCGGCCGCGTGCGGTCCGGCACGATGTGGTATTCGAAGGTCTTGTCGCTGAGATGGATGCGATCGGCCCGGCGCGGGAAGAGGTTGATCGCCGGCGTCGCATAGAGCACGAAATTCTCAGGTGTGACGCTGCGCTCCAGCAGCCGGTTCGAGCGCTTGAGCAGGATGATGAGGTCGAGCTCGGTGCCGCCGCAGCGCCGCACGGCATTGCCGAGCCCGCTCAGCCTTACGAACATCTGCCGTTCCGGGAAGGCGAAATATTCCTGCAGCACGCGATAGCCCGAGAAGGAACGCGGGCCGGAGGGCAGCATCGCCTCGTCATTGGCGAAGCCCATATGGGCGAGGTTCGAAGCCGGAATGAATTCCTGCCAGCCGATCGGCCGCACGGTCGGGCGCGCGACGATGCCCGCGCAATCGATGAGGAGCTGTTCCAGGAGCGTGCTGCCGACGCCGCCGGCCCCGCGGATATGGAGCGGCAGATCGGCGAGCGCCAGCTTCTCGAACGGCATGGCGCCCGTGGTCGCGAGGCGGAGGCGCAGCGCGGCCTTGGCGCCGCGCTGGTCGTTGAGGCCGAGCGCCGTTACCTGGCTCGAGACCGAAAGATACTCGACCTCGGCAAGCCGCATCGGCCAGAGCCGGACATCCTGCGCGGTGCGGAATTCGCAGGCGGTGATGGCGTCCTTGGCCATGGCGCCGACCAAGGTCGTGTCGCGCGGCACCAGGTAGCCCTTCTCCAGCTTCGCCTGCGGATCAGGCCGGCATTCGACGATCGCCATCGACGGGGTCGGCGCCAGGTAATGCGGATAGGCGATCTCCAGCAGATGCTGGGTGAAGGTCGGGAACTCGGCGTCGAGCTTGAGCTGGATACGGGCGGTCAGGAAGGCGAAACCCTCGATCAGCCGTTCGATATAGGGATCCGCGACCTCGATCGAATCCATGCCGAGGCGGCTCGCGACCTTGGGATAGGCGGCGGCGAACTCGGCGCCCATCTCGCGGATGAAGCCCAACTCCTCATTGTAGAAACGCAGCAGCCGCGGGTCCATCAGTCGCGTCTGCCGCCTTGCTCGACCACGCGGACCGTGTCGAGCTCGCGATCGATCTCGGTCTTCATCATCATCCGGATGGGTACCGGCTGCGCCCAGAGATCGGCCTCGATGCGCAGATCGATCGACCCGCTGGCAGACGCGCCGCCGCCGATCTGAACCGTGACCGTGTCCGCGAGCAGGCGCGGCTCGTATTGACGCAGCACGGCCGCCATCCGGGCCTGCAGATCGTTCGACCGCACGCCGTCGGCCGATTTGCCGGAAAAGACCGGTGCGCCGTAATTCAGCACCGAGGCGGCGACATGCGGATAGGGGGTGAGGTCCTCGGTGGCGCTGAACTGGACCGTGTTGAGGAGCCAGGAGAGATCGCGCAGCACGGCCGCGCGCAAGCGGCCGAGCGTGAAGAAACGCTGATCGCGGCTTTCCGTCTTGCTGGTCGGGTCGTCGTCGGTCAGCCGGTCGAGCAGCGAGGGCTGCAGCCGGTCCCGCATCGAAAGGTCAGACATTGCCGTTCTCGGCCGTAGTTTCCAGCGTGATCTGCCGGATATCCATCACGGCATATTCGCCGGCATCGGTGGCGAAGAGGCGCTGGCCGCAGCCCTCGTAAGTATCGGGAGCTACCTCCTTCCAATCGGTCTTGCGGGCAAGCTTGAAGCCGCCGTCGGCGGCGCGCTCCGTCCCCGGATAGCGGCTTGGAATGAGGGCGCCGGACTTGCCGCCATGCGACCAGGTCACCACGGCCGGCATCCAAACCTTGTCGCGCAGATCGGTCGGCGCCTCGATCTCGATCGCCTTGATGCGCATGAACGGCGCCCAGAAATAGCGGCCATTGATGATGAGCTCGAGCATCGGGCCGAAGCGGCTGTCGGCATCGGCGATCCAGTCGAAGGGCTGGCCGTCGATCTCGCCTGCCGCCGTGGGCGCGTCGTCGAACGCCTTCTCGCGCAAGCCGGCGGCGGCATCGTAGGCGCCGCTCGCCTGCAGCCGCGCCGCCTCGACCAGGCTCGCCATCCAGGCTTGGGGCTCACCGAAGATCGTGGGGGAGCGCTTGCCGGCGAAGATCTCGGTCCGCTCCGCCTCGCAGGTGATCGCGTCGCCATAGAGCCGGCCCGCCATGACCAGCGACGGATCCATCGACACGGCGGTATCGAGTTGCGTCTTGGCCCGCGCCCAGTCGCCGCGCACGGCAAGGAGCTGGAACAGGAAGATGCGAAGCTTAACATCGGCGGGATCGGCGCGGACACGATCGGTCAGCGCCGCGAGCGCGCCGTCAAGGTCGTCGGCTTGCAAATGCGCGCTGGGGTCCATGACATGCGCCTTTCCGCACAGATCCAGTTGAGCCGCCTGAACCGCGATCGCCTCCAAGAGCACGGTCGCGGTTCAGGCGCTCGGTCGCCTTCCGGAATTCAAACTATTCGAATAGAGACGGATTCACGGCATGGGTGGAGCCACTCACGCCGATCCGGCCTTAGACTGTCGCCGTGCCGGCCGCCGGCTGGGTGAACTGCTTGAAGGGCGGGTTGGGCGAGTTCGAGTTCGTCAGCTGATCCCACGCGGCCGGGGCGGCAGCCTTCAGAGCGCCCGTTTCCGCCTGTTGCGAATAGCTGATCTGGCAGGCGCCGAACTTGAAGGTGACTTCCTCTTCCGGCTCGTCGTCGGCATGGCTCCAATCGATCTTCTCGATCATGAAGCCGATGAACTCCCAGATGAGATAGGGCGCGGTCGATTGGGTGCCTGACTGGCCGCCCGTCGACTTTTGCAGAACGAGATAGACGTGATTGTAGACCACGCCCTGGCAGAGCGACAGGTACAGGTGCGGCGATGCCGCATCGACCGCCTTCTTGACCTTGAACTCCTGGAACTCGGCCTTGCCCGAGCCGCCGCCCTGGGTCGTGGCCTTGATGTTCAGCTTGTTCTCTACCCCAAATCCCCAGCTTTCGGCGAGGGTGATCGCCCCTTTCGCGATGAGGGATTCGCCCTGCGGCTGCAAGCTGCTCTTGCCGCCATTGCCCTTCTCGCTGAAGTAGAGATATGCGTCAAATGCCATTTTTCACTCCTGATATTGAGTTCTCGGGAAGCGCCGGCGCAAGCGGCCTCACTGGCCGGAAGGAATGTTCCGTCCTTACCCCTTGGCGGACGGCATCTTGGAGACGAGACGAAGAGATACGGTCAGGCCTTCGAGCTGATAGTGCGGCCGAAGGAAGAATTTCGACCGGTAATAGCCGGGATTGCTTTCGTCCGCTTCGACCTGAACCTCGGCAGCGGCGAGCGGATGTGAGGCCTTGTAGGCTTCCGACGAGGTCTCCGGCGAGCCGTCGACATATCGCCGAATCCAAGTATTGAGCCAGCTTTCCATATCGCCCCGCTCCTTGAACGAGCCGATCTTGTCGCGCACCATGCATTTCAGGTAGTGCGCGAAGCGGCAGGTCGCGAACAGGTAGGGCAGGCGGGCGCCGAGCTGGGCGTTGGCGGTGGCGTCCGGATCGTCATATTCGGCCGGCTTGTGCAGCGACTGCGCGCCGATGAAGGCGGCCATGTCGGAATTCTTGCGATGGATGAGCGGCATGAAGCCGTTCTTGGCCAGCTCCGCCTCGCGCCGATCGCTGATCGCGATCTCGGTCGGGCATTTCATGTCGACCCCGCCATCGTCGCTGGGGAAGGTGTGGGTCGGCAGCCCCTCGACCACACCGCCGGACTCGATGCCGCGGATCTGCGAGCACCAGCCATAGAGCTTGAAGGAGCGCGTGATGTTGACGCCCATCGCGTAGGCCGAGTTCGCCCAGAGATATTTCGAGCTGTCGGCGCCCTCGGTATCTTCCTCGAAATCGAACGCATCGACCGGGTCGGTCTTGGCGCCGTAGGGCAGGCGGCCCAGAAAGCGCGGCATGGTCAGGCCGATATAGCGGGCATCGTCGGATTCGCGCAGCGAGCGCCAGGCGGCATATTCCGGCGTCTGGAAGATCTTGGTGAGATCACGCGGATTGGCGAGCTCCTGCCAGCTATCCATGCCCATGACGGTCGGCGCCGCCGAGGTGAGGAAGGGCGAGTGGCTGGCGGCCGAGACCTGGGCGATCCCCGACAGCAGCTCGACATCCGGCGGCGAGTGGTCGAACTGGTAATCGCCGATCAGGCAGCCATAGGGCTCGCCGCCGAACTGGCCGTATTCTTCTTCATAGATCTTCTTGAAGATCGGGCTCTGGTCCCAGGCGGTGCCCTTGAATTTCTTCAGGGTCCGGCCGAGCTCCTTCTTCGAGATGTTGAAGACGCGGATCTTCAGCGTCTCGTCGGTCTCGGTGTTGTTGACCAGATAGTGCAGGCCGCGCCACGCCGATTCGAGCTGCTGGAAATCGGGATGGTGCAGGATCAGATTGACCTGCTCCGTCAGCTTCTTGTCGATCGCCGCGACCATCGATTCGATCGAGCGCAGCGCGTCATTGGAGATGAGCGCCGTGTCACGCAGCGCCTGCTCGGCCAGTGTGCGGACGGCGGACTGGACGGCTTCGAGCGCCTGATCTGATTTCGGCTTGAACTCCTTCTGCAGGAGAGAGGCGAAATCGCCGATCTCGGCGACGCCGGTCGCCCCGCCGGAAGCGAGACCAAGCTGCTGGCTGGACATGTCCGTTACTCCTGAGCGTCAGATTTCTTGTCGGCACCGGGCATCGGCGCCGAGGCGAGCGCTTGCAGCATGGTCGGGTCGGCGAGGAGCTTGGCGATCAGATCCTCGGCACCGGTCTTGCCGTCCATGTAGGTCATGAGGTTCGAGAGCTGGGTACGCGCCTCCAGCAGCTTGTCGAGCCCGCTGACCTTGCGGGCGACCGCCTCGGGCGAGAAATCGTCGAGGCTCTCGAAGGTCAGATCGACCGCGAGATTGCCTTCGCCGGTCAGCGTGTTCTCGACCGGGAAGGCGACGCGCGGCTTCATCGACTTCATGCGCGAGTCGAAATTGTCGACATCGATCTCCAGCATCTTGCGGTCCGCGACCGCCGGCAGCGCTTCGGCCGGCTTGCCCGACAGATCGGCCAGCACGCCCATGACGAACGGCAGTTGCACCGTCTTCGAGGCGCCATACAGCTCCACGTCATATTCGATCTGGACGCGCGGCGCCCGGTTCCGGGCGATGAATTTTTGGCTGCTCGCTTTTGCCATCTGTCCTGCTCCCTGGTCTCGTCACCCGGTCGAATGGTGCCGGATCACCCGTCCGTCCCCGACCGCGCGGGTCCGCATGCCGTTAGGTCGTGCACACGTCTATCTGATGCCGGCGATATTCCGGAATCCCATCACGCTGTCCGGTGCCAGCTCCTCGAGGATGGCGATGAAATCCATGTCGACGAGGCGCTTCGCCCGTTCGAGCAGGAGCGGCATGGGGCTCGACGGCTCGAACTGACGATAATAGTCGCAAATTCTTTCCAGCGCCGCGACGACATCGGCCCGGCTGCGCACGGCTCCGTCGCGCGTTCGTGACGCCACCGGCGCCGATTCCCGGCTTTCGGCCAGGGGCTGATCGTCGCCATCCGCCGCTGCCGTCTCGTCCACCGCATCCTCCGTCACGGCCGCGAAGCCGTCGAGCAGTTTCTTGGCATCGGCGAGCGCGCGCCGGAACGGCTTGAGATCGGGCGTCTGGCTCGAGCCGACGGCCTCGTTGAGCGCGCTTTCGAGCGCGGCCAGCTGTGCTGCGGCCGAACCCAATGCTGAGCGGTTCCGCTCGATCACCTCGGGCCGCGTGTCGCGGAACGCGGCCTCGACCGTCGACAGCTCGGGCGGGCCGGCATCGCCGGCCGAGCCGGCCTCGGACAGGCCCTTGGCGAGGCCGTAATCGCGCCAGGAGAAGCGGCCGAATTGGCGTGAGCTGCTCAGCGGATACTGCTTCAGATCGCGCAGCAGGCCGGCCGGATCGCACAATTCGGCAATGACGTTGAGACGCACCGTCGGGTCGTTGTCGTCGTCGGGATCGAGCGTCGGGTGCAGCGTCGGCCAATAGCGCGCGACATAGCCGGACATGAGCGCGAGTGCCGCCTCCATGCCGGGCAGCCCGTCGACGGCGAGCGCGCCGCGCAGCAGCGGGATGCAGAGGCGCAGATCCTTGGTTCGGCCGGCGAGGCCATGCGCCAGCTCCAGCACCGCCGGCCATTCGGGCGGTTCGGCCGGGATCTTGATGTCGCCGATTTCCTGGTCGGGCTTGCCGCGCGCGGCGGTCTCCAGCTCCTGGAACGCTGCGTCATACTCGAGATTCTCGCCGCAGGGAGCATCCTCCGAGAGCGGTTCCAGCAGAGCGTTGACCTCGATCCGTGCCATTCGCAGCGACTGCCTGTTCCCAATGAATGCTCATCACGCGGAAGAGCCGCATGAATAATAATAAAAACCAATACAATTAATACGGGTGACCCGGCCTCGTTCTCGCCTGTGCACGGACCTGGCGTCCATCATCGCAAGGTACCTGCCGCACGCTTATCGCCTGCACGAACCACTCGAATTCAAATGATATAAGCGAACTTGCCCCTTAACAAATTCCGGAGGACTCGCCGCGCAAACCAAAAAGCGCCCCCGTCCCGGTAGAATCTGCTGCGGCGACTCTGGCAATGTCCTGTGAGGTTGACAAACAAATTCTTGTGTCGAGCGGCAAAAAAATGGCTTGCGTCCGATGCTTCCCTGACCAAGATTGCGAGGCTCAGTCAGCCGGATCGGCGCTGTCTTCGCATGCCGATGCCCTTGCCGGACCTGGGCGACAATGGATCCGGCCCATGGCTTCGGCCGGAACAATCTGGCGGGTAGAATCCGGTGACTGACGTCAAGTTGTATTTTTGCCGAGGCTGGTACTGGCTCGTGGTGGGCGAGCGGTATCTCGACGAGGTGCTGAACGGCACCTTGGCGCCGGAGCTGTCGGTCGAGGTCGTCGATTGCGACGAGTTCGCGGTGGTCGAGGCGGCGTGGGAGAACCCGCGGCCCGGCGCGTTGCCGTGGCAGATCCATGCCGGCATCGGCGACCATTACCGGCGGCAGTCCGGCGCGGCGGCGCTCCGGGAGACGGCGGGCAAGCGCTTCAAAATACGGCGTGATCTGCCGCGGCGGGGCGTATAGTGAACGGTATGGCCGGCGGCACGGCGTGCCCGCCCCATCGGGCCGCCGTGCCGGAAACATGGTCAGAGGCAGGGGGCGGGCTCGATGTCCTGGGATAATAAGGTCGTTTGGTCCGAGGGGCTGTTCCTCAGGCCGCAGCATCTGCAGCAGTCGGACCGGTATGTCGAAAAGCTGGTGCGCAGCCGCACGGCAGGGTTGCGCGGCTATGGCTGGGGCTTGACCCACCTTCGGCTGAATCGCGAGCTTTTGAGCCTCGGTAAGGTGGCGATCGAGGAGGCGCGTGGCGTGCTCGAGGACGGCACGCCCTTCAGCATACCCGAAGATGCAGAACAACCAATTCCGCTCGAACCGCCGGAAAATGCTCGCGACGCCATTATTTATCTGGCCTTGCCGGCCTATCAGCCGGGCGCGCCCGAGGTCGATCGGCGCGACGGGCTGGAGGCGGCCGTGCGCCTGACCGTGGCCGAGCAGCAGATCGTCGATTCCAACGCCGACAATCGCGGGGAAACCTCGATCGAGGTCGGCAAGCTGCGCTTTCGCCTGCTCATCGATGGGGCGGAACGCGCCGGGTTCGTCTGCCTCGGCATCGCCCGCATGGTCGAGATGCGCGCGGACAAGCAGATCGTGCTCGACGAAACCTACATCCCGCCGGTCATGGACTGCGCCGCGTCCAAGAACCTGGCCAACTTCGTCACCGAGGTTCAGGGGCTGCTGCACCACCGCGGCGAGGCGCTGGGCGGGCGGGTATCCGAATCTGGCACGCGCGGAGCGGCCGAGATCTCGGATTTCCTGCTGTTGCAGGCGGTCAACCGGTACGAGCCGATCTTCGCGCATCTGGCCACGGCCTCGATCGTCCATCCCGAGGCGCTCTACGGCCTGTCCGTCCAGCTTGCCGGCGAGCTCACCACCTTCACCACGGCCGGCAAGCGTCCGCCGGCCTTTCCCGTCTACAAGCATGACGAGCTGGCGCCGACCTATGCGCCGGTTATGCGCTCGATTCGGCAATCGCTGAGCGCGGTGCTGGAGCAGACGGCCGTGCCGATTCCGCTGCAGGAGCGCAAATACGGCATCCATGTCGCCCCGATCATGGACCGTACGCTGCTGTCGACCGCTGGATTCGTGCTCGCGGTCAAAGCCGATATCCCGGCCGAGCATCTGCGCCAGACCTATCCGAGCCAAGTCAAGATCGGGCCGGTCGAACGCATCCGCGAGCTGGTCAATGTGGCGCTGCCCGGCATTTCGCTGCAGCCACTGCCGGTGGCGCCGCGGCAGATTCCCTACCATGCCGGCGTCACCTATTTCGAGTTGGACCGCACGAGCGCCTTATGGAAGAGCATGGATACGTCGGGCGGCCTGGCGCTTCACGTCGCCGGCGATTTTCCGGGCCTCGAAATGGCGCTCTGGGCGATCCGCGGTCTTTGATGCTTTTGAGATTCGGCTGGGACGCTCGGAAGTTGCGTTGTGGTCGAGGAACGGCGCATGTTATCTCCCTGTCCGCCGGGCAGGGCCGGCGGATACGGCCGATGGTCGTCCAGTATGTCGACGGAACCGATGACTGAGCCGCGATCCAAGATCAGCGCCGAGAGGGCGAAGCAGATCTGCAAGCGTTTCGACGTCAGCGATACCGGAGCAGCGCTGCTCACGCCGGAGCTAACGCCCTTGCCGTTCCTCGAGGCGCTGTTGGAGGCGCGGGCTTTCGTCGATGCCGTCAATTTTCTCGCTTTCGGGCTGCCCAAGCGCGAAGCGGTCTGGTGGGCCTCCGTATCGCTCCGTGCGGCCGGCGCGGCACCCTCCGGCCCCGCGCACGAGGCGGTCTCGGCTGCCGAGGAGTGGGTGCGCCGCCCGTCCGAGGAGAATCGTATCGCTGCGGGCGAGCGGGCCGAGCGGCTGCCGCAGGATCAGCCGGCCGGCTGGGCTGCCTGGGGGGCGTTCTGGAGCGGCGGCAGCATGACGCCGCCGAATTCACCGCCGGTGCCGCCGGGCGCCACGCTCACGGCCAAGGCCGTCGCCGGCGCAGTCACGCTCGCGGCCGCCAAGGATCCTAAGCGCGCGCAGGAGCGGTTCGCGCAATTCATCGCCCTGGGTAAGGATATAGCACTGGGCGGCAACGGGCGGTTGAAGGCCTGAGCCCGATCATGGCCGAAACCCGACCGCGCCGCCGAGGATGTCGCCGATGCCGCTGATCCTCATGGTCGAGACGACCGACCCGACGCTGCGCGCCCATGCCGGCAAGCGCATCGAGGTGATACAGCGGCTGAGCGTCGGGCGCGGCGCCGAGAATGATCTGGTCCTGCCCGATCCGGGGCGTGTTCTGTCGAAGCGGCATTGTCTGTTGTCCTTCGACGGGTCCGGCTACGTCGTCACCGATGTCAGCACCAACGGCGTCTACATGAACCACGGCCCGGACCGGCTCCCGCGCGACGTGCCGACGCCCTTGCGGAAGGACGATTATCTGCAGCTCGGCGATTTCGGCCTGGTCGTGCTGGAGGCCTCCGTCCCGTCCGGAGGCGCCAGGCCAGAGCATGTCGACGATCTCGACGACCTGTTCGGCGCGGCACCGGCGCCGAAGCCGTCGCCTGCCGCCAGTCCCGATCCGTTCGACGATCTGTTCGAGGATCGGCCGCCGGCACCGGCGCCGCTGCCGAAGGTCTCGCCCTTCGGATCGCCGATCGATCCGGGCGGGCCGCTCGATCTCGGTTTCGGCGGCCGCGGCGCTAGCGACGATTCGATGTTCGGCGGCCCGCCGGGCAATGCGCCGCCGCTGGCGGCCACCGGCGGCCTTATCCCCGAGGATGATGACCTGTTCGGCCCGCCGCCGGTCCGCAACAATTGGAAGGGCGGCTCGCGCGCCGATCATGCGCCGTCGGAAATGGGCTTCTTCGCGGCGCCGAAGGTCTCGACCGAGGTGATCCCTGACGATTGGGACCCGGTCGCCGATCTCGGCTTGCCGGCGGCACCGTCTGCGCGTCTGGCACCGGCTCCAGCTCCGATTTCTCCGCCGCCGATTTCTCCGCCGCCGATGGCGAGCCCGTTTGCCGAAGCGCCTCGTCCGGCGCCGAGCCCACCGGCATCGGCGGCGCCGACCCCGATACCGGTTCCCGGCAGCGGCAATGCGCTGAAGGCGTTCCTAGCGGCCGCCGGCCTCGAGGATCAGCCGCTCGACGAGGCCCGGGCCGTCAAGATGATGGCGATGCTGGGCCGGACGGTCCGGCTGCTGGTCGAGGGGATGACCGAGATTCTGGCGGCACGGGCCTCGACCAAGCAGGAGTTCCGCATCGAGCGGACCATGATCGGCAAGCTCGACAATAATCCGCTCAAATTCAGCGCCACCACCGACGAGGCGATGCGCGTGCTGCTGCTGCAGAGCGTGCCCGGCTTCCTGTCGGCGGAGCAGGCGTTCGACCAGGCGCTCAACGATATCAAATCGCACCAGCTGGCCGTGCTGGCCGGCATGCAGACGGCGCTCACCACCGTGATCGCGCGTTTCGATCCGGCGCAGCTCGAGAAGCGGATCGAGAAGAGCTCGCTGATCGAGGGCGTTCTGCCGGGCGCTCGCAAGGCGCGCTACTGGGATCTGTTCCGCAAGCTCTATGGCGAGATCGCGCGCGAATTGGAGGATGATCTGCAAAGCCTGTTCGGCGCCGAATTCGCGGCCGCCTATCGCAGTCAGATCGAAAAGTTGCAGAGCAACGAGGACACCGAGTAGGAGTGGAACAAGCCGCGCTTGGCGGGAGCGTGGCAAATGGTGGATAATTGCCGGGGCTGGGGGATAAATCTTGGGCAAGAACATGACGCGCTGGGCGATTGTCGGAGCTTTGTCGGCCGTGCTGGCCGCGTGCGGCTCGGCGCCGCCGCCACCGCCGCCGCCGACGATCGTGGCGCTGACGGTCTCGGCGTCGGCCGATGTCAACCCGTCGGCCGAGGGGCAGCCGGCGCCGGTCACCATCCGCATCTACCAGCTCGCCGCCACCGGCGCATTCGAGAAGGCGGACTATTTTCAGCTGCATGATCAGGAGGCAGCCCAGCTCGGCACCGATCTGCTGGCGCGGGACGAGGTGATCCTGACGCCGGGCACCAATAAGACCATGACGATCGAGGTCAAGCCCGGGACCAAGTTCCTGGGCGCGGTCGCGGCATATCGGGATATCGATCGCGCCGCTTGGCGCGCCGATCTCGGCGTGCCGGCCAATCAGACGACGAAGGTGGCGGTCGCCGCCGGAAAGTTGACTCTGACCGCCAAGGCAGGCGGCAACTGATAGCTGTTCGCTGGCGCGGTTGCGCCGGCTTTATCTGAAGAGCGTGTCGAGGCGGCCCGGAACCGGAGCGGTTTCGGGCGCCCATGTCACCGGACGAGGCGGGGTTGCATGTCGATCGATGATCCGTTTGCCGAGCCCGGCGATGCCGAGCGCACGATTATCCGGCCCAACCCGGGCGGCCGGCTGGCGCAGCCCGTCGCGCCGGCGGCACCCCAATACCAGTCGCCGCCGGATCTCGCCGGCGCCACGGACGGGCGGCTGTGGGACGCGATCAAGCTCAAGAATCTCAATCCGATCGTCAATGCCGCGGTCCCGCTGCTGGGCCTGGCCGTCCGGCTCAAGAACCGGGCCGTGCATCCCAATGTCGACGGCCTGCGCCAGCGCGTGATCGAGGAGATTAACGCCTTCGAGCGGCGCATCACGCCCTTGGGTCTGGCGCCGCAGACTATCCGCGCGGCCAAGTACGCAATATGCGCGCTGATGGACGATCTCGTCCTCAACACGCCCTGGGGCAGCCGCAGCGTCTGGTCGACCCGCAGCATGGTCGGCACCTTCTTCAGCGAGACCTGGGGCGGCGATCGCTTCTTCGACCTCCTGGGCCAGCTCAAGAAGGATGCGGCCGTCAATCTCGACATGCTGGAGCTGCTCTATTTCGCCATCAGCCTGGGCTTCGAGGGCAAGTATCGGGTGATGCCGCGCGGCGCCTCCGAGTTGGCGCTGGTGCGCGAGGATCTCTACCGCGCCATCCGCAATAATCGCGGCGAGTTCGAACGGGCGCTGTCGCTCCATTGGCAGGGCGTGCAGGCGGCCTATAAGGGGCTGATCTCGGCCGTGCCGATCTGGGTCATCCTGGCCGCCGCCGCCTCGGTGCTGCTGCTCTGCTTCATCGGCTACAGCTATTTCCTGGCCGACCGCTCGGACGCCGTTTTCGCCCGGCTCGCGGCCCTGCCGCCCAACGGCACGGTCAGCCTGGCGCGCGCGGCGGTGCCGATGCCGCCGCCGCCCGATACCGGCCAATCGCAGAAGATCCGCAAGTTCCTGGAGCCCGAGATCAAGGAAGGGCTGGTGACGGTGCTCGAGGATAATCAGTCGATCACCATCCGCATCCGCGCCCAGGGCATGTTCCCCTCGGGCAGCGCCGATGTCGTCGACAAGGTGAAGCCGACCCTGCTTCGCATCGGCGACGCGCTCAATACCGAGCCCGGGCCGGTCTCGATCGCCGGCCATTCCGACAATGTGCCGATCCGGACGCTGCGTTTCCCATCCAATTACGAGCTGTCGCTCGCGCGCGCCAAGGCGGTGCAGGCGCTGGTCGGCTCGAAGATGAGCGAGCCGGGCCGGCTCGCCTCCGAGGGCAAGGCCGATACCCAGCCGATCGCGCCCAACAACACGCCGGAAGGCCGCGAGCAGAATCGGCGTATCGAGATATCGCTGACCAAGACGACTTAACCGGGCCGCCGGCTTCCGGGCCGGCTCTTCGACGAGACGCGTGCGCCGCGAGGGAATGATGGTCAAGCTATTACGAAAGTTCTTTTTCTCGAGGCTTGTCCTCTCCCTTCTCGGCTGCATCTTCATCGGGCTGCTGATCTGGTTCATCGGGCCGCTTCTCGGCATCGCCAATACCGTGCCGTTGAGCGGCGTCGTCCCGCGCGCGATCGCCATGATCATCCTGCCGGCGATCTTCGGCGTGCGCGAGCTGATGATCGTGCGGCTTCAGCAGCGTGAGAATTCCGAGCTCGCCGCCGAGATGGCGGGCACCTCGGCCGGCCAGGCCGAGGTGGAGGAGTTGTCGGTCAAGTTCCGCGAGGCGCTCGGCCTCTTGAAGAAGAGCCGCTTCGCCGGTTCGACCGGGCGGCGCTATCTCTATCAGCTGCCCTGGTACATGTTCATCGGTCCGCCCGGCTCGGGCAAGACCACGGCGCTGACCAATTCGGGTCTCAATTTCCCGCTCGCCGAACGGCTCGGCAAGGGCGCGGTCAAGGGCGTCGGCGGCACGCGCAGCTGCGATTGGTGGTTCACCGACGATGCCGTGCTGATCGACAGCGCCGGCCGCTATACCACCCAAGACAGCGAGGCCGAGCAGGACAAGACGGCCTGGCTGGGCTTCCTCAAACTACTAAAGAGATTCCGCAAGCGGCAGCCCTTGAACGGCATCATCGTCGCGATCGGCATCAGCGACCTGACCGGCGCCACGCCGGAGCAGCGCGAGGATCATGCCCGCGCGATCAAGCAGCGTATCCGCGAGCTCTATGCCGAGCTCGGTGTCCGCCTGCCGATCTATGTGCTGTTGACCAAGGCTGATCTGATCGCGGGATTCGTCGAGTTCTTCGATGATCTCGGCCGCGAGGAGCGCGAGATCGTCTGGGGCATGACCTTCGATTACAAGCAGAAGGAAGATGAGGGTGGGGCCGTCGCCGCGTATGCCGACGAGTTCGACGGGCTCGTCGGCCGGCTCGACGATCGGCTGACCGAGCGGCTGCAGGCCGAGCTCGACATCGAGCGGCGCGCGCTCGTCTTCGGCTTTCCGCAGCAGGTGGCGAGCCTGAAGGAGATCACCGACAAGTTCCTCAAGGACATCTTCCAGCCGAACCGCTTCGATCAGCCGATTCTGCTGCGGGGCGTCTATTTCACCAGCGGCACGCAGTTCGGCACGCCGATCGACCGGCTGATGGGCGCCATGTCGGCGACCTTCGGCATCGGCCGCCAGCAGGTCGCGGCCTTCAGCGGCACCGGCCGCAGCTATTTCCTCGGCAAGCTGTTGAAGGATGTGATCTTCGGCGAGGCCGGCATCGTCAACGCCGATCCCAAGGTCGAGCGCCGCAACCGCAATATCCGGATCGCCGCCTATGCTGGCGCCTCGGTTGTGGTCCTCGGCCTGATCGCACTCTGGACCGTCAGCTATTTCAACAATCTCGACCTGCTGGCTCAGATCGACGGCAAGGCCGACGAATATAACGAGAAGGCCAAGGCGCTGCAGCTCGACCGGGTTACCGATCCCGATCTGCGCACGATCATGCCGCTGCTGAATCTCCTGCGTGACCTGCCCGGCGGTTATGCCGATCAGGAAAAGGACACGCCGTTGCTCCTGCAATTCGGTCTCTATCAGGGTGGGAAGGTCGGTGCCCAGGCGATATCCACCTATGAGCGCGACCTCGGCAACGTCTTCCTGCCGCGGCTGTTGCTGCGGCTGGAGAACCAGCTGACGGCGAACCAGGGAAATGCCGATTTCCTCTATGAGGGGCTGAAGGTCTATCTGATGCTGGGGCGTGAAGGGCCGCTCGACAAGTCGCTGGTCAGGCATTGGATGGCGCTGGATTGGAGCGTGCAGTTCCCGGGCGATTCCGACGCGCAGTTCCGCCAGGATCTGGCCGGGCACCTCGACGCGCTGCTGCTGAAGCCGCTGCCGCAGATCGGCATCAATGCCGATATCGTGCAGAAAAGCCGGCTGGTGCTCAATCAGCGGCCGCTGGCCGAGCGCGCCTACAGCCTGCTCAAGACCAACAAGAAGGTGACGGACCTGCCGGAATGGCGGATCTCCGAGAATGCCGGGCCGGCCGCCGGCCGCGTCTTCCAACGCGCCTCGGGCCGTAGCCTCGCCGAAGGCATTCCTGGCCTGTACACCTATAACGGATTCTACAAGGTGTTCCTGCCGCTGCTGCCCGATGTCGCCAAGGACGTGGCGAAGGAGAGCTGGGTGCTCGGGCCGCAATCGGCCGCGAGCGACGATCCGGTCGTGGTGGCGCGGCTGCAGCGCGACGTGACCTCGCTCTATTCCGCCGAGTTCAAGGCGCAATGGGACCGGCTGCTGAGCGATGTCGCCATCACGCCGTTCACCAACGTCAACCAGTCGGTTCAGACCCTGGGCATCCTGTCGGCGCCGGATTCGCCGATCAAGGAGTTCCTCGGCGCTGCCGCCAAGGAAACCTGGCTATCGAAGAAGCCGCCGGCCGATGCCGATCCGCTGGCGTCGGCTGCGGCCGCGGCCGAGGGTGCGGCCGCCAAGGCCGCCGCGAAATCGCTGCCGGGCGGCGGCAAGGGTGCTGCCGGGCTGGTGCCGGGCGAGGACAAGGACCGGCTGGCCGCCATGCTCGGAGCCGGCGGCTCGGCGCCGGGCGGTCCGGCGGATCTGGTCGGGCGCGATACCGACGAGCATTTCAAGGCTCTGCACGATCTCTTCGACGGGCCGGGCAACGGGCCGACCGCGATCGACGGCGTTGTCGGCAATCTCGGCGACCTCTATCGCGCCATGAACAAGGTCGGGGCTGCGAACAATCAGGGCGGGGCGCTGCTCGGCGCCGCGGGATCGGGCGATGGCGGCGGGGCGGCGCAGCTTCAGGCCAATGCCGCGCGCATGCCCGAGCCGCTCAAAGGCTGGGTCGGCACGCTGACCAAATCGAGCTCCAGCCTGACCGTCGGCGGCGCGCGCAGTCAGTTGAATGCGCTTTGGACCGCCTCCGTCCTGCCGTTCTGCAAGCAGGCGACGGAAAATCGCTATCCGATCTATCCGACCGGCGCTGCCGATGTGACGCTGGACGATTTCTCGCGGCTCTTCGCCAAGAGCGGCCTTATCGATCAGTTCTTCACCACCAATCTCGCCTCGTTCGTCGATCAATCGACCAATCCCTGGCACTGGCAGAAGGTCGATAATCTCGATCTCGGCATCTCGCCTGGCGTGCTGCTGGAGTTCCAGCGGGCTGCCGCGATCCGCGACAGCATGTTTCCGGGCGGCGGCGCCAAGCCGGGCGTGAGCTTCGAGCTGCAGCCGACCACACTCGATGCGACATCGACGTCGGTCCTGCTCGAAATCGACGGGCAGACGTTATCTTACGATCACGGGCCGCCGCGCCCGGTGAAGATGAGCTGGCCCGGTGCCACGGGGCCGGCCGGAGTCCGCGTCAGCTTCCAGCCGCAGGGCGGCGACACGACCATAAACACGGATGGCGTCTGGGCCTGGTTCAGGGCGCTCGACAAGGCGCAGGTGAAGCCGGCGGGCGGCCCCGATCGTTTCACCGTCACTTTCGCGGCCGGCGGGCGTTCCGCCGGCTTCGAGATCCGTGCGAACAGCGTCATCAATCCGTTCGCCTCGAACCAGCTTCAGCAATTCAGGTGTCCGCCCGCGCTATGATCCTCGTTCCGTCGCGACCTCCCGGTTACTACGGCAAGGTGCCGGCGCGCGGCGATTTCGTCTCGCGCCGGCTGGCCCGGAGCATCGTCGATCCCTGGGACGATTGGCTGCAGCAGGCGATACAGGCGAGCCAGGAACAGTTAGGCTCGGCTTGGATCGATCTCTATCTGGTCGCGCCGATCTGGCGCTTCGTCCTGGCCGGCGGCCTGTGCGGCCCGGCGCCGCTCGCCGGCATCCTGATGCCGAGCGTGGATTCGGTCGGACGCAATTTTCCGCTGCTGATCGCCGTCGAACTGCCGCCGCAGTCCAGCCTCGGCGCAGTGGCCGGCGGCGCCGGCGCCTGGTTCGAGGATGCCGAGAGCATGGCGCTCGACAGCCTGCGCGACGGCTTCAAGCTCGAGGATCTCGACCGGCCAGCCGTCGATCTCGCGGCGGGTGCCGCCGCCGCTGGTATATCGGGTATACCCGGCCGTTTGACGTCGCCCGGCCTGTGCGTGCCGCTGTCGGCGGTAGAGGAGGCGGGGCCGGCCTATGGCCGCCGCTTCGGCGATTCACCTTCCGTCCGGGCCAGCCTATGGTGGACGATCGGTTCCGAGCGCATCCGGCCGGTGCTGGTGGCAGCGGACGGCTTGCCCGCACCTTCGTCTTTCGCCGCCTTCCTCGACGGCGATTGGCAGGGCCGGGGCTGGACGGTCGAGCCGGCGGCCGAAGAAGTCGCGGCGCCAACCGAGCCGGCGGCCCCGGCCACGGCCTGGGACAGAGACGAGTAGGGATCGGCCATGTCGTCAGCCACCCAGTTCGAAATCAGCTCCGCCGCGGCGACGCATGTCGGCAAGGTGCGCAAGCACAACGAGGATTCCTACCTTGCCCGGCCGGAGATCGGGCTCTGGGTCGTCGCGGACGGGATGGGCGGCCATCAGGCCGGGGACCTTGCCAGCCAGACCATCGTCCAGGCGCTCGGCGGGATCGAGGCGCCGAGCGATGGCGCGCAATTCATCGGCGAGGTGCGCACGAGGCTAGCCGCCGTCAACGATGCGCTGCTGGCCGAGGCGGCCGCGCGCGGCAATGGCGCCGTGATCGGCAGCACGGTCGTGGCGCTTTTGACTTTCGGCAGCTTCTTTGCCTGCGTCTGGGCCGGCGATAGCCGGCTCTACCGGCTGCGGGACGGCGTGCTGCTGCAGATGAATCGCGACCACAGCCAGGTGCAGGAGATGGTCGATGCCGGCCTCCTGGCGCCGGAGCTTGCCGAGAGCCATCCCCTCGGCAACGTCATCACGCGCGCGGTCGGCGTCCAGGACGTGCTCGAGCTGGACAAGGTTACCGACCAGCTGGCGCCTGGCGATCTCTTTCTGCTGTGCAGCGACGGCCTGTCCAAGACGGCCGGCGAGGCGGATATAGCCCGCATCCTCCATGAGACTCAGTTCGCGGCGGCGCCGGAGCGGCTGATCGAGGCGGCGTTGCAGGCCGGCGGCAACGACAACGTCACCGTGATCGCGGTTCGGATCGGCGCGCCGCGGCAGGCTCGTTTCGACGAGTCGAATCTTGACATCACCGACCCTTAGCCCTAGAGAATCGCGTTCTAGTTTAAATATTTATAGACGACATCCAAGATGTCCCGATTTGACAGGTGGAATTCCATGAATAGAAATTCCGTAGTCCTTCTGCTCATGGCCGCCGCTCTTGCCGGCGCGCCTACTATCGCGTTGGCGCAGCAGCCGGTTCAGGAGATGGGCGCCGCGCCGAAATCCGACGATCTGATCAAGGCACTGACTCCTGGTGCTCCGGCCGCGGGGCAATTGCAGGTGCGCGGCCTGCGTCTGCTGAACGCCAATCCGGGCGGCGCCGACAAGCCGGCAGCGGCACAGACCCCGGCGGTAGCGCTCGATATCCGGTTCGGGCTCGGCTCGGCCGATTTGACCGACGGCGCCAAGCAGGTGATCGCGCAACTGGCCAAGGCGATCAATTCGGACCAGCTCTCCAAGTATAATTTCCGCGTCGAAGGCCATACCGACAGCACTGGCAAGCCCGACGCCAACATGATACTCTCGCAGCGCCGGGCTGAGGCGGTGAAGGCCTATCTCGTCAGCAATTACGGCGTCGCCTCCGATCGGCTGACTGCGGTCGGGCGCGGCCAGGAAGAGCCGCTCGATGCCGCTCATCCGGCGAGCGGGGTCAATCGCCGCGTCCAGGTCGTCAATCTGAACGGCTAGGACATAATCGGCAGGCCGTCCGGGCAGGTCCGCCAACCCTCCCCCTTCTTCCCGGAACCAGATCCTGCTCGATAGGTGATGGCGGTAATGCGCAGGTCCGTTATCGTCATCATCTGTGCGACGGCCGGTGCCGTAGCCGGTGTGCTCGCGATCGCGCTGCTAGGGGCGGCAAGACATCCCACCGCGATGCGGGCCGCGCCGCAACTCGCCGCGGCGGGACCGGCATCTGCGGCGCAGCCGCGCGTCGAGACGCTGCCATGCTGGTTCCCGGTCCCCGCCGGCCGGTCCGCGCGCTGCGGCCGGCTGATCGTGCCCGAGGATTGGGACGACCTCTCCAGCCGTTCCCTGGCGCTGCGCTTCGTGGTCTTTCCCGGCTCGCAGGGTGACGCGGCGGAGCCGCTCATCTATGTCAGCGGCGGCCCGGGGGAGCCGGCCCAGATCGATGCGGCCGGCATCGGCCGCTGGTGGCAATGGACGAGCGATTCCGATTGGCTCGGCCGCCGCGACCTCGTCGTCTTCGATCAGCGCGGCGTCGGCCTGTCCGAGCCCGATCTCGGCTGTCCCGAGCTGGTCCAGGTCGGGCCGAAACTGTTCACGGCGGCGCTCGGCGCGGCGGAGACCGACGCCGCCTGGGCCGATGCCGCTACGCGCTGTCACCGGCGCCTGGCCGCTGCTGGTGTGCGGCTCGATCGCTACAACACGGCGGCCACGGTCCGCGACATCGCAGCCCTGGTGGGCGGCCTTCAATATCGGCACTGGAGCTTTCTCGCCGTCTCCTATGGCACGCGCGTGGTGTTCGAGTTCCTGCGGCAATATCCGGACGGTACGCGCAGCGCCATACTCGATTCGGTTCTGCCGCCGGGCGTCAGGCCGTATCTCTCGGCCGGCACCGATGCCGCCCGGGCGCTCGATCTGCTGGTCGCCGGCTGCATGGCCGAGCCGGGCTGCAAAAGCGCCAATCCGGATCTGGGCCGGGCACTCGCGGACATCGTTCAGCGTGCGGCACTCCATCCGCTGGCGGTGCCGCTGCCGGCTGCCGGCGATCCCGGACGCCGGGCGATGCTGGACGATGCCAAGCTGGTCGAGGTGCTGTTCTACGGACTCTATCGCAAGCGGGACATCAAACGGTTGCCGGACGTCATTACGGCGCTCGCCCGCGGCAATGTCGGACCGTTGGCGCCGCTCGCGGCCGAGGCTCTCGAAACCTATGAATCGGCGGCGCTGAGTCATGGGCTCTATCTGTCGGTCGAATGCCACGACGAATATCCGTTCGATCCGCCGGAAGCAGTGCGCCGGGCCGCGGCCGCTGCCGGTCGCTTCGAGCATTTCGTGCTGGCCAACGTGCCGGTCGCGGCCTGCCCGGTCTGGCCGGTCGGCGCCGCTTCGGACGGGAGCCAGGCCCCGGTCGCGAGCGACGTTCCCATCCTCATGCTGTCCGGAGAGCTCGATCCGGTGACGCCGCCCGAATGGGCCAAGACCGCCGCGGCCACGCTATCGCATGCGCGATTGTTCCGTTTTCCGGAAGTGGGCCACGGCGTCCTTGCCGCCGATCGCTGTGCCGACCGGGTCGTGGCGAGCTTCCTCGCCAAACCCGATCAGGCGCCGTTCGATCATTGCCTGCTGGCGCTGGGACAAGCGAGGTAGAGGCACAACTATAGAGCGTGTCCTCTGCGCGATGAATAAAACATCCCGCATGCCGGGGTAGAGGTGAAACAGAACCGGGGCAAGCCTGCAAAATCCAGCGTTAACCTATGATTTTAGGGGCTTTTCGCTTGTATATTTGCGGTCGAGCGATGATTATGGCGTGATTAATTTTTGGTAAAGGCAAGGATGTTCGAGAGTTGTCCTCAGCGACGGCGTGTGCTCTTTTCAGAGCGCCGTCCGGGAGGCTGCACCCTCTGGGTGAGCTCTGCCGCCGGCGGGTGGCCATTTCGAGGCCTGACGCCGGTGCTGATACTGGCCTTGCTCGGCTTGGCCCAGAACAGCTTGGCGCAAACTCTGCCGGTGATACCGCCCGGCCAGATCGCGCCGCCTTCCTCGCCGATCGATCGGGTGGCGCCCCCGCAGCAGCCGACCATCGTACCGCCGCTGACGCCACCCGAGAACGCGGCCCCCAGCCCCGAGGGGGGCCCCGACTTGCCGGTCAAGTCGGTCGAGATCGACGGCGCGACCCGCTACTCGGCCGAGATTCTCGCCGAATATTACCAGCCGGTGATCGGGCAGACCGTCAGTGCCGGCAAGATCGCGTCTATCGCGGATGCGATCCAGGCTCGTTACCGCAAGGATGGCTATTTCCTCAGTGCTGCGCGCGCCACCGCGGCGGCGGAGGATGGCGGCGTCAAGATCCGCATCCATGTGACGGAAGGCTATATCGCCGATGTGAAGATCGATGGCGATATCGGTCCTGCCGGCACCAAGGTCTATGAGTTCCTGCAGAATCTGGTCGGCGTCAAGCCGGTCAATATCGAGGAGGTCGAGCGCTACCTGCTGCTCGCCCAGGACGTGCCGGGCGTCTCGGTGCGCGCCGTGCTGCGGCCGTCCGGCGGCGAGCCGGGGGCCGTCGAGTTGGTGGCGCAAGTTGCCCGCAAGTCCGTCAGCGGGCTGGTGAATTTCGATACTCGCGGCCCGAAGACCGCAGGCCCGTCCGAGATGCTGGTCAGCGCCACCGCAGATTCCTTTACCTCGGCCGGCGAGCGGACCGAGCTCGATCTCTTCAACACGCCGTTCGACAGCGAGCAGATCTTCGCCCAGCTTTCGGTCTCGGCGCTGGTGGGATCCGAAGGATTGATGGTGCGCGGCTATACCGGCTACGGCATCACCTCGCCGGGCGACGTGCTGCGCAATATCGGCTACAAGGGCCGCCTCAATACCGGCGGGATCGCGGCGAATTATCCTCTGATCCGCAGCCGGGCACTCACGCTCGAGCTCACCTCCAATTTCGATGTCTTCCAGTCCGAGATCGACCTGTTCGGGCCGAGCGGGCTCAGGGCGAGGCAGGCGAACAGCCGGCTGCGCATCCTGCGGCTGGGCGAGGCCTTGTCGTTCCAGGATACCTTCCTCGGCGACGACATGGCGGCCGCCAACTCCGTCACCTTCCAGGTGCACAAGGCGCTCGATATGTTCGGCGCCAGTGCCAACGACGCGCAGTTGCAGCCGCGTCCCGGTACGGTCAGCAACTTCGTCAAATATTCGGGCGAGATCGTCCGCGTGCAGGATCTCTTCTCGGTCGACGACTACCGCTTCGCCTTGAAGCTCGCCGTGGCCGGGCAATGGACGCGCAGCATCCTGCCGTCCAGCGAGGAGTTCTTTCTCGGCGGGAATCAATATGGCCGCGGCTTCTTCTCGGGCGAAGTGACCGGCGACCGCGCGCTCGCCGAGACGGCGGAGCTGCAGATCAATTCCGCCGTGCCGAACTTCATTACCTGGTTCGACGATCAACCGCCGAACATCGGCTTGCGCTACTATGCGTTTTTCGACAACGGCCAGATCTGGAACCGCACGCCGGCGACGCCGCCGCAGTCGGTTCAGTCGGCGGGCATCGGTGTGGCGATGACACCCTATCCGAATTTCACGCTGACGCTCGAGGGCGACAACCGGTTCACGCTGCGGCCGACGGGCGGGACGGCCGTGTCGCGATTGTCGCCGCGGATTTTGACGATCGAAGCGCTGGTCAGGTTTTGACGATGGGGGCGGCCATGGCAGGTTCGGAATCGGGGCGGGCAGGCGAGCGGCGAGCGGCGTTGCGCGACCGGTTCCTGGGCTCGATTTCGCCCTTGGGCCTGCTCTGCGCAGGTGCGCTGCTGGCGGTGCCGTTGGTGCCGGCCGGCGCCAATCCGACCGGCGGCACCGTCGTCTCCGGCCAGGCGACGATCACCCAGACCGGGCCCAGCACGCTCGATATCAAGCAGACCACGCAACGCGCCGGCATCGATTGGAAGAGCTTCAGCATCGGTGCGAACGAGACCACCACCATCGAGCAGCCGAACAGCGGCTCGGTCTCCCTCAACCGCGTCACCGGCAGCGACCCGTCGCGGATCGCCGGCCAGCTCAAATCGAACGGGCAGGTCGTGCTTATCAACCAGAACGGCATCGTCTTCACGCAAGGGGCCGAGGTCGATGTCAACAGCCTGATCGCGACCACCGCCGATATTCGCAATGCCGATTTCATGGCGGGCAAGCTCAACTTCTCGATCCCGTCCACGAAGCCGGGCGCCTCGGTCTCGAACGCCGGCCGCATTACCGTCGCCGATACCGGGCTCGCGGCCTTGGTGGCGCCGAGCGTCGCCAATTCCGGCGTGATCCAGGCCAAGCTCGGCAAGGTCGTGCTGGCTGGTGCGGAAGCCTTCACGCTCGATCTCTATGGCGACGGGCTGATGTCCTTCGACGTGACCGAGCAAGTCAAATCCGCGTCTGGCGGCTCGCTGGTCAGCAATTCGGGCCAGGTCCTGGCCGATGGCGGCGAGATCCTGCTGACCGCCGACGCGATCGCCGGCATCGTCGACGACACCATCCGGGTCGACGGGCTGCTGCAGGCTCACAGCTTCGGCGGCAAGGCCGGCCTGGTGACCATCGATGCCGGTGCCACCGGTTCGGCCACCGTCACCGGACGGGTCGATGTTTCAGGCGGCACCGCCGCTGCCGGCGGCGGCGTCAATATCACCGGTGACAAGGTGGCGCTGCTCGGCAATGCCGTGATCGACGCCAGTGGCATTGATGGCGGCACGGTCAAGGTCGGCGGCGGCGCTCACGGCACCGACAGCTCGATCCGTAATGCCCAGACCAGTTTCGTCGCCGGCGGAGCACTCATCGATGCGAGCGCCCGCGGCGCCGGCAATGGCGGGACCGTCACCGTCTGGTCCGACCAGGCCACCGGTTTCGCCGGCCGAATTCTGGGAACCGGCGGCGCTTCGGGCGGCAATGGCGGCAATGCCGAGGTTTCGAGCGCCGGCTTTCTGCAATTGACGGGCTCCGTCGATATGTCCGCGCCCAAGGGGCGGAGGGGCACGCTGCTGCTCGACCCGGCCGAGATCACAATCGTCCCCGGTGCCGCGGGCACTTCCACCCCGGCGGCCAGCTTCGACGCGATCGGCAATTATACCGAAGCCGGCTCGGGCTCGGGCGTCACGGCCTCGACGATCAGCGTCGGCGATCTGATCGCAGAGCTCAACGGCACGGACGTCGCCATCTCGACCCATGCGTCCCAGGTGGCGGGGCGCGCGGGCACGATCGAGATCGCCACCTCGATCAACTATACCGGCTCCGGCGACCGAATCCTGACCTTCGCGGCCGAATCCGGTCTTACCATCGATCCCGGCGTGGTCATCGGCTCCAGCACGGGCAAGCTCGATCTGACGCTCACAGCCGGCAACGGCACCTTGACGACTGGTGCGGGATCGCAGCTCTCAACCCATGGCGGTAATCTATCGCTCAGCGGCGCCAGCCTATCCCTGGCCGGTATCGCCAATACCAACAATGGCGGTGCGGCCGGAACCATCACGGCAATCGCCACCAACGGCATCACCATCGCTGCGGGCGGGGCGCTCTTCTCGACCAATGCCATCTCGCTGACCGCCGATACGATGAGCCTCGGCGGTCCGGTCGGCGGCACCGCGGCCAATGCCGGCCAATCGAGCATGGTCAGGCTGGAGACCACGTCGTCGGGGCGTGCGATCGGCCTCGGTGCGGCCGGCGGTCTGTCGCTGTCGACGGCCAGCCTCCTCGATATCCAGGCGACGGATGTCGATATCGGCAATAACTCGTCCGGCGCCATCACGGTCGGCGCCATATCCGGCGCGGGTTCGCTCTTCGCCAGCAGCGGTACGCTTTCCTTGACCACCGGCAGCAGCGTCACCGTGACGGGGGCGCTGAGCCTGCCCAGCGCCCTCACGATCTCCGCCATCGGTGCCATCACCGACAATGGCGGCACCGGCTCGATCTCGACGACCGGGCACACGAGCCTTACGAGTTCGGGCCGTAATGCAGTCACCTTCGGAAGCGCCAGCAATCTCTTCGGCAGCGTCACGGCGTTCGGCGGCGCCGTTACGCTGCGGGACGGCGGCGGCCTTTCGTTGGGCACGATCGACGCGTCCGGTCTGCTGACTCTGACGGCCGGCGGTGCCGTGACCCAGACGGTCGGAAGCACGATCACCTCCGCGGGCCTGAGTGCTACCGCCACGGGCTCGAGCATCACGCTGTTCAACGACGGCAACAGCTTCAACCGTAACGGCTCGGGCTCGGTGACCCTGGCCGCCATGGGTTCCGCAATCACGCTGAAGGATGCGAGCTCGAAGTTGGTGCTGGGCACGATCGACGCCACGGGCGGCGCGCTGACCGTCAGTGCCACGGGGCCGATCACCCAGGCTGCGGGCGGGACGATCATTTCGGTCGGGCTCGATGTCAGCTCCGGTTCGGACATCGTGCTCAACAATACGGGCAACAATTTCGCGAATGGCGGCGGGACCCTCACGGCTTCCGGCGGCACGATCAATCTGCTCAATGGCAGCTCGTCGCTGCTGCTGGAGACCATCAACGCGTCCGGCGCCTTGACGATCGCGACGACCGGCGACATCACCCAGGCAGCCGGAACCACGATCACCGGGTTCGGGTCGGATTTCGAGGCGAACGGCCATAACGTCACCCTCACCAATGGCGGCAACCAATTCGCGCGGGGCGGCTCGGCGGAGACGCTCAAGCTGGGCGGCGCTACCATCGCGGTGAACAGCGCGGATTCGAGCCTTACCCTTTTCACCATCAATGCCACGGGCACCTTGGCGGTGACCGCGTCGGGCGCCGTCAGCCAGGCGGCGGGAACCACGATCACCGCGACCGGCACCACGGTGCACGCGACCGGTGCCAGCGTTACGCTGGCCAATACAGGCAACAGCCTCGGCAGCTTCTCGGGCGAGGGGACGGCGATCCGAATCGAGAATGGCGGCGCCTTGACCCTGGGCGCTATCACGGCCTCGACCTCGCTCGACGTGGCGCTGCCGGCCGCGACACAGCTGACCGTGACCGGTCCGGTGCGGACTACCGGGACGATCACGCTCGCGACAGACGAGGTCAGCATCGGCGCCGGCATCCAGCTCGGCGGCACGGCGACGCCCGGCTCGCAGGCGAGCAGCGTCACGATCGAGCCGGTCACGTCCGGCCGTGCGCTCGTGCTCGGCGGCACCGATCCAAATCCGAACGGCGATCTTTTCCTGTCGACGACGGCGCTGCTCGATATCGAGGCCAATCAGGTCGCGATCGGCAGCAGCATCGCCGGGGCGATTTCCGTTAGCGGCTTCGATGCGACGGGTGGGTCGCTGTTTACCACCGGAACCGGCGGCGGGCTGACATTGACCAGCGGCGGCAACGTCGTCGTGGGCGGCGCCTTGAAGCTGCCCGGCACGCTTACGATCGACGCCGCGTCGGGATCGATCACCGACAATGACGGCGCAGGCTCGATCGCGACCGGCGGCCTGCTGAGCCTGACGGCCGCGAGCGCCAGCCCGATCAGTCTGGTCAATGCCGCAAACAGCTTCGGCAGCGTCACCGTGGCGAGCGGCGGCGCCGTCACGCTTCAGGATGCCGCGGCGCTGACGCTCGGAACGATCGACACGTCCGGCACGCTGACCATCGCGACCACCGGCGGCGCGCTCGATCAGGCGACGGGTACCGGCATTACCGTCGCCGGCGCCAGCCTGACCGCGAGCGGTGCGATCACGCTCGACGGCGGCGCCAACAATTTCGAAAACCAGTCCGGCACTTTCTCGGCACAAGGAACGGCGCTCGACATAGCGAATTCCGGTGCGCTTACCGTCGGCAGCCTCACCGCCACGAATGGCGGCATCACGCTTACGAACAACGGCGCGCTCACCTTGACCGGTGGGCAGGTCAACGCCGGAGCGCACGACATCTCGCTCAGTGCCGGGGCCGCCAACCTCACCATCTCGGAAGCGGTGCTCGGCACGGGTGCCATTTCGCTCACCGGCGACACGATGAGCTTTGCCGCGCAGATCGGCGGCAGCGGTGCCAATAGCGGGCTGGCGAGCTCGATCACGATCGAGACCGCCACCGGCGGGCGGGCGATCGTGCTCGGCGGTACCGCCGACCTTTCGGCCGGCAACGATCTCTTCCTCGGGGCGGGCAGCCTGCTTGGTCTGCGCGCCACCAACGTCACCATCGGCGCCGACACGGCCAATTTCTCCTCCGGCGCCATCACGCTGCAGGCCCTGAACGCGGCCGGTTCGGCGAACTTCACGCCCGGCGGCACGCTGACGCTGGCGAGTGGCGGCGGCGTGACCGTCACCGGTGCCGTGAGCTTGCCCAACAACCTCACGATCCTGTCCGGGGGCAATGTCGGGGACCAATCGGGCGCCGGCTCGATCAGCGTGCCCGGCACGTTCAGCCTGACGGTCGGCCCGACCGCCGACGTCAGCCTGGTCAATGCGCTGAACGCGTTTCCGATCCTGAGCATCTCCGGCGGCGGCGACGTCGCGCTCAAGGACGCCTCGGCGCTGACTATCGGCACGATCGATCTGACCGGCAGCCTGGCACTGACCGCGCAATCCCTGACCGAAGCGACCGGCGCCACGGTCACGGCGGCCGCAACCAGCCTGACGGCGAGCGGCACCGTCACCGTCGCCAATGACGGCAACCATCTGGAAGGACAGTTCGGCACCCTTACCGTGTCGGGAACCAACGTCAGCCTAGCCAATGCCGATGCCGTCGAACTCGGCAACGTCAATGCATCCGGCAGCTTTACCCTGCGGGCCGGCGGCGCCGTCACGCAGTCCGGCACCGCCTCGTTCGCGGCGGCCGCCACCAGCCTCAATTCGCCGGGCGCCATCACGCTGACCGGCTCGAATAACAGCTTCACGACCGGCGGCGGCGTGCTGACGGCCAGCGGTACCGCGATCGATGTCGCCGGTACCGGCAATCTGATGCTGGGCCAGATTAATGCCAGCGGCACCCTGACGGTCGCTGTCGGTGGTGCGCTGACACAGCAGACCGGCACTACCGTGCAGTCGGGCGGCATCGCGCTCTCGGCCGACGGGGCGATCACGCTGCTCAATGCCGGCAACGATTTCACCCGGGTCGCCGGGGCGGCGTTGACCGCCAGCGGCACGCAGATCCAGCTCGCCGATAGTGAATCTGTCACGCTCGGTAATATCACGACCGCAGGACTCTTCAGCCTGACGGCCCAGGGCGGCATCACCCAGATCGACGGCGCCACCGTCAATGCCGGCAGCACGGCCCTGGCCGCGATCGACGCCATCACGCTGACCAATGCCGGCAACCGGTTCGACACGGCCGCGGGCGGCAGCTTGGCCGCGAGCGGCGCCTCGATTGCCCTCACCGATGCCGGTGCGCTTAATCTTGCCAACGTGACCACGCCGGGGAACTTGACCCTGACCGCGGCCAGCCTCTCGCAAAGCGCCGGCAGCGCCATTACCGCCGACGGCACCAACCTCGGCGCAAGCGGGACGATCACGCTTACCAACCTCACCAATAATTTCGCCAGCGGCGCCGGCTCGATGCTCGCGGCGTCGGGCACGACCGTTTCGCTCACCAATGCCGGCGCGCTGACGATCGGCGATATCCACGCGTCGGGACCGCTCACCTTGCGCTCGGTCAACGGCAGCCTGGCCCAGGCGTCGGGCGCGAGCATCCACTCGGTCAGCGCCGATTTCTCGGCCGCAGGCTCGATCGAGCTCAACAATCCCGGCAATGATTTTGGCGGCATCGTCTCCTTGAGCGGCGGCGCCATCGAGCTCACCGGCGCTGGTCCGCTGACGCTGGGGACGATCAATGCGACTGAAGGGCTGACCGTGACGGCGGGCGGCACGCTCGACCAGGCGGCCGGCACCACGATCAATTCGGCAGGTGCCACCTTGAGCGCCGGCGGTGCGATCACGCTCGCCAATCAAGGCAACGACTTCACCGTGACGCCGGGCAGCAGCTTGTCGGTGACCGGCCCGGCGATCGACATCGCCAATACCGGTTCGCTTAACCTGGGGTCGATCCATCTGGTGCAGGGCGGCCCGATGACGAACGGTGCCGCATCCCGCGATAGCGCGCCGGCGAACCTCATCCTGACCTCGACCGGCTCGATCACGCAGAGCGCGGACGGCGCCATCGTCGCCAAGGGCGTCAGCCTGACGGCGGGCGGCGACATCATCCTCACCAATGCCGGCAATGATTTCGAAAGTGGCGGCGGCGCGCTCTCGGCGAGCGGCGTTAATATCCAACTCGTCTCCAGCGGACCGCTGAGCCTGGGCCAGATCGGCGCCGCCGGCTCGTTGGCGCTGAAGGCCGGCGGTGGGGTCAGCCAGATCGCCGGCACGGCGATCTCGGCTGTGAACGCGATCAAGCTGACCTCGGGCGGTGCGATGAGCCTGGGCCAGATCAGCACCGGCGGCACGCTGATGGTGGATGCGAGCGGTGCCATCAGTCAGGATGCCGGCACGGCGATCTCGGCCGCGAGTGCCGTCCAGCTGACCTCGGGCGGTGCGATGAGCCTGGGCCAGATCAGCGCCGGCGACACGCTGGTGGCGAACGCAGGCGGGCCGATCGGCCAGAACACCGGCACAACGATCTCGGCCGCGAGTTCCATCCAGTTGATCTCGAACGGATCGATGAGCCTGGGTCAGATCGGTGCCGGCGGAGCGCTGGTACTGAATGCGAACGGTGCCATCAGCCAGAACGCCGGCACGACGATTTCAGCATCGAGCCTTTCCGGCAGTTCGGCGGGCGGGGCGATCTTCGATCAGGACAACCGGATCGGCACCCTCTCCGGCTTCACCAACAGCGGGACCGGCGGCTTCACCTTCGTCACCGTGACGCCGCTGATCGTCGACGCCGCCATCGACGCCGGCAGCGGCAGGTTGGCGCTCACGACGCTCGGGACGGGCAACGATCTCAGTCTCGCCGGCGACCTTTCGGCCGGAACCTCGGTAACGCTGACCGCGGCCGGGACGATCAGCCAATCCCAGGGCATTATCCAAGCGCCGCAACTCGACGGCAGCGCCATCGGCGGCGTCACCCTCAACGACGCCAATCAGATCGCCACCCTGGCCGGCTTCACCAATGCCGGCACGGGCGGGCTGCAACTGCGGACCGCCGGCGATCTCGCCATCGGCGGTCCGGTCAGTGCCGGCAGCGGCGATATGCAGCTCCGCATCGCCGGCAATCTCGCCGTTGCCGGGACGGTGAGCGCCGGCGGCGACATGCAGGTGACAACCGGTGGGGGCATGACCGTCAAAGGCGGGTTGAGTTCCGGCGGCACGCTGACGCTCGTCGCCGGCGGCGCTATCGACGCGACCGGATCGATCTCGGCCAACCGTCTCACCGGCAGCTCTGTGGGCGGGACGCAGCTTACGGGCACGAACAATTTCAACCTGCTCGGCAATTTCCAGAATCAGGGGACCGGCGCGCTCGAGCTTCTCGACAATGCCGGCCTGACCATCGACGGCGATCTGCACAATATTTCCGGCCGGATCGAGGTGGTGACCGCGGGCGCGCTCGCCATTCGCGATATCGATGCCGTCGGCCAGGCGATTCTGTTCGGCTCCGAGGGGGCGATGGGCTTGACGGGCGGCACCTTCACCGCCACGGACCGGGTCGTTCTGACCACGCGCGGCACGTTCTCCTCGTCCGGCACGCTCAATATCGTCTCGCCGCTCTTCATCGCCGACATCACCGGCGCCTCGATGCAGGGCATGCTGCAATTGCTGCCGGGACGGCCGAGCGCGCTGGTCAACGAGATCGATCCCGGCCCGCAAACCGCGATCAGCGGCCAAAGCCTCATGAATTTCGACAATCTCCAGGCATCGGCGACCACGGCTCTGTTCATCGTCGGCAATGGCCGGGCCCAGGGCAGGGTGGCGCTCGCCGGGCTGGGTGTGATCGGCGCAAATGGCGGTTCGGCCGGGCTGCAAGGGACGATCAACAGCCTCGAAGGCGGCGCGGCTGCCGAAATCTCCGTGCGCTCGGGGTCGCCCGACAATGCCTTCCAGCTCAATAGCTGCGCGATCGGCAGCGCTACCTGCGTGGTGTTGCCGCTGTTTTCACCGGTCGTGCCGCAGCCGCTCGACACGATAGAGCTCAGCAACGCGCGCCAGAATTTCGATGATCCGACGCTCGAGCGGCTGAATAACGGGGACGAGGATGATCTGTGACGGAGCGGCCGGGGTGATGCGGCGGCATCTGTCTCTGGCACTTCTCGGCGCCGGGCTCATGAGCATGCTGTCCGGATGCGACACGCTGCCGCCGGGCGCGCTTGCGTCGGCGGGCGCCGAGCGGACGGCGGCGCAAACCACGCCCGTCGGTCAGAATGTGGTCGGCGAAGCCTGCCAATTCCAGCCGGGCACGGCGGAAGAGCGCGGCTTGGCGAACGCTTCCATCCAGGACGTGCGCTGCGGCAGCTGGGTGCAGCCGAGCGGCCGGGTCTTCGTCGTCAAGAACGGTGCGGTCGATCCTTCGCGGCTCATGGCCCTCGCCACGGCCGGCCCATGGCGCGACTATCTGGAAGAACGGATGAGCTGCGAGCCGCCATCGACGACGCGTATCCTCGATGGCGTGCCGGCGATACTCATGCAATGCGCCCAGCGCCAAGGTGGCTGGCCGCATATCGCCTTCGCGGCGTCGCTCGACGGTGCGCTGTTCGAGGTCGACGGCGTGCCTTCGGCGGAGCCGGCGCTCGAAGGGACGGTGGCGTCGCTCACCAACCGCAGCGTTCCGTCCGGCACCGGCCAGCAATCCTCGCTCCGCGAAGCATTGGCGGCGAAGCTCAGCAGCCAGCCTTTCGGCAGCGGCGATCTCGACCGGTATTTCGGACTCGTCCGGCTGGGAGACGAGCAGAACGCCGTCGATAATTTCGTTGCCGCCGAGAGCGCTTTCCGCGATGCGTTGGCCGTGCAGCAGCGCATTCTCGGGGCCAATAGCCCCGCACTGGTCGTGCCGCTGATCAAGCTCGCCCTGCAGATCAGCAATCAGCGCCGCTTCGACGAGGCGGACGGCCTGTTCAACCGCGCCGAGAGTCTGATGGCCGCGGCGCCGGATCCGCTGTTGCGGGCGCGCTACGATTATTATCTGGGCCTCCACCGCGCCAATCAGCAGCAGATGACCGAAGCCATCGCCATCTTCCAGCGATCGGAACAGGGCTTCACCCGCTTCGTGCCGTCAGGCATGCGCGAGAGCGCCATCCGTGGCAGCGGCGGCGCCAAAAGCTTTTCCCAGCTTGCCGACTCGCTGCTCATCAATCCCGAATCCCAGCTTGCCGTCAGCGGGCTGGCGGCGGTTTGGCGCTATCAGGCGCGGATCGCCTATGATGCCGGCAAGTTCGACGAGGCGACGGCGCGGGCACGGCAGAGCCATGCGCTACTGGACCTCGCCGGCCTTAACCCGCTCGGCGCCATCCCGCGCTCGCTGCTGGTCCAGGCGCTGAGCCAGCAGGGCGAGAATAAGAACGCTTACGACGCCGACAGCTTCGATCAGACGACGAAGCTATTCAATCGTGCGCTGCCGAACGAACGGCCGGTCGCGGTCGCCATGTTCCTGGCCGGGCGCGAAGCGGCGCGGGCCGGCGATCCGGACGTGGCGCTGGCCAATTTCCGCCAGGGTGCCGCCATTCTCCATGAGCGCAAGGTCGGGCTGACGCCCGACCTGCTGCTGCCTTACCTGTCGACGCTCTATGCCGAGATCCAGGCCCAGCCGGCCGAAGCGCCGGCGCTTCAGGTCGAGATGTTCGAGGCGGCCCAGCTGGTGCAGACGGGCCTGACCGCGCAATTCATCGCCGAAGCGGCGGCGCGCCTTGCCGCCGGCGACCCGCGCGTGGGGGCGGCGCTGGGCCAGCTTCAGGAGATCGATCTGCAGCTGAAACAGCTCTTCGCCGATCGTGATCGCGAGACGCAGAAGCCGCAGAACTTCCAGGACGAGAAGGCGGTGGCGGCCCTGGACCAGTCGATCGCCGACGCGACGCAGCGCCGGGCCGAGGCCGAGCTCGCGGCGCAATCGGCGGCACCCGCCTATGGCCAGCTGCTGCAGACCGGCGCCGATGCCAAGGTGATCCAATCGCTGCTGCGGCCGCACGAGGCGCTGCTCGCCTATTTCACCGGCGCTGACCAGAGCTTCGGTTTCGTCGTCCGGCCCGACCGGATCGAGGCCTACAAGATCGGCTTCGGCGAGAAGCAGATCGGTGACATCGTCGACCGGCTGCGCAAAAGCGCCCAGCTCGATCTCAGCGGCGCGCAGATCAAGGTGCCGCTCTACGATCTGGCCGAGGCGCATGAATTCTACACAGCACTCCTGGGACCGGCCGAAGCGGCGCTCAAGGATGTGGGCGGCCTGATTATCGCGCCGAGCGGTCCTCTGCTGAGCCTGCCTTTCGAGATGCTGGTGACCGCCGAGACCCAGCCGGTCAAGGACGATGATTACGGCGCCGTGCCCTTCCTTCTACGGCGCTGGGAAGTGAGCTATGTGCCGGCGGTGCAGACCTTTGTCGATCTCCGCCACATCACCGAGGCATCGGCGGCGAAGCGGCCGTTCCTGGGCTTCGGTGATTTCCGGCCGGCGAATCCGAAGCAACTCGCCGCCAGCTTCCCGCCCGATCGCTGCCGCCAGGATCTCGACGGCGTCGAAAGCCTGGGTGCGCTGCCGGGCACGCGCGACGAGATTCTGACCGTCGGCAAGCTTCTGGGCGCTCGGCCGGACGAGATGGTGCTGGGCAGCGATTTCACCAAGGCAAAGCTTCTAGGCGCCGATCTTCAGGATTACCGGATCGTTCATCTGGCGACGCATGCGCTGCTGCCGACCGAGCTGCATTGCCGGCGCGAGCCATCGATCCTGCTGTCTACCGCGTCGGGTGCCGCCAATGCCGACGACGCCTTCCTCGGCGCCAACGAGGTGCTGAAGCTCCGCATGGATGCCGATCTGGTCGTGCTCTCGGCCTGCAACACCGCCGGTCCGGGCGGCGGCTCGGCCGGCGATTCGCTGTCGGGCCTCGCCCGCGCCTTCTTCTTCGCCGGCACTCGCGGCCTGCTCGTGACCCATTGGGCGGTCGAGGACAACTCGGCGAAGCTGGTGGCGACGCGCACGCTCGCCACCATGCAGCCCGGCACCAGCCGAATCGATACCGCAGCCGCGCTGCGAACGGCCAAGCTCAGCCTGCTCGACGGCAAGTCCGGCAGCTTCGGCAAACTTTTCACCCATCCCTTCGCCTGGGCGCCCTTCGTGCTCATCGGCGACGGCGTCCGCGTCGAGGCGAGCGGGCCGGCTGCGGTGGCTTCCGCTCAGCTCAAAGATATGCCCGCAGATCGATCAGCCCCGTGAAGCCGTTGAGGGCGAGAAGGGCGCCGATCACGGCGAAGGCGCAGGAGCCGTAGAGCAGCCGGCGCGACATGCCGACCAGGCTGGTGGAGGCGAGCACGATCGCGATCTGAAGCAGGCCCTCGCCGAACTCGAAATTCACGTCGCGCTTCTGCGCTTCGTCGCGCTGCTCGTCCAGCCCCTTGGCGCGCGCCAGCAGCTCCTTCTTGCCTTCGCCGGATTTCGTGTCGGATTCGTAACGATCGGCGGTCTCGCGATATTGCGCGATGGTGGCGGCGATATCCTGGGCGGTTTTCTCGGGCACGCCGGTAAGGCTGCTCTGCATCAGCTCCAGCTGCTTCGCCGCCAGCACGAAAGCGGTCTGGCGCAGATATTTGGCCTGATAGAACGCGTAATTGTCGGACGCCTTGATGTTGGCGTTGATCGTTTCCTTCATCGCCGCACTGCCGGCGACGCCGTTGATCGTCAGCAGCAAGGCGAGGAAGCCGATAAAGACGCTGACCCCCTTGCGGAAGCCCTCTCCCTCGGCCGGATGCCCATGATGGTCGTGGCCGCCCTCGACGATCTTTTCGGAAAGTTCGTGCGTTTCGTGAGTTTTCTTCGTCGTCATCATGATCTCTAAGTTGCCGTGGAAGACGCCGGGCGATGTAGGGTAGACGGTACCATGTCCCGGTTTTACCATCATGACAATGCAGGCCGTTCGCTCTAGCGGATCGGCCGGCGAGGGAAGGCGACGAAGCGGAAATGGAAGCGATCGAGATCTCGGACAAGCTCACCGAAGAGCATGACCACGCGCGCGAGCAGCAGGAGCATGAGCGCGAGCATCATCATCCGATCTCGAACGACAGTTTTCGTAAGAGAGTGGGGGTATTCATCGGCTTCCTGGCGATGGTCCTGGCGATTACCAGCCTCGGCGGCGCCTATGCGATGAAGGAGACGATCAACAACAATATTCAGGTCTCGGACAATTACGCCTTCTACCAGGCGCGCAATGCCCGCGAGACCGCGACCGAGCTCGCCGCCGACGAGCTCGACGCGCTGCTGCTCAGCCGACCGGATCTACCATCCGCCGCGGCCGAGGCGATTCGGCTGAAGATCGACGGCTATCACAAGACCATCGCTCATTTCGAAAGCAATCCGGAACATGGCGACGGCAAGAAGGAGCTGATCCAGAAGGCCGAGCAGTTGAGCGCCAAGCGCGACATGGCGCAGCGCCGGGACATCAATTTCGATTTCGCCGAAGCCCTGCTTCAGATCGCGATCGTGATCGCCTCTACCAGTATCCTAGCAGCGTCGCGGCCGCTGCTGACCGTCTCGGCGATCTCGGCCGGGATTGGGATCCTGCTGTCGGTCAACGGCTTCTTCCTGTTAGTCGATCTGCCGTTACCATAGTAACAAAATCGATCCGGCTCTTTTCAACCAGTTAGAGGTACGATTCACATATTGGCTGTTTCCAGCCAATATGATCGTGCCCTAGAGATCGGGTGGGTCGATTGCCTCAGCCAATCCATCCACCCGATCTCTAGAGAGAATCGGTAACCACTTATTTCAGTCTGCTCTTTCACCCAAGTCGCTTAACAATCATCGTCCGGCGACATGGTGAGGAATACGCCAACCAGGGCCAAGGCGCCCAGGTCGCACACACCGGCAAACAGCAGCTGGAGCATGATGAAAAGCCTCCGCGCAGTTGCTATTTGCCGACTATACGCCCCGAGCGCTCGAAGTGTCCCCATTTACTCTGTCACATCAGGTTTCACTCGGCTGCATGCTGGCTGGCATCGATCGGTTTCCAGCGCAGTATCGGCGTCCGCGCCGCCGCCGTCTCGTCGAAACGGCGCCGGGGCGTGAGGACCGGCGCCGCCTGGAAACGCTCGACCGCGCCGGCTTTGGCCTCGTCGGTCAGGGATTTCATCACGGCGATGAAGCGGTCGAGCGTGGCCTTGCTCTCGGTCTCGGTCGGCTCGATCAGCAGCGCTCCGTGCACGACCAGCGGGAAATACACGGTCATGGGATGGAAGCCTTCGTCGATCAATGCCTTGGCGAGGTCGAGCGTGGTGATGCCGGTGTCCTTGAGGAACCGGTCGTCGAACAAAGCCTCATGCATGCACGGCCCGTCGAAAGAGGGCGACAGCGTATCTTTCAGGCTCGCCAGGAGGTAATTGGCGTTGAGCACGGCGTCGGACGCCACCTGCCGGAGCCCGTCCGAACCATGGCTCATCATGTAGGCGAGCGCACGGACGAACATGCCCATCTGGCCGTGGAAGCCCTTGAGCCGGCCGATCGTGCCGGCGGCGGCGTTCGCCGGTTCTTCCTCGAGCCTGAGGCCTTCCGGCCCATGCACGATCCAGGGCAGCGGCGCGTAGGGGGCGAGCGATGCCGCGAGCACGACCGGGCCCGAGCCCGGCCCGCCGCCGCCATGCGGGGTCGAGAAGGTCTTGTGCAGATTGATGTGCATGACGTCGACGCCGAGATCGGCCGGCCGCACGCGCCCGACGATCGCGTTGAAATTGGCGCCGTCGCAGTAGAAATAGGCCCCGGCCGCATGGACCGCATCGGCGATCTCGCGGATCTCGGTCTCGAACAGGCCGCAGGTGTTGGGGTTGGTCAGCATGACGCCGGCGACATCGGGGCCGAGCTTGGCTTTGAGGGCGGCCAGATCGACGCGGCCGCGCCCGTTGGCCGGCACCGGATCGACGGTGAAACCGCAGGCGGCCGCCGTCGCCGGATTGGTGCCGTGGGCCGATTCCGCGACCAGCACACGGTCGCGCTTCTCGCCCCGCGCCTCGATCGCGGCCCTGATCACCATCATGCCGCACAGCTCGCCGTGAGCGCCCGCGGCCGGGCTCATTGCCACCGCCGGCATGCCGGTCAGGGTCTTGAGCCAATGGGCGAGCTGATCGATGAGGGCAAGCGCCCCCTGGACGGTCGAAAGCGGCTGCAGCGGATGCAGATCGGCGAAGCCGGGCAGGCGGGCCATGCGCTCGTTCAGCCGCGGATTATGCTTCATCGTGCAGGAGCCGAGCGGATAGAGCCCGGTATCGATGGCGTAGTTCTTCTGCGACAGGCGGGTGAAATGGCGCACCACCTCCGGCTCGGAAATGCCGGGCAGGCCGATCCTGCCCTTACGCTGCAACGAGCCCAATCGGCTTTTAACCTTGGGCGGATCGGGAAGATCGACGCCGCTGCGGCCGGGCGAATCACGCTCGAACAGCAAAGGCTCCTCGATCTGCAGGCCGCGATGGCCGCTATAGGAGCCGGATTTTTCCGCGCCCGGCGTGAAATTGCTGACGGCGCGGCTCCAGTCGCTGGTCATGACAGGGCTCCCTGAAGCTTGGCGGCGAATTCGTCGAAATCCGTTTCGGTGTTGGTTTCGGTGGCGGCGACCAGAAGCAGGTCGGCGGCACCCATCTCATGCGGATAAAGCCGGCTCACCGGCACGCCGGCGAGGACGCCTTGCTTTGCCAGCGCGTCGACGATCGGTGCCGCGGGCTTCGGCAGGCGCAGGGTGAACTCGTTGAAGAAGCCGTCATTCAAGAGGCTCACGCCCGGCAATCTTTCCAGACGCTCGGCGAGTTGCACGGCATGGGCATGGTTGAGGGCGGCGAGGCCGGTGAAGCCTTCTTCACCCAGGAGCGCCATGTGGATGGTGAAGGCGAGCGCGCACAGGCCGGAATTCGTGCAGATATTGCTCGTCGCCTTCTCGCGACGGATATGCTGCTCGCGGGCCGAGAGGGTCAGCACCCAGCCGCGCCGCCCGTCGGCATCGACGGTCTGGCCGGCGAGCCGGCCGGGCATCTGGCGGACATATTTGTCGCGCGTCGCGAACAGCCCGACATGCGGACCGCCGAAATTGAGCGGGTTGCCGATCGACTGACCCTCGGCCGCGACGATATCGGCGCCCATCTCGCCGGGCGGCGTGACGGCGCCCAAGGAGACGATCTCGGTCACGGCGACGATCAGGAGCGCGCCGGCCGCGTGGCAGGCGTCGGCCAGATCCGAATAATCGCGGATGCGGCCGAAGAAATCCGGGTTCTGCACGACCACGCATGATGTGTCGCGATCGATCCGGCCCGCCAAGGCTTCATCGCCGGCGAAATCGGGCGCCATGGCCTCGGCCGTGAAGCCGGCGAAGCGGCCATGGGTCTGGACCGTCTCGCGATAATGCGGATGGAGGCCGCCCGACAGGATCGCCTTCTTGCGGCGGGTCACGCGGTTCGCCATCAGCACCGCCTCGGCGGTGGCGCTGGCGCCGTCATACATGGAGGCGTTGGCGACATCCATGCCGGTGATCAGCGCGACCTGGGTCTGGAACTCGAACAGATATTGCAGCGTGCCCTGGCTGATCTCGGGCTGATAGGGCGTGTAGGAGGTCAGGAATTCGCCGCGCTGAATAAGGGCATCGACCGAGGCCGGAACATGGTGGCGATAGGCACCGGCGCCGAGGAAGCTCGGCACCGAGCCTGCCGGCACGTTTTGGGCGGCGAGCCGGCCGAGCGCGCGCTCGACCGAGAGCTCGCCCTGATGCGGCGGCAGGTCGAACGGCGCGTCGTTCCAGGCCGATTTCGGCACGTCCTCGAACAGCGCGTCGACCGTCTCGACGCCGATCACGGCCAGCATCTCGGCCCGCTCGGCATCGGTCAGCGGCAGATACCGCATTATTCGAGCCCCGCTACCAGCTTGTCATAGGCTGCCTGGTCGAGCAGATCGCCGAGCTCGGCCTTATCCTTGATCGACAGCTTGAAGAACCAGCCGGCGCCGGCGGCATCCTCGTTGACGAGCGCCGGCTTGTCGGCGAGCGCCGTGTTCGATTCGGTCACGGTGCCGGACACCGGGGCGTAGATCTCGCTCGCGGCCTTTACCGATTCGACGACGGCTATTTCCTTGCCCTTCTCGGCGGCGCGGCCCGCTTCGGGCAGCTCGACATAAACGACATCGCCCATCTGCTCCTGGGCATAAGCGGTGATGCCGACCGTGGCGATGTCGCCCTCGATACGGATCCATTCATGGCTGGCGGTGTAGCGGGTCTCGGTCATGAAAACTCTCCTCTCGAAAGCTGGGATCAGCCGCGGAAATAGCGATGGGGAACGAAGGGCATGGGGACGATGCGGGCCGGCCTGAGGCTGCCGCGAACGACGAGTTGCACCTCGGTGCCGGGGGCGGCGTGGGCGGCCACGACATAGCCCATGGCGATGGGGCCGCCGGCGCTCGGGCCGAAGCCGCCGCTGGTGATCTCGCCGATACGGACGCCGTTCGACTGGATCTCGGTATGCTCGCGCGCCGGCGCCTTGCCGTCGGGCAGGATGCCGACCCGCTTGCGCGCGGGGCCGTCAGCGAGCTGCTTCAGGATCGTCTCGGCGCCGGTGAAGCCGCCTTCGGCGCGGCGGCGCTTGCCGATCGCCCAGGCGAGATCGGCCTCGATCGGCGTGGTCGTCTCGTCGATATCGTGGCCGTACAGGCAGAGCCCCGCCTCGAGCCTGAGCGAATCGCGGGCGCCGAGGCCGATCGGCGCCACCTCCGGATCGGCCAGCAGCAGGCGCGCCAGCTTCCCGGCTTCCTCGGCCGGGACCGACAGCTCGAACCCGTCCTCGCCGGTATAGCCGGAACGCGTGACGAAGCACTCGATGCCGCCGATCGCGAGCGAGGCGGCGCTCATGAAGGGGATGCCGCTAGCCGGCGCCAGGTGGGCCAGCACCGACGCAGCGGCCGGCCCTTGCAGCGCCAGGAGCGCCCGATCGGGCAAGGGCTCGATCGAGGTGCCGCCGTCAAGGCCGGCTTCGAGATGGGCGATGTCGGCGGCCTTGGTCGCGGCATTGACGACCAGGAACAGATGGTCGCCGAGATTGGTGACCATGAGATCGTCGAGAATGCCGCCCGCCTCGTTGGTCAGCAGCGTGTAGCGCATGCGGCCGGGGCGGAGCGCTTGGATCTCGCCCGGTACCAGCTTTTCCAGCGACTTGGCCGGATCGGCGCCCCGAAGCCGGAGCTGGCCCATATGCGAGACGTCGAAGAGCCCGGCCTTCTGGCGGACATGCAGATGCTCGCCCAGCACGCCCATCGGATATTGAACCGGCATGTCGTAGCCGGCGAACGGCACGAATTTGGCGCCCAGCTCGCGATGGAGCGCGTGCAACGGCGTCTGAAGCAGAGGGGTGTCGGTGGTCGCGCTCATCTCTATTCCCAGTCAAAATGGCTCGCAGGCACCGCGTCGCCGCAGTCCTGCGCCCCCTCTGTCTAGGAACCTGAAAGATTGGCCGGATCCGTGATCCGGCTTACCTCGTCGGTGAGGCCACTTGCCCGGCATATGCCGGCCGACCTGCTTTCCAGAGCTGCCTTCCCCTCGCGGTCCGGGTGCCTGAGAGTTTCCGGGGCGGTTGCTCCTTCGGCGCCGGCCCGAAGCCGGTCTCTCCCACGAGGATCGTTGGCAGCCCCTGGGTCGCATGTTCGCCATGGTCTGTCAACCGGGCACCGGCCCCGATTTGTCGGGGCCGGTGTCGGCGCGTTACCAGCCGATGCCGAAGGACATATGTTCCGGCGTCTGCGACTGGATGAGCGAGCTCTGGTTGTTCACATCGTCGTAGGAGAAGCCGTAAGCCAAGCCGGCGACGCTGTGATTGTGCCAGAACCGCGCGTAGGAGTTGGACGGTGTCCCCAGATAGTAGGAGGAGGGCTGGGTCCAGCTCGTGAAGTTCTGCATGACGCTTCGATTGAAGGCGGCGCAGATCTGTGCCTCGAGCGCCAGTTGGACGGTGTTGCCGTTGGCGAGCGAGTTGTTGCAGAAGACGATGTCCTGTGTCGTCGGCTTTGCGACCGTGTAGGTGCCGCCGACAAAGGCGCCGTTATGCAGATTGACTTCGCTGAACACGAATTGCGTCGGCGTCGTGTTGCCCACGAATTCACGGCTGCCGCCGAACAAGGGCACGGTCAGCGTGTTGGTCGCGTAGTTGCTCCATATGCTGCTCACATATTGGTCGAAGTAGCCCGCATTGGTCTCGCCCTTGTCGAAGGTGCTGTGGCCGGGCGAGAAGATGCGAAGGTTCGACGGCAGCGGCAGATGGAAGGCCGTCGGCGTTTCGGCGACATATTCCTGGTCGAGCGTCATGATGGATTCATTGATGCCCGTCTGCATGTGGAAGGTTTCGTTGGTGCCCCAGACATCGAGGAGCAGGGGCAGGCCAAACTGGTCAACCTGCGTGGTGTTGATGAACAGGCCGCCGTCGCCGTAGGTGAATTCGAGCCAATCGTAGTGGGTGTTGAGGTTCGGATCGGTCACGTTCAGCGGGTTCGGCCCGGCATAGCCGACGCCGTTATCGCCGGGCATGATCTTCATGTAGAGCGGGTTGCCCTCGGAGATGTAGACCCGGCCCGACGACAGCGGCGGCAGCATCAGCTGCTTGCTCTGCGCCAGGGTGAAGGCGTAGTTGGGGTAATTCTGTCCCGCGGCGGTCAGGTGATTGGGCGCGTCATTGTCGGCCACGCTGGCGGCGGTGACCGTGCCGTCGAAATTCACCCAAGACAGGGCACCGGTGGTCGGGTCGTTGCCGAGGATGGTGACGTAGATCTGGTTGTCCTGCCAGACGCCATTGGTGTTGTTGTTGAGATCGGTGCTGACGAAGCCCGGGACGACGCTGTAGCTGGGCTTGCTGTTAACGGTCAGCATCGCCTTTGACGAGGTCGCCGCCAAGCCCTGGCCATTAGTGACCGTGACGGAGAACAAGGCGTTATTGTCTGTCGCGATCGTGCCGGGCGTGGTGTAGGTGGCCGCGTTGGCATTCTGAATGACGACGCCGTTCTTCATCCACTGGTAGGTGATGGAAGGATCGGAGCCGCTGATGCCGACGCTGAACTGTGCCGTCCGACCGATGATCGCGGTCTGGTTGCGCGGCTGCAAGGTGATGGCCGGTGCGGTTCCACCGCCCGTTCCGCCACCGGTGCCTCCCGTTACCGTCAGTGCGACGACGTTGCTGGTCGCGGTGTTCCCGCCGGTTCCGGTGACGATGACCTTGAAGGCGGCGCCGTTGTCGGCGGCGGTGGTCGCGGGGGTCGTGTAGCTGGCAGCCGTCGCACCGGTGATCGCCGCGCTGCCTCGGTACCATTGATAGGTCAGCGGTGCGGTTCCGCTTGCCACCACCGAGAAGGTCGCCGTCTGGCCGACCGCTACCGTCTGGGCGACGGGCTGGGTCGCGATGGATGGCGGCGTTACGACCGGCGGAGGGGGCGTCACGGTCCCCGGGATCAGCACCTCGATGCCGCTGACCTTGGGCTGATCGGCCGAGCCGTTGGTGAATTTCACCACGATTTGTCCGGCGCTGCTGGCCGTTGCGGTGAAAGGCTTGATCAGTGCGATGTTCGGACCGCCGGCGGCTGCCACGATGTCGAAATTGGACAGGACCTGCGTGCCGTTGATGTTGACGTTGAAGACACGCTGTCCGGGCTTCGTCCAGTAGAACTCGGCGAAGTGCAGGCGCAGCGAGTAGCTGGCGCCCGCGGTCAGGCCGGGCACCGTGTAGGTGAACGTGCCCGCTCGCTCGGTCTGATAGACGGCTTGCGGGGCGGCATCGACGATGCCCGCAACGGTGATGGGGGCGCCCGCGCGGGAATTGCCGCCACCCCCGTTGAAGTCGGTATCCGCCGTGAAGTTGCCGATGGCCGTCGTCGAGCCGGCGGCGATCGCCATGAGCGAAGTACCGGGGCTGTCGGTCACCTGCAGCGAAGCCATGCTGCTCGTGATGTTGTCGCCCGATCCGGAAACCACCACGAAGAAGGTCGAGGCGCTGTCGCCGGCCACCGTGGCCGGTGTCGTGTAGCTGGCCGAGGTCGCACCCGTGATCAGCGTGCCGTTCTTGTACCACTGGTAGGTCAGCGGTGCCGCGCCGGTCGCCGTCACCGAGAAGGTCGCCGCCTGACCGAGCGCTGCCGATTGGGCCGCCGGCTGAGCAGTGATGACCGGGCCGCCATTGGGGCTGGCGACCTCGATGCCGCTGATCTTGGGCTGATCGGCGCCACCGCTGGTGAGGGCGATGGTGATCTGTCCGTTGCTGTCGGCGGCCGTGGTGAAGGATTTGACGACCGCGATATCGGGGCCGCCGGCGGCTGCGACCACGTCGAAGTTGGGCAGCATCATTGCGCCGTTGACGGCGACATTGAAGACGCGCTGCCCGGGCTTCGTCCAGTAGAACTCGGCAAAGTGCAGGCGAAGCGTGTAGTTCGAGCCGGCGGTCAGGCCGGGAATGGTGTAGGTCGACGCGCCGGCCCGCTCGGATTGATAGACCGCCTGGGGGGCTGCTTGGGCGACGCCGGCCGTGCTGATGGCGGCGCCGTTATGAGACCCGTTGCCGCCGACGAAATCCTTGTCGGCTGAGAAGTTGCCCGTTGCCGTGGTCGTTCCGGCGGCGATGGCGACGATGTCCGCGCTGTTCCCGCCGCTGCCGCCACCCGTACCGCCGCCACCGCTACCGCCGCCGCTGGTCGTCACCGTCAAGGCGACGCTGTTGCTGGTCACGACGGAACCGTCCTGTCCCATCACCGTGACCCTGAACTGCGTGCCGTTGTCGCCGGCGACGGTCGCGGGGGTGGTGTAGCTGGCGGCCGTCGCGCCGGTGATCGCAGTTCCGGACTTGAGCCATTGATAGCTCAGCGTCCCGGTGCCGGTCGCGACGACCGTGAAGGTGGCCGTCTGGCCCACTGCCACGGTCTGAGGCGCGGGCTGGGTGGTGATCGAGAGGGTTGCGGACCCGCTGCCGCTGTTGACGACCGAGAGCGCTACCTGGCTGCTTGGGGTGGTGAGGCCGGTCGCATCGCCGACCGTGACGCTGAAGATCGCGCCGTTATCGCCGGCGGCGGTTGCCGGAGTGGTGTAGCTGGCGGCGGTCGCACCGGCGATCGCCACATTATTCTTGAACCATTGATAGGTCAGAGGGTCGGCGCCGACGGCCGCGACGGTAAAGGTCGCGGTTTGGCCGAGCGCCACCGTCTGAGCGACCGGTTGAGTGGTGATGACCGGCCCCGGAACCCCGGTGCCCTGGGTGCAGAGCGACCAACCCGGGAAATTGTCGGCCACGGCAAAATTGCTCGCCCCGGTCGAGGAGACGAAATAGGCGAACGTGTTGTCCTTGGGGAAGGGCGTCGAGGTCCAGGTGCTCCAAGATTGCGGGAATGCACACGCGGCGTCGTTGGCGCCACTGATCGACAGCGCTTCCGACAGGGTCGGCAGTCGCGCATTGATGCTCTGGCAATAGGTGGCGGCGATCGGTTGTGTAAACTGAGCGCCCGCCTGGGTGAAGGTGTGCTGCGCGCGCTGCCAGACCAGCTGGCTGAGATTGTCGAGCACGGTGCTTGTGCTGAGGATGGTGTATCGCTCGTTCGCGTCACCGCATTGAGCGACGTTGTAGATCTGGAACTCGAAGAGCGAATAGCCGTACTGCGTCGCCCGCACCCGGCCGTTCATGCGCACATACCGCGCCTTGACCGTGGGGAAGGTGAAGTCCTCGACGCCGCCCATGCCGGTGGTCGTCGCATAGGCCTCGTGCCAGGACGAGGGATCGTCCGTGGGATTGTTCGACCAGAGAATCTGGTAGGAGGTCGCGTAAGCGTTCTCCCAGTGCAGGACGACCCGGTCGAAGGTCTGGACCGAGCCGAGATCGATCTGGATCCAAGAGGGATCGACGCCGATCGCCGAGCCCCAGCGGGTCGACAGGTTGCCGTCGAACGCGGCGGAAGCCGGCATCGAACCCTGGTTCTCATAGCTGCTGGCCGAAGCCTTGCCGTTGATTGCCAGATTGGCGCCCGGGGGGGCCAGGCTGAGCGTCGCCTGCCCGCTGGTGAGGTTGCCGGCGATGTTGCTCACGACCACCGTATAGTTCGCGGCATCGGTCGCCTGGACCGAGGGGATGGTGAAGCTGGCGCCGTTGGCGCCGGCGATGCTGATGCCGTTCTTCTGCCATTGGTAGCTGATCGGCTGAGAGCCGTTCGCCACGACGGTGAAGGTGGCCGGCTGGTTGGCCAGCACGGAAAGGCTCTGCGGCTGCGTCACGATCCCGGGCGCGACCGGGGCATTGATGGTCAGTTGCGCGGTCGCGGAGATCACCGTGGTGACCGGATTGGTGACCGCCACCGAGAAGCCTGCGCCGCTGTCGTTGGCGGTGAGCGGCGGCGTCGTGTAGCTCGATCCGATCGCGCCGGAAATCGGCGTGCCGTTGCGACGCCACTGATAGGTGAGGGAGGGAGAACCCGCCGCGACGACGGAGAATTGAGCGGTCTGTCCTGCAACCACCACCTGGGCTGCCGGCGGCGTGACGATGGTGGGCGCGGCCGCCGCGACGACGGTCAGGGGGGCGTTGCTCGAGACGGACTTTCCTTGCGTGTTGCTGACCACGACGCTGTAGACGGCGCCATTGTCGGACTGGCTCGTGGCCGGCGTCTGATAGGTGGCGCCGGTGGCACCCGTGATGGTCGTGCCGTTCTTCTGCCACTGGAAGCTCAGCGGTGCCGCACCGGTGGCCGTCACCGAGAATTGGGCCGGCTGGCCGGCCGTGACCGCGGTGGCGGTCGGCGGGATGATGACCGAGGGGGCGGCGGGAACCGGATCGTTATCCGTGATCGGTCCGACCGTATAGCTCGCCGAGCCGGGCAGGAGACCGGGCGCCGTCGCGGTCACGGTCACCGTGCCGGTCGCGAACTGGCTGCGCAGAGCGATCTTGGTCATCCCGCCCTCGACCTGCAGTTCGGGGTCGCCGGGCGCGTGATAGCCGAGCGGCTGGTTGGGGGTGACATAATGCTCGGTGCCGCCGACATAGGTTGCCGGGCCGCTGACCGAGAAGGTGAGATTGTCGGCGGCGGTCGGCACCACATTGCCCTGGGCGTCGACGACCTTCGCCACGACGAAGGCGGCGTCGGAGCCGTTGGCGGCCAGGCCGAAGCTCGTTCCGTCGGGCCTCACCAGCTCCGGCACCACATCGAGCTCGATATGGTGCTCGGCTCCGGCGGTGACCTTGGTATCGGATGCGACGACATTACCGAAAACGTCCAGGCATTCGGCCGTCGCGTTGCCGGCAGCCCAGGTCACGTTCCAATGCACCTGGAACGGCATCAGCGTGGTCGTCTGAGTCAGGTTAGACCGCGAGTCGGAATTCCAGGGATTCGGCGTCTGGTCGGCACCCTGCGGCACGCCGTTGATCAGCAGGCGGACTGCCGGGCAGTTGCTGAACGCATTGACCTGGATCGAGCCCTGCCGGTTCCAATGATGGGCCAGATGAACGACGGGCTTGAGCTCATACGGGGTCCAGGCCGCTTCGTAGACGTAATACAGCAGCTTCGGAAAGCGGTTCATGTCCAGCATGGACGCGCCGAGCGAGCGCACATTGGTGTGGGGCACACCCTCGATGTAATCGCTGTTCTCGCCGGGCGAGTCGGCGAGATACCATTGCACCATGCCGAAAGTATTCGCCTGCTTGCCCTGGCGCCAATTGTCGAGGAAGGGGGCTGCAAAGGCGAGCTCGGAGTCCCAAGCTTGCCGCGCCGTGCCGGTCCCCCAATACTCGGCGCCCCAGGCCGGATTGCCGGGAAACTCCTGCTTGACCAGGACTTCGCAGCCCTCGAGCGTGCAGCCGAGGATGTCGCCATTCGCGGGGTTGGGCGTCCGGTCGGCCTGAGCGCGGGTGTTGATCGGGTCCCACACCTTGCTCAGCGCCTTGAGGCTCTGTGCGAACTCGGTGTCTATGGCGCCGTTATCGGCTTCCCAGGCCAGAATGGACGGATGGTTGCGGTCGCGGACGATCATGTCGCGATGCAGCTCGCTCTTCAGCGTCTGATCATCGCAGGGCTGCGCGTCGCAATGGGCGGAAAAGGCGCCTTCGCCTTCGCCGCTGGGCTGCACGATCATGATGCCGAACGCGTCCGCGGCGTCGACGAACTCCTCGCTCTCCGTCGAATGGCCAGGACGGTACAGACTGCCGCCGGCCTCAGCCAACAACTGCAGGTCGCGCCACTTCTGCTCTTCGGGCATCGCCGTGCCCAGGCCCGGATAATCATAGCGCCCCGCGCCGCCCCACAAATAATGCGGCTTGCCATTGAAGTATGGGAGGTTCTGATCCCAAGTGATCGTTCGAATCCCGAGCGGACTTTGGACGGCGTCGATGACGGTTCCCTGAATGCTGACGATATGGAAAACCTTATACATGTAGGGTTTTCCATAGATGCTGTTGTTGGGATACCAAAGCGTGGGATTGGTTACCGTCAACTGTTGATCGAAGAGCTGCGGATGGAGGCCGGGCAGCGTATTCGGCGCCACCGTCTGGCTGCTTTGGGCGGTCGCGACGACATTTCCGGCCGCATCGACGATCTGAGTCGTCAGGGTGACAGGCTGCGCCGTAGCGCTCTCGTTCAGGACGTTGGTCTGAACCTCGATCAGGGCAGAGGTGTCGCTCGCCGACACCGTCGCGACGTAGGTGCCCCAGGTTTGCAGGTTCGAGTAGACGTTCTGCGGGATGTGCACCGGCGCCGTGATGTACATGTGGACCGGCCTGAACAGGCCGGAATCCGCTTGACCGAAGCGGGGGGCCCCGGAAAAGCTCGGCTGCTCGAAGAAGTCGGCATTCTTGGCGGCTCTGACCGCAAGGACGTTCGATCCGCCGAACTTCACATAGGGCGTGAGATCGACGATGAAGGGAACGAAGCCGACGACGTGCGTCGCCGTCGCGTCAGCCGGCACCGCGCTGATGCCGGGCAGAAGCGTGCCGTTGATGAAGACCTGGACGCCGGTGTGCGACCCTTCGAACTCGACGAGCACCTTGTTGCCAGTATATTTGCTGTCGAGCGTGAAATGGTTACGGTACCAGCTAATCGGGCCGTTCAACTGCCCGTATCCCGACTCCGTATTGACGAACGTGTCGAGCTGGTCGGCCGAATAGGGAATGCCGACAGTCGTCCAGGACGAGTCATCGAAGGTCGTCGTCGAAGCGCCGTTCGGATCGCCGAAAAGATACTTCCACTGAGTCTCGCCAAGATTGATCGTAACGCGCTCGGAAGGCGGAAGAGACGTCGCCTGAGCCGGTGGAGCGAAGAATAATAACGAACAAATAAGGGTGAGGGCGGATAGATAAAATCCGAATGTAGTGGGAATACGCATATTACCCCCTCTTAGATATTATAGTAATAGTTCAGGCATAGCGAAAACTTCGTCAGACGACGTCTGACGGTGAAGGCGGATCTAAGGCGGAAGGCTCAACCCCTGAGCGGCCATCTCTGTTGATTGCTGAATGGGGTACAAAGGTGACCTTTTTTCATCTACCGCGATCATAGGGCGCCTGTAAAGCGCTCTCTTCCCGATAGAACGGGGCAATAATTGGTCACCTTCGTGCGTTCGTAAGCGTGCAGCATCCCCGTCCGGATGTCGGCGGGAATGGGTCGTATAGCGCGAATATACATCATATAATGTATGTTAAGATTGTAGACGGACGAATGCGCTTTCCAGGTCAGGCGCTGCTGGAAGCCGTCGTTGCGCTCAACACTGCCCGGACTCGTTTCGCTAGCGTATCGGGTGTGAAGGGCTTCGCCACCAGCACGACATCGGGGTCGAGCCGGCCGGAATGAATTATCGCATTGCGGGTATATCCGGTTGTGTATATCACCCTGAGGTTCGATTGGATGAGTGTCGCCCGTCGCGCCAGCTCGCGGCCATTCATGCTCGGCAGCACGACATCGGTGAAAAGTAGATCTATTTTACCGCTACTTGCGATCAGTTTCAGAGCCTCGGGGCCATCGTTCGCTACCAGCACCTGATAGCCGAGCTCGGTCAGCACCCGGGCCGAGTATTCGGCGACGCCGGGATCGTCCTCGACCACCAGGATAGTGTGGAGCTCGGCCGCCTTGGGCAACTCCATCCGCTGTTCCGGTGCCGGTGCCAGCTCCGTGCCGAAATGACGTTGCAGGTACAGCTTCACCACCGTCCCCTGGCCGACCTCGCTATAGATCTTGATGTGTCCGCCGCTTTGCTTGATGAAGCCGTAGACCATGCTGAGGCCGAGGCCGCTGCCTTCGCCCGGCCGCTTGGTCGTGAAGAAGGGCTCGAACACCTGGGCCAGGGTCTCTTCCGACATGCCCGTGCCGGTGTCGCTGATCGAGACCATGACATATTGGCCGGCCGCAACCTCGGAATGGGCATCGGCATAGGCTTCGTCGAGCAGTGAATTCTGCGTCTCGATGGTCAGATTGCCGCCCTCGGGCATGGCGTCGCGGGCATTGAGGACGAGGTTCAGAAGGGCCGATTCGAGCTGGTTGGCATCGCAGAAGCAGCGCCAGACGCCGCCGGCGAGCACGGTCTCGACATTGATATTCTCGCCGAGTGTGCGACGGACCAGCTCCGACATGCCGCCGACCAGCTTGTTCACGTCGATCGCTGCGGGCTCCAGCGCCTGGCGCCGGGCGAAGGCGAGCAGATGTCTCGTCAACGCCGCGGCCCGATCAGCGCCGCGGAGCGCCAGGCCGAGCAACTGAGCCAGCTTCTCATCCCTGCCGGCGAGCGCGCGCTGCGCCATGTCGACATTGCCGGTGATGATGGTCAATATGTTATTGAAATCATGGGCGATGCCGCCGGTGAGCTGGCCGACCGCCTCCATCTTCTGGGCCTGTCGGAGCGCTCCTTCGGCAACCAGTCGGCGCTCCATCTCGTCATGCGCCCGAGCCTGTGCCTGTTGCTCCCGCTGCGTCCGGCGCAGGGCGGTCAAGGTCAGGAGCACGAGCGCGATCGTCGCCGGAATGCCGAACAGAAGATGGCTCGCCATCGTGGCATACCAACTCGACAAGATCTGCGAGATCGGCCGGCTCACGATCACATAGATTGGATAGCCTGAAAGCTTGCTGTAGGCGGCGAGCTTGTTCTGCCGATCGCCGCCAAGAGCGGTTCGGTAGAACCCCTCCCGAGGCTGCTGTTCGATCGATCGATAGAAGGGATCGGCCGCGTTGACGCGCGGCAACGGCCAGGCAGCCGCCGGGTAGCGCGCGAGGACCTCGCCGTCCGCACGAACCAGATCGACCATGTCGTCGTCGCCGCCGACGAGGGTGGTATAGAAATCGACGAAGAAGTCCGGCGCCGCGGAAACGTTGACCAGCCCGTTGAAGCCGCCGTCGGCATCTTCGCGGCGGCGGTTCAAGCCGAAGTTGGGCCTGCCGTCGGAACGGCCGATATAGACTTGGTTGACGTAGGCTCGCTCCGTGCCGTCCCGCATGACGGCGAAATAATCCCGATCCGAGAAATCGAGCGTGTTATTGACCGGAAAGACGTTGGTGGCGATCAACAGGTGCCCGGTCCGGTCGACAACCCAGACGCCGGCGATTTGCGGCACTTCCTGGATCGAGGCGCGCAGGCGGTCGTGGAGAGAGAGCTCGATCTTGCGGACTTCGTCGTCGCCGAGCCCGCGCAGCAACTCGTTCGCCTCGTCGGCGATCAGCTTGTGGCTGTCGAAGATCCTGGTTCCGTGCTCCCGGGCGATCCGGCTGAGCTGCTTGAGATCGCTCTCGGCTTCATCGAAGAGACGATGGTAGTTGAACCAGGAAGCAGCGGCGAACAGCAGCGTCGGGACGAGGATGGCGGCGACGAGCAGGGCGCGCAGCAGAGTCGTCGCATCTGGTTCCGACCTTCGCCAGCCGAGCACTTTCGTCCTCCCGAAGGTCCGTGGGTTCCGTGGAACATGGCGGCGACGAACGGTCAACCCACTTAGCATTAGCTATCGGGTCGATGGATCGCAATATTCAAGCATGCATTGCGGGGGACGCCAATGACCGAGATATTCACGATCGGCTACGAGAAGGCCTCGCTCGCCGATTTCATCGACACGCTGCGCGCGGCGGAGGTGAAGACGCTGATCGATGTGCGCGAGCTGCCGCAGTCGCGCCGGGCCGGCTTTTCCAAGAACATGCTGGCGGCTTCGGTCGGAGCGGTCGGCATCCGTTACGTCCATCTGAAGGCACTCGGCACCCCCAAGGAGGGGCGGACGGCGCATCGTAGCCGGCATTACGACGAATTCTGGCGCATCGTCGAGACGCGCATGGTGACGCCGGAAGCCAAATCGGCGCTGGCGGAGGCGGCCGAGATCGCGAAGGCCGAGGCGAGCTGTCTCATGTGCTTCGAGGCCGACTGGCATATCTGCCATCGGGCCCGCGTGGTCGAGGCGCTCGAGCGCGAGCACGGCTTTTCCGTGCATCACCTCGCGGTCGAGCCGAAATTCATCTGAAACGGTCGGCCCGGAACGGCGAGAGGTCCAGCGCCAGCGGCGCATCGGCGAAGAGGGCGGCGACGAGCCGGCCGGTCACGGCGGCGAGCGTCAGCCCCAGATGCTGGTGGCCCAGCGCCAGCATGGCGTTGCGCGCCAGCGGCGCTGGCCCGATCATGGGCAGATAGTCGGGCAGGGTCGGGCGATCTCCCATCCAGCGATCGGTCGAGGTGAAGGGCCGACCGAACAGCTCGCGCATATGAGTGAGCAGGATGTCCGCGCGGCGCCAATCGGGCGCCTTGCCGGCGCCGAGCTCGACGGTGCCGGCCAATCGGACGCCGGCCGTCATGGGTGTCGCGACGAAGCCGCGATCGGCGAAGGTGATCGGCAGGTCGAGCGCCAGCGACTCGGGCGCTAGCATGGCGTGATAGCCGCGCTCGCGCGTCAGAGGCGCCGATGCGCCCAGGCGTTTGGCCAACATTCCGGCACCGGCGCCGGCCGCCAGCACCAGCTTGTCGAGCTGGTGGCGCCGGTCGCCGGCCACGACCGAGCGGACGAGGCCGCCTTCGATCTCGATCTCCGTCACCGCTGCCCGATCGAAGGCGCCGCCCTCCGCCGTCACCCTCTCGGCCAGCTCCAGCACCAGCCGGTGCGGATCGACCGTGTGCGCGGTGTCGGGATAATAGCGGCCACCCGCGATCGAACGGGCGAGGGCGGGCAGGCGCTCCTTCGCGGCGTCGGCACCCAGCATCTCAAGCCGGACGCCATGACGGGCAAGGATCTTGGACTCCTCATGGCCTTCACGCAGCGCCCGATCCGACTCGAAGATGACGAGCGAGCCGCGATGGCGGAACAGATCCGCGAGCCGGGAGGCGGCGATCTCGTCGGCCCAGGCCGCTTTGGCCAGGAGGAGAAGCGCGCCCAGCGCCTCGGTGCCGGCCTCGACCTTGCTGGGCTTGGCGGCCTCAGCGAAGCGCATCAGCCAGGGGGTGAGGCGCGGCAGGCCCGCCCATTTCAGGCAGAGCGGGCCCAGCGGATCGAACAGCAGCCGCGGCAGGGATCTGAGCACGTCGGGCCGGGCGAGAGGCTGGACATGGTCGATCGCGATATGCCCGGCATTGCCGAAGGAGCAGGCGGCCCCCGGCTCGTTCGGATCGAACAGCGTGACCTTGTCGCCAGCGCGCTGGAGCGCGCGCGCCGCCGTCACGCCGATGATCCCGGCGCCGATCACGCCCACATGCTGTGTCATGGATGTCAGCCGAGCTGGAAGCCGCCGCGCAGCGGGTCGCGCGCCGAGACGAAGATGGTGTTCAGCCCGTGCATGCGCGCCCAGCCGGCGATCGAGGGAATGATCGCCGTGCGACCTCCGAGCTCGGTCGCGGCCTCGACCCGGCCGTCGAACAGCGTGCCGATGATGCTCTCATGGATGAAATCCTGGCCGACTCCGAGCTTGCCCTTGGCCGCGAGCTGCGCCATGCGCGCCGAGGTGCCGGTGCCGCAGGGCGAGCGGTCGATCGCCTTGTCGCCATAGAAGACGGCGTTGCGGGCATGGGCGCGCGCATCGTTGGGCTTGTCCGTCCACATGACGTGATGAACGCCGCGGATGGTCGGATCCAGCGGATGCACCGCTTCGAACGCGCGCTCGACCGCCTGCCGCACGAGCGGCGAATAGCGGAGCACGCCGCCGGCGCCCAGATCGTCGATGCCGGCATAATTCTTCTGCGGCTCGACGATCGCATAGAAATTGCCGCCATAGGCGATATCGACCACGAGCTCGCCCAGGCCCGGCACCTCGATCGCGACACCCTCGGCCTCGAGATAGGAGGCGACGTTGCGGATGCGCACGCTGTCGATCCAATCGCCGTTGCGGACATAATCCGCGCGCACCGGGCCGGCCGGCGCGTCGAGCATCAGCACGCCTTCCTGCCTGGGCGTGACCAGCCCGTGCTCCAGCGCCATCGTCACCGTGCCGATCGTGCCATGGCCGCACATAGGCAGGCAGCCCGAAACCTCGATGAACAGGATGCCGATATCGCAATCCGCCCGCGTCGGCGGAAAGAGCAGCGAGCCCGACATCACGTCATGGCCGCGCGGCTCATACATGAGCGCGCGCCGGATCCAGTCGAAGCGGGCGAGGAAATCCTGGCGCCGCTCGCTCATGGTGGCACCCTGGAGCAGGGGGGCGCCCCCGGTCACCAGCCGCACCGGATTGCCGCAGGTATGGCCGTCGATGCAGCTGAAGGTGTAGTTGCCGTCCGGTACGCCTTCGAAAACCGCCATCGCTCAGGCCCCGAGCTGCGGCCGGTTTTCGATCGCCTTGCGCATCAGGGCTTCGACCTGGGCGCGGTCGGTGCCGGAGAGCGGCAGGCGCGGCGGCCTGGTCAGCTCGGAACCGCGCCCGGCGACCGCCTCGCACAGCTTGATGCATTGAACGAGGTCGGCGCGGGCATCGAGATGCAGGAGCGGCATGATCCAGCGGTAAAGCGCCAACGCCTCGTGCGGCTTGCCCTCGACGGCGAGCTCGAACAGGCGGCTGCATTCGCGCGGAAAGACGTTCGAGAGGCCCGAGACCCAGCCGACCGCGCCCAGGCTCGCCGTTTCCAGGATCACGTCGTCGAGGCCGCAGAACAGCAGGAACCGATCGCCCAGCAGATTGTAGAGATCGACGAAGCGGCGCGTGTCGCCGGAGGATTCCTTGACCGCGACGATGGTGTCGATACCGGCCAGATCCTTGGCCAGGCTCGGCGGGATGTCGTTCCGATAGGCCGGCGGGTTGTTGTAGAGCATGATCGGCAGGTCCGAGGCCGAGGCGATCGCGCGGAACCACGCCTCGATCTCGCGCGGGGCGGCCGAATAGATCATCGGCGGCATGACCATGAGCCCGTCGATGCCGAGGCGCGCCATGTCGCGGGCATAGGCGCAGGCCGCCTCGGTCGTGATCTCGGCGACGCCGGACAGCACCGGCACGCGGGCGCCGGCGGCGGAATGGATGGCCGACACGACATCGCGCTTCTCGCTCGCCGACAGCGAGGCGTTCTCGCCGACCGAGCCGCAGGCGATGATGCCGTTGATGCCTTCGCCGACGAGGGCCTGGACCATGCGCTCGATCGCGCCGAAATCGATCGAGAAGTCGGAGCGGAATTGCGTGGTCACCGCCGGGAAAACGCCCCGCCACGTCACTTTGTGCCCAGCCATCCCCATCTCCTCCGACTCCGCCATTGACATCCGGGCGCGCCCACCGCGCCATTCCGGTGAGACCATGATGGCTTCACCGGCGCGAGGCAAGATGACATCGTTTCTATTCCATGGCGGGAAGTTCCTGGACCCGCGCCGCGACGAGCTGATCGACGGCATCGAGCTCCTGATCGAGAGCGATCGCGTCAAGGAAGTGTCCGACCGGCCGATCAAATCCCCTGCAGCGACGCGCATCGATCTCGAAGGCCGCACGCTGATGCCCGGTCTCATCGACGCCCATGCCCATGTCTATCTGGTCGAGGTCGATTTCTATCGCCTCGCCGATGTGCCGCTGACCCTGCTCGCGCACAAGGCGGCGGATGCGGCCCGCGCCATGCTGCGGCGCGGCTTCACCACCGTGCGCGACACGGGAGGGGGAGATTGGGGCATCAAGGTCGCGAGCGAGACCGGCCTGATCGAGGCGCCGCGCCTCTTCGTCGCCGGCCGCTCGATCAGCCAGACCGGCGGCCATGCCGATTTCCGCCGCCGCACGGAGGATCTGCCGCCCTGCGCCTGCTGCTCGGGCATCGGCATGACCTCGCGCATCGCCGACGGGGTCGACGAGATGACCAAGGCAGTCCGGGACGAACTGCGCAAAGGCGCCGATTTCGTCAAGATCATGGTTTCGGGCGGGGTCAGCTCGCAGGCCGATCCGCTCGAGGCGACTCAATACCGGCTGGACGAAATCGCCGCCGCCACCGAGGCTGCCGCCCATTGGGGCAGTTATGTCGCGGCCCACGCCTACACCGCCGAGGCGGTGAAGCGGGCCGTCGGTCAAGGCGTGCGCACGATCGAGCATGGCAACATGATCGACGCCGAGGCGGCCGCCGTGATGGCGAAGCATGGCGCCTTCCTGGTGCCGACCCTCGTCGCCTATGACGCGCTCAAGCGCCGCGGCCCGCAATTCGGTCTGAGCGAATACAGCCTCGCCAAGAACGAGGTGGTGCTGGAGGCGGGTTCCCGCTCGATCGCGCTGGCCAAGGAGGCCGGCGTCTCGATCGGCTTCGGCAGCGATCTGCTCGGCCAGCTCCAGATCGACCAGAGCCGGGAATTCCTCATTCGCGGCGAATTCGAACGGCCGATCGAGGTGCTGCGCTCGGCGACGCTGGTGAATGCCCGGATCGTCCGGCAGGAAGGACTGCTCGGCGAGCTGGTGCCCGGCGCCTATGCCGATCTGCTCGTCGTCGAGGGCGATCCGACGCGAGACCTGTCGGTGCTCGCGGCCGAAGCCAACATCACTCAGATCTGGCGCGGCGGCAGGCGCTGCTTCGCCTGATCAGCGCAGCGCGTTGTGGATCAGGAAATTGGCGAAATCGACCGGCTTCACCTTCAGCTCACCGCTGTCCTGATTGCCTGCGAGCGCGCGCGTGAGCGTGATGTGGTTCTCCACCTGCGCCGGCAGGACCTTGAACATGCCGGCCTCGTCCTTGAGGCGGGGATAGAGGTTGGGGTCGATCATCTTCACCCGGGCAGCGAGGCGGGCGACGATGTCCGCATCGTCGACGCCTTCGACGTCCTGCTGCTTCAGCAGCTTCCAATCGGTGAAACCGGACCAGCCGGCGGCGACCACCTCTTTGATCGGCGCCTCGGTCACGCCGAGCTTGTAGACATGCTTGGAGAGGCCGACATCCGAGGCCCAGTCGCTGAGCCCGGCGCTGCGGGCGACGAAGATCGTGGCCATCCTCTTTAGCCCTGGATTTTAGTTTCGAGCCAGGCAGCGGCCGCGAGCGTGCGCGCATCGGCGCCGAGCGGGCCGACGATCTGGACCCCGAGCGGCAGGCCGACCGGATCGGTCAGGCCCGGGACGTTGACGCAGGGCACGCCGGCCAGCGTCCAGAGCCGGTTGAACACCGGATCGCCGGTGCCGTGCTCGATCAGCGGCGCCACGCCGGCGGCGCTCGGCGTCAGCAGGACATCGACGCTGGCGAAGATGAAGTCGAGGGCGGCCTGAAGCCGGGCGCGGCCCAGCAGGTCGGCCTCGTAGGTCCGGCGCGGGATCGTCATGCCTTCGGTTAGCAATGCTGAGAGGCGAGGGCTCAGCAGCTCCCGGCGGCTCTCCGCCTCGAAGGCGAGGCAGCGTGCCGCCTCGTAATTCATGATCCGGACTTGTGCCGCGAGCAGTTCCGCCGCTTCGGGCGGCAGGGTCACGTCGATCACCTCGACGCCGAGCCGGGCCGGCAGCGCCTCGACCTGCTCGCGCATTGGCTCGGTGACGTGATCCCAAGCCGGCGAGCGGCACAGGCCGATGCGGCGCGGCGCCGTCCGGCTGCGCGCGGCTGCCAGCAGTTCGACGCCGGCGACCGCTTCCGCGAACAAGGCGGCGTCCTCGACCGTGCGGCTGATGATCCCCATCGTGTCGAGCGAGCCCGCCAGGCGCTTGACCCCGCTCGTCTCGATCAGCCCGTAGCTCGGCTTGTAGCCGACCGCGCCGCAGAAGGCGGCAGGCCGGACGATCGAGCCGGCGGTCTGGGTCCCGGTGGCCAGCGGCACCATGCCGGCGGCGACGGCCGCGGCAGAGCCGCTCGACGAGCCGCCGGGACTACGCATGCTGTCTCGGGGGTTGAGGGTCGGGCCGGCGGTGAAATAGGCGAATTCGGTGGTGACCGTCTTGCCGAGAATGATGGCACCCGCCCGGCGGGCGAGCGCCACCAGGGCGGCATCATAGGGCAGCACCTGGCCGCGATAGATCGGCGAGCCGCAGCTCGTCGGCAGGCCGGTGGTGGCCATGATGTCCTTGATGCCGAGCGGCATGCCGTGCAGCAGGCCGCGCGAGGCGCCGCGATCGGCCTGGCGTGCCGCCTCGAGCGCGCCCGCTCGATCGAGCGCCACCCAGGCCTGGAGCGTCGGTTCCAGCGTGTCGATCCGGTCGAGACAGCCGCGGAGATAGGCTTCGGCCGTCAGCGTGCCGCCGGCGATGCGCCGGAGCGCCTCGCTCGCCGGCAGATCCGCAAGGTCGGTCATACGCTATTTCCGCGGCGGCTTGACGCCGACCGGGCTCGCCGGCGGCAGATCCTCGTCGAGAATGGTGATGATGAGCGACCAGGAACCGTCATCATCCTCGTCGTCGCGATGCAGGACACCGATGAACTCGTCGGCAATCCTGACCTCGACGGGGGCGCCGCGCTTGGTCGGAAGATCGATCGCAATGCGATCGTTGGAGAAGGTCCGGCGGAGATAATCCTGGACCCGGGCAACATCGTTGGGCGTCATCCATCCCTCGTTCGAACACGGGTTGATGGCCGCTTATACCATCGCAGCGAAGGAGGGGAACCCCGCATGCGGCGCAGGGCGGCCATTCAGGGCGCCAGGTCCAGGCTCGTCACATAGCGCAGGAAGATGAATAGCACGGCCCAGGCGCAGATGGCGACCCCGACGACCAGCACGGCGCTGCGGCGCGGCGACATCCGATCGTCCATACTGTTCCCCGAGAAACGACCTCTGGGCTTCAGCATCATCATGGTCTCGCTCTTCTTGGCGGACTGCCGTGAATGATGAAATTAGATAAGCAACATTTGTGCCAATGGTTGATTTCAACCGCTTAGCGTCATGCTCGATCCGGGATTGTAAGGAGTATTTACGTATGTGCCCGCTGCGCAAGCGGGACCGGAGCCAAAGCGTGTCAGCCTGCCTCGCCGCCGCCGCGATGACGCAGCGTCGCGTAGGCGTGGAGCGCCGAGGCGCGAGCGGTGCGGTGATCGACGATCGGGTCCGGATAGACACGCCCGCACTCGTCCATCGCCAGCTTCCGAAACCGGTCGGGCGCGCGCCATGGCTCGTGGATGAACTCCGATGGAAACGCGCGCAATTCCGGCACCCATTGGCGGACATAGCCGCCGTCAGGATCGAATTTCCGGCCCTGAAGTGTCGGGTTGAAGATGCGGAAATAGGGGGCCGCATCGGCGCCGCAGCCGGCGACCCATTGCCAGTTCGCCGCGTTCGAGGCGAGATCGGCATCGACCAGACAGTCCCAGAACCAAGCCTCGCCATCCTGCCACGGCTGCAGCAGATGCTTGGTCAGGAAGCTGGCCGTGACCATGCGGACCCGGTTATGCATCCAGCCGGTCGCCCAAAGCGCCCGCATGCCGGCATCGACGATCGGATAGCCGGTCAGGCCACGTTGCCAGGCCCGCAGCAGGCGCCGGTCGGGAGACCAGGGAAACGCCTCGAATGCCGGCCGCAAGGGCCGATCGGGCAGGTCCGGATGATGGTAGAGCAGATGGTGGGAGAATTCCCGCCAGCCCAGCTCGGCAAGAAAGGATTCGACCGCCGCGTCGTTGGCGCCGGCTTGCCGTGCGGCGATAGCCGCATGCCAGATCTGGCGCGGCGAGATCTCGCCCCAATGAAGATGCGGCGACAAGCCGGAGGTCCCTTGCCGGTCGGGGCGGTCGCGGCCGGATGCGTAGGCCGAGAGCGCCTCGTCGAGAAATTGCCGAAGCCGCTCGCCCGCCCCGGCCTCGCCGGGTTGCCAGACATCGTCGAAGCATTGGGCCCAATTGGGCGAAGCGGGCTCCAGCCGCCAATCCTCGAGCCTGTCGCTCGGGATCTTGCCGGCGGAGACAAGCCGATCGGGAGACGGCAGCGGCATCGGCGGCGAGAGGGTGCGGAGCTGCCGCCAGAAGGGCGTGAACTTCCCATAGGGCTGCCCGGTCTTGCCGGCGATGTCCCAAGGCTCGGCCAGCAAGCTCGCATTGTGTGAGCGGACTTCGACGCCGCGCCGCTTAAGCTCGGCTTTGAGCGCCTTGTCGCGCGTGATCGAGCGGCCATCGTAGCACCGGTTCCAATGGATCTCGCGCGCACCGGTCTCGGCGGCGATCCGCCCGACGATTACCGCCGGCTCGCCGCGGCGCAAGGTGAGCGGCACGCGATGGCGCCCCAGATCGCGGGCGAGCGCACGCAAGCTATGCGCCAGCCACCAGCGCGCGGCACCGCCGATCGCCCAGTCCTTCGCGCCGTCGAGAACGTAGAGGGCGATGATCGGCTTGCCCGACTCGGCGGCGGCCGTGAGCGCCGGATTGTCGGCGAGCCGAAGATCACTGCGGAACCAGAGGATGATGGGATCGGCCACCGGAGAAGACGCCCTGTTCGGAACTGCACAAGGGAAGATAGAACGGTCCACCGCGTTTCAATAGGTTTCACGCCTTGAAAACGCCTCAATATATTTGGGCACAAAGGTTGGATGTCGGCCGTTGTCATTCCGAAGTAACTTATGCGGTCGGCAAAATCCAAGTCAGTGGCCGCGCAGAGCAACGGGTGGAGATCATGAAAACCCTAATTCGTCCCGCGATTGTCGCTCTTGTCTTGGCCCTCGGTGGTTGTGTGGCCTATCCGGCACCGGTCGCCTATGGTCCGGCGCCAGGCTATTACTATCCGGATGCTTACGGTACGGTCGTCATAGGCGGCGGCGGCCACTATGGGCATCGTTGGTGACGAAAGCGGGGCCGCCCGACATCGGCGGGCCCAGGAATTCTGTCAGGCGGCGCCCAGAAAATCCCGCTTGCCCAGCGAGACGCCTGCGTGGCGGAGAATGTCGTAGGTCGTCGCGGCGTGGAAATAGAAGTTCGGCAGTACGAAATTCGTCAGATACTGGCTGCCCTTCAGCTTCATCTCGCTGCCGCCGACCTTCAGCGTGATTTCCTTGTCTTCCGTGCCGGCGATCTGGTCCGGCGTGAAGCTCTTGATGAAGTCCATCGTCTTGGCGATGCGTGCCTGCAGTTCGGGTAGCGTCGCCTCGACATCCTGATAGGCGGGGATCTCGACTCCGGCCAAGCGGGCCATCAGCCCCTTGGCCTGATCGGTCATGATCTGGACTTGGCGCGAAAGCGGGAACATGTCGGCCGCCAGCCGGTAATTTACCAGCACGGCGCTGTCGATCTTCTTTTCCTCGCAATGACCGGCTGCCTTGTCGAGGATCTTGGCGATGCTGCCGAGGGTCTGGGTGAGGGCGGGAACGGCGGCGTCATACATCGTGAAGGCCATGGTAATGTCCTTGGCTGGTGGTCGGATTGGACGGTCAACCGACCGTATCGGGCGCAAACTTGCAGAATCGCGAGGCCAGGGCAATCGCCACGATGGCGCGGTCCTACCGCCGCCGGATGAGCCCGATGACGAGGGCCGCCACGAACAGGCCGAGCAGCCACAGGAACTGCGTATGGGCCTGGTCGGCGAGGTAGGAGGGGGCGTCCAGATATCGAACCCAGGCGCCGAGCGTCAGTGCGAACAGCATCATCGCCAGATAGAGCATCGCATGCTCCTTACGGCCGGTTCAGGAAGGGCCGGCCCGATCTTGATCGATGCTGCCTGAAAGATGTCAACGAGCGATTAGCAATAGCGCAGTGCCGCTTTTATATAACGATCTACATTTATAGTTGTATATTATTGAGATTTATTCCCGTTGGTAGTGAAGGTCATCATGACAGGGTCTCCCTGTACTACAAATTTACAGCGATTTTCTCCATTCCGCTTCCGATGAATCGGCGCGCCTTCGATACGAAAGAGGAAGTCACGAGGCCGATCGAGGACAGTGTGAGGCCGGCATATGGCGGAGCCGCCGCTTCGAGCCTGTTCGCGGGCCGGCTTTTCTGGGCCTTGGCCGGCGCATCAGCCTCGCGCGGCTTTGGCCGTTCCAAGCGCGGGGAATGAGGCCGCCTTCTCCTGCTCTACGGCCGGGCGTGCCGCGTAGCGACGGGCGAGGGCGGCGCAGACCATGAGTTGGATCTGATGGTAGAGGATCAGCGGTACGACGATGAGGCCGACGGTCTGCGGCGGGAACAGCACGTTCACCATCGGCACGCCGCTGGCCAAGCTCTTCTTCGAGCCGCAGAAGACGATGGTGATCTCGTCCTCGCGCGAGAAACCCAGGCGCCGGCTGACGAACGTCGTAACCGTGAGCACGATGGCGAGCAGCGCGATGTTCACCAGCAGGACGGCGGCGAGGTTGAGCGGGTCGAGCTGCTGCCAGATGCCGCTGACGACTCCCTCGCTGAAGGCGGTATAGACGATCGCCAGGATCGATCCGCGATCGAGCAGGCTGATGATCTGCTTGTTGCGGCCGACCCAATCGCCGATCCAACGCCGTGCGACCTGCCCGGCGACGAACGGGGCAAGGAGCTGCAGCAGGATGCTTTCGACGCTGCCGGCCGAGACGCTGCCTTCGGCATGCATGGCGAGGCTGACCAGCAGCGGCGTGATGAAGATGCCGAGCAGGCTCGATGCCGAAGCGGCGCAGACGGCGGCCGGGATGTTGCCGCGGGCGATGCCGGTGAAGGCGATGGAGGATTGCACCGTGGAGGGCAAGGTGCAGAGGAAGAGCACCCCCAGATAAAGCTGCGGCGTCAGGACGGTGGGCACCAGCACGCGCGCCGCGAGGCCGAGCAGCGGGAAGAGCACGAAGGTGCTGGCGAGGATCAGCGCATGCAGGCGCCAGTGCGACAGCCCCTTCCACACGGCCTCGCGCGACAGGCGGGCGCCGTAGAAGAAGAACACCAGGCCGATCATGATGGTGGTACCGTAGCTGAAATCGACCGCCACCTGGCCGCGGCAGGGCAGCACGGTCGCGATGCCGACCATCGTCAGGATCGCGAGCAGATAGGGGTCGATACGAAGACGTTCCAGCCACGCAAACATTGAGCTTCCTCCACCAAGGGCTCAGATCTGCCCCGTCTTCCTCTTGTTGTGAACGTCTCGTGACTCATTTACTGTCATCATGATTCATGATGAGAGCGCGATGTTAGATCCTATCCTGCTGCGCAGCTTCCTGGCCGTGGCGCGGTCGCGCAGCTTCAGCGAGGCGGGTCGCGGACTCGGCCATGGGCAGCCCGCGATCAGCCAACATATCCGTAAGTTGGAAGCGCAGATCGGTAGGCGGCTGTTCGTGCGCGACACGCATTCCGTGGCGCTGACGCCGGACGGCGAAGCGATGGTCGCTTTCGCCGAGCATATTCTGGACGCGAATGAGCGGGCGGAGCGCTATTTTTCCGGGACTCAGCTGCGCGGACGCCTCAGCTTCGGCGCCTCGGAAGATTTCGTCTTTTCCGGCCTGTCCGAGGTGCTGCGCGATTTTCGGCGTCGGCATCCGCTGGTCGATCTGGAGCTGACGGTGGGCCTGAGCGGCTTGCTGCACGCCAAGCTTGATGATGGCGAGCTCGATCTGATCCTGGCCAAGCGGGCGGAGGGCGAGGAGCGCGGCCAGCTCGTCTGGCAGGACAAGCTGGTCTGGGTCGGGACATCGTCGCTGGTCGTGGATCAGCGCCAGCCCTTGCCGCTGATCCTCTATCCGCCGCCCAGCATCACGCGCGACCAGATCCTGCAGGCCTTGGAGCGAGCAGGGCGGTCATGGCGGATCGCCTGCACCAGCGGCGGGTTGACCGGGCTGCGCGCCGCGGCCCTGGCCGAGCTCGGCGTGCTGGCGCTCGCGCGCGAGCTGATCCCGCCGGGTCTTGTCGAGCTGCCGGCCATCCTGCCCGAGCTCGGCGACGTGACCTTCGTGCTGCGCGCCGGCAAGGGCGTGCGCTCGGCGCCGGCACAGCAGCTGAGCGAGGCGATCCTGGAGCATGGCCGAAAGTTGCTGGGTCGGGAAGGTTAGCGTAACCATCGGCCTGCCCTGCTTTTTTCGATCTCGTCACGCCGGCGCATCTATGGGTCAATGGCCGCCTATTTCGCGTTGTCCCGGTGAGGTTCGATGAACGATGCCGTGCGCCTGCCGACTGTGTCAGAAGTGCCGATGGACGGGCTGCCGCCCGAAAGACTGCGCCTGGCAGTAACGACCATCGTGCTTGCGATCGGCATGGCGACGCTCGATACCGCGATCGCGAATACCGCATTGCCGACCATCGCGGCAGACCTCAATGCGAGCCCCGCGGCGTCGATCTGGGTGGTCAATGCCTATCAGTTGGCCCTGATGGTGTCGCTGCTGCCGCTGGCGTCGCTTGGGGACATCCTGGGCTATCGGCGCATCTATATCGCCGGGCTCGCGGTCTTCACCGTGGCTTCGCTCGTCTGCGCCGCATCCTGGTCGCTCCCGAGCCTGGCGCTCGCCCGCATGTTCCAAGGTTTCGGCGCCAGCGGCATCATGAGCGTCAACACGGCGCTCGTTCGCTTCATCTATCCCGCGCGCTCGCTCGGCCGCGGCGTGGGATTCAATGCGCTGGTCGTCGCCGTCTCCTTCGCGATCGGGCCGACGGTCGCGTCCGGCATCCTGGCGGTCGCCTCCTGGCAATGGCTGTTCGCGATCAACGTGCCGATCGGCCTGATCGCGATCGCGATCGCTATCCCGGCCTTGCCCTATTCCCAGCGAGCGACTTATCGGTTCGACGGTGTGAGTGCGTTGCTCAACGCCGCGACCTTCGGGCTGATCATCGTCGCGATCGGTGAGGCCGGCCATCAAGCCGAACCGCTGCTCGTCGCCGGGGAGTTCGTCGGCGCCGGCTTGTTCGGCCTGCTGCTCATCCGCCGCCAGGCGAGCCAGACGGCGCCGATGCTGCCGGTCGATCTGTTCCGGCGCCCGATCTTCGCGCTCTCCGCCGTGACCGCCGTCTGTTCCTTCGCGGCGCAAGGCCTGGCCTTCGTCTCGCTGCCCTTCTATTTCCAGACCACGCTCGGCCGCACGCAGGTCGAGACCGGGCTGCTGATGACGCCCTGGCCGGTGGTGGTGGCGATCGTCGTGCCGATCGCTGGCCAGCTTTCCGACAAGCATCCCCCGGCCATTCTGGGAGGCTGCGGCTTGGCCGCGTTGTGCCTGGGCATGGTGTTGCTGGCGGTGCTGCCGGCGCATCCGAGCGTGCTCGACATCGCTTGGCGCATGGCCATTTGCGGTTTCGGCTTCGGCTTCTTCCAGTCGCCCAATCTCAAGGCGCTGATGGCGAGCGCGCCGCCCGAGCGCAGCGGCGGCGCCAGCGGCATCGTCGCCACCTCGCGCCTGCTCGGCCAGAGCAGCGGCGCCGCTCTGGTGGCGCTTTGCTTCGGTGTCGCCGGCCCGCACGGCTCGGCCCTGGCGCTGGCGCTGGGAGCCGGCTTCGCCGGAGCGGCCAGTATCGCGAGCTTCATGCGCCTGCTGCCATCGGCGCCGGCGACGCACTAGGATCAATGTTTCGAAACCTCTCGGGGACCCCTATGCTCTTCTGGCTTCGCTTGACCTGGATCAATGTCGAGCCGGCCTATGCAGATGACAAGGCATGTCAAATTGAGGAGGTGGTCGTGAAGAATTCCGATCTTTTCCGAAGCCGGGCTGCCTTCTACCGTGAGAAGGCCGTCAGCGTCGAATGCGAGTGGAATTCAGATGTACTCCTGAGCATGGCGAATATGTTCGAGCACATGGCGCAAGAATCACGTGACCGCGAGCTGGTTCGGCAATACAAATCGGCCGCCGCCGCAGCGGGCGTGACGCTCGTTCGCCTGCATGTCCCAGCACGCTCCTCCACTTGAAGCTTAGATGCGCCGATGGGCGCTTTGTCCATCTATTCGCGATCTTGCTTCGGCAATCTCGCTGTCGGAATGAGCGGATCGTCGATCCGGCCGACGACCCCTGTCCAAACTGCGAGGAGCAGGGATGAGCATCTTCGGCTGGGGGCAGGTTGGCTTGCTCGCGCTGCTGGTCGCGGTCGTCGCGCGGCCGTTGGGGGGCTATCTCGCAAGGGTTTATGCGGGCGAGCGCACGTTGTTGCACCCAATCCTGGGGCCCGTCGAAACGACATTGTATAGGCTGGCCGGTGCCGACGCCTCGGTCGAACAGAAATGGTCGGAATACGCCATCGCCCTTCTCGCCTTTCAGGTGGTCGGCACCGCGGCGCTTTACCTTCTGCTGCGCGTTCAGGGCGAACTGCCGCTCAATCCGCAGAAGTTGCCGGGGGTTTCCGTCGATCTGGCGATCAACACGGCTGTCAGCTTCGTGACGAACACCAGCTGGCAATCCTATGCCGGTGAGCAGGCCCTGTCTTACTTGACCCAGATGGCCGGCATCGCAGTGCAAAGCTTTCTATCCGCGGCTACAGGCATGGCCGTCGCCGTCGCTCTGATCCGCGGCTTTGCCCGCCGTAGCGCCGACACGATCGGCAATTTCTGGGCCGATCTCGCACGCGGGGTGCTCTATGTAATGCTGCCGATCGCCATCGTCGCGGCCTTGTTCTTTGTGGCCGAGGGTGTGCCACAGACGCTGGATGGGCCGATCGAGGTTCAGGCGATCGATGGTGGGCCGCAATTGGTCGTGCGCGGGCCGGTCGCGAGTCAGGAGGCGATCAAGCTGCTGAGCGGCGACGGCGGCGGCTTTTTCAATGCGAACTCTGCCCATCCCTTCGAGAATCCCACGCCGCTCACCAATCTCGTCGAGATGGTGCTCATGTTTGCGATCGGCGCGGCCCTGACCAACAGTTTCGGCCGCATGGTAGGCAGCGAAAGGCAGGGTTGGGCCTTGTTCGGGACCATGGCGGTGCTGTTCGCCCTCGGATTCCCGGGGCTCGAAGCCGGTGAAGCCGTCGGCAATCCGGCGTTTTCCGCCCTAGGGATCGACCAGGCGGCGGGTCCGCTCCAGCCGGGCGGCAATATGGAAGGCAAAGAGGTGCGCTTCGGCATTGTCGGTTCAGCCCTCTTCGCCGAGATCTCGACTGCCTCGTCGGATGGCGCCGTTAACTCCATGCATGACAGTTTCATGCCGTTGGGCGGCCTCATTCTGATGGCAAACATGATGATCGACGAGGTGATCATCGGCCCACCCGGCTCGGGCTTGTGGGGGATCCTGCTATTTTGCCTCATCACGGTGTTCATCGCCGGACTCATGATCGGGCGTACGCCGGAATTTATCGGCAAGAAGATCGAGGCGCGGGAAATGACGATGGTTATGCTGGCCGTGCTGGTAGCGCCTGCAGCGATCCTCATGCTTTCGGCGGTAGCGAGTGTCGTTCCGACCGGGCTGGCCGGCCTCGGCAATGCCGGTCCGCATGGATTTTCCGAGATCCTTTACGCCTACACTTCGGCCGCGGCCACCAATGGCAGCGCCTATGCGGGGCTGGGCGCCAACTCGGTCTTCTATAATCTGACCCTGACGCTGGCGATGCTCGCCGGCCGATTCCTCGTCATCGTTGCGGTATTGGCGATTGCCGGTTCCCTCGCTGCAAAGCGCACGGCACCTCGCTCTGCCGCAACCTTGCCCACCGACGGTCTGCAATTCGTTCTGCTGCTTGCGGCGACAATCGTCATCATCGGCGGCCTGACCTTTCTGCCGGCTCTTTCTCTTGGCCCGTTTGCCGAACATTTCGCGATGCAGAAGAGCATTGTCTACTGAAGCGCGTGCTCTGCGGCCGCGCCGCAGCCATTAACGGCGCATGCCCAATTCCGCCAGGTCCGCGAATTCTATCGCGGTGAGCCGGCGGTGCCCGGAGGCGCGCTGGGCTGCCGCTCCGGCGTATTCGGCTGGGTCGGGGTCGTCGCCGGGTTGGCGCCCGTGGGTAGCGGCGGCGTCCCGATCGAGCCGGGAGCGGCGGGCGTCAGTGAATTGGTGCTGGGTGCGCCCGGCGTCGATGCCGCACTGGTCGGGCTGTCGGGCGCTGGCGCCTTGCCGATCGGCCCCGTCTGCGTCGGCACGCTTCCGTTTATCTGGCTGGGCGCCGCGGTCGGAGATTCGCTGGGCGAGGCGGGGGACGATTGCTGCGCATGGGCGCTGGCCGTGACGAGGAGAGCAGCCATCGGGGCCGCGGCAAGCAACGTCGTGCGAATTCTGGAAAACATCGGCATGGTAATCCTCCATGAACAGATCATCCACAACCGTTCAATCCGGCCGATTGTTCCGTAACTGATTGTAAAAATGGAAGTCATGTTCGAAACGATCTCGCCAGTATTTGATCAGGGGCTTGCCTTCCGCTCTCGGGCGTGGCGCCGATATTAGGCCTGGCCGACGGAGGTCGAGCCGTCATAGCGAGGGACTACAACCTGTACGGCATCGGCCGGCCGGGAGCCGCCGATGACGATATTGATCGTCGACAGCGCACGGGAAACGGCGCCCGGCAACCGCCCCGTTGATGGTGGCTGCTTGGAAACCCTGATATATATCCCGGCGCTGGCTCGTTTTTCGAAGGCGGCTCTATCGGTGACATCGACAAAGCACAGGGCGGGATCGCGGCGTTGACGGGCGCGTCTTGGATCCAACAGTTCCGCCATAGCCGACCGACGCGTTGGCTCGTCCTGGGCGGTGGGCTGCTTGCTGTGCTCATTCCGGTCATGACTTACGTAATTATTGCCGAATTCCGGGCCAAGGAGATTGCCGACGCCGAACGGGAACTGGTCACGCTCAATCTTTCCCTGGCAGAGCAGACGGCGCGGACGATCCAAGGCGTCGATTTCATTCTCGGCAGCATCGTCGACCAAATCGCGGCCGAAGGGGTCGAGTCCGCCGAGGATTTCGCGCGGCTGGAAGCCGGGGCAGAGACCTACAAGCAGCTCAAGGCCCGGGTCGCCGACGTGCCGCAACTCGACGCGCTCACCATGATCGCCGCGGACGGGCATCTGATCAATTTTTCACGCTCCTACCCGATCCCGCCGGTGAACGTGTCGGACCGCGACTATTTCCGCGCGCTCAGCGCCATGCCGACCAATCAGCCCTATGTGAGCGAGCCGGTCGAGAACCGTGCCACGGGCACCTGGACGCTCTATGTCGCCCGTCGAGTCAGCGACCGTGCCGGACAGTTCGTCGGTCTGGTGCTGGGCGCCGTCAATCTGAGCTATTTCCAGGATCTTTATAAGGCGCTGGAACTGGGACCCGGCAGCGGAGTCAGCCTATGGCGGCGGGACGGTATCCTGCTCGCCCGCTTCCCGCCTATAGAAGGCGTCGGCAAGGCCTTCCAGATCAAATCCTTTACCGAAACGCTGCTGCACAGCGAGTCAGGCGTCTACCAGACGGAAAACTCGATCGATGGCGTCCGCCGCATCGTGGCGACCCGCGCTCTCAGGGACTATCCTCTGGTCGTGAACGTCACGCGGACCACCGACGACGTTCTGTCCGATTGGCGCGGCATGGCCATGCTGATCGCTATCGGCGGCGCCTTCTGCGCCACCGCCGTCGGCCTGGTGGCATGGGCGCTCGTCCGGCAGTTCGGCATCTATGAGCGGCTGAGCCGCGCGCTCAACGAGAAGGCAGAGGCGGTGCTGGCCCGCGAACAGGCGGAGATCCAACTGTTCCAATCGCAGAAGATCGAGGCCGTCGGTCAGCTGACCACCGGCATCGCCCATGATTTCAATAATCTGCTGACATCGATCATCGGCAATCTCGATTTTCTGCGTATTGACGTTCGCGATCCGAAGACCGAGCGGCATCTCGCCGCGATCGAGCGCGCGGCCAATCGTGCCGCCACCCTCACCAGCCAATTGCTGGCCTTCTCCCGCAAGCAGCGCCTGTCGCCGGAAGCGGTCGATCTCAACGGCCTGATCTGCAATATGACGGAAATGCTTCGCAGCACGCTCGGCGGCACGATTCGGGTCGAGCTCATCCTCAAGGACCAGCTCTGGCGGGCCTTCGTCGACCGCGTGCAGATCGAGCTGGTCGTGCTCAACGTCGCGATCAATGCGCGTGACGCGATGCCGTCCGGCGGCACGCTCACCATCAAGACCGAAAACGTCTCGGTCGGCGCGCCCGAGTTGCCCGCCGATCCGCCGGCGGGCGATCACGTACTCATCGCGATCGAGGATACCGGCTCGGGCATGACGCCAGAGGTGCTGGCACGCGCCTTCGATCCCTTCTTTACCACCAAGCCGCCCGGCAAGGGGACGGGCCTTGGCCTCAGCCAGACGTACGGCCTGGTCCAGCAATCGGGAGGCGGCATTCGGATAGACACGGCGGAGGGTATCGGCACTATCGTCAGAATCTTTCTACCCCGCATCCAGTCGGAAGTCGCCACGTCGGATCTGGACGAGTCGCCTGCCGTCGTCGCAGTCGCATCAAGGCGGTCGGCCAGGATCCTGGTGGTCGATGACGATGCGGCTGTTCGGGAGGCCATAGCGGACATGGCGACAAGCCTAGGGTTCGAAGCGCTCGGCGTGGAGGGCGGCCAGGCGGCACTGAGTCTGCTCGGTACCGACGCGCAAATCGAGCTCGTCATCGTCGATTTCGCCATGCCCGACCTGAACGGGATCGAAGTCGCCCAACGGGCTCGCAAGATGCGGCCGGGCTTGCCGATCATTTTCGTTACCGGCTTCGCCGATGTCGAAAGCCTCAGGGAAGAGGCCTGGGTGCTGCAGAAGCCGTTCCGCCGGGAAAGCCTCGCTGCCAAGCTCGAGCTCGCCATGGCGAGCCGGGTCAAACCGGCCATGGCAGAACCGTCGTCCCCCCGAGGTGCGCGGGCCGGGCTATAGAATGGCGGCCCGGGAATCTAAAGGGTCGCCATCTTTCACGCAGCGTCTGCGGCTATTTCAGCTCGGAAAAGCCGGTGGGAACCAGGAGCTGATTACTGATATTGGCGTTAATCGGGCCGTCTCGCTCGCTTTCGGCCCGGATCCCGATCCATTCGGGGTCGCTTTGGAAGGCGGTCCATTTGGCTTCCCGCTCGGCGAGCGATTCCCAGGCGAGCATATAGGTCAGGTCGTTGGCGGATTCGCCGACCAACGTGGTCCAGAAGCCGACCTGCCGGATGCCGTGCTTGGCCCAAATGCGCAGGGTATGATCATTGAAACGAGCCAGCAGGTTTGGCAGGCGTCCCGGCACCGTGCGATAGACGCGCATCTCATAGATCATCGGCAAACCCTTTGAAGGACAAGAGGACGAGGCGGCTCCGGCCAACCTCGCCCCATTAGGCGCCCTCCGCGGACAGGCGGCCAGCCGCGTTTCGGCAAGCCTCTTCTGCGCCGCCTGCTTGCCCCGGCTACCGCGTTCTGATGGCTACGCTGGTGGCACCGCGGACCAAGCCGTTGGCGTCGAGGAACTTGACGAAGACGCGATTGATGCCTGGCGAAAAGGGCACCGCGCCCGTCGCCTGGATGAAGATCCCGAAGCTGGGCGTGTCGTTGGCGGCGACATTCGTGGTGAGGGTGGGGGCGGGGGCCGCCATGCAGATGCCGGTGGCGGTCACGGTCTGGCAGACCGAGAGCATTACCGGCAGATTGGCGCCGCCCAGATTTGGCGACACGGTGATCGCGCCCGCGGCGCCCAGATTGGTCGTCGCCACGGCGAAGGCGCCGGTGCCGGGCGGCCCCGGAATATCGACCGTGCTGCTGGCCGCCGCCGTCGCCGCTATCGCGATGATATCGGACGGCTGAACCGCCGATGCCGAAAAGGCCAGCGTGTTGACGCCCACAATGGTGGCGGTCGGCGTGGCATTGTCGCAAGCGAAGTTGAGGGACAGGTCGGTAGGCCCGAAATCCGGGGGTACACCATTGACATCGTTCATGGTCGCCGCGAACGGCGTCAACGCTATAACGAAGCTCTGCGATCCTCCGGCGGCGATCGTGAACGGTGTGTCGATCGAGCCGAAGATATGGTTGTTCATGAAATCCGAGGTTTGGAAGCTGAAGATCGCTGGCAGGTTCGTCGCCGGCTGAATCGAGCAATTCGTTGCCGCCGTGGTCGTGCTGGCATTGATGATGGTGGCGAAGGCGGTGGCCGTCGTGCCGAACTTGACCGAGCGGCTGCCGGGCAGCACGGCCGCGACCACGGGCACGGTGCTGGCGACCTGGCTCGGCAAGGTGAAGCGGCCGATGAAGGAGGGCACGCCCGCTATGCCGGCGCTCACGAACCAGAGATTGCCGTCCGGTGCCTTCTGGATGGCTGTGGGATTGGCGAAGAGGGGAAGCCCCTGAGAAAAGAGCGTGGAGACGCCCGCGGTCGTGATCCGGCCGATCGGGCCGGACTGCCCGCCGGTGAACCAGAGATTGCCGTCGGGGCCGGCGGAGATGCGGGTGGCGGTGAGCGAACCGTTGGTGGGGGCCGCGATCGGAAAGTGGGTGATGACCCCGGCCGGCGTTATGCGGGCTGCTTCCGGTCCGTTCCCGTTGGCCACGACCCAGATATTGTTGTCGGGACCGAGGGCGATGCCGTTGACGCCGCCGAAAGCGGTTCCCCCCGTCAGCACGGTGGAAAGGACGCCGGTGATGGGGTTCATGACGCCGACATCGGCGCTGCCGGGGCAGGTGAACCACAAATTTCCGTCCGAACCCACCGTGATGCCGAAGGGAGCCTGACAGACGCCGACATTCGTGAATCTGGTAATCACGCCCGTGGGGGTGATCCGGTCTATCGCGGGCGACGATGCATCGGCGTCCGCGACCCACAGATTCCCGTCCGGGGCTGACGTGATGCCCCTGGGCACGCTGCCGGCGACCAGCCCGGTGGTGAATTTGGTGACGGTCCCCGCCGTGGTGATCCGGCCGATAGCCGGTGCCGAGGGATTGGCGTCGGTGAACCACAGATTGGCGTCCGGCCCGACGACGATGAAGCCGGGACTGCTGCCGGCGCTCAGGGGGAATTCCGTGAGGCCGCCTTGCGGCGTGATCCGCCCGATAGCGGGGGCCGACGGATCGGCATCCGTGAACCACAGATTGCCGTCCGGTCCCGGCGTGATGCCGACGGGCACGCTGCCGCTGCCGGTTGAGAAGGCGGCGACGACCGGATTGGATTCCGCACACGCCTGCGGGGATGCCAAAAAGCTGGCCGCGACGAGACCCGCAACGGTGAGCGCAAGGGAGAAACTATTCATCGATGCCCCCGGAAGAAATGAACGCAATGCGTTAACCACGAATCATCGAAGAAGTTTCCGCAGCGCGCGCATTTGCTTCGTCCCCGTGCCGCCGGGGGGTTCGTCGGCACCGGGCTTCGAGAAGAAGTGCTCTCGTGAGCATCTGGTGTTCGATCAGGGCGGTATTCCGGACCGCGTGCGGCGCGGCGCCGGTCGTTGGGGCAGCCGGGATGTCGCGTTTGTTCTCGAGCCTCGGCATCCTCAGCCGCTCGGCATGCGGCAGACGCGGATGAGGGTGTAGGCGGGACCGTCAGTCCCGCCTACACCCAATTCTCCGGCCCGATGTAGAGGGCGAGTGGTTGGCTACGCTGTCCTGAGCCGGCGATAACCCAGGCCGAACATGCCGGCCAGTAGCAGCAGAGACGTGGCCGGTTCCGGGATCGCTGTGATGGAGCCGGCGAGCGCGCCCCAACCATCGGTGGGATCGTTCGCAATCGTGAAGCCGCTGGCAAAGCCGGTGCCGGGCTCGATGCCGCAACTGAACCCTTCATTGCAAAGGGCGAATTGCGGCGCGGTAGGATCGAAGAACCGCAGCGACAACGACAGGTCGCTGGTCCCCGCATCGGAGAGGGGCGAGCTGCTGACCGTGCCGCCGATCAGCAGATAGGTCGGTGTGGCGGGGTCTGCGGAAGCGATGACGGAGAAGCCGACGGGCGGTTGAATCACCGGGCCGTTATAGGAATTGAAAACCAGCCCGGTCGTCACATTGCTGGCGCTGACGGTCGGATCGAACGTGACGGTGACTTGGCCGGTGATCTCGCTGAATGGCGAGGGGGTCGAGCCGCCGCTGACATTCACGAAATTGCTGAGAGTGAACTGATATGTCTCTGTGATGAGCGCAGCGCGCGCCGCGGTCGATGCCGAGCCCAGAGTTACTGCCAATGCGATGAGGCCCGTAATGACACGCGAGAACTTGATGGTCATATGTTCTGCTCCGAACCCGGCTGCAAGCGGCTGAAATGAGCCGTGCCGCAGCGAAGCTTGCACGGCACGTGCCATTTACGAAATCTAAACGAAATCAACAGAATGTGGGTCGAGCGGCAATTTGCACCCAAATATATGTAAACAATTTTGTCATAATTTCGCCCTCCAGGTGAGTCGTATGGCCTAATTTTGACACCCTTCCAGGTCAGGTTGCAAACCCTTGGTGCTTGTACTGTAGCAACGGACCGCTTTTGCGCTCCTTTTCCGTCTTGGAGCCGACTCCTTGCCATGTTGCGTTCCCGCCGCGCCAGCCGGTCCCATGACGCGTGCGGCACATCTATTGTAGCGTCGATAGGAGCTCGGTATCTCGCATTCCGAGCCGTCGTCATCGGATAGGGTCGTCATGGAAAATTGGGACTGGCCATCGCCGAGCACGATCGAAGCGGAACTGGCGCTGGCGGGAAAGCACTATGGTGCCGGCGATCTCGACCAAGCCGAAGCTGCCTGCCAACGGGTGCTCGGACCGGATCCGGAGAACATCATTGCCTTGCTGCTGCAGGGCGAGGTTCTTTTAGCGCGCCGGGACTGGCCGAATGCCATTGCCACGATCCGCCAGGCGATCACGCTACGGCCGGACAATGCTTTGGGGCATTTTACCCTCGGGCGCGCATTCCATCTCTCGCGCCAGCTCGAAGCTGCCAAGCTCAGCTACGAGGCGGCCATTGAGCGCGCGCCGCACTTCGCGATGGGTCATAGCAATCTGGCGATGCTGCTGTTCGAGACGGGCGAAACCGAAGCGGCCGTCACGGCGGGGCAGCGTGCAGTCGCATTGGCGCCAGACCTGGCCGAGGCGCACCTCTATCTCGGGCGATCGCTCTTCGCGCAGCGACGCTTCCCCGAATCGGAGGCCGCACTGCGCCGGGCGGCAGCGCTCGCCCCCGATCACGCAGATTCCCAGACCGCCCTGGGCCGGACACTCCAGTGTATGGGGAAGTCCGTGGAGGCCGTCGCCTGCCATCGCCGAGCCCTCGAATTGGCTCCGGTGTCGGCGGTCGGATGGCGCGGGCTCGGCCAAGCGCTGCACGCGCTCGGCCGGTTCGAGGACGCGGCAACCTGCTTCCTGCGTGCGATCGAGCTCGATCCGAATGCGGGCGAGACCTACCGGGATCTTGCGCTCTGCCGGCAGGCCACGGAGTGGGAACCACAGCTTCGCGGCATGGCGCAAATTCTTTCCAACAACGAGCTGCCGGTTGCGCAGCAGATTGCGGCCGGCTTCGGTCTCGGCAAGTCGCTCGACGATCTCCAGCGCTATGACGAGGCCTTCGCCTGCTATGCGGAAGCCAATCGTCTGGCGCGCATCACAGCCCATGAACATGGCAAGCGCTTCAAGATCGAGGCTTTGAGGGCGGAGATCGACGCGCAGATCGGCATCTTTACATCGTCTTTGTTCGAGCGAATGCGGGGTTTCGGCATCGCCTCGGAGCTGCCGGTTTTCGTCGTCGGCCTTTACCGCTCGGGCACGACCCTGATCGAGCAGATACTCTCGAGCCATCCAAGCGTCTTCGGCGCTGGAGAATTGCTGGAGATCCGCCAGCTCGCGAGTGCGTTGAGGCCGCAGATGGCGGAATTGTCGGCAGAGGTCGTCCATCGCGTTGCCGCCGAGCATCTGACCGTGCTCGATGCGATGGGGCAAGGGGCGACCCGGGTCGTCGACAAGTTTCCCGACAATATCTTCTCTCTGGGTTTGATCGCGACGCTGTTTCCCGGCGCGCGGGTGATCATTTGCCGACGCGATCCGAGAGACAATGTCCTCTCATGCTATTTTCAGCAATTCACCGAAGGGATGGTCTTCACGACCGATCTCGCCGATTGCGCGCGGCGATATCTGGAGACCGAGCGCATGGCGGCCCATTGGCGCCGCATCCTACCGCTCCGCATGCTGGAAGTGCAGTACGAAACCCTCGTCGCGGATCTGGAGGGCGAGGCCCGCCGGATGATCGATTTTCTCGGCCTCGATTGGCATCCCGCCTGCCTGAGCTTCCATGAGACGGAGCGGGTGGTGAACACCTTCAGCGCTTGGCAGGTCAGGCAACCGATCTACAGCTCATCCGTCGGGCGGTGGCGAAACTATGAGCGCCATCTCCAGCCGCTGTTCGAGATCCTGGGCGATGAGCCGGTCGGAGGCGGGACCGGCTAACCCCGATCAAGAGCGATCGACGTCGATGACGGCCTTGACGAAGGCTTGCGGCGCTTCTTGGGGCAGGTTGTGGCCGATGCCGCCGGTGACGAGCCGGTGCGCGTACTTGCCGGAAAATTTCTTGGCATAGGCCGAGGGCTCCGGATGGGGGGCGCCGTTCGCGTCCCCCTCGAGGGTGATCGTCGGCACGGCGATGGTCGGCGCTTCGGCCAGCCGCCGTTCCAGATCGTCATATTTCGACTCGCCCTCGGCCAGGCCGAGCCGCCAGCGGTAATTGTGAATGGTGATGGCGACATGGTCGGGGTTGTTGAAGGCCGCAGCACTGCGATCGTATGTGGCATCGTCGAACTTCCACTTCGGCGAGGCGAGCTGCCAGATCAGTTTCGCGAAATCGTGCCGGTATTGCTCGTAGCCGGCTCGGCCCCGTTCCGTGGCGAAGTAATATTGATACCACCAGGCGAGTTCGGCTTTGGGCGGCAACGGCTTCTTGTTGGCTTCCTGGCTGCCGATCAGATAGCCACTGACCGAGACCATGGCCTTGCAGCGCCCCGGCCAGAGGGCTGCGATGATGTTGGCCGTCCTGCCGCCCCAATCATAACCGGCGATGATCGGCTTCTCGATCTTGAGTGCATCCATTAAGGCGATGATGTCGACCGCGACCACTGCCTGCTGACCGTTTCGGGCCGTATCGCCCGACAGAAAGTGCGTCGTGCCGTAGCCGCGCAGATACGGGACGATCACACGGTAACCGGCCTGCGCCAGCAACGGCGCCACGTCGACATAGCTGTGAATGTCATAAGGCCAGCCATGCAGCAGGATGACCGCGGGGCCGGTTGCAGGGCCGGCCTCGGCATAGCCGATGTTCAGCGTGCCGGCATCGACCTGCTTCAGGGGGCCGAACGAGGTGTGCGCACCGGCCTTGCCGGCTTGGGCGGACGCGGCACGGATCGTTACAAACGGTGCTGCCGCGACGGTTGCGGCCGCGGCGCTGAGGAAACGGCGGCGGTAAAGGCTGATGCTTCCGGCAGGGTCAGTCGGCTTCATGGTGAAACTCCCTGGTTTGCGGATTGCGTGGAGGGTGTTCTGACTTTTTGGTCCCCGGCTTCCGCTTCCAACGAAGGAGGAATTCGCCGGCCGATCAAGCGATCATGGCGCTCGATCGGCCGGTTGGAGATCACCTGGCAAACGCGGCCTTGCGCTAGGCCGCCTTCTGCGACGCGCGCTTACGCCGGCATCACGCCGATGGCGCTTCGCGGAAGCTTCGCGACGGCCTCGAGGTCGAGGTTCAGCGTCGCGGCTACCATTTCCGGCGGCGTGTGGGCGAGCCAGTCGGAGAGCGAGACTTCCTCGTACTTGTCGGCCTTGAAGATTTCCATGAAGACGAGGTCGGTCTTGCCAACGTTCTCAACGTAATGGCCGAGGTTCTTCTCGACATAGCCGATATCGCCCGGGCGGAAATCCGCGGTCACGGCGGCCGGTCCGGTGTTGAACACCGTCATCCGCGCCTCGCCCTTGATGTAGTACTGCCACTCGTCGGCGTTCGGATGCCAGTGCAGTTCCCGCAGGCCACCAGGCTTCACGGTGACCAGGGCGGCGGCAACGGTCTTCGAGATTTTGAAGTTCGTGCTGTCGGCGATCTGGATCTGACCGCCCTTCGACACCTTGTTCGGCTTCATTTCCGACAGGCGGAAGACGAAGGGGTACGGCGAGGCGCCGGATGTCGATACCACGGCCTTCTGGTCGGCGGCGAGCGGACCCGGCACTTTGCCCGGGAAAATCCACTTCTGCTGCAGCGGGATGTTTTTGAAGAAGTCGGCGGGTACACCGAAATTCTTGGCCAGAACCTCCGGCGGCGTATGCGCCATCCAGTCTGTGACCATCAGAGTGTTGTACTCGCCGGCCGCTCCACGATCGAAGGCGAGCACGAATTCGGCGCCGTCTGGCCCCAGGCCCTGCAAGGAATGCGGCGCGCCGCCCGGGAAGTACCAGAGGTCGCCCTCCTTCACGTCCTCGACATAGGGATGTCCCTCATTGTCGAGCACCGTGACGCGGCAGCTGCCATAGGTCATCACCGCCCATTCGGCCTGCTGATGCCAGTGCAATTCGCGGATGCCGCCGGCCTCGAGCCGCATGTTCACCCCGGCAATGTCCTTCGAGATCGGGAAGGCATTCGTATTGACCTGGCGGGCCCAACCGCCAGCCTGGACGCGCTTCGGGGCGATGTTGAACGAGGACCAGAACGCCGGCATGCCGTTGACGTCGGTCGGCGGCGGATTCTCGAAAGACGGCAAATTGTCGGCGAGTGCGGGGTTCTGCGGTCCCGGATCGGCGAACGCGCGGGTGCTCGAATTGACCGAGCCTTCCGGAGGCAGGTCCGGGTTGCCGTACACGCCGCCGGCCGCTTTAGCCGTCGCGGCCGTCACGACGCCAGCAACGGCGCCGGCAGCCAGGATGGATCTGCGGGAGATATTAGACATGCTCTCAAACTTTCCCATTTTTGCCAGTCTATGACCAAACGAACATCAGGGTACTGCTAGCGATTTGCGCATCAAATGTCGATCCTGATTGATCGGTCTCAGCTCGCGCTTTAGAGGATTTCTATCCTTTTGTATCTCGCATCAGTTGTTTTCGCATGGATAGAGCTGGTTGGTCAGGCGACGCTTGTAGCGTCGGGAACATTGGTTGTTACCGTGTCCAACCGCGAGAGCCTCATCACCCGCCTAGACCGCGTCTGCACGCATCGCGAAAAGGTCGACACCTCGACCATTCTTGCCAGCCAACGCCTAGACATCTAGGAAGTCTATGGCGGCATTTGTACCGTCAGCTTCATGAACTACGATCTCGGCCACATCGATTTTTGGAGCAGAAGGCCCTACAACCTCTCGTGTGACCCGTTCGGGCCAAGGTTGTTACCCATGTCTCAGGTACGAACCGTCACCTATGTGTCCGGTCCGTACAATAGCCGTCATGGCGGATGGGGTGGGATTCGAACCCACGGTGGGCTTGCACCCACGGCGGTTTTCAAGACCGCTGCCTTAAACCACTCGGCCACCCATCCGGACGTGACGGACCAGCCCCTTGTCCCCGCTCTTATAGCAGAACCGAAAGAGGCGTCGAGCCGTCAGGCGAAGGGCTCTGGACTGAGAAAACGGCGGACGACATTCTCGGTCAGCCGGGCCAGCACAGTGTCGTAGCCATTGACCGCCAGGCTGCCGACATAGGTCATCGAGCCCACCGAGAAGACCGCGCCGCCGGCCGGCGTCTCGAAGAAGGTCATGTCGGCGCAGGACCAATCCTCCTGCGGCTTCGGATGCTCGATGACCAGCCGATCCTCGTTGACCGGCTGGTAGTCCGGATGGATCACCACGCCCTTGGCCACGACCAACGCATGGGGCGGCGTGCCCCAATGGATATCGACGCTGTCGAGTTCGAAGCCGGCCGCGCCGCCGCCCATGAAGCCGGCATCACCGAAGCTCTGGTCGGGCGCGATCTCGAGCCCTTCGGTCATGAAGGAAACGCGCGGGTCCGTGATGCCCTGGGTAAAACGGTAGGGGAAGCCCAACTGGCGGCCCTGGACGGAAAAGCCGTTCCCGACCAGCCGATGCGCGGGCCGGCCGATGCGGCGCCACAGCCCGCCATAGCCGCCGCCATGGGCGTGATAATTCTCGCCGGCCTCGGTCGCCCAGACGCGAATGCCGCCTTCGGCGCGGCGCACCTCGATCGCATGGGGCTCGGTCTCCGACGGCTCGGCGCGCCAATAGAATCCGTTGCCGCCCAGATAGATCAGTCGGCCGCCTTGGCCGAGATAATCCTCGAGCGCATCCATCATCCGCAGCGAATGATATTCGGGATGCTGGCCGGCGATCACGACGCGGTAGGGAGTAAGGAGGGCAGTGCCCTCCTCGTGCAGATCATGATCGGTGATGATGTCGCACGGGATGCCGAGCCGGTCGAGCCAGTCGACGATATAGCTGTCGGCGCAGATCCGCGCCGTGCCCGAGCCGTTCGGAGCCGGGTCCATGATGCTCATGAGGCGCGGACGCGTATCCAGCATCGGCCGCCGCATCGAGACCAGGCTGACACCAGAGCCGTCCGAGTGATGGCTGTAGCAGGACAGGCCGAATTCGGGGCTGCGGTCGGGCAGCTCGGTGAGAGCTCCCCATGATTGCGCGCGCTCGCGAATCTCGGCGCTGCGGCCCGGCCGAACGGAGCTGCCATAGACCTGGTAGGTGAAGGTCGGTACCAGCAGCACGATCTCGGCGCCCGGCGCCGTCGGCCGAACGAAGAAGGGGATGTAATCCTGGGCTTCGTCGCCTCGGCTGATATGGGCGCTGTAGAAGCCGCTGGGCCAATCCGCCGGCACGTCGAGCGTGAAGCTCGGCTCCCAGCCGAGATCGCCCTGATCGTCGTCATGGAAATGGATGGCGGCATATTGTTCCGGCGCCTGCTTCCAATCATGCGCCTCGCCGGTCCAACTCGCCCCGGTCATGGCGCGGGTCGGCAGGCCGAACAGCTTGGCATGTGCGTTCGAAGGCCCAATATCGGTCGCCTGGTCCGTGCCGATTCCGCGGGCGAAATCCCAGCAGGCCAGCAATCCGGCCCCCGACGGCACGCCGCCGCGCTGTGCCGCGAGGACCTCGTCGATCGAGGCGGCTTCGCTCCACAAGGTCGGGCGTTCGAGCTTGCCGTTGAAATGCTCGATTGATGGCTGTGTTTCGCCGGGGCGGGCCGCGAGCATGATCCGGCACGGGCCCCCGCGCGGCGCGGAGGCGATCGCCTCCGCCGAACCGCCATCCTCGATCGTGGCGAGCGGGGCGCGCGGACGCTGCGCCGCCTGGAGCCGGCCGTCCGGTGTCAGCAACAGCGCCAAATCGTACCAGCGCCGTGTCAGCATCGGTGTCGCGACCGCAGCACGGAAGAGGCGCCCATTGGCATCGGCAAGTGTAGCGACCGTCCGTCCGGCCTCGATCCCGAGCGTGATGCGCCAGCCCTCGCCGGCGACGGCCACGATCGTCTGCGGGCCGCTCTCGGGCCGCGTCGGCCAGATCGTGGCGCCGACGGCGAGGAGCCGGCCGGGCGCGAGGTCGATCGAGGGAGTGCGTCCGTAGCTGCCGAGCCGGGCCGGCTGGAACAGCCCGGAATGGCTGCCGTCCAGCGGTGTCGGCATCGGCGTTTCCCGATAGCCCGGGCCTTCCGGGTTCGGGTCGGCGCAGAAATGGCGCACGAAGCGGAGATCGAAGGGAGCGCTCTCGGCGCTGCTGACCATGAAGCGAATGGACTGGCCGGGCTTCACGCTCCAGCGATCGCAATAGCCGACGAGCGGATGCATTCTTGCTCCTGCCTGAAAGGGGCGACGGCTAAGAACGATAAAGGTCTGGCGTTAAAGGGCAAGCCCGCCGATGCGAGTGCCGATGTATGCGGCCCGACGCCGGTTCGCGGTGTCCGGGCTGCAACGGCCGTTAGCCGAAACGATCGGCGACTTCTGCTTTCGAGATGCAGGCAGGTCGGTGTAGTAGCTGCTCTTGAACACTTCCAGGAAACGCAGCGTCGTAGTGCCGGTATTCTCGGCATAATGTCCCATGGTCGAGGGCACGTAGCCGACCTCGCCGGCTCGGAAATCGAAGGTGCGCGCCTGTTCCCGGCTCGGCTGAATTGTGTCCTTCGACGGAGCTGCCACGGCTGAGAAGGCTGCCGATCCTTGGAACGTTATAAGGGTGCCACCAATTGATCCTTTGCTGACGGGAATTGTCCCACTGGGTATTCAAAGTGGCGCGGCAGATCCGCTAATCGCGGATGGCGCTGGTCTCGCTCTGATGTAACTGCCTTCTCTGGATCGATGGGCCAATCGATGTCGAGCGCCGGATCGTTCCAGAGCAGGCCGTAGTCATGCTTGGGCGCGTAGTAGGCGTTAACTTTGTAAGTGATCTCGGTGTGTGGCTCAAGCGTGCAGAATCCGTGCGCGAAACCTTCCGGCACATAGAGCTGATCATAGCTGTCGCCGGTAAGGGTGATCGAGACGGAGCGTCCATAGGTGGGAGAGCCGTACCGGATATCGACCACGACATCGAAGATGGCACCGCGAAGGACGCGCAGCAGCTTGGCCTGGGCGAAGGGCGGGGCCTGGAAATGCAGGCCGCGGACGACGCCGGCCTCGTTCGAGAGCGAGAAATTATCTTGCAGGAACTCAGTAGCAATGCCGGCGGCGAGAAAGGCCCGCCGGCTGTAGAGCTCGGTGAAGAAGCCACGATTATCTTGGAACCGCTTGGGCGAGATCAGCAGTACGTCTTTAATCGCGAGCGGTCGTATATCCATGTCTTGCCTCACTGCTGGACTCATCTCGGGCCGGCAGCGATACGGGGAACGGGGCTACCCGGTCCGGACCGCGCGGTTCGCCGACACCGACCTGATCATAGCAGCGAGCTGGGGGCTGGCGACAGCCAAGGAATATTCGGATTCGACGCGCTTCCGACCGGCTTTTCCCATATGTTCCCGCAGTGAAGGATCGTCGCGCAGCCGGCGCAGCGCGTCCAGCCATTCGTCCGGCCCGTCGGCAAGGAATCCTGTTCGCCCATGCTCGACGATGGCCTTGTTGGCACCGATCGGCGAGGCGATGGTCGGCTTCCACGACGCCATATATTGCAGAAGCTTCAGGCCGCATTTACCGCGCTCGAACGGACGGTCGGGCAAAGGCATGATGCCGACATCGAATTCCTGAAGGTCGGTCGCCTCGCGCGCCTCGCTCCATGGACGCAGTTCGACCGGCAATCCATCGAGCACGCCGGGGCGTCCGCCGATGACGATGATGCGCAGATTGGTCTCGGCGGCGAACTCCAGGAGCGGCGCCCGCAACGCCTCCAAGTATCGCCCGTTCTGCGGCAAGCCGATCCAGCCGATGACGAACTCGTCGCGGCGGGCGGGCGGAGTCGGCGCGGCCGGGTATCGAGTGAGGTCGAGTACGGTCGGCAGCCCGACGACCTGCGCGGCCCCGGCCTGGCGCGCGCGCTCGGCGATATAAGGACTGCCGCAGCTGACCAGCTCCGCCGCCGCCATGGCCCGATCGATCCGCCGGCCGAGCAGGGCGCGGACGATCCGCCAACTATGCAGGTCATAGCGATGGAACTGGCTGTCGTCGAAATCGAGGATGCGCGGCGGCGCCCCGGCGAGTGTCAGCCGTTCCATCCACCAGGGCAGCCAGGGCAGCAGCTCCTTCTCGATCCACAGTATATCGGCCGACCGTGCCTGCCAGACCCGGCGTATCCGATTGAGATAGGCGCCGGCGAGCTTGAGCAGCGGGCGCCGTTTTCCCGAGACCAGGCAGTCGGTGTACCAGGGGCCGAACAGCGCATCGATCTGCACATCGATGCCCAGCTCCGCCAGAATCGGCACGAACTGCATGAGCCGATAGCGCGAGCTGGGGGCGAGCCAGCTATATCGGGTAAAGGCAACCAGTCTGAGACGCGGCGGCGCCGTCGACGAAGCAGCCGTGATCGATGCGAGGCCAGCCGGAGCGACAAGGGCGCGAGCAAGCTCGGTCATAGCGCGCTCCGCCGCCGGCAGAGCAGCGCATAGCCGCCGATCACGGCGGAGGCTCCGCTCGGGCCGGACCGACAGAGCGCTAGCACCAGGCGCGACCAAGGCTCGACCGCAAAGGTCGCCAGCGTTACCAGCAACTGGCCCGATCGGCTGAAATGCTTTCGAGCGAAACGAAGCCGGCTCGACAGCGAGTAGAACAGTCGGCGCGCCGGGATCCTGCGGCTGCTGCCGCCGCCGCGATGAATGACCTGGCCGCCGGTCTCGTACCAGCTCAACCAGCCGGCCTGTCGCGCCCTGAGCGCAAGGTCCACATCTTCGTAATAGACGAAGAACCTTTCATCGAAGCCCCCCAGGGATTCGAACAGAGGGCGTGGAATCAGAAAACAGGCGCCCATCACCTGCTCGACGATCCGGCTTCGATCGTGGGGCCAGGCGCGCATGAACGGAGACAAAGCGGCAAAGCCAGGCAATCGGTCAATCCCAAAGGCCCGCGCACAAAAGGCGAGGGGTGTCGGTAACGGTGAGCAGCTTCTGCTGGTATTGCCCGCTTGATCGATAAGCTGCAAGCCTACGATACCGATGCGGTCCGATATATCCGGGCGCGTGAGCGCACGCAGTCCGGCACCGAGGGCGCCGGAGCTCACTTCCGTATCGGGATTGAGGAACAGGAGATAGGGCGCCTGCCCACGGGCGGCGCCGCGATTGGCGGCCGCGGCGAAGCCCAGATTGTTTCCGGCACGGTCGAGCTCGAGCGGCAAGCCTGCTGCGTGCATATCGCCGGCACTGCCATCGATCGAGTCGTTATCGACGATGATCACCTGGGCGATCAGCGCTCGCTCTTCCGATCGTGCGAGCGAACGGACGCACGATCGGAGATCGTCGCCCGAATTCCAATTGACGAGGATGATGTCGAGCGTACCGCTCGGCGGGGGCGGCATCACGAGGCGGTGTGGAAAAGGTCCGGGGTCGGCATGGTCTGGACGAACGGGCTCCGCATCAAGATCGGGGGCGATGGCTTAGGCAAACGAGACGGGAGCCGCGAGGTTGCAACCGCTCTGCTACAGTCGGCCGGCACCGGCGAGGGACAGGAAGGGATAAAGGCTCCATCATGGTCGGCATTCTCATATTCGGCAGCGGCGGTCAACTCGGGCATGAGCTGCTTCGGACCGCTTGGCCGCCTGGGTACGAGCCGGTCGGGCTGCCGAGGTTGGCCTGTGACATTGCCGATGCCGGCGCTGTCGGTGCGGCACTGCATGCCCATCGGCCGAGCCTCGCGGTCAATGCTGCCGCCTACACCGCCGTCGATCGCGCGGAAACCGATCGGGAGGCGTCGTTCCGGACCAACGGCGAAGGGCCGGGAATTCTCGGTGCCGCCTGCGCGGCTCAAGGGATCCCGCTTATCCATATCTCGACCGACTATGTCTTCGACGGCAGCAAGAACGGCTCCTATGACGAGGCCGATCCAATCGCCCCGCTCGGCCATTATGGCACGGGCAAGGCGGCCGGAGAGTCGGCATTGCGGGCAGCGCTCGATCGCCACGTCATCTTGCGTACTTCGTGGTTGTTCGGAGCGCATGGCCCCAATTTCGTCAAGACCATGCTGCGCCTGGCCCGCGAGCGCGAAGAGCTCGCGGTGGTGGCCGACCAGCATGGCACGCCGACGCCCGCCGACGCGCTCGCCGGGGCGATAGCGGCCGTCGCCGGCGCGATCCTGTCCGGCAGGGCGGCCTGGGGCACCTATCACTACGCGGGCGCCGAGCCTACGACGTGGCACGGTCTGGCTTCCGCCACGATCGAGGAGTTCGGTCGGCGGACCGGTCGATCCGTTCGGGTTCGGCCGATCACGACGGCGGAATATCCGACGCCGGTCCGGCGTCCGGCCAATTCCGCGCTGGATTGTGCGCGGATCGGACGCGATTTCGGCATCGCGGCGGCGGATTGGCGGGCAGGGCTGCATCGCGTTCTGGACGAGTTGCTGATGTGAGTCACGGCGTTCGTTAACCCGACCACAAGCTTTTCGTGAATTGATTCAGCCGAAAACTCGTTTGTCGTCATGACATTTTTTGGCTGAGAATGTGCTGAATCCTTGGATTTCCCGCCTAACCCGGCTGCCGCTGATCCTGTTGATTGCTTCGGTCGGCGTGCAAGCCGAAGCCCATTCGCTCGGCTCGGCCACGACCGAGGTCCTCGATCCGCTGCCGCCGGCCGGCCGAATGGTCGCCGCCGATGGTGCTGGGCTGTTCGTTTCGGCCGGTCCCCAGATTGCCGCCGAAAGCACCTCGGCGCAGCACGGCTTCATCAAGCGCTCGACGCTTCGGCAGATCGATTCCGCCTATCGCGATCGGATGATGTTGGCGCCCGCTGTCGGCCGAACCGCCGCGATCCAGTCGGGCGCCCCCGATCCGATACCTGCCACGGTCACGATCTTCAGCCTGCCTTTGTTCGACGACACCACGGTCAAGCTCTACAAGACCGGCATGAGCAAGGACGCGCTCGGCAGCACGGTCATAACGGCGCGCGTGCTCAATCCGGAAGGCGGCGAAGCGACCATCGTGCTGCATGACGGCCATATGGCCGGCGCGGTGCGGCTGGGTGCCCGGACCTTCGCGATCGAACCCACATCGGAGGGTAGCGCGCGCATCGTCGAAACCGATCCCGATCAGCGTCCACATGTCGATCCGCTGAAGCCGGCTAGGGCCGGCGTCTCCGTCGCACGGGCGTCTGCGTCGGTCTCTTCGACGCCAGCGACCGCCGACGCGGCCCTGCCATCGACGATCGACCTCCTGATCGGCTACACGCCCGCGGCGGCGGCAAACAACGCCGATATCGTCAGCGCCATTTCGCTGGCTGTTTCATACACCAACCAGGTGATGACGCATTCCGGCATCACCACGCAGTTCCATCTCGTCGGCACGACCGAGCTGAATTACGACGAGGCGGGCAAGCAGTCGGACGCGATCCTGACCGATTTGCAGGCCGGCACCGGCGGCTTCGCGGCCGCTCATGCGATGCGCGATACGCTCCAAGCCGATCTGGTCCAGGTATGGACCGCTTACACCGACGCCTGCGGCATCTCCTACGTTCTCGAGGAGGCCGATCAGCAGGACGATTCGGATTTCGGTTACAGCACGATCTCGACAAGCTTCGGCAATGGCTGTCTGACCGACGCCGTTGCTCATGAGATCGGTCATAATCTGGGATCGAAGCACGACCGCTATGTCGACGATCCGAGCGATCAGCTGACCGCGCAGTTCAATTTCGGCTATGTGGACATCGCGAACCGGATCAGAACGATCATGTCCTATCCGAATGCCTGCGAGAACGCGGGCATTACCGATGGCTGCGCCGTCATCCCCTATCACAGCTCGCCGGCGCTGACCTACCAGGGACATGTGCTGGGTATCGCGGATTCGCAGCCGAATTCGGCCGACAACGTCACTAAGATCAAGCAGATCCTGCCCTTTGTGGCGCAGTTCCGCACCGGGGTCGCCGAGACGGCGCTGGTCTCGGCCTTGCTGCCGTCATCCCGCTCCGTTCAAGTCGGCACGCCCTTCAGCTTCTTCATGACGCTGATCAATGCAGGAACAGCGACGGCAAGCAATTGCAGAATCGGCTCGTTCATCTCGAACGACGCGCTCACACCGCAGCCTTCGGCATCGCTGACGTTCCAGACGACCGATCCGGCGACGAATGCCTTGACCGGCTCAGCCAACGCGCCGGTCTCGATCCCGGCCGGCGGCGCCCAATCCTTCGTGGTCTTCGCCACGGTGAGCAACGTCGTCAGCGGTACCTTCCAGCCCTCTTCGAGCTGCGACAATGCCGGCACGCCCGCGCTGATTTCCGGCGTGAACACGTTGACCCTGACCACCAGCAACACACCGGTTCCCGATGTCATCGCCGTTGCCGCGACCGGCGCGGGGAAGGGCATCGTCGACGTACCGACCGGGGGTGCCAGCGCCTTCGCGGTGGCGACAACGGATATCGGTGCCGCCGGGTCCATCGTGGCATCGGTCGATACCGGAGGCTTCAACCTGCCAGCCACCCTCACCATTTGCGAAACGAACCCTGCCACCTCGCAATGCCTGGCGCCGCCTGCCAGCACGGTCGTGCACAATTTCACGACCGGCGATCAACCGACCTTCTCGATCTTTGCGACGGCGACCCAACCGATCGCACTCAGCCCAGCCACCAGCCGGGTCTTCGTCCATTTCAGCGACGCGGTCGGCGGCGTGAGCCGCGGTGCCACGAGCGTGGCGATCGATACGCTCTGATGCGGGCCGCCGCGCCTAGCACCCTTTCGGATTCGGGCAAGCGTTGCGAAGGCCGGTGACCAGCGCGTTCAGGCTGCTCTGAGCCGAGCGCGTGAGGGCCGCCATGGCGGCGGCGCTTTGCGCCGGATTCTCCATCGCGGCCAAAGGTTGCGGTGCCGGCGTCCGTTGAGCGGTTGCGCCATCGCCGACATCTGATTGGGGGCGCGGCGCGGCAGAAATAGCGAGGCTGTTCAAATTGCGCACGACCGAAGAGGGCTGACGTCCCCAGACGGCGAGGTCCGCCGCGGCCGTGGCCGAATGAGGGGCCGGATCGGCCGCCGGGGCTCCGGCGATTGTGGTGGAGCTGTCTGCGTTCTTGTTCTCGCCGGCGATGAAAAGCTGTGCCGGCAAGCGCGAGCGCGTCGCCTCGTCCGAGGGCTGAAGGATAACAGCGTAGCTATAGTGCTTGAGCAGCTGGTAGAGCGTATCCGCCGGCGGCAAGGCTTGGCTGGGCCAGTCCGGTGCCTCGGTCCCGAGTCTGTTGATGCCGACGATCTTGACGTTGAAGTCCTGGCCGAACAGGGTAACCGCGTCGCGCAGTGTCGCCGGTGGCGCATCGGGCGCCGGATCGGCCCAGGCGATCGTCGCCGCCAGGGGCAGCAAGGCGGCGACGCCGCTAAGATATCGCATTGCCAGCTTCATCCGTCTGATCCTTCTGCCCATCGGGGCAAGCCGTACAATCTATCGCTTCGACAGCATAGCCGATCGAAGTACCAATCGACAGATCGGGATGGTATATCGCCGCTTCCGTCGCGTGCCATTCTTGCCGAAGGTGAGGTGGTCCGGCTCTGTCTTGATAAAACGAGTCATTGATGTCGCTTCTGTCCTTGGCGCGATCCGTATGGCGTTCCGTCATCCGGAAGGGATTCCATGCGGTCTCCGACCGGGTCGCCTGGCATTCGAGCGCGCTTCGGTCGCGGTCGCCGCGTATCCGGGAGACGTGGCAAGGCGCGCGCTCGCTCCAATCGGCCGGCAAGGTCGCAATCCTTGTCCATTTCTCGCGGGACGGACGGTTCCTCAGCTATTTCCACTATCTGTTGCAGCAGCTCGACCGAGCCGGCTTCGCGGTGATCGTCGTCTCGAACTCCCGTAAGATTGACCGCAAAGGAGTGGATAAATTATTGCCATTCTGCGCCTCCGTGGTGCATCGGTACAATGTGGGGTACGATTTCGGCGCGTGGCGCGACGGGCTGTCGCGCATTCCCGACCTTCAGAAGATAGACCGCCTCATTTTGGCGAACGACAGCATCTTCGGACCGTTGCAGGATCTCGGCGAGATGATCGAGCGTTGCAAGCCGGATCGGGCGGATATCTGGAGCGTTACCGACAGCTATAGCGGCCGCTATCACCTGCAGAGCTATTTCATGGTGATCAACAAGGCCGCCCTGACCTCGGCGGCCTTCGACAAATTCTGGCGGATCATGCGCTATGTCGAAAACAAGCGCGTCGTCATCCACAAATACGAAATCGGGCTAAGCCAGGCGATGCTCCGGGCCGGATTGCGCCTCCGGGCGCTCTATCCCTACACCCAGTTGGTCGAGGACGTGGTGTTGAGCACGGTGCGTGAAGTTGACGAGAATGACGCGGAGGCAGCCGATGCCCCACGCATTTCCGCCTATGCTCAATCTCTGCTTAGCAGCGTCAACGAGGGTCAGCCGCTCAACCCCACGCATTTCTTTTGGGAACATCTGGTTCTTTCGGCCGGATGCCCCTTCATCAAGCGGGACTTGCTCGAAAAGAATCCAGTGCGCATTCCGCTTCTGGGGAATTGGCGGCGAACGATCGCGGAATCGAGCGACTATCCGATCGAGATGATCGAGGAGTATCTTCAGATCGCGAGCCGGGACCGGGTCTTCTGATCGGCCCCGTTCGACGACATCATCCAGAGAGGCGACGCGTGGTAACGGGGTTTGACGAGATCGTCTGGCTGAAGGACGAGACGGCAAGGATGACGGCCTGTCCGGTATGCGGCAGCGCCGAGGGCAAGGCCCCCGTCTTGAGAACGCGCAGTCTCGGGGACACGGGGCGGATGCTTACACTGCTCGGCTGTCCAGATTGCCATAGCCGCTTCTGGGACGATCTGACGCCGCTGGCCTATGAGGAGCCGGCCGCCTATGGCTGGGCCACCGAATTCTATGTCGAGCAAGGTGCTGGCTTGGAGGCGCTTATCGAGCCGATCGCCCGGCTCGCGAGCAGCCGGATCGGCAAGATGCTCGAGATCGGTTGCGGCTACGGCTTTTCGCTCGATGCCGGCTGCAGGCTGTTCGGCTGGCAGCCGCTCGGTGTCGATCCGTCGCCGCTCGCCGCCGCGGGCACTCGAGACCTGGGGGTTCCGATCAGGCCGATCTATGCGGCGGCCGATACGGATTTGGGTGGCCCGTTCGACCTCGTCTATGGATCGGAGGTGATCGAGCACGTCGCCGAGTCGAACGAATTCCTGAAGATCTGCCGGGCGCAGCTTGCCGATGACGGAATATTGGCGCTGACGACCCCCGATGCCGCCTGCATCCAGCCCGACACGCCGATGCCGACGCTGCTGCCGGCACTGAGCCCGGGGCATCATCTCGTGCTGTTTTCCGCCGAGGGGCTGAGGCTCGCGCTCGAACGCGCCGGCTTCACGTCGATATCGGTTCGAGCCGACGGGCCGAGACTGATTGCCTATGGGGCGTGCCGGCCGCTCGATTTCGACCCGCTGGCGCCGCTCGATCGGCGCCTCTATCGAAATTACCTGGAGGCGGTGCTGGCGCGGAACGACCTGCCCCTTTCTCTAGAGGTCGGCATGCGGTCCCGTCTGCTCAAGGAACTGACCTTCACTGGCGCCTATCCCGAGGCGTCGGAAGAACTGGCCCGTCTGGCGGCACTGTTCGAGGCACGCCTGAACTTCTCGCCTGTGCCGTCGCAGGCACCGCAACTCGCGGCGTCGATCGAGCGGACCGGCATGGCCGAGCGGACCGGCATTCCCTGGAGTCTGCCTGGGATCTATTATTGCCGCGGCATGATCGCCATGAATCATGCCGGTCGGCATGAGGAAGCCGCCGCATCGTTCGATGCCGCGGCAAGGTTGGCTCGGGCGTGCCGGGTCGCCCATGCCGCCGTCGGCATCGGCGACGGGGAAACGGCGATGCTGGAGACCGCCGCCGAGGAGTGCGCAATATTGGCGCTCTCCGTGGCCGACCCGCCGGCCGCCGTCGAACGGCTGCGAAAATTCGGAACCGCGCAGTCCGGCATCTGGCGGACGATGGTGGTCCGGTTTATCGATCTCGGCCATTTGGAGCTCGCGAAGCAGGTCGCCCGCGATCTCGGCGACCCTGCCGCAGAGGCGTTGGTCAAAGGCTTCGATGTGCTGCTGGCTGGGGACGCGGCCGGGGCGCAGCCACAGTTCGACAGGGTGCTGGCCGAAAGCGACGATTTCACGGAGCCGGCGACACGCGGCCTGATGCTCGCCTTGACCTCGCTCGATCCGAACGAAGTTGCCGATCGGGCGGAGAAGGGCGGCTTCAGCGCCTGGCTAAACGAGACCCTATTCTGCAGGCTGGTCGATCTCGGCCATGCCGCCGCGGCGATTCGGCTCGAGCCGCTTCTGGGCGATCGGGAAAAATGGCAAGTGCTCAGCCGCGTCGGATTGATCCGGCTGGTGCTAGACCAAGCGGGCGAGGCGGTGACGCCGTTGGCGGAGAGCTTCGTTCGTGCGCGGCGGGAAGGATCGGGGGCGACGCTCGCTGAGTGCTGCCAGATCAAGAACCGTGAGGTATTGGCACGTCTGCTGACGCAGGATGCGCTCGGCGCGGCGCATGCTGCGGCCGAGATTCTGGATCCGAGCGAGAGCTGGGTCCCGGACGAGGCCCGCGCGGAGATGGAGCAACTCCTCGCGCCACACGAGGGAGTGCGGGCTTTGCTCGATACGAAACGGCGCGCGCTTAAGGGGGCTGGCAAAAGCTCGGCGCCCTGAACCGAGATATTCAGGGCGCCGTTTCAACCTCGGAGATCGACCAGCCGGCCGCCGTCCGATCAGCTTGCCGGGTTGGTCGTGACGGCCACGCTAGTGGAGCCGTGCTGCAGGCCATTCGAGTCCTTGAAGCGCACGAACACCCGATTGGTGGCGGGGCTCAAGGAAATGGAGCCGCTTGCCGAGATGAAGATGGAGAAGGTCGGCGTCGAGGCGGCGGCGAAGCTGACATCGACGCTGGGGCTGGGCGCGGCCAGGCATGCCGACGTGGCGGGATTGGTCTGGCAGATCGTGGCGGTCAGCGGCACCGAGGCCGAGCCGGTATCGACGCTCGCGGTCAGCGTCGCGGTATCGCCCGCGTTGGTGGTGGCTAGCGCGAAGGCGGTGGCCTGATTTTGCGCGAAGGGGATGTTGACGATGCCGTTCCCGGTCGCCGTAGCGGACTCGGCGATGATATCCGGCGTCGGCGTACTCAAGCTGTTGAAGACGAGGTCGACCGTATTGAGCGCCGGGAAGATCGGCGCATAGGTCGTGCCGTCGCAAACGAACAGCAGCGGCTGCGTCGGATCGATGTTGGCGGCGGTGTCCTGGAAGGCGATCAGGAATGACTGCGTGCTGACATTCCCGGGGATGGTTACCGGGGTATTCGCCGTGCCGGTCGGGTTGTTATGCACCGGGTCGGTGGTCTGATAGAAGAACGGCGTCATCGTCGCCGGCGCCGAGCTCGGCAGCACGATCCGGCAATTATTGAGCGGCGTCGTGCCGACATTGATGATGCTCGCGAATACGGTCGCGACCGCCGGGATCTGAACCGACCGGCCGCCCGGCAACACCGCTGACAAGAGAGCTGATTGCGGCTGCGCCCTGCCGATGAAGTTGCTGCCGAGGGCGAGGGGATTGCTGCCGACCGCGATCGTGTTCTTCACGGTGCCGGTGCCGGGATCGACGACCGAGACGGTGTTGTCGTTCTGATTGGTGACGTAGGCCGTGGTGCCGTCCGGCGTGAAGGAGACGCCGAATGGCGAGTTGCCGACGGCAATCGTGTTGATCACCGTGTTGGTGGCGGTGCTGATCAGCGTGACCGAATTGCTATTGGTATTCGCAATGAGCGCCTTGGTGCCGTCGGGCGAGACTGCGATGCCGTGCGGATTGGCGCCGACGCTGATCGTGCCGGACACCGCGTTGGTCCCCGCATTGATGATCGTCACCGTGCCGGGATTGGCGGATGGGACGGCTTGCGTCACATAAATCTTGCTGCCGTCAGGAGTGACGGCGACCCCGAGCGGGTTGGTCCCAACGGAGATATTGTTGAGCGACGTCCCGCCGGATGTGAAGACCGCGATCTGCCCCGTCGTCGTGCCGGTTGCGACATAGACGTTGCCCGAAGCAGGATTGACAGCGATCCCCTGAGGCGTCCCGGGCAAGGGGACGGTGGCGAGGACGGCATTGTTCGAGGTTTGGAAGATCGTGAGCTGCGGGGTTGTGGACAGGCCGTTTGGAACGTATCCGGCCCTACCGTCGGAAGTGAGGGCGACACTGGACGGGAAGACGCCTGGGATCGCTATCGTCGCCGTGACCACCTGGGGGAATTGCGAGGCATCGATGACTGAGACTGTCTGATTGCCCGTGTTGGCGACGTAGACAGTAGTGCCGTTCGGGGCGACCGTGACACCTTCCGGCCCTGCCCCGACCGGAACCGCGCCGATCACCGTGCCGCTCGGCACGTCGATGATGGAGACCGTGTTGTCGTGGTTATTCGAGATGAAGGCATTCTGGGCCAGTGCCGGAGCACCGCCGATTGAAGCCATCAGGAATACCGCACCGGAAAAGGCGAGACGATTTAGGGTCGGGCGCATGGCAACTCTCGGCTAATTTGTTGATATTGTTCTAGCAGCCGGGTGCTTGACGGACAATTGCCATTCGCTTGGCCTCTTCATGTCATGCAGCCGTGCCACCGCTCGAACGAGGCGACGGGCGCAAAGTTCCGTCGCCTCGTTCGTTTAGACGGCGGCACGGGCTGCCGCCGTCACTTTCCGCTGTGCGGGAGCGGTGGTTGCCTTACGACCCGCAAATAGGGCTTCAAGGTCTTCCAACCATCCGGGAAACGCTTTGCTGCCTCTTCGTTGCTGAGCGACGGCACGATGATGACGTCATCGCCCGGCGTCCAGTTGACCGGCGTCGCCACCTTGTGCGCGTCGGTGAGCTGCAGGCTGTCGATGACCCGAAGGATCTCGGAAAAGTTACGGCCCGTCGAGGGCGGGTAGGTGAGGGTCAGCCGTACCTTCTTGTTCGGATCGATGACATAGACCGCACGAACGGTGACCGACGGATCGGCTTCGGGATGAATCATGCCGTAGAGGTTCGAGACAGTGCGATCGCCATCGGCGAGCAGCGGGAAATTCAGTTTCTGGCCCTGAGTCTCCTCGATATCGGCCGCCCAGCCCTCGTGATTGCCGGGCGAATCAACCGACAGGCCGATGATCTTGACGTTGCGCTTGTCGAATTCCGGCTTGAGGCGCGCCGCTTCGGCCAGTTCGGTCGTGCAGACCGGCGTGTAATCCTTGGGATGGCTGAACAGCACTCCCCAGCTCGAACCGAGCCATTGGTGGAAATGGATCTCGCCCGCCGTCGACGCTTGGGTGAAATCCGGTGCGATCTGTCCAAGCTGTATCGCCATGATTCATTTGCTCCCCGAAAATAGGGCGCCGATCTTGCGACGAGCTCTGGAGGATTGCACGTCAAAACGTATCGATCTTGGACTATTTCATAATATAACTAGTTACGGATGTATTATTTGACGGCAGGCACGAGTGCGAGACGCCATTTCGGTGGTCCGGGCAATAGCGGGGAGGCGTGGCCATCGGCCCAATCCTCGTGGCCGGCGCCGTAATAGGGCGAGAACGGGTTGCTCGCCTCGCTGGTCGGCATCTCGAAGATGCCGTCCGCTTCGTGGCCGGGGCTGACGACGAACCGTTCGGAGGCGCCGAAGCCGGGCCTCAATACGTGCGGCATCATCGTGTCGCCGGATTGCGGCAGATCCGGCGGGTCGGTGAGCAGGCCCAGCAGCGGGATCACCCGCGCAAGCGGATGATGGATGCCGGTCCGGTTGCTGGCGCCCCAGGTGAAGTCCTTGGGCGCGCCCGCCTTGTCGACGGCCTCGGCGACCTGGCCGAGCAGGGCCGTGCCGACCGCGTCCCAGTCGGCATAGGGCTTCGGCACCAACGCGGGCGGCTGCTCCTTCAACAGGCGCAGGGTCGGCCAGTCCGATTGCTGCCCCATGATCGGCCGATGCGGGGCCGCTTCGCCCAGGGGGGCCGCAAGGTTCGAATAGACGAGACGCACGGCCCGATCCTGGAACACCCGGACCAGGCGGTAGCCGACAGAGTCGATGGTCGCCGCCTCGCCCCAATCCTGGACGAAGGGCAGCAACGCGGCATAGCGCGGCTCGGACTCGTGCTCCTGCAGCAATGTCAGCAGCAGGTTGCGCCAAGGCAGCATGGCCTCGGCCTTGTCGTCGAGCTGAATCGCCAGGAGATCGGCTTCGGCGAAATGCGATCTCGCCAGGAGATCGTCGCGGATCTGGCGCGCCCGGTCGCCCTGGGCATAGTCCGCCCCGCCGAGCAGCGCCAGGGTGGCCCCGCCGACCATGCGATTATTGGCGCTCCACAGCCGGCTGTCCGGCGGATCGATGATCTCGGGAATCTCGGACGGGGCGAGATAGCCCTGCCAGCCGCGCGTGCCGTCGGCCCAGGAATGCGGCATCCGATCGTCGAGGCCGATGCGGCGCGGCACGGGCCCCGCGATCGTCCAGGCGATATGGCCGGCGCTGTCGCCGATGATCGCATTCTGGTCAGGCAAGCCGGCCCGATGGGCGGCATCGAGCGCCGATCGCAGGTCGGTCGCCCGTTCGAGCCCGGCGATGCCGTCGAGCCGGATGGCGTTGGCATCCTGCGCGACCCAGCGCCAGACGATGGGCCTCCCATCCGGATCGTGCGCCACGACCGGTCCCCAGACGGTTTCTTCAATGGCGAGCGGGGTGCAGGCGCCGTGCGAGGCGCAGATCGATTCCGTGATGTGCTGCAGCGGCTGCGGGCCGTCCGGCGTCTTGTAGCGAGTGGGATCGCCCTCGACCGGATCGAGCAGGATGGCGTCGCCCGTCTCGATATAGGAATTGGTGAAGCCCCAGGCGACATGGGTGTTGCTGCCGGCGATCATATAGGGCACCCCCGGCAGCGTCGTTCCGATCAGGTCCAAGCCGTCCTTGCCGGCGATACGCAGGCGGGCGCGATACCAGATGTTCGGGACCGTGAGGCCCAGATGCTCGTCATTGGCGACCAGCGCGCTGCCGCTGGCGGTCAGGCTGCCGGCCACGGCGAAGGCGTTGCTGCCCTTGGTCGGCGCAGACGGTTCGGCCTCGCCGGTCTCGGAGGTGGGTAGAGCGCTAGGCAGCGCCGGCTCCGGCAGCATGCTGCCGTCGAGCGGCGCGTCGGACGGGGTGCCTAAGGGATAGAGGAACGTCGCCAGGCTCGGACCCAGCGCCTTCTCGGCCAGTCCCCGTCGCTGCTGGCTCCAGCCGTCGCTCTCCTGCAGCTCGAAATACATGGCGTAGACGACGAGCAGCGTGTCGTCAGCTTGCCAGGGCGCCGGTGCGACCCGCAGCAGCGAATATTCGAACGGCGCATGGGACAAGGCGTCGAGCCCGGCATTGACACCGGCGGCATAGGCATCGAGCACCAATCTCTCCGCAGCGGGCATGCGGGCGAGAATGGCGTCGGCGCGGGCACGGAAACGGTGTCGACGCCGCGCCGAATCGATGTCGAAGGCGGCCGAGCCGACCAGCGCGCTGAGTTCCCCCGCGCCGGCCCGGCGCAGCAGATCCATCTGGAAGAAGCGTTCCTGTCCGTGCAGGAAGCCCAGGGCCCTGGCGAGATCGGTGCGATTCGCGGCACTGACGGTCGGAACGCCGGCCTGGTCGCGAACGATCTCGACCGGCCCGCCAAGGCCGGAAAGCGCGATCTGGCCTTCGAGCGTGGGCAGGCTGCCGTCGAACACCCAGGCGAGATAGCCCGCCAGCAGAGCCAGAAGAACGACGACGCCCCCCAGCGCCCAGCGCCAGATGTGGCGGGAACGGCCGTTCTTCCTCCGTCGAGCCATCGGCGAGCCTTTCTTGCCGGTTGCATTGGATGGAAGCGTGCGAACGATACGCGCGATCCAGCGATATTGCAGTGATAGCCGAGGAAAGATTGCGCGGCCAGTGTCACGGGACGGGCGATTGCGTCGTCCCTGCGGGTGTGGCAGGAGGTTCTCAGTGGAAGGCAGGAACTCATGATCATGGATCGTCGACATATGCTGGCGCTGCTGGGCGGCGCCGGGCTCGTCATCGCGCGGGCCGGGCAGGCTGCGAGCGACGACTTTCCCACCTGGCTCGCCGCCTTCAAGAAGGAGGCGATCGACCAGGGCATACGACGCAGCACGGTCGAGAACGCCTTCGTCGGTGTCCAGCCTTCGGCGCGCGTGCTGGAGCTCGATCGCAAGCAGCCGGAAACCACCATCACCTTCCAGCAATACATCGACCGGGCGATCACCCAGCAGCGCGTCGATGCGGCGCGCAAGCGGCTCGAGGAAAACCGGCCTCTGCTGACCGAGATCGAGCGTCGCTACAATGTTCAGCCGCGTTTCATTGTAGCGCTATGGGGGCTGGAGACCGGCTTCGGCGCTGTCGTCGGCGACTTCTCGATCATCACGGCGCTCACGACGCTCGCCTATGACGGAAGGCGCGGTGATTTTTTCCGGACCGAGCTGATTGCGGCTTTACGCATTCTCGATCAGGGCCGGTTCCAGCCTTCCGATCTCAAGGGCTCCTGGGCCGGCGCCATGGGGCAGACTCAGTTCATGCCGTCGAGCTTTCTCAAATATGCCGTCGACTATAACGGCAATGGCAGGCAGGACATCTGGCACGACCGGGCGGACGTGCTCGCCTCGATCGCCAATTATCTTTCCTCGGTTGGCTGGGACGGCGCCAATGGCTGGGGGCGGGAGGTCGTGCTGCCGGCCGCCTTCGATCCGACGCTCCTCGGCGGCCATACGCTGCGCAGCGTCGATGCCTGGCGGTCGATCGGAGTGGAGCCGGCGGAAGGCGGCGCACTGCCCCATATCGATCTCGAAGCCGGCCTCGTTCAGCCCGGCGGCGCCGACGGTCCGACTCTCATGACCTACGGCAATTACCGCGTCATCATGAAGTGGAATCGGTCGCTCTATTTTGCTTCGGCGGTGTCTTACCTTGCCGATCGGATCGGGAGTTGATAGGCTACCAACCTACTAGATATTCGTAGGCAGCACGTGTCGAGATACCAGATCATGATCGGGTTCAGGTTCTTCTCGGCTTTTGCCTGCCTCGCCGCGGGGTTGTTGCTGAATGGCTGCGCCAGTCATCCGCCGCCCCCGTCCGGCGGCGGCGAGACCCATGCCCAGCATAATTACAAGGTTGGGCAGCCCTATCAGATCAACGGCGTCTGGTATTATCCGTCGGACGATCTGAACTATGACGAGACCGGCATCGCCTCCTGGTATGGCCCGGATTTCCATGAGAAATATACCGCCAATGGCGAGGTCTTCGACCAGAACGCGATCAGCGCAGCGCATAAGACGCTGCCGCTGCCGTCGATCGCGCAAGTGACCAATCTCGACAATGGCCGCATGATTGAGGTCAGGATCAACGACCGCGGTCCGTTCGTCGGCAACCGTATCATCGACATGTCGCGCCGCGCGGCACAGCTCCTGGGGTTCGAGCAGAACGGGACGGCCAAGGTCAGGGTCCGCATATTGGTGCCGGAAAGCATCCAGGCGGCGAGCCTCGCCAAGGCCGGCCATCCCGAGATCGCGGTCGAGACGCCGAATGCGGCGCCTCGCGGCGCGGTCACGGCCGAGGCGCTGCCGGCGCCGACTCCGCGGAACGGCTCCCCCGCGCCGGTGCCGCTGCCTTTGCCGCAGCCGCAGCATTCGCCGACCCCGGAAAACGGCCCCATGCTGCTGCCCGAGACAGTCGCGGTCGTACCGGTCAAGCTCAGCCGGATCTATATTCAAGCCGGCGCCTATGCCAGCGGCACCAACGCCATCCGCATGAAGGCGCTGCTGGATCCGCTCGGGCCCGTCATCGTCGCCGGAGCGAGGGTCAACGGCATGGATATCTACCGGGTCCGGCTGGGGCCGATCGCCACGGTCGACGAGGCGGACCAATTGCTCAACCGCGCGGTCGGCGTAGGAGCCACGGATGCCAAGATCGTCGTCGATAGCCAATCCTGAGCCGGGCGGCCAGATGAAGGCTCGCCCGTGCCGCAAATCCGACCGAATTCGCCGCTAGAGAGGCGGCGCTTGATCATCGAGCCTACAGAGACAGGTTGCCATCATGACTATCCAGGCCTTCCTTCACCGTCGCTTCGGCCTGACGCTGCTGCTTGCGGCACTGCTGCTGGCGCCGCTGCGCGGCTTCGCCTTCGAGACCGGGGCGCAGCACCTCTTCATCATGGATGTCGACACCAAGGCGGTGCTCGTCGACAAGAACGGCGAGGAACGGATTCCGACCGCCTCGATGAGCAAGATGATGACCGCCTACATCGTCTTCGACCAATTGAAGCAGGGCAAGCTCAAGCTCGATGACGAGCTGCCGGTGAGCGAGAAGGCTTGGCGCACCGGCGGCTCCAAGATGTTCGTGCCGATCAATGGACAGGTGAAGGTCGAGGATCTCATCCGCGGCATGGTCGTGCAGTCGGGCAATGATGCCTGTGTCGTGCTGGCGGAAGGCATCGCCGGCTCGGAAGATGCCTTCGTCAAGATGATGAACGAGATGGCGCCCAAGCTCGGCCTCAAGGACAGCCATTTCGCCAACGTCGATGGCCTGCCGGATCCGGACCATTACATGACGCCGCACGATCTGGCCTATCTGGGCCTGCATGTGATGCAGGACTTTCCGGAATATTATCATTATTTCTCGGAAATCGACTTCACTTACAACAACATCAAACAGGGCAACCGCAATCCGCTGCTCTACAAGAACAGTGGCGCTGACGGCATCAAGACCGGCCATACCGAGGAAGCGGGCTTCGGCCTGACCGCCTCGGTCAAGCGCGGCGATCGCCACATCATCATGGTCGCGACCGGTCTCAACAGCATGAAGGGGCGCAGCCAGGAAGCGGAGCGTATCGTCGACTACGCCTTCCGTGAATTCCAGAATTTCCCGATCGTCAAGCAGGGCGATGAGGTCGAGCAGGCGCAGGTGTGGCTCGGCGACAAGACCAAGGTGCCGCTGGTGGCGGCCGGGAATCTTGTGGTCAGCATGTCGCGCGCTGCGCGCAAAGACATGAAGGTGACAGTCAGCTATGACGGGCCGATCAAGGCGCCGATTGCGGCTGGACAACAGGTGGGCATGCTGACCGTGAGTGCGCCCGACATGCCGGAGCAGAGCGTGCCCATCGTCGCGGGGGCCGCGGTCGGGGCGCTCGGGCCGATGGGGCGGGCGAGCGCCGCCTTGTCCCACATGATCTGGGGCGCCAAGGGCTGATCAGATGAACCGTCGCGGCACCTGGCTGACGCTCGAAGGCGGTGAGGGCAGTGGCAAGAGTGGTGTCGCCGCCCACCTCGCCGAGGCGCTGCGGTTGCGGGGATATCCGGTGCTGGCGACCCGCGAGCCGGGCGGGACGCCGGAGGGCCAGATGCTGCGATCTCTGCTGCTCGCCGCCGACGCGCCGGCTTGGGAGCCGGCGGCCGAGCTGCTGCTGATGGCGGCGGCGCGCGTTCAGCATGTCACGCGGGTGGTCGAGCCCGCGCTCGAAGCGGGCAGCATCGTCGTCTGCGACCGCTATGTCGGTTCGACCATTGCCTACCAAGGGGCCGGGCGCGGCCTGCCCGAAGCGCTGATCCGCAGCATTCATGCCGGCACGACCGGCGATGCCTGGCCGGATCTGACGCTCCTGCTCGATATCGATCCGGCGATCGGCCTGGCCCGCAGCCGCCGCCGTCTGTCGGACGAAGCGATCGACGAAGGCCGATTTGAAGATCTCGACCTCGATTTTCATCAGCGTGTCCGAGCGTCGTTCCTTGATCAGGCGGCGCGCGATTCGGGCCGGACCGTCATCATCGACGCGTCGCGGTCGCGCGACGATGTCGCCGACGATGCGCTCAAGGTGGCGCTCGCACATCTGAATCGGCTGCGGCCCTGAAGGTCGAGACGGCTCATCACGATTTCGTGGTCGAAGGATGTGAGCGGGGCGCCTGAGCGAATATCCGACTTGTACCACTGGCCTCATTCTTCGCCCTGATTCGCCGACGCCGGCATGCGCCGATGCCTGGAAGGCTTGGCCCTGCCGTCAATGCCGAGCCGGCAACCGAAGAGGCGGGTGTCCCGGACGGATCTCTCGGAAGAATTGAATTACTGATCCCCACCTCTTAAATCCAGGTTGTTGACCGTTTATCAACTTTCAGTTAGGTATTTGTCAATTCATTGACCATAGACACTACCATAGCGTGTTACGCTTGGTTTGAGATGTTCTGACCTCGCTGAACCGCTACGAGAAATACTGAGTCTAGGGGAGCACATGAAATGAGCGATATCGTAACCCATCCCACCACGTTGGCCAACCCGAAGCCGGGTGCCGATACGGTGTCTTATCTTGGGATGCCTTTGGGGGTCACGACCGAATTCAAGCATAAGAAGGTCAGGATCACGATTCCTGGAAAATGGCAAGGTTCTCTCGATCAAAATGGCATCAAGATGACTACCGAGCCTACCCCGGATCAGGCGAACACGATCATCAAATACCACTTCACCGGTAGCCTGGGGGCTTCCGCCGAGGCCACGCTGACGAGCACAGACGATCCGTCGGTCCAGTATTCGATGACGCTCACCTGCCTGGAATAATAATCCAAGCAAACTACCTCGTGAGGCGCGAACGGTCGGGTCCGTTCGCGCCTTGCCGCGTTGCCGGGACTGCTTTAAATAAAGGGGACACGTGGCGGGGGGCGTAGGTCGGGATCACGCTCCCGCGGTCGCCATAGGGGAGCAGGGGTCTTGGCGTCGCGCAAATCCGGATCGTTCGGCATATGGATAGGGCCGATCGTTCTCGCCGCCGTCTGGTTCTGCGGCGCCGCCCTTCCGGTGATCGCGGCGGAGGCCGGCCACGATCATCTGACGATCGCGGTCAATGAAATCGCAAAAACGCCCTTTCCCATCGGCGCCTCGACATCCGCCCGGTATCTCCTGGGCTTCGTCGGCCGCAGCCTGACGATTTACGACAAGAGTTGGGCCGTCGTCTGCGAGCTGTGCACCCGCCTGCCGACGATCGAGAACGGTCAGGCGAAGATCGTCGAGCGAGAGGATGGATCCAAAGGCATCGATGTTACCTTCGAACTCGCGCCGGACCTGAATTGGGGCGATGGAGTTCCGGTTTCGAGTGCCGATGTCGTCTTCAGCGTCGAGCTCGCGCACAAGGTCGGACGAGGCGTATCGAGCCTGCCCAATGTCCTCGATGCGGTGGCGCTCGACGATCGGCATGTCACGATTCGCACGAGCGCGGTCCGCTTCGATTACAATCGGATGGAATATCTCTTCCTCGTCCCGGCTCATCTGGAGCAGAAGATTTTCCGGAACGCCTCATCGTCGGACGATTATCTCGCCCATTCCGCCTATAGCCTCGATCCCGGTCAGCCGGGCCTCTATTACGGCCCCTATCGGGTGACCAGCTATGGCGAAGGCAAGATCGAGCTAGCCCGCAATCCTTCATGGTCGAGGCGCCGGCCGACCTTCGAGCGCATCGAGATTCAGAAATTTTCGGATATCGAGGCGATCGCACAGGAACTGGCCAATGGCCAGGTCGACATGATCGCCGGTGAGAACGGGATCAATACCGAAGCCGCCTATGCGCTCGAGCAGAGGGACGTCAAATCGAACTTCGATTTTCTGTTCAAGACGAATCTCGAATACGCCCATATCGATCTCAATCTTTCCAATCCGATTCTATCCGACCGGCGCGCTCGTCATGCGCTGCTGATGAGCATCGACCGGAGCAAGCTGGTCGCACCGGGATATCCGGCCGAGCAGCGTGAAATTCCAGCGAGCTTCCTGCCGCCGACCTCGCCCAATTACGATCCGACATTGGAGCAGGTTCGATATGATCCGGCAGGGGCCGCCAAGCTGTTCGACCAGGCGGGCTTTCGGCTGGGATCGGACGGCATTCGCGCCGATCAGGCCGGGCACCGCCTGTCGTTTCGCCTGCTGACCCAGGCGAATTGGCAGGCTGGCGACGCGCTCATCGAAAAGCTGCGCACCCAATGGCGGCAGAGCGGTGTGGAAATCGTGATCGACAACAGGCCCCTTCAGGACGTCTTGCCGCGGCGCGATTTCGACATGGCCTACTATTCCTGGCGGAACACGCCGGAATTCCTGCTCGAGCAGGTCTATGGCCGCGCCGGCATCCCGACCGCCGAGAACGGTTATTCCGGCCTCAATTTTCCCGGGCTCGACAATCCCGACATGAACAAGGTCGCGGCCCAGCTGACGACCGAGCTCGATCCTTCCAAGCAGCTGATGCTATGGCAGGAGGCGCAGCGGATCTATGCCGACCAGCTGCCGGCGCTGCCGCTGCTGTTCGTCACCAACGTCTATGTGCTGCCGAGCTGGCTCGGCGGCGTGGAGCCGACCGGACATATGATCCCGACCAGCTATTGGGTCGAAGATTGGCACGCCAGATGAGCGCGGCGGAGGCTGAAGACGATATCGATCCGTTGGCGCCGCGGCGAAACCCGGCGCTGGTCGGTCATCAGGCGGCGGAGCAGGCGCTGCTGCAGGCGGCGCTCGGGGGCAGGCTCCCGCATGCGATCATGCTCGGCGGCCCGCGCGGCATCGGCAAGGCGACACTCGCCTATCGCTTCGCCCGCTGGCTCATGGCGCGCGCCGAGACGGGGCAGGGGGCGGGGACATTGATCGGCGAGGCGTCGCCGCCGAACAGCTTGGCACTCGATCCCGAGCATCCGGTGGCACGCCGCATCTCGGCCGGCGGCCATGCCGACCTGCTCACGGTCGAGCGCGGCTGGGACATGAAACGCAAGAAGCTGCGTGGCGAGATCGTGATCGACGATGTTCGCGCCGTCGCGGGATTCCTGCGGCTGACGCCGGCCGAAGGCGGTTGGCGCGTGGTCGTCGTCGACAGTGCCGACGAGATGAACCGCAATGCCGCCAACGGGCTCCTGAAGCTGCTGGAGGAGCCGCCGCGCCGTGCCCTGCTGCTGCTGGTCTGCCACGCGCCCGGCCGATTGCTGCCGACCATCCGCTCGCGCTGCCGCAAGCTCTACCTGCAGCCGCTCGCCGAGGAGGAGGTGATCGGGCTGGTGCGCCGGCATCGTCCCGATCTCGGCGAGGCAGACGCGGGCGCGCTCGCTCGGCTGGCCGACGGGTCGGTCGGACGGGCGCTCGAGCTCGCAGACGCTGACGGGCTCGATCTCTATCGCACCCTGCTGGCGACCCTGGGCGAGCTGCCGCGGCTCGATCCCGTGGCTTTGCACAGGCTGGCCGATAGGCTGGCCGGGGCCGACGCAGAGGATGCATATCGCACCTTGACCGAGCTGCTAATGGATTTCCTGGCGCGGCTCGTCGCCGGCAATGCCGAAGGGCGTTCCCGTGCGGTACTGGGTGACGAGGCCGAACTCCTGCGCCGCCTCGGCGCCGACGGCAGGCTCGACCGCTGGATCGATGTCTGGGAGACGCTGCGGACACTGTTCGCCCGCGCCGACGGCGTCAACCTCGATCGCAAGCAGGTCGTGCTCGACGCCTTCTTCACGCTGCAAGGGGCCGCCAGAGCCTGATGACATTAGGTCGTACCGACTTAATGCCTGAATCAGTCTCTAACCCTATAAACTAGACAGCGATTCAGACTTTAGGTCGATTCGACCTAAAGTCATCGCGGTCTAGGAACGCCTGAGCCCCGAGCCCTTGATCGATAGGGCCAGGTATGGGAGAACCGGCGCGCCCCGTTCGGACCGAGACCGTGCGTGCGGCGAGGCCAAGCGGAGAGCCAGGATGCCCGAAGGGCGACCTTTCTACATCACGACACCGATCTATTACGTCAACGACAAGCCGCATATCGGCCACGCCTATACGATGCTGGCCTGCGACGTCATCGCGCGGTTCATGCGGCTCGACGGCAGGCGCGTGCATTTCCTGACCGGTACCGACGAGCATGGCCAGAAGGTCGAGAAGTCGGCCGCCGCCGCAGGATTGTCGCCGCTCGCCTTCTGCGATCAGGTGTCGGAGCATTTCCGTGTGCTCACCCGCACGCTCGACCTTTCCAACGATGATTTCATCCGCACCACCGAGGAACGGCATATCCGCTCGTGCCAGGCGCTGTGGCAGCGGCTGCTGGAGCGCGACGAGATCTATCTCGGCTCCTATGCCGGCTGGTACGCCGTGCGCGACGAGGCTTTCTATACTGAGGGCGACCTGACTCCGCCCGACGCGTCGGGCGTCCGCCATGCCCCGACCGGCGCTCCGGTCGAATGGGTCGAGGAACCGAGCTACTTCTTCCGCCTATCGGCCTGGGGTGATCGGCTGCTCGATTTCTATGCCGCCAACCCGGACTTCATCGGTCCCGACAGCCGGCGCAACGAGGTCGTGAGCTTCGTCAAGAGCGGGCTGCGCGACCTGTCCGTCTCGCGCACGAGCTTCTCCTGGGGCGTGCCGGTGCCGAACGATCCGGCCCACATCATGTATGTCTGGCTCGACGCGCTGACCAACTACATCACCGGCGTCGGCTATCCCGATACCGAGTCCGAGAGCTGGCGCGCCTTCTGGCCGGCCGATCTGCACATGGTCGGCAAGGATATCATCCGCTTCCATGCCGTCTATTGGCCGGCCTTCCTGATGGCCGCCGAGCTCGAGCCGCCCAAGGCGGTGTTCGCGCATGGTTGGTGGACCAACGAAGGCCAGAAGATCTCGAAGTCGCTCGGCAACACGATCGACACCTTCGAGCTGGTCGAGAAATACGGGCTCGACCAGACCCGCTATTTCCTGCTGCGCGAGGTGCCGTTCGGCCAGGACGGCGATTTCTCGCATCGCGCCATGATCAATCGCATCAACGCCGACCTCGCCAACAATCTCGGCAATCTGGTGCAGCGAAGCCTGAGCCTGGTGCAGCGGAATCTCGAAGGGCGGGCGCCGGCGCTGACCGCGCTGACGGATGCCGACAAGGCGCTGCTCGATCAGGCGAAGGCGCTGTTGCCGGATCTCCGCACGGCCGTATCGCGCTGGGAGCTGCATATGATGCTGGCGCAGCTCTGGGCGCTCATCGACGGGGCCAACCGCTATATCGACACGCAAGCGCCCTGGGCCTTGAAGAAGACCGATCCGGCGCGCATGGAAACCGTGCTCGCCGTCCTGGTCGAGATCATCCGCGTCAGCGCCATCCTGGTGCAGCCGGTGATGCCGGCATCGGGGGCGGCGATTCTCGATCTGCTGGTCGTGCCGGCCGACCGTCGCGATTTCGCGGCGATCGAAAACGGTACCGTGCCGGCCGGCACGGTGCTGCCGCCGCCCAAGGGCCTGTTCCCGCGCATCGAGACCAAGCCGGCATGAGTCTGGTCGACAGCCACTGCCATCTGGATTTTCCGGATTTCGCGGCCGAGCGCGATGCGGTGATCGCCCGCGCCCGCGCGGCTGGTGTCGGCACGATGGTCACCATCTGCACCAAGATCACCGAGTTCCCCGCGGTCCGTGCCATCGCCGAAAGCGATCCGCAGATCTGGTGCACGGTCGGCATCCATCCGCACGAGGCGGCGGCCCAGCCGGATATCGACACCGAGCGTCTGGCGGCGCTTGCCGACCATCCCAAGGTCATCGGCATCGGCGAGTGCGGCCTCGATTATCACTATGACTACGCGCCGCGCGACCGGCAGGCGGTGGTGTTTCGCACCCATGCCCGGGCGGCGATCGCGGCTGGCGTGCCGATCGTCGTCCATACGCGCGAGGCCGACGAGGACACGGCCGCACTTCTGGCCGAGGAGAGCCGGGGCGGGGCGCTCACGGGCGTGCTGCATTGCTTCACCTCGGGCCGCGATCTTGCGATGCAGGCGCTCGATCTCGGCTTCTACGTCTCCTTTTCCGGCATCGTCACGTTCAAGAATGCCGAGGATCTGCGCGAGGTGGTGCGCGCGGTGCCGCTCGACCGCATGCTGGTCGAGACCGACGCTCCCTATCTGGCGCCGGTGCCGAAGCGCGGCAAGCGCAACGAGCCGGCCTTCGTGGCACACACGGCGGCTTTCGTCGCCGGGCTCAAGGGCGTGTCGCCAGAGGCGCTGGCCGAGGCGACGACCGATAATTTCCATCGCCTGTTCACGAAGGCGGGGCGCGCCGCCGCATGAGGATCACCATGCTCGGCTGCGGCGGCTCGCAAGGCGTGCCTACGGCGGCCGGGGATTGGGGGTTGTGCGACCCCGGCGATCCGCGCAACCGGCGCCGCCGCGTCAGCGTGATGATCGAGGCGGGCGAGGGCGATGCCCTGCGGCGGCTGCTCATCGATACCACGCCGGATTTCCGCGACCAGATGCTCGATGCCGGTGTCCGGCATCTGGATGGAGTCCTCTATACCCACGCTCATGCCGATCATCTTCACGGCGTCGATGATCTGCGCGCCTTCAACCGCGTGATGGGGCGGCCGATCCCGATCTGGGCGAACGAAGCGACGCTCGCGGATATCCATCGCCGTTTCGGCTATGCGATCGGGACGCCGCCCGGCAGCTTCTATCGCCCGACCCTGATCCCGCATCGTTTCGACGGGCCCTTCCAAGCTGCCGGATTCGACATTATTCCATTTGATCAAGACCATGGCTTCAGTCGTTCAACCGGTTTCCGAATTGGCGATTTTGCCTATTCGACCGATGTCGTCACGTTGTCCGATGCCGATTTCGAGCTTCTGGCCGGCGTTTCGGTCTGGATCGTCGATTGCGTCCGGATCGAACCGCATCCGACCCATAGCCACCTCGAACGCACGCTCGAATGGATCGCCAAGGTCAAGCCCGGGCGCGCGGTGCTGACCCATATGGATATCACGCTCGATTATGCGGATCTGGCGAAGCGGTTGCCGCCCGGTGTTATACCCGGCCATGACGGGTTGGTGATCGATCTCTGAGTTGCGTGCGCCATGCAGACACGCGCACCCAGCCGCCGCAAAACGTTGCTACTCCCAAGGCCGATACAGGCTTTTCATTGACGGATCACTCCGAAGGATCCGCAGAAGGTGTCTGGCGCCCCTGTAACGTTTACCCATCGCGAGACGGTGATCATCATCATCGGCTTGCTGCTCGGCATGTTCCTGGCGGCGCTCGACCAGACCATCGTGGCGACGGCACTGCCGCGCATCTCTTCCGACCTGCACGGCGTCGAGCATCTGAGCTGGGTGGTTTCGGCCTATCTGCTGACCTCGACCGCGGCGACCCCGATCTACGGCAAACTGTCCGACCTCTATGGCCGCAAGCTGATGCTGCAATCGGCGATCGTGATCTTCCTGCTGACCTCGATCCTGTGCGCGCTCGCCGCCACCATGACGCAGCTCATCCTGTTCCGGGCCCTTCAGGGGCTGGGCGGGGGCGGGCTCCTCGCCATGGCGCATGCCACCATCGCCGACGTCATCTCGCCGCGCGAGCGCGGCCGCTATCAGGGCTATTTCGCCGGCGTCTTCGCCGTGTCGAGCATCATTGGCCCGGTGTTGGGCGGCCTTTTCGTCGACTATCTGACCTGGCGCTGGGTGTTCTGGATCAATCTGCCGATCGGCATCGGCGCGCTGGTCATGGCGCAGAAGACGCTCTATCGGCTGCAGGCCAAGCGCGTCCGGCACAAGATCGATTATCTGGGGGCGCTGCTGATCGTGGCGGCAGTGTGCTGCGTGCTGCTGGTGACGACCATGGGCGGCAACGACGTGCCGTGGAACTCGCCGGTGATCCTGGCGCTGAGCGGTGCCGCGGTGCTGCTGTTCGCGCTTTGCGTGGCGCAGGAGCGCTATGCGAGCGAGCCGATCCTTCCGCCGCGGTTGTTTCGCAACTCGATCTTCGTCGTCTCCAACCTAATGAATCTGATGGTGCAACTCAGCATGCTGGGCGGCATCGTGTTCATGCCCCTGTTCCTGCAGATGGTCTATCAGCTCAATGCCAGCGATTCCGGCCTGATGCTGATCCCGCTGAGCGGTGCTGCCACCATCGGCGCGGTCAGCGCCGGACGCCTGGTCGCCGCCACCGGCCGCTACAAGATCTTCCCGACCATAGGCCTGGCCTGCAACGTCCTGGGCATGCTGCTGATTTCGAGCGTCACCAAGGAAACGCCGCTGTTCTTGACGGGTACCTACATGTTCGTCTCCGGCGTCGGGCTGGGGCTGGTCATGCCGGTCATGCTGGTAGCGGTGCAGAATGCGATCGATACCCGCGATCTCGGCACCGGCACGGCCTCGATCTCGTTCTTCCGCTCGATGGGCGGCTCCTTCGGCGTGGCTCTGTTCGGCGCCTTGCTGATCGCGCGCCTGAACGGTTGGATCTACGCCATTCCGGGGCACGAGATCCTGGGCACGGATCCGGGAGTGCAACTGCTCCATGCCGGGACGGCGGCGCTCGATCTGGCGCCTGCCGCTCTCCATGCGCCGGTGGCCGAGGCCGTCACGGCAGCATTCCACGACATGTTCAGGGTCGGCGCCGGGATTACCTTCGTGACGCTCATTATCTCCTTTTTCTTAAAGGAGCTACCGCTGCGGACCAGCGTCGCTCCGACGGAGCGCGTTCAGGCCGCAGTCAGCGCAATGGCGGATTGAGGCGCTGCGGTCAGAGCGAAGGCTCCCCGGCCGGCCGCATCGTCAACTACTGGCCGGCCACCCGGAGCCCGCATTCGCGCCGCCATCGACGTGCAGAATTTCGCCGGTGACAAAGCTGGCCCTCTCGAGAAAGAGCACGGCCTCGACGATATCGTGTATCTCGCCCATCCGGCCGACGGGTTGGAGGCCGGCGAGGAATGAGTATGCCTCCCGCGGATGCATCGGCGTCCTGATGACGCCTGGCGAGACCGCATTTACCCGAACTCCCTTGCCGGCAAACTCGATCGCGAGCGAGCGGGTGACGGCATTCAGGCCGCCCTTTGTCAGGGCGGCGAGCGACGCGGTCACCGACGCGATCGGCTGATCCGCGAGCGACGCGGTGATATTGACGATATGGCCGGAACCAGCCTTCAGCATCCAGGCAGCCGCCTTTTGCGAGATATGAAAAAAGCCGTGCAGGTTGACGGCGCTCATCAGGGCGAGATCGCCTGGGGTATAGTCGATGAACGGCTTCGGAATGAAGATTCCAGCATTGTTCACGAGCGTATCGATGCGTCCGAAGCGTTCGATGGCGGCGTTGAAGATCCGCGCGGCGGTCTCGGGAGAGGCAATATCGCCGGCTACCGTCGCGATCTGCGGGTCGTGCGCGAAATCGTTCGGATGGATCGAACGGGAATTGGCAACGACGCCATACCCGATTTCCCGGTAGGCTTTCACGAGGCCGGCACCTATGCCTCGCGATGCTCCCGTGACGATAGCGACTTTTTGTTCGGAACTCATGTGTTTGGCCTCCAAAATCGAGCTGCAGTGCAGCGGCGCCGATATAGGCATGAGGCTCTCGAAGAAATGAAGCCGGCCCGGACGGAAGGCCAAGCGCCGCGGACTTATGGCCAATAACTTCCAGCACGGGGCGTCTGTAGATTGGCCTGCAGGGGGCTTACATCCCTTACCAGCGCGGAGAGCTTGGATGCCGATTGATTTTACGCTGAACGACGATCAGCGGCGCCTGCGGCGCGAAGCACGTCAATTTGCGCAGGACGTCCTATCCGGTGTGCCGGCCGCGACCCGTGACTTGCCGAGCCCGGTCGAGCGCTTTGCCGCGACCCGCCCGTTCTTCGAACGCCTGGTGGCGGAAGGATTTCTGCGCAAATGTATTCCCGCTTCGGTGGGCGGCGACTGCGCGGGATTGGTCGATCTCGCTATCCTCGCGGAAGAGTTCCACGCCGTCGATGCGAGCATCTCGCTCACCATGCTTTCCACCATGCTCGGGCTTGCGCCGCTGGTGATTGGCGGCACACAGGAACAGCAGCGGCGGTTTCTGCCGCCGTTTCTTGCGACCGAGGGCGCGCCGCTCGCCGCGTTCGCTCTGACCGAGCCCGGCGGCAGCGCCAACATCGGATCTCCTCCGCCGGGAGAAGGCGTCCGCACCACCGCTCGGCGGATCGGCGACGCGTGGGTCATCTCGGGCCGGAAACAGTGGATATCCTCGGCCACGGGATGGGACGGGCAGGGGGCCGACTTGCTTACCGTCGTCTGCCGCACCGATGCCGACGCCGAACCCTCACGCGGCATCTCGATCATCGCCGTACCTCGTCCCGACAGCGGCTTCATCTTCGAGCACGCGTTCGACACGCTGGGACACCGTGCCCATCTCCTGCCGCGTTTCCGCCTGGACGCCGTTCAGGTTCCGGCCGGAAACCTGCTGGGACAGGAGGGGGGCGGCCTACAGCTCGCGGCGGAGAGTTTTGCGGGCGGCATTGCCCTCGTCGGTATCTTCGGTGTGGCGCTGATGCGGGCTGCCTTTCAGTTCGCTCTTTCCTTCGCCAGGAGCGAGCGGCGTGGAGGGGGCCAGCAGATCATCCAACATCAGGCGGTCGGCTATGCCCTGGCCGATGCGAAGACCACGATCGAGGCCGCGCGGGCGCTGAGTTGGCACGCATGCCGCGCAATCGACACGGCGGCGCCGGGCGCACTCGAGCTCGCCATTCACGCCAAAATGTTCGGGTCGGATGCAGCGGTGCGGGTCGTTACCGAGCTCATGCGGGTTGTCGGCGTCGACAGCTACAGCCACGAATTGCCGCTGGCCGGATTGCTCCAGGACGCCGTGGCCTTGCCGCTTTTCGCCGGCGGCAATCTTGGGGTTCGCCGCCGCCAGCTCCATGCTCTGATGCTCAATCCGTCCTACGACGCTCTCGCTACGCTCGACGGCTGATATCCGCCCGAAACCGACTCCTATCGTGAAGCGAGACGCCGACGAAATTCACCGGGCGGCGTCCCTGTCAGTCGCTTGAACGTGCGCGAGAAGGCCGCGGCATCACGAAAACCCCAGCGCTCGGCGATGACGGCCGTCGGGAGGTCCGCAAGCACGGCCAAGCCGAACTCCGCGATGCAGCCGCGTAGCCGGCAATCGCGGATAAACCCGGCGACGGTCAAGCCTTCCGCAGCCATCGCTTCGTAAACGGTGGTGCGCGACACGCCGAGCGCGGCCGCGATGCGCTTCGCGCCCAGTTCTCGATTGCCGATCTCGGCTTCGACGAATTCGCGAATTCGGATGGCGAGTTTGGCCATGTGCATGGTGGCAGGCATCAGGGGGGCGGCCGCTCGCGCGACGAGCGCGGGCAATTGATCTGCCGCGAGATCGGCAATCGAGCCGATGGCTTCGAGGTCTTCCGCCAATCCCGATATATAGGCCGCGACGAGCCTGCCCGCAGCCTTGCCGCGGACAACCAAGGCGGCGGGATCTCCGGTGAGGTCTACGATCCGGCGCACCGCCGAGCCGTCGAAAGCCACGCACACCAGATCCACGTCCTCGCCGAAGTCCATCGAGAAGGTCTGATTTGTATCGACGACAATGACGTCACCGGCTTTGGCGAGAGCTGTTCGATCACCTTGGCGCACGATGCCCGAACCGGACAGCAACAGATCGGCGAAGAAATCGCCATTCGCGCGTCTGGCAATGCAGCTTTCCGTTCGGGCGACGATGCTGCGCGAGCTCCAGACCCGAGAAACTTTGAGGCGGTTGCCGCCGTTCCTGACCATGCGCCCCTGAAAGTCCGCGTTCGATCGTGTTTCGAATTCGAGCGGCAGATAGGCCTGAGCTACCGACGCCTTCCAGTAAGCGAAGCTGTCCCGGCGGGAGACGTCGGACGTATCCAATACTGTGAGCATCCACTTTCCTTCACGGGTGTCGGCAACAGGACCCGTCGACCATCATTCATGGCGCCGGCTCGGTGCCAAGCTGCCGCCGAAGCGAGGCACGTCTATCTGTGGGTTCTGCGCGCTACGGAATTATTGCAAGGTCGAAGAGAAGCGTGACGGCCGTAACTCGGCTGGCGTGGCGTGGATAAATCAACTCGGGATTGTCGGGGTTTCGAGCCCGTGCCTATAGTGGTGAAGCCTGATTTGGACTTGGATCTTGCCCCACCTTTCATATTTACATCGCCTCGCCAGTGCCTTCGTCGGATTGCTCGCAATGCACGCCGCTACAGGCGGCGCGTGGGCCGAGGAGGGATGTGGGCTGAAGCAGTTCGCCTCGATCGACACGCTCGAAGCGTCGGATGGCCGGATCCTGGTTCCGGTGGTGCTCGACGGCAAGCCGCTCAATTTCCTGCTCGATACGGGCGCCTCGGAAAGCGCGCTGTTCAGCGATACCGCCGAGCGGCTGCAGCTCCAGACGCGGCCGATGCAGCATGCCCGGCTGAGCAATGTTGAGGGCCATTCGATCGACCGCTACGTCACGGGAAAGACCTTCACGCTGGGCGGCCGCACGGTCGAATCACGGAGCTTCGTGGTCTTTCCCCGCAACGGCGCGCCCGATGACGCGGCGTCGGGCCTCCTTGGTGCCGATTTCCTGAGCCAATTCGACCTGGAGATCGACCCGGTCAATCATCGGATCAGGCTGTTTTCGCAAGACCATTGCCCCGGAAGGGCCGTCTATTGGGCCGACGCCTATGTCGACGTGCCGCTGGAGGTCAATTGGTTTCGCCACATCTTCGTCTCAGCGGAGCTCAACGGGCAAAAGCTCAGGGCCTTGCTCGATACGGGAGCCAGCCAGGTCTTTCTGTCGATCCCGGCCGCCGAGGCGCATTTCGGCCTGACGACGGCTTCGCCCGGTGTTACGCGCGTCACGCCCGAAGCCGCGAGCGCTTCGTCCGACATGGTCTATTATCGGGCGCGGCTGGACACGTTGTCGATCGAAGGCATCGCCATGCGCAATCCGACGATCTTTCTGCTTCCGGACAAGCTCTACGAAACGCTTGGCAAGGATGATTTCAGGGGCCAAGGACAAGTGTCGCGCGACTTTGCCGACCTGCCGGAACTGACGATCGGGACAAGCGTGCTGCAGAAGCTCCATCTCTATATCGCTTATGGCGAAAAACGCCTCTATGCGACGGCGGCGAACGCGCATTGACGGGGCGCCGCTGCATCTCCGGGGGGCGGTGTTTCCAATCAAGGCGCCGACGGTGAAGGGGGGCGGGGAGGCGATCGAGGTCGGTGGTACTACACTACAACTTTTGAAATCATAAATAGAATTTACCTCGTCAAGACCGCGCTGAGATCGGTTGACTCATTGCTTGTCAGCGGATAGTTTGATGAATGCCGCGATTGAAAATCGCGATCGATTGTCGGCACAATCACAAGATCTCCAATAAAAATAAAGGCGACTCACTTAAAGTACCATGTCGCCGATGAACTTTCACCGTGCCATAAAGTTTCATGCGGTCGAACGATACGAATGCCTTTCAGTACTCCGTGAGCTTGTTTCTCGATCTAATATTCTATACTGGAATTCAGGGAGATTCGAATGCAGCCGAACAATGACGGTAAAGCGCGCCCTGCGTGTGGGCGACGCTTTTCGGTGCACTGGCTTGTGCTGGCGATCGGACTCGCCGCGATAGGCTCAAAGGCGATCGCAGCCCCCTTCGCTTACGTCACGACGAATACAGGCATTTCGGTCATCGACACAGCGACCAACCAGGTGTCGAGCACGATTCCCGTGATCGGTGAGGCGCTTGCGGTAGCGCCGAATGGGAAGCGTGTCTATGTCTCCGGCGCCAACGGCGTGGCCGTGATCAACACGGCAACCAACGCGGTGGTAACGACGATTCCTGCGATCGGCGGCCCCGTCGCGATCGCTCCGGATGGAGCCCATGCCTATGCGGGAGAGTCCAACGCCATTGCGGTGATCGACACGGCGAGCAACACGATAACCGCCACGGTCATGATGCCTTCCGGAATCGCTGGGCCTAGCCAAATCGCGATCGCGCCGGATGGAAAGCATGCTTACGTGCTGGGCCGCCAAGCCCAGTTTATTGTTCTTACGGTGTTCGACACGACCAACTTTTCCGTATCGGCCACTGTTTCTCTGGAATCTCTTCTCCCGCCGACCGACCTCGCCGTCACACCGGATGGGAAGCTGGTTTATGTAACCGGCGACGATATTGGCGTTCAGGCGATTGATACATCGACATTCACTGTCATCTCTGGTGGCGCCAGTCGAAATCCATTGGGCGTGGCGGTCGCGCCCAATGGGAAGTTCGCCTATGTCTCCTATCTCGGGTTTTTTCAGAGCTTGGTCGGTGTGGCCGACGCCGACACCAACGCGGGAGTTGTTACCGTTTCGCTGCCTCCTGGAGCGCCTGCATCCGGCGGGATAGCGGTAACGCCGGACAGCAAGAGCGTCTATGCGACCCTGCAAACCGGCGGCGTCTCGGTGATAGACGCCGCGACCAATACCATCACCGTTACGATCCCGGTCAGCGGCAATCCCATCAACGTGGCTATAGCTCCCGACATTCCCTACGGCTCCATGACCGCCGAGCTGGCGGTCGAATACGGGAAATCGACAGGCCATGATGCGTTTGAGCTCGCATCGAGCTTCACTCTCGGCAAAGGCAGCAGCGGATTCAATCCCGCCAGCGAGCCTGTAACCCTGCAGATCGGCAACGTAGCCGCAACCATCCCGTCAGGCTCCTTCAAGGCCATAGGGTTCGGGTTGTTTACCTTCGTGGGTACGATCGACGGGATGAAGCTTGAGATGCTGATCACTCGCCTAAGCACCAATCGCTATGCTCTGGTCGCGACGGGGCAGAATGCGAGCTTTGTCGGAACGCCGAAACCCGTGCCGGTAAGGCTGACGGTCGGCGGCGATGGCGGCACCATTTCGACCCGCGCAATCTCGGTCAATCTGTCGTAACGGCTGATCGGAATATGGCTGCGGGTGCCGACGGGGCGCCCGCATGCCTACGCCCGACGCAAGGTCTATTTCCCATAATATATATTATGCGACTTTTATGTGGTCCCCGGGATCGGGAGCCGCCACTCGCTGTCGCGTTTTCTTGGATCCAGAAATTTGCCACCTGCCCCGCTTCCAAACCGAGCCGAATGGATCAAGCGGGACCTGACGCCTTCCACCGTCGGGCTACCCTGAGGCGCCGGCATCCAAAATCGCCAACGAGGTTAAATATCCAACGGACAATCGGTCTGGAACCCGTTAATTTTATCTAGTGCACGCACGCCTCAATTTCGGCGGTTGATGCACGGCTAAGTCGGCCGTGCTAGATAGGCCTCCTGTGCAACAGCGTCGGCCCACCATCTCGCCCCGTCTTGAAGCCCGCATCGCAGGGGTTCTGTACCTTCTTGTGATCCTTCTCGGCGGCTTCGCCGAGATTGGCGTTCGCCAGGGGATGGTAACGGCCGGCGATCCAGCGGCCACCGCGCGCGAGATCATGGCGCATGAGCACTTCTTCCGCCTAGGCTTTGCCGCCGAGATGATGACGAACGTCATCGCCGTCCCGTTGACCTTGATCCTCTATCGCCTGTTGGCGCCGGCGGGACGTTTCATGGTGCTGCTCGCCGTCGTGTTGGACCTGACGCAGAACACTATCAACGCCGTGAACGCCTGGACCCAGTTCGCGCCCCTCATCCTGTTGAACGGCTCGCCTGATCTCGCCGCCATACCGCAAGGCGAATTGGAGGCACTGGCGCGGCTGGCGTTCAGATGGCACGACGTCGGCTTCCAGATCGGCCTGACATTCTTCGGCTTCGCGCTCTTGATCTATGGGGGAGTGATCTTCCGGTCCGGGTTCCTTCCCCGGTTCATCGGTCTGCTCTACGGCCTCGCCGGCGGCTGCTACCTGATCAACAGCTACGCCTACTTTCTCGGGCCCGGCCTGCCCATCTATCCGTACATCCTCTATCCTTGTCTCGTCGGAGAAGGTGCGCTGAGCCTTTGGCTGCTCATCGTCGGCGTGAACGAGCCAAAGTGGCATGCGGCAGCCGCCGCGAGCTGACGGCTGGGTCGAAGGGGCGCCTGAGCCGCCGTCAATCCGCACCGGTGCCCTGCCGGCGCCAGGCCTCGATCTCCGCCATCTCGGCCTCGGGGAGTTCTGTCACGATCTCCCGCCGGCCCAACGTGACCTCGCCCATATCCCCATCGAGCGAGATCCAGTCGCCCTCGCGGAGCGTCCGGCCAGCCATCTCTGCAGAGGCGCCGTTTTCCGGGAACATAAGCTCGCGGCATCCGACCAGGCAGACCTTGCCCATCTGGCGGGCGACCACGGCGGCATGGGCCGTGCGGCCGCCGACCGCGGTCAGGATTCCCGCAGCGACGGCGAAGCCGGCGACATCCTCGGTCGAGGTGTCGTGCCGGACCAGGATGACCGGCTCGCCTTCTTCGGAAAGCGCTTTCGCCCGAGCGCTGTCGAAGGCGATGCGTCCACTCGCCACGCCCGGCGCCGCGGACACGGCGGTCGCCACCGCCGGCACCGTGTCGGCAAAGCGCGTGACCCGCGTGCGGTCGAGATCGATCTCGGCCGCACGTTCGAGTGCCGTCTTGCGATCCAGCAAGCCCTCGCGCACCAGGTCGACGAGAATGCGCAACGCCGCGCGCGGCGTCCGCTTGGCCGAACGCGTCTGCAGAAAGAACAGCTTGCCCTCCTCGACCGTGAATTCGATGTCCTGCACATCGGCGAATTCGCGCTCCAGGCGCGCGGCACCCCGAGCGAGCGCCGCGGCCGCCTCCGGCAAGCGCGCGGCCAAGCGCTCGCCATTCTCCGTCCGTCGCCGGCCGCTGACGACGTCTTCGCCTTGCGCATCGAAGAGGAAATCGAGATAGAGGCCTTTCGCCCCCGTCGCCGGATTGCGGGAGAAGGCGACGCCGGCGCCCGATCGCCGCCCGGCATTGCCGAACGCCATGGCCTGAACGGTGACGGCGGTGCCGACGAGTCCTTCGAGCCCGTTGAGCCGCCGATACTCCCTCGCCCGATCGCTTTCCCATGAGCGATAGACCGCACGCGCCGCGGCGGCGAGCTGGTCTTTTGGGCAATCGGGGACGGCACGCCCGGCCTGGCGCGCCGCAATCAGCTGATAATCGTGCGTCAGCCGTTCAAGCGCTTCCGAATCGAGATCACTTTCGGTGGAAACCTCCTCCGCGTCGATCATCCCGGCGAGGCAGGTCTCGAAGGCGGCGGCCGGGACACTTTCCACGACCTCGGCATAGATCTGGATGAAGCGCCGGTAGCTGTCCCAGGCCAGGCGAGGATTGCCGGTCAGGCGAATGAGGCCGCGCACGCTCTCGGCGTTGAGCCCGACATCGAGGATCGTATCGAGCATGCCGGGCATGGATTTCGCCGCGCCCGATCGCACCGAGACGAGCAGCGGCGCGCGCGGATCGCCGAAGCGGCGCCCTATCGCGCTTTCGAGGCCGTCGATTCCGGCGCGGAGCCCATCGGCGAGCGCGTCGAGCGCCTGCGGCTCGCCGCGATTGACGGCGGCGCACAGGCTGGTCGGCAGAACGAAGGCCGGCGGCACCGGCAGGCCCAACCGCGCCATGCGCCAAAGCTGTGTCGCCTTCGATCCGGCGATTTCCGGCGTCAGCACTTGATCATGGCCGGGGAGGCCGATGAAAAACGGAGCATATTCGCTCATGCCGACAGCTCCTCGAGAACGCGGTCACGCAGCGAAAGCGCCGCATGCGACAGGTGATCGCTCGCCGTTTCGAGCGCGCGAGCGATCTCGAGCCCCAGGACCAGCGCCGTGGCGTTGTCCTGAGGCGCCAACAGAAAGGCCGCGAAGCTCCGCCGCTCGGCCGCATCGGCGCAACGCTCGGCGCCCACCACGGCATCGATCGCCTGCAACGAAGCGATCGCATCGGCGCGTTGGCCGCCCGGAAGCTGCGATACCGCCTCGACGGCCCGGATCAGATTGCCCGTGCCGGCGCTGACGATCTCCGCCAGTTCGATCAGCGGGCCGACGCCGATCGCGGCCGCGAGCGCCTGCGGGGCCAGCCCAACGAAATAGGCGCAATCTTCAAGTGCATCCATCGCATTCTCGACCTCGTCGATGACGATCCGCCAAGTGCCGGCTTCGCGGATACGCACGGCGATATCGCGGGCGGAAACGGTCAGCCGATCGGCCTTTTCCTCGAGCTGCTTGGCACGCCGAGCGAGCGCCAGCCGCTCCTCGACGCTGGCGAGCCCCGGCACGGCGAGCAGGCCGGCGAGCGCGTCCGCCAGCATCCGCGACAGGCCGAGATGCCGGACCAGCATGGCGAGCACCGCGCTCTGCGCGGTCTCGAAACGGCGCGAGAGCTCTGCCTGGATCTCGTCGCGGATAAGGCGTGCAGTGCGGCCTGCCGTCAGGCCCTGGCTCGTGTCGCGCAGCACCTGCTGGAGGAATTCCTGGCATTCCAACTGGCCGATCGCCCCGTCCAGCCGGACACCGTAAGGAATCCGGCCGGCCGCGGCGCGCTGGATCGCCTCGAAGACCAGGTCTACGCCGCCGAGCTCGAGGAAGGCGCGATGGCCGTGATCATGATCGGCACCCCAGACGAGGAGATTGATCGCCGCGTTCTTGCTGACAAAGGTTTGCAGTGCCTTGCGTGCCTTGTTCCAATCGATCAGGAAGACGATGCGCGAGCCGAGCCGTTCGAGAAAACGGCCGAGCGCGGCGTCATCCTCGGCGGCATAGCGCGCCGTCAGCAGATAGAAGGGCTCGTCGCCCAGCGCTTGGGCCGGCTGTTCCGGCAACGGGCTCCAGCCGATCTTCCATCCCTCGAAGAGCGACATGAAGAAAGCCGCCCGAACCCGATGCACGTCGGTATAGGTGACGGTCGCTTCCAGGTGGTCGACATGGATGACGAGGACATGCGCATCAGTGGTACCGATATCGTTCTGGATGGTGAGGCGCCCGCCGGCACGGACCGCGGTCGTGCCGAGTCCCGGATGACCGAAGGCAAGCGGTGCGGTGCGGTTGAGACCGCGCATGAAGGCCATCACCGCGCCGCGATCGGCTTCGCCCAACGCATGGACCCGCGCCCCCTCCAGCGTCTCGACCGCCGTCTCGGCGGCGAGATGGTTGAGCGCCTTGTGCAGATCCATGACCAGGAGATGGACACTGTCGCGCCGGTGCCGGTCGGCGGAGGTCAGCGCCTCGATCATTGAGAGATCGACCGCATCATCCTCGGGCTCCGGCAGCGCCTTCCGCACCGCCTCGGCTCGCGCCGTCAGCGGCCGGTAGGCATCGGGATCGGCCGCGTCGAGCGGCGCCTGCATCGCCGCGAGATCTTCGCCCAGACCTTTCAGCAACGCGCCCACGCCTGGTATCAGCAGGCGATTCCCACCCATCGGCCGGGCGCCGGCGACGAGACCGCCGAGCGTCTCGGCCAAGCCGGCGGCGCGCAGCTCCTCGGCGAAGCTTCGCTCGACGTGACCGGGCGTGTGCACTCGTGCGCCCGCCTCCTGGAGCAGGCTCAGCCTAAGCTTGATCCGGTCATTGGCGGTCAAGGCCTCGCCGATCAGCCCCGGCAGCAGGACCGCCGTGTCACCAAGCCGGTCGACCATTCTGGTCTTCGTCGTCAAGCTCGCCTCCGAGGGTTGCCATGTTCTGGTCAGAGGCGAGCAAAGCGGAAGCGGGGCTGGGCCGCCTTGCGCTAAATCATTCTTTAAACTGTCACAATCCCAAATTAAGGCGGCCGCGTCCCCGCTGACGAAAGGTCAGTTCACGCAGATTCGAAGAGCAGCACCGGATCGGAATGCGTCGGGTTCGGTTCGTCGCGAACCAGATAGACGCCAAAAATATTTTAGCCGTTATCGTTTCGCAAATTCAGATGCCTTCAAACCCCAGCTTCCCAGACGCGATCTAGGGGCTCTCACACCCGCTGTCCTCATCCTCCGTCTCTTCTTTGACGCCGAATGCTTTGCGGATCAGCCGGGCCAGCTCAGCCAGCCGAGCCGGCGACGGCAGCCGATGCGGCGTGCCGATCAGCATTTCCAGGCCGGGCGCGATGTGAAGCCGCGACAATGCGGTCACCGCCGGGACGATGGTTTTGGGCGCTTCACCCTGAACCGGCGGTTCAGGGTGGACGACGTGCGAGGCGAAGTTGCTCCAGATCGTCTCGGCCGATTCGAGCGCAAAGCCGCGCGATTTGAGTGCCGCTTCCAGATCCTCGCGATGCTGGCGAATGGCGGCGAGATCGAGCCCCGCCCCCTGCAGTAGCCGGACGCCACGTAATTGGCTTAGATGCCGCTCGTCGAAATGCGCGCCTCGTCCTCGCCCCGATGGTGGCGAAATCACACCTTCTTGGACATAGAATCGAACGGTTCGTTCCAGTACACCGGCCAAGCGTGCCAGTTCCGCAGCCGTATATTGCTGTTTGATCCGGGGCATGATAGGAATAATATGACAGTTGGCTGTCTATTTATCAACTGTCTGTTTTGGAACTCCCCCTGCCCTGGCGCGTTCCATCGACGACCCGACCCACCAGGAGACGTTTCATGACGACGAAAGAAGAAGCGGAAGCCCAGACTCTGATCGAGGAGATGCGCCAGCTGCGGGCCGATTTCGCCCGCATTGGCGAGACGGTGCGCGGCATGGTCGACCACCACACCGCGGAGCTGAAGGACACGGCCGCTGCCGCTGCCGAGACCGCCTGGAAAAAGGCCAAGGGCTCGGCAGATACGGTCGTTGCGGAAATCGACAGCAAGCCGATCGCGAGTGCGCTGATCGCCCTCGGTGTCGGCCTCGTGCTCGGCTCCATCCTGTTCAGCCGGCGCCATTAGGCGATGGAACGACTCCTCGAGCGCTTTGCGGTTTCGCTGGCACTGCTGCTGATCGCCGCCGTGGTCGCGACGATCGGCCTGGTAGCTATCGCGGCCGCCGCCTATCTGGCGCTTCTGGGAGTCGTGACGCCTCCCCTCGCCGCCCTGCTCACGGGCGTCGCCGCCTTGCTGCTGGCCGTCCTGCTGCTCCTGGTCGGCCGGGCTTTGATCAGGCACCGATCCGCAACGCAGGCGACGCCGGGCGAGGTCGCTGCCGCCGCGCCCAGTACCGGCCAACTGGCGGGTGAGATCGCCGGCTTGATCGGCAGCCAGGTGGGCGCCTTCGCGCTCAACTCGCCCCGGGCCACCGTCGCGATCTCTGCCGTGATCGGCATCCTGCTCGGTGCGAGTCCGAGTCTGCGCAACACGTTGCTGGACTTCGTCAAAACCACAACCGGCAAGGCCGCGAAACCCTGATTCCCTGATCCCGCACGGGTCCCGCGCGGGCTTGCCAAATGCCGCGAAGGCGGCCAACCTGCTCGCCTTTCGCGCGAGCATGATTGCTTCCGCTGGTCGAACGAACGGAAGGAAATCATGCCAAGCCCCGCCGTCCGGCCCGGCCTGATTGACGCCGATGTGCCGTTCTGGCGGACATTGCTCCGCTTCCTTGTTCCCCTCATGGCGAGCAATATTCTCCAGGCCTTGTCCGCGACGATCGGCAACATCTATCTCGGCAGGTTCATCGGGGTGTCGGCGATCGCTGCGGCCTCGTCCTTCTTCCCATTTCTGTTCTTCTTGATCAGCTTCCTGATCGGCATCTCCAACGCCAGCACCGTGCTGATCGGCCAGGCATTCGGCGCCGGCCTGCCCGAACGGGTTCGCGAGGTCGCAGGCACCACCATCACGGTCAATATCCTGCTGGGCGCGGCATTGGCGGCGCTTGGCGGGATCTTTGCCCCGACCGTGTTGGCAGCGGTCCATACGCCGGCGGATATCCTGGCCTCGGCGACCGAATATGCCCGGATTCTCCTCTATGCCATGCCGCTCCTATTCCTCTACCTGCTCTATACGACCTTCCTGCGCGGCACCGGGGATTCGGCTACGCCTTTCTATTCGCTGATTTTCAACTGCGCGATCGCCCTCCTGGTCATGCCGGTCCTGATCACAGGTCAGATCGGCATTCCCGGCTTCGAGATGTCGCTCGGCGGCCGACATGTCGCGATACCATCGTTCGGCTTCGCCACCGGTCTGCCCGGTCTGGGGCTCAATGGCAGTGCCTATACCTCTATCATCGCGAATCTCCTGACGCTGGTCGGGCTGGGGGCTTACCTGCTTCGTCGCCGGCATCCGTTGGCGCCGGACTGGGCTCTGCTATCGCATCTGGCGATCGATTGGCCGATCCTGCGGACGCTTATTCGCATCGGCATTCCGACCGCGACCCAGATGGTGCTGATCTCCTTGTCCGAAATCGCCGTGCTTTCCTTCGTCAATGACTATGGCTCTGATGCGACCGCCGCTTACGGCGCTGTCAACCAGGTCGTGAGCTACGTCCAATTTCCGGCGATCAGCGTCGGCATCGCCGCTTCGATCTTCGGCGCGCAGGCGATCGGACGCGGCGAGCAGGGTCGACTGGGCGAGATCACGCGTACGGCGTTGCTGCTCAATCTGCTGATCGTCTTGACGTTGATCGCGATCGTCTATGGCTTCGGGCGCAACATCCTCGGTTGGTTCCTCACCGATCCGCATACGCTCGCCCTCGCCTACCGGCTGCTCGGCATTACCCTCTGGAGCTATGTGCTGTTCGGCATGACAGCCGTGCTGTCCGGGATCATGCGGTCGAGCGGCACCGTGTTCTGGCCGACCGCGATCTCGATCTTTGCGATCTGGGGCGTCGAGGTTCCCGCCGCTTGGGGCCTGTCGCGCTGGATCGGGATCGACGGCATCTGGATCGCCTATCCGATCGCGTTTGCGGCCGGCCTCGCTATGCAGGCGAGCTATTTCCTGCTGGTCTGGCGGCATCGGCGCTTCAGCCGCTTGATCTGACCGCAATTCATGAGATCGTACCGGTCTCAGCCCGGCCGCGAGCAGCGGTCGGGAGAGGCGTCGAGCGCCGCGGCCAGCGCATCGGCCAGCGACAGATGGTTGAACTCCGACAGCAGATGTTGCCCGGGATGAAGCAGCGCCGCGTAGGCCGTTTCATTTCCGGGTTCGGCGCTGCCGGTGCCGTCGGGGCGGATGTAGGTTTGGAAGCCCATCCGGTTCGGCAGCACGCCGTGCGGCCCGAACAGGGGATCGAGATCCTTGACGAAATTGGTGCCGCCGACCAGGTCCGGATCGAGGCCGAGACGCCGGACCGAGGCGACGACGGAGGCGGCGTTCAGCGTCACGAAGCCGGTCGCGACCGAGCGATGCGGAAAGGTGGCGGCGAGATAGGCGGCCTGAAGCTGTGCTTCGCCCCCCGCCTGCGATTGACCTGCGGTCAGAAGCGGCACCCGCAGCGTCTCGGCGTCGACGAGGGACTGTGCCGCGGCGGCCTCGGCATCGGCGAGGGCATCGGTCCGCCAACCGCCGAACATGGCGCCGTTGGTGGCAATATCGGTCAGCAGCCCAAGCGGTTGCTGAAGCACGATCGGCAAGCGGAACAGCCGATTGACCAGAATCAGGCTCGTGATCTGCCCGTCGGTATCGAGCGCGCCCAGTTCCACGCCGAGATAGCCGCGGCCGGCATCGAACGGCGCGCGCATCACGCGATAGCGGCCTTGAAGGCCGGAGAGGTTGGTGGCGCCGGCGAAGCCCGGCACATCCGTCAGGCCGGCCGCGCGATCGACGATCTCGGACGCCATCACCTTCCGTCCCGCGGCCGCGATATCGAAGACCCATCCGACCAGCAGCTTGATATCGTCCAGCCGCTCGGTGCGGAATTCGGCCGGCAAGGCGCGGGCGAAGCAGGATCGGTCCGCCGCCGTCTCAGCCCGTGCCGTCGTCGCGGCGGCCAAGGCGAGCAGGCCGAGCGCCACCGAAATCCCATTGCGCATGAGCTCGTTACTCCCCGCCGCGACCAAGCGTATCGATTGAGCTCGATATGGGGATGCTCGCGCGAGCGTAAAGGGCCGGATGAACGACCATCATCATGGCTACTCGGGCGCCGTCGCCAGCCTATCCACGGCGGCGTGGAGGATCTCGGTCTGGCGCAGCAGCCTCGCCAGCTCCTGCTGCATCAGCGGGCGTTCGGCGAGGTCGGCCGCCGGCTGAATCGGTTCGCCGGTCAAGGGCGGGGGCGCCCTGCCCCCTTCCAACGCCTTGGCAATCTCGCCCAATGTGCCGAGCGACCATTCGAAAAGCTGATCGACCCATTTGTCGCGGATGCTCGGCCGGATCGATTCCGGCAGCATCGACAAGGTTGCCGCCACGCCCGCCATGCGGCGCATGCAAGCGACGATGGTCATGCCGCCCTCGATCATCTGCTGCGACGGCCGCCGCGGCTCGGACAGCGCACGCTGCAGCGACGCCTCGGCATTGGCGCTGGCGAGACCCGCGGCACGCCGGGCGGCCTGGACATCTTCAGCCTTGCCGATGCCGTCGCAGACGCGGACGACTGTGGCCAGGTAGTCGCGATTGCTGGCGATCACCTCGACCAGCCTCTGCTTCAGATGGGGCGCCTCCCAGCTCGGCCAGAGCAGGAAGCCCGCTGCCAAGCCGAGGACGCCGCCGACGACGCTGTCGATGGCGCGCAGACCGGCCAGCGACCAATCGCCGACCTGCCCGGTCTGGAACAGCTCGGCGATGAGCACGAATTGCGGCGTCAGGCACAGCACGAACAGGGTGTAATTGACGCTCCGGAGGGCGATGGTGGCGACCGAGAGGGGGAAGACCAGCACGGCGATGGCGATCGGATTGTGGATCAAGCCGCCGATTCCGGCCGCGACCAGGCCGCCAAGCACGCTGCCGACCACACGCTCGATCGAGCGTCGCCAGGTCGTGGCCATGAAAGGCTGCAGGATCACGATCGCCGTGATGTTGAGCCAATAGCCGCGCTCGATATCGAACCATCCGATGATCGCCTCGCCGATCGCGGCGGTTATCGCCAGGCGTAGCGCGTGGCGGAAGGTGAGCGAGCTGAAGCTGAGATTGCCGCGCCAGGTCGCGAGGGCGGCCGTCCAATCGACCATCGGGCCGCGCGGCCCATCCCCCATCATCTCCGTCAGGGTGCGGGGCGGCCGGATGCCGGTGGCGACGTCGGCCGCGATATCCAGATAGTGCGTGGCGCGTTCGAGCAACTGCACCGCCTCGGGCCAGGCCGCTTCGACCATGTGAAGCTCGGCGAGCCGGTGCTGAAGCATGGTGACGGAACGCCGGTGACGATGCTGCCGCTGTGTGGATTGCTGGGTCAGCCCCTGGCCGAGCGCCGCCGCCTGCCTTGCCATTCGCAAGAGCACCGCGCGGAGCGCACGGCGGACTCGCGGCGTCGCGGTGCCGTGCGTCAGCTCCAGGAGTTCGCTCAATGCGATCATCGTCTCGAAGATCTGATCCACATCGGCCAGGAGCACGAGCAGCAACTCGCCGCGGCCGCTTTCGCCCGGCCGGCGTTGCCGTTCCGCGGTCAAGGCCGCGCGCGCCTGCTCGATCGCGTTGCGCACGGCGGTGCGGCGATCGCGCATGGCAACCGCCCAGCGACCCTCGTCGGCGCTGCCGATATGCAGCTCCCCCAGCGTCCTGGCATAAGCGGCGACGGCGTGCCAGCACTCGCCGACGGCGCGGCGTGCCGGTCCGTAGGGGTAGAGGCGCCAGATGACCAGGACGAGCAGCATGGCCCAAAGGCCGCCGACCAGGGTCATTCCGGTCCGCAGCAGCGCCTCCTGCAACGACTCGGCCGGGGTGCCCAGACAGACGATGACCGCCACCGTGATCAGCACGCCGACGGTGGTCGCGGCCGCGCCATAGAGGCGGGCGAAGCTGGCGAAGAAGCTCCAGAACAACACCAGCGGCACACTCAGCCACCAGATCGGCGAGGATAGCAGCGACACGAGGCAGCCGATCGTCGCCAGCAGGGTGAAGGCGCTCATCGCCATGAAGCGCGTCCGCCAGGCGCCGCCCGGATCGGCCTGGCAGCCCCAGAAGGCGACGATGGCGATCCAGCTGAGTTCGTGCCGACCGCTCAATTCGGCGATCAGCACCGGGATGGCGCAGGCGGTGGCGGCGCGAACGCCGGAAGCGAGATCGAAAGCCCGCCGATCGATCGGCAGCGCACCGCCGAAACGGCGTCGCAGCGTCTCGAACCATCTAGCCGGCGCCGTAGCCCCGATCGTCATGCTGCTCCCCCTGCCCCCAGAGTCCCTTATGGCACGGAACGCCGCTCTTCGGGAGCGGTGAGAGAAGAGTTTTGACCTCGGCCGCGCGCTCGTCGAAGATCGGGGCATTATCCCTCACGTCCCTGCCCTATGGAGCCGCCATGTCCTCTCTGCCCCCGACCGGGCGCGGCATCGACCGCCTTCTCGCCATCATGGCCAGGCTCCGCGACCGCCAATCGGGCTGTCCCTGGGATGTCGAGCAGAGCTTCGCGACCATCGCGCCCTACACGATCGAGGAGGCCTACGAGGTCGCCGACGCCATCGAGAAGGGCGACATGGCGGCGCTCAAGGATGAATTGGGCGATCTTCTGTTCCAGGTCGTCTTCCATGGCCGCATGGCCGAGGAGGAAGGCGCCTTCGATTTCGACGCGATCGCGGCCCATTGCGCCGACAAGATGGTGCGCCGCCATCCTCACATTTTCGCCGATCGGGACGGTGTGAAGACCGCGTCCGACCAGACCGTCGCGTGGGAGGCGATGAAGGCGGCGGAACGGGCGGCCAAGGCCGGCAGCGGCAAGGCGAGCGCGCTCGACGGGGTGGCGATCGGCCTTCCCGCCCTCACGCGCGCCGCCAAGATCCAGGCACGCGCCGCGCGCGTCGGTTTCGACTGGCGCACGGCCCCGCCGATTCTCGACAAGATCGAGGAGGAGATCGGCGAGATCCGGGTGGAGATCGAGTCGAACGCCCCGCTCGACCGGCTGGAGGACGAGGTCGGCGATCTGCTGTTCGCCGTCGCCAATCTCGCGCGCCGGCTCGAGCTCGATCCGGAACTGGCGTTGCGCCGAGCCACCGCCAAGTTCGAGCGCCGCTTTCACGGCATCGAGGCGAAGCTGGCCGCGCGGGGCGAGAAAATCGGGACACAGGCGCTGGAATTGCTCGACGGCCTCTGGGACGAGGTCAAGGCCGAGGAAAAATAGAGGGCGGCCGAGACCGCCCTCCCCGCCCGCTATCGGCTAATGCGGGAGGCGAGCCTGGCCGCTGCCGTGGCCGTGCTCCAATTATTCACCAGATTGGCGGCATTGACCGTGCCGATGCCGGTGGCGAAGTCCCAGCCCGTGCCGGTCTTGTAGGCCGGCTGGTAGGCGGTGTTGCTGGTCGACAGCACGCCGTTGGTGCCGGACGGCAGATAGCAATTATGCGTGCCGGTGCAGTTCACATCCATGTCGCCCTGGATGACATCGTAGAAGATGCAGGACGCGGCGACGCCGTTGCCGAGGCTGGAGTTGCAGGTCGTGCTGCCGCCGGCGCCATATTCGGTCGCGGCGAGCGCGTAATAGACCGGGTTGGGATTGCCTTGCCGGGCGCCGACATGCTGGTTCACCAGTGCCTGGATCGCGGCCAGGATCGGCGAGGAGAAGGACGTGCCGCCGGCGCCCGACCAGCCGCTGGGCGAGCCCGTGCAGGGAGCGCTGCCTTCTCCGGACGGGTCCGAGTAGCAGAACACGTAGTAGTGGCCCCAAACCCCGTTGGCGGCGAAAAGCGAGACATCGGGAATGTCGCGCACGCCGTCGCTCGGGATGCCGACGATTCCGGCCTGCCAGGAGGGCTTGGCGTAGCCGGCACAGGTGCCGCCGACGATACCGGTCGTGGACGGCCTGCCGGTGGCGCAGCCGCTCGGACCGCCGCTGCCGCTGGCGGTGGAGAGGAAGCTGGCCTTGCCGGTCGTGCTGTTGCAGAAGCCCGAGGTACCGTAGGGCACGGTCGAGCCGTGGGACATGGTGAGGAGAAGGCTGGCGCAGGAATCGTTCCACGGGATTTCGGGGATGTAGGATTTGGCCGAGCCCAGGGTCGTACCGTTAGTCGCGTTCCAGTAAGTCCCGACCGTGCCGGCGAAGGTGTCGCCATAATCCGTGCCGCCGACCGCGACGTTGAACGGGGTCGAGGCGAAGCCGCTGACGCCGATGCCGTGCGTCGCCTTGGCCTGATTGGCGTCGCAGCTCGCGGCCCCTTCGTCGCCCGAGGAGACGAAGATCGAGATGCCCAAAGCCACGGCCTGCTGATAGGCGGTGTTGAAGGCGGCGTTCATGGTGGCGCCGTTCTCCGCCTCGCATTCGCCGTAGCTGATCGAGACGATCGCCGGCGTGGTCGCGGCGGCGATCAGGTTCTGCAGCGCGATCAGCCCGCCGAAGGTGGTGCTGGTGTCGGCGCAGGAAGCGAGCTCGATCGCGGCACTCGGGGCCGCCGCGCTCGCCCACTCGGCGTCGAGGATGGCCTCGCCGTCATCGCCGTTGACGCCGGGATTGGTGCAATTGTTCCGGCCCGTCCTCGGCGCGGGATGGACCTGGGTGAAGCTGCCGCCGGTGAAGCTCGACAGGCCGAAGGTCGAGCGGAAGGTCGTCCAGTCCGAGGTCGAGAAGACGTTCGTGTCCTCGATCACCACGATTGTCTGTCCCTGCCCGGAAATGCCGGCGGAGAAGAGCGGGCCGAGATTATAGATCGTGGTCAGATCCGCCGGCACGAGCGCCTCGAACTGCCGGCCGCCGCTGGTAAAGGTGAAGTCGGTCCGTGGCTTGTACATCCGATGCGGACGGAAATCGTGCAACGACACGATGCCGGCCACGACCGGCGACAGCGCCGCCGGGATCTGCGGGTCGCTGACATTGGCGATGTGGGCGACGCCGCCGACATCGAGCGCATGGATCTCGGTATGGAACGCGGCGCGCACCTGCCCCGCCGTACCGGAGAAATCGATCAGCAGGCCATTGCCGTGGATGGTTTCGATTTGAAAGCCGGCGGCCGTGAGCCATTTCGTCACGGCTCGCACGTCGGCCGCGGCCGGCGCGAATTGGGCATCGAACTGATCATTCGTCATCCAATTGTGGAAATTGGGTGAGGCCGGATTGTGCAGCGTCTCGATGAAACCATCGAGGGCCGCCTCCAGCTCGGCCGGGCGCTTCAGCAGAAGCTGCATGTGGTCGAGTGCCCGTGTGTCCGCGACACGACCCCGATCATTCTGGGCGATCGCCTCCGGCCTGGTATTGCCGGCGAGGGTGACGAGCTGTCTTTCGTCGATCCTCTGCGTCACCATCGGGCGCGCGACTTGAGCCGAGGCCTGACTTGTGCCGCCCAGGACGAAAGCGAGGCCGGCGAGAGCCAACACCAAAGGTAATCCTGATCTGATGGGCATCTGGTCCTCCATGATGCGGAGCGGAGAGGCTCGGCGCGGACAAAGACCGGCCGATCCACAACCTAGCATACATGAATTTCTAATGATACACGTTTAAAGTGTATTCAAGGCCTCATATTTTACAGCTCATCCGCGGCAGTCAGAATGGCTTCAACAGCCTCGACACCTCGACCAGTTCCGCCAAGGGACGCCTGATGTGCCCATCCGCCTTCAGCATGACCAGCCCGTGCAACTGGGCCCAAATTAGTTGGGCTTCCTCCTGGATGCGGTCCGCCGGAGTGGTGGGGGACAAGGTTTCCCGCAAGCGGCTGAAGGCATCGACGGCAGCGGTTTCCAGAGCGCTCCCCGTGCCGGCTTCGGGCACGAGGCGCGATGCGAACATCAGTCGATAGAGTTCGATGTTCGCTTCGCCGAATGCGACATAGGCGAGAGCCATCGCTTTTAGGGCACCATCACGGCCTCCTGCCGCAGCGGCGGCTGTCAGCGCAGCGGCAAACTCCTCGAATCCTTCCGTCGTGACCGCCTCGAGCAACGCGTCGCGGTCGGCAAAATGGCGATAGGGAGCCGGTTGGCTTACGCCGGCAAGCCGCGCGAGCGAGGCGAGCGACACCGCATGCGCCCCGCTTTCCGCGATCTGCTCGCGCGCGATTCGCACCAGGGCCCGCCGTAGATCGCCGTGATGATAGCCGGCCCGTCCCGGGGCCTTTGCGTTTGGGGCTCCGTTCATGTGATGACCAATAACATTCTGCTTGACGGTCGGTCAAGGCGTCGCTATGTTATATGTCATCACATTGGTCCGGGTCGTGGCGGCAACCGCCGCCCCGCTCCCGGGCCGCGATGAAAGATCCTCGCCATGAGCCTCATTCTACTCCCGATCCCCAGCCGCGATTTCGATCCCTCGGAAGTCGCGGTGAGTTGGAAGATATTGACGCAGCGCGGTCACCGGGTCGTGTTCGCGACAGCCGACGGCAAGCCGGGTGCCTGCGACCCGATCATGCTTTCCGGTATCGGCCTCGACCCCTGGAGCGGCATTCCCGTGCTCCGCAATATCCGTGTCCTGGGCCTCCTGCTGAGCGCCAACGCCGACGCCCGGAACGCCTATGCCGAGATGCTGCGCGATCCGGCTTTCGAGAGCCCGATGCGCTGGGACCGGATCGTGTCCAAGGATTTCGACGGCTTGCTGCTCGGCGGTGGGCACCGGGCACGCGGCATGCGCGAATATCTCGAAAGCACGGTTCTTCAGCGGATCACCGCCGAGTTCTTCGCCGACGAAAAGCCGGTGGCTGCGATCTGTCATGGCGTGCTGCTGGCCGCCCGCAGCAAGCGGGTCGATGGCCGGTCCGTGCTGTACGGAAGAAAAACCACGGCGCTGCCTTGGGCGCTGGAACGTAAGGGCAGTGCTCTCGCTCATGTCGGTCGTTTCTGGGACCGCAACTATTATCGCACCTACACGGAGGCAGCGGGGCAACCCGCGGGATACATGTCCGTGCAGCAGGAGGTCACGCGCGCCCTCGCCAGTTCCGCGGATTTCATCGACGTCCCCGAGAGCGACCCCGAGTTCAAGCGCAAGACGAGCGGCACAGCGCGCGACACACTGACCAATGATCGCCCCGCCTGGGTGGTGCGGGATCAGAATTACGTCTCGGCGCGCTGGCCCGGCGACACGCATAGCTTTGCCCGCACATTCGCCGCGGTGATCGAGGCGAAGACAGCGTGACCGCTCACGATGGGCGGCGGGCGGTGCGAAGCGGGCACCTTCCGCTCAATTTTCGGACATAAACGCGAGGAAGATCATGGTTGATCAAAATGTATTCGACTATACGCTCGGCTGGTGGTCCGGTCAGAAGCCGGAGTTCCTTTCGTTAACCCCCGCCGGTCCAAAGGTCCGCTATTTGCGGGCCGGCCAGGGCCCGGCGCTGGTCCTGCTGCATTCGATCCGTACCCAGCTCGACCTGTTTCAACGGGTGATCCCGAAGCTCACCGATCACTTCACCGTCTACGCGTTCGACTTTCCGGGGTTCGGCTGGTCGGAAATCGTGCCGGGCGCCGACTATCGGGAACCGGCGATGCGAGCGCATGTCGTCAATTTCATCGAACGGCTCGATTTGCGTGACGTCACTCTGGCTGGCGAGTCGATGGGCGCCACACTGGCACTGACGGCGGCAGCGGCGCTCGGCGACCGGATGAAACAGGTCGTTGCCTTCAATCCCTATGACTATCTGCCGGGTGTGGAACGGGCGAACCTGCTCGCCTCTTTCCTCATCAAAAGCGTGCGCGCACCCGTTATCGGCGCGGCTTTCGCCGCCATGGAAAGCAAGGCCTCGCTCGCCGGTATTTTGGGTGGCGGCTTTCACGACCCGCGCCGCTTGCCGCCGGACCTGCTTGACGAGCTGGTGAAGGGAGGAAAGCGGCCCGGCTATGCAAAGGTTGCGCGCGCCGTTTACAGAAGCCTTCCGAGCTATGTCGCGGCGAGATCGCAATACGCCCGGATCGGCGCCCCGGTGACGCTGGTCTATGGCGATCATGATTGGACGCGCCCGGCCGAGCGCGAAGCGAGCCGGGCTCAAATCAAGCGTGCGAAGATGATCGTCCTCAAGGACGCCGGACATATTGTTTCGCTGGAGAGGCCGGAGGAGTTCGCCCGAATTCTTATCGAGACCCAATCAACGGACCGCTCCGCCGCCTGAGGTGGAATCGGCAATGCGCGCCCGGCGAAGCGCCTCTGTTCGGATACCGGCACTACCCTCGCTCTTTCAGCTCCGATATGCTTGCTCCATCTCGCTCGTTGGACCGTATCGTCGCCTGCGAGCTTTCCAAACCGGAGTAGAGATTGCGCAGCTTGCTAGGCTCGATCGTGCTGCTGGCGACAGCACTCGCTTGCTTGTCGGGAGCCGAGGCGGCCTCCTACATCGAGAAGATGAAAGCCGCCAGCGGCGGTGCCGCATGGGACAAGATCACCAGCCTGACCGCTGATGGCGAGATCACGAGCTCCGGCCTTACCGGCAAATATCATGAGGTCGTCGATCTCTTGACCGGACAATTCTCGGCGCGCGAGCAATATGAGCCCTTCACCGAGGCGAAGGGCCTGGACGCGGCCGGTCGCTGGAGACAGGATTTTTCGCGGCAGGTGCATCCGCTGGATTCCCGCGAGGCGCAGGCCGTCGCCTCTACCGAATCCTATCTCGCCGGGCGTGGCTATCTCTTCCCGGCCCGCAATCATGCCGTCATTCACCCGTTGGCATCGGAGACCGAGAACGGCAAGCGCTTCGACCGGCTCGAAATCACCTCAACTGGCGGCCGCACCGTGACGCTGTGGATCGACGAGCATACGCTGCTGCTCGACCATGCCGTCTATGTGCTGTCGACACTCACCCGGACGGTCCGCTATCACGATTACCGCAAGGTCGGGGCGCTGGCCCTGCCCTTCGAGATCGTCATGGAAGACGATCCGCAAAATCCCGAAACGATCAAGATCGCCAGCTACCAGGTGGACGATCCGCATGCCGCGGCCGAGCTGCAGCGGCCATCGAACGACGTGCTGGATGCGAAAATCCTTTCGGGCACCAGCACGACCGCGCCCTTGACGCTGGAAGCGGGCACTCTGCTGATCGAGGCCAAGATCGACGGGCAAGGTCCCTTTCCCTTCATCCTCGATACCGGCGGCCACGACATCCTGACGCCGGACATGGCGGCACGGCTGGGCTTGAAATCCATCGGTCATGGCGTCAGCCGCGGCGCCGGTGAAGGCTCGACCCCGATCCAATACACCCATGTCGACAAGCTCTCGATCGGCGAAGCCGAGATCAGCGACCAGCCCTTCCTGGTTCTGCCGTTCGAGTATTTCGTGACCGAGCGCGGCCGGAAGGAGCCGGTCGCCGGCCTGATCGGGCTCGAGCTGTTCGAGCGCTTCGCGGCCCGGCTCGACTATGCCGCCCATGAGATCACGCTCAGCCCGCTCGGCGGCTTCACCTATGTCGGTGGCGGCACCACCGTGCCGATCCGCTTCACCGACGATATACCTTTGGTGGCGGCCCGGTTCGACGGTCATCCCGGCGTGTTCGGCATCGATTCCGGCAATGGCGGCGATGTCGTCATCTTCTCGCCCTGGGCCGTGCCGATCGGGCTCGCCGCGCAATTCAAGACCGGCATTCCGCTGGTCTCGTTCGGCGTCGGCGGGCAATCGGTGAATTATGCCGCGCGCAAGAACGATCTCGATCTCGGCGGCCAGGTCCTGAAGAACATCGTTGCCCGCTTGGCCGAGGACAAGGCCGGCGCCTTCGCCTCGCAGTCGGAGGCCGGCAATATCGGCCAGTCGATCCTGTCCCGCTTCGCCGTCACCTTCGACTATCGCCACCAGATCATGGCGCTGGAGCCGATCGCCAATCCGGAGCCCATGGAATTCAGCCGGACCGGCTTCGGTGCCAGCAAGACCACGCCCGATTCCTTCCTGGTTCGGACCGTGTACAAGAACAGCCCCGCCGCCGAGGCCGGGATCGTCAGCGGCGACACGATCGTCTCGGTCGACGGCGTGGCCGCGTCGGAACTCGCCGGCAGTGATCTCTATTACAAGGCGCGCCAGCCGGTGGGGACGATGCTCAAGCTGGGGGTCGTCCATGAGGGTCAGCAGCAGGAACTGAGCCTGACCTTGCGAGAGGTGTTACCTTAAGAGGTTAGATTCGGGAGGTGGCGCATGGGCATGGCCGATCCGATCGAGACCCGCTGCTGCATCGCCGGCGGCGGCCCGGCCGGCATGGTGCTGGGTTTCCTGCTCGCTCGCGCCGGCGTCGATGTCGTCGTGCTGGAGAAGCATGGGGATTTCCTGCGCGATTTCCGCGGCGATACGATTCATCCCTCGACCTTGGAGGTCATGCACGAGCTGGGGCTGCTCGATGCCTTCCTCGAACGTCCGCATGACGAGCTGCACCGGATTGGCGCCCAGATCGGCGATCAGAAGGTCAAGGTCGCCGACTTCACCCATCTGCCGACGCGCTGCAAATACGTCGCCTTCATGCCGCAATGGGAATTTCTGAATTTCTTCGCCGAGGCGGGAAACCGCTATCCCCACTTCCACCTGCTCATGGAGCATGAGGCGACCGGGCTGATCGAGGAGAACGGCCAGGTCGTGGGCGTTCGGTGCGGCGAGCGTGCCATCCGTGCCTACCTCACCGTCGCCGCCGACGGGCGACACAGCACCTTGCGCGCGGCGGCCGGCCTTATCGTCGAGGATTCGGGCGCTCCCATCGATGTGCTGTGGTTCCGCCTGTCCCGGCGCGAGACCGATCCGGGTCAAACGCTCGGCCGCATCGTCTCCGGGCGGATGATGGTCACGCTCGATCGCGGCGACTATTGGCAATGCGCCTATGTGATCCGCAAGGGTTCGCTCGATGCGCTGAAAGAGCGTGGCATCGATAGCTTTCGCGCGGATGTGGCGCAGCTCGCTCCCTATCTCGAGGACCGGGTCGGCGAGCTCGGCGGCTGGGACGATGTAAAGCTGCTGACCGTCGCGGTCGATCATTTGCGGCAATGGCACCGGCAGGGCCTCGTCTGCATCGGCGATGCCGCCCATGCCATGTCGCCGGTCGGCGGGGTCGGCATCAATCTCGCCATCCAGGACGCCGTTGCCACCGCCAATCTGCTGGCCGAACCGCTCTATCGCCGGGCTGTCACGCCGGAGCTGCTGGCCTCGGTCCAGCGCCGTCGGGAGTGGCCGGCTCGAATGACCCAGCGCATGCAGATCATGATCCAGAACCGCATCTTTGGCCGCGTGCTCGGCAATGACGCGCCGATCTCGCCGCCTTGGATCCTGCGTCTGATCGATCGTTGGCCCCTGCTGCAGCGGATCCCGGCACGGCTGGTCGGCCTCGGCGTCCGGCCGGAGCATGTCCGGAGCGCCGAGGCGGTATTGCCGGCCTGATCAGGGCTTTTGCAGCAGGTCGATCAGGCTGGAAGTGTCCCAGCGCTGACCGCCGCGCGCCTGCACACGGGCATAGAATTGATCGACCAGGGCGGTGACCGGCAGGCCGGCGCCGTTGCGCTTGGCTTCGGCCATGCAGATCCCCAGGTCCTTGCGCATCCAATCGACGGCGAAGCCGAAATCGAACTTGCCTTCGGCCATGGTCGAGGCCCGATTCTCCATCTGCCAGGATTGGGCAGCACCCTTGGAGATGACTTCAACCACGCGGTTCGCGTCGAGGCCCGCGCGCTGGGCGAAATTGATGCCTTCGGACAGCGCCTGGACCAGGCCTGCGATGCAGATCTGATTGACCATCTTGGTCAGCTGTCCGGCGCCGGCCGGCCCCATCAGCGTGACGGCACGGCCGTAATGGGCCATCACCGGCTGGGCGCGCTCGAAATCCTTGTCGGCGCCGCCGACCATGATAGTGAGCTTGCCGTTGACGGCGCCGGCCTGGCCGCCCGAGACGGGCGCATCGAGGAAGGCGAGCCCGCTCTTATCCGCCAGCGCCGCGAGCTCGCGCGCGACATCGGCCGAGGCCGTGGTGTGGTCGACCAGCAGCGCGCCCTTCGCCATGCCGGCAAAAGCGCCGTCCGGGCCGGCCACGACATGGCGGAGGTCGTCGTCATTGCCGACACAGCAGAAGACGATCTCGCGGCCGGCGGCGGCCTCCTTGGGCGTTGCCGCCGAGGCGCCGCCATATTCCTTGACCCAATCGGCCCCCTTGGCGGCGGTACGGTTATAGACGGTCACCTCGTGGCCGGCGCGGGCGAGATGCCCGGCCATTGGATAGCCCATGACGCCGAGACCCAGAAACGCGAGCTTCATCCTCATCCTCCTCGAATTTTTGCTAACCGATCAGTGCCGCGCGAAGCTGATGCCAGCTCGACTCGTCGGGCGCCAGCATGATGCCGCCATCATGGAGCCGGGGCGAATAGGCCGAGCCGTCCAGGCGCCTGCCGTAACCGCCGGCTTCCTTGTGCAGCAGATATCCCGCCGCATGGTCCCAGGGCAGCGTCCGGTGATAAAGCGCGAAATGAGCGCGCCCTTGAATCAAGGTTAGATATTCCTGGCCGGCGCAGCGCAGGCTGAAGATCGAGCCGACACGGTCGGCATGGCCGGCGATAGTGCGCACGAGCTCGCGATCACCGAAACGAAGTGTGAGCGAGCCGCTCATCCGTGCCGGTTCGGCTGGTACCGCGACCCTGAGCCGCCGTCCTCCCGACCAGGCGCCCGAGCCGCGTTCCGCCGTCGCCATGACGCCGGCGATTGGGTCGTAAATCCAGGAGCCGACGACCCCGCCTGCCTGGACGAGGGCGACCATGACGGCGAAGAGCGGCATGCCCGCGGCGAAATTGGCGGTACCGTCGACCGGATCGATCAGCCAGACGGAGTCCTCGCCGCCGAGACGATCGAGAATAGAGGGATCCTTGGCGGCCGCTTCCTCGCCGACGACCAGGGAGCCCGGTATCAGCGCCGAGAGCAGCGGGGCGAGTGCTCGCTCGGTCTCTATATCGGCGATGGTGACGAGGTCACCCGGCTGCTTCTCCAGGATCTCGCCCGTCTCGAGCCGCCGGAACCGGGGCACGATGTACTGGGCGGCGGCGTCACGAAGGAGCGTCGCGACCGCTTCGATGTCGAGTTTCATGGAAGACCCCGGCCCGGAGTGAATGGCGCCGGAGCTTACTGGAGGCGGTTCCGCGCGGTAAAGCGATCGAGATCGTCCGGCCGCAGATTCACGAGAAAGTGCGCCATGGCCTCGTCGTCACGGCGCTCCAGCACTTCGCCATTGCGGTAGAGCCAGGCGATGCCGGCCCCGTCGCTGAGCTCAACATCGAGCGGCACGGCGCGCGTCCCCTCCTCCAGCCGCTTGTCCAGCAGCTGCAGCAGCGCGTCGCAGCCTTCGCCGGTGACGGCGGACAGCGGCACGGACGCCTGCTTCCGGCTGGCGCGATTGATGAGGGCTGACTTGGCCTCGTCGTCGAGTCGGTCGATCTTGTTGAGCGCCTCGATCAGGCCGTGCTCGACCGCCTCGCCCAGCCCCAGATCGGTCAGCACGGCATGGACGTCTGCCCGCTGCGCGTCGCTGTCGGGATGGGCCACGTCGCGCACATGGACGATGATGTCGGCCTCGCTCACCTCCTCCAGCGTCGCCCGGAAGGCGGCGACCAGGTGAGTGGGCAACTCCGAAATGAAGCCGACGGTGTCGCTCAGGATCGCCTTGCGGCCCGACGGCAATTCCAAGGTCCGCATGGTCGGGTCGAGGGTTGCGAACAGCAGATCCTTGGCGAAGACTTCGGACCGCGTCAGCCGGTTGAACAGTGTCGATTTGCCGGCGTTGGTGTAGCCCACTAGCGCGATCACCGGATAAGGCACGCGGCGGCGTGCGACGCGATGCAGCTCGCGCGTCCGCTTGACCTCTTCCAGCTCACGCTTGAGGCGGATAATGCGTTCGCCGATCAGGCGGCGGTCGATCTCGAGCTGGCTTTCGCCGGGGCCGCCGAGAAAGCCGAAGCCGCCGCGCTGCCGTTCGAGATGGGTCCAGGATTTGACCAGGCGCGAGCGCTGATAGGTCAGGGCCGCGAGCTCGACCTGCAGCCGGCCTTCATGCGTGCGGGCGCGCGCGCCGAAGATCTCCAGGATGAGGCCGGTGCGGTCGATGACCTTGCATTTCCAGGCCCGCTCCAGATTGCGCTGCTGCACCGGACTCAGCACGCCGTCGACGACGGCGACGCCGATTTCGTTCTCCTCGATGAGGCGGGCGAGCGCTTCCACGCCGCCCTTGCCGATCAGGGTCGCCGGCCGCGGCTCGTGCAGGCGAAGGACCTCGCCTTGCACGATCTCCAAATCGATGGCTTGCGCGAGGCCGATCGCCTCTTCGAGCCGGGCTTCGGGGGAGCGTACCGCCGCATCCGGAGTCGCGGCGGTATGACGTAAATGCGGGTAGACGACGAGAGCGCGGCCGGTCTTGCCGGTCGCGGCGACATCGTGCATCTCCATGGAGCTTACGCCTCGCTCTCCTTGTCGCCCTCGAACAGATGGACCGGCTGCGCGGGCATGACGGTCGAGATCGCATGCTTATAAACGAGCTGCGAATGTGCGTCGCGGCGCAGTAGGACGCAGAAATTGTCGAACCACGTGATGATGCCCTGCAGCTTCACGCCATTGACCAAAAATACGGTCACCGGCGTCTTGTTTTTGCGTACGTGATTCAGGAAAACGTCCTGAACATTTTGCGACTTTTCTGACATGGGTAATCCCCTGTGCTGTTGTTGGAGCCGAGCATGGCCCAGGCAGCCGATCCCCCCGGTGAGATCAGGCACCCATTTCCGCCCGAAGAAACACCCGCACTTGCGAGCCAGGCGTGCCGCTAGGATTTGTTCATAGAAGGGCGTTGTTGCAAGACGGTATGCGTCGAATTGCCTGAGTGAGTGCCATGCAATTCGGGAAGTGCAGTGCCGGTTTGGAACGGGCGAACTCCTCGCCCACCGGCGCTTCGGCACTGATCAGCACCGGCAGACAGCCGGCATTGAGCGCGCATTCCATATCGATGCCGGTATCGCCGACGAACCAGATGTCGGGACCGGCGGCATGATTGCTTTCGGCCAGCGCCATATCGATGGCGGCGCGGTGCGGCTTGTCCGATGGCGCATCGCCGGCGCCGACGACGCGGTCGAACAGCCCCGACCAACCCAGCGCCTCGACCTCGCGGCGCAGATAGCGGCCGGTCTTGTTGCTGACGAGCGCCAGATAGTGCCCGTCCTCGTGCAGCCCGCCGATGAGCTCGGCGGCGCCGGGCAAGGGCTTTAGCCGGTCGAGATGGATCGATTCGAAGGCATCGAGATAAAGCTTTTGCGCTTCCTGCCAGCGCTCGCCGAACAGAGCGGGGAAACTGTCGCGCAGCGACTTTCTGACGCGCGCCCGGGTTTCGGCCATCGTCCACGTCGGATGGCCCAGTTCAACCAACATTAGGTTAAGGGCATCGTGAATGGTCGACCAGCTATCGACCAGCGTATTGTCCCAGTCGAAGATGAAGGCGCGTGTTGCCGAAGCGCTCATGCCGTTTCCGCCAGGTTGGCGAGATGGGCGAGAAACCGTTCGCGCAAGCGCTGCGTCACCGGCCCCGGCATCCCCTCCCCGATCTTGTTCCCGTCGATGCGGGTCACCGGCAGGATGAGCGAGGTCGTGCTGGTGAGGAACGCCTCAGGCGCAGCCTTGGCTTCCGCCAGCGAGAAGGGCCGTTCGACGAAGCTCAGGCCCGCTTCGGCGGCGAGCTCGAGCACGACCAGGCGCGTGATGCCGTTGAGGATGCGATGATCGGCGGCCCTGGTCACGATCTCCCGATCGGCGGTGACGATCCAGGCATTGCTCGAGGTGCCTTCGGTGACGAAGCCCTCGGCATCGATTTGCCAGGCCTCGTAAGCACCGGCCTCGCGCGCGGCCTGCTTGCCGAGAACGTTCGCCAGCAGGCTCACCGACTTGATGTCGCGCCGCGCCCAGCGCTGGTCGGGCACGGAGATGATCGAGATGCCTTGGGCCAGGATCTTGGGATCGACCGGCTTCGCCCGCTGCGCGGTGACGACGAGTTGGGGATAGGCCACGACCGGAAAGGCATGGTTGCGGGGCGCCACCCCGCGCGTTACCTGCAGATAGACCGAGCCGTTCGCCACCTGATTCAGCCGGACTACGCGGCGAAGGATGTGCCGGAGCACGCGATCCGTTACCGGTTTCACGATCTTCAGCTCGGTGAGCGAGCGGTCGAGCCGATTGAGATGAAGCTGCTCGTCGAGCAACTTGCCGCCATGGACCGCCATCACCTCATAGACGCCGTCCGAGAATTGGTAACCCCGATCCTCGATATGGACCGTGGCGTCGGCGTGGCGGCAATATCGGCCGCTGACATAGGCGATGCGCGACATGAAAGGATCTTTCGGGGTTTCGGCTCAGGGAACGACCTTGAGGTGCCGGTCGCCATTGAGGACACCCAAGGATTTGAGCTTGCGGTGCAGGGCCGAGCGCTCCATGCCGATAAAGGCGGCGGTTCGGGAAATATTGCCGCCGAAGCGTGTCACCTGGGCGAGCAGATATTCGCGCTCGAACACCTCACGCGCCTCGCGCAGCGGCAGGCTCATGATCTCGCCGCCCTTCTCCCATTTGAGCACGGTCGGCACGATCGAGCTGATCTCGGCGGGCAGCATGTCGGCCCGGATCGGATCGCGCACATCGCCGGGGGCCATGATCAGCAGCCAATCGACGACGTTCTTGAGTTGGCGGACATTCCCCGGCCAGTCATAGGCCTGAAGGGCGGCGACCGCGTCCTCGCCGAGCTCGCGCGGGCTGAGGCCGGCGCTTTGCGCCGAGCGATTCATGAAATAGCGCACCAGCAGGGGAATGTCGTCGCGCCGGTCGCGCAGCGGCGGCACTTTCAGCGGCACGACCGAGAGACGATAGAACAGATCCTCGCGGAACTTGCCGTTCACGATCTCGGCGGCGAGATCGCGGTTGGACGAGGCGACGACACGGACATCGACCTCGACGCGGTTGGTGCCGCCGACGCGCTCGAACACCTGTTCCTGCAGCACGCGGACGATCTTGCCCTGGGTTTCGAGCGGCATGTCGGCGACCTCGTCGAGCAGCAGCGTGCCGCCATGGGCCTGCTCGAAGGTGCCGATCTTGCGCGGCGACTCGGGGCCTTCAGCACCCGGTTCGGTACCGAACAGCTCTATCTCCAGCCGCTCCGGCCGCATGGTCGCGCAATTCAGCACCACGAACGGCCCGGGCGACCGACGCGAGCGCGTATGCAGCAGGCGAGCGACGACTTCCTTACCCGAGCCGGCCGGGCCTGAGATCAGCACGCGCGAGCCGGTCGGCGCCACGCGCTCGATCGATTGGCGGAGCTGGTTCATCGCCGCCGACGGGCCGACCAGCTCGACATCGACGCCGGAGCGCAGCTTCAGCTCCTCGAAGTCGCGCTTGAGCTTGGCCGCTTCGATCGCGCGTTCGACCAGCAGCAGCAGCCGATCCGACTTGAACGGTTTCTCGATGAAGTCGTAGGCGCCGATCTTGATCGCGGCGACCGCGGTCTCGATCGTGCCGTGGCCCGAGATCATAACGACGGGCAGGCTCGGGGCTTCCTGGCGGATGATCTTCAGGATCTCGATGCCGTCGAGCTCGCTGCCCTGCAGCCAGATGTCGAGAATGACCAGGCTCGGCTGGCGCGCGCGGATGCGGCTCAGCGCTTCGCGGCTGTTCGCCGCCTCGCGGGTCGAATAGCCCTCATCCTGGAGGATGCCGCCGATCAGCATCCGGATGTCGGCCTCGTCGTCGACGATCAGGATGTCATGCGCCATGAGTCGCCACTTCCGTCTGCAACCGAACCTCGTCCTGCGCGGCGCCAACCCGCCGCTTCGGCGGCTGCGTCCCCCGGCCGATGAAGACCAGCGCCACGCTGGCGCCACCTTCCGGCCCGTCTTGAAGAAGCAGCTCGCCCGCATGGTCTTCCATGATCTTCTTGACGATGGCAAGACCCAGCCCCGTTCCCTTGGTTCGCGTCGTGACATAGGGCTCGGTCAAATTCTCGCGACCCTCCTTAGGCAGTCCCTTACCATTGTCGAGAACGGCCAGAACCGTTCGGTTACCGCGGCTTTGCAAGGTGATGTGGATGCGGCCGGGATCCGGTGTGCCGCCGCCGGCACTGGCCTGCGCCACTTGGCGCGCATGGATCGAATCGATGGCATTTTGCAGCAGATTGATCAACGCCTGGCTGATCTGTCGCGAGTCGCAGGTGATCTCGACCGGCTCGGCCGGCACATCCAGGACGAAATCTATCTCGGAATGCGCCGTGCGCTGCAGGAAGACGGCCTGGCGCGTGATCTCCAGCAGATTCTCCTGCTTCATGGTCGGCGCCGGCATGCGGGCGAAGGAGGAGAATTCGTCGACCATGCGGCCGATATCGCCGACCTGACGGATGATCGTGTCGGTGCAGATGGCGAAGGTTTCCGGATCGGTCTGGATCTCGCGCAGATATTTGCGTTTCAAGCGCTCGGCGGAGAGCTGGATCGGTGTCAGCGGGTTCTTCATCTCGTGCGCGATGCGGCGGGCGACATCGGCCCAGGCGGCCTTGCGCTGGGCCGACAGCAGCTCCGTGATGTCGTCGAAGGTGACGACGAAGCCGCGTGTTTCGCCCTGGCCGCGTTCCGACGCGATACGCACCAGAAGCACCATGGCGCGGCCGGCCGCCATCAGCCGGATCTGCCCCTCGACCAGCCGCTCCGGGCTTTGGAAGACCTCATCGAGCAGCGGCGCCATCTCCGGCACGATGACGGCGAGCGGCTGGCCTAGATGCTGCTCCAGCTCGATGCTGAGCAGCGTCGAGGCCGAGCGGTTGGGCAGATGGATGAAGCCCTGCTCGTCCAGGCCGATCACGCCGGCCGAAACGCCGGACAGCACCGCCTCGGTGAATTGCCGGCGCAGATCGAGCTGGCGGTTGGCCTCGACCAGCTCGCTCTGCTGGCTTTCCAGCTGGCCGGTCATGCGGTTGAAAGCGCGGCTCAAGCTGCCGAACTCGTCATTCTCGTCGACTTCGAGCACACGCGCCGACAGATCGCCGCTGCGCACCCGCTCGGCCGCGACCACCAGGCCGCTGATCCGTCGCGAGATCTGGGTGGCGAAATTCAAACCGACCCAGACGGCGGCCAGCAGCAGCAGCAGGGCGAAGGCGCCGAAGATCAGGACCGACGTGATCTGGAAGGCCGAGCGCTGGCCCTCGCGCAGCTCGTACTGATCGACCGCTTCGTTATTGTCCTTCACATGGCTCAGCACCTGCGGCGCGATCGGGCGGCCGACATAGAGCATGAGATGGTGGCCCCAGCGGAACTCGTTGAGCTTGATCAGCGCGCGCACGCGGTCTTCGTTGGCGCTGGTCACGATGGCGACCTCGCCCTCTTCGGCCTTCTTGAGCGCCCAGTCCGGCACCGGCTCGAACTCGATCGAGAAGGACAGCGCCGAGCGGCCGTAGATCGTGCGCGTCTCGGGATCGAAGACGATCGCTTCCGTCATCGAGCGGGTTTCGAGCTCGCTTTCGATGAAGTCGCTGAGCTGCGCCGGCGTTACCGGGTGCAATACGAAGCTGTTGAGATCGGATGCGAGGCCCAGCGCATCGGACCGGATATTCTCCTGATGCTCTTCGAGATAGGCCTGCGCCACCGAGCGCGACTCGGCGAGCGCCGTGCGCACCTTGTCGCTGAACCAGGAATCCATGCCGATCGACAGGAAGAGATAGGAGAAGATCGCGACGATGATGGTCGGCGTCACCGCTACGGCCGAGAACAGCACGACCAGCCGGATATGGAGCCGCGAGCCGGCGAGGCCGCGCCGTCGCTGTGCCCAGATCTCGACCAGCCGTTTGGCGACGACGGCGCCGAAGATCAGCAGCAGAACGAGGTTGAGAATGATGAGCGCGAGCTCGGTCCCCGGCTCCAGGCCGGAGGGTGGCGACTCCGTCACGGTGACGTAAGTCACCAGGCCCGAGCCGATGGCCGCGACGGCGAGCGCCAGCGCGGCCTTGCGTTCGAGCTTCACGCGCCGCGCCCAGGCATCGACGCGTCGCCACAACGACCGGCGTTTCAGGGTGATCGAGGTCTCGCTGCTCATCTCCGCTCTCGGACGCGTTGCCCGACGAGCCCCTCCCGTAAAGTTCCGCAGCTATTTTAGGCCGCGGACGACCTCGATGTCCAACTCGCGAATTTTCTTGCGCAGCGTGTTGCGGTTGAGGCCGAGCAGTTGGGACGCCTTGATCTGATTGCCGCGGGTCGCGGCCAAAGTCAGGTTGATCAGCGGCCGCTCGATCTCGCGCAGCACGCGGTCGTAGAGCCCGCCGGCCGGCAGGCCGTCCTTGTGGGCCGAGAAATACTCCCGAAGATGCCGCTCGACCGCCTGACCCATGCCCTCGTTGGCCGGCGCGTCGGTAACCACCGGCGTGGTCACCGCCTCGCTCAGTTCCGGCTCGACGACATCGATATCGATGATCTCCTGGGAGTAGAGTGCTGTGACGCGGCGAACCAGATTCTCCAGCTCGCGGACGTTGCCGGGCCAGCGGTAGGCCTTGAGCAGCTCGATCGCGTCGGCGGTGAAGCTCTTCTGCGGCAGCCCCTCGACCTGCATCTGAGACTGGAAGTGGCGGATCAGCGCCGGCACATCTCCCGCCCGCTCACGCAGCGGCGGCAGCCGGATCGGCACGACGTTGAGGCGGTAGAACAGATCCTCGCGGAACAGCCCCTGGCGGATGAGCTGGCGCAGGTCGCGATGGGTCGCGGCCACGATGCGGACATTGGCGCGGATCGAGGTGCGGCCGCCGACGGCGGTATATTCGCCTTCCTGCAGCACGCGCAGTAGCCGCGTTTGTGCCTCGAGCGGCATGTCGCCGATCTCGTCGAGAAACAGCGTGCCGCCCTGGGCCTGCTCGAATCGGCCCTGATTGCGCGAGACGGCACCGGTGAAAGCGCCCTTCTCATGACCGAAGAGCTCGCTCTCGATCAACTCGCGCGGGATCGCCGCCATGTTGACGGCGACGAAATTGCCGTTCCGCCGCTTGCCGTAGTCATGAAGCGCCCGGGCCACCAGTTCCTTGCCGGTGCCGCTTTCGCCGGTGATCATGACGGTGAGGTCGGTCCCCATCAGGCGCGCGAGGACGCGATAGATCTCCTGCATCGCCGGCGAGCGGCCGATCAGCGGCAGCTGCTCCTCCGTCTCACCGTCGCCGTCCGTTTCCGGCAGGGCCGCCGACGGTGCCGAAAGCGCCCGCTCGACCACGTTCATGAGCTCGCGCAGATCGAATGGCTTCGGCAGATATTCGAAGGCGCCGCGCTCGGCCGCCTTGACTGCCGTCAAGAGCGTGTTCTGCGCGCTCATCACGATGATCCGCAGCTCGGGCCGGATCTTCTTGATGCGGGGAATGAGGTCGAGGCCGTTCTCATCGGGCATCACCACGTCGGTGATGACCAGATCGCCCTCGCCCTCCGCGACCCAGCGCCAGAGCTGGGAGGCGTTGCCGGTGCTGCGGACATCGTGGCCGAGGCGGCCCAACGCCTGATTTAGTACAGTACGGATAGCCCTATCATCGTCGGCGACGAGGATGGTGGAAGCGGACATTACATGGCTCCGTCGCGGGCAACCTTCGGCAGCATCACGCGAAACTGCGTGCGCCGCGGTTGGCTGTCGAACTCGATGACCCCGCCATGATCGTCGATGATCTTGGCAACCAGAGCGAGGCCTAGCCCCGTGCCATTCCGTTTGGTCGTGACGAAGGGATCGAACAGATGCGGGCGTAGATCCTCGGGGATGCCCGCCCCGTTATCGGCGATCGACACGACCAGCGGCAGATGCACGCGGCTTTCTGACCCCGGCACCGCAAGCTTGATGCCATGTTGGTACGCGGTTGAAAGTGTGATCTCTCCACCCTCGTCGGCGACGGCTTCTGCCGCATTTTTAATCAGGTTCAAGAAGACCTGGATCAACATGTCCCGATTGCCGAAGACCGGCGGCAGCGAGGGATCGTATTCCTCGATGAAGCGCACATGTCGGGCGAAGCCGGTTTGCGCCAGCCGGCGCACCCGCTCCAGCACTTCATGGATATTGACCGGTGCGCGATCGAGCGGACGCGGATCGGAGAAAACATCCATCCGGTCGACCAGCGCGCAGATCCGGTCGGCCTCGTCGGTGATGAGCCGTGTCAGCTCCCGGTCCGCCGGCTGCGCCGTTTCTTCCAGAAGCTGGGCGGCACCCCGGATGCCGCTCAGCGGGTTCTTGACCTCATGGGCCAGCATCGCCGCCATGGCTGTGACCGAGCGCGCCGCGTGCCGGTGAGTGAGCTGCCGGTCGATCTTGGCGGCGATCGACAGTTCGTGCATGGACAGCACCATATGGCCGGGCAGCTCGGTGATGGGAGCCGCCTGGAGCGACATGACGCGATGGCCGATCCGTGGGCTCTCCAGCGTCAAGCCATATTCGGAGATGCTGGCGTCGGCCTGGCGAGCGGCGTTGATGAGTGCGAAGATCGGGCTGTCGGCGGCGATCAGCTCGCTCAACCGCTGGCCGCTGGCGACCTGGGCGCCGATGTCGAAGAATTGCTCGGCGGCGGGGTTGAGGCTACGCACCATGTTGCGGGCATCGATCACGACCACGGGGATCGGGAGCGCCGCCAGCACGGCCAGCGCATCGATCGCGACGCGCGGCTCGACCGGCCGCAGCAGGCCGGCGGTTCCGGGGCTCATGCTGCCGTACGCTCCACCAGCGGCGCATAGAAGCGCCGCACCAGCTCGCGCACCGCTTGCGGATCGGCGAGCTGATTGACCGCCGAACGAAACTCGGCGGAACCGGCCAAGCCCCTGGAATACCAGGCGACATGCTTCCGGGCCATCCGGATGCCGGTCTCGGTGCCGTAATGAGTCAACATATCGTCGAAATGCTCCAGCACGGTTTCTTGCTGGATCGCCAGCGTCGGCTCCGGCACCCGGCGGCCGGTCTTGAGGAATTCGATGACCTGGCGAATGAACCAGGGCCGCCCGTAGGCGCCGCGCCCGATCATCACGCCGTCCGCACCGGAAAGCGCCAGCGCCTGCTCGGCATCTTCGAGCGACACGATATCGCCATTGGCGATGACCGGGATCTTCACCGCCTCCTTGACCTGGCGGATGAAGGCCCAATCGGCCTTACCCTCGTAGAATTGGCAGCGCGTGCGGCCATGGATCGTCACCATGCGGATGCCGCTCTCCTCGGCGATCCGCGCCAGGCGCGGCGCGTTGAGGCTGCCGTGATCCCAGCCCATGCGCATCTTGAGCGTGACCGGCAGATCGACCGCCTTGACCGTCGCCTCCAGAATCCTGGCGGCGCCGACCTCGTCGCGCATCAGCGAGGAGCCGGCGTGACCGTTGACCACCTTCTTGACCGGACAGCCGAAATTGATGTCGATGATCTGGGCGCCAAGATCGGCATTGAGCCGGGCCGCCTCGGCCATCACCGGCGGCTCACAGCCGGCGATCTGCACCGCCATCGGAAACTCTTCCGGCGATTTCTCGACCATCTTCATCGATTGCCGGGTCTGGCGGATCATCGCTTGGCTCGCGATCATCTCGGACACGACCAGCCCGGCGCCGTGGCGTTTCACCAGGCGGCGGAAGGGCATATCGGTAACGCCGGACATCGGCGCGAGGATGACCGGATCGGCAAGCGTGACGGGCCCGATGAAGATGCTCATTTCTTACGCACACTACCTGAACTGCTCAAAGCCTGGGCAAGGTAGCGTGTCTTTCTCGCAACTGCAATATAAGTCATGAGCGACTTGGCAGCGAAGCGCGCGGCAGCTAGGGTCTCGTCGCGATGAACCAGTCCCTTCCTTCCACGCTCTGCCACGCGGTGATCGTTGCCGCCGGCCGCGGCAGCCGCTTCGGCGGCTCGCTTCCCAAGCAATATTGCGCCCTTGGCGGCCTGGCCGTCCTGCGGCGGACCGTGCTCGCCTTCCTGCGCCACCCACGCATCAGCTCTGTGCTGGTCGCGATCCATCCGGACGATCGTATGCTCTACGACGCGGCTGTGGGCGATCTCGGCCTCCCCGAACCGGTCCTGGGTGGAACGACGAGGCAGGACTCGGTGCGCCACCTGCTCGAAGCGCTCGCGGCGAATGCCGATGATATCGTGCTGATCCATGATGGCGCCCGACCTCTGGTCGATGCCGGTTTGATCGACCGGACGATCGACGCGCTGGCGCTGCACCAAGGCGCTATCGCGGCGCTGCCGGTCCGCGACACCGTCAAGCGCGCCGACGGCGATGTCATCGCCGACACGATCGACCGTGCGGGACTGTGGCGGGCGCAGACCCCGCAGGCGTTCCGGCACGGCGCCATCCTGGCGGCGCACCGCGCCGCTACCGGGCTGGATCTATCGGACGATGCGGCGGTGGCGGAACGGGCAGGACATGAGGTGGCTTTGGTCATGGGCAACGAGGATAATTTCAAGATCACCACCGCCGAGGATTTGGCGCGCGCCGAGCGGTTGGTCGCCGGCGAGCTCGGCGATGTCCGCACCGGCTTCGGCTATGACGTGCATCAGCTCGTCGAAGGCGACGGCTGTTGGATCAACGGCGTCAAGATCCCGCACGACAAGAAGCTGCTCGGCCATTCCGATGCCGATGTCGGCCTCCACGCACTGACCGACGCCATCCTGGGCGCCATCGGCGCCGGCGATATCGGGGTGCATTTCCCACCAAGCGATGAGCGCTGGCGCGGTGCCGCTTCCGACCAGTTCCTCGCCCATGCCGCGGGCATGGTCGCCGAGCGAGGCGGCATCATCGCCCATTGCGACGTGACCGTGCTGTGCGAGCGGCCCAAGATCGGGCCGCATCGCCCGGCCATGGTGCGCCGGATCGCCGAAATTCTGGGCATCGCCGAGGACCGGGTCAGTATCAAGGCGACGACCACCGAGAAGCTGGGTTTCACCGGGCGCGAGGAAGGCATCGCCGCGCAGGCCATCGCCACGATCCGTCTGCCCGTTTCAGCCTTGAGATGAGTCCAGCCCGGCTGCTTGCGACCTGGTTCGGGGTCGGCTACGCCACGATCGCTCCCGGCACCTGGGGCTCGCTGGCCGCCCTGCCCTTCGCTGCTCTGATTGCGTGGCTCGCCGGCCCTTGGGCGTTGGTGCCGGCGGCGGCGGTGCTGTTCCTGCTCGGCTGCTGGGCGAGCGACCGCGTTTCGCGCGAAAGCCGTGCCAGCGACCCGCAATATGTCGTGGTCGACGAGGTGGTCGGCCAGTGGCTGACCTTGGCCGTGGCGCCGCTCGATCCGCTCGCCTATGGGCTGGGCTTCCTGCTGTTCCGGATCGCCGATATCTTGAAGCCCTGGCCGGCGGGATGGGCCGACCGCGAGGTCAAGGGCGGCCTCGGCATCATGCTCGACGACGTGCTGGCGGCGATCTATTCGGCCGGGCTGCTCTGGCTCGCCGTTCACTATCTGGGAGTGTGAGTGATGATCGATGCGGCTCTCATGGCTCAGGCGAGCGAGGTGCTGGAACGCTGCCGGCGGCGCGGCTGGCGGCTGGCGACGGCTGAATCCTGCACTGGCGGCTTGATCGCCGGCGCGCTGACCGAGATCGCGGGATCTTCCGATGTCGTCGAAGCGGGCTTCGTAACCTATTCGAACGCTGCCAAGCATTCGATGCTGGGCGTGCCGATGCCCTTGTTCGAGAGCGTCGGCGCGGTCAGCCGCGAGGTTGCGACCGCCATGGCCGAAGGCGCCCTCGTCCAGCTGCCGCAGGTGACGCTTTCGGTCGCCGTGACCGGCATCGCCGGTCCGGGCGGCGCCACGCCGGGCAAGCCGGTTGGCCTTGTCCATTTCGCCCTCGCCCGTCGCGGGCGCCCGACGGAAACGCGGCACGCGGTCTTTCCCGGCGACCGCAGCACCGTGCGCCGCGCCACCGTCGCGCTCGCCCTCACCATGCTGAGCGAAGCCGCCGGAAACTAAGGAGAAAGCGCCCGAGCGTTCATCTGTTACGGTTGTAATAGATTGAGACGGCCGCCGACATCGTCCCGTAGCGTGGCCTGCCCATCACTCCCCGAAACATTGACCACGGCGGGGATTGGCATGAAATCGCGAAGAATTTTGACCAGCCTTTTTGTTCTGGCCCTACTGGCACCGGCGATCGGCGCCATGGCGCATGAGCATCACGGCGCCGAGGGCGGCAATGCCGATGCCGCCATCGAGAAGTTCGGCACCGTTCATATGCCGATTTCCTGTACCGCCGCGGTCCAGGCGCCGTTCGAGCGTGGCGTCGCCCTTCTGCATTCCTTCTGGTACGAGGAGGCGGAGAAGCAGTTCAAGGCGATAGCGGAGACGGATCCGCAATGCGCCATGGCCCAATGGGGCCTCGCCATGACCGAATGGCGCCCGTTCTGGGACGGAATGCCCGACGAGCGCCGCAAGGCCGGCACCGCCGAGATCGACCAGGCCGAAGCGCTCCATGCCAAGACCGACCGCGAGCAGCGCTATATCGCAGCGCTCGCCGATTACATGCATGGCAGTGCCGCCCAGAAGGAGCAGGCGCTCCACGCCTATAACGATGCCATGGCGGCGCTGACCAAGGCCTATCCCGACGATATCGAGGCGCAAGCCTTCTATGGGCTCGGTCTCGCCGCCGCTGTCGGCACCGTCGATCCGGTGGGCGATGCGCGCAAGGCTCTCGCCGTGCTCGAACCGGGCTTCCAAGCTCATCCGGATCATCCCGGCTTCGCCCATTACATCATCCACACGTGTGACAGTCCGCAGCTCGCCCGCGAGGCGCTGCCGGCCGCCGAGCGCTATGCCTCGATCGCGCCCTCTTCGGCCCATGCGCTCCATATGCCCGCGCACATCTTCGCCCGCCTCGGCATGTGGAAGGAGGACATCGCCTCCAACAAGGCCTCGGTGAAGGCGTCCGAATATGCCGAGACGCATCATCTGGGCGGCATCGGACACCAGATGCATGCCGACGAGTTCCTGCTCTATGCTTATCTGCAGCAGGGCGACGACGCGGAGGCGAAACGGATCCACACGCTGATCGAGCCGCTGGTGGCGCATTTGCAGACCGTACCGGGCATCGCCGACGACGACATGGCCGGCTTCGCCAGCTACTTCCAGGTCGAGCTGCCGGATATATACGGGCTGGAGCTGTCCGACTGGAAATCCGTGCTGGCCGTGCCCGAACCGCCGAAGCCGCTCGTATCTGCCCGATATTATCGGGTCTGGGGGCAGGCGATCGCCGCCGGCCATCTCCGGGACGCGGATGCGGCCGACGCCGCCGCCGCTTCGGCAAAGTCCCTCTATGACGCGACGGCGGCGGAGGGCAGCCCGATCTCGCTGGAGATTCAGGCCGCCCAGGGCACGATCGATGCGTGGCAGAGCTTCGCCCATCACCAGGACGAGAAAGCTCTGGAGCAGATCGGCCAGGCGGCCGACATCCAGGACCGCGTCGGTCAGGCCGAGGTCGATATTCCCGCGCGGGAGATGTATGGCGACATGCTGCTGATCGACGGTCGCCCGGCGGAAGCGCTGGAGCAGTATCGCACCGCGCTGCAGCTGAGCCCGAACCGTTTCAACGGCCTCTATCATGCCGGCCGCGCGGCCGAGGGAGCCGGAAAGCCGGCGGAAGCGTTGGTGTTCTACAAGCAGCTGCTCAAGGTCACCAATGGCGGCGCCCATTCGCAGCGGCAGGAAGTGGCCTATGCCCGCGAGTTCGTCCAGAACGGCGCCAAGCCGCGCAAGAGCGCAAGCCTGCCCTGACGGCAAGCTCCAGGAGCGGGGCCTCAGTCGGCCGCGCTCCTGCCCGCTTCCTTGATGAAGTCCGTCGCCAGCGCGTGATAGAGCGGCTCGGGATTGAACAGCCGGCTGGTGCCATGGCCCAGGACCGAGGCGACCATCAGCGGAATGACCATCGAATGATTGGCGGTCATCTCGGTGATGATGACGAAGGCGGTGATCGGCGCTTGAACCACGCCGGCGAAATACCCGGCCATGCCGAGCACCACGATGGCGCCGGTGACGGCGTCGGGGAACCAGGGCGCCACCAGATTGCCGACCCCGGCTCCGACCGCCAATGACGGTGCGAAGATGCCGCCGGGGATGCCGGCCAGGGTCGAAAGCAAGGTCGCCAGCAGCTTGAGCGGTGCGAAATACCAGGCGAGGCCGCGCCCTTCGAGCGCACCGCGCGCCTGCTCGTAGCCGGTGCCCCAGGTGGCGCCGTCCGCGATGATCGCGATCAGCGCCACGCCGAGGCCGCAGGCAAAAGCGACGGCGAGCGCGCGCGGGAGGGTTTGCTTGGCGATCAGTCCGCGGATCGCGCGCGCGCCGGAAAGGGTCAACCGGGCGAAGAGACCGCCGAGCGCCCCGCCGCCGATGCCGCAGGCGGCGACGGCCAGCCAATCCGCCGGGCCGCCCAGCATGGCGTCGGTCACGCCGAAATAGCTGTAATTGCCGACGATGGCGAGCGAGGCGAGCCCGGCCAGGATGACCGTCGACAGAACCAGGAAATTGGTACGCGCCTCGTAGGTACGGCTCAGCTCCTCGATGGCGAAGACGATGCCGGCGAGCGGCGTGTTGAAGGCGGCGGCGACGCCGGCGGCTCCGCCGGCGAGAATGAGGCCGCGCTCGCGCCCCATGCCGCTCCAGCGAGCGACTTGAAGCATGATCGAGGCGCCGACCTGCACGGTCGGGCCTTCGCGCCCGATCGAGGCGCCGCAACCGAGCCCGAGCAGAGTCAGGACAATCTTCCCGGCCATGAGCTTGAGCGAGAGCAGGCGGCTGCGATGCTCCGCCGTCCGCAACACCCGCGCCGCCATCGCTTGAGGGATGCCGCTGCCCTGAGCGCCGGGGAAGTATCGGCGGCAAAGCCATGCCAACAGCACGAAACCAGGCGGCGTCACCGCGAGGGTGAGCCAGGCCCGCCCGGCGAAGGCGTTGGCGAACTCCTTTTGGATCCAGTCGGCAAGGGCGGCGAAACCGACGCTAACCACGCCCACCGCTATCGCTCCTGCCCAGAAGACCAGCCGCCGCCGCCACAGGCGCGGCGAAAGATAGAGCTGCTGTGGGCGGCGTAGGCGGAGAAGATTCACCGGTTCGACAGCACGTAATTGGTATAGGCCGTGCCGGCTGCCTGGGAGCAGCACAGTCTTTCAAGCTTGCGGGGGTGCGAGTAGGTTTCCGGGCCGTCTTCAATCAGCCCCGCCTCGATACGTGCCAAGGCTGCCTCGTCGCTTTCGGGTCCGCTCATCGGCCACGCCCTCCCTCGCGTAGTTCGTCCGGCGAAGCTTCTTAGATACGGCTCGGCAGGACTTTCGATTCGATTCCCGGAATGCCCGGTCCATAGAGCGCGCGGGCACGGGCTTCGAAGGCGGCGACCATGCGGCGCACGGCCTCGCCGAACAACACCTCGATCAGGCGCTGCAGCATCTTCGACTTGAACTCGAAATCGACGTAGAAATCGATGATGCAGCCGCCCTCCGGGCCGGGCTCGAAGCGCCAGTGATTTTCCAGGTAGCGGAACGGCCCTTCGGAATAGGTTACATGGATCTGCTTCGGCGGCGTCAGCACGACATGCGAGGTGAAGCGCTCGCGATAGACCTTGAAGCCGATGACCAGATCGGCGGTCACGCTGCCGGCGCCGCGCTCGCGGATGCGCGCGCCGATGCACCAGGGTAGAAACTGCGGATATTTCTCGATATCGGCAACGAGATCGAAGAGCTGCTCCGGCGTATAGGGGAGCAGCCGCTGCTCGGCGTATTTGGACATATGCCGGGGTTAGCCCGCGGCGAGCTTGGCCGTACGGGCGGCTCGCAGACGGCGGAAATCCTCGCCGGCGTGATAGGAGGAACGGGTGAGCGGGCTCGCCGACACCATCAGGAAGCCCTTTGCATAAGCAAGCTTACGGTAGGATTCGAACTCGTCCGGCGTGATGAAGCGGTCGATCGGATGATGCTTCGGCGTCGGCTGCAGATATTGGCCGATGGTCAGGAAATCGACATCGGCAGCGCGTAGATCGTCCATGACCTGCGCCACCTCGGCCTTTTCCTCGCCGAGCCCGACCATGATGCCGGACTTGGTGAAGACGGTCGGATCGACGTGCTTCACCGTGTCGAGCAGGCGTAGCGAATGGAAGTAACGGGCGCCCGGCCGCACCGTCGCATAGAGGCGCGGCACGGTTTCGAGATTATGGTTGAACACGTCGGGCCGGGCCGCGGCCACCGCCTCGATCGAGCCCGGCTTGCGCAGGAAATCGGGAGTCAGCACCTCGATCGTGGTGCCGACGGCGCGGGAACGGATCGCCCGGATGGTGCGGACGAAATGCTCGGCGCCGCCGTCGGGCAAATCGTCGCGGTCGACCGACGTCACCACGACATGCTCCAGCCCGAGCTTCGCCACCGCCTCGCCGACATGGTCGGGCTCGTGCGGATCGAGCAGATCGGGCTGGCCGGTGGCGACGTTGCAGAAGGCGCAGGCACGCGTGCAGACGCTGCCCAGGATCATCACCGTGGCATGCTTCTGCTGCCAGCACTCGCCGATATTCGGACAGGCCGCCTCTTCGCACACCGTGTGGAGATCGAGGCTCCGCATCAGCTTGCGGGTCTCGTGATATTCCTTGCTGACCGGCGCCTTGACGCGCAGCCAGTCCGGCTTGCGCGGCGACGGGCGATCGGGATTGGCCTGCTTCTCCGGATGACGCAAGACCGGCGCACCGCCGCTCCGGCCCACGTCCGCGGTCATCGCGGTCGAGGAACCCGCATCGGCGGGAAGATGGAGATCGTCTTGGCTCATCCGAAGGGTCCGCGTCTAGAAATGGATCGCCCTGCCATAGGCGTCAAGCACCGACTCATGCATCGTTTCCGAGAGGGTGGGATGCGGAAAGATCGTTTCCATGAGCTCGGCCTCGGTCGTCTCCAGCGTCTTGCCGATGACATAGCCCTGGATCAGCTCGGTCACCTCGGCGCCGATCATGTGCGCGCCCAGAAGCTGGCCGGTCTTGGCGTCGAACACGGTCTTGACCATGCCTTCGGGTTCGCCGAGCGCTATCGCCTTGCCGTTGCCGATATAGGGGAAATGGCCGATCTTGACATCGTACCCGTCGGCGCGCGCCTTGGCTTCGGTCAGTCCGACCGAGGCGACCTGCGGCGTGCAATAGGTGCAGCCGGGAATATTGGTCACGTCGAGCGCGTGCACGCCCTTGATCCCGGCGATCCGCTCGACGCAGGCGACGCCTTCATGACTGGCCTTGTGGGCGAGCCAGGGCGGCCCGATCAGGTCGCCGATGGCGAAGATTCCGGGCTCGCCGGTGAACATCGCCTCGTCGACCACGACATGAGTGCGGTCGACCTTCACCTTGGTGCCTTCGAGACCGATATTCTCGACATTGCCGACGATGCCGACGGCGGTGATGACCCGATCGAAGGTCGCCGTCTCGCTCTTGTCCTTGCCGGCGATGGTCACGGAGACTGAATCGCCGTTCTTCTTCGCATCCTTGACGCTCGCCGAGGTGATGATGCGCATCCCCTGCTTCTCGAAGGATTTGCGCGCGAAGGCCGAGATCTCCTCATCCTCGACCGGCAGCACCCGATCCAGCATCTCGACGACGGTGACCTTGGCCCCGAGATTGAGGAAAAAGCTCGCGAACTCGATGCCGATGGCGCCCGAGCCCACGACCAGCAAATTCTTCGGCACCGCAGTCGGCACCATCGCCTCGCGATAGCTCCAGATCAGCTTCCCATCCGCCTCGAGGCCCGGGAGCGTACGAGCCCGGGCGCCGGTGGCGAGGATGACGTTCTTGGCGGTGAGGTCGGCGACCGGCTTACCGTCCTTCTCGACCTTGACCTTGCGCAAGCCGCCGGCCGTGCCATCGAGCTTGGCCGTGCCGTCGAACACCGGCACCTTGTTCTTCTTCAGCAGGAACTTGACGCCGTTCGAGAGCTGTCCGGCGACCGCGCGCGAGCGCTTGACGATCTTGCCGATATCGAAGCTCACATCCTTGGCGCTGAAGCCATAGGCGTCGAGATTGTGCAGCAGATGCGCGATCTCGGCGCTGCGCAGCAAGGCCTTGGTCGGAATGCAGCCCCAGTTGAGGCAGATGCCGCCGAGACTCTCATGCTCGACGATCGCGACATTGAGCTTGAGCTGCGCTGCACGAATGGCCGCGACATAACCGCCGGGGCCGCTGCCGATGATGATGAGGTCGAAGGACGTCTGGTCGGCCATGAAGCGATCCCTCTCTTAAAGCAGCATGGTCAGCGGATCTTCGATCAGCTTCTTGAAGGCAGCGAGGAAGGCCGCCCCCGTGGCGCCGTCGACGACGCGGTGATCGACCGAGAGGGTGCAACTCATCACGGTCGCCACGGCCAAGGCGCCGTCCTTGACGATCGGGCGCTGCTCGCCGGCGCCGACCGCCAGGATGGCGCCGTGCGGCGGGTTGATCACGGCCGCGAATTCCTTGATCCCGAACATGCCGAGATTGGAGATCGAGAAGGTGCCGCCCTGGAACTCCTCGAGCTTGAGCTTGCCGGTCTTGGCGCGGGCGCCCAGATCGCGCATCTCGTTCGAGATGGTGGCAAGGCCCTTGGTCTCAGCCTGCTTGACGATCGGCGTGATGAGCCCGCCCTCGATCGCGACGGCGACGGCGACGTCGGCCTGCCGCCACATCAGGATGCCGTCATCCGACCAGGAGGCATTGGCCGCGGGGACCTTCTTCAGCGCCAACGCCGAGGCGCGGATGACGAAGTCGTTGACCGACAAGCGATACTGGTCCCCTGCCCGGCCGTTGAGCTCGGCGCGGACCTTGAGCAACTCGTCGATCTGGCATTCGATCGTCAGATAGAAATGCGGAACCGTCTGCTTCGCCTCGGTCAGGCGCCGCGCGATGGTCTTGCGCATGCCCCTGTTGGGCACGAGCTCGTACGGCACGGTGCCGCCGGCGAGTGCCACGACGCGATCCTTGCCGAGGGCGGCGGCTGCGATCGGCGCCGCGGCCTCGACCGGAGCCGCTGCGGGCTTCGCCGCGTCCGGCTTCGGCGCCGCAGCGGGCTTGCCGCCCTTGGCCAGCGCCTGGTCGATGTCGGCCTTGACGATGCGGCCGTGCGGGCCGGAGCCCTGCAGCGACGAGATGTTGAGCCCGGCCTGGGCGGCCATGCGCTTGGCGAGCGGGCTGGCGAAGACGCGATCGCCGGAATCATGCGCGGCCGGTGCCGGAGGCGCCTTGGTTTCGGCCGGCGCAGGCTTCGCCTCGGCCTGGGCAGGCGCGGCCTTGGGTTCGGGTGCAGGCTTCGCTTCGGGCTTCGGCGCCGGGGCCTTGGCGTCGGCCTCCGATTCGCCCTCTTCCAGGAGCAGCGCGATCACGGTGCCGACCTTGACTCCTTCGGTCCCGTCCGCGACCAGGATCTTGCCGATCTTGCCCTCGTCGACGGCCTCGACCTCCATGGTCGCCTTGTCGGTCTCGATCTCGGCGATGACGTCGCCGGCCTTCACCTCTTCGCCCTCTTTCTTAAGCCATTTCGCGAGGTTGCCCTCGGTCATGGTCGGCGAGAGCGCGGGCATGGTGATCTCGATGGGCATCTTCATCCCCTTGTCGCGCCGGGCGCTGGGCCCGGCCTTTGATCAGGCAACGCGACAGGCGCGTCAGCGGTAGCAGACTTCCTTGGCGGCGGCGACGATGTCCGGCGCGTGCGGCACGGCCAGACGCTCGAGATTGGCCGCATAGGGCAGCGGCACGTCGGCGCCATGGACGCGCTTCACCGGCGCGTCGAGCCAATCGAAGGCATGCTCCATCGTCAGCGCCGCGATCTCGGAGCCGATGCCGGCGAAAGGCCAGCCTTCCTCGACCGCGACGACCCGGTTGGTCTTCTTGATCGAGGCGACGATGGTGTCGAGATCGAGCGGCCGGATGGTCCTGAGATCGATGATCTCGGCGGAGATGCCGTCCTCGGCCAGCAGCTCGGCCGCCTCCAGCGCCACCTGCACCATGCGCGAGAAGGCGATGATGGTGACATGCTCGCCCGGGCGCACCACGCGGGCCTTGCCGATCGGCACGGTCCAATCCGGATGATCCGGCACGTCGTGGGTCTGGCCATAGACCAGCTCGTGTTCCAGGAAGATCACGGGGTTCGGGTCGCGGATCGCCGATTTCAGCAAACCCTTGCAGTCGGAGGCGAAATACGGGGCGACGACCTTGAGGCCCGGGCAATGCGCGTACCAGCTGGCGTAGCATTGCGAATGCTGGGCGGCGACGCGGGAAGCGATGCCGTTCGGGCCGCGGAACACGATCGGCGAACCCATCTGGCCGCCCGACATGTAGAGGGTCTTGGCCGCGGAATTGATGATCTGGTCGATCGCCTGCATGGCGAAGTTCCAGGTCATGAACTCGACGATCGGCCGAAGCCCGGCCAAGGCCGCGCCGACACCGAGGCCGGCGAAGCCATGCTCGGTGATCGGCGTGTCATAGACGCGCTTGGCGCTGAACTCGTCGAGAAGACCCTGGCTCACCTTGTAGGCGCCCTGATATTCGGCGACTTCCTCGCCCATCAGGAAGACGTTCTCGTCGCGGCGCATCTCCTCGGCCATGGCGTCCCGCAGCGCCTCGCGCACGGTCTGCTGGATGACCTTACCATCCCATTCCGGCTCAGCGTGGACCGGGGCCGATTTGGGCACTGCGGCCGGCGCTGCTTCTGCCTTGGCGGCGGGGGCTGGCTCCTGCTTGGCGGCGGGCGGCGGAGGCGATGCCGGCGGCGGCGACGCAGCCGAGGCATCCTCGCCTTCCTCGACCAGCACGGCGATCGGCGTGTTCACGGCGACATTCTCGGTGCCTTCGGCGACCAGGATGCGGGCGAGCTTGCCCTCATCGACCGCTTCGACCTCCATGGTCGCCTTGTCGGTCTCGATCTCGGCGATGATGTCGCCCGCCTTGACCTCGTCCCCTTCGGACTTCAACCATTTCGCGATCTTGCCTTCGGTCATCGTCGGCGAGAGCGCAGGCATCTTGATCTCAATCGACACGGCAGGGCTTCCCTTGCAAAATCTGTTGGTCAGGCGTCGATCAGAACGTCGGTCCACAGCTCGGACGGATCCGGCTCCGGACTTTGCTGCGCGAACTCGGTCGCGGCGGTGATCGTGTCCTTGATCTCCCGGTCGATCTCCTTGAGCTGAGCTTCCTCGGCGAGCTTGCCGTCGATGAGGCGCTTGCGCACCAGATCGATCGGATCGTGCTCGGTCCGCATCTTGCTCACCTCTTCCTTGGTCCGGTACTTGGCCGGATCGGACATGGAATGGCCGCGATAGCGGTAGGTCAGCATCTCCAGGATGATCGGCCCTTCGCCGGCGCGCACATGGGCGACCGCCTCGCGGCCCGCCTTGTTGACGGCGACGACATCCATGCCATCCACTTGCACGCCCGGGATGCCGTAGGGCACGCCCCGGACATGCAGGTCAGTCGAAGCAGAGGCGCGGGCGACCGAGGTGCCCATGCCGTATTTGTTGTTCTCGATGACGTAGATCGCCGGCAGCTTCCAGAGCGCCGCGATATTGAAGGATTCGGCGACCTGGCCCTGGTTGACCGCGCCGTCGCCCAGATAGACCAGGCAGGTCCGGTCGGTGCCGCGATACTTGTTGGCGAAAGCGATGCCGGTGCCGAGCGGCGTCTGGGCGCCGACGATGCCGTGGCCGCCATAGAAATGTTCTTCCTTGGAGAACATGTGCATGGAGCCGCCCTTGCCGTGCGAATAACCGCCGCTGCGTCCGGTCAGCTCGGCCATGACGCCCTTCGGATCCATGCCGCAGGCGAGCATATGGCCGTGGTCGCGATAGCTGGTGATGACGCTGTCGCCCTTCTCGAGCGCTGCCTGCATGCCTACGACGACGGCTTCCTGGCCGATATAGAGGTGGCAGAAGCCGCCGATCAACCCCATGCCGTACATCTGCCCGGCTTTCTCCTCGAAGCGGCGGATCAGCAGCATGTGTCGATAATAGGACAGAAGCACCTCGGTCGAAGGGGGCGCCTCGGCGACCGGCTTGGTTTTGCGCTTCAAGGCCATGGCACGCTCCCGGCATAGAGAAATCTCAGCGACGCATCATCGGATGCGTCCCGGGCCGGGACCATAATGCGGCTGCCGCGGAATGCCAATCGCAATCGAGGTATATATTTGTTTTGCAACGCGAAATGGCGCTTAACCGAATTTTGGTTAAGTGCCTGATGGCAATCACCTGCGCTTCGTCAGGGGCTGCTTATCTTGCAGGGTTGTCATTCATGATCACGACCTCGCCCGGTGCGGTCAGGTTGAGCGAGGAACGCACCTGCTCGTCGAGGAGGTCGGGATCGAGATGGGCGGGGCGGAGCAGCCAGACGCGATGCTCCTCGGTTTCCCGCTGGGCATGGATCTCGTCGCGTTGCCGGCTGGCCTCGCGAACGCGCTCGGTCAGCCGCACCCAGGCGAGCAGGCCGCGGTCACCCTCGATCAAGTGATAGGTGAAATATCCGGACAGACTAAGCCCGATCAACGGGGCAATGACGAGCCCCATCTGGCGGCGAATATGTCGGACAATACCCATGACCAGCAGAGAATCATGCAATCCTCCGCTGGTCAACTAAGACTTGACCTAAATACGGTGAAAAGGAAGAAAGAGGCCGCTAGCGCTGCGACAGTTTAGCCGCGCAGGATCGTACGGCCGGCATAACGACCGCCATCGCCGAGAATCTCTTCGATGCGGATCAGTTGATTATACTTGGCCAAACGATCGGAACGCGACAGTGAGCCGGTCTTGATCTGCCCGCAGTTGGTGGCGACGGCAAGGTCGGCGATGGTCGAATCCTCGGTCTCGCCGGAACGGTGCGACATGACCGCGGTATAGCCGGCGCGATGGGCGCGCTCGACCGCTTCAAGCGTCTCCGACAGGGTGCCGATCTGATTGACCTTGACCAGGATGGAGTTGGCCAGCCCCTGCTCGATGCCGCGCGCCAGCCGCTTCGGGTTGGTGACGAAGAGATCGTCGCCGACAAGCTGGATCTTGCCGCCCAGAGCCTTGGTCAAGGCAGCCCAACCATCGAAATCATCTTCGGCCATGCCGTCCTCGATCGAGACGATCGGATAGCGGGAGACCAGATCCTCCAGATACTTCACCATGCCGTCGGCGTCGAGCAGCTTGCCCTCGCCTTCGAGATTGTAGCGGCCGCCCTTGAAGAACTCGGTCGAGGCCGCGTCGAGGGCGAGGACGATATCCTCGCCCGGCTCGTATCCGGCCGCCTCGATCGATTTCATCAGGAAACCCAGCGCCTCGTCGGCAGAGGAGAGGTTGGGCGCGAAGCCGCCTTCGTCGCCGACATTGGTGTTGTGGCCGGCATTCTTCAGCTGCTTGCGCAGCGAATGGAAGATCTCGGAGCCCATCCGGACCGCGTCGGCCATGGTCTCGGCCGCCACCGGCATGATCATGAATTCCTGGATGTCGATCGGATTGTCGGCATGGGCGCCGCCATTGATCACATTCATCATCGGCACCGGCAGGGTCCGGGCATAGACGCCGCCGACATAGCGGAACAGCGGCATGCCGACCTCGTCGGCCGAAGCCTTGGCGCAGGCCAGGCTGACGCCGAGAATGGCGTTGGCGCCGAGTCTGGACTTGTTGGGGGTGCCGTCGAGGTCGATCAGCACCTGGTCGATCTCGAGCTGATCGTCGGCATCCTGACCGGAAAGCGCGTCGAAGATCTCGCCGTTCACCGCCTCGATCGCATTCAAGACGCCCTTGCCGCCGTAACGCGCTTCGTCGCCGTCGCGCAGCTCGACCGCTTCATGCGCGCCGGTCGAGGCGCCCGACGGTACGGCCGCGCGGCCGATGCTGCCGCTCTCGAGGGTCACGTCGACCTCGACGGTCGGATTGCCCCGGCTGTCGAGAATTTCGCGGGCCTGGATATCGAGAATGGCCGACATGGGTCTATCCTTCTAGGAGATCGGGTCGAGCGGGCGCGCCTTGGCTACGCGGTCGAACGCCAGCAGCGTGTCGATGAAAGCCGGCATGGATTTGAGCGGCAGCATGTTCGGGCCGTCGGACGGCGCCTTGTCCGGATCGGGATGGGTTTCGGCGAAAATCGCGGCAACGCCGACGGCGACGGCCGCACGCGCCAAGACCGGCACGAAGCGCCGATCGCCGCCGGAAGAGGTTCCCTGCCCGCCCGGCTGCTGGACCGAATGGGTGGCGTCGAATACCACGGGATAGCCGGTCTTCGCCATGATCGGCAGGCTGCGCATGTCCGAGACCAGGGTGTTGTAGCCGAAGCTGACGCCGCGCTCGGTCAGGAGGATGCGTTCGTTGCCGGTGCTGGCGAGCTTCTTCGCCACCTGCTCCATGTCGCCCGGTGCCAGGAACTGGCCCTTCTTGACGTTGACCACGGCGCCGGTCGCCGCGGCGGCGAGCAGCAGATCGGTCTGGCGCGACAGGAAGGCCGGGATCTGCAGCACATCGACTGCCTCGGCCGCCGGCGCGCATTGCTCGGGCAGATGCACGTCGGTCAGCACCGGAATGCCGAATCGCTCGCGCAGCTCGGCCAGGATCGGCAGGCCCGCCTCGATGCCGATGCCGCGTGCGGCATTGACCGAGGTGCGGTTGGCCTTGTCGAAGGAGGTCTTGTAGATGAGGCCGATGCCGGCCTGCCGGGTCATCTCGACCAGGGCGGCGGCGCATTCGATCGCATGATCGCGCGATTCGAGCTGGCAAGGCCCGGCGATCAGATTGAGCGGCAGATCGTTGCCGAAGGTAAGACGGCCGATCGAAACATGGCGCGGCGGGTTGGTCATCAAAAACTCCGGCTCAGACCAGCCGAGACTGGTGCAGCGCCGCGCCGATGAAGGAGGTGAAGAGCGGATGCGGCGCGAAGGGCTTCGACTTCAGCTCCGGATGGAACTGCACGCCGATGAACCAGGGATGGTCCGGAAACTCGATAATCTCGGGCAGCACGCCGTCCGGCGACATGCCGGAGAAGCATACGCCCGCCGCTTCCAGCTTTTCCTTGTAGCCGATATTGACCTCGTAGCGATGCCGGTGCCGCTCGGCGATGGCGGTCTCGCCATAGATCTGGCTGACCCGGCTGCCCGGCGTCAGCGCTGCGTCATAGGCACCGAGACGCATGGTGCCGCCGAGATCGCCGCCGGCCTCGCGCTGCTCGAGCTGATTGCCCTTGATCCATTCGGTCATGAGGCCGACGACGGCTTCGTCAGTCGGCCCGAACTCGGTCGAGCTCGCCTTGGGCAGGTCGGCCAGGTCGCGCGCCGCCTCGATCACCGCCATCTGCATGCCGAAGCAGATGCCGAAGAAAGGAATCCCGCGCTCGCGGGCGAACCGCACGGCTCGCACCTTGCCTTCGGTACCGCGCTCGCCGAAGCCGCCCGGCACGAGGATGCCATGAACATCCTCGAGATGCTGGACCGCATCCTCCCGCTCGAAGACCTCCGAATCGATCCAGCGCAGATTGACCTTCACCTTGTTGGCGATGCCGCCATGCGCCAGCGCCTCGGCCAGCGACTTGTAGCTGTCGAGCAGATTGACGTATTTGCCGACGACGGCGATCGAGACCTCCCCCTCCGGCTTGCGCACGGTCTGCACGATCTGCTGCCAGCGCGAGAGGTCGGGCGGCTCGGCTTCCAGGCCGAAATATTTGCAGACCTGATCGTCGAAGCCTTGGGCGTGATAATCGATCGGCACGGCGTAGATCGTGTCGACATCGAGCGCCGGGATGACGCATTCCTCGCGGATGTTGCAGAAGAGCGCGATCTTGCGCCGGGCGCCCGCCGGGATCTCGCGGTCGCAGCGGCACAACAGGATGTCCGGCTGAATGCCGAGGCCCAGGAGCTCCTTGACCGAATGCTGCGTAGGCTTGGTCTTGAGCTCGCCGGCGGCGGGGATGTAGGGCACCAGCGTCAGATGCACGAACATGGTATGCGCCTGGCCCAGCTCGTTGCCGAGCTGGCGGATCGCTTCCAGGAACGGCAGGCTCTCGATATCGCCGACCGTGCCGCCGATCTCGCACAGCACGAAATCCTCGTCGCCGATATCGGCCTGGATGAATTCCTTGATGGCGTCGGTGACGTGCGGAATGACCTGGACGGTGGCGCCCAGATATTCGCCGCGCCGCTCGCGCCCGATCACGGTCGAATAGATCCGGCCCGTGGTCACGCTGTCGCTGCGCCGGGCCGGCACGCCGGTGAAACGCTCGTAATGGCCGAGATCGAGATCGGTCTCGGCACCGTCGTCGGTGACGAAGACCTCGCCATGCTGATAGGGGCTCATCGTGCCCGGATCGACATTGAGATAGGGATCGAGCTTGCGCAGCCGAACCTTGAAACCGCGCGCCTGCAGCAGCGCGCCCAAGGCCGCCGACGACAATCCCTTGCCCAAGGAGGAGACCACGCCGCCGGTAATGAAGATGAACCGCGTCATGGACTATTACCCTATACCAAGCACCAGCCGAAACCCAGCTTCCTCGTCGCCTGGTTTCATTTCGCCAGCGGAACGCTCTGCTGATCCTGCGGAGTTTGCGGCGTTTGATCGGCGGCTGGCGGAGCCGACGGTATCGTCGCCGGGGCCGTCTGGACCGGAATCTGGTCGAGAATCGAGCGGCCGCCCGCATGCTGCCGTGACGCCAGGATGGCCAGCGTCAAGCTCGTCGCCATGAAGCAGCCGGCGAGAATCGCCGTCGTCCGGGTCAAGAGATTGGCGGTCGAGCGGCCGGTCATGAAACCGGACATGCCGCCGCCGCTGCCGAGGCCGAGGCCACCGCCTTCGCTCTTCTGAATCAGCACGACGCCGATGAGCGAAAGGGCGAGCATGACATGGACGACGAGGATAACGGTGATCATGGCGGACTTCGATCCGGATGACGTGACGCAGGATCGCGCCTTCTAGCCCCTTCCGTTGCCGATTGCCAGTACGCTGAGGGCAGGTATGAGTTGTGCGCGGGCGGCGGGCGTCCGGGGCTCAGGCTGCCTCGACGATCGCCCAGAAATCCTCGGCCGACAGGCTGGCGCCGCCGACCAGCGCGCCGTCGACATCGGCGAGGGCGAGAAACTCCCGCGCGTTCCCAGGCTTGACCGAGCCGCCATAGAGAATGCGGACGGCGTCGCCCTGTGCGAGCAGCCCGGCCAAGCCCGCGCGCAGATGGGCATGGACCGCCGCGACCTCGTCGTTGGTCGGCGTGCGGCCGGTGCCGATCGCCCAGACCGGCTCATAGGCTACGATCAGGTTGGCCGGCGTCGCTTCGGCCGGTATCGAGCCCTTGAGCTGAGCGCCGACCACCTCGAAACAGCTACCGGCGTCCCGCTGCGATTCGGTCTCGCCGACACAGATGATCGCCGTCAGGCCCTGTGCGAGCGCGGCAGCGGCCTTGGCGCGGACAAGCGCGTTAGTCTCATGATGATCGGCGCGCCGTTCGGAGTGGCCGAGGATGACATGCGAGCAACCGGCGTCCCTGATCATCGCGGCCGAAAGATCGCCCGTGTGCGCGCCGGAGGATTTGGGATGGCAGTCTTGCGCGCCGAGCCGCACCGGGCTGCCGCCGAGGCGCTCGGCTACCGACGCCAACAGGGTCGCGGGGGGGCAGATCAGGATCTCGCAGGATGGCTCCGATTGCCGCGCGCGCCCGGCGAGAGCCGTGGCCAGCGCCAGCCCGTCGGCCCTGAGGCCGTTCATCTTCCAATTTCCCGCGACCAGGGGCCGCCTTGCATTCGTCATCCGCTCATACCTCCGCCGAACGGGGCCGCAAGCCGGCATTTCCGGGTTGCGGCTGCCATGGAGCCCGCACTATGGTCGCGCCGCTACCATAATCGCCCGGTGCTTGATGCTTCAATTCATCCGTTCCAAGGCCGGCTCGTTCGTCGTCCGGATCCTGTTCGTCCTGCTGATCGCCAGCTTCGGCGTCTGGGGCATCGGCGACTTCCTGCGCCAGAGCCCCGCCGACACGACCGTGCTGACCGTGGGCAGCGAGAAGATCGACGGAAACCGAGTCCAAGCCGAGCTGCGCCGCGCGATGGACCGTGCACGCCAGATGTTCGGCGGCGCGCTCGACATGGAGCAGGCGCGCGCCCTCGGACTGGTCGATCGCACCGTCGACGGGATCGTGACCGAGGCGCTGCTCGACCAGGAGGCCAAGCGGCTTCATGTCGCGGTCGGCGACAAGCAGGTTCTCGACACCCTGATGCAGGAACCTATGTTCAAGACGCCGACCGGGCAGTTCAACCGCGTCGCCTTCTTGAACGCGCTGGCGGCCAACCGCATGACCGAGAGCGGCTACCTGTCGCTCGTCCGTACCGACCTTACGCGCAATGTCGTGGCGAGTGCGGCGAACGGCACGGCGACCGCGCCCAAGATTTTGGCCGAGACGCTCTACAAGATCCGCGACGAGCGCCGGATCGCCGATTGGGTGCTACTGCCCGAAACGGCCGTGAAAGATATTCCGCCGCCCGACGATGCGGCGATCCAGGCCTATTACGACGCGCATCACGACGCCTTCACCGCGCCCGAATATCGCGGGTTTACGGCGCTCGTCCTGCAGAACGCCTCGGTCGCCGCCGAGGTGCAGATCACCGACGACCAACTCAAGGATTCCTATCAGCAGCGTCTCGGCGATTTCACCAGGCCCGAGAAGCGCCATCTGCTGCAGATGGTGCTGCCGGACGAGAAGGCCGCCAACGATGCCGAGGCGGCGCTTGTCGGCGGGCAGAAGTTCGAGGAGGTAGCGAAGAATATCGCCAAGCAGGATCCGACCACGATCGATCTCGGCTCCGTCCTGCGCACCGAGCTGCCGAAGGAGGTGGCCGATGCCGCCTTCGAGGCCAAGGATGGCGAGATCACCAAGCCGGTGAAGAGTCCGCTCGGCTGGCACATCCTGAAGGTCGCCGGCGTCGAGGCGGGCGGCTCCAAGAGCTTCGACGAGGTCAAGACCCAGCTCGAAGCCGATTTGCGTAAGGATGCCGAGGGCGACGCGCTCTACAAGCTGACCAACAAGATCGAGGACGCGATCGCGGCCGGCGCCGAATTCGCCGCCATCGCTCAGCAATTCAATCTCAAGCCGATCACCGTGGCGGCCGTCGACGAGACCGGCAAGGACCCTTCCGGCACCGTCATTTCGAGCTTGCCGATCCAGGCTGCACCAGTGATCAAGACTGTGTTCGAGACCGCAGCCGGCCAAATCAGCGGCATGCAGGACGGCCCCGACAATGCCAGCTTCTATATCCTGAAGGTCGATAGCGACACGGCGCCGGCGCTGAAGCCGCTCGAGCAGGTCAAGGACCAGGTGAAGACGGCCTGGCTCAAGGAGCAGCAAACGACCAAGCTCGCCGAGCAGGCGAAGGCGTTGGTGGAGGCGGTCAAGCCCGATGCGACGCTGGCCCAGCTCGCCGCCGCGCGCAAGCTCGAGCTCAAGACGACCAAGCCGTTCGACCGGGCCAATGCTCGTAACGACGCGCCGCTGCCGCCCGAGCTGGTCGCCACGCTCTTCACGTTGCAGCCGGGTGCCGCCGCCAATGCTGCCGGTCAAGGCGGCCAATATGTGGCGCAGCTCAAGGAAATCAAAGCCGCCGACCCGGCGACCGATACGAACGGGGTCGATCAGATCGCCCAGCAGCTCGACCAGGAAGCCAAGAACGAGGCGCTGCTCGAATTCGACCAGGCGCTGCGCCAACGTTATTCGGTCGAGATCCGGCAAGCCGTCCTCGATCGCCTGACCGGCGGCGAAGGCTCGGCTCCATGAGCACCCAGCCGGAATTCGCCGCCTTCGCCGCCAAATATGATCGGGGCGAGGCGGCGCTGATCTGGACATCGCTCGTCGCCGATCTGGAGACGCCGGTCTCGGCGATGATGAAGCTGGCCGATGGGCGGCCGATGAGCTTCCTGTTCGAATCGGTCGAAGGCGGCGCCGTGCGCGGTCGCTATTCCTTCATCGGCATGAAGCCGGACCTGATCTGGCGCTGCCGTGGCGACAAGGCCGAGATCAACCGGCAGGCGCGCTTCGATCTCGAGGCGTTCGAGCCGGTCTCAGCCAAACCGCTCGACAGCTTGCGAGCGCTCGTCGCCGAGAGCCGGGTCGAGATCCCGGCGCCGCTGCCGCCGATGGCGAGCGGCCTCTTCGGCTATCTGGGCTTCGGCATGATCGGCCAGGTCGAACGCCTGCCCGACGCCAATCCCGACAAGATGGGGGTGCCCGACGCGCTGATGATTCGGCCGAGCGTGGTCGCGATCTTCGACAATGTCCTCGACCGCGTGACAGTGGTGACGCCGGTCTGGCCCGATGCCGGCCTCGACGCCCGCGCCGCCTACGACCAGGCGCGCGCCCGTCTCGCCGACACCGTGCAGGATTTCGGCCGCAGCCTCCCCTACCGGGCCGAGCGGTTGGGCGATGTGCCGGCGCCGGAGCCGGTCGCCAATATGAGCCGTGCCGACTATCATTCGATGGTCGCCCAGGCGAAGGAATATATCGCCGCCGGCGACATCTTCCAGGTCGTGCCGTCGCAGCGCTTCACCCTGCCCTTCCGCCTCTCCGGCCTCGCCTTCTACCGGGCGCTCCGGCGGCTCAACCCGTCGCCCTTCCTGTTCCTGCTCGATTTCGGCGGCTTCAGCGTCATCGGCTCCAGCCCCGAGATCCTGGTTCGGCTGCGCGATGAGAAGGTGACGATCCGCCCGATCGCCGGCACCCGCAAGCGCGGCGCCACGGCCGAGGAGGATGCGGCGCTGGCGGAAGATCTGCTGGCCGATCCCAAGGAGCTGGCAGAGCATCTCATGCTGCTCGATCTCGCGCGCAACGATGTCGGGCGCGTGGCGAAGATCGGCACGGTCCAGGTCAAGGATCGCATGGTCGTCGAGCGCTACAGCCATGTCATGCATATTTGCTCGACCGTCGAGGGTGAGATCGATCCGGCCCATGACGCCATCGACGCGCTGATGGCGGGCTTTCCGGCCGGCACCGTGTCGGGTGCTCCCAAGGTACGCGCGCTCGAGATCATCGACGAGCTGGAGCCCGAACGGCGCAACATCTATGGCGGTGCGGTCGGCTATATCGGCGGCAGCGGCGCCATGGACACCTGCATTGCGCTCCGTACCGCCGTGCTCAAGGACGGCAAGCTGGTGCTACAGGCCGGCGGCGGCGTCGTCGCCGACAGCGATCCGGAATCGGAATATCAGGAATCGCTGAACAAGGCGAAGGCGCTGGTGCGCGCCGCGGAAGAAGCGATCCGGTTCGCGGCCGAAGGTTAGCGCGCCGGATCTCCCGAGAGCGCGCTGGTGAGCGCGGCTGCAAACAGTCCCGGTTCCTCGAGCATCGAGTAATGGCCGGAATCGTGCAGCGCGGTCACGCTCATGTTCGGATACCAGGCGCCGAAGGTCTTCTCGATCGATTCCCGCCGATAATTCGGAATGTCCTGGTCGCCGGTGATGATGGCGAGCGGAGTCTTCAGGCCGGCGACCTCGGCGGAAAAGTCGGTGGTCGTGAACATGGCGAGGTAGCCCAGCATCGCTTCGGGCGCGGCACCGCGGGTGATCGCGAGCTTGCGGTCGAGCCATTCCCGGCCATAGCGATGATTGGTCCGCCCGTCTGTCGCGGCCCGCGCTGCGTCGTCATCGGTCACGACCGCCCTGAGCTTGGCGAGACCGGCCTCGTCCGTATGGAAGCCGCTGGCGGCCACCGGGGAAATCGCGACGACACGGTCGAGGCGGTCCGCGGCATGCAGCATCAGATACTGGACGATCATGCCGGACATCGAATGGCCGACCGCGGTGAAGCGCTTGTAGCCGTAATGATCCATGAGCTTGAGGGCGTCCGACGCGGCCTCGTCGACCGTGTATTTCCCCGTCATCGACCGCGACAGGCCGTAGCCGCGGAGATCGGCGAAGACATAACGGTACCGATGGGTGTCGAGGTAAGGCAGGGCGAGGCTGTAGTTGGAATGGTCGCCCAGCCATTCATGCAGCACCAGGACCGGTTCCGGCCCCGACCCGAGCGTCACATGACCGAGGAGGCCCGACGCGGTGCGATGCGCAACCGGCGCATCCTTGTCCTTGACGGTGTCGGCTCGCGCGGCGCCGACGAGGGCGAGCAGGCTGGCGGCCGCTAGGAACGAGCGGCGACGGAAAGGGAAGTTCGGCACCTGAGGCTCCTGAAATTGCTTCGCATGCCGGCCCCTCGGATCGTCGCTATCGATCTCGGGGGCGGATCTTGCCAATCGTTACGCGGCTGGCAGGATAGCCGAGCGCTCGGGCGCAGAAAAGCGGTCACGAACAAGAAGTTCTCTGCCGCTTTCGAAGATCTAGGTATGGCGGAGGTCAGGAGGCGTTGCAGAACGCCGCCGGCTCGTGGATCTCCGGATCGCTGATTTTGGCACCCGGCCTGATCACGTATTCCGACACCCCGACATGGTTCGGCGAGGCCGGGTCCCAATCATAGGACCAGCCCATGCCGGTGAAGGGATAGCCTGCTATCTGCGCCGGTCGGTCGCTCAGCTGGTCCGATGACCAGATCTGATCCAGCAGAAAGCGCGTCGTTTCCGGATCGAGCTTCGCCGTCTGATCGATGGCGCAGCGCGGCGTTCCCACATCCGTCCCGCTGGGGCACGGCCGGAACAGCGATTCCCGCGGCACCTTGAAGGTGATCACCTGATATCGATGGCCCGGTTGAGAGGGGTTTGGCGCGGGCGGGAGACCCAGTATCTCCTGGATGGCGAGAATGGTATCGGGCTTCTGCCGGCACAGGGCGTGCAACTGTTGCGGCAGAGAAACCCAGGTATAGCGGCTGAGCGGGGTCGCCGGCACGCCCCATTCGGTGAAGGTCGCGACCGTCACCTCGGGATGGTCGGACCCGATCGTTTCCAGGGCGACGCTCGATTGCGGCGTGCGTACCGCAGAGTCGCGGATCGCGCTTTCGTAGAGCTGGCGGAGATCGGGGTTGGCGGGGCTTTGACCGGCGCATCCGGAGAGCGCCAGTAGGATCAGGTTTCTGCCGATCCGTCTTGCCGTTCCCATCGATGTGTCACTCCGCGAGCGGTCTCAATTCCCTTAATATAGAGCAAATCGCGGAGGAACATCAATTCTTGGTTTCAATCTCGGGCGACATGTCCTTGCAGTGCCTGATTATGAGCGATAATGGCGCTCATCGGCACCAGCCGAAAGCCGTGAGCTTCCGCTTCCGGCAGCCAGCGGCGCAACTCCTCGATGGTCGAAGGATGCGGATGGCCGATGGCGACGACGATGCCGGTGCGCCGGGCGACGGCCTCTGTCTTCGCCAGCTCGGATGCGACGGCCGGATCGGTCATCGTATCGTCGAGGAAGATGTCGCGCGCGGCATGCGGCACCCCCGCTTCCTGCGCCAGCGTCACGCCGACCGAACGCGGCGTCGTCCTGGAATCGAGAAAGAACAGGCCCCGCTCGCGCAGTACCGACATGACCACGCTCATGCCCGGGGCGGACTCGGTGAAGCGGCTGCCCATATGGTTGTTGATGCCGACGATGCCATCGATGCGTCCCAGGCCCCAATCGAGCCGCTTGCGGATCTCGGCATCGTCGAGCGAGACGCGCAGCGCGTTCGGACCGGGATCGACATGCGCCGCGAGCGGCTCCATCGGCACATGCAGCATGATTTCATGCCCGCGATGCCGGGCCGCCTCGGTCTGGGCCGCCAGATCCTCGGCATAGGTCATGTAGGAAAGGGTCAGCGGCGCCGGCAGCTCCGTCACCTCGGCCGAATGACGGCGGTCGAGCCCCATATCGTCGATGACGATCGCGATCATCGGCTTGCCGTCCTCCGGCCCCGCGGGCGCGGCGAAACGCCGCCAGGGCGGAGAGCCCTGGGGAGCTGGATGCGGGGCCGGCGCCACAACAGGGGCCGGCGCCGGTGCGGGAGGCGGCGGTACAGGAACCGGCGGCGGCGTCATGGCCTGCTGAGGTGGTATCGGCGGCGGCGTCTGCGGTGCTAACGGCGGCACGGCGACGGTAGCCTCCGGCTCGCCGGCGAGCGGATCGGGCATTGGACGGCCGTGCTCATGCTGGGTCTGCGGTCGGACGGCGTTCGCGACCGGATGCGGCCGCTCGGCCGGCCAGAGCGCCAGGACGAGCAAGCCCAGCCCTGCGGCCAATGCTGCTGCCGACAGCCAAATCTGCCATTTCCTGTCGCCCGCCTTGCGCGTGCGCGCCATGGCCTTCTCCCGCCCCTGCGCCGGCTCGCCCTTCCGGGCGCCGCCGGCACCTGTTATATCCAGCGCACCAAGGCCCGAGCCGGGCCACCCCGAGGCGTGCTTACGATGTTCCTGCTTATCGATAACTACGACAGTTTCACATATAATTTGTGGCACTACCTGTCGGAGCTGGGTGCCGAGACGGTCGTGAGGCGAAACGACGCGCTGACCGTCGAGGAGGCGATCGCCCTTCGTCCGCAGGGCATCATCATCTCCCCCGGCCCCGGCACCCCGACCGAGTCCGGTATCAGCGTGCCGATCGTCAAGGCGGCCGGCAGCATTCCGCTGCTCGGCGTCTGTCTCGGCCACCAGGCGCTCGGCGAGGCCTTCGGCGGCAAGGTGCTGCGCGCACCCGCCCCCATGCATGGCAAGGTCAGCGAGATTCATCACGAGGATCGCGGCGTGTTCCATGGACTGCCGCAGCCCTTCACGGCGACGCGCTATCATTCGCTGGTGGTCGAGCGGTCGAGTATGCCGGATTGCCTGACCGTGACCGCCTGGACCGATGACGGGCTGGTGATGGGGCTGGAGCACCGGTCCCTGCCCCTCCATGGCGTCCAGTTCCATCCGGAGAGCATCGCGTCGGAAGCCGGCAAGCCGCTGCTGCGGAATTTCCTCGCCCTCGCGACGGGCCGAGCGGCCGCGTGACCGACGCCGTTCCGGCCAGCTTCAAGCCTTGGCTCGACGCGGTCGCGACCGGCCGCAGCCTCAACGAGGCCGAAGCCGAAGCAGCCTTCGACCAGATCTTCGCCGGCGACGCGACCGCCTCCCAGATGGGCGGGTTTTTGATGGCGCTGCGCGTGCGCGGCGAGACGGTGGACGAGATTACCGGCGCTGCGCGCTCGATGCGCGCCCATGCTCTCAAGATCGCAGCGCCCGATGGGGCCGTCGACACTTGCGGTACGGGCGGCGACGCCAGCGGCAGCTTCAATATCTCGACCGCGGCGGCTCTCGTCATCGCCGCCTGTGGCGTGCCGGTCGCCAAGCACGGCAATCGCAACCTATCCTCGCGCTCGGGCTCCGCTGACGTGCTGGCCGCGCTCGGCGTCGATATCGAGGCGCCGCCGGCCCGGATCGAGCGGGCGATCGCCGAGATCGGCATCGGCTTCCTGATGGCGCCCCAATTTCATTCGGCGACGCGGCTGGTGGGACCGACACGGGTCGAGCTCGGCACGCGCACCATCTTCAATCTGCTGGGCCCGCTCACCAACCCGGCCGGCGTCAAGCGCCAGGTCGTGGGCGTCTATGCCGCGCGGTGGGTCGAGCCGCTGGCGGCCGTGCTGCGGCGGCTCGGCAGCACCGCGTGCTGGGTCGTCCATGGCGACGGGCTCGACGAGCTGACCACGACTGGCCCCAATGAGGTGGCCATGCTGTCGGAGGGCCGGATTTCCACGCAGGTCCTACGCGCCGGGGATGCCGGGCTGCCGGCGGCGCGACGAGAGGATCTCGCCGGCGGCACACCGGCCGAGAATGCCGAGATGCTGCGCGCCCTGTTCGCCGGCAAGCTGGGACCGATCCGCGACGTGGTGCTGCTCAATGCCGCCGCCGCCCTTATCGTCGCCGGCCGGGAGACAAGTCTCGCAGCCGGGATCGGCCGCGCCGGTGAGGCGATCGACAGCGGTGCGGCTCAGAGGATCCTGGACAAGCTGGCGGGATTCAACACAGTGGCGGCATGACTGATATTCTCATCGAAATCATCGCGCAGAAACGGATCGATCTCGGCCTGGTCCGCGCCCGCCATCCTATCGATGCGCTCGATCGCGAAGCCCGATCGATGCCGAAGCCGCGCGGTTTCGTCTCGGCCCTGCGCCTGGCTGTCGAGGCAGGACGCTTCGGCCTTATCGCCGAGATCAAGAAGGCTTCGCCCAGCGGCGGGTTGATCCGCCCCGATTTCGATCCGCCGTCCCTGGCCAGGGCCTATCAGGCGGCCGGCGCTTCCTGCCTCTCGATCCTGACCGACACGCCCTATTTCCAGGGCTCGGCGGAGCATCTGCAAGCGGCACGCGCTGCCGTGGACCTTCCGGTACTGCGCAAGGATTTCATGATCGATCCCTATCAGATCGTGCAGTCGCGCGCGATCGGGGCCGATTGCATCCTCCTGATCATGGCCGTGCTGAGCGACGGCCAGGCGGCCGAACTGGAGGCGGCCGCGCATGAGCTCGGCCTCGATGTGCTGGTCGAGGTGCACGACCGGGCCGAGCTCGATCGCGCCCTGCGCCTCAAGACGCCACTCATGGGCGTCAACAACCGCAATCTTCGAACGCTCAAGACCGATCTCGCGACCACGGTCGAGCTGGCCGGCCTGCTCCCGGCGGGTCGGTTGGCGGTCAGTGAAAGCGGTATCAAGACCCATGACGATCTCATCCGCATGAAGGCGGCGGGCGCCTCCTGCTTCCTCGTCGGCGAGTCGCTGATGCGCCAGGCTGATGTCGAGGGGGCCACACGCATATTGCTGGGAACCGCATGAGCGAGCTCACCCATTTCGACACCGAGGGCAAGGCGGTCATGGTCGATGTCTCTGGCAAGGCCGAGACGGATCGGATCGCCGTGGCCCAGGGGCTGATCACGATGCAGCCGGCGACCCTCGAGCTCATCCGTCGCGGCGGCGTCGCCAAGGGCGACGTTCTCTCGGTGGCGCGCCTCGCCGGCATCATGGGGGCGAAGCGCACGCCGGACCTGATCCCGCTATGCCATCCGGTCAGCCTCAATTCGGTCAAGCTGGAGCTTATCGTCGCGGCCGAGCGCGGCGGCGTGCTGATCGAGGCGACCTGCCGCGTTCACGGCCGCACCGGGGTCGAAATGGAGGCGATGACGGCGGTCGCCGTGGCCGCCCTCACCATCTACGATATGTGCAAGGCGGTGGATCGCGGCATGGTCATCGGCGAAATCAGGCTCGTGCACAAATCCGGCGGCAAGTCCGGCAGCTGGGACGCGGCATCGTGATCTCGGTCGAGGAAGCGCTTCAGCGGATCGTCCAGGGGCTTACGCCACTGGCCCCCGAGCTCGTGCCGCTGGCCGACGGGCATGGCCGGGTGCTGGCCGAGGATCTCGTCTCGCGTCGGACCCAGCCCCCTTTTCGGGTCTCCGCGATGGACGGCTATGCCGTTCGCGCTGCCGATCTCGCACCGCTTCCCGCGACATTGCGGCTGGTCGGCAATGTGCCGGCCGGCGGCCGTCATGACGGTGTCGTCGGTCTGGGCGAGGCGGTCCGCATCTTCACAGGCGCGCCGGTGCCGGACGGCGCCGATGCCGTGTTGATCCAGGAAGATACCAAGGCCGAGGGCGAAACGGTCACGGCCCTCGCCTCGGTCGTGTCCGGTCAGAATATCCGCCAGGCCGGCATCGATTTCGTCGAGGGCCGGGTCGGCATCGCCAAGGGCACGCGCCTGACCGCACGGCATCTCGGCCTCGCCGCCGGCATGAACAGGCCCTGGCTCATGGTTCATCGACGGCCGCGCGTGGCGATCCTGCCCACCGGCGACGAGGTGGTGCTGCCGGGCGATCCGGTGGGCCCGAACCAGATCGTCAGCACCAACGGCACGGCGCTTGGCGCGCTCGTCTCGGGTGCCGGGGGTATTCCGATCCAGCTCGGCATCGGCCGCGACAACGCCGAGTCGCTGAAGCATCTCGCCGCCGGCGCCGCAGGCGCAGACATGCTGGTGACGGTCGGCGGCGCCTCGGTCGGCGAGCATGATCTGGTCCGCAGCGTGCTCGGCGATGTCGGTCTCGCCATCGATTTCTGGAAGATCGCGATGCGGCCCGGCAAGCCGCTGATCCATGGCCGGATCGGCAATACGCCGATGCTGGGCCTACCGGGCAATCCGGTCTCGACAATCGTCTGTTCCCTGCTCTTCCTGATCCCGGCCCTGGAGCGGCTGCAAGGCCTGCCCGGCTCGGCGCCGGCCACCTTCCCGGCCCGCGCCGGCGCCGATCTCAAAGCTAATGACGGCAGGCAGGATTATCTGCGTGCCAGGCTTGCCCAGGACGAGGAAGGAAGCTGGGTCGCGACCCCGTTCGGCAAGCAGGATTCCTCGATGATGTCGGCGCTCGCCGAGTCTGGGGCACTGATCGTTCGGCCGCCCAGGGCGGATGCCGTTCGGGCGGGCGGCCCGATCCGTATCATCCCGCTCGGGCTCGGGACGACGGCTTACTGAAGCTTCTTGACGATCCTCGCGAACTAAACTAGAACATCCTCATGTTTTTGTTTTGTTCCGGACGCGTGGCGTGCCGGGCACGTCTGAGCGAAAGGGCGGTTTGGGGGATGTCCATATGTTGACGAAGAAGCAGCACGAGCTCCTCCTGTTCATCAATCAGCGCCTGGGCGAAGGCGGGGTTTCACCTTCTTTCGAGGAGATGAAGGAGGCGCTGGGCCTCAAGTCCAAATCAGGCATTCATCGTCTGATCAGCGGGCTCGAGGAGCGCGGCTTCATTCGCCGGCTGGCGCATCGTGCCCGCGCCCTGGAGATCCTGCGCCTGCCCGATGGCGGTGCGCCGCCTACCGCCTCGGGTGGCCGCGCGAAATTCTCGCCGACCGTTATCCGAGGCGATTTCAAGACCGCCCTCCCCGGTACATCGGCACCTGCCGGGGCCGAGGTGGTCGACTTGCCGCTCTATGGCCGCATTGCCGCGGGTACTCCGATCGAGGCGCTGCGGGACGCTTCCAATTCGATCGGCGTGCCGGCGAGCATGCTGGGCGGCACCGGCGAGCACTACACGCTGGAGGTTGCCGGCGACAGCATGGTCGATGCCGGCGTGCTCGATGGCGACATGGTGGTCATCCAACGCTGCGATACCGCGGAGAACGGCGCCATCGTCGTGGCGCTGATCGACGAGAACGAGGTCACGCTGAAGCGCCTGCGGCGCAAGGGCGCCTCGATCGCGCTGGAACCCGCCAACAAGGCCTATGAGACGCGCATTTTCGGGCCGGATCGGGTGCGCGTGCAGGGTCGGCTGGTCGGGCTGCTGCGCCGCTACTGACCAGGATTGGCGATACGCGGCCCGAGATGCAGCACCCAGGGCCGCTCGCCACGGCGGTCGTTGGCCCGATCGAGAACGATCGACCGATCGAGCCAGATGGCGACGGAGCCGCCATGCCGAAGATCCGTTCGATCGACGACCATTGTCGAGGCACGGCATCCGCGCCGCACCGGAATGAGTGCGATCAGCAGGTCGGCGTTCCGGCAGTCCTCCACAAGAGCCGCGGCATTGCGCACCAGCGCCACAAGGTGACCATTCCGGTGCCAGAGGCAACTTGCCTCGTCGCAGCGTAGCGCGCCGCCCTCGGATGCGATGCCCGGCTCCGGCAGCGTCGCGCGGACAGCGTGACCGGCAGCGCGCAACCAGCTTTCGGCGGTGAGCTTATCGGCCTTGGCCGAGGATAGCAGATAGCCGCCAGTCTCTGATCGGATCGCCAGCAATCCGCCATCCTCGGCCGCGAGGATGTCCGGCGGAGTGGTGGCCAGCGGACTCAAGGCACCGAGCAGAATCAGCGCCAGCCCGCCATAGCGCCATGATGTGCGCCATAGCGTCAGCCACAAACCGCCGAGCGACGCGGCGATCAGGCCCCAACTTGGCATGGCCGGCAGGTCGAGCACGGCGAATGGCAGCGTCGAGGTCCAATGGGCCACCCATTCGATGGCATCGAGCCCCCATCCCATCGGCGTCAGGCCGAGCCCTTCGAGCCCCAGCGGCATCAGCAAGCAGGAGGCGACGGCCCAGGGCATGACCCACAGCCCGGCCAACGGCACGGCGACAAGGTTCGCCAGGATCGAGAAAATGGCGAAGCGATTGAAGTGATAGATGGAGAAGGTCGCGGTCGCGAGGGTGGCGACCAGAGTGGTGCAGCCGATGCCGAGCAGATGCAACAGCCAGCGCCCGATCGCACCGCGATCCTGGCGCAGCTCGGCCAGATGCGGTCCGGCACTCTCATAGAAGGCGATGAGGCCGATCACGGCCGCGAACGACATCTGGAAGCTGACGCCGAGCAGCGCCGACGGATCGAGGATCAGCACCAGCCCGGCCGCCCACGCGACGGTGATCATGGAGATGTTGAGCCGGTCGATCAGGATCGCGACCAGCCCGAACGCGACCATGACATAGGCGCGCTGGGTCGGCACGGCGGCGCCTGAGATCACCAGATAGAGCGTCGCCACGAACAGGGCCGCGAGTGCCGCCCATTTCTTGATTGGAAAATGCAGAGCCAATGCCGGGATCAACGCCAGCCCGGCGCGAACGGCGAAGAACACGAAACCGCTGACTAAGGTCATGTGCAAGCCCGCAATGACCAGCAGATGGGAAAGGCCCGAATCCCGGTAATCCTGATTGATACCTGCCGGAATAGCGCCGCGCTCGCCGGTCACGAGCGCTGCCGCGATGCTGCCGCCGGCACCCGGCAAGGCGGCGCGAATGCGGGCGGCGATGCCGGCGCGCAAGGCACGGATCCGGCCGCCGAGCCCGCCGGCGGCTCCCGGCTGAACGGTAGGCGTGCCAAAGGCATAGCCGACGGCGCCCAACCCGCGAAACCAGGCTTGGCGTTGGAAATCGAAGCCGCCGGGCAAGGCGGGGCCGGCGGGCGGCATCAATTCGGCCTTCACCGTCAGGACGTCGCCGATGTTGAAACTGGCGGCGCCGCGCAGCTTGATCCGCACATATTGCGGCAGCTTGTCCGGCGCCAGATGCTCGATCGCTTGCGGCGCGATGGTGACGCGCGTCCCCTCCGGCAGAACCTCGATGTCGCTGACCCGGCCCGAGACCGTCACGGCCCCGAGAGGGTGATCGATCATCCGGCCCACGACCCGAGATGTCTGCCATTGGATTGCGGCGAACCCCGCCGAGACAGCGGCAGCGGCTAGGGCCGCCGCCAGTGCCGCCGGCGCCCAGGCGCGCAGGTTTCGGCGCAATTGCCAGACCGCGGAGAGCGAGGCGGCGCAGCCGATCGCGCCGAGATAGGGCCAGGGCTCGGTATCGAGGCTGAAATAGAGCGCGATGCCGAAGCCGAACCCGACCGGCAGCCACAGCAGCCAGCGGTCGCGTTCGGCGGCGAGTCGGCTGGCCAGGAGGTGGAGAGGCTTTAGCCGGACGCCGATTACGCGGGGCGTCGCGTCGATGAACGCGGCTTCGACCGGCATGAAGCGCTTGGACCCTATCCAACCAAGGATTGCGCACCATGCCACGCCCCCCGCCACGAGGCAACGGGAGTGGCGGCGCGATCCAGAATGGTTATGCTAGGACATCCACTTGATCCCCAGCTGAGTCGTGCGCTTCCATGTCCGTCACCGTTCGCTTCGCTCCCTCGCCCACCGGCTTCCTCCATATCGGCGGCGCGCGTACCGCGCTGTTCAACTGGCTGTTCGCGCGCCACAACAAGGGGATTTTTCGGTTGCGTATCGAGGATACGGATCGGGCGCGCTCGACCAAGGAGGCGATCGACGCGATCATCGAAGGCATGCGCTGGCTCGGCCTCGATTGGGATGGCGAGATCGTCATGCAGTCCGAGCGCCTGCCGCGCCACGCCGCTGTCGTCGAGGAAATGTTGAAGGCCGGCACCGCCTATCGTTGCTGGTGCACCCCCGCGGAGCTGGAGGCGATGCGCGAGCGGCAGCGTGCCGAGGGCCGGCCGATCCGCTATGAGGGCATCTGGCGCGATCGAGATCCGAGCGAAGCGCCGGCCGGCGTCAGCCCGGCGATCCGGCTGCGCGCACCGCAGACAGGTGATACCGTGATCGAGGACGGCGTCCAGGGCGAGGTCAAGGTCTCGAACGAGCAGCTCGACGATTTGATCCTGCTACGCGGCGACGGCACGCCGACTTACATGCTGTCGGTCGTGGTCGACGATCACGACATGGATATCACGCATGTGATCCGCGGCGACGATCATCTGACCAACGCCTTCCGGCAGACCCAGATCTATCGGGCGATGGGTTGGGATGTACCGAAATTCAGCCATCTGTCGCTGATTCATGGGCCGGACGGCGCCAAGCTGTCGAAGCGGCACGGCGCGCTCGGCGTCGAGGCCTATGACGAGATGGGCTACCTGCCCGAAGCGCTGCGCAATTACCTGCTGCGGCTGGGCTGGGGCCATGGCGATGACGAGATCATTTCGACCGCCCAGGCGATCGAATGGTTCGACCTTCCCGGCATAGGCCGATCGCCGGCGCGGTTCGATTTCGCCAAGCTCGACAATCTCAACGGTCACTATATTCGCGAGGCCGACGATGCGCGGCTGGTCACCCTCGTCGTGCCGCGGCTGGAGGCGCTCATCGGCCGACCGGTGACGCCCGAGCAACGTGCGCGCCTCCTCGCGGGGATGGCGGGGCTGAAGGCCCGAGCGAAGACGCTGGTCGAACTGGCCGCGAACGCCCGTTTCTATGTTGCGGTGCGGCCGTTGAGCCTCGACGAGAAGGCGGCGGCGTTGGTGGCACCGGAAGCGCGCCGGCTGATCGGCGGCTTGGCGGAGGTGATGGCGCCGCTCAATGATTGGAGCGAGGCGGCCATTGAAGCGGCCGTCCGCGCCTTTGCCGAAAAACAGGGCGTGAAGCTTGGCCAGATTGCACAGCCTTTGCGCGTGGCCTTGACCGGCTCGACCGTATCGCCCGGCGTTTTCGAGGTGATGCGTGTGCTCGACCGGGCTGAAGCGCTGGCCCGCATGCAGGAATTCGGCGGCCCTTCCGCGGCATGACCGCACTGCAATACGCGCCATTTGCCAGGATGTGCGGAGCAGCATATGGTTGCGTCCGACGCGCCGGCGACGCAATTTAGCCCCCCATAGGGAGTATCTCGGATGGCCAATTCCCCCACTGCGGACGATAAGGCCGCGGCAAAAGAGACGGTCACGCTGATCGACAATACAAACGGCAAGCAGTACACGCTGCCGCTGATGAGCGGGTCAGTCGGCCCGAAGGTCATCGATATACGCAAGCTCTATGCCGAGACCGGCTATTTCACTTTCGATCCGGGCTTCACCTCGACCGGCTCCTGCGAGTCCTCGATCACCTACATCGATGGCGACGAGGGCGTGCTGCTCTATCGCGGCTATCCGATCGAGCAGCTGGCCGACCATAGCGACTTCATGGAAGTCTGCTACCTGCTGCTGAATGGCGAGCTGCCGACCGCCAACCAGAAGACCAAGTTCGAGCACGACATCACCATGCACACCATGGTGCATGAACAGCTCACGACCTTCTATCGCGGCTTCCGCCGGGACGCCCATCCGATGGCGGTGATGTGCGGCGTCGTTGGTGCGCTCAGCGCCTTCTATCACGACTCGACCGACATCCATGATGCGCGCCAGCGTGAGGTCGCCTCTTACCGCCTCATCGCCAAGATGCCGACCATGGCCGCGATGGCGTATAAATATTCGATCGGCCAGCCGTTCGTCTATCCGAAGAACTCGCTGAACTTTGCCGAGAACTTCCTCAATATGTGCTTCTCGGTACCGTGCGAGGAGTATCAGATCAGCCCAGTCTTGGCCAAGGCCATGGACCGGATCTTCATCTTGCACGCCGATCACGAGCAGAACGCCTCGACCTCGACGGTTCGTCTGGCGAGCTCTTCGGGCGCCAATCCGTTCGCCTGTATCGCCGCCGGCATCGCCTCGCTTTGGGGCCCCGCGCATGGCGGCGCCAACGAAGCCGTGCTGAAGCAGCTGAACGAGATCGGTCATAAGAGCCGGATCCCGGAATATATCAAGCGGGCCAAGGACAAGAACGACAGCTTCCGTCTGATGGGCTTCGGCCATCGCGTCTATAAGAATTTTGACCCCCGCGCCAAGGTCATGCGCGAGACTTGCCACGAAGTGTTGGGCGAACTCGGCATCAATGACGATCTTCTGGAACTGGCGATGGAGCTGGAGCGGATCGCGCTCCACGATGATTACTTCGTCGAGAAGAAGCTTTACCCAAACGTTGATTTCTATTCGGGCATCATCCTGAAGGCGATGGGCTTCCCGCTGCCGATGTTCACCGTTCTGTTCGCCGTCGCGCGGACGATCGGTTGGGTCACGCAGTGGAATGAGATGATCGAGGACGAGAATCAGAAGATCGGTCGCCCGCGCCAGCTCTATACCGGTGTCACGCGGCGCGACTATGTCCAGATGGGCAAGCGTGGCTAAGGGCTTCAACCGCCTGACGGGAGATCGAACGGGCGAGCCGCCGGCGCACCCCTTCGATCCTTCCAGCTTTATCAAGCGTCGTTCGCGGGGACTTCCCGCGAACGACAACAAGCAGCCGTTCGGCCTGCTGCTGCAGCGCTTTACGACGATGCTGATCGTGGCGCTTCTGTTCGGCTTCTTTGCCTGGCTAGGGCTGAGCTAGTTCGCCGCGGGCACTGATCGGTCTTCGTAAGAGAAACGGCTAGACCGTTACGACCGGCGGCGCGAGCCGACCGCCCCCAAAGGAACTGCTGGCGCGGTCGATTTCTATGAAGAACACCATGATATCGTTCGGATCGGTGCCGGCGGTATCGAGCGCTTCAACCAAGGCTGCCAGCAGACGCTTCTTTCTGTCGGCGTCAGTTCCGGATGATACCAGGACTTCGATCAACAACATTTTTTCTGTTCGAGGTTTCGGCAAATCGGGATATCGGGGATCGATCTTCAGATCGTCTTGCTCAAGGCAAAGGAACCGTTGGAGCAGGTCGTTGCTGGGATATCCCGCGCTGACGCTTGCCTGATGTATGGCCCGAGAGATCGCGTTCTTTTCGTCGGCGTCTCTGTCGGACCTCATCGTCACTGTGAACAATGGCATGAAACCTCCTGATAATGAGGGACGGTTGGATCCAACATCGCAGTCGGACCGAGGAGCAGGGACGGCCTAGGCGAGAGCCAGGGCGATTGCTTGCTCTTCTCCGATATGCCGCCCTTCCGCGACCAGTTGCTCGAGACGAGTCGTGCCCAAGTCCCGGCGCAGCAGCGTCGCGAGCGTCTCGACCGCTCGCCGCTCGTTCACTTGGCGGAAGGCGCCAATTCTGGCGGTTCGGTCGGCATAGCCCCATAGGCGCGCCGCGTCCTCCGGCCTGCCAGCCTTGGCGACGCGCAGCGCCAGATGATAGAGCAGCCAGTCGATATATTCATCTTCGCGGCACAGCGGCATCGCTTCGCGTGCAGCAACGAGCGCTTCGTCCAGATCGCCGCGATCGGTCAATATTCCGGCGAGATTGCCGGATGAGTGCCCGACAAAGGCCCAATATTGTTCGCGTCGGGCTAGATCGAGCACTTCCCGCACGGCTTCGATCGCATGGTCGAGCGCGCCTTCCGCCCACATCACGTTGGCGAGATTGTCGAGGACGCGCAGCACGGCTCGTGTGGCGCCGGCAACCTGATACAGCGTCAACGCCAGCCGGTATTCACGCCTTGCCTCCGCCCATGCTCCGCTTTCCGTGTAGAGCATGCCGAAACCGATGGCGCAGGCACCAAGACGACGTTTGTCGGTATTCCCCTCCAGCAGGACCCGCGCCTCCGTCAGGACTTGCAATGCCCCCGGCACGCCGGCCAGGGCCTTCATCTGGCCCAGCATCGCCAAAGCCGTGCCCCGTTCGGCCGCGTCGTTCAGGACGCCGAACAGATCGGCCGCCCGACGAAGTGCCGAGATCGAGCGCTCGAATGAGCGCGCTCTGGTCAGGTACCCGACCGCCAGCCAGACCCAGGCCGCGATATCGCCGGGTGTTTCCTCGGTCAGCGAAGATGCCGCCATTTCCGCCCAGCGGCGCCCTTCTCCGTCGAGGCTCAGCGCCTGCCAGAGCGGTCTGGACCGACCGACGATCACCAGGCCTTGAGTGAGATCGCCGCCCGGCCCGAAGCTCCAGCGCAGTGAAGCGCGCAGGCAGCCGAGTACCCATTCATATCGCTCCCGCCAGACGGATTCAGGCACGGCGTCCCAATCCTCGAGGCTCTGCCTCAATATGTCGCCGACCAAGCGTGCGTGGCGTGCGCCGAGCAATCCGCGTTCCCCGGCAGCTTCGAGTTTTTCGGCGGCATAGGTGCGTATCGTCTCGAGCATCCGGTAGGAAAAGGGTGCTGCTGCCGGGTCGATGGATATCAGAGATTTTCTGACGAGCCTGGCCAGAAGGTCGGCGCATTGCGTATCGGGCGCTTCGTCGTCGCTGGCGACGATCTCCGCCGCTTCCAGCGAGAACTGCCCGGGAAACACGGACATCCGTCGAAACATGACCTGTTCGACGGGAGACAGGAGCGCATGGCTCCAATCGAGCGTTGCTTCGAGCGACCGATGCCGGGGAACGGCGGTTCGCGAGACGCTGTAAGGCAAGCTGAACGACTCTTCGAGCTTTTCGGCCAATATTTCCAGCCCGAGCCCGGGCGCCAGCGCACCGACCATCTCGATCGCCAAGGGCAGCCCGTCGAGCCGGCGGCAAATGCTGATTGCCGCCCTCGTCGAAGCGTCGGTGAGCTTGAACCTCAAATCCGCCGCCTGGACACGGTCGACAAGCAAGGCGATCGAAGGGGAAGCCAGCGCCAAGGCTGCTGTCCCCACATCGTCGTTCGGGACCGGCAGCGGCGGCAGGCGATAGACCTGCTCGCCGCGGCAGGCGAGCGGCTCCCGACTGGTCGAGAACAGGCTGACCCCCGGCGCCTCTGCCAGTATGAGTTCCGCAAGGGGGGCTACGGCATCGACGATCTGCTCGCAATTATCGAGCAGGATCAGCAAATGTTTATCTCTCAGCCGGTGCACCAGCTGCTCGGCCGGCCTGCCGCTCTCCATCTCGATGCCGAGCGCCGCCGCCACAAGGCTGGGTACCAGCGAGGCCTCTTGCAATGACGAGAGATCGACGAAGAAGGCGCCGTCGCGATAGTCGGAGGCGATCGCGCGAATGATCTCAAGGCCGAGGCGGGTCTTACCGATGCCGCCGGGGCCGGCGAGCGTCACCAGGCGAGCCCGAGCAAGGAGGGACTGGATAGCGGCCCGATCGGACTCCCGCCCAAAGAAACGGTTGAGCGGCAGCGAGGGGGATGGCGGCGGCGAGGCGGCTGTGGGACCGACAAATCGGTAACCGAGCCGGGGTACCGTTCGGATCCAGTCCGCGTCGGCGCCCAGGGCTTTGCGCAGCGCCGATACATGGACCTGTATATTGTGCTCCTCGACGATCGTATTGGGCCAGACCCGATCCATCAATTCGCTCTTCGTGACGAGCTCGCCTTCCGCTTCGACCAGCATCGCCAGGATGTCGAGCGCTCTCACGCCAATCGGAATTGCAATGCCGTCCACGAGCAGGCCATGGCCCGGCTCCAATCGGTACCGGCCAAATATATGCGCCTGATTTGCCATCCCGAATTTGGTCATCCCTGCGACAATATAGCCGGATAGGCTCGCTCTCTCTGCCTATTCTTAAAGCAATATCATTCGGGATGCCAGAAATTTCAATAATTTATTCGATAAAATAGTGTATTTATGGTTGTTTTTATTTCAAATTACACCGCTCAGATGTCGTTTCCCCGCTGTCTTTTCCCCTTTTCTGTATCTCATATCTTGCTATTGCAAATAATGATCAGAACCTATGCCAGTCACTGATTCATCGAACCGGCCTTTGACCCAGCCATTTGTCGAGCAACGCCAGGATCTGGTCCGCGGCTCGGAAGCTCGGCCCCTCACCGCCAAGCCCGATCTGGGCAAGGCCTTCCGCGAAGGCCGAAAGCTGCGCTTCGCGAGCTGCGGGGTCGCTAAGCAGCTTCGCGATGGCCGGCTCCAGCCGGTCGGGCACGCAAGCATCCTGCAGCAGCTCAGGAATGACGGGGCGATCGAGTAGGATGTTGATCAGGCTGGCATATGCCACCTTGCTCACCATCTTCAATCCGATCCAGGTCGGGGTCCAGATGCGGTAGCCGATAACCATCGGCACCCGAGCCATCGCCAGTTCCAGCGATACCGTGCCCGACGCGGCCAGTGCTGCGTTGCTGGCGGCGAAGGCATCGTATTTCTCCAGCACACCCCGGATCACGATCGTCCGGACCGGCCAGGTCGAGCTTGCCGCTGTCACGCTCTCGGCCACCGTTTCGACCGTCGGGACCACGACGACCAGGCCGGGAAAGCGTGCTGCCAACCGTGTCACCGTGGGGGAGAAGACAGGCAGCAGCCTGCGCACCTCGGCGCGACGGCTCCCGGGCAGCACGGCGAGCACTGGAGCGTCGGGCGCGATGCCGTGCTCGGCACGGAACCGAGCGCCATCGCCGCGATCGGCACCGCTCTCGATCACGGGATGGCCGACATAGGTCGCCGGTAATCCGACCTCGGCGAAATGCGGCGGCTCGAACGGCAGCAGCGTCAGCAGATGGTCGGCCGCCCTGGCCGCCGATTGAGCGCGATGAGCGCGCCAGGCCCAGACCATCGGGGCGACGTAATGGACAATCAGCGGCCGATGGGCATGCTGCTTGACCATCTCGCCGACACGGAAACAGAAGCCGGAATTGTCGATGGTGATGACGGCGTCAGGCTTCAGCCGTTCGATCTCCGCTGCCGTCTCGCGCACGCGGCGCAGCAGCCGTCGCGCCGCCGGCAGCACCTCGAGCATGCCCATGATGGCAAGTTCGCGGATCGGCAGCAGGCTTTGCAGCCCCTCCGCCGCCATCTGCTCGCCGCCGATGCCGGCGAAGCGCGCAATGCCGCCTGTGCGCTCTCGCAGGGCGCGCATCAGGCTGGCGCCGATCAGATCGCCCGAAGGTTCGCCGGCAATGACGAAGAAAAGCGGTGACCCCTTCAAGATCCGGTTCCGCGGCCGAGCACGAACAGGCCGTTGGCGTCCGCGAGGGCTACGACCCGATCCTGGTCGACAATCAAGCTTGATCCTGCTTGGATCGCGATGCCGCGCAGCCCGGCCTCATGGGCAAGTTCGATCGTGCGCGGGCCGATCGTCGGCAGATCGGCGCGGCGCTCCTGACCGGGCTTTTTCGCCTTGATCAGCACGCCGCCGGGACCCGGCCGGCGCAACGCGCCGCAGCGACGGATAAGCTCGTCCGTGCCTTCGATCGCTTCGACGCCCAGCACCAGTCCCTGTTGGACAATTGCGGCCTGGCCGATATCGAGTGTTCCCAGGGTGTGGACGATGTGAAAGCCGTGAGCGAGATCGCTCTCAGCTTGTTGGTCGGGCCGGTGGCGGCCATAGGGCCCCTCGCCCGCCACGGCATCCGTGAGCAGCGTGTCCACTCCGACGAGCGTGAAGCCTTCCGCTTCCAGCTCCTTGATCACGGCCGACAGCAGCCCGTCATCGCCAAGGGCGCGCAGCCCCACCCGGGCAAAGAACTTCGCGGCGCGCCAGTCGGGTCGCATGGCCGAGAGCGACGGACGGCGAAGACCGCCGACCAGCACGATCTCACCGACGCCGGCTTCCCTGAGGTTCCGGAAATTCGTGCCGGCAGCGCCGAGCCGCGTCCAGATGTGGTCGATGCCGTCGAGGATCGAAGGGTCGGTCTCCCCTTCGAAAGCCAGGACGAAGCAGTCCCTGCCCGTCCTTCTGCACAGCTCGATCACTTTGCCCGGCAGCGCCCCGCTACCGGCAACGATGCCGAGCTTAGCCGGCATGGCCGTTTTCAGGTTGCACGATCCGGCGCGTCGAATCGGCCCGGATGAAGGCGACGATTTCCATCGCGGGGGCGATATCGGCATAGCGCTCGGCGACGAGATCGACCCGTTCGGTGAAGGTGCCGTCCTCACCGAACAACACCTTGTAAACTTGGCGCATGCTCTGCAGGTCGCTCGCGGGGAAGCCCCGGCGCTGCATGCCGCGCAGATTGAGCCCGTTGAGCCTGGCGCGATCACCCATGACCGTGCCATAAGGAATCACATCGTGCTCGACGCCGGTTACGCCGCCAATCATGGCGCTCTGGCCGATGCGGCAAAATTGATGCACAGCCGACAGCCCGCCGAGGAATGCGCAGTCGCCTACGGTGACATGGCCGGCGAGCGTCGCATTATTGGCCATGACCACGTCATCGCCGACATGGCAATCGTGGGCGACGTGGCTGCCGAGCATAAACAGGTTGCGATCGCCGATCCGGGTCAGCATGCCCCCGCCTTCGGTGCCGGTATTGATGCTGACGCTCTCGCGGATGACGTTGTCGGCACCGATCTCCAGGCGCGACGGCTCGCCCTTGTATTTCTTGTCCTGCGGCTCAAGGCCGATGGAGGCGAAGGGGAAGATCCGCGTGCGAGGTCCGATCTCGGTGAAGCCGCCGACAACGACATGGGAGATCAGGACGACGCCTTCGGCGAGCCTGGCCTTCGGGCCGATATGACAGTAGGGGCCGACGGTGACGTCTCCGGCAAGTTCGGCACCTGCCTCGACGATCGCCGTCGGGTGAATTTGGGACATGAATATCGCCTAGTTCAAATCGGCGATCATGGCGGTGTAGACCGCTTCGGCGACAAGCACGCCATTGACCTTGGCCTCGCCGGCGAAGCGCCAGACATTGGCTCGATGGCGCTGCTTCTTGACATGGATGCGCAGCTGATCGCCCGGCACCACCGGCTTGCGGAAGCGTGCTTCCTCGATGCTCATGAAATAGACCGTGCGCCCTTCCCGCGCGATACCGAGCGAATAGACGACCAGGCAAGCGGCAGCCTGCGCCATCGCCTCGACGATCAGCACGCCCGGCATGATCGGCCCGGTCGGCGGTGGGAAATGCCCCTGGAAATAGGGTTCGTTGATCGAGACGTTCTTGATCGCGACGGCGCTTTCATGCGGCACGATCTCGACCAGCTTGTCGATCATCAGGAAGGGGTAGCGGTGCGGAATGCAGTCCATGATCTTATGGATGTCGAGATCCGGTAGCACCGCCTGCTGTTCTGCCGACTCCATCGCCCTATTTTTCCTTCCTCTTTGCCATGCGGTCGAGGATAGCCGTCTGCCGATGCCATTGCCCTCTAGGCACGGCGGGTATGCCGGCAACGATAGCGCCCCGAGGCACGTCGCGCATGACGCCGCTCTTCGCCGCGACCTGCGCGCCTGCCCCGATCGTCAAATGCCCCGCCAAGCCCGATTGGCCGCCGGTCGACACGAAATCCTCGAGCTTCGTGCTGCCCGAAATACCGGTCTGCGAGACCAAGATGCAGCCGCGTCCGATTGTGACGTTGTGACCGATCTGCACCAGATTATCAATCCAGGTCCCCGAACCGATCACGGTATCGGGGCCTGCGCCCCGGTCGATCGTGCTGTTGGCACCGATTTCGACATCGTCTCCGACGATGACGCGGCCCAGTTGGGGAACTTTGACATGGCCGTGCGGATCCGGCGCGAAACCGAAACCGTCCTGGCCGATGCGGACGCCGGGATAGAGGGTGACCCGATCGCCGATCAGCGCATGGCTGATCGTGACGTTGGCGCCCACGATGCAGTCTCGTCCGATCACCACGCCGGCATCGATGACGCTGTTGGCGCCGATCCGCGTTCCCGCTCCGATCTCGGCGCCGGCCTCGATCACAACATGATGGCCGATCGAGGCGCCGGCACCAATGGCAGCACTTGGATCGATCACGGCCGTAGACGCTATCCCGGCGGCGTGCGGCGCTTTCGGATAGAAGGCAGCGGCTGCCTTGGCATAGGCGAGATAGGGATTGCGTGCGATCAGCAGAGTCATTCCCCCCGGCGCGCGCTCGACCATGTTGGCGGCGACGAAGACGGCGCCGGCCTTGGATTGCGCGAGCGCCTCCAGATACCGGGCGTTATGGAGCGTGGTCAAATGGGCCGGCCCCGCCGTTTCCAGCGGGGCAACATCGGTCAGACGAAGTTCGCGATCCGCGGCACCGCCGATTTCCGCTTCGGTCAGCGCCGCGATTTCAGCGACCGTGAACGGCCCTGCCACCCGGAAGAACCGGGGATCGGCCATCGCTTATTTCTTCTTGGGTGTGTTCTGCGCGGTCGGCGCAGGAGCTGTCGGAACGGCTTGACCGTCGGCCGGCTTGCCGAGAACCAGCTTCACCTCCGGCATCTTCTGGTCGAGGCGCTTCAGCACTTCGGCGCTGGCGTCATAGACCGGATCGAAGATCAGCAGCACGTTGGTCTGCAGCACCAGATTGCTGTGATGCTCCTCGGCCACGTCGCGGACGATCTCGAGCAGCGCGCCCTTGACCTTGTTGAGCGAATCCTGCGCTCCTTGCTCCAGCGACTGCCGCTTGAGCTGAGTTTCCTTCTGAGCCTCGGCAAAGCGCTTTTCGAAAGCGTGACGCTTTTCCTCGAAAGCATCGGCACTCATCGTGCCCTGCTCCTTGGTCAGCTCCTGCTTGGTCGACTGCAGATCATCCTCGGTCTTGGCCAGCTCCTTCTGGAATGCTCCCTTTTGGGCATCGAGCTGAGCCTGCAGGCCTTTCATGGCCTTCGACTGGCCGAGCACGCCGTCGGCGTTGACGACCATGATCTGCGGCGCCGGAACCGGGCCGGCGGGCTTGGCCGCAGCGGTCGGCGGGGGCAGCGTGACCGGCGCTCCGGCCGGGGCCGCAGGGGCCTGCGCCCAGGCTGCGGTACCAAGGAAGGATGATGCGACGGCGGCGACCGCGATCGCAGAAAGCTGGCGTGCTCGAAACATTTAGAACCTCGTACCGAAATTGACGCGCACGACCTCGGTCTGATCGCCTTGCTGCTTGATGATGGGGACGCCGAAATCGATCTTCACCGGACCGACCGGCGATTTCCACGAAACACCGAAGCCCGATGAAAGTCGCAGGCCGTGGCTGTCGAGCAGCGACGGCCCCGACTGATCGATGCCGAACAGCGTGCCGGCATCGGTGAAGAACCGGCCGGAGACGCCGAGCTCCGCGGGCAGGCCGAGCGGCACCGACAGCGTAAGAGAATTAGTGATATAGCGGTTGCCGCCCAGGCTGTCGTCGGTCGTGCTGTCGCGCGGGCCGATACCGGCCGTCGCAAAGCCGCGCAGATTGTCGCCGCCGACGAAGAAGCGATCGCCGATCGGCACACCCTCGCCGAGGCCAGTGACATCGCCGACTTCGGTGACGTTGCCGATCACCCATTTCGGCGCGATCTGGTAGTAAGCGCCGCCCGTGGCGATCGTCTTGATGTAGCGCACCGTACCACCGAGGCCGGCGACCGATTCGTCGAGCTGCAGGAAATAGCCGCCGGTCGGATCGATCTTATTGTCGCGCTGATCCCAGACGATCGTGTTGCCGACGGCGGATTCCGTACGCGAGCCCGCGTCCTCTCGAATGAACAGGGAAGCGGTGCTTGCGAGGTTGGTCAGCCGGCTCTGCTGCACGCGGTAACGAACCGTATCGCGCAGATCTTCGTAGACATCGAAGCCGAGGCGGACATCGGCGCCGAGCTGATAGAGATTATAGTCCTGGATACGCTGCTGATCGTTCTCGGTCTGATAGATGTCGAAGCCGGCGGCCAACGGCTTGTCGAGGAAGCGCGGGTCGGTGAAGCTGAATTGCAGCAGCTGGATGAATTCCGACAGCGTGCCGCTCAGCCGCAGATCCTCGCCGGTGCCGAGCAGATTCGATTGGCTGATGGTAGCGTTGACGAGCAAGCCTTCCGTCGTCGAGAAGCCGGTGCCGACGCTGAGCTGGCCGGTCGATTGCTCTTCGACGTTGACGTTGATCACGGTCTTGTCCGGCGCGCTGCCCGGAACATTGGTAACCTCGACCTTCTTGAAGAAGCCGAGATTCTTCAGGTTCTGCTCGGAGCGCTTCACCTTCGAGGTGTTGAAAGCGTCACCCTCGGCGATGGTGAATTCGCGGCGGATAACCTTGTCGAGCGTGGCGACATTGCCGGCGATATCGATCCGCTCGACATAGACGCGCGGACCCTCGGCGATGTCGTAGGTCAGATCGATCGTCCGCGCGTCCTTGTTGCGCGTGATCAGGGGACGGACATCGACGAAAGCGTAACCGCGGTCGCCAACGGCGTTGGTCAGCGCCGTGACCGAGGTTTCGACCAAATCGGCATTGTACCAATCGCCTTCCTTGGTCTTGAGCAGCGGCATCAGATCCTCGGCCTTGAGGTTCTTGAGGCCGACATTCACCCCGACATGGCCGATATGGTACCGCTCACCCTCTTCGAGCGCGAAGGTGATGATGAAGCCGGTACGGTCGGGGGTCAGCTCCGCCACCGCCGAGACCACCCGGAAATCGGCGTAGCCGTTGGCCAAATAGAACTTCCGAAGCAACTCGCGGTCGTAGGTGAGCCGGTCGGGATCGTACGTGTCATCCGTCGAGAAGAAACGGTACCAGCGCGATTCCTTGGTCGAGACGATGGCGAGCAGATCGTCGTTCGAGAACAGCTTGTTGCCGGTAAAATTGATGCTGCGGATGCTGGTCAGCTTACCTTCGTTGATCTCGAACACGAGATCGACGCGGTTCTGCGGCAGCTGGATGACCTTGGGCTCGACCGTGGCGGCGAAGCGACCGCTATGGCGGTAGAGGTCGAGGATGCGCTTCACGTCGGCCTGGACCTTGGTGCGCGTATAGACGGAACGCGGCTTCAGCTGCACTTCGTCGTTCAGCGACTTGTCGTCGAACCTGTCGTTGCCCTCATAAGCCACGCGGTTGATGATCGGGTTCTCGACCACGCGGATGATCAGCGCATCGCCCTGCCGCTGCAAATTGACGTCGGCGAACAGCCCGGTCGCGAACAACGCCTTCAGCGATTTGTCGAGCTTCTCGTTGTTGAACTCGTCACCCGGCGAGACGGTCAGATAGGAGCGGACCGTATCGGGCTCGATACGCTCGGCCCCCTCGATCCGGATTTCGTTGATGGTGCCGCCCGCCTGCACCTGCGCCAGCTGGTCGGCGTTGGCCCAAGCATCTCCAGCCCCCGGCACCGCCAACATAAGAGCGACGGCGGCCGAGCCGCCACGCAATAAAAACTCCAAAGCTGGCCGCAAAATGCCCCCCGCCGATACGCGATGCCGTTAGGTGACTAGACCTTCGAAAATGGCCACACGTGGAATTGCACCAGATCATTCCACGTGGCGAAGACCATGAGCGTGAGGACAAGGGCCAAGCCAAGCCGGAAACCGACCTCCTGAGCCCGTTGCCCCAGGGGCCGCCCGCGCAACGCCTCTGCGGCATAGAACAGCAAATGCCCACCGTCAAGGACCGGGATGGGAAACAGGTTGACCAATCCTAGATTTACCGACAGAAGCGCCATAAAAGAGAGGAGCGACACAACGCCACTCTGCGCCACCTTGCGCGACAAATCGGCGATGCCGAGCGGTCCATGCAGCCCATCCGCCGGTCGTGCGCCCGTGATCATCTGCATCAGGCCGGTCAGCGTATCGGACGCGATCCCCCAGGTCTCGCGCCCGGCTTCGACCACGGCGGTAAATGGATCGCGGCGTTCGAAGCTGATGCTGTCGGCCGCGGGCGAGACGCCGAGCAGCGGTACCTTGGTCTTGTTGCCGAACAGATCGGTGAGCTCGGTTATCTTGGGCGTCACCTGAATATCGAGTTCCTGCCCGGCGCGGCGAATGCCCAGCTCCACGGGAGTCCCCGTATTGAGCTGGATCTGGCGCACCAGATCCTGAAACCGATCGATCGAGGTCCCGTTGACGCGGAAGATCATGTCGCCCTTCTGCAGACCGACGGCCTCGGCGGCGCTGCCTGGCCGGACCTCGCCGATCTCCGACGGGGTCACGGATTGCCCGACGGTGCTGAACAGGCCGGCCAGGACGACGATGGTGAACAGGAAATTGGCGGCGGGCCCTGCGGCGATGATCGCGGCCCGGGCGGGGAGCGGCTTCCAATGGAACGAAACGGCGCGCTCCTCAGGCGTCATCGTCGCCAGCTGCTCGCCCGGCATCGAGGCGGCATCGGCATCACCGTACATCTTGACATAGCCGCCGAACGGGATCGCGGACAGTTTCCAGCGCGTACCGTTGCGATCGAACCGGCCGATGAGCTCGGGACCGAAGCCGACGGAAAAAGTCTCCACTCGGACACCGCACCAGCGCGCCACCAGATAGTGACCCAGCTCGTGCACGAAGACGAGAACCGTGAGCACGATCAGGAACGGCACCACAGTCTCGACAGTCCCGGTGAGATAGCTCATCGGCTCAATTTCCCTCTTTGCCGGTCAAAGGCCGGCCGCGCCGGCAACACGATGCTGACGGCGAGCGTACCGGAGCGCTGCATCCCGCGCCTGCCGATCGAAGCCATAGACATCGTCCAGCGTATAAATGGGCGCCGCCGGCAGTTCCGCCAGAGTATCCTCGACAATGCTTGCGATTTCGAGAAAGCCGATGCTGCCCTCGAGGAAGGCGCCCACGGCCGTTTCGTTCGCGGCGTTGAGCACGGTCGGTGCCGAGCCGCCCGCCATCAGAGCGTCGCGCGCCAGCCGCAGCGCCGGAAACCGCACGGGATCGGGCGCTTCGAAGGTGAGTTGCGCGATGGCGGCCAGGTCGAGGCGCGGGCTGGGTGCTGTCATTCGCGCCGGCCAGGCGAGCGTGAAGGCGATCGGCGTGCGCATGTCGGGCGAGCCCAGCTGCGCCAGCACCGAGCCGTCGATATAGGCGACCAGGCTGTGGATCACCGATTGCGGATGGATGACGATCTCGATCTTCTCCGCCGGGAGGTCGAAGAGATGCTTGGCTTCGATCAGCTCGAGCCCCTTGTTCATCATCGTGGCGCTATCGACCGAGATCTTGGCACCCATGCTCCAGTTCGGGTGCTTCACGGCCTGTGCCGGCGTCATCGCCACCATCTGATGCCGCTCGAGCGACCGAAACGGACCGCCCGAGCAGGTCAGGATGATCCGCTCGACCGCCTCGATCCGGTCGAAGTCGAAAACCTGGAAGATGGCATTGTGCTCGCTGTCGACCGGCAGCAGCGTGGCGCCGCAGCGCTTCACCTCCGCGGTCACCAGCTCGCCGGCGCAGACCAGCGCCTCCTTGTTGGCCAACGCCACGATCGTGCCGCGCCGGATCGCGGCCAAGGTCGGCGCCAGGCCAGCGGCGCCGACGATCGCGGCCATGACCCAGTCCGACGGTCGGCTTGCCGCTTCGATCACCGCTTCAGGACCGGCCGCAACCTCGATGCCGCTGCCGGCTAGAGCTTCCTTGAGCGCGCCATATTGCTTGGGGTCGCCGATCGCGACGAAACGGGCCTTCACCGCGCGCGCCTGCTCCGCGAGTTTCTCCCAGCGGGACTGAGCGGTCAGCGCCGCAACCTCGTAAGCGTCGGGATTGCGCAGAATCAGATCGAGCGTGCTGCAGCCGACCGAGCCGGTCGATCCAAGAATCGTGACCGACCGCCGGGTTGCCGCGCCGCTCATGCTTGATGCCATTTCAAAACATTTCCGCCCGTGACGATGTGAATAAGAACCGTGACGACCACGACCGCCAGCATCCCATCCAGACGATCGAGCAAGCCGCCATGTCCGGGGATGAGGCTGCTCGAATCCTTGACGCCGAACCGCCGCTTGGCGAGGCTCTCAGCGATATCGCCTATCTGCTCGACAACCGCAAGCCCGCCGCTCAGTGCGATGATCATCCAAAGGTCGATTCCCGGCAGCATCATTCCCGCCGCGAGGCCGGTCAGCAGTGCGCCGCCGATGCCGCCGATGAGGCCGCTCCAGGTCTTGTTGGGGCTGATCCTCGGCACCAGTTTCGGGCCGCCGACGCTCTTGCCGACGACATAGGCGCAGATATCGGTCGCCCAGACGAGCGTCAGCAGCCAGACAGTCAGCGGCAAGCCGAGGTTCCGATCGTCGCGCAGCCAAAGGAAGCCGATCGAGGGGGCGACGATCCAGGCGATGCCGAGAGCGGTCCAGACCGGCGTGCGGTCGCGCCCGCGGCCCAACGCCCATTGCAGCAGGATGCCGGCAAGAGCCACGAGCATGGCAACCTCGCTACCGGCGAAATGGCTGGCCAGGACGGAAGCTGAGCCGATGGCGATGAAGAGGATGCAATCAGCCTGGCTCGCGAGCCTGCCGACCAGCCTGCCCCACTCCCAAACCATCAGTCCGGCCGCCAGTGCCACCAGCAGAGCCATCCAGAGTCCGCCCAGCCAGACGGCCGCGAGCGCGAGCGGAATCATGACCAGCGCCGAAGCCAGGCGCGGCCCGAACCCGCCCTTAGCGCGAGGTGCCGGCGGACGCGCCGAACCGGCGTTCTCTGCCATGAAACTCCTGAATCGCTGCAGCGAGATCATCTCGCGAAAAATCCGGCCAAAGCCGGTCGATGAATACCAGCTCGGAATAAGCGCATTGCCAGAGCAGGAAATTGCTGATGCGCTTCTCGCCGCTGGTGCGGATGACCAGATCCGGATCGGGCAGATCGGCGGTGAACAGGCACGAGGCGAGCGCCTCCTCGCCGATCGAAGCGGGATCGATCTCGCCGCGCTGGACCTTTTCGGCCAGCCTGCGTGCCGCCGTCGCGATCTCGTCGCGGCCGCCATAGCTCAACGCGATCGTGAAGTTGCAACGCGTATTCTCGGCGGTGACCCGCTCGGCATTCTCGATCAGCGCCACGATGTCGGGAGCGAGGCGCGAGCGCTGGCCGATGACGCGCAGCCGGACGTTCTGGCGGTGCAGTTCGGCGAGTTCGCCCCTGAGATAGAGCCGCATGATGCCCATGAGGTCGCGCACCTCGCTCTCGGGCCGCCGCCAATTCTCCGAGGAGAAGCCGTAGAGCGTGAGATAGGTGACGCCGAGCTCGATGGCCGACCGCAGGGTACGCCTGACCGCTTCGACGCCGCGGCGATGGCCGGCGACGCGCGGCAGGCCGCGGGCCTGCGCCCAACGTCCATTGCCATCCATAATGATGGCAATATGGGCCGGCGGGTCCGGTGCCACCGGCAGCTGGGAAAGCCCTTCCATCCGGGTCAGACCTGCAGGATCTCTTTGTCCTTCTGGGCGAAGGCGTCGTCGATCTTCTTGATCGTCTCGTCGGTCATGGCTTGGATCTCGGCCTGGAAGCGGCGATGCTCGTCTTGCGAGATCTCGCCGTCCTTTTCGGACTTTTTCAAGGCATCGATACCGTCGCGGCGGACATTGCGGGCGGAAATGCGCGCCTGCTCGGTATATTTGGCCGCGACCTTGACCAGCTCTCGCCGGCGCTCCTCGTTCAGGTCGGGAATCGGCACGCGCACGGTCTGGCCGTCGCTCTGCGGATTGAGGCCGAGACCACCGTCGCGGATCGCCTTCTCGACCGGCTTTACCAGCGCGCGATCCCACACCTGGACGATCAGCATGCGCGGCTCGGGCGCATTGACGGTGCCACACTGAGCGAGCGGCACCGTGCTGCCATAGGCTTCGACCATGATCTGGTCGAGCAGGGTCGTCGAAGCACGCCCCGTACGCAGGCCGGCGAACTCCTTGCGCAGGGCTTCCACAGCGCCGTCCATCCGGCGGCGCAAATCTTTCATCAACGCGTCAGCCACGATCGCCCTCTGATTCCGTAATGATCGTATACAGGCCCCGCCCCATTACCACATCTGCGAATCCGCCGGGCTTGAAAAGCGAGAACACGAGAATAGGAATGTTGTTCTCCCGTGCCAAGGAAATCGCCGATGCGTCCATGACCTTGAGATCGCGCGCGAGAACATCGAGATATTCCAGCCGCTCATAGCGCACGGCATCGGGCACGAGCTTGGGATCGGCGCTGTAGACGCCGTCGACCTTGGTCGCCTTCAGCAGCGCGTCGCAATTCATTTCCGAGGCGCGCAAAGCCGCGGCCGTGTCGGTCGTGAAGAACGGATTGCCGGTGCCGGCGGCAAAGATCACCACCCGCCCCTTCTCCATATGCCGAAGCGCCCGGCGGCGGATATAGGGCTCGCACACGGACTGCATCGAGATGGCCGACTGCACGCGGGTCATGATGCCCGCCCGTTCGAGCGCCGACTGCATCGCCAACGAGTTAATGACCGTGGCCATCATGCCCATATAGTCGGCCGTCGCGCGCTCCATGCCGGCGGCGGCCCCGGAGACGCCGCGGAAGATGTTGCCGCCGCCGATAACCATCGAGACCTGAACGCCCAGATCGAGCACCGACTTCACCTCTTCGGCGATTCGGTCGACGATGACGGAGTCGAGCCCGAACTCCCGGTCGCCCATCAGCGCTTCGCCGGAGAGCTTCAGCAGGACACGACGATAGGCGGGTTGCAGCGACATCGGTCGGCGGTGGCCTTTCTCGACCAGTTCACGCGTCAAGGTGATACTGCGCCGCCCGTAAAACCGGAAGTCCTTCTCTCACCCGGAGCGAAATGGATCCTCGCTCCGGGTGGAAAAAACGGCCCTGATCAGCCCTTGGCTGCCGCGGCAACTTCCGCCGCGAAGTCGTTCGTGGCCTTGTCGATGCCTTCGCCGAGCGCAAACCGCTCGAATCCGACCAGCTTGATCGGCTGGCCCGCGGTCTTGGCGGCGGCTTCGACGACCTTGGCGATCTTGGTCTCGCCATCGATGACGTAGACCTGCTCCAGCAGGACCACTTCCTCGTAGTACTTCCGGATCCGGCCTTCGACCATCTTGTCGATGATGTTCTCGGCCTTGCCCGAGGCGCGCGCCTGTTCCTTGAGCACGTCGCGCTCGCGGTCGAGCGCGGCCGGGTCAACCGACGACACGTCGAGGAACAGCGGCGATGCGGCCGCGACATGCATCGCGAGCTGCTTGCCGAGCGCCGCCAGCGCCGCCGCATCGGCCGTCGATTCGAGCGCGATCAGCACGCCGATCTTGCCCAGGCCCGGCTTCAACGCGTTGTGGACATAACCCACGACGAGGCCGTTCGGCACTTCCAGCCGGCGCGCGCGGCGCAGGCTCATATTCTCGCCGATGGTCGCGACCAGATTGGTCAGCACCGTCTCGACCGAGCCGCCTTCCGGCGCGTCCACGGTCTTGAGCTTGGCGATATCGTCGCCATGCGTCAGCGCCGCTTTGGTGACGCCGGTCACCACCGACTGGAACTTGTCGTTACGCGCGACGAAATCGGTCTCGCTGTTGACCTCGACGACGGCGCCGACCTTGCCCTGGGTCTCGACGCCGACCAGGCCTTCGGCGGCCACGCGGCCGGCCTTCTTGGCGGCGGCCGAAAGGCCCTTCTTGCGCAGCCAATCGACGGCGCCTTCGAGGTCGCCCTCGGTCTCCGACAGCGCGCGCTTGCAATCCATCATGCCGGCGCCGGTCTTCTCGCGCAGATCCTTGACCAGGGCGGCGGTAATCTCTGGCATGTCAGCCCTCCTTCAATCCCACTGAAAGCAAGCGTCGGTCGCCTGACGACGACCGACGCCTCCCGCTTTTCCTAACGATGGGCCGCGACGATCAGGCGCCGGGCTGCTCCGTCGCCTCAGGCGCAACCTCGGGCTCGCCGCCGAAATCGGACGGCAGCAGCGGCTCGGCCGCGGCGAGTTCTTCCTCGGTCGGCAGCTCCTCGATCTCGGAGACCTCCTCGGCCTCGCCGACATCGACGCCGGACGCCATCAGCTCGGCCTGGATACCCGACAGCACCGCCGCCGAGATCAGGTCGCAATAGGTGTTGATGGCACGCATCGCATCGTCGTTGCCGGGCACCGGGAAGGTGATGCCGTCGGGCGACGAGTTGCTGTCGATGATGGCGATGACCGGGATGTTCAGCTTGTTCGCCTCTTCGATCGCAATCTTTTCCTTGTTGGTGTCGATCACGAACAGCAGGTCCGGCAGGCCGCCCATCTCCTTGATGCCGCCCAGCGCGCGCTCGAGCTTGTCGCGGTCGCGGGTCAGCTCCAGCGTCTCGCGCTTGGTCAGGCCCGAGGACTGGTTCAAGATCTTCTCGTCGAACTCGCGCAGCCGCTTGATCGACAGCGAGATCGTCTTGAAGTTGGTCAGCATGCCGCCGAGCCAGCGGTGATTGACGAAATACTGGCCGCAGCGCCGCGCCGCATCGGCGATCGGCTCCTGCGCCTGCCGCTTGGTGCCGACGAACAGCACGCGGCCGCCGCCGGCGACGGTGTCACGCACCGCCTGCAGCGCCCGCGCCAGCATCGGCACGGTCTGCTCCAGGTCGATGATGTGCACGCCATTGCGCACGCCGAAGAGATAAGGCTGCATCTTCGGGTTCCACCGGCGGGTATGGTGGCCGAAATGCACGCCCGCTTCGAGCAGCTGGCGCATGGAGAAACTGGGAACTGGGGTGTTCATTGCCTTGGTCACCTTTTCCGGTTGAGCCGCCGCGGGAAGTCACCCAAAAGGGCACCGGAGCCAGCACGCGCGAATGCGTGCGGCTATCCCGCGTGAGTTTTCGCGACGATCGCGGAGCGAGGAAATAGTTCCACAGGCGCCGTTTTGCAAGTGAATTGCGGCTGCGGCGGCGCAAGCCGGGTCTGCATCTCAGTCGAGCTTGACGCCCTTCGGCAGTTCGGGAAGGCCGATATGCGGCGGATGACTCACGATCTTTGCGGTCACGTCGCGCTTGCCGGCCTTGGCGAATTCGAGCGTCAGGACGAAATTGTCGCCGGGCGCCAGCTTCTGCCGGATGCCGTGAAGGATGAGATGCGGCCCTTGCGGCTGCAGCACGGTCGGAAAATGCGGATCGAGCGCGATCGACGAAGTCCGCTGCAGCTTCTCGCGCCCCTTGACCTGCTGCGGCGCCAGCATGTCGACCGTGCGCGCGACCGGGCTCGTGGCGCCGACCAGCTGATCGCCCTCGCCGCCGGCGATCGAGAGGGTCATGTAGACGAAGCCGGTATGAGTCTTTTCAGTGCTGATCCGGCACCAGACGCCATCGACCGAAATGCCCGGCACACGCGCCGCCAGCGCTGTGCCGGCGATGCTCAGCCAGAGCCCGATCGCAAATATGCCGAGCCCCAGCCGGCCGAGCCAACGCTCCATCCCCGATCCTATTGCTTATTTTCGCCGGTCACGGAACCGTCACGTATCAGAAATCCCGTAAATCCACTATGCCCGGAATCGCCTTGACCGCCTGACGCATCCCCGCCCCGATCTCGTAAAGGCCGGGAAGATTGACCTCGACCTCGCGGCGCTCGGCGGCCATGACCAAGCGCAGCCGGCCTCCCCGTTTCCGTCCGTCGGTGAGCTTGCCTTCCTGGTCCAGCACCAGCTTGAGCTTTTCGAGCGCCGGCGCTGCGTCGACATAGATCTTGAGGCCGGCCGAACTGGCGGCGGCGGCCTCGTCCAGAAGCTCGACCGTCTGGCCGTTGAGCCGAATGACATCCTCGCCTTCGAGCCGGGCATCGGTGGTGATGAGCAGCGGCTGGCCGCTATCGAGGAGGGTGCGCGATGTCGCGAGGATCTCCGAGAACAGCATGATTTCATAGATGCCGGTGAGATCCGACATCTGCACGAAGCAGAAGCGGTTGCCTTTGGCCGAGGTCCGCTCGCGACGGGCGACGACGATGCCGGCCATCCGCACTCGCCCGGCGACGCCGCGCGCGAGCTGGATGGCGAGCTGGTTCGACGGGATCACGCCGATGCGCTTGAAGGCGGCATGGTAAGGATCGAGCGGGTGGGCCGAGAGATAGAAACCGATCGCCTCGAACTCGGCCTGTAGGCGGTCGATCGCCGGCCATTCCGACTGTTTAGGCAGGTTCGGCTTGGCGAGCGCGGGACCGGCACCGCCAAACAGGCCGATCTGCGAACTCTCGCGCTGCTCGGCCGCGACGGCGGCATGGCGCATGATCAGGTCGGCGGCGGCGAAATTCTGCGCCCGGTTGGGATTGAGGCTGTCGAGCGCTCCCGCCTTGGCCAAATTCTCGAACTGCCGCTTGTTGAATTGCCGCGTATCGAGCCGCTCGGCCAGGTCGAACAGGTCCTTGTACGGACCGTTCTTGTCCCGCTCGGCGACGAGCGCCGCCATTGCCTGGGCGCCGACGCCCTTGACCGCGGCCAGTGCATAGCGGACGGCGGCAGTCTCGCCCGTGCCTTCGACCGTGAACTCGACACCCGACTTGTTCACGTCGGCCGGCAGCAGCCGGATCTCCAGCCGCTGCAGCTCCTGCCGGAACAGATTGAGCTTGTCGGTATTGCCGGCGTCGAGGCTCATCAGCGCGGCCAGGAACTCAACCGTGTAATTGGCCTTGAGATAGGCCGTCTGATAGGCGATCAGCGCGTAAGGCGCCGAATGGCCTTTGTTGAAGCCGTAACCCGAGAATTTCGCCATCTTGTCGAAGATGCGCTCGGCCACGTCCTTGGGCACGCCGCGCTCGACCGCGCCGTCCTCGAACACCTTGCGCTGGGTGTCCATCTCGGCCTTGATCTTCTTGCCCATGGCGCGGCGCAGCAGATCGGCGCCGCCGAGCGAATAGCCCGCCAGCACTTGGGCGATCTGCATGACCTGCTCCTGATAGGTCATGACGCCGTAAGTGCCTTCGAGGATGCTCTGGATCGCCGGATGCATATAGTCCGGCTCCTGCAGGCCGTGCTTGCAGGCGATATATTCGGGAATGGAATCCATCGGGCCCGGGCGGTTGAGCGCGTTGGCCGCGATCAGATCCTCGAACCGGTTCGGCTTCAGGCGGCGCAGCAGATCGCGGCCGCCAGCACCTTCGAACTGGAACACGCCGACCGCCTCGCCGCGGGCCAGCATCTCGAAGGTGGGCGTGTCGTCGAGCGGTATGTCCTCGATTCGAAACTCGATGCCGCGCTTGCGCACGAGCCGAACCGCGCGGTCGATCACGGTCAGGGTCTTAAGGCCGAGAAAGTCGAATTTGACGAGGCCGGCATCCTCGACATATTTCATGTTGAACTGGGTCGCCGGCATGTCGGACCGCGGATCGCGATAGAGCGCCACCAGCTGATCCAGCGGCCGGTCGCCGATGACGACGCCGGCGGCATGGGTCGAGGCGTGGCGGTAGAGCCCTTCGAGCTTCATGGCGAGCGCCATCAGCCGCCCCACCGTCTCGTCCTCGTCGCGCAGCTTGCGCAGCTGCTCGTCGCCGTCGATCGCCTGCTGCAGCGTCACCGGGTTGGCCGGGTTGTTCGGCACCAGCTTGCAGATCTTGTCGACCTGACCGTAGGGCAGCTCCAGCACGCGGCCGACATCGCGCAGCACCGCGCGCGCCTGCAGCTTACCGAAGGTGATGATCTGGGCGACCCGGTCGCGGCCATATTTCCGCTGCACGTAGCGGATCACCTCTTCGCGCCGGTCCTGGCAGAAATCGATATCGAAGTCCGGCATCGAGACGCGTTCGGGATTGAGGAAGCGTTCGAAGAACAGGCCGAAGCGCAAAGGGTCCAGATCGGTGATGGTGAGCGCCCAGGCGCAGACCGAGCCGGCGCCCGACCCTCGCCCCGGCCCGACCGGAATGCCCTGCTGCTTCGCCCATTGGATGAAGTCGGCGACGATCAGGAAGTAGCCGGGATAGCCCATGCGGTCGATGACCGAGAGCTCGTAATCGAGCTGGTCGCGATAGCGCTTCTCCTCGGCCGCCCGATCCTTGCCGGGCTCGAGCAGCGGGATGACTTCCTTCTCGAGGCGCCGGTCGAGGCCGCTATGGGCCATTTCGCGCAGAAGCTCGACTTCGCTCCGCCCGCTTTCGTCGGTGAAACGCGGCAGGATCGGCTTGCGCTTCTTCAGCACGAAGGCGCAGCGCCGCGCGATGACCAGCGTGTTGTCGCAAGCTTCCGGCAGATCGGCGAACAGTGTCCGCATCTCGGCCGCCGATTTGAAATAATGCTCGCCGGTCAGTCGCCGCCGCTGCTGGACATTGACCGTGGTGCCCTCGGCGATGCAGAGCAGCGCGTCGTGGGCCTCGTAGAATTCCGCCTCGGCGAAGAAGGCGTTGTTGGTCGCGACCAGGGGCAGATCATGCTTGTAGGCGAGATCGATGAGCGCCGCCTCGATGCGCTCCTCCTCTTCCATGCCGTGCCGCTGCAGCTCGACATAGAGCCGCGCCGGGAAGAGCTCCTTGAGCTCCAGCAACGTCTTCTCGGCAGCTTGCGGCTGGTTGGCGCGCAACAAGCGGCCGATCGGCCCCTCGGGGCCGCCGGTCAGGCACAAGAGGCCCGCGGCGCAATCGTCGAGTCGGGCGAGCGGGATTTGCGGCGCTTCATCGTCGGCCGTTTCCATGTAGGAACGCGACACCAGCTCGACGAGGTTGAAATACCCCTCCTCGCTCTGAGCCAGGAACACCAGCGGCTCCGGCGGCCGGGCGCCGATCTGGTTGCGGCCGATGCCGTTGCGCTCGATCTCCGGTGCCCGGATGCCGAGCTCGCAGCCGATAATGGGTTGGATGCCGTCGCCGGCGCAGACGACCGAGAATTCGAGCGCGCCGAAGAGATTTCCCGTGTCGGTGACGGCGACCGCGGGCATCTCGTGGCGCTTGCACAGATAGGGCAGCTCTTTGAGCTTGATCGCGCCGGCCGACAGCGAATAGGCCGAATGCAGGCGCAGATGGATGAAATCGGCCGGCGCCATCAGCTCACACTCCGCGACGTTCGACCAGAAACCCCTCTTCGAGCACCAGCATACGGTCCATCCGCTGGGCAAGGTCGAGATTATGTGTGGCAATGAGCGCGGCTAGACCGGCCTTGCGTACGATCTCGATGAGAATGTCCATCACGCTTTCGGCCGAATGAATGTCGAGATTGCCCGTCGGCTCGTCGCCCAGCAGCACTTGCGGCGCGTTGGCGAGCGCCCGCATCAGCGCCACGCGCTGCTGTTCGCCGCCGGAGAGCCGCGCCGGCCGATGGCTTTCCCGCTTGCGCAAGCCCACCATGTCGAGCAGTTCGCCCGCCCGTTCCCGGGCGACACGCCGAGGGACGCCGGCGATCATCTGCGGCAGCACGATATTTTCGATCGCCGAGAATTCCGGCAGCAGATGGTGGAACTGATAGACGAAGCCGATCGTCGAGCGCCGCAGCGCGGTGCGGGCATCATCGCCCATCCGTCCGCAATCCTTGCCGTTGACCCGCACCGTGCCGCCGTCCGGCCGCTCGAGCAGGCCGGCGACGTGGAGCAGCGTCGATTTGCCGGCGCCCGACGGCCCGACCAGCGCCACCAGTTCGCCCGGCTGCAGCGTGACCGAGGCGCCCCGCAGCACAGGCAACGGCGCCCCCGCTTGCTTGTAGGTGCGTTCGACCCCGATCAACTCCAGCGCCGGCACGTCACTCATAGCGGAGCGCCTCGACGGGATCGAGCCGGGCCGCCCGCCAGGCGGGATAAATAGTGGCGAGGAAGCTCAGCGCGAAGGACATGCCGACCACGGCCGAGACCTCGCCGACATCGGTCTTGGCCGGAAGCTGACTGAGGAAATAGATCTCGGAATTGAACAGATCCGTCCCGGTGAATTGCTGGAGGAATTGGCGGATCGATTCGATATTCTCGGCGAAGGCCAAGCCCAAACCTAGCCCCAGCAAGGTCCCGACGATGCCGATACTGGCGCCGGTCAGGAAGAAGATGCGCATGATCATGCCGCGCGTCGCCCCCATGGTGCGCATCACCGCGATGTCGCGGCCCTTGGATCCCACCAGCATGATCATGCTCGAGACGACGTTGAAGGCTGCGACGATGATGATCATGGTTAGAATCAGGAACATCACGTTGCGCTCGGTGAGCACCGCGTTGAGGAAGGGCGAGGAGCCGCTCTGCCAATCATAGAGTCGGGCGTGAGGCCCTGCGGCCGTGGTAACGCTGCCCCGATAGCGCCAGACCTGCTCGGGATCGTCGACGAACACTTGGATGGCGGTAACGGCACTGGGCACGTTGAAGAAGAGCTGGGCCGCGCCGAGGCTCATGAAGCCGAAACCGGCATCATATTGCGTACCGGTCGTGAAGATGCCGACCAGCTTATAAGCCTTGACCCGAGGCACGGTGCCGAAGGCAGTGACGTTGCCTTGCGGGGAGAGCAGGCTCACCGTGTCGCCGAGCCTGACGCCGAGCGTCGCCGCCAGCCGGCCGCCCAGCATGACCGAATTTTCGTCGAGGGCGTCGATCGAACCGGCCGCGATGCCCTTCTGGATCTCGGTCTGACGCTTCAGGTCGTCGGTGCTGACGCCGCGCATCTGGACCGCCGACCATTTGTTCCCGGCCGACGCCACGACCTGGCCTTCGACCATCGGCGTCACCTCGATAACGCCCGGGATAGCGCGCAACGCCTTGGTGATGTCGCCGTAATCGCCGAGGGAGCCTTCCCGCGCATAAACGGTCAGGTCGCCGTTGAAGCCCAATATCTGCTTCAGGAACTCGGCCCGGAAGCCGTTCATTACCGACATCACCACGATGAGCGTGCCGACGCCGAGCATGATGCCGAGCAGTGAAAAGGCGGCGATGACGGAAACGAAGCCTTCTTCGCGCCGAGCCCGCAGATAGCGGAACGCCACCAGCCTCTCGAAGGGGCCGAACGCCATCAGGCGAAGTCCGCGCGAGGACGGGTGTGCGGGATGGATCTCGTGAGTTGGAGGGTCTGGCCGTACATCGATCGGGAAAGTCGCTGGCTGCTCGAAGTGGGGGGACTGTATGCAAAGCCCCCTGCTCTGTCTATGAGCGGGAGGGCGGTTGAGCTGATTGGGCACAGCCGGCTCCGCCGGGCAGGCTGAAGATGCGGGTTGCGCTCGATTTCCACTTGGCAGCGATGCGAACTGGCGGGTTCAGGACTCCCGACCAACGGGACGAAATGAGGGCCGTCCTATCATCGGTCTATAACGCTTGCCGAGTCGCACCGTCGAATTAACGGACGGAGCCGGTTCTGCGCTCCCCAGGGACCACTCCAAGCTGTGTGCAGTGCAGCATGGGCCGGCCGTCCGGTCGGCAGTACTCGCTTCTTCGCGGGTCGCGCGGTCGACAGGAAAGTTCCGGTCGGTCGCCTCTTATTTTCCGTTGCTAGCCATGCCAATCACGCATGCGTGATTCGGGGTTGACTCTAAACGTCTGAGTTGTGACGGCTCTCCTCCACTAGGGGCGTAAGTGGCTATATTTTAGGCATGAAAATCCGATCATAAGCCACCGGAAACAGGAATGTTACGTTCGGATCACCCCACGCGAACGATTGAGAAAAACGCCCTACGGATTCTTTGCAAACACGTAAAAATTTGAGTGACAAGCACTGCACAAGGATCGTACAGTGTTAGCGCAAAAAGAGGGCAGGCCCACGTGGTCATGGTCCCAAGTTTAGGGAGGAAACGCAGGTCGCAATCTGGCTAAACGTGGTTCGCCGCGACAATAAAAACCGCCAGCCTTGCGCTGCAAACATGGCAAGAACCCTCCAGGGGTCTTGCCATTTTTTTTGACTTCACAAGTAATCGCGCCCCGTTACCAATGCTTTTTCCTGCTCTTGGCAATAGGAAATAAGTCGTATTGCAATTTTTGATCGGCGTTGTTTTTTGCTATCGCTTAATAGAAAAAATCAATCGTCGTTTTTATGCAATCGAGTTGACGTGCGAGGAAATCGGCGACGAACCTGTCCGAACTAGAAGCAGCCACGCTAAAAAAGGGCGGGTTGCCAAATCGGAGGGTGAAAGAAAATGACAACCACAAACCGTCGACAGATCTTAGGCGGGCTCGCTCTTGGTGCCGCTGGTCTTGTCGCTGCAAAGGCGGGAAACGCTGCCGCAGGTGAATCGGCGCACGCATCTGGTCACGATGTTTCTCCGGCAGCACCGGGACAAGGCGAGGCTGTCGTTCCGCACCATAAGGAAGAGCCGATCGAGTTCAAATATTCGCTCGATCAAGGCCATGCCAAGATTACTTCCGGCGGTTGGGCGCGTGAGGCGACGGTCAATCAGCTCAAGATTTCCACCGGTATCGCCGGTGTGCATATGTACTTGAATCCCGGCGCGTCGCGCGAACTGCACTGGCACGCGATCGCGGCGGAATGGGCCTATGTGCTGGACGGCCATTGCCAGACGACGGTGATCGATCCCAACGGAACCACCGAGATCCTGAATTTCGGGCCGGGCGATCTGTGGTTCTTCCCGCGCGGGCATGGCCATTCGATCCAGACCCTGGGCAACGAGCCCTGCCATTTCATCCTTTCCTTCGACAATGGCAATTTCTCCGAGCACGGCACCTTCAGCATTACGGACTGGACGAGCCTGATCGACCCCACCGTGCTGGCCCAGAATTTCGGTGTGCCGGCCTCGACCTTCGAGCGCTTCCCGAAGGGCGAGACCTACATCATGCAGGGGAAGGTCATTCCGCTGGACTCGCCGGCGGCGCAGGAGGTCAACAACCACATCTCGCCCAACACGCATCGCTACAAGCTGATGCAGCAGAAGCCGCTGCGCGACTTCCCGGGCGGCACGGTGCATCTCGCGACGGTCGAAGAATTCCCGATGTCGTCGACCATGGCCGGCGGCGTCATGAAGCTGAAGCCCGGCTCGTTGCGCGAGCTGCATTGGCATCCCAATGCCAATGAGTGGCAGTACTATGCCAAGGGCCATGCCCGCGTTACCCTGTTCGGTTCGGGCGGCCGCATGACCCAGGCCGATTTCGGTCCGGGCGACGTGGCTTATATCCCGCAGGGCTATGGCCACTCGGTGCAGAATATCGGCAGCGAGGAATGCGAGATCGTCCTGACCTTCGACAATGGTCACTATCAGGAAATCTCAATCTCGGAATGGATCGCGACCAGCCCGAACCACCTCCTCGCCAATAATTTCGGCGTCGAGGAAGCGGTGTTCGCGAACTTCCCGAAGAAGCAGGTCTATATCGCCGCCAAGGCTTGATTGGGCGGCGCGATATCGTGGGTTGGGGGCCGGGCGCTAGCTCGGCCCTTCGTCTATGCGGATGGGACAGATTCTCGCGAAGATGCTTGATAGACCGAAAGATAGAGCGCGGTTCCGCCCTGGTGACGCAAGGCGTTGCCTTTGCAAATTCGTTTGCGATAGACCATCGGTGAAATTCAATCAGCAGGATAGAATGCATTCCGGAAAATTCGCCGTCGGAGCCGTTGCGATGCTGAGTCTTGCTCGCTGTGCGGCCCCCACGCCTCCATCGCCGGTGTCGGCGGCGCCGATCTTACAACCGCCTCTAGCCTATCCTGCGGACATGTATGCTCAAAATCTCGAAGGACGTGTCGTCATCGAATGCACGGTTTCGACTGAGGGGGCGACAAAGGATTGCGTCGTAAAGAGCAGCACGAGCTCATCCTTCGCGTCCGCCGCTCTCCAGTATATCTCCGGTGCCCGATATCGACCCGCAATGCGGGACGGCATTCCCTTCGAGGAAGAACATCACAAATTCACAATCGAGTTCAAGCTGGGGCCACAGGCCAGCCCCTGACTTAGAACAGAACGGCCGACCGCATGCCGAACAGCAAGGCGTCCGGAATGGGCCGAGTGGGATCGGCCGGCAGCGAGACGCTGCCGCCGGGATGCCGGATGAACTGGATATCCGGCTGGACGCTCCACCACGGCGTCACCTGATATCGGTATGTCATCTCGATCACGGTCTCGCTGTCGCGGACCGGCGTATCGAGGCCGCCGAAGCGGCGGATATCGGCATCGAGCGCACGGGCGCTGCTGCCGATGCGAACGACGGCGGCGGCGAGGCCGAACACATCGTCGGTCCGACCGGCAACCAATCCTTTGAAATTCAAGCCGGCATCGGCATAGAGCGAGACTTCGTTGCGATCGGGCGGGCTGCCGCCGGCGCGGAAAAAGAGACCGATATTTCGATCGGCATTGTCGGGGTCAATCCAAACCGACTGATCGATCACCGCATAGACGCCGTAATCCGAGCGGTGCGTCGCCGGGAGGCCCGAACTGTTCGGTGCCGCGAGCGACAGGCCGGCATCGTCAAAGCGCTGATCCGCGAACTTCCCGGTGTGATACCAGGCACCGAGCTTGAAGGTCGCCGGCAGGCCGGAAGCGTCCTTCTGCTGATTGATCGCATAGCTCGCCTCGCCGATGGCGAAGGCGCCGTCATCGAAGCGAAAGGCGGTTCCGCTCGCGTCGCGCTGCTGGGGATCGCCGGGACCGGCACCGGCCGGATCGCCGTTCAGAACCGCTGCCGAGAAGGTGAGTTCGTCGGTCGGTGCCACGCTTACGCGCAGCCCCGGCGTTGCCAACGGATAGGCCGGGCCGCCGCTAGGCAGGTTCGACGACATCAGCGCCGGCCAGCCAAAGGTCGCATTGACGAAGCTGGCGGCATATTGGCTGGTGAAGAACTCGTCGTCGGCGGCGATCTGGCCGGCGCGGACAGAAACCATGCCTTGGAACAGAACCTGCTCGACCCAGAGATCGAACAGCCGGGTCGAGCGTCCGGCTTCGATGTTGCTTGCTGTCGCGAGATTGTTGCCGAGATCGTTTGCCGACAGTCCGCGGCCGCGAATCTGATAGGCATTCACGTGGAAAGTGGCCCCATCCCAGCCGATGAGCTTTTCGAGATTGAGCGTTGCGAGGAACTCGAGCCGCCCTTCATAAATAGCCCCGGTCCCGATACCGCCCGATACGTTGCCAAAGACCTCGTCGATGGAATCGGCGCCTAACAGGATGCCCGAATCCTCGAGAGAACTTCGCTTGCCGCCCCAATTGCCGGTCAATGCGTCCCGGGTAGAAAGATCGCCCTCATGCAGGGATTCGGATGCTTCCTGCGCCGATGCCGAGCGGCACAGCGCCAAGGCGAGCACCATGCCCGCGATCCGACATGTCTTATCCGGGAATGACCGGCCCCGCTTCACGGAGCCGGCAACTTTTTGCCTCCGGGCCCGATTGCCTCCACCCGCGTATCCATCTGGGAATATGCCATGAGTTGGCGGGTATCCTTGATCAGCGCAGCCGCCAGGTCGCGATCCGTGGATCCTCCCGTGGTGTTGATCTGGCTAAGCGATTTGGTCTGGTATTCGCCATTGAGATAGAGCGTCGCTTCGATAGTCAGGAACTGGTGCGCGCCGATCAGACGCTGCATCAAGGCTCGGGAAAAGCCATAGGTCCGGACCTGTCCGACGGCGGAGGCGTTCGTCTTGAACGACCATTCGATCCGGTTCAGCGAGGCTTGCTTGGTCGCCGGGCCCGGTTCGAAATGCCAGGTCGCATTGCCGGCACTATTCATCTCGCCCACGAGATAAGTCGGCAGATCCGTGTCGCGGATGCCGGGCAAGGATCCGGCCGCGATCACCGCGACCGTCATCGGCCCGCCGCCGGCCGCTGCGACCGGATAGGAAGCCGTCGCTGCCAGCGCCAGGCTGCCACATAGAACCATGGCACGTCGAAGCTTCGACGAGCCGCAATCCCGCCCGTTCCCGGGCACCGATACCGAACGATTACGCACCTCAATACCTTTCCGAACTGGAGCACGATGCTATTGGTTGGAAGCTGCCAATAGCATCGTGCTCCAGCTATTCGAGCAGAGACGGATTCACGGAATGGGTGAATTCCACGCGTTCCGATCCGGCTCTCGTAGTCCGTCCGAATATATAGTATCGCGACGCTTGTTGGCGAGATCGCCCGCCTGCGAGGCAGGGGCGCTTCGCTTTCACTGCGCCCAGGGCGGATCGAGCTTCATGATCTCGCTGAAGCGCGGGCAATCTTGGGTATGAGCGCCCGGCAAATAGCCGAGGCTCATCAGGAATTCGCCGACGATCTCGCCGCCGGTGAAACGAAAGGTCTTGCCGAAGAGCTTCACCCATTCCGCCTTGCTCAGCGGATGATGGGCATCGAGCCATCGGGCGAAGGAGCCGTGGCTCTTGCGAATCTCCTGGATCCGCTTGGCATTCTCGATCACCGCCTTGACCTTGAGCCGGTTGCGGATGATGCCGGCATCGGCGAGCAGCCGTTCCTCGTCCTCCGGCCCATAGGCCGCGACCTTGTCGACATCGAAATTATCGAAGGCGGCGGCGAACGCCGCGCGTTTCTTCAGAATGGTGAGCCAAGATAGGCCGGCCTGGTTGATCTCCAGCACCAGCCTTTCGAACAGCACGGCCTCGTCGCGCTGGGGAAAGCCGTATTCCGTATCGTGATAGGGGCCGTGGAAGAGATGGCCGGGTGCAGCGTCGCAATAGGTCTGGCTCATGAGGGCGGCCTGAAGCTGATCCAGTCGGAAACGATGAGGTAGTAGACGATTCCGAACAGCACGGTCGTGATGCCGGTCGTCAGCAGCACCTTGAACCCCATGCGCGGATTGGCGGGGGCGCCGGCGTCATGGCCCAGATGCGCCTCGTCCGCCGGCTTCACGCCGATCGGCAGCACGCAGAAAATGACCAGCCACCAGATGATCACATAGACGATGATGCCCGTGAACCAGTTCATCGCCCGCCCTCAGATCTGCTCCAGCTCGACCAGCGTGCCGCAGAAATCCTTGGGATGGAGGAATAGTACCGGTTTGCCGTGAGCGCCGGTCTTGGGCTCGCCGTCGCCCAGCACGCGCGCGCCTTCCGCCTTCAGATGGTCTCGCGCGGCATAGATATCCTCGACCTCGTAGCAGACATGGTGCATGCCGCCGGCCGGATTGCGCTCCAGATAGGCCTTGATCGGCGAATTCTCGCCCAGCATCTGCAGCAGCTCGATCTTGGTATTGGGCAGTTCGACGAAGACCACGGTGACGCCGTGCGCCGGCTGGTCCAGAGGAGCCGACACCTTGGCCCCGAGCGTCTCGGCATAGAGCCTGGTCGCCGCCGCCAGATCCGGCACCGCGATCGCGATATGATTGAGGCGTCCGATCATGATTCCTGCCCTTCCGTCTCTTCTTCTTAGATACGCACGACATGCACGTCGGTCACCGGCTTCTTGCCGTGGCTGGCCGAAAGCGCGCGGCGCACCGCGAGCCGGACCGTCTCGCGCACCGTCTCGTCCTCGAGCCGCTGATCGAAAGACAGATCCTTATAGGCGCGCTCGATCGCCTCGGTCACGGCCTCGACCACGGTGCCGGCCTCGTCGCCGGGCAAGCCATGGAGGGTGAGCTGCGGCCGGGCCACGAGCTTGCCGCGACCGTCGATGACGACACTCGCCACCGCCGCCCCACTATAGGTCATCCGCAGCCGCGTCCGGAAGGCGCCGTCCTCGAGCGGCACCAAGGTCTTGCCGTCGAGCCCGAGCCGGCCGGTTGGTACCCGGTCGATGACACCGGCGGGACCCGGCACCAACCGCACCATGTCGCCATTCTCGGCGATCACCGTCTGCGGCACCTGGCACTCCTCGGCGAGCTGGGCATGCGCCACCAGATGCCGGCTTTCGCCATGGACCGGGATCGCGACCTTGGGCCGGACCAGCTGATACATCCGCGCCAGCTCGTCGCGTGCCGGATGGCCGGAGACATGAACGAAATGCTCGGCATCGGTAACGACCTCGACGCCGCGCCGCGCCAACGCGTTCTGCAGCCGGCCGATCGCCCGCTCGTTGCCCGGAATCATGCGCGAGGAGAAGATCACCGTGTCGCCCTGGTCGAGATCGATCATCGGATGGTCTTGCGCCGCGATGCGGGCCAGCGCCGAGCGCGGCTCGCCTTGGCTGCCGGTGCAGATCAGCAGCACCTTGTCGCGCGGCAGCTCGACCGCCTCGTCGTCGCGCAGGAAAGGCCTGACGCCTTCGAGATAGCCGTTCTCGCGCGCCGCTTGCTCCATTCGCCAGAGCGAGCGGCCGACGAGGGCCACCGAGCGGCCATGCGCCTCGCCCGCCGCCGCGGCCGAATGCAGCCGTGCCACGTTCGAGGCGAAGCAGGCGATCGCGACACGATTGTCGTAGCGCCCGACCAGCTCGATCAGCGACTCGCGGACGTCGGCTTCAGACCCGGCCTCGCCCGGCCGGAGCGCGTTGGTCGAATCGCCGACGAGCGCATCGACGCCGGCAGCACCGATCCGTTCGAGGGCGGCGAAATCGGTCGGGCGTCCGACCAGCGGATCGGGATCGAACTTCCAGTCGCCGGTATGCAGCACCGTGCCGACCGGCGTCTTCAGCAGCACCGCGTTCGGCTCGGGGATCGAATGGGTGACGGTGATGAGCTCGATCGAAAAGGGGCCGATCTCGACCGTGCCCGAAAGCGGCACCTCCGTGATGCTGACCTGATTCAGAAGGCCATATTCGGCGAGCTTGGCGCGCAGCACCGAGGCGGTGAAGGGCGTCGCATAGATCGGGCAGCGCAGGCGCGGCCAAAGGTGAGGAATGGCGCCGATATGGTCTTCGTGCGCATGGGTCACGAGCAGGCCCGCGAGCTGCTCGCGCCGCGTCTCGATGAAGGTCGGATCGGCCATGATGATCTCGAGGCCGGGCATGGTCTCGTCGGCAAAGGAGATGCCGAGATCGATCATCAGCCAGGCTCCGGCGTAACCGTAAAGGCTGAGATTCATGCCGATCTCGCCCACCCCGCCCAGCGGCAGGAAGACCAGCTCGTCCGGCCGGTTGAGCGTCGGGTGCGGCGAGAGCGATTCGATATGCGGGGGCGGCTTGCGTGTCATGGCACCGGATTTCTGAGATGAATGAGGCGCAGTCCGGTCAAGGTCAACTCGGTATCGACGATGTCGATGACGGTGGTGGCGCCGGCGAAGAGCGGCGCCAGGCCGCCGGTCGCCAGTACCTTCATCGGCGTTCCATATTCGGCGCGCATGCGGCCGACCAGCCCTTCGATGAGGCCGATATAGCCCCAGAAGATGCCCGATTGCATGGCGCTGACCGTGCCGGTGCCGATGACCTTGTCGGGCTGGCGGATGGCGATGCGCGGCAGCTTGGCGGCCGCCATATACAGCGCCTGGAGCGACAGGTTGATGCCGGGCGCGATCACCCCGCCGGCATAGTCGCCATCGCCGTCGACCAGATCGAATGTCGTGGCCGTGCCGAAATCGACGACGATGAGGGGCGGCTGGAAGCTTGCTTTGGCGGCGACGGCATTGACCAGACGATCGGCGCCGACCTCCTCGGGATGCGGCAGCTTGATGCCGATGCCGAGATCGACCTTGGGATCGCCGACGAGACGCGGTTCGACATTGAAATAGCGCTTAGACAGAGAGACGAGATTGAACACCGCCTCCGGTACCACGCTGGCGATGATGCAGGCGGTAACGTCGCCGAGCGCCAATCCCTTGAGGCCCATGAGCTGGGTCAGCCAGACCGCATATTCGTCGGCGGTGCGCTTGGTGTCGGTCGAAGCGCGCCAAGCGCCCCTGAGCGTTTCACCCTCGAACACGGCAAAGACGAAATTGGTGTTGCCGGCATCGATCGCAAGCAGCATCTAGGCCCCTTCCCTCACGGTTCCGGAAAATAAACATCGCCGGCGGTGATCCGGCGCAGGCCCCGATCGGTCTCCAGCAGCAACGCGCCGTCGGGGTCGAGATCGCGGAACCGGCCGGTGAGCGGCACCGCCCCCTGGCGGACCTCCAGGACCTGGCCGATGCCGCGCGCGCGGATGAGCCAGTTTTGGCGGATCGGCGCGAAGCCCCGTGCCTGCCATTCCGCGATCCGCGCTGCCAAGGCGGCGCCCAGCGCGTCGAGCGCCTCGCGCGCATCCGGCAGCCCGCCGCCGAGCGCATGAAGGAACGTTGCCGGATAGGGTGTGCCGGTCGGGGCCGAGACGATATTGACGCCGATGCCGAGCACGACCCATTCGACCTTGCCGGAGGGGGCCGACCGTGCTTCGAGCAGAATGCCCGAGAGCTTGGCGCCGTCGACCAGCACGTCATTCGGCCATTTGAGTTGAACGCGCGCCGGATCCGGCAGGAAAGAGGCGACCATGTCGGAGACGGCGAGCGAGGCGACGAAGCCGAGCTCGGCGGCACGAGCCGGGGTCACATCCGGGCGCAGTACCGCCGACATGAAGAGATTGCCGCGCGGCGAAACCCAATTTCGGTCGAGCCGCCCTCGCCCCTTGGTCTGCTCGATCGCCCAGACGATCGTGCCGTGCGCGGCCCCTTGCTCGGCCAAGGTCTTCGCCTCGTCGCTGGTCGAACCGACGCTGTCGTGAGCCAGCACCCGGAAAGGTGACGGCAAGGAGATCGCCTCGCCGTCCGCGTCGCTCATCCGGGGAAGAGCGACGCCGCGGCCGTACCCGCCGCCTGCCAGAGGCCGCCGGGCAGCAGCACGAACAGCAGGATCGCCGCCGCGGAGAGACCGATCGCCAGCCGGACCGCGCCGCCGCCGCCGTCCCGATCGAGCGCCTCCTTGGAATCGTCGAAATACATCACCTTGACGACTCGGATGTAATAGTAGCAGCCCACGACACTGGCGAGCACGCCGATGATGGCGAGCGCGTAATCATGGGCATGGATCGCGGCCATAAACACAGCGACCTTGGAGAAGAAGCCGGCCAAGGGCGGGATGCCCGCCATCGAGAACATGAAGACCGCCATCGCCGCGGCCAGCAGCGGCTGGGTGCGCGACAGGCCGGCGAGATCGTCGATATGCTCGGCCATCCTGCCCTTGCGCTCCATGCACAGGATCACGCCGAAGGCGCCGAGCGTCATGAACAGGTAGATCGCCATGTAGATCATCACGCCCATGACGCCTTCCCTGGTGTCGGCGGCGAGGCCGATCAAGGCGTAGCCGACATTGGCGATCGAGCTGTAGGCCATCAGGCGCTTGATGCTGGTCTGGCTGATCGCGGCGTAGGAACCGAGCAGCATGGACAGGAGCGAAATGGTCCAGATGATCTGGGTCCATTGCCCGGAGAGCTGGCCGAGCGGCCCGACCATGACGCGCAGGAACAGCGAGAGGGCGGCGATTTTGGCGGAAACAGCGAAGAAGGCCGTGACCGGCGTGGGCGCTCCCTCGTAGACGTCCGGTGTCCACATATGGAACGGCACGGCCGAGCATTTGAAGGCGATGCCGACCGACAGGAACACGACGCCGATGATGAGGCCGATATTGTTGCTGAAGGTCAGCGCGGCGCTGAAAGCCAGCGGCAACTGGTCGAAATTGGTCGTGCCGGTGAAACCGTAGATCAGCGACGAGCCGAACAGCAGCATGCCCGAGCTCAGGGCGCCGAGGACGAAATATTTGAGTCCGGCCTCGGTGCTGCGCACCGTGTCGCGCTTGAAGGCGGCGATGACGTAGAGCGCCAAGCTCTGCAGCTCCAGCCCGACATAGAGCGAGATCAGGTCGTTGGCCGAAACCATGGCCAGCATGCCGAGCACGGCGAACAGGATCAGCACCGGAAACTCGAACCGGTCGATATGCTCGCGCTCATTGTAGCGCATCGCCAGCAGCAACGAGAGGATGGCACCGATCAGGATCAGCGCCTTCATGAAGATGGCGAATCGATCGGTGACGAAGAGTCCGCTGAAGGTCACGACCCGCTCATGCGGCCCGCTCAGCACCAGCAACAGATCGACCACCAGCGCCATGATGGCAAGCCAGGAAATGGTCTGCCCCCCGCCCGGCTTGGAGCTGATCACCCCCACAAGCAGCAGCGCCATCGCCGCGACGGCGAGCCAGATTTCCGGCAGGGCCGGTGCGAAATTCGGAAGCGGGATCATGGCTGCACCGTGGCCGAACCGGCTTGGGCCAGATGCGGGTGCGATGCGGCGGCGAGTTGGCCGCGCTGGATCACCGCGCTCACTGCCGGCTTCATCGGATCGAGGAAGGAGGAAGGATAGATGCCCATCCAGAACACCAGGATGATGAGCGGCGCGAACACCAGCTTCTCCCGCCAGCTCAGATCGAGCATGGCGCGTACATCCTCTCGGGTGATCGTGCCGAAGATGATCCGGCGATAGAGATAGAGCATGTAGCAAGCGCCGAGGATGAGGCCGGTCGCGGCCAGGAAGGCGACCCAGGTATTGACCTCGAACGCGCCGGCCAACACCAGGAACTCGCCGACGAAGCCCGAGGTGCCAGGCAGCCCGACCGAGGCCAGCATGAACAGCATGAACACCAGCGCATAGTTCGGCATGTTCTCGGCGAGGCCGCCATAGCGTGCGATCTCGCGCGTGTGCAGCCGGTCATAGACGACGCCGACGCAGAGGAAGAGTGCCGCCGAGACGATACCGTGGCTCAGCATCTGGAACATGGCGCCCTGGATGCCTTCCTGCGTCACCGTGAAGATGCCGATGGTGACGAACCCCATATGGGCGACCGAGGAATAGGCGATCAGCTTCTTCATGTCCTGCTGCACCAGCGCCACCAGCGAGGTGTAGATCACGGCTACAGCCGACAGCGTGTAGATGAGCGGCGCCAGCGAGGCACTCGCATCCGGGAACAGCGGCACCGAGAAGCGCAGGAAGCCGTAGCCGCCCATCTTCAAGAGCACACCGGCCAGGATGACCGAGCCCGCCGTCGGCGCCTCGACATGCGCGTCGGGCAGCCAGGTATGGACCGGCCACATCGGCACCTTGACCGCGAAGGAGGCGAAGAAGGCGAGCCAGAGCCAGGTCTGCAAGGCCTTCGCCACCGGTGGCGACTGGAGGGCCACGACGATATCCGTGGTGTCGTACTGCCAATAGAGCGCAAGGATAGCGAGCAGCATCAGCACGGAGCCGAGCAGCGTATAAAGGAAGAACTTGAAGGCGGCATAGACGCGCCGCGGCCCGCCCCAGACACCGATAATCAGGAACATCGGGATCAGCACGGCTTCGAAGAACACGTAGAACAGGATGAGGTCGAGCGAGGCGAACATGCCGACCATCATCGTCTCTAGGATGAGGAAGGCGATCATGTATTCCTTGACCCGCTGATGCACCGCCTCCCAGGAGGCGAGCACGCAGATCGGCGTCAGCAGGGTCGAGAGCAGCACGAAGAACAGCGAGATGCCATCGATGCCGACATGGTAGCCCATGTGCAGCGACGGGACCCACTCGCTCTGCTCGACGAACTGGAAGTCGGCCGTACCCGGATTGAAGCCGGTCCAGAGCAGCAGCGACAGCAGGAACACGATCACCGAGGTCCAGAGCGCGATCCAGCGGGCATTGTCGGCGACCGCCTTCTCCTCGCCGCGTAGCACCATGATGAACAGCGCGCCGACGAGCGGCAGGAAGATGACCAGCGACAGAAGCGGCAAATTGCTCATTTAGGGCCTCAATGCCGGAATGTCGTGTAGATGTAGAAGGACACCATCGCCAGCACGCCGATCAGCATGGCGAAGGCGTAGTGATAGATGTAGCCGGTCTGCAGCCGGCTCGCGCGCCGGGCGATCCCGCGCGTGACGGCGGCGATGCCGTCCGGCCCCAGCCCGTCGATCATCATGCCGTCGCCACCCTTCCAGAAGCCCCAGCCGATGAGGAAGGCCGGCCGGACGAACAGCGCGTCATAGAGTTCGTCGAAGTACCATTTGTTGTAGACGAACAGGTACAGCCCGCGCAGCGTGCCGACGAACTGGCCGGGCAAGCTCGGCATCCAGATATAGGCGACCCAGGCCAGCGCGATGCCGGCGAAGCCAACGAATAGCGCCAGATGGCTGAAGATCCACGGGATCTCCTCGGCACCGGCGAGCGCCGGATGGCTCGGCAGGATCTTGATGGCGCCGTTCCAGAATTCGGCTTGGCCCGCACCGACGAAGCTCTCGTCACCGAAGAAGCCGGCGCCGATGGCACCCGCCGCCAGGATCAGCAGCGGCCAGAGCATCACCCGCGGCGATTCATGGACATGCTCCATGACGTGATGATCGGCACGCGGCGCGCCGTGGAAGGTCATGAACAGCAGGCGCCAGGAATAGAAGCTGGTGAGGAAGGCCGCGACGATGCCGAGCCAATAGGCATACATGCCGACGCCGGTGCCGGCGGCATAGCTCGCATCGAGGATGAAATCCTTCGAATAGAAGCCGGCGAAGGGCCAGATGCCGGCGAGCGCCAGATTGCCGATCCACATCAGCGCATAGGTGAACGGGATCAGCTTCCACAGCCCACCCATCTTGCGCATGTCCTGCTCGCCCGAGACGGCATGGATGACCGAGCCGGCGCCGAGGAACAGCAGCGCCTTGAAGAAGGCGTGGGTGCCGAGATGGAACATGGCGCCCGGATAGGCCGAGACGCCGGCGGCGAAGAACATGTAGCCGAGCTGGCTGCAGGTCGAATAGGCGATGACCCGCTTGATGTCGTTCTGCGCCATGCCGACCGTGGCGGCGAAGAAGCAGGTCGTCCCGCCGATCACGACGACGAGGTTCAGCGCGGTCTGAGAATATTCGAAGATCGGCGAGAGCCGGCACAGCATGAACACGCCGGCCGTCACCATCGTCGCGGCATGGATGAGGGCGGAGACCGGGGTCGGGCCCTCCATCGCGTCCGGCAACCAGGTATGGAGGCCGAGCTGGGCCGATTTGCCCATGGCGCCGATGAACAGCAGGATGCAGGCGCAGGTCAGCGCATCGACATCCCAGCTGAGGAAATGCAGCGTGTGGCCGACCATCTGCGGTGCCGCCTGGAACACCGGGTCGAAATTCAGCGTCCCGAACAGACGGAAAATGGCGAAGATGCCGAGCGCGAAGCCGAAATCGCCGACGCGGTTGACGACGAACGCCTTGATCGCCGCGGCATTGGCGGTCGGCCGATCGTACCAGAAGCCGATCAGCAGGTAGGAGGCGGTGCCGACGCCCTCCCAGCCGAAGAAGAGCTGGACGAAATTGTCGGCCGTGACCAGCGCCAGCATGGCGAAGGTGAAGAAGGACAGATAGGCCATGAAGCGCGGGATCGAATGATCGTGCGACATGTAGCCGATCGAATAGACATGGACGACCGCCGAGACGATGGTGACGACGCACAGCATCACCGCCGACAGCGTGTCGAGCCGGATCGCCCAGTCGACCGCGAGCGGGCCGGTGTCGATCCAGCGCATGATCTCGATCGTGCCGGTATGGTGCTCGATCGCGACCTCGCGGAAGACCGCGATCGACAGCAGCGCGCAGATCACCATGCCGCCGGCGGTGATGAGCTGCGAGGCGCGGTCGCCGAGCTTGCGGCCGAACAGGCCGACCAGGATGGCTGTGATCAGCGGCAGGAAGACGATAACGGGCGCCATGGCCGCTCAGCCCTTCATCAAGTTGATGTCCTCGACCGCGATCGTGCCGCGGTTCCGGAAGTAGACGACGAGAATGGCGAGACCGATCGCAGCTTCGGCGGCGGCGACCGTCAGCACGAACATGGCGAAGACCTGGCCCGTCATGTTGTGCAGGTAGCTCGAGAAGGCGACGAAATTGATGTTCACGGCGAGCAGGATGAGCTCGATCGACATCAGCATGATGATGACGTTCCGGCGGTTCAGGAAGATCCCGAAGATGCCGAGCGTGAACAGGATCGAGGCCACGACGAGATAGTGCCCCAGTCCGACATGCAGCATGATTTCCCCCTGCCCGCTCAGACGCCGCTACCGGGCGTGACCTTGACGAGCTCGATCGACGCCGACCGCGCGCGCGCGATCTGAGTGCCGATCTGTTGACGCCGCACATTCTTGCGATGCCGCAAGGTCAGGACGATCGCCCCGATCATCGCCACCAGCAGGATCAGGCCTGACAGCTCGAAGGTATAGAAATACTTGGTATAGATGAGCTCACCGAGCGCCCGCGTATTCTCGATCTGGTCCGTCCCGTCCTTCGCCTGGGCCGCCGAATGGATCAGCACGGACGGCGAGACGACCCAACCGGACGCGATAAAAATGAGCTCGGCCAACAACACCAGCCCGACTCCGGCGCCGAGCGCCAGATGCTGACCCGCGCTCCGCTTCAGGGCCGTGAAATCGATGTCGAGCATCATGACGACGAACAAGAACAGCACCGCGACCGCGCCGACATAGACGACGACCAGGATCATCGCCAGGAACTCGGCGCCGAGCAGGACGAACAGTCCGGCCGCGTTGAAGAAGGCGAGGATCAGGAACAGCACGGAATGAACCGGGTTGCGCGCGGTGACGACGCGCAGGCCGGACAGCACGCAGATGATCGCGAAGACGTAGAAGGCGATATCGGAAAGGATCATGGCTTGCCCTCGCTCACCGGTACGGCGCTTCGGCGGCGATATTGTGGGCGAGCTCGACCTCCCAACGGTCGCCGTTCGCCAGCAGCTTGTCCTTGTTATAGAACAGCTCTTCGCGTGTCTCGGTGGCGAACTCGAAATTCGGCCCCTCGACGATGGCATCGACCGGGCAGGCTTCCTGGCACAGGCCGCAATAGATGCATTTGGTCATGTCGATGTCGTACCGCGTCGTCCGGCGGCTGCCATCCTCGCGCGGCTCGGCCTCGATGGTGATGGCGAGCGCCGGGCACACTGCCTCGCACAGCTTGCAGGCGATGCAGCGCTCTTCGCCGTTCGGGTAACGGCGCAGCGCATGCTCGCCGCGGAAGCGCGGGCTGAGCGGCCCCTTCTCGAACGGGTAGTTCACCGTGACCCGTGGCTTGAACATATAGCGGAAGGTCAAGGCGAGGCCCGAAAGCAGCTCGGTCAGGAGCAGGCTGTGGATCCCGCGATTTATGGACGCCATCCTGATCTCCGTCGCTACAGTTGGCCGCAGCATAGAGAGCGGCGGGCCGATGGCAAGCATCGGGACGCGAACGAATTTGCGGGTTGCATGCGCATCGGTTTCAAACCTGGGGAACGAGGCCGGTGGCGACGAGCACGCCCGCGACCAGGATGAGATAGAAGAGCGAGAGCGGCAGGAACACCTTCCAGCCGAGGCGCATCAGTTGGTCGTAGCGGAAGCGCGGGAAAGTCGCGCGCACCCACAGGAACAGGAACAGGATGCAGCAGATCTTCAGGATGAACCAGAGCGGCCCCGGGATGAGCGTCGTAACCGCGCCGATATAGGGCACGCCCGCGAACGGCGCCAGCCAGCCGCCCAGGAACATGATGCTGGTCATGGCGCTCATCAGGATCATGTTCATGTATTCGCCCAGATAGAACAGGGCGAAGGTCATCGAGGAATATTCGACGAAGAAGCCGCCGACCAGCTCCGACTCGCCTTCCGGCAGATCGAAGGGCGAGCGGTTGGTCTCGGCCAGGCCGGAGATGAAGAACACCACCGCCATCGGCAGCAGCGGGATCACGAACCAGACATGCTGCTGCGCCATCACGATCTTGGACAGGTTCAGCGAACCGGCGCACAGCAGCACGGTGACGATGACGAAGCCGATCGAGACCTCGTAGGACACCATCTGCGCCGCCGAGCGCAGCGCGCCCAGAAAGGCGTATTTCGAATTTGACGCCCAGCCGGCCATGACGATGCCATAGACGCCGAGCGAGCTGATGGCGAAGAGGTAGAGCACGCCGACATTGATGTCGGAGACCACCATGCCGGGGTTGAACGGGATGACCGCCCACCCGACCAGCGCCAGCACGAAGGTCAGGATCGGCGCCAGCACGAAGATGAAGCGATTGGCGCCGGACGGGATCACCGTCTCCTTGACCATCAGCTTCAGCCCGTCGGCGAAAGGCTGTAGCAGCCCGAACGGCCCGACCACGTTGGGACCCATGCGCTGCTGGGCGAGCGCCAGCACCTTGCGCTCGAAATAGGTCAGCATCGCCATGCAGAGCAGCAGCACCACCACCAGGATGATGATGCCGCCCAGCATCCAGCCAAACGGCAAGGCGTAATCGTTGAGGAAATCAGCCATGAGTGCCAGTCTTCGGGCTGGTGTTGGCGCGATAGGATTGGGTGCAGGCCGCCATGGTCGGCGAGGCCCGGCTGATCACATCGGTCATGTAATAATTCTCGACCGGATAGACGAAGCCGTCGCCGGCATTGCCCGCAGCGCCGAACGCGACCCAGGGTGCCGGCACGATCTCGTCGATATGGGCGAAGATCGGATTGACCGCGATCAGGCGCTGCCGGAGCTGGCCCAGCGTGTCGTAGGGCAGTTTGTGGCCGAGCGGCTCGGACAGCGCCCGCAGGATCTTCCAGTCCTCGCGCGCATCACCCGGCGGGAACACGGCCTTGCGACCGAGTTGCACGCGGCCTTCGGTATTGACCCAGGTGCCGTCCTTCTCGGTATAGGCCGATCCCGGCAGCACGACATCGGCGCATTGCGCGCCGGCGTCGCCGTGATGCCCCTGATAGACGACGAAGGCCTTGTCGAGCTTGGAGGTATCGATCTCGTCGGCGCCGAGGAGATAGACGAACTCGATCGCCCCGCTCGCTGCACCCTCCAGGATGCCGGCGACATCACGGCCGCCCTCGCTCGGCACGAAGCCGAGATCGAGGCCGCCGACGCGCGCCGCCGCTTGATGCAGCACGTTGAAGCCGTTCCACCCCTCCCGCACCATGCCGATATTCTCGGCGAGCTGCCGGGCGAGCCCGAGGATGATCGCGCCGTCGGGCCGGGCGAGCGCCCCCTGCCCCACGATCAGCATCGGGTTCTTGGCGAGCTTCAGCGTGTCGATCCAGGAATGGTTGCCGTCGGCGAGATCGGTCAACACCTCCGGCCCGAGACCGAGCTGCGCAACCGGAATGGTGAGGTCGAGCTTCGGCCCGATATTGGCGACTCGGAAGCCGCCCTGTAGATAGCGCTTGCGCAGCCGGGCATTGACCAGCGGCGCTTCCCAGCGCGGATCGGTACCGATCAGGAGACAGAGATCGGCCTGCTCGATGCCGGCGATAGTGGTGTTGAAGAGATAGCCCGCGCGCGCGCCCGGCGGCAACTTGGCACCATCTTGGCGGCAATCGAGATGAGGGCTGCCCAGCGCCGTCATCAGATCCTTGAGCGCCAGCATCGATTCGGCGTCGCACAGATCGCCCGCGATAGCGGCGATGCGGTCGCCCGAAAGGTCCTTGAGCTTGGCGGCGATGGCACCGAATGCCTCGACCCAGGTCGCTTCGGCGAGCTTGCCATTGCGGCGAACATAAGGCCGGTCGAGCCGGCGCTTGATCAGCCCGTCGACGGCGAAGCGGCCCTTATCGTCGAGCCACTCCTCGTTCACATCCTCGTTGAGCCGCGGCAGGATGCGCATCACTTCCGGCCCGCGCGCGTCGATGCGGATGTTGCTGCCGACCGCGTCGAGCACATTGATCGATTCGGTCTTGGTCAGCTCCCAAGGCCGGGTGACATAGGCGTAGGGCTTCGAGGTCAGCGCGCCGACCGGGCATAGATCGATGATGTTGCCGCTGAGCTCCGAGGTCAGCGCATGCTCGATATAGGTACCGATCTCCATATCCTCGCCGCGCCCGGTGGCACCCAGCTCCGGCGCCCCAGCCACGTCCTGGGCGAAGCGGATGCAGCGCGTGCAATGGATGCAGCGATTCATGGTCGTCTTGACCAGCGGCCCGAATTCCTTGTCCTTGACCGCCCGCTTGTTCTCGGAGAAGCGGCCGCGGTCGAAGCCATAGGCCATGGCCTCGTCCTGCAGATCGCATTCGCCGCCCTGATCGCAGATCGGGCAATCGAGCGGATGGTTGATCAGAAGGAATTCCATGACGCCCTTGCGCGCCTTCTTGGCCTTCTCCGAGTCGGTATGGATCACCATGCCTTCGGCGGCCGGCATCGCGCAGGAGGCGATGGGTTTGGGCGATTTCTCCATCTCGACCAGGCACATGCGGCAATTGCCGGCAATCGCCAGGCGTTCATGGTAGCAGAAATGAGCAACTTCGACCCCGGCGGCCTGGCAGGCCTGCAGCACGGTCACGCCGGCCGGGACCTCGACCTCGTTGCCATTGATCGTCAGCTTCGGCATCCGAGATCTCCTCAGGCCGCGACGCGGCGCGCGGCCGCGTCGCGATAGGCTTTGATGCGCGCTTCCATCTCCGGCCGGAAATGCCGGATCAGGCCCTGGATCGGCCAGGCCGCCGCGTCGCCGAGCGCGCAGATGGTGTGGCCTTCGATCTCGTAGGACACGTCGAGCAGCATGTCGATCTCTTCGACCGAAGCGTTGCCCTTGACCATCCGTTCCATCACCCGCCACATCCAGCCGGTGCCCTCGCGGCAGGGCGTGCACTGGCCGCAGCTCTCATGTTTGTAGAATTTCGCGAGGCGGGCGATCGCCTTGATGATGTCGGTCGACTTGTCCATGACGATGACGGCGGCCGTACCCAGGCCCGACTTCACGTCGCGCAGGGAATCGAAATCCATCAGCACCGTGTCGCAGATCGATTTCGGCAGCACCGGCACCGACGAGCCGCCGGGGATGACGGCGAGAAGATTGTCCCAGCCGCCGCGCACGCCGCCGGCGTAGCGCTCGAGCAGCTCGCGCATGGGGATGCCGAGCTCCTCCTCGACATTGCACGGCTTCTCGACATGGCCAGAGATGCAGAAGAGCTTGGTGCCGGCGTTCTTCGGCCGGCCGAGGGCCGCGAACCAGGCGCCGCCGCGGCGCAGGATGGTCGGCGCCACCGCGATGCTCTCGACATTGTTGACCGTGCTCGGGCAGCCATAAAGACCCGACGCGGCCGGGAAAGGCGGCTTCAGGCGCGGCTGACCCTTGCGGCCTTCGAGGCTCTCCAGCAGCGCCGTCTCTTCGCCGCAGATATAGGCGCCGGCGCCGCGATGCAGGTAGAGGTCGAAATCATAGCCCGAGCCGCAGGCATTCTTGCCGATGAGGCCGGCTTCGTAAGCCTCGTCGATCGCGCGCTGCAGGGCCACGGCCTCGTTGTAGAACTCGCCGCGGATATAGATGTAGCATGCATGCGCGCCCATGCCGACCGAGGCCAAGAGGCAACCCTCGACCAGCTTGTGCGGGTCATGGCGCATGATGTCCCGGTCCTTGCAGGTGCCGGGCTCGGATTCATCCGCATTGACGATGAGGTAGCTCGGCCGTCCGCCGGTATCCTTGGGCATGAAGGACCATTTCATGCCGGTCGGGAAGCCGGCGCCGCCGCGGCCGCGCAGGCCCGAGGTCTTGACCTCCTCGACGATCCACTCGCGGCCCTTGAGGATCAACTCCTTGGTACCGTCCCAGTCGCCCCGCCGCTTGGCCGCTTCGAGGCCCGGATCATGGATTCCGTAGAGGTTGGTGAAGATCCGATCTTCATCGCGCAGCATCAGCGGTCTCCGTCGAACGACAGGCTGGTCAAGGTGTTGGCACCGCCCGCCGGCGCCGAGGTCTGGCGGCCGGTCATGGATCCCATCGGCGGAACCTCGTCGCGCGACAGCTTGTCGAGCAGCTCCTCGGTCAGCTTGGCGTCCAGATCCTCGTAGAAATCGTCATTGACCTGCAGGATCGGCGCATTCACGCAAGCGCCCAGGCACTCGACCTCGATCATGCTGAACTTGCCGTCCGCGGTGGTGCCGCCGATATCGATGCCGAGCTTGCGCCGGCAGGTCTCGACCACCTCATCCGAACCGCGCAACCAGCAGGGCGTCGTCGTGCAGACCTGCAGCAGGTATTTCCCGACCGGCTTCAGATGGAACATCGTGTAGAAGGTCGCGACCTCGTAGACGCGAATCGGCGGCATCTCCAGCATCTCGGCGATCTTGTTCATCGCTGCGAGCGGGACCCAATTATCGTGCTGACGCTGAGCGACGTAGAGCAGCGGCAGCACCGCGCTCGCCTGCCGTCCCGGCGGATATTTGGCGATAATCCGATTCGCCTCTTCGAGGCTTTCGGGGGTGAATTCGAAGCTGGCCGGCTGCTCGAATTCGATATCGTCCGTCGCCTCGCTCATCGATCGATCTCGCCAAATACGATGTCCATGGAGCCGATGATCGCGACCACGTCGGCCAGCATGTGCCCCTTGCCCATGAAGTCGGTCGCCTGCAGGAAACAGTAGCTGGGCGCCCGGATCTTGCAGCGATACGGCTTGTTGCTGCCGTCGGAGACGAGATAGACGCCGAACTCGCCCTTGGGCGCCTCGACCGCCGTGTAGGTCTCGCCCGCCGGCACGTGGTAGCCCTCGGTATAGAGTTTGAAGTGATGGATGAGGGCTTCCATCGACTGCTTCATCTCGGCGCGCGGCGGCGGCGACACCTTGCGGTCGTTCACCTTGACCGGGCCGGCCGGCATCTTGTCGAGCGCCTGCTTCATGATGCGGACGCTCTGGCGCATCTCCTCGATTCGGACCAGGAAGCGGTTCCAGCAATCGCCATGCTTGCCGATCGGAATATCGAAATCGAACTGCTCATAGGAATCGTAGGGCTGCGACTTGCGCAGGTCCCAGGGCACGCCCGATCCGCGCAGCATGGGGCCGGAGAAGCCCCAATCGAGCGCATCCTCGGCGCTGATGATGCCGATATCGACGGTGCGCTGCTTGAAGATGCGATTCTCGGTCAGGAGCGTCTCGAGATCGTCGACTCGCGGCAGGAATTCCTCGCAGAAGCCGTAGATTTCCTCGGCCAGGCCGGCGGGCAGATCGGCATGGACGCCGCCCGGGCGGAAGTAGTTGGCATGGAGCCGGGCGCCGCAAACGCGCTCATAGAACTCCATGCAGCGCTCGCGGTCCTCGAATCCCCAGAGAATCGGCGTGAGCGCGCCGACATCGGCGGCGAAGGTCGTGACGTTCAGCAGGTGGTTGGCGATGCGCGAGATCTCGGCGAAGAGCACGCGGATATATTGCGCGCGCGGCGGCGCTTCGATGCCCAGCAGCTTCTCGGTCGCGAGCGCGAAGGCATGCTCCTGCGACATCGGCGCCACATAGTCGAGTCGGTCGAAGTAAGGCAGCGCCTGGATATAGGTCTTGTACTCGATCAGCTTCTCGGTGCCGCGATGCAAGAGGCCGATATGCGGGTCGCAGCGCTCGACCGTCTCGCCGTCCATCTCCAGCACCAGACGCAACACGCCGTGCGCCGCCGGATGCTGCGGGCCGAAATTGATGTTGTAGTTCTTGATATCGGCGCCCGGCGGCGCCTCGTCGACCGGACCGGCAAGCTGAATATCGGTCATCTTACGATTCTCCCGCCTTTTCATCGCCGGGCAGCAGCCTGGTCATCCCTTCCCAGGGCGACATGAAGTCGAAGCGGCGGAAATCCTGCTTGAGCTTCACCGGCTCGTACACGACTCGCTTCTGTTCCTCGTCGTAGCGCACCTCGACATAGCCGGTCAGCGGGAAATCCTTGCGCATCGGATGCCCCTCGAAACCATAGTCGGTCAGGATACGGCGCAGATCCGGATGGTCGGAGAAGAACACGCCGAACATGTCCCAGACCTCGCGCTCGAACCAGCCCGCGGTGCTGAACACGCCGCAGACGGTCGGCACCGGCGTCTCTTCATCCGTCATGGTCTTCACGCGGATACGCCGATTATGCTTGAGGCTCAATAGGTTGTAGACGATCTCGAAGCGTTCGGGCCGGGCCGGATAATCGACCGCGGTCACGTCGGCCAGCATCTTGAACAGGCAATTCGAATCGTCGCGGAGGAAAGTCAGCGCCGGCACGATCGCGGCGCGCGGCACCCAGATGATGAGTTCGCCGCGAATGATCTCGACCTTGGTCACGTTCTGGGCGAGAGCCTGCGAGACGGTGGAGCCGAGTTCGGTAAGCGCTTGGGTCATGATGCCTCGAACTCGCTTCAGCGGGCGAAGACGGTGCCGGTCCGGCGGATCTTCTTTTGCAACTGCAGGATGCCGTAGACCAACGCCTCGGCGGTCGGCGGGCAACCCGGCACATAGATGTCGACCGGCACGATTCGGTCACAGCCGCGCACGACGCTGTAGCTGTAGTGATAATAGCCGCCGCCATTGGCGCAGGAGCCCATGGAAATGACCCAGCGCGGCTCGGCCATCTGGTCGTAGACCTTGCGCAAGGCGGGCGCCATCTTGTTGGTGAGCGTGCCCGCGACGATCATCACGTCGGACTGGCGCGGGCTCGGCCGCGGGAAGATGCCGAATCGGTCGAGGTCGTAGCGCGCGGCATAAGCGTGCATCATCTCGACGGCGCAGCAGGCGAGCCCGAAGGTCATCGGCCACATGGAGCCTGTGCGTGCCCAATTGACCAGCTTGTCGACGCTGGCGACGACGAAGCCCTTGTCCTGGATCTCGGCCGCCACCGTCTGCAGCAGCGCGTCCTGGGTGGCGCCTGGCGGGATCGGAGCCAGATCTTGCGGCGGCACGGTCACTCCCATTCGAGCGCACCCTTCTTCCATTCATAGATGAAGCCGATGGTCAGCACGCCGAGGAAGGTCACCATCGACCAGAAACCGAAAAGGCCGATTCGCCCGAGCGTTACCGCCCAGGGAAATAGGAAGGCCACTTCGAGATCGAAAATGATGAACAGGATGGCGACGAGGTAGAACCGCACATCGAACTTGGTGCGCGCATCCTCGAACGGCTCGAAGCCGCACTCATAGGGCGACAGCTTTTCCGAATCGGGCCGTTGCCGCGCCGCGATGAACGAACCCAGCACCATGGCCAGGGCAATGACGATGGCCACGCCGAGGAAGATGACGATCGGCAGATATTCACGCAACAGGCTGAGCGACGACATGAGGATTCTCGATCCTGTCTTGGCAGCGCCGGGCGGCGCCACATGCACCCGGGACGAGTGGACGGCGCCATCGCCGGTCCCGAAGTTCTAGCCCTTGGCCAGCAGGCGTTGAAGCCTGAATCGCACTGATTTTTTGTTATTGGCGTGCGCGGAGAACTTCGGCGGGATGGCGGGAGTGGCGGGGCTCGAACCCGTGACCTCCGGCGTGACAGGCCGGCGCTCTAACCAACTGAGCTACACCCCCATCCGGTACCGAGGCCGACTTGCTACCCTCTCGCCCGCAGCCAAGTCAAGCTTGCCGCCGAGCGGCATCGAAGATTTTCGACGCAGGGCAGATGTGCGACGACAGGAGTTGGGATGCCCGTCGCTTTGGTGCAGGAGGCTGCCAGCCTCCTGCCGTGGGGTCAGCCTTGTCGGCGCAGCAGCGAAAGAACCGATTGATTCTGGCTCAGCGAAGCGGACAGGCCGTAGAGACCGATCTGCTGACGCAGATTGGCCGAGGTCTTTTGCGCATCGCTGTCGCTGAGCGTCGCCGTGGCCTGGCTTGCCACCGGGGCTTGCGCCGCCGGGCTCAGCTCGACGCTGTCGGTGGGAAGAGCCGTGCTCGCCGGCGCCTGACTGGTGCTCGGTGCGGCTGTTTGCGGTTGCGGCCGGCTTGCCGGAGCATTCGCGTCGTTGAGAGCCGCCTGGGTTTGGGCGGGATTTAGCGTGATCTGACTCATCGTGCCATCCGTTTGCTAGAAGGCGCAGCTTTAAGCGTTCTTCATGATAACGCAAAAACCCCCGCTTGCCTACCGTGCGAGCGGGGTGATCGAAATCGGTGTCGATCGGGGTTGGTGGGCGATGACGGTTTCGAACCGCCGACCCTCTCGGTGTAAACGAGACGCTCTACCGCTGAGCTAATCGCCCGGGCCGTAATACACGGTCCAAAAGTATCGAGGCCGCCCACCCGAACACCCTCTCGGGGGCCCGGAGGGGCGGCCTCTCAAACAGTACAGCCGATGGCCGGCCGTGACACGCCTGCTTAGTTCAGTTCGTCCTTCAGGGTCTTGCCCGGCTTGAACTTGGCCTGCTTCGACGCGGCGATCTTGATCTTCTCGCCCGTCCGAGGATTCCGGCCTTCGCTCGCCGCACGCGAAGCAACGCTGAAAGTGCCGAAACCGACCAGGCGAACATCGTCCCCCTTCTTCAACGCGGTGGTGATCGCTTCGAATACCGAATCGACAGCCTTCGTCGCGTCGGATTTCTTGAGTTCGCTTGCGGTCGCGACTGCGTCGACCAATTCGTTCTTGTTCACGCTGCCCCCTCCAAAAGTATTACACAAAAAAGAGCGTGGATTAATTGACCGGCTCAGTTGCGAGAGAGCTTAGATCGCTCGATGATTCCACGTCAATCTCCGAAAAGCCAAAATCCCAAGGATTTCCGCGAAAAAACCGACAAATCCCAAATAGGCCCGATCTCGGTCACGTCGACCCTAACGCGGTTGCAATAACGAGGGCCGGACCCGGAATGCGGTTATGCATCCCCGATCCGGCGCTCGTGCCTTGAATCTATCGATTTGATTCGGAAGAAATAGTGATCCGGCGCCCGAGATACGGGCGCCGGATCTGACGAATCAGTGCGTTACGACGCCCGACCTGTCCGGCTCTGCGGCGGGAAGGGCCGCAGGTTTTTCGCTCGGTGCGGGATCATCGTCATTCTCCCATTCCGTCGGAACCAGCGGCTGTGTCAGGGCGTGAAGCAGAACCTCGTCGACATGGGCGACCGGGACGATTCGCAGATGCCGCTTCACATTGTCCGGAATGTCCGGCAAGTCCTTCTCATTGTCCTTCGGGATCAGCACCATCTTGATGCCGCCCCGCAAGGCCGCGAGCAGCTTCTCCTTCAGGCCGCCGATCGGGAAGACTCGTCCCCGCAGCGTGATTTCGCCGGTCATCGCCACGTCGCGGCGTACTGGAATGCCGGTCAGGACCGAGACGATCGCCGTCACCATCGCCACACCGGCCGATGGGCCGTCCTTCGGCGTCGCCCCTTCCGGGACGTGGACATGAATGTCACGCTTGTCGAGGACCGAACGCTTGATGCCGTAGGCGCCGCCGCGGGATTTCACATAGCTTTCCGCCGCCTGCACCGATTCGCGCATGACATCGCCGAGCTTGCCGGTCGCCGTGACCTTGCCCTTGCCGGGTACCGTGACCGCTTCGATCGACAGCAGCTCGCCACCGACCTCTGTCCAGGCCAAACCAGTGACGACGCCGACCAGATCCTGGGTCTCCGCCTCGCCATACCGGAACTTCTTTATGCCGGCGTATTTCTCGAGGTTGCGGCGGGTGACCGTGACCTTGAGGACGCTCTTGGACGATAGGATCTCCTTGATCGCCTTGCGAGTCAGATTCGCCAGCTCGCGCTCGAGATTCCGGACGCCGGCCTCTCGGGTGTAGTAGCGAATGAGATCGCGCATGGCGTCGTCCGAGATCGACCACTCGGTCTTCTTCAGGCCATGGGCTTCCATCTGCTTCGAGACCAGATGGCGCTTAGCGATCTCGATCTTCTCATCCTCGGTGTAGCCGGGGATGCGGATGATCTCCATGCGGTCGAGCAGCGGCTGCGGCATGCGCAAGCTGTTCGCGGTGGTCACGAACATCACGTCCGACAGGTCGTAATCGACCTCGAGATAATGGTCGTTGAAGTTCGAATTCTGCTCCGGATCGAGCACCTCGAGCAGGGCCGAGGACGGATCGCCCCGCCAATCGGCGCCGAGCTTGTCGATCTCGTCCAGCAGGAACAGCGGATTCGACGATTTCGCCTTCTTCATGCCCTGGATGATCTTGCCGGGCATCGAGCCGATATAGGTCCGCCGATGGCCGCGCACCTCGGCCTCGTCGCGAACGCCGCCCAGCGACATGCGGACGAAGTTGCGGCCGGTGGCCTTGGCGATCGATTTGCCGAGCGAGGTCTTGCCGACGCCCGGGGGCCCGACCAGGCACAAAATCGGTCCCTTGACCTTCTTCATGCGCTGCTGGACCGCGAGATATTCGAGGATCCGCTCCTTGACCTTCTCGAGCCCGTAATGGTCCTGGTGCAGAACTTTTTCGGCAATCTTGATGTCGCGCTTGACCTTGCTGCGCTGCTCCCACGGAATCGTGAGCAGCCAATCGAGATAGTTGCGGACGACGGTCGCCTCGGCCGACATCGGGCTCATCGAGCGCAGCTTCTTGATCTCGCCCAAAGCCTTGTCGCGGGCTTCCTTCGACAGCTTGGTCTTGTTGACCCGCTCTTCGATCTCCGCCAGCTCGTCCTTGCCGTCCTCGCCCTCGCCCAGCTCCTTCTGAATAGCCTTCATCTGCTCGTTCAGATAGTACTCACGCTGGGTCTTTTCCATCTGCCGCTTGACGCGGTTGCGGATCCGCTTCTCGACCTGAAGCACGCCGATCTCGCCTTCCATGAAGGCGAAGACCTTCTCCAGCCGCTCGCCGACCGCTTCGGTCTCGAGCAGCTCCTGCTTCTCGGGAATCTTGAGCGCCAGATGCGACGCCACGGTATCCGCCAGCTTCGAGGAATCGTCGATCTGGTTGATCGACACCAGCACCTCGGGCGGGATCTTCTTGTTGAGCTTGATGTACTGCTCGAACTGCGAGACGGCGGTCCGGGCGAGCGCCTCGAGCTCCTGCTTTTCGCCAAGCTTCTCCTGGATCACCTCGGCATGGGCTTGGAAGAAGGTGTCATTGTCGCTGAAGCGCTGGATGCGCGCGCGCTGACCGCCTTCGACCAGCACCTTAACCGTACCGTCGGGCAATTTCAGGAGCTGCAGCACGGTGCCGATCGTGCCGACCATATAGATATCGGCGGCGGTCGGATCGTCCTGCTGGGCATTCTTCTGTGTGACGAGCAGAATCTGCTTGTCCTCGCGCATCACGTCTTCGAGGGCGCGGACCGATTTCTCGCGACCCACGAAGAGCGGCACGATCATGTGGGGAAAGACGACGATGTCCCGTAACGGCAGAACGGGATAGAGGTCATTGCGTGGGATGGTGCTCATCATGCCTCTTCTGCCTGTGGCCGTCCCCCGACGCGCGGCGAGACGACCGTTGCAAAGCGTATCTGGGAATTTCGGGCCGGCGCCCCGTCCATTCAAGGTAGCCGGATGGCCGGGGCCATCCGTCTCTTGCACATCAGGGGCGGCGGCGCCGGCCTTGAAACGCTTTAGCCACCGGTTCCGACATCACCGCGTCGGTCGGAATGGATGTAAAGGGGCGAGGCCCGTCCCTCTACGACTTCTCGGTTGATGACGATCTCCTCGACCGATTCAAGACCGGGAAGCTCGAACATCGGGTCGAGCAGGATCGCTTCCATGATCGAGCGCAGGCCACGCGCACCGGTTTTCCGTTGGATGGCCTTGCGGGAGATGCTCTTCAGCGCTTCGTCATTGAAGCTCAGCCGCACATCCTCCATCTCGAACAGCCGCTGATATTGCTTGACCAGCGCGTTCTTCGGCTTGGTCAGGATGTCCATCAGCGCCTTTTCATCAAGATCGTCGAGCGTCGCCACGACAGGCAGGCGGCCGACGAATTCGGGGATGAGGCCGAATTTCAACAGATCCTCGGGCTCGACATCGCGCAGGATCTCGCCGGTCTGGCGCTCGTCCGGACCGATGATGTCGGCGCCGAAGCCGATCGAAGTCCCCTGCCGCCGCTGACCGATGATCTTCTCCAGCCCGGCGAAAGCGCCGCCGCAGATGAAGAGGATGTTGGTCGTGTCGACCTGCAGGAACTCCTGCTGCGGATGCTTCCGGCCGCCTTGCGGAGGCACGGAGGCGACCGTGCCTTCCATGATCTTCAACAGCGCCTGCTGCACGCCTTCACCCGACACGTCCCGCGTGATCGACGGGTTGTCGGATTTGCGGCTGATCTTGTCGACCTCGTCGATATAGACGATGCCGCGCTGAGCGCGTTCGACATTGTAGTCGGCCGCCTGCAGCAGCTTGAGGATGATATTCTCGACATCCTCGCCGACATAGCCCGCCTCGGTTAGCGTCGTGGCGTCGGCCATGGTGAAGGGCACATCGATGATGCGGGCCAGCGTCTGTGCCAACAACGTCTTGCCGCAACCGGTTGGCCCGACCAGCAGGATGTTGGACTTGGCCAACTCGACATCATTGTTTTTGGCGCCGTGGGCGAGCCGTTTGTAGTGGTTGTGCACCGCTACCGACAGCACGCGCTTGGCGTGGAACTGCCCGATCACGTAATCGTCGAGCACGGCGCAGATATCGCGCGGTCCGGGCACGCCGTCACGGGATTTGACCAGCGTCGTCTTATGCTCTTCGCGGATGATATCCATACAGAGCTCGACGCATTCGTCGCAGATGAACACCGTAGGGCCGGCGATCAGCTTGCGGACCTCGTGCTGGCTCTTGCCACAGAATGAGCAATAGAGCGTGTTTTTCGAGTCACCGCCGGTGTTCTTGGTCATAGGCACTCCGTCAGCCGCCGAGAAACGACCTCGGCCATGTTATCCGCCAGCGGTCCGTTGGCACAACCGCAAAGCTTGGCGGCGGTTTGAGCCGGTAGTCTTCGAACCGTAGCAGACCTCATCTCAAGATCCCCTTAACAAGGGCGCGGTTGGTTAGCGTCTCGTCTCCTCGCCCGGCGTGTCGCGTGGCGGCCGTGCTGCGATCACGTCGTCGATGAGGCCGAACTCCTTGGCCTCGGTCGGTGACATGAAATAGTCACGCTCCACCGCGAGTGCGACGCGCTCGACCGATTGGCCGGTATGCGTCACGTAAATGTCATTGAGTCGGGACCGAAGCGCAAGGATCTCGCGCGCCTGGATCTCGATGTCCGAAGCTTGCCCCTGCGCGCCGCCCGACGGCTGGTGAATCATGATTCGGGCATTGGGTGTCGCCGACCGCTTGCCGGCCGTACCGGCGGTCAGGAGCAGCGAGCCCATCGAGGCGGCCTGGCCGATGCACACCGTCGCCACGTTGGGGCGGACATATTGCATCGTGTCGTAGATGGCGAGCCCCGAGGAGACGATGCCGCCCGGCGAGTTGATGTAGAGCGAGATGTCCTTGTTCGGGTTCTCCGATTCAAGGAACAGGAGCTGCGCGCAGATCAAGCTGGACACCGCGTCGTTCACCGGCCCGACCAGGAAGATGATGCGGTCCTTGAGCAGCCGCGAATAGATGTCGTAGGCGCGTTCGCCCCGATTGGTCTGCTCGACCACCATCGGGACCAGGTTGTTCATATAGATTTCCAATGGGTCGGCCATCTTGCTCCTGCTTCCCTTGCTGTCCCGGGCCTCGTTCAGACCTCGTCGTCCTCATCGAGCCCGGCGAGCGACGGCAGATCCTTCGCCGGCACCGGCTTATCGGTCACCTTGGCGGTCTCGACGATGAAGTCGACGACCTTGTCCTCATAGATCGGTGCGTGCAGCGAGCGCGCCGCATCCGGGTTCTTGCGATAATAGTCGACGACCGCCTTCTCCTGACCGGGATATTGCCGGGCCTGCGCCATGATCGCCCGGTTGACCTCGTCCGAGGTTACCTGAATGTTGTTCTTCATCCCGATTTCCGCAAGCAGGAGGCCGAGGCGCACACGTCGCACGGCAATGTCGCGGTACTCGGTCTTGATATCGTCCTCGGTCTTGCCCTCTTCCGGCTCGTAGGTGCCGGCCTCCTCGGCGCGCTTCTTCTCGTCCTCGAACTGCTTCCAGATCGAGTCGAACTCGATATCGACCATGCCGACCGGCACATCGAACACGTTCTTCTCCGCGAGCTGGTCGAGCAGGTCGCGCTTCAGCTTTTGGCGGGCGAGGCGGCCGTAATCGGCCTCGATCTGGCCGCGGATGGCGTCGCGCAGTGCCTGGAGGTTCTCCATGCCGACCTCGTCTGCGAGCGCGTCGTCGATCACGGCCGGCAGCTTGCGCTTGACCGCCTTGATCTCGCAGGCGAACTCGGCCTCCTTGCCTGACAGGTGCTCAGCGCCGTAATCGGCCGGGAAGGTCACCTTCACCGTCACCTTGTCGCCGGCGGCATGACCCACGAGCTGCGCCTCGAAGCCGGGGATGAAGCGGTTGGAGCCGAGCTCCAGCTCGTAATCCGTGCCGGCGCCGCCGGGGAATTCCTCGCCGTCGATCGAGCCCTTGAAATCGAGCACGACGATGTCGCCCTCGGCCGCCTTCTCGCCTTCGGCGACCGGCTCGGCCTTGCGATAACGCTCGGCCAGACGGCCGATGGCCTCGTCGACCTCCTCGTCGGCGATTTCGGGCTTCAGGCGCTCGAGCTCGATCGCGCCGAGATCGGGCGCGGCCACATCGGGCAGCACCTCGACGCTCATGGCGTAGACCAGGTCCTTGCCGGCCTCGAAGGACTCGATGGCGATCTTGGGCTGCAGCGCCGGGCGCAGATTGCGCTCGCGCAGCGTCTCGGAGGACGAGCTGTTGACAGTCTCCTCCAGCACTTCGCCCATGACGGACTGGCCATAGCGCTTCTCAAGGACGCTCATCGGCACCTTGCCCGGCCGGAAGCCCGGCAGGCGTAGGCTCTTGCTGAGCTCCGTGAGTCGGCTGCGCATGCGCTGCTCGATATCTTGGGCAGCGACGACAACCTTGTATTCGCGCTTCAAACCCTCGGTGCTGGTTTCGGTGATCTGCATGGAACCTTGAGCCTATGGAATTAATCGGTCCGGGTTGGTGCGGGCGAAGGGACTTGAACCCCCACGACTTGCGTCGCTGGAACCTAAATCCAGTGCGTCTACCAATTCCGCCACGCCCGCGCCGGTCCCGTGAATCGGGTTCACATAGCACAGGAGATTCTACCCCACACCCCTAAATATGTAACGCCGGCCGGTTGGCCAGGGTCGATCAACCTGCCAGGCACGCCCGTGCCGCTGCGTCGATGATCGCATCCCGGTCGAGTCCATAGGCGCGGTAGAGGTCGGGAATGTCGCCGGATTGGCCGAAATGGTCGACCCCGAGCGGTTCGACCCGGCAGCCGCCGGCCGAGCCGAGCCAGCTTAAAGCCGCGGGATGACCGTCATGGACAGTGACCAGGGCCGCCCCTGTCCCCAACGGCGACAACAGCCGTTCTATCAGGCTGTTGCCCTGCCCGCTTCTGCGTCCACGCAGCCAGTCGGCATAGAGCCGGTCGGGCGAGGTCACGGCGAGCAGCCCTGCGCCGGGGATGTCTTCGAGCAGAGCCGCATGAGCGGCGCGGGCCTCGTCGACCACGGCACCGCAATAGACGATCGCCAGCTCGGCGCCCTGCGCCGGCTCGACCAACCAATAAGCGCCGCCGACGATGCCGGCATGGAGCACTGCGGACATGGCCCGGACCGGCTGCTCCAGCGAGCGGGTCGAAAGGCGGAGATAGACCGACCCGCCCTCCCTGCCCGGCGCCTGCATATGTCCGAAACCCCAGCCCATCAGCACGGCCAGTTCGTCGACATAGGCCGGCTCATAGGAGGCGAGTCCGTCCTGGCCCATGCCGATCAGCGGCGTATTGATCGATTGATGTGCCCCACCCTCCGGCGCCAGCGTCAGCCCCGAAGGTGTCGCCACCACCATGAAGCGGGCATCCTGGTAGCAGCCGTAATTGAGCGCATCGAGGCCGCGATTGATGAAGGGATCATAGAGCGTGCCGATCGGCAGCAGCCGGGCACCGAACAGCGGTGCCGTCAGGCCGAGGGCCGCCAGCATCAGGAACAGATTATGTTCGGCGATGCCGAGCTCGATATGCTGGCCGGCCGGCGCCATGGCCCAGCGCTGGGCGGAGACGACCTTCTCGTCGCGAAACACGTCCGCGACCTCGGCGGCGTGGAAGATGCCCCGGCGATTGACCCAGCCGCCGAGATTGGTCGAGACGGTAACGTCCGGCGAGGTCGTGACGATGCGCGAGGCGAGCGGGCTGTCGCCGCCGGCGAGATCGTTCAGGATCTTGCCGAAGCCTTCCTGGGTCGACATCTGGGCACCGCTCGGCACCGGCAGAGCCGGAACCGGTACCGGCTCCGCCATCAGCTCGCGCTCGGGCTCGGCGGCGAACGGTACGGTCGCGAGAAACCGCTCCAGCTCCGCCGTCGGCAGATCGAGCCCGGCATAACGGTCCCACTCCGCCCCATCCGGAATCCGCATCTGACGCTTGAAGAGCGCCATCTGGTCCTGGTTCATGAGACCGGCGTGATTATCCTTGTGGCCGGCGAAGGGCAGACCGAAGCCCTTGATGGTATAGGCGATGAAGCAGGTCGGCAGATCGTCGGCGATGCCGTGAAAGGCCTCCAGCACGGCGGCCATGTCGTGACCGGCGAGATTGGTCATCAGCGCGTGGAGCTGATCGTCGTCGTGATCGTCGAGAATCCAGCGGATGCCCGGATAGCGGTTGAGGTCGCGCTGCAGATGCTCGCGCCAGCCGAGGCCGCCCTTGTAGACCAGTGCCGAATAGAGCGAGTTCGGGCAGGCGTCGATCCAGTCGCGCAGATGCTCGCCGTCGGGCCGAGCGAAGGCGGCTTCGAGCTGCTTGCCGTATTTCAGGACGACGACACGCCATCCCATCATCTCGAACAGCTTGTCGATGCGATTGAACAGCCGGTCGTTGACGATGCTGTCGAGGCTCTGGCGATTATAGTCGATCACCCACCAGAGATTCTTCACGTCGTGCTTCCAGCCTTCGAGCAGCGCCTCGAAGACGTTGCCTTCGTCGAGCTCGGCATCGCCGACCAGCGCCACCATCCGCCCCGCGGGCCGGTCCTGAACGGCGAGCCCCTTCAGCCGCACGAAATCCTGGGCAATCGAGGCGAATAGCGTGATCGCGACGCCCAGACCTACCGAGCCGGTCGAGAAATCGACATCGTCGGTATCCTTGGTGCGCGACGGATAGGATTGCGCGCCGCCCAGGGCCCGGAATTTCTCCAGCTTCTCGCGGGTCTGCTTGCCGAGAAGATATTGGATGGCGTGATAGACCGGCGAGGCGTGCGGCTTGACCGCGACCCGATCCTGCGGGCGCAGCACGTCGAAATAGAGCGCCGTCATCAGCGTGACCAGCGACGCCGACGAGGCCTGATGCCCGCCGACCTTGAGGCCGTCCCGGTTCGGGCGCAGGTGATTGGCGTTGTGGATCGTCCAGGCGGCGAGCCAGAGGACCTTGTCGGCAAGCACCTGGAGACGGCGAATTCGTTCCTGTGCGGTATCGGGCGCCGACATCCTGTCGGTCGAGATCAGCGGCACGCTGGCCAAGGCAGGTCTCCCAAAGGCGTTTCGCCCTTTGATACCGGCTCGGGCGCCGCCGATCCAGTCAGAAGCCCAAATCGCGCAGAATGGCTGGGATCTGCTCCGGCAGATCCTCTGCCAGCAGGCCGGGCCCGAAGCGCTGTGCCGCGGCGCCATGGATCCAGACGGCGGCAGCGGCCGCCTCGAACGCGGGCACGCCCTGGGCCAGCAGTCCCAGGATCATGCCCCCCAGCACATCGCCCGAGCCCGCCGTCGCGAGATAGGGCGGCGCGTTGGCATTGATCGCGGCGCGACCGTCGGATGCCGCCACGACGGTGTCCGAGCCCTTGAGCACGATGACGGCGCCGCTCGCGGCAGCAGCGGCGCGCGCGCGGACGAGCTTGTCGCCGGTAAGACGGAACAATCGGCCGAATTCGCCCTCGTGCGGCGTCAGCACCACCGGCCCCCGCACCGCCTCGAACAGCGTCTCCGGCCGGTCGGCAAAGGCGCTGATGGCATCGGCGTCGAGCACGGTCGGTCGGCTCGTGCCGAGAAGCTTCAGCGCGGTCTCGCGCGTCGCATCGGTAACGCCCGCGCCCGGGCCGATGAGCAAGGCGTTGAATCGCTTGTCGCCGAGCAGTACCGCGAGATCGTCCTCGCCTTGCAGCGGCTTCACCATGATGCTGAGCAGCGAGGCGGCATAGACGGCGAGCGCCTGCTCGGGCACCGCGACGGAGACGAGGCCGGCGCCGAGCCGGGCGGCTCCCCTTGCGGCTAGCCGGGCCGCACCTGTCGTCGGATAGCCGCCGAGCACCAACGCGTGGCCGCGGCCATATTTATGGGATGCGGCCGCCGGGCGCGGCAACGCTTCGTGCCACAGCGCCGGGCTGTTCTCCCAGGTGCGAGGCGCGATGGCGCCGAGCGCCGAGGGGTCGAGCCCGATTCCCGCAAACACGAGTTCGCCGCACAGATCGCGGCCGGGGAGCAGCAGATGGCCGGGCTTCTTGCGCTCGAAAGTCACCGTGAGAGCCGCAGCGACGGCGCCGAGATCGGCACCGCTGTCGCCCTGGACACCGGATGGCAGATCGACCGCGATCATGCTCACGCGGCGCTCGGACACGGCACGCAGCGTGTCGGCCGCGGCACCTTCGATCTTGCGCGCAAGTCCGGCGCCGAAGATCGCGTCGATGGCGAGGGCGGAGCCGTCGAGAATGGCCGGCGTCAGCGGCTCGATCGATCCCTTCCAGCGCGCGGCATGCAAGGCGGCGTCGCCCTTCAGCTTGTCGGCGGGGCCCAGCAGGCCGAGCCTGACCGGCCAGCCCGCTGCCGCCAGCAGCCGTGCCGCGACGAAGCCGTCACCGCCATTGTTGCCGGGACCGCAGAGCACAGCGACCGGCTGGCGCGGATAGCGCTTCACGATCTCGGCCGCGACGGCGGCGCCGGCTCGCTCCATCAGCATCTCGCCGGGCGTGCCGGCCGCGATGGTCCGGCGATCTGCTTCGCCCATTTCGGCGACGCTCAGCAGCGCGGAGGCGAGGGTCATGGGCGGTCGGGCCTCAGCAGCGCCAGCTGCTGCAGCATCGCCTCGCGCAGCATCGCCACGTCGGAGCCCGGCGTCAGCACGCGATAGCCGCGTTCCCATAATTGCTCCAGGCTCGCTCCCGGATAAGGCAGGCATCCAAGGATCTTGCCATGGGCCTTGGCTGCGGCTTCGACGACGGAGACCGCCTTGAGAAAGTCCGGATGATCGAACCGGCCGAGCGCGCCGAGATCGCCGGAAAGGTCTCCGGGGCCGAGAAAGACGACGTCGAAGCCGCCGACGGCGCAGATCTCCATGGCATTGGCCGCACCGGCCGCGGTCTCGATCTGCAGCATGACGACCAGCTCGGCGCCGGCGGCACCTCGGCCCACATAGTCGCCGGCCCGCAGCCCGAACTCGGAGGCGCGCACGACCGGTGCGGCATAACCGCGCTTGCCGTTGGGCGGATAGAGGCAGGCGGCAATGGCGGCCCGGGCCTCCTCGGCGTTGGAGATCGACGGGATCATCACGCCCTCGACGCCCAGGTCGAGCACCCGCTTCAGCATCGCCGGATCGTTCTTGGCGACGCGGATAAAGGCCCCGGCCGAAGTCGTTTGCACGGCCTGGATCATGGCGCGGTGATCCTCGAACCCGCCGGCGCCATGCTCGCCGTCGATCAGGACAAAATCGTAGCCGGCGAGACCGGACAGCTCGGCCACCAGCGGGCTCGCCAGATTGTTGAAGATGCCGAAAGCTCCCTGCCCGGCCTTGAGCCGCGCTTTGACCGCATTCGCCCGGTACATTGGTCGTCCTTCCGATCAAACCGTTATCTGCGCTAGTCTAACCCCCGAGACGTTGGGAATTGAACCTTCCGGTGCGGGACTGCTCATTAAGGAGCGAGAATGCGACGGCTGAGCCTGATGATCTGCGTGATCTTTCTGCTGATGCCATTGGCCGCTGCGGCGCCCGGCGGTTCGCCCCTCGATTTGGCGCTGGTACTGGCCGTCGATGTCTCCCGTTCGGTCAACGACACGCGCTACAATCTACAGCGCGACGGCTATGCCCAGGCGTTCCGCGATCCCGCCGTGATCGCCGCGATAGCGGACAATGCCCAGCAGGGGGTCGCCGTCACGCTGGTGGAATGGTCCGGCGTCTCCGAGCAAAGCCAGTTGGTTCCCTGGACGATCATCACGGACCGCGCGTCGAGCGAGCGTTTCGCCTCGGCGGTCGAGGAGTCGGAACGTCGTTTCGCCGGTTGGACCTCGATCAGCGCCGCGCTCGACTTCTCAAGCGAACTTTTGAAGGATAAGGCGGTCGCCGCACGCCGCCGGGTCATCGACGTTTCAGGCGACGGATCGAACAATAACGGCCGACCCATCGGCGAAGCGCGCGACGAGGCGGTCGCCGCCGGCATCACCATAAACGGCCTGCCCATCCTCACCGTCGAGGCCGCGCTCGACAGCTACTATGAAGCCAACGTGATCGGCGGACCGGGTGCCTTCATCATCCCGACCGAGAATTTCGAGACCTTCGCCAAGGCCATCCAGACCAAGCTCATCCGCGAGATCGCCGACTGGACGCTGGCGACGCGATTGGCCGCCGGCACACGCTGATCGTCGAGGGCCGCCGAATAGGGCGCGAATGCCTTCATAATGCATCGATTTCGTCGACGATCCCCCCATGGGGCGGACGGCATTTTCTAACGCTCGATTAACTGTTCCACTATATCGATAGCCGTTGACCGGAATTTTGAGGCGGTCATCGAAGTCAATTTATCTTTTATTGTCGGAATTACCGAAGATCGTGATGAAATCGACCCTTGGATCGAAGCGCTTTCGCGGCCGGCTCGGCGAGCGAGGGACGGCGGCCATCGAGTTCGCCTTCGCGGCGCCGGTCTTTCTGCTCGTGATCCTCGGCATCTTCGAGCTCAGCTTCATGGTGTTCGTCCAAACGGTGCTCGACGGCTCGGCTCGGGACGCGGCGCGGCTGATCAGGACCGGACAGGTCGCAACCTCGACCGATCCCCAGGCGACATTTCAGAACCTGCTCTGCAGCGACATGGCCGTGCTGGTCGGCTGCACGAACCTCATTTTCAACGTCCAGACCTTCTCGAGCTTCAGCGCCGTCACCACGACGCCGCCAAAAGACAAGAACGGCAAGCCGGTAACGACCTTCAATGCCGGTAATGCCAGCACCGACATGCTTGTGGAAGTTCTCTACAACCGGCCTTTCGCCACGCAGATAATCGGCAAATTTTTCGGATCCACCGAGTCGGTCTACCTGAGTTCGACGGTCATCTTCCGCAACGAGCCCTATCAGGGACCGACATCATGATCCCTCGGCTGAGAGAGCTGCTCAGAAACCGCTCCGGCGCCGCGGCCATCGAGTTCGCGATCCTGCTACCGGTAGCGCTGCTGTTGCTGTTCGGCACTTATGAGGTAACGAACGCCGTGGTCACCTATATGAAGTTGACTGCGGCAGTCGACACCGTGGGCGATCTCGTCGCTCAGCAGACGTCGGTCAGTTCCGCGATGCTCGACGATTTCTATAAGGCCGAACAGCTCGTCATGTCGCCGGCAAGCACATCCGGCCTCGGTTTTGCCGTCGCGAGCGTAACGTTCAGCCTCAATACGACAAGCAATACCGTTCAGGCGACGCAGGCGTGGCAGCAGACCCGGGGCAGCGCTACGTCGATGACCGACGCGGCCACGAGCTCCACCAATCTCGGCGGCAACGGCGAGAGCGTCATCGTTACGCAGGCCACTTACACCTACAACTCGCTCCTCAAATACGTGCTTCCCAAGGGAATCGTCATGTCGCAGCGGATTTATACCCGCCCGCGGACGGCTCCAAGCATCCCGTTCACGAATTGAAATGGTCAGTATCGGAGTTCGTTAGCATGGCCATCCCTTCTTTCCTTAGGCGGGTCAAAAACTTACTTCGGACTTTCGGCCGTTCGCGCACAGGCAATGTCGGCATAATTTTCGGCTTCGCCGCGATTCCGCTCATCCTCTCGGTCGGCATGGGGGTCGATATGGCCAGGGCCTATGCCATGAAGGTCAGGCTGGGAGCAGCGTTGGATGCCGCCGGACTGGCTGTCGGCGGGTCACCCGCAAGTTTCCAGACTGCAGATCTCGAGCAGCGGATGCAGAACTACTTCAACGCAAACTACCCAAGTTCGGTACTCGGCACCGCGTCCACGCCCGTCATGACCTATCAGTCGAGCACCAACACCAACGTCATCAATTTCACGGTGACCGGCACGATACAGACCACTTTCATGCGTCTCATCAACGTAAAGACCATGAGCGTGAGCGTCAGCAACCAGGTGACGCGCGGCATCTCCGGCCTCGAAGTGGCGCTCGTGCTGGACAATACCGGCTCGATGATGTGCGGCGATGGCGGGAGCGCCAACGCCTCGCAATGCGAGCAGAATGTACCGCCGAGCCACATGGACACGCTCAGGACCGACGCCCAGATCATCATCAATACATTGTTTCAGGGCACGACCGCGCAGAGTACTTTGAAGATGTCGCTGGTACCTTACGTGACCGCCGTCAATGTCGGGCCGGCTATGTCGCAGAGCGGACTTCTAGATACCTATGTCCCTAAGAAAAACGGGGCATATTTTTCCTATAGCACGCCGACAAAAACGGGAACGAAGATCGTCGATGCCGGCGGCGTCAATAGCATCACTTATGACGCCTCGCAAAGTCCGACGTCGCTGGAATGGATCGGATGCGTTGTGGAAGCCACAGTGCCGAATGAGGATTCCTCCAATACTGGCCCGGACATGGATGAGGTACCGGGTCAAGGCTGGGCGAATACCTATACCCCTTACTACTGGGTGAGCGGCACAGGTCCTACATATAATGGAAGTGGTACTTCGTCTACCAGCAACATCTGGCATCCAAGCACAACTACTACCACCCACTCCGGGACCACGACCACTTTCTTGCCGCCCAAGGCGCAGTATGAGGAGGTCGATAACGGTCGATATTTCGAGAGCAGCAACAGTGCGAGCGCCGATTCCTATGGCCCGAACCTCGGCTGTCCGACCCCTCTAGTACGACTGACCACCGATCGAAACGCGCTGCTCACGGCTGCGCAGAACATGAAGTCGCGGGCCAACAGCGGTACTGCGATCAATGTCGGCCTAGTGTGGGGGTGGCGGACCTTGTCGCCCAATCAGCCTTTCAGCGACGGCCAGCCCTACATCAACCCAAAGGGCATCAAGAAAGCGATTGTCCTCGAGACGGACGGCAACGACGATGCTAATTCCTCACCCGATTATACGGGATACGGATATATCGACGACGGTCTGCTGGGCTCGTCCTCACTCAATACCGCCATGAGCAACATGCAGAGCAGATTGCTCAAGCTTTGCGCCAATATACAGGCACAAGGCATTCAAATATATACAATCGGCCTGGGTAACAGCGCCAATCTCTCCTTGTTGAAAAACTGCGCGGGTCCGGGGCCAGATCAGTTTTTCAGCGCGCCGACGGCCGCTTCGCTCCAGTCCGTGTTCCAGCAGGTCGCCAATTCGCTCAATCAGCTTCGGCTGAGCAAATAGCTATCCGCCGCGCCACTCATGAGCAGGCCGTTGCCGATGCGATCGGTCTGACGCCCTGCTCGAGCGCGCAACGATGGGGACCAATCGGAAATGCGGGAACAGCCCCGAGCGAGGCCGCTTCCGCAAATCTCGGAAATTTGGGGCGAGTGACCGGATTTGAACCGGCGACATCCAGAATCACAATCTGGCGCTCTAACCAACTGAGCTACACCCGCCGCAGGGAGATGCGGTTCCTACCCTAAGCGATCGCCGAGCGTCAAGCCGCGTGACGCCATTGCCCCCCTCCTCCCGCCGGCCTATAGAAATCGCAGCGCGGGAGGAATGCGATGGGGCATGCGGCGTTGCAGATAGCCGACCATATGGGCAAGCTCGGAACGGAGACGGCCTTCGAGGTGCTGGCCCGGGCCAAGGCGCTCGAAGCCTCGGGCCGCGACATCGTCAATCTCGGCATCGGTCAGCCTGATTTCCCCACGCCCGACCATATCGTCGAGGCCGGCCGCAAGGCGCTGGCGGACGGGCATCACGGCTACACCCCCTCGGCCGGCATAGCACCCCTGCGCGAGGCGGTGGCGGCCGATCTCCACCGGCGTCACCGGGTCGAGATCGATCCGGCGCAGGTGCTGGTCGTGCCCGGCGGCAAGGTCACGATGTTCTTCGCCATCCAGATGTTCGGCGAGCCGGGAGCCGAGATCCTCTACCCCAATCCCGGCTTCCCGATCTATGAAAGCGTCATCCGCTATACCGGCGCCACGCCCGTGGCGATCCCGCTGCGCGAGGCCAACGGCTTCGCCTTTCGGGCGGAGGACGTGCTCGCTCGGATCACCCCGCGCACGCGCCTCCTCATCCTGAACAGCCCGGCCAACCCGACCGGCGGCGTCGTGCCGCGGATCGAGCTCGATCGGCTGGTGGCCGGGCTCGAGCGGCATCCGCAGGTCGCCATCCTGTCTGACGAGATCTATGGCGAGATCGTCTACGGCACGGCCGAAGCGGTCAGCCTCACGACCTATCCCGGCATCCGCGACCGCCTGATCCTGCTCGACGGCTTCAGCAAGACCTACGCGATGACCGGCTGGCGTCTGGGCTACGGGGTCTGGCCGCATTCGCTGCTGCCGTATGCGGAGCGGCTGGCGGTGAACAGCCATTCCTGCGTCAATGCCTCGGCCCAGTTCGCCGGTATCGCCGCTCTCACCGGGCCGCGCGAGCAGTGCCGGCATATGGTCGAAGCCTTCGCCGAACGGCGGGAGCGGATCGTGGGCGCGCTCAATCAACTGCCGGGCGTGCGCTGCCTCAGCCCCGGCGGTGCCTTCTATGTCTTTCCAAATATTACGGATACGGGACTGGACAGCCGCACGTTGCAGACCCGCTTGCTCGAGGAGGCCGGGGTGGCGACGATCGCCGGCACCAGCTTCGGCGCCGAGGGCGAAGGGTTTCTGCGTTTTTCATATGCCGCCTCGATGGCTCAGATCGATCTGGCGATGCAGCGCATCGGCGAGTTCCTTTTGAACCTGAAGCTGCGTTGAACAAGCTGGCACGGCGTGTGCGTTCCCGTGTGCAAAGCACGGCCTGTGCTGAGGATCTGAGCCGAGGAGCCGACATGAAAAAGGTCGAAGCCGTCATCAAGCCGTTCAAGCTCGACGAAGTGAAAGAAGCCCTGCACGAGATCGGGATCAAGGGGATCACCGTTACGGAGGCAAAGGGTTTTGGACGCCAAAAAGGCCATACCGAACTCTATCGCGGCGCAGAGTATGTTGTGGACTTTCTGCCCAAGGTGAAAATCGAAGTAATCATGGAAGATGCACTGGTCGAACGGGCGGTCGAGGCGATCCAGCAAGCCGCCCATACCGGCCGTATCGGCGATGGCAAAATCTTCGTCAGCACAGTCGAGGAGGTCGTCCGCATCCGTACCGGCGAGCGCGGAAACGACGCCATTTGATTAAAATATACGCACGGTGCATATTTTTTGTGCGTCGAGCTGCATCATAGGAAACCAGAGCAAGGCCGGGTCCGACGCCCGGCCTCGTCCGGTCAAACTGCTTTGCCAACGAAGGAAGCTGAAGAATGTCCACCGTCGAAAAAGTCCTGGAAATGATCAAGGAGAACGAGGTCAAGTACGTTGACTTTCGCTTCACCGATCCGCGTGGCAAGTGGCAGCATTTGTCTCATCATGTCCGGACGGTCGATGCCGATCTCCTGACCGACGGCGTGATGTTCGACGGCTCGTCGATTGCCGGTTGGAAGGCCATCAACGAATCCGACATGGTGCTGTTGCCGGACCTGTCGACCGCGGTGCTCGATCCGTTCTCGGCCCAGACCCAGCTTATCATCGTCTGCGATATCGCCGAACCCGGCACCGGTCAGGCCTATGGCCGCGACCCCCGTTCGACCGCGAAGAAGGCCGAAGCCTATCTGGGCTCGACCGGTATCGGCGACACGGCGTTCTTCGGCCCGGAAGCCGAGTTCTTCGTGTTCGACGACGCCCGCTTCAAGACCGGCATGAACAGCGCCGGCTACGAGCTCGACAGCGAGGAAGGCCCCTACAATTCGTTCAAGGTCTATCCGGACGGCAATACCGGCCATCGCCCGCCGATCAAGGGCGGCTATTTCCCCGTGTCGCCGGTGGACAGCGCCGGGGACCTTCGCGCCGAGATGCTGTCGGTCATGGCCGACATGGGTCTCGATGTCGAGAAGCATCACCATGAGGTGGCGCCCTCGCAGCACGAGCTCGGCTGCAAGTTCAACACGCTCGTCCATTCCGCCGACGACATGCAGATCTACAAGTACGTCGTGCACAACGTCGCGCATCAGTACGGCAAGACCGCGACCTTCATGCCGAAGCCGATCAAGGGCGACAACGGCTCGGGTATGCATGTCCACCAGTCGATCTGGAAGGAAGGCAAGCCGACCTTCGCCGGCTCCGGCTATGCCGACCTCTCGGACGCGGCGCTCTATTACATCGGCGGCATCATCCGCCACGCCAAGGCGCTCAACGCCTTCACCAACCCGACGACCAACAGCTACAAGCGCCTGATCCCCGGCTTCGAGGCGCCCGTGCTGTTGGCCTATTCCTCGCGCAACCGGTCGGCTTCGTGCCGTATCCCCTATGTGTCGAGCCCCAAGGGCAAGCGCGTCGAGGTTCGGTTCCCGGATCCGGCGGCCAATCCGTATCTCGCCTATTCGGCCATGCTGATGGCCGGCCTCGACGGCATCCAGAACAAGATCCATCCGGGCGAGGCGATGGACAAGAACCTCTACGACCTGCCGCCGGAAGAGCTGAAGAACGTGCCCACCGTCTGCGGCTCGCTGCGCGAGGCGATCGGCGCGCTCTCCGCCGACCACGACTTCCTGCTCAAGGGCGACGTGTTCAGCAAGGATCAGATCGAGGCCTATATCGAGCTGAAGTGGGAAGAAGTGTACGCCTTCGAGCACACCCCGCATCCGATCGAGTTCCAGATGTACTACAGCGTCTGATCCGCTTCTAAAGTAAGACATGCGAGCGGATCAGGTCAGACCGGCCTGATCCGCTTTCTTTTGCGCATGGGGTCGCCTTGCCGCGCTGGGTACGATGGTGAAAGCTGTTGGCTAAGAACAGTTTGGAAAACCATCAGAGGGAACCCCATGACGAAACATATGTTCGCCGCCGTGGCCCTGGCGCTGGGCCTCGCCGGAAGCATTGCTGTTGCCGATGCCGCGCCGGTGAAGCTGGTGACGGAAGAGGCGATGGTCGACTCGCCGCAGCCCGGCATCAAGATCTATGTCCGCAACAAGCATCTCGCCGGCATGAACCATTTCACGCCGGACCGGACGCTGGTCTTCGTTCATGGGGCCACATATCCGGCCAGCACCGCCTTCGATCTGGAGCTGGGCGGCCTGTCCTGGATGGAGTTCATCGCCCAGCACGGTTTCGACGTCTACCTGCTCGATCTGCCCGGTTACGGCAAATCGACCCGTCCGCCGGCCATGGACCAACCGCCCGAGGGCGGCCAGCCGGTCGAGAGCACCGCCGATGCCGTGCGCGACTATGCTGCCGTGGTCGATTGGGTGCTGGCACGCCGGCATTTGAGCAAGCTGGATGTGATGGGCTGGTCCTGGGGCACCACCATCGCCGGCGGCTATGCCGCCGAGCAGCCGGCCAAGGTCAACCGCCTCGTCCTCTATGCCTCGGTCTGGCTGAACCATGATGCGCCGCCGACCGGCGATGCGGCCAAGCTCGGCGCCTATCGGCTGGTGAACGCCGATGCGGCGATGAAGCGCTGGCTGAACGGCGTGCCCGCCGACAAGCAGGCGGGGCTCATCCCGGCCGGCTGGTTCGACGCCTGGCAGAAGGCGACCTGGGCGACCGATCCGCAGGCGGCGTCAGCGAACGCGCTCCGCGCGCCCAATGGCGTCACCCAGGATATCCGCGGCTATTACATGTCGGGTAAGACGACTTACGATCCGTCGAAGATCACGGCACCGACCCTGATGATCCAGGCCGAATGGGATCACGACACGCCGCCCTATATGTCCCAGGCGCTATTCCCGCTGCTCACGGGCACGCCTTGGAAGCAGTACGATCTGATCGGCGAAGGCACCCATACGGTGATGATGGAGAAGAACCGGATGCAGTTCTTCAACGCGGTGCAGAACTTCCTCGAGACGAAGGGGCCGTAAGCGCCCCGGCCCGATCGGCAAGACCGCCTCGCCGGCTCTTGCCGGCGGGGTTTCTTTTCGGGCTCGCCATGATCTCGGCCAGCGTGATCGGCCGGAAATCCCAGGCATCGACGCCGACATCCCATTGCCGCGGCAAGCCGGCCAGCCTGCCGTGGCTGTGGCCGTGCAGATCGATGGCGCCCTTCGCCATATCGCGCCAGGTTCTAAAGGCGTAGTGGCAGAGCACGACGCGCCGCCCCTCCTCCATCAGCTCGGCATAAGCGCCGACACTGGTCCAACCGGACGCCTCCAGCGCTTCGGCGGGATCGTTGTTGCCGGTGATCAGATGCTTGATGCCGTTGAGCTGCCCGAGCAGCTCGGCGATCCGGCCCTGACGCGGCCGGATCGCGAAATCGCCCAGATGCCAGATCTCGTCTTCGGGTCCGACCGTCCGGTTCCAATTCTCGATCATCGCGGCATCCATCGCCGCCACCGAGGCGAAAGGCCGACGGTAGAGCGCCATGGCACCGCCATGTCCGAAATGCGTGTCGCTGGTAAAGAAGCGCGTCATGGCGGCAGCATAACCGAGGCGCCGCCTCCCTTTCCAATTCGGCCCTAAATGAGCGCGGAAATGTTCTCGGAAAGACCGAGCAGCGCCCGCCCATAGATTTCGGCATTGATCTCCGGATAGACGCCGGCATGGCTGCTCGCCACTTCCGAATCCCGCCAGATCCGCTGTAGCGGGTTGGACTCGGAAAACGACGAGGTGCCGTTCGCCGCACAGAGGAGTCGGATCGCCTCGCGCGCGGTTTCCGCGACATAACCCGTGTCCATCCGCGACCGCGTCCGTTCCAGATAGGTGAGAAGCCTGCCCGATCGGGCCGCTTCATCGATCGCGTCGACGGCCCGATAGGCATGGAAAGTGGCCGTATCGATGAGCATGGCGGCGCGGGCGACCGCGATCTGAACGGTCGGAGCGACCGTCCGGCTGGCATAGAATGTATGAGCGACGGGACGCTTGGGCGCGCTCTCGATAACGAGCTCCAGGGCTCGCGACGCGAGGCCGATCTGTAAGCCGACCAGCATGCTCGCGACGGCGGGAACGAAGGTCGACCGATAGAGCGCCTCGTCCTTGTGCGGTGTTGGATAGTCGCCCGCGAGCAGCGCCGGCATGGACACGACGCGATGGCTAGGAACCGGCACACCATCGGCAACGAGCGTATTGCTGCCCGTCGCCTTCATGCCCGCGACGAACCAGGTATCCTGGATGCCGAGCTCCCGTATCGGGATGAAGGCAAGGCCCCGACCGACCACCTTGTCCTGCGCATCGACGATCGGAATGCCGACGACGCCCCAATCCGCATGCAGGCATCCGCTCGATGCGACCCACTTGCCGGTGACGCGAAAGCCGCCTTCCATATGCCGGCTCTCCGCCGCCCCTGCAAAGGCGCCGGCCATGCGTGCATCGGGGTTGGCCCCCCAGATCTCCTGCTGGAGCCGCTCGGGGCTCAAGGAGGTGGTCCAGGCGAAGCTGTTCATCAGCGACACGACCCAAGCGGTCGATCCGCAGCCCTTCGCCAGCTCGCTCGTCACCGCCAAGGCCGTGCCGAAGTCCGCTTCCCACCCGCCGAACCGGCGCGGCTGCAGAATCCTGAACATTTTGGCCTCGCCGAGGGCGGCAACGACCTCGCTCGTGAGGCGGCGCTCGGTCTCAGCCTTGGCTGCGTTGCGCTCCAGCAGAGGAACCAGCGCTCGTGCGCGCGCCACCAGATCGGCTCTCGGCGAGTGGGCCTCGATGCGGCCTGATCGGATCGTCGGTTCTTCGACAGCTTTAAGCACGGTTGCTACCCTCCAGCTACACTTCGGGTGCCCCGAACGTCGGATCCCGAGAAGCCGGAGGGTGGAAGGTGCGTGTTACGGCGTAATGCCCGATGATGTTGCGTCTGTAACCGTCAGGGGGCCTGCGACGCTCAGCCTCAATGCCGCTTCTCGCCCCTGCCGGCATCGCGATAGGCTGCCTTCAGGCGGTCGATCATCCGGCGCAGGGCGACTTCCTCAACCGCATCGCGCGCCATGACGGCGCGGATGATCGGTTCCTGCATCAGCTCGTTCAGACTCGGTTCGCGGCATTGGCACTGCATCTCGATTCCCCCAATCGGGGCCGGCTTGCCAACCGGCCGTTTCGCATGAGGAGATACTGCTTCGTCACGACGGCAACGATTGGGCGAGATCTGGGCGATATTGCGGCAGGAGAATTACCTATCGTCCATCTACCGGGCGCGGCTTGCGGTCAGCGTCGAGGGCGACATAGGTGAACATGCCCTCCGTCACCTTGATGCGGTCATGGCCGTGGGCGCGACGGACCCAGCTTTCGACATGGATCGTCACCGAGGTCGTGCCGACCCGGATGACGGTGCAATAGCAGCTGACCTCGTCGCCGATCAGGACGGGCTTGTGGAACTTCATGGCGTCGATCGCGACGGTGGCGACCCGCCCCTGCGCGCGTTGCGCCCCCGCGACGCCGCCGGCCAGATCCATTTGTGACAGGAGCCACCCGCCGAAGATATCGCCGCTCGGATTCGCATCGGCCGGCATGGCGATGGTGCGCAAGGCGGCTTCGGCGGCAGGCGGGGGCTGTTCAGGCATCTTGCGGCTCCTCTCTTCCAGACGCGTCAAAGACACAATATCTTGGGGCTTGTCACGTCACCGACGCTGCACCTATTGTCGCGCCCATGGTCGATCTCTTCGATAGCAACGCCGCCCGCAAGACCGAAGGTTATTCCGCCAAGGATATCGAGGTCTTGGAAGGGCTGGAACCGGTCCGGCGCCGGCCCGGCATGTATATTGGCGGCACGGATGCGCGAGCACTCCATCACCTCGCCGCCGAAGTGCTCGACAATGCCATGGACGAGGCGGTCGCCGGCTATGCCAGCCGGATCGAGATCGAGCTCGCGGCCGATCATACCCTGACGATCCGCGACAATGGCCGCGGCATCCCGGTCGATCCGCATCCGCGCTTTCCCGACAAATCGGCGCTCGAAGTGATCCTGACCATGCTGCATTCCGGCGGCAAGTTCGGCGGCGACGCTTACAAGACCTCGGGCGGCCTGCATGGCGTCGGCAGCTCGGTGGTGAACGCGCTCGCCGACCGCCTCACGGTCGAGGTCGCGCGCGACCGCCAGCTCTACCGCCAGGAATATTCACGCGGTGTCCCGCTCGGGCCCATTCAGCAGATGGGCGTTGTCGCAAATCGGCGCGGCACCACCGTCAGCTTCCATCCCGATCCGCAGATCTTCCCCGATCCCAATTTCAGCCCGGCCACGCTCTACCGCATGGCGCGCTCCAAGGCCTATCTTTTCAAGGGCGTCGAGATCCGGTGGAGCTGCGACGAGTCGCTGCCGCGGCCGGAAGGCGTGCCCGACAAGGACGTGCTGCACTTCCCGGGCGGCCTGGCGGATTATCTCGCTTCGGCCCTTACCGAGCGGCCCACGATCGCGGCCAGCCAATTTACCGGCGAGGTCGAGCTTGCCGACTCCGCCCGCGTCGAATGGGCGATCGCCTGGCCCGAGGATGGCGACGGCTTCGCCAGCTTCTATTGCAACACCATCCCGACGCCGGAAGGCGGCACGCACGAGCTGGGCCTGCGCGCGGCCCTCACCCGCTCGATTCGGGCTTATGGCGAGTTGGTCGGCAACCGGCGCGCCTCGATCGTGGCGGCCGAGGATGTCATGGGCGGGGCGGCGATCATGCTGTCGCTGTTCATGCGCGATCCCCAATTTCAGGGCCAGACCAAGGACCGGCTGGTATCGACCGAGGCCCAGCGCCTGGTCGAGACGGCGATCAAGGATCGCTTCGATCACTGGCTGAGCGACGATCCCGTCTCGGCCAAGGCTCTGCTCGAGACGCTGGTCGAGAAGGCCGAGGAGCGGCAGCGCCGGCGCCAGCAGAAGGAACTGCAGCGCAAGACCGCGACCCGCAAGCTGCGCCTGCCCGGCAAGCTCGCCGATTGCTCGCGCGACAGCGCCGTCGGCACGGAGATCTTCCTGGTCGAGGGCGATTCCGCCGGCGGCTCGGCCAAGCAGGCGCGCAACCGGGACACCCAGGCGATCCTGCCTCTGCGCGGCAAGATCCTCAATGTCGCGAGCGCCACCGCCGACAAGCTGCGCGCCAACCAGGAGCTCTCGGATCTGGTGCTGGCACTCGGTTGCAGTTCCGGCAAACATTGCGACCAGGCCAAGCTGCGCTACGAGCGGGTCATCATCATGACCGACGCCGACGTCGACGGCGCTCATATCGCCTCGCTGCTGATGACCTTCTTTTATCGCGAGATGATGCCGCTGATCGAAGCCGGGAATATCTATCTGGCGCAGCCGCCGCTCTATCGCCTGACCGCCGGCGAGACGCGCATCTACGCCCGTGACGACGCGCACAAGGACGAGCTGATGCGCACAGCACCGTTCAAGAACAAGAAGGTCGAGATCAGCCGGTTCAAAGGCCTGGGCGAGATGCCGCCGCAGGACCTCAAGCTCACCACCATGGACCCGAACAGCCGGACGCTGCTGCGCGTGACCAAGCAGGACATCCGCACCGGCGATCTGGTCGAGAGTCTCATGGGACGCAAACCCGAGCTGCGCTACAATTTCATCACGGAGAATGCCCGTTTCGTACGAGATCTGGATATCTGAGCCGGGCCCGGTTCGTATGCCGATCTGAATCCTCAGTGCTGCCGAAGCAGCATCTGCTGGTGAGCGTAGGCGCGCAGTCGCGCCATCCGCTCACGCACTGTAAGGACGCGACCCCGCGGCACCGGGCCGAGCAGCAGACGATCGAAGCCCGTGCCGTCCAACTCCCAACTGCGCACGGCCCCGCTATCCAAATGAATGAAATGAGAGCGCGGATACCAGCCGACGCCGCCGCGACGCAGGGCGAGAGCCGCCTGCTCCGCACCGCCGAGATCACGGTCGAAGGTTACGTCGATCGCCTTGCCGTAAAGATGCTGGCTGTTTTCGGCCACCCCGAACGAGGTCGCCCTGAGCCGTTCATTCGTCTCGCGCGTCCGGTAGCCGGACAGCACGGTCGCGCTGCGCTGGCCGGTCCCGACCATCAGGTCGGCAAGAATGTCGAGAATGCTCAGATCGACCGGTCCGGTCTTGCCAGCATGAAAGTCGCGTAGGAAGACGGCAAGCTCGGACATCGCGCCCGGCAATGGGCCGGTCGAGTCACGATAAGGGCCGTCGAAGATCTCGCCAGTATGCGCGTGCTTGAGCGTGAGCCGCCGCTCGCCCGTAGGCAGCGCGAAGGCGCCATCGCTCAAGAGGATGGAGACGCCGGTCGCGATCAGCAGGTCACGCCGACGCAGGGCGCTACGACTCATCTTTGCATCTCGGTTTCCACACCCTCTCACGACTCGGCAGATCGCCCAGGGAATCGGTGTCCGCCTTATCATGAGTCCCTAACACCTGATCCGACCGATGAGCCCAAGCGGATCCTCGCTTCGGAACCTCACCTCACGCGAGGTCCAACGCCCCATCAGCCGCCCCTCACGACCTCTTCACCGGCTCCTCTGGGCTTGAGGGATGCAATAGAGCAGCACCCTCCGCTCCCTGTCGCCCGGCTTCTGCCTTTGCCGAGATCCGATCATTTATTTCTGCGAACGTTTCCGCTGCGTCGGATGTAAACGACCGTAATGTCAGGCGCGCCGACGTGAGCGAAATATGGGATAGGTCACCCGATAACAACACTAGGTTGGCCTCCAATTCCGGAGCTTATTCACAGCTACAGTGGTGGATGCACTATGGCGGCCAGGACAGCCCAAGAAAGCGACCCGCGATGACCTTGCAGAGCCTCACCCACCTGCTGCTTACCATAATGGTCTGTCTTTCAGGAATCATGGGGGCCCCGGCGGCCCGCGCGGCCGATGTCGAAATCGTTGCGCGGAACCTGGGATTCATCGAGGGGACCATCTTCGTCGGGGACACGCTCTATTTCGTCGATTATTCGACCTCGAAGGTACTGAGGCTGGTCGATGGTAAGGTCGAGACCGTTTGGCACCAGGATGGTTGCGGGGCGAACGGCCTGGTGCAGGTGCCCGCCGGATTGCTCGTCGCGTGCTTCGACGGCGGCACGGTGGAGCAGATCTCGCTCGCAGGAAATAGCGTCCGTACGATCAGCCATGATGGCGCCGGCAATCCGCTGGTCGCCCCGAACGACCTGGCCACAGACGCGAAGGGCGGCGTGTATTTCTCGGCATCGGGGACCGAGGGACGCGTTCCCGGTAAGGTCTTCTATCCGAGCGCCGGCGGCAGCGTCAGAGAAGTCGCCAGCGAAATGCATTTCTCCAACGGGCTCGTCGTCTCGCTGGACGGCAAACGTCTTTACGTTGCCGAATCCAGGGCCAGGCGATTGTTGACCTTCGCCATTACAGCCGACGGCACGCTGAGCGACCGGCAGGAGTTCGTGAAGCTCGGCGACGTCCTGGCCGAAGGTGCGCGCAGGCTTTACAGTCCGGACGGCGTCCGGATGGACAGGCACGGCAATATCTTCATCGGCCTGTACGAGGGCGGCGGGCTGGCTGTGCTGTCTCCCGACGGCAAGCTCGTCGCGCAGGTCGACTTGCCGGCGGCGCATCACGCGAATCTGGCGATCGCGCCGGACGGAAAATCCATCTATGTCACGGCCGTCGATGACGGGCCGGGCGGATCCTACCGCGGGGAGATATGTCGAGTGCCTAATCCGGTGGCGGAATAAGAAGCCGTGCCACGGCTCTGACGATATCGCGGATATCGCCAGAGCCGGAAAACAGACCTCTATCGCGAGAGCTGAAGGCGCCTGCCCGTCCGCCCATAAGGATGAAGCTCCCGCTGAATACGGGACCGGCGGGCGGCGGGAGCAGTACTCGAGGCCCGCAACGCCACGATCAGCCGGTAGAGGAGCCATCCACCGCACAGGGCGGACAGGGTCAGGCTGATAGAAACGGCAATCGCCGTATCATAGTGAAAGCCTGGATATTGATGGGATATTGCCGCCAGCAGGGCGGAAGTTGGTGCCATCAGCAGCAATGCTGCGGATAGATCGATGATCCGAACTGATACGCGTCGTAGCATTCCTCAACCCCATTTTATTATTATAGCCCCTCCGTTGAAGATCAGAGGTGGCCGTCCGGAGCTTACCTGATGCATTTGGACATATATTCGGTCCCTGCACCAGAGTGATATTCGTTCTGGTTAAACACAGGTTACCGCCGATCGCTCCCCGCACTGTGGGTGCTTTACAGCCCGACGCGATCCCGAGCAGAAAGGAGGCTGAAGCCTCCCCTTGAACCGACGAGTTCCTTCCATGACAGACCTTCCAGCGTTTCGCAGCGGCAGACCGCGATCGGAACAAGGCTTCATCAGGCCGCTCGATGGCGTCGAGATCCCGTTCGGGATGATCGAGGGCGACAGGCCGGGACCGGTGCTGCTGGTCACCGCCGGCGTTCATGGATCGGAATATTGCTCGATCGAATCGGCGTTGCGCACGATGCGACGGTCGCCGGAAGGGCTCTCCGGTACGATCCTGGTCCTTCCGATCCTGAATATGGGCGGCTTCCGCAACCGCAGCATCTATGTGATGCCGGAAGACGGCCGCAATCTGAACCGGATGTTTCCCGGCAAGCCCGACGGCAGCTTCAGCGAGCGGCTTGCCCATTGGTTGGTGACCGCGATCTATCCTCAGGCCGATGCCTATCTCGATCTCCATTGCGGCGATCTGAGCGAGGCACTCGTTCCCTTCTGCCTATTTCCAAGCGGCAGCGAGGCATCAAGGGCGCTGGCCACGGCCTTCGGCCTGCCCGTCGCGATCTCGGCCGGCGGCGAAGGCTATACCATCAACGCGTCGGGCCGCCTGGGCGTGCCGAGCATCATCGCCGAGGTTGGCGGCAACGGCCTATGGGACGAAGCGGGCGTCGGCATGATGATGGCGGGCATCGACCGGGTACTGTCGCATCTCGGCATGATCGCGGGCCCGGTCCCCAGGGCACCGCAAGCGCAACCGCTATTCGTGACCATGACGGTTCCGGCGGCCGCTACCGACGGGCTGTGGTACCCGGCAAAGGGATTGTCCGCGCCGGTCGGAAAGGGCGAGGTGCTTGGCGATATCCGCGATCTCTTCGGCGCCGTGCGCGAAACCGTCCACGCCCCGACGGACGGTGTCGTGCTCTACAGACTCAGCAGCCTTGCCGTGAACAAGGGCGAGGCACTGCTCGGCATCGGGACCCCGCTTCCGGCCTAGAGAGCAGCGAGCGAGCCTCTTTCCAGCCAATTGGCACACTCCTCGCCGAGCTCGCGGCGAGCCAGCTTCTCGTAGAATGAACAATCCTCCGGCGTCAGCACGTCCCGCCAGCGGGCGTTGATGCCCTTATGGATGAAGGTCTTGGCGCCGCCCTTCCAACTAGCACCGTTGGCGGGCGCGCATTTTTCCGCGTTTGCCTTCATATAGTCGAAGCCGCAATGCTCCACGATGACCGGCCAGCGTGGCTCGGCGATCTCAATCTCCAGGAAATCGGCGATCCGGCGGATTTGCCCTTCCAAATCGGCCTTAAGGTCGGCGAAATGCACAAGCAGCAGATTCGGCACCTGCCGGACTGCCCACCAGCTTCGAATATTCTCCCAGAACGGCCACAGCGGCTGACCGCTGCGCTCAAGCCATTGAAAATAAAAATCGCGCACAGAACCCGAGGGCCGATCGAACGGCGGGGAATTGTCGTCCGCTCCGGTATTCGCTGCGCTGATAAACTCGTCGGTCGTACTGACCAAGTGGTTATAAAGACTCCAGACCACATCGCGCCCGTCACGGCCGATATAGATGTATTTTGCCTTCGGCGAATAGACCAGCGCGTCGACCGGGAGATGTGTCTTGATGAAGCGGCGGTGACGCTGCGCCGCGATCTGTGCGAGCTTCTCCGCTCTCGGCGTCAGCCTTGCATCGAGCCAGAACGACAATTTGGGCATGTCGAGATCTTCGGCACCATCGAAGATGAGCTGTGCCACGATCTGCTGTATCCAAGTCGTTCCGGACTTGCCGTAGGTGGCGACGACGATATCGTCATCGCGGAAGGCAACCTCGTTCCAGATGGTGGAATCAACGAGGCGATGTTGAAGCTCGCGTCGTTTTTGCGGGAAATCGATTTCGGCCACAGCTCACCTCGATGCTACTTAAGCATCTGGATACGAATCCTCCTTTTACGGATTGATTTCGGTGAGCAAGCTATTGGTTACGGACGACATATTTGACCGCTCTCAGCGAGCCACCCGCACCGGATCGACCTGGATGGGGCTCGCTAACCCCTTTTCCAGCAGCCAATGTGGACCGCTGCCGGGGAAATCGACTCGAAGCATGGAACTGCCGGTCGCTTCGACGAACTGTTCGAGCCCGGCGTCCGGCTGCCCAGATGCCAGCAAGAAGCCGCCGATCCGGAGCAACGGCCAGGCGGCTTGCCAGGTATCGGAGTCGGTAATATCCGGACCGAGTTGGACCAGATCGACGGCTGCCCCCCGGCCGGCCAGATAGCGGGCCGGATCGGCGATCTCGCCCGGCAGAACTGAGAGCAGTGCTGCGACACCCGAGCGGGCAATCCGGGTCGGCGATGCTGTGCAGCCGAGCAAGGCGATGACGACGTCCTCGAGCCCGATCGACCGAGCCGTGCGAGCGAGCGTGACTCCGGCGCCCCCGTCTCCGGCGCCGAGCACGATCATCTCCTTGGGTTTCAGCAGTCGCAGCAGTTCGGACAGGGTCGAATTCTCGGAAATGGCTCGATCGGGCTCGTCGAGCGGAGCGGACTGGTCGTGCCAAGGAGCGACGATCTCGGCCAATGGCGTCACGCCCCGACGCCGATCGCTGGGCAGCACAGCGCCTTTGAGCCGAATATTGTGCAGCCGCATCATGTGCAGCGTATCGGCCGGATTGATCCGGTAGTAGCTGCTCGGGCGTCCCGTGCCGTTTCCGCGATAGGCGCGGCTCAATCGGTCGAACACCAGGCGGTCGGAACCGCGCCCGTCTGCGAACGGCGTCAGCGACCAGAGTGCCGGTACGTCCGGACAAGCGAGCTTGTCTATCATCAGGCTGGACGGATCGACGAAGCCGCCGAACTTGTCTTTGAACATGCCTGCGTCGGGGCCGACCGATTCCCACTCATCGGCACAGATGGGCTCGTCGCCGCCGAATTCCACGAACCAGCGATAGGACCAGCTCCAATCATGCTCGCGCACGGCAGCGGCGAGCGCGGTCAAGTGATCGGGCGCCCACCAATTATCGTCGTCGAGATAGGCGACATACCGGCTGTTCGCGGCATAGGTCAGAACGGTGCGCAGGCTGCCGCTGCAGCGGTTGGGATGAACGCCGCCATGACGAACCGAGGTGGAATAGCCGGGATCGAAGAGGTCCAGGGCCATGCGCGCCGGGCATTCCGCGCGCAGCGTGTCGATCAGCGCAAGATCGCCTTCCGCCTTGTCGATGCCGAGCAAGATCTGGATCCGGTCGGGGAAATCCTGGGCGAAGATCGAGCGCACTGCCTGCAGCAACGTCGGCCGGAGCAAGGTCGGCATCACCACAGCGGCCCCCGCAGGCTGCTGCCGGTCCGCGATCTCCGTCACGGACCAAAACATGAAGCGATCATCCCAAACTCGCGTCGGCTCGAAAATTGCCGGCATCATGAGCGTCGATTACTTCTGCGGAATGTCGAAAAGGTCACAAATTATTTCAACGAGAGCCCGGAAAGCCGGCGCTTGCCGATCCTGCCGTTCCAGTCATAGTGGCGGCGTTCGTTCAGGAACGATCAAAGGAATTCCCGCCCTTCATGACCGCGCCCGCCCACTCCGTCGCCGCGGCGGACCTGATTCTGCGTCATCGTCCTTTCATGCTGTTCTGGAGCGCCCGCGGCTTCGGTTCAATGGCTTATCAGATCCAAGGGGTGGCGGTCGGCTGGCAAGTCTATGATCTGACGCATGACCCGCTGTCGCTGGGGCTTGTCGGGCTGGCGCAATTCCTGCCGGCGTTGTTGCTGGCGCTGCCCGCCGGCCATATCGTCGACCGCTATCCGCGCCGGACAGTCTATCGTCTCTGTCTCGCCATCGAAGCGCTGGGCGCCTTGCTGCTGGGGCTCGGCAGCATTATCGGGGGGCTCGGCGTCGTCGGTATCTATGCGATCGCCGCCCTGTTCGGCGCCGCCCGCGCCTTCGAGCATCCGGCCTCGTCGTCGCTCCTGCCCGGCCTCGTCTCACGCCAGTCTTTCGGTCGTGCCGTCGCCTGGAACTCCTCGGTGGGCCAGACCGCGACGCTCATCGGGCCGATGCTGGGCGGCCTGCTCTACGCCTTCGGCCCGGCCGCCGCCTATGCCGGCTGCGCCCTTGGTTTCGTTGCCGCCGGCCTGCTGATCGCCGCGGTGCCGAAACCGGCCCCAACCCAAACGGCGGCAAAGCCGACCCTCCGCTCGGTCTTCGCCGGTCTCGCCTTCATTCGTGCCGAGCGCGCGATCCTCGGCGCCATCTCGCTCGATCTCTTCGCCGTGCTCTTGGGCGGTACCGTGGCGCTTCTGCCGATCTATGCGCGCGATATTCTCGACGCCGGTCCGCTCGGTCTCGGGTTGCTGCGCTCGGCACCGGCGCTGGGCGGCCTCGGTATCGGCATGATCCTGGCCTTCTTTCCGCTGGCACGGCATGCCGGCTGGACCATGTTCGCTGCCGTCGCCACCTTCGGCCTCGCCACATGCGTCTTCGCCATCTCCCATGATTTCGCCCTGTCCTGCGCAGCGCTTGCCGTACTGGGCGGAGCCGATATGATCAGCGTCTTCGTCCGCGCGAGCTTCGTGCAGCTCTCCACGCCGGACGCGATGCGCGGTCGGGTTTCGGCAGTGAATGCGATCTTCATCGGCACCTCCAATCAATTGGGCGAGTTCGAATCCGGCGTAACCGCCGCCTGGTTCGGAGCGGAGGCGGCCGTGCTGATCGGTGGCATCGGCACGCTTGCCGTCGTCGCGATCTGGCTCGTGCTCTTTCCGGAATTGCGCCGCATCGACCGGCTGGTGTCCAAGCCGTGAAAACGCTTGCCGGCTGGCTGGGCTTCGCCGCCCTTGTGCTCTGGGCCGGCCAGGTCTGGGCGGCCGAGCCGAAGGCGGTCAGCTTTCCGGGGCTCGACGGCCAAGGCCGCCAACCGCCGACCATGCTTTCCGGCCTCCTGTTCGAACCGGAGCCGGGCGGGTCTGAAACCCCGGAAGCGCTGCCCGCCGTGGTTATGCTGCATGGCTGCAAGGGCATGAAGGCGGGCGAGCGGCTGCACGTTCTCGAGGCCTTCTGGGCCGAGCATTGGCTCGGCCAAGGCTATGTCGTGCTGCTGGTCGACAGCTATACCCCGCGGGGCATCGCGAGCCTGTGTCGGACCGAGGAAAAAGATCGCCCGGTCTCGACCGTGCGCGACAGGGCGCTCGACGCCTATGCGGCGTTGCGGTGGCTCACGGCGCGCAAGGAGGTCGATGCGACACGGGTGGCGCTGATCGGCTGGGCCAGCGGCGGGGGCGCCGTGCTGTCCGCCATCCGTCCGTCCATGCGGGAAGCTTTCGCCCCGCTCGGCCGCGGCTTTCGGGCGGCGATCGCCTTCTATCCCGGAAATTGTCGATCGCTGCATCAGCTGGGAGGCTGGGTGCCTTATTCGCCGCTCTTGATCCTCATGGGCCAAGCCGACGATTGGACCCCGCCGGAGCCGTGCGAAGCGCTGGTCGCCGATGCCGCGGCCCACCATGCCGACGCCTCGATCAGGCTCTTCCCGGACGCCTATCACGATTTTGATTCGCCCGCAGCGGAGTTGCGCGAGCGGCCGGTCGGCACCGCCCGCGGCTCGGCCCATAGCGGCACCGATGCGTCGGCGCGCGACGCGGCGATCGAAACCGCCACGGTCTTCCTACGCCGGCAATTCGCGCCATAAGCTCGGTTGCCGGCCTGGTGCCGACGTAGCGTGCCTGGCGCCGCCTTCGGGCAGTGTGCCACCTCTTCCACCTCCCGCTCTGACGATTGCACCAAATGAGTCTCCCTCGTGCGTGGCTGCGGTGGTACAGTCGACAACTTTTAGTAGTGTAGAAATTACGATTTCATACATTGATATGAGACAGGGCAAGGAACCTGCCTTCAGCACCTGATGCCGACCGGACGCATGGACGTCCGCCGATATCCGCGACAATACGCAACGCCGGAGGGTCGCATGACTGTACAGTCGGATGTGGCGGTCGCTCGAATTGCGGAAGATCCCATCAGCAACGTCCTGAAATGGATCCTGCTCGCGGTCGCGGTCGGAACCTTCGCCATTCTCGGCTGGACCACCGGCCTCACCTATGAGGCAGCCCCGCCCTTTCCGGACCGATTCGTCGCCGCCGACGGCACCGTCCTCATGTCCGCCTTCGACATAGAGGCCGGCAAGGCGGGGTTCCAGAAGGCCGACCTCATGGACTACGGCAGTCTCTACGGGATGGGGTCGTATTTCGGCGAAGACTACACTGCCGCCAATCTCGTCCGGCTCGCCACGCTCACTGGCGACAATATCGCCAGGGCCAAGGGCGGCGGCGGCCTTTTAGCGCTGCCCGCGGAGGAGCAAGCGGCGGTCAAGGCCGCGATGCAGGTCGAGCTTCAGGGCGTCGATCTGACCCTGCAGACAGCGACGCTTCCAGACGCGCTCGCGGCCGCGATCCAAACGCTCAAGGTGGAGATCGCGCAATCCCTGCTGCATCATGATTTCGCCAAGGGCTGGACTCAGGCTTACAGCCTCGATGATCGGAGTGCCGCGCAGACGGCCGAGTTTCTGATCTACAGCTCTCTGACCACGGTCGCCCGCCGTCCGGGAACGAACATATCCTGGACCCAGAACTGGCCGTTCGAGCCGCTGGTCGGCAACACGCCCACCACCAGCACCTTCCGGTGGACCTGGATCAGCTTCTGCTTCACCTTCTTCGCGTTCGGCGCCGTTCTGTTCATCTATGAGTGCTATCTCAACGATGCGGATACGGCACCGATGGACCCGGTGCTCGCCCGGTTCCGGACCCTGACCCCGAGCCAGCGCCGTATCGGCAAATATTTTCTGGTGGTGGCCGGCATCCTGCTGCTCCAGATCCTCGTCGGCTCGATCATGGCGCACTACTACTCGGATCGGACGAGCTTCTACGGCATCGAGGTGGACCGCTTCCTGCCGTTCAATTTCCTGCGCGACGTCCATATCCAATCGCCCATCGTCTGGATCGGGCTGTCCTGGATCGGCGCCGCGTTGTTTCTGGCCCCGGCGATCAGCGGCAGCGAGCCGCGGGGACAGGCTTTCCTCGTCGACCTCCTGTTCTGGGTCACGCTGTTCGTCGTCGTCGGCGCGCTCGTCGGCAATTATCTCGGCATCATGGGCTTTATCGATACCGGCTGGTTCTGGTTCGGCAATCAGGGCCTGTCCTATATCCAGCTCGGGCGCGCCTGGCAGATCGGGTTCTTCGCCGGCCTCGGGATCTGGAGCATCCTCGTCTTCCGCGCGCTGTGGCCGACCCGCATCACTCTGATCCAGGCCACGCATCAATTCTGGTCGGGACGCATCCGCCTGGAGCATCTGATCTGGGCCTCGACGGTCAACATCGCCGTGCTCTACGCGTTCGGTATGATCCCCCTCACCGGCGTCGAGAAATCCTTCACGATCACGGATTTCTGGCGCTGGTGGGTCGTTCATCTGTGGGTCGAGCAATCCTTCGAATTCTTCGCCGCGGCCATCAGCGCCTATCTGTTGATGGCGGTCGGGCTGGTCTCGCGCCAGCTCGCCGAACGCTCGGTCTATCTCGAGCTCATCCTGATCTTCCTGGGTGGCGTGCTCGGCACCGGCCATCATCTCTATTGGGCGGGCGGACCGGGCTTGTGGGTGCCGCTCGGCACCATGTTCTCCTTCATCGAGGTCCTGCCGCTGGTGCTGCTGGTGCTCGAGGCGATCCAGCATCGGCGGCTGATCAAGAGCGACGGCACGTTCAAGTACGGGCTCGCCTACACCTACATCATCGGCGCGGCGTTCTGGAACTTCGTCGGCGCCGGCGTCTTCGGCGGCGGCACGCTGAACGCGCCGTTGGTGAATTATTACGAGCACGGTACCTTCCTGACCCTGAACCACGCCCACACGGCACTGTTCGGCGCCTTCGGTCTGCTCGGGATCGGCCTGATCTATTTCTGCCTGCGTTATGTCGCGGCCGACGATCACCCGTTCAGCGAGCAGACCGGGCGCTGGGCGTTCTGGCTCTATAATGGCGGGCTGGTCCTCTGGATCCTCTTCAACTTCTTTCCGATCGGCTGGCCGCAGCTCGACGCCGTGTTCGAGCACGGACTGGCCTATGCGCGCAGCCAGGAATTCTACGACACCAATGCCTTCTGGCAATGGATGCGGTTCCCCGGCGATGTAGTCTTCGCGCTCGGCGCGCTGCTGATGGCGTGGGATTTCATCGTCAAGCTGCGACCGCTCTTCCCCACCTTCGTCGAGCGTCTGATTCCGGGGCCTCGCCCGATACCGAGGACCGCCGGCGGCGCGTCATGACCAGCCTCGCGGGAAGCCCGGCCGGTCATTCGATGCCGGTTCTGCTGACCCAGGGGTTCCGGCCGTTCTTCCTCGCGGCGGCGCTCTGGGCGGCAGCCGCGATCGCGCTCTGGATCGTCATGCTCGCCACCGGCGCCGCCATTCCGAGCCGCTTCGATGCGCTCGCCTGGCACATCCATGAAATGCTGTTCGGCTTCACGATGGCGGCGGTCGGCGGGTTCCTGCTCACCGCCATCCCGAATTGGACCAAGCGGCTGCCGGTCGGCGGCAGGCCCCTGGCTCTGCTCGCCGGACTGTGGCTGCTCGGCCGGATCGCCTGCCTGTTCTCCGTCTTGATTCCGGCATGGCTGTCGGTTCTGGCCGATCTGTCGTTTCCGACGGTCCTGGTCCTGGTTGCCGCGCGCGAGATCGTCGCCGGCGGCAACTGGCGCAACCTTCCGATGGCGGCGCCGGTGACGGTGCTCGGTGTCGCCAACCTGCTGATGCATTTGGAAGCCCTCGGCGTAGCCTTGCCCGAAGGGCTCGGTTGGCGCCTCGGCCTTGTAGCCGCGATCGTGCTGATCTCGGTGATCGCGGGACGGATCGTGCCCACTTTCACCCGGAACTGGTTGGCGAAGCGACCGAACGCCCCCGTCCCGGCGGCACCCGGCCTGATCGATCGCGCGGCGCTCGGGCTGCTGCACGGCGGCCTCATCGGCTGGACGGTCTTTCCGTCCTTCCGCCCGGTGGGCCTGGTTCTGCTCCTGGCCGCCGTGCTCAACCTCTGGCGCCTGCTGCGCTGGCGCGGCCAGGCCACGGCGGCGGAGCCGCTGCTCCTGATTCTCCATATCGGCTATGCGTGGCTGGTGCTCGGCGCGGCGCTGCTCGGCCTGTCGATGCTCGGCGTCGGCGTGCCGCAGAGTGCGGCGGTTCATGCGCTTACGGCCGGCGCGATCGGCACGATGGTTCTGGCGATCATGACGCGAGCCACTCGCGGGCACACCGGCCGTGCTCTGGCGGCGGATCGCGGCACGCGCCTGATCTACATCCTCGTTACTCTCGCGGCGATCACGCGCATCGCGGCGGCCTTCGGCGCAGACTGGACCATGGCGCTCCTCGTTGCCGCGGCGTGTCTCTGGATCGCGGCTTTCGGAGGTTTCGTCTGGCATTACGGACCGATGCTGACCCGTTCGCGCCTTGCCAATTGAGATGAAGCAATGCAGGACGTGATATAAATCACGTTCAATTCCGATGAGCTCGCGCCCGCCATTGCATGAGGCGACGCCACGGAGATGGAAATGACCATGAAGAAGAAATGGGCCGGCGCGCATGTTTGGGCGCCGCTATTAGCCTTCACGCTGCTCTCCTGGGCCGGCCTCGCTCCAGCCGCCGATAAGCCCGCGGTCACGACACCGGTGGTGGCGACGCCGCATGATATGGGCGTGCATGGCCGTGCGGATGCCAACTTCACGCTGCGAACCGGCATCGCCGACGGCAAGATGGTCTTCATCGGTCGCGGCGGCACGATCGACGGCAAGGTCAATCCCGATCTCGTCGTGCATGAGGGGGATCAGGTTGAGGTGACGCTGATCAACGGCGAGGGTGCGGAGCACGATATCGTCTTTCCCGACTTTCGTTCCTTTTCACCGCACGTGACCGGCCGGGGCGCCAGCGTCAGCATATCCTTCCATGTCGGCAACGCCGGCTCGTTCGAATATTTCTGCGATCTGCCCGGGCACCGCGACGCCGGGATGGAAGGGCACATCAAGGTCGAGCTGGCGCCGCCGACGGCGGTCACGCCCGAAGGCGTCAGCATCTCCCGCGATCCCACCGATATTCCGCCCTCCATCGGTGATCGTGCGCCGACCACCCTGAGGGTCGATCTCGAGGCGGTCGAGCGGGTGGGCCGGCTGGATGCGCACACGACCTACAATTTCTGGACCTTCAACGGCAAGATCCCCGGCCCCATGGTGCGCGTCCGCGTCGGCGATACGGTCGAGCTGCACCTCAAGAACAACAAAGACGACGTGATGCCGCATTCGATCGATCTGCACGCGGTCAACGGCACCGGCGGTGGTGCCGCCCTGACCGATGTCGATCCCGGCGAGGACAAGGGCTTCGTGTTCAAGGCGCTGGTGCCGGGCCTCTTCGTCTACCACTGTGCTACGCCCATGGTGGCGAACCATATTTCGAACGGCATGTACGGGCTGATCCTGGTCGAGCCCACCGGCGGGCTGCCCAAGGTCGATCACGAATTCTACATCATGCAGGGCGAGGTCTACACGAATGCCGCGTTCGGTACGGTCGGCCTGCAGGAGATGAATATCGACAAGCTGGTCGACGAGCATCCCGATTACTTCACCTTCAACGGCGCGGTGGGCGCGCTGACCACGGAACACCCGCTGCATTCCAAGGTTGGCGATACCGTGCGCATCTACTTCGGCGTCGGCGGGCCCAACTTCACCTCGTCATTCCACGTTATCGGCCAGATCTTCGACCGAGCCTGGGAAGACGGCGCGATCACCAGCTCGCCGCTGACCGGTACCCAGACGATCTCGGTGCCACCCGGCAGCGCCGCCATGGTCGAGTTCTCGACCAAGGTGCCCGGAAAATACACCATCGTCGATCACGCCCTGTCGCGCCTCGAAAAGGGCTTGGCCGGATCGCTGATCGTCGATGGTCCGGCGCAGCCCGAGCTCTTCCGTGCCGTCACTGCGTCGGGAAATGGTCAGAAACACTCGCTGCTCGATACCACCGGAGGCATGCTGATCGCGTGGGCGGACAGTACCGAAAAGGCGATCTACGGCATGTTGCGTGGTCTTCATCTGATCGCACCAGCGTCCGCGGCGGAACTTATGGCGGCGCCCCCGTGCGTCGCTGATCCGGACGGAACATGATCACCATTGATTGATCCGTCCATTGCTGGGATGGCGAAGATCAGGAGCGCCCCTCGGCACGCGCCGCGGCGCGTGCCGAGGGGCGGAAAGGTGAGAGGGTCGCCGCACGCGCTGGATTTCAGCCGGTCAGCGCGACCATTCGACGATATGGTCCGGCAGATCCTCGTCCTCGATCTCGTCCTCGGAGATGACGCGATGGCGGACCGAGACGCCCGCCTTGTGCACCGTGTCGCGCCGGCCGGAAACGAGCGGATGCCACCATTGCAGCTCCTTGCCCTCGGCCAGCAGGCGATAGGCGCAGCTTTGCGGCATGAAGCCCAGATCGGCGATGTTGTCGGCCGTGACCTTGACGCAGTCCGGCACCAGCTCGTGCCGCTTGCGGTAGCGTGTGCAGCGGCAGCCATGCAGGTCGAGCAGATGGCAGGCGACATCGGTGTGAAGGATCTCGGCCGTGTCCTCGTCCTCGAGCTTGATCAGGCAGCATTTGCCGCAGCCGTCGCAGAGCGATTCCCACTCGGCGTCGGTCATCTCGGTCAATTTCTTGCGGCGCCAGAATGGCTCCTCTTCCATGTCACCCTCATGCCGGAAACCATCATGTAAGCGAGAAGCATGGCCGCATGAAAGGGGATCCCTTGCATGAACGCCCCGCTTCGGCCAATTTCCGGCGCCATGATCCTGACCCCGATCGCCCTCAACGAGCTCGATACCGTGCTCGCGCGCTACGGTTCCGCTTTGCCGGAAGCGGGGATCGAGCGTGCCGTATTCGAGCGGATCGCGGCCAGCCGAACGGCGATCGGCGGCGACGAGGCGGCATGGCATCGGGATGCAGTGGCGCTCGCCGGGACTTTCGGCATGCATCCCGTCGCCGAGGAACCGCAACGCGCCTTTTCCTGGGACGGCAAATCCGTGCGCACCCTGTCCGAACCGGCGGTGCTGCTCCATGAGGTGGCGCATTTCCAGCTGGCGAGCCCGGCGCGGCGGCGCCTGCCCGACTTCGGTCTCGGCGCCGGACCCGAGACCGGCCGAGTGGCGATCGCCGATGCGGCGCTGTGCGTCGAACCCGCCCAGCGCGAGGCGGAGGAGCAGCAGGCCTCACTCCTCGGCATCCTCTGGGAGGTCGAGTTGGACCAGCCGGCGATCCTCGCCTTTCAGGAGCAGAATTGGCTCGAAGGCGCCGGGCGGCCGAGCTGCGCCGAGTTCTTCACGGGCGTGCTCCGACGTTTGAGCGCCGCCGGCCTGATCGACGAGGACGGCAGGCCGTGCCGGGCAGTGAGGATCACTCCTTGACCGCGCCGGTCATGCTCGAGACGTAGTGCTCGACGAAGAAGGAATAGAGGATCGCCACCGGCAGCGATCCTAAGAGCGCCCCCGCCATCAGCGGTCCCCAATGATAGACATCGCCATCGACCAACTCGGTGATGACGCCGATCGGGATCGTCTTGTTCTCCGAGGAGGAGATGAAGGTGAGCGCATAGATGAACTCATTCCAGGACAGCGTGAAGCCGAAGATGCCGGCCGAGATCAGCCCTGGAATGGCGAGCGGCAGGATGATCTTGACGAGGATCTGCAGCCGGCTCGCCCCGTCCATGAGCGCGCATTCCTCAAGCTCGAACGGGATCGATTTGAAATAGCCCATCAGCAGCCAGGTGCAGAACGGGATGAGGAAGGACGGATAGGACAGCATCAGCGCCAGCCGAGTGTCGAACAGGCCGAGCCACAGCATCGTCGCGGCCAGCGGCAGGAACAGGATCGAGGGCGGCACTAGATAGGCCAGGAAGATCGCGAGACCGACCGATTGCGCGCCCTTGAACCGGAGACGTTCGATCGCATAGGCGGCGAAGACCGAGGCGAAGAGCGACAAGAAGGTGGCGACGACCGAGACCAGGATCGTGTTCCACATCCAGTCGGGATAGCCGGTCTCGAACAGCAGATGGCGGAAATGCTCCAGCGTCGGCTTCACCACCCAGAACGGATTGCCATGCTCCATGTCGTAGAGCTCGGCATTGCTTTTGATCGAGGTGATCGCCATCCAGTAAAACGGAAAGAGCAGCAGGAATATGAAGATGGCGAGCGGAATGTAGAGGGTGACGACCTTGCGCGGCAGCGAGGTCAGGTAATCCATGCCGACGGTATCGGCCTTGCTTCCCACGACGGCCATGATCAGTCCCTCGACCCTTGCTGCCATTTCCGGCGCTGCAGGCCGAAATAGCTGAACATCACGGCGGCGACCAGGAACGGGATCATCGAGGAGGCGAGCGCCGCCCCCTCGCCCAGCGAGCCGCCGGGGATCGCGCGCTGGAACGCCAGCGTCGCCATCAGATGGGTCGAGTTGATCGGGCCGCCGCGGGTCAGCACATAGATGAGCTGGAAATCGGTGAAGGTGAACAGCACCGAGAAGGTCATCACCACGGCGATGATCGGCGTCAGCATCGGGAGCGTGATGTGATAGAAGCGCTGCAGGGGCGTGGCCCCGTCGAGCGTCGCCGCCTCGTAGAGCGAGGCCGGGATGGTCTGAAGGCCGGCCAGCAGCGAGATCGCCACGAACGGTATCCCGCGCCAGATATTGGCGATGGCGACCGACGCACGCGCCCAGTTCGGGTCGCTCAGGAACTCGATGTTGCGGGTGATCAGGCCCATATGCTTCAAGGCCCAGGAAATGACCGAGAACTGGGCGTCGTAGAGCCACCAGAAGGCGATCGCCGACAGCACCGTCGGCACGATCCAGGGCAAGAGCACGACCGCCCGGATGAAGGCCTTGAACGGCATGTTCTGATTGAGCAGCAGTGCAAGCCAGAGGCCGAGGAAGAATTTGAAGGCGCTGGTGACGACCGTGTAGAGAATCGTGTTGTAGACGCTCAGCCAATAGACCGGGTCGTGGAACAGCGAGACGAAATTGGCGACGCCAATGAACTGGCCGGGATCGCCGAGCGAGGCGGAGGTCAGGCCGAGCCAGATGCCGAGGCCCAAGGGATAGGCCAGGAAGACGATCAGCAGCGCCGCCGTCGGCAGCATGAAGACGAGGCCGAGCAAGTCGCGGCTGTCGGACAGCGCGGCCAGCCTTCGGCGCCACCGGCTGGACCGGTCGGCGCGTGAGGCATCGAGAGCTACGGCCATCGTCTTCTCCCTATGCTGGCTCAGGCCTTGTAATAACGCTTGGCCTGTTCCGCCGCCGTCTTGGCCGCCTCCTTGGGCGAGACCTGGCCCTGGCAGGCGCCGGCGAACATGTCGACAATGATGAAATCGGCCATCGACGAGGCCGAAGCGGCGCCGAGCTGGCCGGAATAGCCATTGTCGAGCATCTCGCTCATCGCGTCGCGATAAGGCGTGTGCTTCGGATCCTCGGTCCATATCGGGTTCGATTCATAGGCCTTGAGCGGCTGGGTGACGTAGCCGATCGAAGCGGCCTGCCAGGGGATGTACTGTTCCTTCTCCCACATGAAGCGAAGGTAGTCCTTCGCCGCATTGGGATATTTGGAATAGTTGAAGATCACTGCCTGGAAGTAGGTGCTGAGCGTCGCCGGCCGGCCAAGCGGGCCGATCGGCAGATGGGCGTGGCCGATATCCTCAGCCAGCGCCTTCTGGGTCGGATCGTCGGAGGTCTTGGCGGAGTAGTAGATCGAGATGCCGTTGGCGGTCAGGCTGCAATCGCCGGCGAGAAACGCCTTGTTGTTGGATGGATCGAGCCAGGACAGCACGCCCGGCACGAAGGTCTTGTAGAGTTCGGCCGCATATTCGAGGGCGGCCACCGTCTCCGGGCTGTCGAGCACGACCTCGTTCTTCTCGTTGACCATCTTGCCGCCGTGCGACCACAGGCACCAGTGCGTCCAGGCATTGGCGTCGCCCGTCGCATGGCCGAGCGCGAAGCCCGGCGGCGTGCCATTGGCCTTGAGCGCTTGGCAAAGCTTAAGGAACCCGGGGAAATCCTTGGGAAACTCCTCGAAGCCGGCCTTCCGCATATTGCCGATGCGATAGACCATGGCATTGCCGGCCGCCCCCATCGGCAGGCCAATCCATTTGCCGTCACGCTTGCTGTAGCGCTCGCAGACATCATACCAGCCGCCATATTTGCCGCCGAGATATGTGGCGAGGTCGGTCAGGTCGACGAGCTTGTTGGGGAATTTATGCGGGTCGTCGAAGGTCGTGATGATGATGTCCGGACCGCTGCCAACCTGGGCCGCAGTCGCGGCCTTGGGGCGCACATCTTCCCAATTCTCGCTGTCGACATGGACGTCGATGCCGCTCTGGGCCGAATATTTCTTGGTGTTTTCCAGCCATACCGTCTCGTCGGTGGCGACGAAGCGCTTCCAGCGCAGCACCTTGAGCTTGGCGCCGGCTTCAGGCTTCAGATCCAGGCTCTGCGCGTGCGCCGGCCCGAACCCCACGAGCCCGGGCGTGCCGACAGCCAGTGCCGCGCCCGCCCCGATCTTGATCGCATCGCGTCTGGTCAGATCCACCATGGCGTTCTCCCTTGAATATTCGTTGGTCGCCGCGCTTCGGCGCGGTCGTCTCCCCGGCCCACCCGGTCAGTTGGCCCGGACCGCCTGTCCGGTCTTCGCGTCGAACAGATGCACGGCATCGAGCCGCGGCAGCAGGCTGATCTCGGCCCCAGGCTTGAACTCGTGCCGCTCGCTGAAATTACCGCAGATCTCATGGCCGCCGATACGGCAGAAGACGAAGGTGTCCGCGCCGGTGGGCTCGACCACCTTGACCGTGGCCGGCACGCCGTCAGCGGCGAGCGTCAGATGCTCCGGCCGCATGCCGTAGATCACCTCGCGGCCATCCTCGCCGACGATATCGGGCGGCAGCGGCAGCGAGATGCCGCTCTCGGTCTCGACCATGGCGCTGCCGTTCGATCGGCGCACCCGGCCGGGCAGGAAATTCATCGCCGGCGAGCCGATGAACCCGGCCACGAACTGATTGGCCGGATGGTCATAGAGCTCCAGCGGCGTGCCGATCTGCTCGACCAGCCCGTCATGCATGACCACGATCCGGTCGGCCATGGTCATCGCCTCGACCTGATCGTGCGTGACATAGATCGAGGTCGTGCGCAGACGCTGATGCAGTTCCTTGATCTCGGTGCGCATCTGCACGCGCAGCTTGGCATCCAGGTTGGACAGCGGTTCGTCGAACAGGAACACTTGCGGATCGCGCACGATGGCGCGGCCCATGGCGACGCGCTGGCGCTGGCCGCCCGAGAGCTGACGTGGGTAGCGGTCGAGATAGGGGGTGAGGCCGAGGATCTCGGCCGCCGTGCCGACCCGTTCGGCGATGACGTTCTTGGCGGCGCCGCGCAGCTTCATGCTGAACGCCATGTTGTCGTGCACGGTCATGTGCGGATAGAGCGCGTAATTCTGGAACACCATGGCGATGTCCCGCTCCTTCGGCGGTTTGTCGTTCACCACCGTGCCGCCGATCCGGATCTGGCCGCCGCCGATCTGCTCGAGACCGGCGATCATCCGCAGAAGCGTCGACTTGCCGCAACCGGACGGGCCGACCAGCACGACGAACTCGCCGTCGGGAATCTCGATATCGACGCCGTGCAGCACCTGCACGGACCCGAAGGATTTGGTAACGCCGCGAATTTCGACCGATGCCATGCCTGACGAACCCTTAGTTCGAACGCGGGAGACAGGCGGATTCCGAGCCGATAGTCACTTTCAAGCGATCCTCCCACCTACCCTTTATCTATTGTCCGGCAGTTGGGCACAGGCCTCGAAACTTGTCAAAGAATCCCCCAAGATCGGCGCCAGCCATAAAGGAGGAAACCCCATGAACCGGATCGATCTCGAAGGACGGCATGCCATCGTAACCGGCGGCGGCCGCGGCATCGGCCTCGCGATCGTCGAGCGGCTGGTCCAATCCGGCGCGCGCGTCGCCATCTGGGACCGCGATGCGGCCGTGGCCGAGGCGGTCGCGGCATCGCTGGGCCAGCTCGCCGTCACCGTCGACATCGCCGACGAGGCCGAGATCGACGCGGCCCTGCGCCAGACCGAATCGGCCCTGGGCCCGGTCGATATCCTGGTCACCAGCGCCGGTATCACCGGCCCCAACGCGCGTGTCGAGGATTATCCGGTCGAGGCTTGGCGGCAGGTGATCGACATCGATCTGACCGGCCCGTTCCTGTGCTCGCGCGCGCTGGCGCCCGGCATGCGGGCGCGCAATTACGGCCGGATCGTCCATATCGCTTCGATCGCCGGCAAGGAAGGCAATCCCAACGCCGCCGCCTATTCCGCCGCCAAGGCCGGCGTGATCGCGCTCACCAAGTCGCTGGGCAAGGAGCTGGCCGAGACCGGCGTGCGCGTCAATTGCGTGACGCCGGCCGCGGTCAAGACCGAGCTGTTCGCTCAGATGAGCGAGCAGCACATAATCTACATGCTGTCCAAGATCCCGCTCGGCCGGTTCGGGCTGGTCGAGGAGATCGCGGCGATGGTCGCTTGGCTCGCCTCGGAGGAATGCTCCTTCTCGACCGGTGCCGTGTTTGATCTCTCGGGCGGCCGTGCTGTCTATTGAGGCTTGTACGAGAGGGCGGCCGCCTCCCTGGCGCGGGCGGCGATGCCCGCCCAGTCGCGCGCCGTAATCGCGTCGCGCGGGGCGATCCAAGTGCCGCCGACCACCGGTACATTGGGCAGCGCCAGATAGGCGGACGCGGCTTCGGCATCGGCGATGCCGCCTGTCGGGCAGAAGGCGATTCCCGGAAAGACCGAAGCGTAGTTGCGCAACATCGCCGGCCCGCCGAATTCGCGCGCCGGGAAAAATTTGAGGAAGGAGAAGCCGAATTCGCGCGCAGCCATGATCTCGGTCGGCGTCACGGCGCCCGGCAGGTACGGCAGGCCGGAGGCGATACCGGCGGCGGCGAGATCGGTGGTGAGGCCTGGGCTGACCAGGAATTGCGCGCCGGCGTTCTTGGAAGCGGTAACGTCGGTCGGGCGCAGGACGGTGCCGGCACCGACATGCATCTCGGGCAGCTTCGCCGCGATCCGCTTGATCGCCTCGAGCGAATGCGGCGTGCGCAGCGTGATCTCGATGACGCTGAGGCCGCCCTCGAGCAGCGCCTCAGCGGTCGGGATCGCATCCTCGGCTCGCTCCAGGATGAGCACCGGAATGACGGGATGGCGATCGAAGGAATGCGGCATCCTGAGCCTCGTGCAATGTTGAGCGCACGCTAACCCAACCGTTCCGAGGCTCCAAGCTGAAGCGCGGAAGAAGCCGGCGCGTTTCGGCGCGGCCGAAGGACAGGATCGAGCTTTTCCTGCACCTTGGCCGCCGACCGAAATGCGCGCGAGGCCGATGGCTCATGCCCGGGACGGCCTATTCCCCGGCTCGCCCCGGCGCGACTCGGGCGTCCGGTCAGGCGACCCTGCTCAAGAGCGGTTTGCCGCCGAAATGAGCTGTCAAATTATCGACCACCATCTGGCCCATCGCGGTCCGCGTCTCGACCGTGGCGCTGCCGACATGCGGCTGCAGCACGACGTTTTCCATGGCGAAAAGCTCTTCCGGCACCTTCGGTTCCTGCTCGAACACGTCGAGGGCGGCGCTGCGGATCGTGCCGTTCTTCAGGGCTTCGACCAGGGCCGGCTCGTCGATGACGGCACCGCGCGCGACATTGACGATGGTGCCTTCGGGCCCGAGGGCTGCCAGCACATCGGCATCGATCAGATGGAAGGTCTCCTTGGTGAGCGGGCAGATGATCATGAGCACGTCCGACAGCCGGGCGAGCTGGATGAGATCGGCGACATAGGGCCAGGGCGCATCGGGCTTGGGCCGGGGGCCGTGCCACATGACCTTCATGTTGAAGATCTCGGCGCGCTTGCCGATCGCCGTCCCGATCCGGCCGAGGCCGACGATGCCGAGCGTCTTGCCGGCGACGGTACGCGAGAACGGCATGTTGCCCTGGAGCCATTTGCCGGCGCGCACGAAACGGTCGCCCTTGCTGATCTCGCGCACGGCATCAAGCAGGATGGCGATGGCCGTATCGGCCACCTCGTCCGTCAGCACGTCGGGCGTGTTGGTGACGGCGATGTTGCGCGCTTTCGCCGCAGCCACGTCGACCGCGTCATAGCCGACGCCGAAATGGGCGATGATCTCGGTATGGGGCAGCGCATCCATCAGCGCACCGTCGGCGCCGGCGCCGCCGGTCGTCGCCATGCCGCGCACGCGCGGGGCGATCTCCTTGAGCAGCGCCGCCTTGTCCGGCGCCTCCCATAGCTTATGAACGGTGAAGGCCTCGTCCAGCGAGGCCATGGTCACGGGCGGCATCGCGCCGACGACGAGTATCTCGGGCTTCATGCGCTGTCCTTCATTGTCGGGATCGCGGTGGCGCGGTTATATGGTTATTGCCGAGTTACCACGGCTCCGAAACGACAACAAGACGGCGCAAAGGTCCGTCACGGCGGGGGAAATGACGAGGAAGAACGAAGCGGAGTGGCGCATGGCGCTAACGCAGGAGCAGTTCCATGTGCTGCGGCGCCACGGCACCGAGCGGCCATGCTCGAGCCCGCTCGAAAAAGAGCAGGCCGCCGGCACCTATCATTGCGCCGGCTGCGGCGCTCCCCTCTATGATTCAGAACAGAAATTCGACAGCGGCACGGGCTGGCCGAGCTTCTGGGCACCGCTTCCCGGCGCCACCGGGACGGCGCGCGACTGGGCGCTGTTCATCCCGCGGACGGAAGTTCACTGCGCCCGCTGCAACGGTCATCTGGGCCATGTCTTCAATGACGGACCGGCGCCGACCGGCCTGCGACATTGTGTCAATGGGGTGGCGCTGGCATTCAAGCCGCGTCAGCTGAGCTGAAAGAGGCCGAAGCCTCTTCTACTCCGCCGCGAGCGTGCTCCGCCAGCCGATCTGCCTAAGGCAGCGGTCGATCCACTGCTTGGTCAGCTTCTCCTGGACGCCGTTCTGCGACAGGCGCTGACGCAGATTGGCGAAATCGACCTGGTCCAGCGGCTGGTCCTGATTGAAGCAGGAGAAGACCGTGGTCTCCTCGCCGGTCACCGGATCCTTGTGGAGCTGCAGGCACTGGGCGCAGATCTCCTTCATCATGCATTGCATCGGCGAGTTGATGCTGCCGATGGCGCAGTGTTCCGGCTTGAGATAGGGCTTCAGCACGCCGTGCCGGGCGCGGGCGACGGCGTTCATCATGCCGTCCGAGCCGATGGCGATGATGCGGTCGACCTGATCGAGGCCGATCGTCGCCGGGCCGAGCTTGCCCGAGCCGTAGGCCGCCATCGCCTCGACGATGTTGCCGGTGAAGGAGCGGTCCTGCGGGCGCGTCGCCTCGAAGCCGGGCGCCTCGTCCGAGCACCAGACGATGAGGTCGGCCGCGCGCTCAATCTCCTCGACCTTGTAGCGGTCGATCATCTTCTTGTAGCCGGCGAAATAGACGACCTTGGAACCCTGGGCACGGAGCGCCTGGCCGATCGAGAACAGCACGGCGTTGCCGAGGCCGCCGCCGACGAGCAGCACGGTCTCGCCCGCCGGGGTCTCGGTCGGGGTGCCGGTCGGCCCCATCAGGATCACCGGCTCGCCCGGCTTCAGCAGCGCACAGAGATCGGACGAGCCGCCCATCTCCAGCACGATGGTCGAGAGCAGCCCGCGCTCCTTGTCGACCGAGGCGCCGGTGAGCGCCAGCCCTTCCATGGCGAGCACCGTGCCGTCGCTGCGCGCGGCGCCGCTCTCGTAATTCTGCAGGCGGTAGAACTGACCCGGCTCGAAGCCGCGCGCGGCGAAGGGCGCCTTGACCGTGACCTCGATGATGGTGGGCGTGAGCCGTGTCACGGCATGGACGGTCGGGCGCAGCCCCTCGTTCAAGGTGGCGGAGAGCGTTTCCGCTGACGGCTCTGAGGGCGCGCGGCGCGCCATCACGCGGGTCAGCACCGGATAGCCCTGCTTGGCGCCACCCATTGCCTTCACGACATTGCCGGAGAAGGAAGGATGAAGATCGCCGAAGAAGCTGATGGTGCGGCCGTCGGCGCGATGGCTCATCAGCACGCGCACAGCGTCGGGCTTCGCCGATTTCTGCGGCCGGACCGGTTGGCCTTCCTCGTCATAGGCTTGGAAATACTTCCCGTCGAGCACGACATTGTCGGGGTCCTCGCGGCCCAGCACCGTGTTGGGTTGGGTCCCGGCGGCGATCAGGATGGTGCGCGCCGGCAGGGTCACGTGTTCATCGGTCGCGAGCAGCTTGCCGCTCGCCTCGTCATGGACGAAGCGCACGGCTGTGAGCGCTGTTGCCTGGCCGAACTGGTCCACCTCGACCGCGTCCGGCGTCAGGCATTCGGCGAAGCGGATGCCTTCCTGCAGCGCCAGCGCCACTTCTTCATGATTGAGCGTATAGCTGGGCGCGTCGACTAGACGACGGCGATAGGCCATGGTGACCCCGCCCCATTCATTGATGAGGTCGGCGATGCGCGGCTCGCGGCCTTCGGCTTTGGCCGCGGCACGCTCGGCGCGGATCGCCTTGGCATGGGCGAGGAACTCCTCGGCCGCACCGCGATCGGCGTCGTTCCAGCTCGCGCGCACGGCAGCCTCGCCCTGCTCCGCCACCAACGCCTCGTAGCGCTGCAGGAATTTCTCGACCTGCACCGGATAATAGGCGAGCGACTCGGTCGCCGTATCGATCGCGGTCAGGCCACCGCCGACGACGACCACCGGCAGGCGTACTTGCAAATTGGCGATCGAATCGGTCTTGGCGGCACCCGTGAGCTGCAGCGCCATCAGGAAGTCCGACGCCTGGCGCACGCCAGTGGCGAGGCCGTTCTTCATCGGAATGACGGTCGGGCGGCCGGCGCCGGCGCAGAGTGCGATATGGTCGAATCCCAGCGCGAAGGCGCTGTCGATGGTGAGGGTGCCGCCGAAGCGCACGCCGCCCATCATGTCGAACTCCCGCCGCCGCTCCAGCAGCAGCCGGATCACCTTCAGGAAGTTCTTGTTCCAGCGCACGGTGATGCCGTACTCGGCGACGCCGCCGAATCCCGCCAGCACGCGCTCGCCCAGATCCTCGTAGAGCTCGGTCACGTCATGGATCGGCCGGAACGGCACGCGCTGGCCGGTGGCGGTCACGCCGGAGATCTCGGGCGCCAGCGGCTCGATCTTGAGCCCGTCGACGGCGACGATGCTGTGGCCGTCATTCATCAGATGATGCGAGAGCGTGAATCCGGCCGGACCGAGCCCGACCACCAGCACCTTGTAGCCCGTGGCCGGGCGCGGGATCGGCCGGCGCAGATTGAGCGGGTTCCAGCGGGTCAGCAGCGAATAGATCTCGAAGCCCCAGGGCAGCGAGAGCACGTCCTTGAGATTCTGGGTCTCGAGCTGCGGGATATCGACCGGCTCCTGCTTCTGATAGATGCACGATTTCATGCAATCGTTGCAGATGCGGTGGCCGGTGCCGGCGATCATGGCGTTGTCGACAACGGCGACCGCGAGTGCCCCCAAGGCATTTCCGCGCGACTTCAGGAGATTCATCTCCGAAATCTTCTCCTCGAGCGGACATCCCGCGAGCGGCACGCCGAAAGCGCTCGATTGGAATTCGCCGGTCTTGCGGTCGCGCAGGCCCTTGGAGCAGCTGTCCTTGCCCTGATTGTGGCACCAGATGCAGTAATTGGCCTGGTCGAGCGAGCCCCCCAGATCGGTGCCGTGATCGGTGAGCGCGAAGCCTTCGCGATGCCGCCAGCGGTCGCGCGGCAGGCGCAGCATGGTGACGCCGTCGACAATGATCGTCTCGACCGGCACCAGATGCATCGGGTCGAGCTTGTGCGGCACCTTGAACAGCACGCCGCGCTTATGCATGGCGCGGCCGGCCGGCGACAGGGTCGCCCAGGCGGCGTAGCGCGCGGCCTCGTCGAGCGCTTCGGCGTGCCCGGTCTCCTCGTTCATCCAGCTCTGGACATGGGCGGCGAAGCTCGTCTCGGTCAGCGTCTCGCCGAAGCGGGCTTCGAGGGACGTTGCCAGCGCCGGGCCGTCGATCGCGGCGGCCTGCTCCTCGCTCACGCCCTTGACCGCGCGGCGCTGCACGAACAGGCGCTTCACCGTATAGATCGGCGCCAGCGCGTCGTGACTCGCCTGGAGGGCGGCGATTTCGGCCCGGATGCCGAAGAGCTTGCCCAGGAAATCCTCGACATGCGGGGCGGTATCGACCAGCAGATCGCTCTCGGCCTTGCGGTCGATCGCGTCCGGATCTTGGCGCGCCGTCACCAGCCGGTTATGCAGCGCCACATCAGCCTGTGCGAGCTCGGCGATGAAGGCCTGATCGAGGCGGGCCAAGCCCTCGCGATCATAAAGCGCCTCGAAGGAAAGACCGAAACCGAGCTCAAGCACTGGCCGCATCTGTAGAAAATTCCTAATATCTCAATCCGGATCCGGCCTCGGCCGCGATCAAGAGGCGGAACCTAGCCGAAAAGCCAGGCGCCGCGCAGCAAAAACCAGGAAGAGCCGAGGCAAGGCTGCCTTGCCATCATGAGATCCCTGGCGATCCATTCCGTCTTGAGTCATAGGATCGTCATCGAATCGGATTTCGGAAGAGCGAATTTCATGGCGATCGAACGGCCAGTGCATGTGATCGGCGGCGGGCTCGCGGGCAGCGAGGCGGCCTGGCAGCTCGCCCGGCAAGGCGTGCCCGTCATTCTGCACGAGATGCGGCCGGTGCTCTCGACCGAGGCGCACAAGACCGCGGGCCTGGCCGAGCTGGTCTGCTCCAACTCCTTCCGCTCCGACGAGCCGATGACCAACGCCGTGGGGCTCCTGCATGAGGAAATGCGGCGCTGCGGCTCGCTCATCATGACGGCGGCGGACCGGCACAAGGTGCCGGCGGGCGGGGCGCTCGCGGTCGACCGCGACGCCTTCTCGGAGGCGGTCGAGGCGGCGCTCACGGCCGAGCCGCTGGTGACGATCGAACGCGACGAGGTCGACGGGCTGCCGCCGGCGGATTGGGATAGCACCATCATCGCCACCGGCCCCCTCACCTCGCCAGCGCTCGCCCAGGCGATCAGGACGCTCACCGGCGAGGAATCCCTCGCCTTCTTCGATGCGATCGCGCCGATCGTCCACCGGGACTCGATCGATCTCTCGGTCGCCTGGTTCCAGTCGCGCTACGACAAGCCGGGACCGGGCGGCGACGGCAAGGATTACATCAACTGCCCGCTCAATCGGGACCAGTATCATGCCTTCATCGCGGCGCTACTGGCCGGCGACAAGACCGACTTCAAGGATTGGGAGCGCGACACGCCCTATTTCGAGGGCTGCCTGCCGATCGAGGTGATGGCCGAGCGCGGCGCGGAGACGCTGCGCTGGGGGCCGATGAAGCCCGTGGGCCTGACCAATGGTCATGACCGCACGAAGCCGTACGGCGTGGTCCAGTTGCGCCAGGACAATGCGCTCGGCACGCTCTACAACATGGTCGGGTTCCAGACCAAGCTGAAGCATGGCGAGCAGGCGCGCATCTTCCGCACCATCCCGGGCCTGGAGAAGGCCGAGTTCGCCCGGCTCGGCGGGCTTCATCGCAACACCTTCCTCAACAGTCCCAAGCTGCTGGACGGGCAGCTCCGGCTGAAGGCGATGCCGCGCCTGCGCTTCGCCGGCCAGGTGACGGGCGTCGAGGGTTACGTCGAATCGGCCGCGATGGGGTTGATCGCCGGCCGTCTCGCCGCGGCTGAGCGGCACGAGGAACGGCTGGAAGCGCCGCCGCCGACCACGGCGCTGGGCGCCCTTGTCGCCCATATAACCGGAGGCGCCGACGCCAAGAGCTTCCAGCCGATGAACGTCAATTTCGGCCTGTTTCCGCCGTTGCGCGAGGTTCCGCGCGACAAGGGCGAACGCAAGCCGGCCATGGCGCGGCGTGCGCTCGCCGATCTCGAAAGCTGGCTCAACGCACGGCGCGAGGCTGCGGAATAGCTCATCCGAGCGAGACGAGCTCGCGGACGAGCTGCTTATAGCCGGCCGCCTTCAGCAGCTCGACCTGATCCTGATCCGAGCTGCGGCGATTGAGCGAGGCGCTCAGCCTTTCATCCTCGGCAGGCTCGGTGGCGAGCATGCGCCAATGCCCAGTCGCGACATCCATCAGGATCGCCTTCAGCCTGATCCGCATCTTCTGGCTCTGATCCGGCACCACCGAGCCGACCAGCGGAATCCAGGAGACGAGCTTGGTCGCTTCGTTGGTCCGTGCCGTCTCCAGAACGCCCCAATAACACAGAATCTGCCGGATGCCGCCGCGCGCCGCGGTCAGGCGCAGCTCGCGCGAAAAGGCGGCATGATCCCTCGGCGGCGGCAGGCCCGAGAAGCTGGCAACCGGAAAGCTCTGGAACAGCGCCTCCATCATCGGTCCGTCGGGCGCCATCGCCCCCGATTGGATGGCCATGATCGGCTTACCGATCAAAGGGTTGACCTGTTTGGCCGTGTCGAGCTCGGCGGCGATCCGTGCATCGGTGATCTCGCCCTCATTCTCCGGAAGGCCGAGCAGATCGAGCTCGGTCAGCTCGCCGCGATAGGCGAAATTCGGAGTCGAGGCTGCGGGAAAGCCGGCGTTGGAAATCGACCGCGCGCCGTCGCAGCCTGCAAGCAGCAGAAGCGTGGTCGCGAGCAGCGAAACGATGCGAAGGGGGACGGAAGTTTCTGTCGCATGGCTATCCTCTGGGAAGTGCCGGCCTTCTTCGCGTGGCGGCACAACCGTAAATATCCATGGCATTATGGCTTTCCTATCGCGGGTGTGCGGCATTCCTGCGGCGGATCGCGTGATCAACCCGCGCGCCGGGGTTGACGCTGGATTGTACGGCCAGCATTCTGCCGGCCATGCTGAAGCTCCTCTCCTCCGTTTTCGCGCTGCTCCTTGTGGCTGCCTGTACCAGCTCCTTGAGCCCTCTCGGTCCCTCGCGGCCGACCAACGTCAAGACGATCGGAATCGTCTCGCTGGTCGGCGATTCGATCGAGCTCACTTCGTCCGGCTTCGTCGGGGTCGGGGCCGATTTCGATCGCGCCTTCGTGCCGAACTGGCGGTTTCGGGAACAGATAGAGCAGATGGCGGCGGGCGACCTCGCTCCCGCCTACAGCGCGGTGCCGGTCAGCTTCGACCCGGCCGCCTATCGACGCTTCGTCGATCCGAACAAGGCGCCCGATCCGGATGCGCTCAAGAAGGGGCTGCAGGCGGCGCTGGCCAACGGCAACACGGCCGACGCCTATCTCGTGATCGTGCCCAGCACGCTGCGCGATCCGATCTTCGAGAGCCTGTCGGATCTTACCGGCATCGGCATCTTCCATTGGACTGCGCTGATTTCGGCCGACACCGCCTTCCCCTTCGTGATCTGCGACATGATGCTGATCGACGCCCATAATTTCAGGACGATCAGTTCGATGCAAATGAAGGTATCGCCCAAGGATTCCTTCAAATCCTTGGGCTATCCGCTGATCGAGATCGACGGATTCGACTGGAAGCCGACCTTCGCCGCCATGACCCCGCAACAAGGACAGGCGCTCTATGGCTTCTGGCACAATCTGCTGATCCAGACGGTGCGCTACTCCATGGCCCAGCTCAAGCTCACGTGAGCTAAAATCGTCGGGTAAGCCATCCGCGCGCCATCCGCCAAGCCGCCAGCGGATCGGGGCGCTGCACCTCAGCGACATAAGGGTCATAGCCGACGGCCGCGAGGCGCACGAGTTGCCGGTCGGCCAGAAGCGCCGGCAGCAGGGCCGGCAGAGCCGCGCGGCCGATGCGCGGCCGGACCGCCCGGCCCGCCGCCAGATGCGCCCGCGCGATTTCCGCCAGATTCGCCAGAGCCTCTCCCAGCGCCGGGGTAAAGCGGCCCGAACGGATCGCTGCTTCGTCCAAACCGACGGGCTCGGCGATCTCGGTCGGGATGAAGATGCGGCTGGTCGCGGCGTGAAACGGCACGGCGCGGACGAGTCCGGCCAGCCCCCAGCCGATGCCGATCGCGCCGATCGCCGGCGATTCGGCCTCACCCGGCGCCAGGCACTCGATCTGCAGTGCGAACAACTCGCCCGCACTGGCGGCGACATAGGCTTCAAGCTCGGCCAGCGTCGCGGGCGGGGTTTCCAGGAGATCGCGCTCGCGCGCATCGATAAGCGCGTCGAACCGATGCCGCGACAGGCCGTGTCTTTTGATGGTCTCCGCCAAGGGCGTCGCCACCTCGTGCCGACGCGCGGGCTTGCCGTCATAGATCTCCCCGATCGCGTCGCGCCACCATTGCAGGCGGATCTGGCCCAGGATCGGCTGGCTCACCACCTCGCGGACCCGCGCGATCTCCAGATTGAAGGCGAGCAGCGCCCAGAGGTCCGGCCGCAAGGAAGCCGGGGCGAACAGGGTCGCAAGGAAACGGTCGCGATCGTAGCGACGGACCGTCTCAACCAGATCAGTCATCTATGTGAATTCCGGGGCTGCACGATGGATGTGGTTGGGTCTATTGTGCGTTTGCCCGGATGAGCGCCGGGCAGCGGGTCCTGCCTCCCTTGGCCGGGGCTCGCCGCCGCGACCCGGCCCCGGTTGCGCATATCCGATTTCCGGAACGAACCCAACGAGGTTTCCATGGCATTCGAGCTTCCCCCCCTGCCCTATCCCAAAGACGCCCTGGCGCCGCACATGTCGGCCCAGACCTTCGAGTTCCATTACGGCAAGCACCATCAGGCCTATGTCACCAATCTGAACAATCTGGTGAAGGATACGCCGCTGGCGTCGAAGTCGCTGGAGGAAATCATCCTGGCGACGGCCAAGGACGACAGCAAGGTCGGCGTCTTCAACAACGCCGCCCAGGTTTGGAACCACACCTTCTTCTGGAGCTGCATGAAGCCCGGCGGTGGCGGCAATCCGACCGGCGCCGTCGCCGAGAAGATCGAGAGCGCTTTCGGCGGCATCGACAAGTTCAAGGACGAGTTCAAGAACGCCGCCGTGACCCAGTTCGGCTCGGGTTGGGCCTGGCTGGTGCTCGATGGCGGCTCGCTCAAGGTGGTGAAGACCGCCAATGCCGTGACGCCGATGGTGAACGGCCAGAAGGCGCTGCTCACCGTCGATGTCTGGGAGCATGCCTACTATCTCGACTACCAGAACCGGCGCCCCGACTTCGTCCAGACCTTCCTGGACAAGCTGGTGAACTGGGATTTCGTCGCTCAGAACCTCAGCAAGGCCTGACGCGAAAACGCCCGCCGGGAGCGATCCCGGCGGGCGTCTACGATGCTTTCATGCAGATTTAGCGGATATGCAGCGGCACCACGACATTGATGCCGGGCGCCGGCGCATAGATAGGCGCCGGCGGCGCATAGACGACGGGCGGCGGCGCGTAGTAGCCGGGGGCGCCATAGACGTAGGGATGGTAGTAGTGGTGATAGCGCCAATGGTCATGGCGCCAATGATCGTGATGCCACCCATCGGCGAGGGCCGGCGACGCCAGCGCGAGCCCCAAAGCGGCCAGAGCGGCGCTGATCCCAAGGCGGCGAGGCGAGAAGGTGTTCATTTCGAATTCCTTTTCAAATTGCGTCGCGTTCGATCGCGACACGCTTGTATGAAGAGTACGGCCGAAGCCGTTGAATCCTTCCCATTAACACCTGTGATTTTTTGATGTCAGGCTGTAAGCGGAAGTAACGCGGCGGCGACCCGCCTCTCTTCCGCGACCAGGACGTTGTAGGTGCGGCAGACCGCACCGCTATCCATCGCGTCGATGACCACGCCGACCTCCCGCAGGGCTGCGCGCAGCGGTTTCTGCACCATCTGCATCCGCTGGCCGCAGCCGATCAGCAGGATCTCGACCCCGCCATGCTCGGCGACCGGGCGCAGACTCTCGGGCGTGATTTCCGCCATGCTGGATATCGGCCAGATCTCGACGCCGTCGGGCAGGATCAGCACCGAGCCGGTATAGATGGTCCCGCCGATGCGGAAGCCGCCGGGGCCGTAGCGCTCGATGAAGGGGCGGCCCTTCGGCAGCACCGGGTTCACGTCCATTCCTCTATCCTTACCGCGGCCGACCGGGCCGCCGGATCAGATCGGCAGCATCTTCGGCCGGCCCCTGAGCCACCACACGACCAGCAGGCGCGACACCATGATGGTGGTGAAGAGCGAGGTGGCGATGCCGAGGCAGAGCGTCACCGCGAAGCCTTTGACCGGCCCGGAGCCCAATTCAAACAGGAACGCGCCGGCGATGAAATGGGTCACATTCGCGTCGACGATCGTCGCATAGGCCCGCGTGAAACCGGCATCGATCGAGGAGATGACGCCGCGTCCGTTCTTCATCTCCTCGCGAATACGCTCATTCACCAGCACGTTGGCGTCAACCGCCATGCCCATGGTGAGTGCGATGCCGGCGATACCCGGCAGGGTCAGCGTCGCCCCCAGCACCGACAAGGCCGCCATCAGCAGGCAGAGATTGAAGAAGAGCGCGATGTTCGCATAGACCCCGAAGAGACCATAGAACAGCAACATGAAGGTCGCGACCAGCACGATCGCGACCAGGCTGGCGATGGTGCCGGCACGGATCGAATCGGCGCCGAGATCGGGACCGACCGTGCGCTCCTCGATGATCGAGAGCGGCGCCGGCAAGGCGCCCGCGCGCAGCAGTAGCGCCAGGTCGCTCGCCGACTTGGCGGTGAAGGAACCGGTGATGACGCCGGAACCGCCGAGGATCGCTGACTGGATGACCGGCACCGAGATCGCCTTGTGATCGAGGATGATGGCAAAGGGCTTGCCGATATTTTCCTTGGTCACGTCGCCGAATTTCCGACCGCCCGAGGTGTTGAACTTGAAGGAGATCACCCATTGGGCGTCCTGCATCGTCGGCTCGGCGCTGACGAGATCGCCGCCTTCGACCACGACCCGCTTGCGAACCACCCAGTTGGCGGCCCCGGCGCGCTGGTTGTTCTCGTCGCTCGGCACGATCTCGTCGCCCGGCGGCAGCTTGCCGTGCTCGGCGTCCTCGGGAGAGACGTTGGTGTCGACCAGCTGGAAGGTCATCTTGGCGGTCTTGCCGATGAGCGCCTTGACCCGCTCGGGATCGTCGATGCCCGGCAACTGGACGAGGATGCGGTCGTCGCCCTCGCGCTGGATCGTCGGCTCCTTGGTGCCGGTCTCGTCGACTCGGCGGCGAATGATCTCGATCGACTGCTCGATGATGGTGCGGGCGCGGGCTGCGATCGATTCCGGCGTATAGGCGACGGTAATGGCGCCGTTGGGCGCCTGGGTCAGCCGGAGATCGACATCGACCTTGTCGTGCAGGATGGTCTTGAGCTTCTCGAGGTCGTTCGGGTCGCGCAGCGCCACCGACAGCTTGTCGTCGCCCACCGACAGGTTGGTGTAGCCGATCTTCTCCTTGAGAAGCTCAGTCCGGAGCACATCGAGCGCGCCGTTGAGCCGCTCCTTGGTCACCGATTTGAGATCGACCTCGTAGAGAAGATGGCTGCCGCCCTGGAGATCGAGGCCGAGACTGACCTGCTTCGCCGGAACCCAACCCGGCAGCCGATCGAGCGTCTGCCGGCTCACGGCGTTGGGCAGTGCCAGCAGCACGCCCAGCAGGCAGATGACGATAACGGTCCAGGTCTTCCAGGGTTGGAAATTGAGCATGGTGACGAAGCCTAGTTGGCGTTGGTCGTGCGGCGCTTCTTCGGTGCCGCCGCATCGGTTTCCGACGCTTCGGCCGGCGCCTTGTCGCCATTGTCCTTGCCGGTCGGCTCGGTCCGCGCCAGCACGGTCGAAATCGTGCTGCGGATCACGCGCACCTTGACCGCCTCGGCGATCTGGACCTCGACCTCATTGTCGTCGATGACCTTGGAGACCGTGCCGACGATGCCGCCTGCAGTGACGATCTTGTCGCCCCGGCGAAGCCCCGCCTGCGACTGCTTCAGCTGCTTCGCCCGCGTCTGCTGGGGACGGAAGACCAGAAAATAGAATACCAGGACGGCCAGAAGAATCGGCAGAAGGCCCTGAATTTCCGCCGAGAAATCGGTACCGGCGCCCGCCGTCTGGGCGAAAGCGGTCGAAGTGAACATGCAGGCTAGCTCCCAAGGTCTCGGTTAGGCGTGCCGCTGCCTGATCGCGGCAGGTCATCCAGAAGGCCGCATAGGTATGCGGTTTGCTCACAAAGAGCAATCCCGGGCTGCGCTGGCCGGTCCCCGCCGCCCATGTTAGCGTCGCCGGCTTCATATCGCCCGAGTGACCGATGTCCGCAGATCGCCCAGAGACCACCGACCAGTTGCTTGCCCGGATCGCCGCGGCGCTGGAGCGGCTGGCGCCGCCGCCGGCCCCGCCCGTCGATCTGGGCTCGGCCCAGGCCTTCGTCTTCCATGCCGAGGATAACCGGCTGATACCGGTGCCGCATGTCAACCGGGTCGAGCTCGACCTCCTGCAGGGCGTCGATCGTGTCCGCGACATCCTGCTCGCCAACACGAGGCAATTCGCCGGCGGCTTCCCGGCCAACAACGCGCTGCTCTGGGGCTCGCGCGGCATGGGCAAGAGCTCGCTGGTGAAGGCCGTGCACGCTTCCGTCGCCGCCGAGCAGCCGGAAGCCCGGCTGATCCTGGTCGAGATCCATCGCGAGGATATCCCGGCCCTGCCCCATCTCCTGACCCAGCTGCGCGCCGAGCCGCATCGCTTCATCCTGTTCTGCGACGATCTCAGCTTCGATCATGACGATGCCGGCTACAAATCGCTGAAGGCCATCCTCGATGGCGGCATCGAAGGCAGGCCGGGCAATGTCATCCTCTATGCCACCTCGAACCGCCGGCATCTGATGCCGCGCGACATGATCGACAATGAACGTTCCTCGGCGGTCAATCCGGGCGAGGCGGTCGAGGAGAAGATCTCGCTCTCCGACCGGTTCGGCCTGTGGCTGGGCTTCCATTCCTGTGATCAGGAGACCTATCTCGCCATGATCCGCGGCTATGTCGAGCGCTACGAGCTGGAGATCTCGGATTCGGATCTCACCGCCGCCGCCAATGAGTGGGCCGTGACCCGCGGCGGCCGTTCGGGCCGCGTCGCCTGGCAATTCGTGCAGGACTTGGCAGGACGGCTGGGGCAACGGCTGGAATAGTCCCGCCCGCAATTGCCGACCGGACTGCCCGTTCCGATGAGCGGACGGCCGGAAACGGCGCGCCACTCCGATCGGTCCACTGGGCGATTTGTAACGACCTCTTTGGAATTCGCAACGTACAAACAGACACGCGGCCCTTTGCAACGGCCCGTTGCGTCAAACCTTGCGGAGGCGGCGGTGAAAAAGCTCGACAACCTCAAGATCAGCATGAAATTACTCCTTCTCGTTTTTGCGCTGATCTGCGGGCTCGGCGGCGCTGGTTTTGAGGCGATCCATGTTATAAAGAAAGAAATATTTGCAGATCGTGTCGATGAATTGCGCCGTCAGGTTGATATGTCGAGAACCTTTGCCGAAAATCTCAACAAAAAGGTTATCGCCGGAGAGATGACCAAAGATGAGGCAATGAAAATCTATGCCGATAATACGCGATTGCTAACCTATGACCACGGAAATGGCTATATATTTGCCTATCGTATGGACGGAGTAAATATCACCCACGCCAATCTGGCATTCATCGGAACAAATCGAACCAATATCGCGACCAACGGGCGATACGTCACGCGCGAACTGATCGAAGGGGTCCGCGCCAACGGCGAGGTTCTCCTGGAATACGGCAATGCCAAGCCAGGTGAAACCGAGCTTTCGCCGAAGGTGGGCTACGCCGCTCTGTTCCCGGCATGGGACATGCTTATCGGTACCGGCGCCTATATCGACGATCTCGACGGCAAGCTGCGCTCGATCATCGGCACGATCGTCATCGCCTTCACGGCGCTGACGGTTCTAGTCGGTAGCCTCGTCTGGCTGGTTGGACGCAGCATTACCAAACCGCTCAAGCGGCTAGGCAAGCGGATGCAGGAGATGGCGGCCGGACAGCTCGACAGCGAGGTACCCGGCACCGGCCGCCTCGACGAGTTGGGCGAGATGGCCGCTGCGGTCCAGATCTTCCGCGCGAACGGCCTCGAATTTCGCGATTTGTCGGCAGCCCAGGAACAGGTGCGTATCCGCGCGGAAGCGGACAAGAAGGCGGCGATGAGCGCGCTGGCCGATGGGTTCGAGCGTTCAGTGTTGGGCATTGTCGACAAAGTCGCTACGGCATCGGGCGAGCTGCGCAGCGCGGCGCAGTCGATGTCGGATAATGCCGGCGCGACGGCCCAGGAGACCTCGGCTGCGGTCATTGCCGTAGAGCAGACCTCGGCCAATGTCGAGACCGTCGCCGCCGCCTCGGAACAGCTCGCGGCGTCGATCGGTGAAATCGGCCATCAGGTCAGCCAATCCTCGCGGATCGCCGGTCAGGCTGTCGATCAAGCCAGCCGGACCAGCCGTTCGGTCGCCGGACTCGCCGCCGCCGCCCAGAAGATCGGCGATGTGGTACGGATGATCCAAACCATCGCCAGCCAAACAAATCTGCTGGCGCTCAACGCGACCATCGAGGCGGCTCGCGCCGGCGAGGCCGGCCGCGGCTTCGCGGTGGTTGCGTCCGAGGTCAAGGCACTGGCCAATCAAACCGCCAGCGCGACCCAGGATATCCAGGCCCAAGTCGGCGAGATCCAGGCGGCAACGACCGATACCGCCGCCGAGATCGGCAGTATCGGAACCGTCATCAACCAGATCAGCGAGATTACGACGGCGATCGCTGCCGCGATCGAACAGCAATCCGCCGCGACAAGCGAAATCAGTCGCAATGTGCAGCAGGCCGCAAGCGGAACGCAGAATGTTTCACGAAATATCGAGAGGGTTTCGTCATCGGCGGGGGCGGCCGGCGCTGGCGCGCAGCAGGTATTGGGGGCGGCAACCAGCCTGTATCAGGATTCCGCCCATCTGCGCGCCGAGGTCGCGACCTTCATCAAGGCTATCCGCGTCGACTGACGGGCAATGAAGATGGGGTTCGGTGTTTATCGTCGGTCATAGAAATGGACGCAGCGTTCGTCGACGCCCTGCCACAGCGAAGCTTTTCGGGGCGGCGACAAGCGCTGGTACACTGAACTTCCGGCCCATCGTGAACCGACGGCGGCCTAAGTCAGCTCGACAGCTGGGGCAGATGATCCAGGGGATCGATCGCCTTGGTGCCACGCCGAAGCTCGAAATGCAGCTGCGGCTCGGCAACGCCGCCGGTATCGCCGATGCGGGCGATCGACTGGCCGCGCCTGACCTTGTCGCCCTTCTTGACCAGCAGCACCTCGGCATGGGCGTAGGCCGTGACCCAGCCATCCTCATGCTTGATCAGCAGCAGATTGCCGAAGCCGCGCAGCTCGTTGCCGGCATAGGCGACGGTGCCGTTCTCGGCAGCGCTGATCGCCGTGCCGGCGGGGGCCGCTATATTGATGCCGTCATTATGCGTGCCGCCCGAGGCCGGCCCGAAGGTCGACAGGATGCGGCCGCGTACCGGCCATAGGAAGAGCGGATCGACCGGCGCCTTGTGGTTGGCCACGATCGCCGCGACTGACGGCGCTGGCGGCGGCGGGGGCGCCGTCGCCACCGGTGCGGCCGGCGGCGGCGATGGGAGCACTGGAGCGGGTGTGGGGGTCGCCCCACTCTCCGGTTCCGGCGGCGGTACCGGTTCGGCCGGTGCCGGCGGCTTCTCGGCGGGCGTGACGACTGGCTTCACCGGCGGTACCGGCGGCGGCGGGGCCGGCACCGGTCCAGGCGGCGGCAAGGATGTTGCCTGGATGGGACCGGCCGACGGCGTCGCGGCCGGTGGGCTCGGCGACACCGGTACCGGCGTCGCGGCGGCGGCGACCTCGACCGGCGGCGGCAGCTCGAGCGGCAGACCGGTCTTGATCGTATAGGGCGGCGCCAGATGATTGAGCTGGGCCAGCGTCGAGGCTTCGACATTGTAGCGGCGTGACACCGCGTAGAGCGTCTCGCCCGGCTGGACGATATGCTGGCGGATGCGCGGAATGACCAGCACCTGCCCCGCCTTGAGGGCATAGGGCGGCTGGAGATTGTTGGCATCGATGAGGGTGCGGACCGGCACGCCGGCCGAACGTGCCACGGCATAGAGCGTTTGCCCCTTCTGCACCGCGACTTGCCCGCCGCCGATCTCGGTCGGCGGTGGTGCCGGGGGAAGGGTCTGCTGCGCTGGCGCCGTCGTGCCCGCGACCACCGGCGCCGGCGGCTGCGAGCGGGCACAGCCGGCCAGCACCATGACGAGCGCGAGGGCGACGAGCGGCAAAGGCCTCATGGCTGCTCCGCCTTGCGCGGCAGACCGGGCACGAGCGGCACGAACCGCACCAACCCGAGCGCCTCGCAGAAGAGCGCGCCATCCTCGGCCCGGCGCGCCCGCACCAGCGTCTGGTCGTAGCGTTCGCGGCCGATCGGTCCGACCAAGATGCCGTCGGGCGCCAGCAGATCGACCAGCGCCTGCGGCAGCTCCGGGGCGGCGGCCGTGATCAGGATGCGGTCGAACGGCGCCGGCTCCGCCCAACCCTTGCTGCCATCGCCGAAGCGGCTGGTGACGTTGCCCAGGCGCAGCTGCGCGAAACGCTGCTCAGCTTCGCGCAACAGCTCGCGATGACGTTCGATCGTGAAGACGCGCCGGCACAGCCGCGCCAGGATCGCGGTCTGATAGCCGGAGCCGGTACCGATCTCCAACACGGTATGGCGGTCGGTCAATTGCAAGGCGGCGGTCATGGCGGCGACGACATAGGGCTGGCTGATCGTCTGGCCGAGCCCGATCGGCAGCGCCACATTGTCCCAAGCATGCTCGGCGAAGGTGGGCGGCACGAACAGGCTGCGCGGCACGGCTTCGACCGCCGCCAGCACGCGCGCATCGCGGATACCGGTGCGGGCGAGTTCCGCCACCAGCGTCGCAGCCGGATTGGCCGCGGCGGCGACGCTCACGGAAAAACCTCGCGCAACGCATCGAGCGCAGGCTGATGGGTGAGATCGAGATGGATTGGCGTCACCGACACCGCCCCCTCGCCCACGGCCCCGATATCGGTGCCGGCTTCGACCATCGCCTCGTTGCGGATCGGGCCGATCCAGTAATATGCCCGGCCGCGCGGATCGACGGCCTTGACGATGTTGTCGCCGATCTGGCGCCGTCCCTGCGCCGTGGCGCGGATGCCGGTGATTTCCTCGACCGGCAGATTCGGGATGTTGACGTTCATCAACGTGTCGGGCGGCCAGGAGCCGGTAATCAGGCGGGGCACGACCCTGCCGACTATCTCCGCCGCCATGTCCCAGCGCGGCACGCCGTCGGTGACATGGAGGCTGAAGGCGATGCTCGGCACGCCCAGGAGCGTTCCCTCCATCGCCGCCGCCACGGTCCCCGAATAGGTGACATCCTCGCCCATATTGCCGCCGAAATTGATGCCGGAGATGAGCAGCGTCGGTCGCTTGTCCTTCATCACCTCGCGCAGCGCGAGCATGACGCAATCGGTCGGCGTGCCGTCGACGGCGAAGCGCTTCGTTCCGAGCTTGCGCAGGCGCAGCGGATGCCTGAGCGTCAGCGAATGAGCCGCTCCGCTCTGCTCCACCTCGGGCGCCACGACCCAGACATCCTTGGCGAATTTCCGCACCGCGCGCTCCAGCGCCTTGAGCCCCGGCGCCGCGATGCCGTCGTCGTTCGACAGCAGGATGCGCGCCTTGGCGAGGTCGAGCGGCTGGTCGAACATCAGGCGCCGATCGATTCCAGTCCGCCGAGATAAGGCCTGAGCGCCTCGGGCACGGTGATCGCGCCGTTGCCCTGCTGGTAATTCTCCAGCACCGCCACCATGGTCCGGCCGACGGCCAGGCCGCTGCCGTTCAGCGTATGGACGAAGCGCGTGCCCTTGCCCTCGCTCGGCCGGAACCGCGCCTTCATGCGCCGGGCTTGGAAATCGCCGCAGTTGGAACAGCTCGAAATCTCGCGATAGGCGCCCTGGCCCGGCAGCCAGACTTCGAGGTCGTAGGTCTTGCGCGCACCGAATCCCATGTCGCCGGCGCACAGCGCCATGACGCGATAAGGCAATTCCAGCTTTTGCAGAATCGTCTCGGCCGCCCGCGTCATCCGCTGATGCTCCTCTTCGGAGTGATCTGGATGGGCGATCGAGACCATCTCGACCTTGCTGAACTGATGCATCCGGATCATGCCGCGCGTATCGCGGCCGGCGGCCCCCGCCTCCATGCGGAAGCAGGGGGTGAAGGCGGTATAGCGATGCGGCAGCGCCTTTTCCTCCAGGATCTCGTCCGCGACGAGATTGGTCAGCGGCACTTCCGCGGTCGGAATCAGCCAGCGCCCGTCGGTCGTGCGGAACTGATCATCGGCGAATTTCGGCAGCTGGGCGGTGCCGAACATGGTCTGGCTGCTGACCAGAGCCGGCGGCGAGATTTCGGTATAGCCGAATTGCTGCGTATGATTATCGAGCATGAAGGTGCCGAGCGCCCGCTCGAGCCGGGCGAGCGCCCCTTTCAGCACAACGAAGCGGGCGCCCGAGATCTTGGCCGCACGCTCGAAATCCATCAGCCCAAGCTGCTCGCCCAGCTCGAAATGCTGCTTCGGCGTGAAGGGGAATTCCTTGGGCGTGCCCCAGCGGCGAATCTCGACGTTGGAATGCTCGTCGGCCCCGTCGGGAACGTCGGCGGCGGGTAGGTTCGGCAGAGCCGCCAGAATCCGGTCGAGCTCCTCGCCGAGCCGCTTCTCCTCGGCCTCGAGCGCGGTCATGCGGTCCTTGAGCGCAGCCACTTCCGCCATCAGCGCCTCGGCCGATTCGCCCTTCGACTTGGCCTGGCCGACCAAGCGCGAGGTTTCGTTGCGCTTGCTCTGCAGCTCCTGCAACGAGGTTTGAGCCGCCCGGCGGGCGGCATCGAGGCTGAGAATGCCGGCCGATTCCGGCGGCAGGCCGCGCCGGGCCAGACCGCGGTCGAACTCTCCGGCGGCATCGCGAATCGATTTCAAATCATGCATGGCGGAATGGGCTTCGCTGAGATTGCCGGCTGTTTATAGGATGTCGGGCCGCGACCGTCCATCAATCGGGAGTCGTCAGCTCGCGCGCTTCTTCTGCCTCGCGTCGCGCCCGCTGGCGCTCGACCAGCCGGCAGCTCCAGATCGAGATCTCGTAGAGCAGGCAGAGCGGCACGGCGAGGCCGGCCATGCTGATCGCATCGGGCGGCGTCACCAGGGCCGCGAGCACGAAGTTCAGCACGATGGCATAGCGCCGTTGCGCCACTAGGAAGGCCGAGCTGATGATGCCGACCCGCGCCATGAGCGTCAGCGCCACCGGCATCTGGAACGCCAAGCCGAAGGCGAAGATCAGCGTCATCGACAGGGTGAGGTATTCGCTGATCTTGGGATCGGCCTCGATCGGCAGATTGCCGTCCGTTCCGGCGACCTGGAAGCTCAGGAAGAAGTGCCAGGCCGGCGGAAAGATCATGTAGTAGACCAGCGCCCCGCCCATGAAGAACAGGATCGGCGTCGCGATCAGATACGGCAGGAACGCGTTCCGCTCATGCTTGTAGAGGCCCGGCGCCACGAACATCCACACCTGGCTGGCCAGCAGCGGAAACGCCACGAAACAGGCCGTGAAGAAGGAGACTTTGATGCGGGTGACGAAGGCTTCGGTCAGCGCCGTGTACTGCATATGGCCGCCGGTCGGAGCCAGCTCGCGCGCCAGCGGCCTGATCAGAAACTCCAGGATCTGCTCGCCGAAATAATAGCAAACGCCCCAGGTGATGGCCAAACCGATGAAGGAATAGATCAGGCGCCGGCGCAGCTCGATTAGGTGCTCGAGCAGCGGCATCCGCCCGCTTTCGAGCTCGTCAGTCATGCTTGGTCTCCGGCGGAGTCACGGGAGCCGACGGCGCCACTGGCGACGGTTCGGCAACCGGAACCGGTACAGGCGCCGTCGCCTCGGGATTGAGGGCCGCTTCGAGTTCGCCCGTCGGATCGAGATGATCCTTGAGGATGGTCCGGGAGTCCTTGCGGACGATCTTTTCCGCTGCCTTGCGGATATCCTCCAGCTCGGCCTCGCGGACCATGTCGTCGATACTGTTCTGGAACTCGCGCGCCATCCCGCGGGCGCGCCGCATCAGCATGCCGCCGGTACGCAATGCCTTGGGCAAATCCTTGGGGCCGATCACGACCAGCGCGATCGCGCCGATCACCACGATCTCGGACCATCCGAAGTCGAACATCAGCCGTTACGATCCAATCGTTTTAGTGTGGTTCGCCGCCGTGCCTGGGTTTGGCCCGTTTCCGACGCGTCACGCCCAACGCCGCCAGACCGACAATCGCCGCGACCAGGGCGACCTGCCAAACACTGATGACGACCACGTGGCCCTCCCGGCCCCGGCTGCGAAACGGCCGGGATCATGGCAGAAAGGGCTTGCCCAAGCAACGCGCCATGGCAGGCTTCACAGCTCTTCTTCCGGCAGCGGAATTTCCGCCTCGCCGAGCGTCACCGGTGGCGCGGCGTCGAGCAGCCCGGCAGCCCTTAGTTCCTCTAGATTGGGCAGGTCGCGAACCGCATCCAGGCCGAAATGCGCGAGAAAGGCATCGGTCGTGACCCAGGTCACAGGCCGCCCGACCGTCTCGCGCCGGCCCTTAGGCTGAACCCAGCCTGTCTCCAGCAGGAGGTCGAGTGTGCCTTTGCTCAAGGTAACGCCGCGAATCTCCTCGATCTCGGCGCGCGTCACCGGCTGATGGTAGGCGATGATCGCCAGCGTTTCGAGCTGGGCGCGGCTCAGGCGCCGCGCCTCGACCCGCTCGGTCGCAAGCTGGCCGGCTAGATCGGGCGCCGTCCGGAAGGTCCAGGCGCCCGCCACCTTGACCAAATTGATGCCGCGGAATCGATAGAATTGCCTGAGCTCGTCCAGAAGCGGCGCCAGCACCAGCCCTTCGGGCAGGCGGCGCGCCAACTCGGCCTCGTCGAGCGGACCCAATGCGGCGAACAGCAGCGCTTCGATCAGGCGCAGCGCATCCGCCCTTTCCCGCTCGATCTCGCTGTCGCTCATCCTTGCGGCCTCGCGGCGCGGATGAAGATCGGGCCGAACCGCTGGTCCTGCTTCAGCTCGATCCGGCCGGCCTTGGCCAATTCCAGGCTGGCGGCGAAGGTGGCGGCCAGGACCGAACGGCCGTAAGGCCCTTCCTGAAGCTGCGGCGGCAGAAAGGCCTGCAGCGTCCGCCAGTCGATCGTCGTGCCGATCAGGGTCGAGAGCCGCTTCAGCGCGTCATCGACCGAGTAATATTCCGGTGCTCGAATCTGCAGCACGGTGGCGGTGCCGCGCCTGGCATGGGCCGCATAGGCCGTTAGCAGATCATGGAGGCTGGCGACATAGGCGGGCAAGCGGGTCACTCGCAATCCTTCGGGTGCCCCGCGCGGGAAGACATCGCGGCCGAGCAGATTGCGGTCGAAAAGCTGCTTCGCCGCCTGCTGCATGGCTTCGAGCCGGCGCAGCCGAAACTGCAGGGCCGCCGCCAGCTCGGCGCCGCTCGGCTCGTCGTCCGGCTGCGGATCGGGGAGCAGCAGGCGCGATTTGAGATAGGCGAGCCAGGCCGCCATGACCAGATAATCGGCCGCCAGCTCGAGCTGAAGCCGATGCGCCTCGTTGATGAAGGTGAGATATTGGTCGGCGAGCGCGAGCACCGAGATCTTGGTCAGGTCGACCTTCTGATCGCGCGCCAGCATCAGCAGCAGGCTGATCGGGCCTTCGAAGCCGTCGAGATCGACGACCAGCTCGGTGCTCACAGCGGGAATCTCAGCAGTGCCGCCAGCGGCTCCTTCAATAGCTCGGCGGCGTCGAAGATCACCGGCTGCAGCAGGTTGAAGTCCCGATGCACGAGCTGGCCCAACAGCGGCATGACGAACAGGAAGACCAGCAGGATAACCATGCCCTGCGGCTCCAGCTTGGCGACTTGCCGGGCCAGAGGCTCGGGCAGGATGCCCATCAGGATGCGGCCGCCATCGAGCGGCGGGATGGGCAGCAGGTTGAAGACGGCCAGGATCAGGTTGAGATAGACCGCGACCCGGATGTTGCCGGCGGCCCAACGCTGCGCCGCCTCCGGCAGATAGGAGAGCGTGTGCCACAGCGCCATGGCGATGCAGCACAGCAGGATGTTCATGGCCGGTCCGGCGATCGCCACCAGCATCATGTCGAGCCGGGGATGTCGGAGCGCCCGGAAATTGACCGGCACCGGCTTGGCATAGCCGAATACAAATAGCCCGTTCGAGCTCAGGAACAACAGGCCGGGCAGCAGGATCGTGCCGAACGGGTCGATATGCTTGATCGGATTGAGGCTGACGCGGCCGAGCATCGATGCCGTTCGATCGCCGCAGGCCTTGGCGACATAAGCGTGCGCCGCCTCGTGCAGCGTGATCGCGAACAGTACCGGCAGGACATAGAGGGTGAGGCTCTGCAGCGTTTGCAAGGTGCCGTTCACGCTGCGGCCTCGTTGTCGAGGAGCCGGTCGAGCTCGATCTTGAGCGCCGCTTCATCAACCGGTTCGGCCGGTCGACGGCGGGCGAGCGCCGCTCGATAGCGCCGCAATCCGGAAGCGTCGAGAGATCTCGTCGCCGCGGCGACCTCGACCATCTCGTCGAGATTGCCGTTGCAGTGAAGCGCCAGATCGCAGCCTGCGGCGAGCGCCCGGCTTGCCCGTTCGCCGAGGGTCCCGCCCAGCGCCTTCATGTTGAGATCGTCGCTCAGCAGCAGTCCATCGAAGCCGATCTCGCCGCGAATGATGTCGCGGATGATCCGGGGTGAGAGCGTCGCCGGCCGTTCCGCATCCCAGGCGGTGAAGACGATATGGGCTGTAAGCCCGATCGGCAGGTCGGCCAAAGCCTGGAAGGGCGGCAGATCGCTCGCCGCCAGCGTCGCCGCGTCGGCCGTGACCGTCGGGCAGTGCTCATGGCTGTCGACGGTGGCGCGGCCATGCCCGGGCAGATGCTTGATCACCGGCAGCACGCCGCCGGCCATGAAGCCTTCGGCGGCCGACCGCGCAAGCTCGATGATCAGCGCCGGCGTATCGCCATAGGCGCGGTCGCCGATCACGGCATGGGCGCCGGCGACCGGCCTGTCCAGCACCGGCGCGCAATCGACGGAAATGCCGAGCGAGGCCAGCTCGGCAGCGATGAGCCGGGCATTGATCCAGGCGGCGCGCTTGCCGGCGGCAAGATCGCGGCGAGCCAAGTCGCCGAAGCGACGGGCCGCCGGCGCCGCGCGCCAATGCGGCGGCTTCAGCCGCTGTACCCGGCCGCCCTCCTGGTCGATCAGGATCGGCAGGTCGGTCCGGCCGCTCGCCGATTTGAGCGACGCCACCAGCGCCCGCACCTGCTCCGGCTCGACGCAATTGCGCTGGAACAGGATGAATCCCGCCGGATCGGCCTCGGCGAAGAAGTCCCGTTCGGCCCGGCTCAGCTCCGGTCCGGCGCAGCCGAAGATGACGGCTTTGGGCGCTGCATCACGGCTTGACAATGATGCATCCGATCGAAAGCTTCTTCAGCTCGGTGCACAGCTTCTCGGCCTTGGCCTGGTCGGGCACGGGGCCGGCCTGGATCCGATAGAAGATGCCCTTGTCGCCGAGATCGGCGCGAACGACGGTCGGCGAGAGACTGCCGAGCAGATCGGCATGAGCGTGCTTCAGCCGTTCCCATTCCGATTGCGCCGTCGCCTCGTCGCGCGTGGCCGCGATCTGCACCTTGAACACGCCGCCCGAAGCGGCCGGCGCGGCTCCCGGCTTGCCTGGTGCTGCGGGTGTCGGCGGCGCCGGTGGGATCTCGATGCCGGCGACCGATTTGGCGCCTTCGGGCGCCGACAGCATGCCGCTGGAACCGGCCGGCGGCGGAGGCGGCGACGCCGCAGCACCGGGGGCCGAAGGAATCGATTTCGGCACGGGCGCCTGCCCGACCTCCTGCACCGGCAGCGGCGCGTTGATGTCGGTCGGCGGCGGGGCCACGGCGCGCGGCAAAGGCTGCTCGGGCGGCGCCAGCAGCCGCTCGACCTTGGCGCCGGGCTGATTGGGATTATAAACGAGCTTGTCCTGGTCGGGCACGGTCTCGCCGCCCGGACTGTCGGGCTTGACCTTGGTAGCACTCTGATCGGCACGGATCAGCGGAATGGCGCCGCCATTGCCGCCGCCTGTCGTCTTCGAATAGGCGTACCAGAGAGCACCGGCGCAGCCGATGGCGACGACGCCCAGGAGCACGGGCCGGAGGAAGGCGAAACGCGGCCGCTCCGGCTCTTCCTCGTAATAGAGGTTCTCGTCCTGCTCGTCGGCATATTGATGCTCGAATTCGTGCTCGTGCGACGGCTCGTGTTCGTCGGGATAGAGGCGCGGACCCATCGCTACATCATCTCCATGACCGGCTCGACGCCGAAGACCTGAAGGCCGGAAGCGATTACATAAGCGACAGCCTGGACGAGCGCCAGCCGAGCCAGCGTCGTCCGGCGGTCGTGCGCCAGCACGAAGCGCAGGCTGGCATCGTCATTCCCCTTGTGCCACAGCGTGTTGAAGCCGCCGGCCAGCTCATAGAGAAAAAACGCTACCCGGTGGGGCTCATGCGCCTCGGCGGCACTCTCGACTTGCCGCGGCCAGCTCGCGAGCTGGCGAATCAGGGCGATCTCCGCCGGATCACCGAGCGGCGCCAGGTCGGCCGCCAGAAGTGCTGCCGAATCGAGCGCCAAGTCGGGAATCTCGACTCGCGCGCGCCGCAGCACCGATTGCGTCCGCGCATGGGCGTACTGGACGTACCAGACCATGTTGTCCCGCGACTCTTCCTTGACCTTGGCCAGGTCGAAATCGATCGTCTGGTCATTCTTGCGCGTCAGCATCATGAAGCGGACGACATCCTTGCCGACTTCCTCGACCACGTCGCGCAGGGTCACGAAGGTGCCGGCCCGCTTCGACATCTTGAAGGGCTCGCCATCCTTGAAGAGCTGGACGAGCTGGCAGATCTTCACGTCGAGTGCGGCATTGCCGTTGCTGATCGCCTTTACCGCCGCCTGCATGCGCTTGACGTAGCCGCCATGATCGGCGCCCAGAACGTCGATCTGCTGGGCGAAGCCGCGCCGGTACTTGTCGAGATGATAGGCGATGTCCGCGGCGAAATAGGTCCAGCTGCCGTCGGATTTCTTCAGCGGCCGGTCGATATCGTCGCCATAGGCGGTGGCGCGAAAGAGCGTCTGCGGCCGCGGCTCCCAATCCTCGGGCAGCTTGCCCTTGGGCGGCTCGAGCGTGCCGGTATAGACGAGCCCGGCCGCCTCCAGCGTCTGGAGCGCGCGATCGACCGCGCCGCTCTCGGACAGCGCCCGTTCCGAGCTGAAGACATCATGCTTCACGCCAAGCAGGGCCAAATCCGACTTGATCATCGCCAGCATGGAATCGATGGCGAAGGCGCGTATCGCCGGCAGCCACGCCGCTTCGGGCTGGTTCAGCCATTTGTCGCCGTCGCGGGCGGCCAAGGCGGCGCCGGTCTCCTTCAGATAGTCGCCGGGATAGAGCCCTTCAGGGATGTCGCCGATCGCCTCGCCCAACGCCTCGCGATAGCGCAGATGGGCCGACCGCGCGAGCACATCGACCTGGGCACCCGCGTCGTTGATGTAATATTCCCGGCAGACGGCGAAGCCGGCCTTGGCGAGCAGGCTCGCCAGCGCATCGCCGAACACGGCGCCGCGCGCGTGGCCGACATGCATCGGTCCGGTCGGGTTGGCGGAGACATATTCGACATTGACCGCGGCCCCGCCGCCCATCGCGCTATCGCCGTAGCGCGCGCCGGCCGCCAGCAGCTCGCCCAGCCGGGCGCGCCAGAAGCCGTCATCGAGCCGCCAATTGAGGAAGCCCGGCCCGGCGATCGCGACCTCGGTCACGGCGGGATGCGCGCGCAGCGCCTCGGCCAGCAGCTCGGCAATGACGCGCGGCGGCTTGCCCGCCGGCTTCGACAGCACCATACCGGCATTGGTCGAGACATCGCCATGGCTCGGATCGCGCGGCGGCTCGACCGTGAGCCTGGCAAGATCGAGACCTTGCGGCAATTGGCCGGCTTCGGCGAGGCGGCCAAGCGTCTGGACGAGCTCGGTATGGAAATAGGCGAAAAGATTCATCGTTACCGCATGCGCGAAGGGTTGCTCGTTAATCTCTAGGTCCGTTCCAATCCGAAAGTCCATGGCTAAGCCGCGCGATCTGCGGAACGCGAAACGCACCATGCCGATTTCGACGGCTTGAAACGACTGGCCGGGCCGTAGAGTCCCGAGGCCTGTCCCGCCGGAGTTCGCCATGAGCCAGCCGCTCGCCCCTGCCCTGTTCAGCCTCGCCGCCGCCCGATCGCTGCCGGCCGACGCGCTCGCCCGATCGGCGACGCTGCTCAGGCACGGCACGATGGATCTCAGGCTCTATCGGCCGCCTTCGCCGGATCCGCAGCAGCCGCACAAGCGCGACGAGCTCTATGTCGTGGCGGAAGGCAGCGGCACCTTCAATCGAGCCGGCGAGCGCTTTCCTTGCGTTCCGGGTGACGTGCTGTTTGTCGCCGCCGGCATCGAGCACAGGTTTGAGGATTTCAACCCGGGCTTTTCCGTCTGGGTGATGTTCTGGGGACCCGAGGGCGGCGAGGTGCCGGCTTAACCGCCGAGCCCGCCCATCAGCATGCGGGATTCGTCGATCGCGGCGATGTCGGTGAGCGAGGCGATATGGTCCATCATCTCGCGCACCCATTCGGCGCGGTCCCGCGGAAAGGCGAGGCCGCCCTGGCGGTTGCGGGTCAGGATCGACAGCACCGCCTGGTCGTGGATCGAAAGCTCGGCATCGGCCTCGGTTTCCTCGCGCCGGAGCAGCATGCCGGCGAAGCTGTCGAGCAGCACGGTGAGCGTACGGTTGGCGATCAGCACCGTCTCGGCCCGGCCCTCGCCGCGATAGATCTTGCGCCGGCTGACCGAGGCGATGAGATCGGTCTGCGCCTTGTGCCGCGACTGGTCGAGCAGCGGCGCGATCTCCTCGCCCGCCATCATCCGGTCGTGCAGTCCGCACCAGACATCGATGGTGCCGACGATCAGGCTGGCAATGGCGCGGGCGCGCAGATAGGTGAGCTTACGCTCGACGCCGAGCAGCGCCTCGTAGACCGGCGTCTCGATCTCGGCCAGGGGCGCCAGCAGCTCTTCGCCCTCGGTGAAGCTGAGCGCGCCGATCTGCACCGCATCCTCGATATCGACGATGAGATAGCAGATATCGTCCGCCGCCTCGGTCAGATGGGCGAGCGGGTGCCGGCTCCAGATGCCCGGCCCCTTGGGCATCAGACCGGTTGCCTCGGCGATCTCGGCGAAGAGATCGAGCTCGCTCGAGAAGATGCCGTATTTCATCGGATGCGGCCGCTGATCGGGGGCGAGACCGCCGGACCAGGGATATTTCGAGAAGGCACCGAGCGTGGCGCAGGTCAGCTGCAGACCGCCGTTAGACTGCCAGCCTTCGAGCCGAGTCAGAAGGCGCAGGCCGAAGGCGTTGCCATCGAACCGGGTCAGCTCATGGCCGAATTCAGGGCCTAAGCCGCTCAGGATGGTGCGGCCGAGCGCGCTCGTCGACCACCAGGCCGAAATCGCCTGCTCGGCCTCGTGGCTGAACGGCGTCTGCCCGACATCATGCGAGATCGCGGCTCCCGAGACGATATGGCCGACATCGGCAGGCGCCACGCCCTCGACCAACCCGCGCTCGATCAGATAGCGGCCGGCGAGCTGGCCCAGGCTGCGGCCGACACGAGAAGCTTCGAGCGAATGGGTCAGCCGGTTGCGGACATAATCGCCCGGCCGGTCAGAGCGAAGCGACGGGCCATGCACCTGCATCTTCGATTGCAGCCGCCGGAAGGCGCTGCAGAAGACGAAGCGATCCATGTCGATCTCGTAAGGCGAACGCAGATCGTCCGAACGCCGGGGCTGGTCGCGGCCCAGCCTCTTGGTGGATAGCAGCTCTCGCCAGCGCATCATGGCGGCGAGCCTATGCGGGCGCGCGGGCCTCGTCCACTGCTCGATCGATCGCGCCTGGAGGTCCGCTCTCGCGGCGGCGGACAAAATGTCCGGCTTGTCAGGGTGTCCGGTGCCATATTGTCCGTCTCCTCAACGTCGCCCTCGCCTCGATCCAACAAGATCCGACGGAAAATCGCACAAGCTCGGCCCTCCCGACGATGAGCCCATTGCCATCCGCGGTGGCACGCCGATTGCGCTTCGGGTGTGGAGTCCCAAGGAGAATAAGTTGAACGAGATACTTCTGGTCGATGACGATGCCACGATCCGCTTCGGCTGCGCTCATGTCCTCGAAAGAGAGGGCTATCGCGTGACCCAAGCCGAGACCGGCCGTGTCGCGCTTCAGCTCCTGCGCCGCAAGAAGTTCGATATCCTGATCACCGATGTCATCATGCCGGAAATGGATGGGCTCGAGCTCATCCGTTCGGTCCGCGCGGTCGATCCCGACATACGCATCATCGCCATGTCGGGAGGGTCCTTCCGGCTCGATCTCGATTTCCTATCCTTCGCTTCGGCCTTCGGCGCCAACGCCTCGCTCATGAAGCCGTTCGCGAGCCATCAGCTGCTCGATCTATTGCCGGTCAGGGCCGGGTAAGGCCGCTCGATCGGCGGCGAGCGCTCCGCCGAAGCGGCGGACGCCGAAGCCGGCCAGCAGGGCCAGGGCCGCCGTCGCGGCAAGATAGAAGCCCGGTGCCGCCGGATCGCCCGTCTCGCTCGTCAGCAGCGTGGCGAAATAGGGCGTGAGGCCGCCGAACAGGGCGAAGCTGAGATTATAGGCAACCGCGACGCCGCTGAACCGGATGCGGCTCGGAAACAGATCGGCCAGCAGGACGGCGAAGGACCCGTTGGTGAGAGTGCCGGCCACGCCGAGCAAGGCGAGCGGGATCCAAAGCGGCGCGCTATGGCCGACCATCACCGGAAAGAGCCCGAAGCCGGCGGCGATCAAGATCAACGTTCCCAACCGATGCAGCCGGTGCGGCGGTACCCGGTCGGCGATATAACCCGCCAGTGGCAGACCGGCCGTGTTCAGCACCAGCCCCAAAAACTGCGCCGAGGCGACTTCGGGCGCCGGCCAGCCGAGCCTGCCCATGAGGTAGGCCGGCAGAAGCGCGAACATGAAGCTGTTGTAGGAGGCGACGATCGCCGTCGTGGCGAAGCCGATGAGCAGCGGCTTCCAATTATCGTGGATGAGGATGAAGATCGGCGCGCGCTCGGCCTCGGCCCGGGCTCGGATACGCTGGAAGACCGGCGATTCCATCAGCATCCGGCGCGGCAGATAGCTGGCGAAGCCGATCAGGCTGCCGAGGCCGAAGGCGATGCGCCAGCCATAGAGAGCGACCGCCGGTGCCGGCAGCAGTGCGTGAAGGGCGGCATTGACGCCCGTCGCCAGGATGACCCCGAGCGAGACGCAGCAGAACAGCACGCCGCAGACGAGGCCGGCACGGCGCGGTGCGGCCTCGACGACATAGGTGAGCGCCGCCGGAAGCTCGCCGCCTAGGCACATGCCTTGGATGAGGCGCAGCAGGACGAAGCCGACGGTGCCGGCAATGCCCCAGCTCGCATAGCCGGGTATCAGCGCCATGCCGGCGGTCGCCGCCGAGATGCCCAGGAGCGAGATCAGGAACGCCATCCGCCGGCCCGACCGATCGCCGATATGGCCGAATACCAACCCGCCCAGAGGCCGGATCAGATATCCCGCCGCGAACAGGACGAAGACGCCGAGGAGCGCGCTGGTCTTGTCCGCGGCCGGAAAGAAGGTTGTGGCGATGGCGGGTGCGAACACGCCATAGATGACGAAATCATAGAATTCGACCGCGCCGCCGAGGCTCGCGAGCATGACGGCGCGAAACTCGCCCGCGAGCGCGGCCGGCGGCATGGCCCCGCCGGAACCGGGCGGTGCCGGGTCTAGAATTTCTCGGTTATGGCTAGGCGAAATTGCAGCGGCTCGCTTGGATGAACGATATGGCCGGTGATGCCATCGGGTGATTGGCCGGGCAACCGGTATTGATAGAAATAGTCCGCGTCAAAATAGTGATTATTGAAAAGATTGAGGATTTCCGCCCCGACCGACAGGTTGGGGGTGATGTCGTATTGAGCCTTGGCATTGAAGACGAGCGAGGGCTTGGCCTGCTCGGACGCATCCTCGACCAGGAAGCGCGGACCGAGATAGCGCCAGCCCAGGGTGAAGACGGCATGGGGTGCCCAATCGAGATCGTGCAGCGTTACCTGCCCGTCGGCGCTCGACCGGATCGATTCGGGAATCTGCGCCCCGGCCGGATTGTTCTGGTCGGTGTAATAGGCGCGCGACCAGGCCAGGTCCGCGGTCACGTCGATCCAGCCGGTCGGCTGCCAGCGATTGTTCCATTCGACGCCCCAGCGCCGGCCCGGCCGGCCGCTGGCGGTAACCGCGCCCACGTCGCCATCGAACACGAACTCGTTCTCGCTGGCGAGAATCCACAGCGAGAAGGTCGTGTCCAGCCCCGGTATCGCCTGGCTGTGCACACCGACCTCGGCGCCGCGATTACGGGACAGCGCCTGTTGGGGCTGGGCCGGCAGCCCGCCGCCCTGTCCGCCGCCGACCGGCGTGGACGGGCCGGGCTGGACCTTGGAGGTGACGCCCTGGATATCCTCGGAGCTGATGCCGAGCCCCGCCTGGGCGTAGAAATCCGTCTGTCCCCAGGGCCCGAGCTTGACGCCGATCTTGGGGCTCGGCTTCCAGACGACGCCATTGCCGGAGTTGACCGTCGTGTCGCTGTGATCGGCGTAAGCCAGGATATCGGCGCGGATGCCGGCCGTGGTCGAGAACCAGTCGGTCCAGTCGATCTTGTTCTCGTACCAGGGCGAGATCATGGTCTCGTCGACCTGATCCGCGCGGACATGAGCCCAGACCTGGTTGTTCTGGACGTCGTTCAAGAAAGTGTGGATGTCGTCGTCGCGCAGCTCGAAACCGAAGCGATCGTCGGTCGACTTGCCGAGGTAGTTGTCGGGCAGATCCCGCTCGATATGGCCGCCATAGGTCCAGCGCCGGTCGTTCTGCTGAATCTCGTCGCCGGTCTCCGGAAAGAACAGGAAGCCGGTAAAGTCCGAGAACAGGTTTAGCGTGTAGTGCACGGCATAGACGGTCGCCTGGGTCGTGCCGGCGCTGTCGGTCTCGTGCCAATCGCCGTAAAGGCTGTAGCGCGAGCTGGTGCCGCCGGTATCGGGATTGATCGTGCCGTAGCGCGGAAGCATGCCGTCCTCGATCGCCGAGAGCGGGATCTGGTCGTTGCCCAGCCAATTGCCGCGATAGCCCTGGAAGGTCAGGCTGAAGCCGTTATCGACGTCGCCTTGGCTGTATTTGACCACGCCGTTGCGCTTGCGGAAATTGTCGCCCACGTCCCAGGGGCCGTCATAATGAGAATATTCGCCGGCGAGCAGCAGCGTGCCGCGGAACAGATCGACCGAATCGGCGCCGAGCAGGCGCACATAGCCGTCGGTCCCGATCTCCTCCTTGGCGAATCCCCGTTCGAGCGTATCGTCCAGATGCAAATTGGCCGAGCCGGCATTGGCGAAGTCGCCGCGATCGGCGTAATAGGGTCCTTTCTCGAAATCGATATCGTCGACCAGCTCCGGGATCAGCCAATTGAGATCGGTATAGCCGGGGCCGTGGGCATGCGAGACCTCGTTGACCGGCACGCCGTCGACCCAGGTCAGGAACATGTCGCCGTGATCGAGCTGGAAGCCGCGTAGGTAATATTGGTTGGCCTTGCCGCCGGCGGCGTGCTGGACCACGACCAGCCCGGGCACGAGCTGCAATATCTCGCCCGGCCGCAAGGTCGGTTGATCGGCGATCTGAGCGCTGGTGACGGTGCCGGCGCTGGCCGAGACGCTGGTGCCGAGGGCGCTCGGCCGCTTGCCGGTGACGGTGATGGATTCGGTTGCCGGCTGCTCGGCCGTCTGAACAGCCGGATCCTGCACCGGAGAGGTTGTTTGCGCCTGGGTCGAAGAGACCAGCAGGGCCAAGCCAGGCGTGAGCGCCAGGGCGAGCGGATAGCGATAGGTGAAGGAAAAGAACAAGACGAGCCTCGATACGTGGCACGTCACAGCGGACCAAGATTCGCCGGATGACCGTTTGCGGCCAACCTGCTGCACTCGGCTGGAACACCCCGTCCCGCCTGCCCGCGTATGACCACGAGTGATGGCAGGTCTCCTGGCTCTCGGCTCTACGCTCGCCACCGCCTTCCCGGACGTCCAACAGATCCAGTGGCATTCGGGGCGAGCTTGCCGATTACAGTTGCGGGGGCAGCCGCGGCGTCGGAGGCGACCCCCTACCGCGTTCCCTTTTCATCCCCGAAGGGAACCATCGGGCGCAGGTTGATCCAAACGACCGCTTCTCGTCAACGACGGGTTTGCCCCGCCGGCAGCTCCCGCAAGCCGTTTGACACACGCCGTCGGACAGATAGAATTTCACAAGCGAACACCAAAATTAGAATACTATAGTCTTGGTAAATACTGTGACGCATCAGATTGACGCGAGAGTATTCAAAAAGTATGATTCAATCGCCTCTGTATGATATGCACCTTTTGGTTGCGTCGCACCATGCTCTGCTGGGCGTAGAGAGACGAGGGCAAATCCAACAAAAGACGGCTACCCAGGTCCGCCACAACCATCGACCTCTCAAAAGGTCGGGAAAGGGAGAAGCTCATGAGCGCCATACCGCGTGGTTACGCCGTTGGAATAATGCTCGCCGTCCTCTTCGCCGCCGGCGCCTCTCACCCGCTCACGAAAGCAGCCGCAGCGCAGCAGGATCCCGTCTTCGCCGTTGACGCCACCTGGCCTAAGCCCCTGCCTGCCCCGGTCGACAATGCCGGGGTCGCCCATCGCTGGGTGACCGGCGAGATCGCGGGCACCTGCGTCGACCAGAATGATCACATCTATACCTTCAATCGCGGCTGGGAGACGGGCGTCACCATCAATGGTGTGCTTCAGGGGAATGAGTCCGGCGCCATCGACGGGCAGGATGTCAGCGCCTCGGCCATCCCGTCTCCGCCCGTCGTCGCCTATGACCGGGAAGGCAACACGGTCACCGGCTGGGGCAATCCCACGCTCGTCCAGACCGGCCCGGCCTACGGCTATCCGGTCTATCTGCCGCACGGTTCCCACGGCTGTTACGTCGATTACGAAGGTGCCATCTGGGTCGCGGGCAATGGCGACGGCATCGTCCAGAAATACAATCCGAGCACGGCCGCCGCCTTGGCCGCCAAGGGGCTGGGCGCCACCGTCACCTTCGAGATGCAGATCGGCAAGAAGGCGACCTGCGACGGCCCGGCGACCACGACGAACCCTTACAGCTCATGCGGCGAGACCGCCGACCTCAATACCAGCCATACGCTTCTGAACGAACCGGCCGACATCGCCGTCGATCCGGCCAAGGACCCGATCACGGGCAAGACCGGCAATATTTATATCGCCGATGGCTACGGCAATCATCGGGTCGTCGTCTTCGATTCGAAAGGAAACTATCTGCGGCAATGGGGCACGACCTGCATGTTGCCCGACAGCACCGGCAAGCTGGTTCCGACCGACAGCCAGAGCTGCCCGGCCGGCACCTTCGGCGGCACCGGCGGCGGCCACCCGCATTGCGTCGTGCTCGGCAATGACGGGCTGATCTATGTCTGCGACCGCCCCAACAGTCGCGTCCAGGTATTCGAGAAGAGTTGCGGCGCCGCATCGACAGCGGCCAATCCGCAACCCGTATGCCTGCCCGTCTCGATCCTCGACATCAACGGCTTCGCCAAGGCGTCGGCGAAGAATCAGGCAGCCCTGCTCCTGGCCGGAACCCGCGGCGACGACATCGATTTCTGGCCCAATATCGATTATCTCGGCAGCAAGAGCCCGACGAGCCAGCGGGTCATCGTCGATGTCGATCTCGGCAACGACAATACCTGGCTGATCCATAAGGCGACCGGCGAGATCTTCGGCGCCCTCGGCGTATGCGGGATCGCTCCCTGTCCCGGCCATAACGCCGGCAATTTCGCGTTCGGCCATACGGTTTCCGTCGATTCCGGCGGGAATATCTATGTCGCGGAGACGATCACCGGTCGCCGCATCCAGAAGTTCGTGCCGCAAAATACGAACAAATAGTCGGCCTGCGCATTCTCGTGTCGGCGGCCGGGGCAGCCCGGCCGCCGATCTCACCACCCGACGAGGCCGGAATGCTCAGACGCCTGACGCCCCTGATCGCGGCGCTTTCGCTTTGCGCCCTCATCTGTCCACCCGCCGCGGACGCGCATGACCTCCCGCTCGACCGGGTCATGAACGGTTTCATCGAGATCGAGCCGCACGAGGCCCATCTGATCGTCCATGTGCCCCTGGACCTGCTGCGCTCCGTGCAATTCTCGCTCGACCAGGGCCGTTACGACATCGCGGCCTCGGGTCCTCCCGTCGAGACGGCGCTCAGCGCGCTCGCGGGCAGCCTTTCGCTCTGGGAAAACGGCGTTCGGTTGGCGCCCTCGAGCGCCGTCGGACGCTTGAGCCCGCTTGCCGACCGCTCGTTCGAAACCTATGAGCAGGCCGTCGACCATATCGCCGAGCCTCCCGATCCGGACATGAAGATCATGTACGAGATGGGCTATCTCGATGCCCGTTTCACCTATCCGATCGCTTCGGCCAAATCGGCCTTCGCCGTCGAGACGAATGTCGCGGCCGATCTCGGCAGCACGACCAAGCTCATGATCCGCTATTTGCCGCCGGGCGAGGCCGGGCGCGCGATCATCATTACCAGCGAGGATGGGCGGGTGGCGCTCGATCCCGCCTGGTATCAGGCGTCGGGCGGGTTCATTCGGCTCGGCATCGAACATATCCTGAGCGGGATCGACCATCTGCTCTTCCTGCTTTGCCTGGTGATCCCGTTCCGGCGTATCACGGCGCTCATCCCGGTGATCACCGCCTTCACGCTCGGCCATTCGGTGACTCTGATCGGCACGGCCTACGGCCTGGCACCCGCCGGCGCCTGGTTCTCGCCTTTCATCGAGACCGGCATCGCCGCCTCCATCCTCTACATGGCGCTGGAGAATATCGTCGGCGCGGATCTGCGCCATCGCTGGATCATCGCGGGCGTCTTCGGCCTCGTCCATGGCTTCGGGTTTTCATCGGCCTTGAAGGACCAGCTCCAATTCGCCGGGTCGCACCTGCTGGTCTCGCTCTTCTCCTTCAATATCGGCATCGAGATCGGCCAACTCGCGATCCTCTGCCTGTTCGTGGCGCTGCTCGCCCTATTGTTCCGCGGCGCCATGGCTGGCCGGATGGGGATCATCGTGCTGTCGGCACTGGTCGCCCACACCGCCTGGCACTGGATGATCGAACGCGGTGAATTGCTCTGGCAGACGCCGTGGCCCGCAATTACCGCCTCGGCACTGATGGGGCTCGGGCGCTGGGCCGCGGCCCTCGCCATCGCCATCGGGGCGGCGATCCTGCTTTCCCGATGGATCGAGCGGAAATGGCCGAAGCTCGTCCAGCCGGCCGGATACCGCGCCGACGGCTGAGTCCGGTTCTCAGAACCGGAACCGGACGCCGCCGAAAGCCGCGATCGGGGCGGCCGGACTCTGGAATCGGGGATCGACGCCGACGCCGTTGGTCGGCACACCCGGCGCATTGACCCCGGTCGGATCGCCGAAGGTGCCGAAGGTCGAGTAATGCGCGTCGAAGGCGTTCTCGAGCTCGACGAACACCGTCAAATCCTTGGTGATCTCGTAGGTCGAGTGCAGATTGACGGTGACGTGACCCGGCAGCTGCGGCTCCTGGTTGGAGAAATCATTGGCGTAATATTGTTCGCTCAGATAGTTGAGCGAGCCGCCGAAGGTCCATGCCGGTGTGATCCGGTAGTCGGCACCGGCCTTGATCCGATGCTGCGGCACGCCGGGAATGTGATCGCCGGAATGGATCTGGACATTGCCGTTCTCGTCCGCCGCCGGCGAGGCCGAGGGAACCAGGAAGCTCGACTGATAGGTCGCGTCCACCAGGCTGTAATTAGCATAGACCGACCAGCTCTCGTCGCGATAGCCGAGGCTCGCCTCGACGCCCTGCCGGCGCGTGGCGCCGACATTCTGGAAGAAACCCTCATTGAGACTGTCCGGCGTCGTCACCGAGATGATGTCGTCGTCGAGATCGGTGCGGAAGAAGCCGAGCTTCCAGTCGAAACCGCCCGGCAGGTCGGCCGGCAGCTTGAAGTTCCCGCGCAGGCCGGTCTCGTAGGTATGCGCGACGACCTGCTGCAGATTGGGCGGATCGGAGGATAGGAAGGCCGGCAGGATGCACGGCTTCTCGGGATTGGAACAGGCAAGCTCGCCGGCCGTGGGGGCGCGGTTCGCCTCGGAATAGCCGGCATAGAAGGTCATGTTGGGCAAGACCTTGTAGGTAGCGCCGATCGCCGGGTTGAAGCGGCTGTAGCGCGCATTGCCGTTGAGATCGGTGCCGAGCCGATCCATCAGATGAACCTGCGCCAGATTAAACCGGCCGCTGGCGGTGATGGCGAGTTCCGGCGTCAGGTTGAAGGTATCAGTGAAATAAAGGCCGTAATAGTTGTTGGTCGTGTTCAGATTGACCGGCCCGGAGGAGCTGTCCGGCTCGTCGACGAAGAAGCCGGACGAGCCGATCACGAGCTGCGGACTGACCGTGCCCAGCTCGGCGAAGGCCTGATAATCGGTCGCGGCGTGATCGATGCTGGCGCCGAGGACGAAGTGATTTTCGCGGCCGAATATCGCGGCCGTGTAGGTTCCCTGGACCGAGCCGCCGAGCGAGATGGTGCGGGTCTCGTTCTGGTCGTTCTCGCCGATCGGGATCGTGCCGCCCTGTGAGATGTCTGGGATCTGCTTTCCGCCATTGCCGATCAACGGATTGCCGGCGCTGTCGCACAACCCGCTGCCGTCGTCGCAGGCCTCGTCGTCGGTGGTGTTGCCGTTGGCGATCGTCTGGCGGAACTCACGGTAATAGAAATTGCTCTGCAGCTTCAGCGCATCGGTCACGTCATAGGAACCGTTGATCGCGACGAAATAGAGCTGGTTGCGGAAACTCTGCGGGCTGGTGAAGATCGAGGCGCGATCGATCGCCAGCTCCTGGACGGGTGTCGCCCCCTGCCCCTGCAAAAGGTTGTTCGCGCCGGTGAAGCTGATATCGATCTGGCCGCGATCGGAACGTGCCGCCAGATCGGCATAGAATTGCTGGACCGAATCGGGCGAGAAATCGCGCCAGCCATCCTCGTTCAGTACCCGGCCGGCGACATAGGTCGAGAAATTGCCGGCCTCGGCGCCATATTGCAGCGAAAAGGATCGGCGGCCGAAAGAACCGCCCGAAATCTCCGCCTCGCCGCCATGATAGTTGAAGCCGTTCTTCATCTCGATGGTGACGGCGCCGCCCAACGCATTGAGACCGAAAACCGGGTTCGATCCCTGGATGGTGATGCGATTGATCGCGATGTCGGGGAACAGGTCCCAATTGACCGTGTCGCCGAACGCCTCGTTGATGCGCACGCCGTTCTGGTAGACCGCTAGCCCTTCCGACGAGCCCAGCACCGGCGAGGCGACGAAGCCGCGATAGAGAATGTCGGGCTGAAACGGATCGTTCAGATCGTCGTTGATGCTGACGCTGCCGAGCGAATCGTTGGCGGCCCGGATCAGGCTGGCTTCGCCCTCGCGGGTCAGGTCCTTGGCACCGAGCGTCTGGCTGTTGCTCGGCAGCTTGTCGGGGTCGATGGAACTGCCAGGCAGCGGTGCGATCCCGATGACCTCGATATGCTCGGTCGGCGTGTCGTTCGCCGATTGCGCCAGCGCCGCCGTCACGGTCGCGCCATACAGGAAGACTGCCCCCGCATACTTCACCCTCAGCATGGTTCCCCCAACCATTTTTCTTGTGGCTGCAATTGGATACGAAGCTGCGCCCCACAGCCATAGGAACTCTTCCCGATATCGGCGGGAAGAATTCCCGTTCTTGCGAAGCACGGCGTCGAGGTTGCTAAATGCTACGCATGTCGTTGCGGCTTCGCGTCATGGTCTCGATCTTGTCGGCCCTTGCCTTGAGCCTGGTCCTGGGCGGCGGGCTTGCCGTCTGGCACGCGGCACGCTCGGTCGCGTCCGAGATGCAGGCGGCCCTGGAAGTGGGCGACCACACCATCCGCAATGCGATCGACCATTTGTCCGAGAGCCCGGATCCGGGTGCAGAGCTCTACCGGCTGGTCGAGACCTTCGACGGCGACCGGCATGTCCTGGTCGTCTTGCTCGACGAGGCCGGGCGGCCGATCCAGGTCTCCTCTCCGGAGCCGCCTCGTCACCTGGTACCGGAATGGTTCGTCCATCTCCTCGGCGTGGCGCCGCAGTTGGAGCAGATCCCGTTGCAGCATCTGCACGGCACGATCGTGCTGCAGACCGATCTGCGCAACGAGACCGGCGAGATCTGGGACGAATTCGGCGATACGCTCGACATCATCGGCCTGTTCTCGTTGTCGAGCCTTATCGTCGTGAGCTGGAGCGTGAGCCGCGGCCTGCGCCCGCTGACCCGGCTCATCGAGGGTTTCGAGCGCGTCGGCAACGGCGAATATGGGGTGAGGCTCGAGCCCAAGGGGGCCGCCGAGCTCACGCGCCTGGTCGACAGCTTCAACCTGATGGTCGAGCGGCTGGCCGTGCTCGAAGAGCGCAACCATCGTCTCCACGAGCAGCTGTCCAACTTGCAGGAAGAGGAGCGCGCCGAACTGGCGCGTGACCTTCATGACGAGATCGGCCCGTTCCTCTTCGCCGTCAGCGTCGACATCGCCGCCATCCCCGCCCTGTCGGAAACCGGACAGCATGCCCAGCTCGTCGAGCGCACCGGCGCCATCCGCGATGCCGTCGCCCATCTGCAGAAGCAGGTGCGCAGCCTGCTCGGCCGGCTTCGGCCGGTCGGGCACCTCGATTTCGGCCTCGCCCATGCGGTCGAGGAACTGGCCGCGTTCTGGCGCCGCTGCTATCCGGAGGTGACCATCGATGTCGCCATCACCGTGCCCTCCGATGCCCTCGCCGAACCATTGGCCGGTACGATTTACCGGCTGGTGCAGGAGGGGTTGAGCAATGCCGTGCGCCACGGACATCCGAGCCGGATCGATGTCGCGATCGAGCCGGCACCGTCGGGCGAAATATTGGTGACGGTACGCGACGACGGTACCGGCCTCGCCGAGCCGTCTGGGCGCAAAGGCTTCGGCCTGGTCGGCATGGCCGAGCGGGTGGCGCAGCTCGGCGGCGCCGTCGAGGTGACCAATCTCACGGGCGGCCGGGGCGCCCTCCTGTCGGCACGGCTTCCTCGCGATACGGCGCTGGCATGAAGCTCCTGATCGTCGACGACCATGCGATCGTGCGCGGCGGCCTATGCCGCCTGCTCGCCACCCTGCCCGGCGCCCGTATACGCGAGGCCGCCAACGGCAAGGATGCGTTGGCGCTCTTCCGCGAGCTCAAGCCGGACCTGACCATCCTCGACCTGAACCTGCCCGGGGTCGGCGGCCTGGAGCTGCTGCACCGGCTGCTGCTCGAGGAGCCGACGGCGCGCATCCTGGTGTTCAGCATGCATGCCGAACCGCTCTACGCCGCCCGCGCGCTCCAGGCCGGCGCCCAAGGCTATGTCAGCAAGAGTGCCGCGCCCGACGAATTGCTCCTGGCCGTCCGGCGCATTGCCGAAGGCGGCCGCTATATCGAGAACGAGCTGGCACAGGAGCTGGCGCTGCAGCCGACGCCGCGCGCCCAGTCGATCGATCGGCTGAGCGAGCGCGAGGTCGAAATCATGCGCCTGCTCGGCGACGGACGCAGTCTGACCGAGATCGCCGACAGCCTCGGCATCGCCTACAAGACCGTCGCCAACACCTGCACGCAGATTCGGCTCAAGCTGGGCGTGGCGCGCACGGCCGATCTCATCCGGCTCTCGATCGAGATGGGAATCAGGTGAGGCTTGGCGCGAGCGAGCGGGCGTCCTACATATGAGTGGAGTTTTGGCTCGCGGCGGATCGCGTGGAGAGTGGCTATGGATGGCGGCATGGATAGGCAGTTTCTGATCAGCGCGAGCGCCGCCCGGCGCGTTGCCGTGATCGCCGATGCCGAAGGGCCTGGCACCTTCCTACGCGTCTCGGTCCTGGGCGGCGGGTGCTCGGGCTTCCAATACAGCTATGCGCTCGACCGGGCGCGCCAAGATGACGATCACGCCTTCCTTCGCGACGGCGCCGAAATCGTCGTCGACGACACCTCGCTCGATCTGCTGAACGGTTCGGAGCTCAATTTTGTCGAGGATCTGTCGGGCGCCTTCTTCCAGATCAGGAATCCGAACGCGGTCTCGTCCTGCGGCTGCGGAAACTCCTTTTCGATCGGCTGATCCGTCCGCCCGGCCGTATTACCTTCGTAGCGGGTAACGGACGGTCCTGAAATCTTCGCGTAACGAGGACTCATTTGAATCACCCTCAGCTTGCCCCGATCGCATGCCGGCAAGCGAGGAGGGTTTCCGATGATCGACATTGCAACATTTGTTCTGCCACCATCGATCCACATCCAGCCTGAGGCCGAGGACGGATCAGGCCTCGCTTCCAATCGGGCAGCGGATGGGTATCGGCAGCCTGAGCGGGCCGCTCGGCCTCCAAAGACGCTTTCGCTCGTGGGTAAGCTTTTCAGCCGTCGGTAGTCGCTGCTCGGGGGGTGCCAAGGCCGCCACTTCTTCGGGGCACCGCCGGTGTGTGCGTCCGTGAACCGCATATCCACCGAGGTCTATTCCCATCAGGACGCCAGCGGCCGGGACAGAAGCGGGAATCTGCCTCGGGCGGTTGTCGCCTCCCCGGGCAAATGATAAGGCAGATGGTCATGGCTGCGCTGGGGCTCGAAACGGCTGCCCGCGCCGCCCCATTATTGCGGACCCTGCCATGAAAATAGCGACCTGGAACGTCAATTCGCTGAAGGCGCGGCTGCCCAACGCGCTGGCCTGGCTGGAGACGGCGCAACCGGATGTGGTTTGCCTGCAGGAGATCAAATGCCAGACGGCGGATTTCCCGGTGTTGGAGCTGCAGGCGATCGGCTATCACGCGGCGGTGCTGGGGCAGAAGAGCTATAACGGCGTCGCGATCCTGTCGAAGGAACCGGCCCGCGATATTCTGATCGGCCTGCCGGGCGATCCCGCCGACGAGCAGGCGCGCTATATCGAGGCGAGCTTCGCTGATCTCAGAATCGCCTCGATCTACCTACCAAACGGCAATCCGGTCGACACCGAGAAATATCCCTACAAGCTCGCCTGGATGGATCGGCTGCGCATTCACGCGGCTGAGCTTCTGAAGACCGAGCAACCCTTCGTGCTGGCCGGCGATTACAATATCTGCCCGACCGACGACGATGTGTACGACCCAGTTGGCTGGCGCGACGATGCGCTGTGCCGTCTGGAGAGCCGGGAGAAGTTCCGCGCCCTCCTCCATCTCGGCCTGACCGAGGCGTTCCGGGCGCTCCATGACGAGCCGCACCGCTACAGCTTTTGGGACTATCAGCAAGGCCGCTGGTTTCGCGACGAAGGGCTGCGCATCGACCATTTCCTGCTGTCGCCACAGGCGGCCGACCGCCTCGTCGCCTGCGATATCGACAAGGAGCCGCGTGGCCGCGAGAAGGCATCGGACCACACGCCGGTCTGGTGCGAGATCGGCTAAAGCCTCTCCGCTGACAGGATCACGCGTTCAGCCGGTCCCGCCGGCCTCTTCGCCACGGGGCGCGCGGCAGATGGAAGGTTGACCGAGCGTGCCGAAGAAGCCAGGCGGTAGTTCCGACTTCTGAACCGGCTTGGTGCCCTTCGAGGCTTCGACACGCAAGACCGCCATCATGCCGTTATCCTCGTGGTCGACGAGGTGGCAGTGGAACGGGATGTCGCCGGCAAGCTCGGCCGGGAAGCGCATCCTGACCTTGACCCGGCCCGGCACCAGCTTGCCGTCCTCGCCGACATGGGCGTAGGGCACGTTGACGACATCGAGCAGCGGCGGTTCCGCCACCGGCTTGCCGTTCACTTCGATCGCGCGGAAATGCACCTGATGGATATGGAAGGCATGAAGCTCGTTGGTCCAATTCTCGACCATCCATTCTTCGGTCGTGCCCGCCTGGATCGTGATCACCGGCGGCGCCCCCATCTCATAAGGACGGAGCTGTGCGCCGGGCTTGCGCTCGAAGATGTAATAATCGGTCTGATCGTCGCTGCCGGGCCGCGGATATTCGGCAAAGGCGATAACGCGCTGGCGATCCGGTGCATGGGCGAGCAGGCCGGTGAAATAGTCCGGCGCGCTCGCGGGTGCGACATACGCTGTCGCCGGCGGCGCATCGGCCTTCGGCGCTACCGTCTTCAGCACGGCGAGGCGCCGCTCCGGCACGATATCGCCAGCACAGCCGGTCAGGACCGCATGGGTGATCAGATAGGCTTTGCCGCCGGGCGGCGGGGCCGTGACCAGGAACTCGACGCGTCCGGAAGGCGGCACCAATTGCGGCGCCTTGGTCGGCGGCGGTGTCAGGCGATGGCCGGCATCGTCGGTCAAGGGCGCGCCGTCGCGTGCCACCAGTTCGACGGTCAGCGGCTGTCCCTGCTCGTCCATCAGGTTGAGATCGAGGAACGCGTCGGTGGCGCCATTGACGATTCGCCAGAGCTGCTTGGTGCCGGCCGGAATCTCGAGCGGCGCCATCTCGTTTTCCGGCACGCGACCGTCGAAGACCTTGGAGCCGTTCATGATCAATTCGTCGACGCCCGTCGCAACGGAGCAGCCGAGTTCGTGCGCCGTCTCGACCGCCCCGCCGAGCTTCTGCGGCGCAGGCTGCTGCGGCGCCGTCGTTGCCGCCGGAATGGGGGCCGCCGGCGTGGCGTCGTCGCCATTGTCGATATCCTGGGCCTGGCGGAACATGAAGACTCGATCTTCGATGCCCGCCTGCTTGCGGGCGTCGTCCTCCGGTCCTTCGACGACGATCGCCCCGACCAACCCCATCAACATCTGCGCCTGCACTTCGCCATGGACGTGCGGATGATACCAATAGAGCCCGGCCGGCATATCCGCAGGGATCTTGTAATGGTAGGTGAAATCGCGATGGCCGCAGATCGGCTGGCCGACCGCCGGATCGGTGCAGGTCATCAGCACCTCGTCCTGCGGCACCACCGGCGGCACGGCGAAGCCGTGGACATGGAGGTTGGTCATGCCGGTCGCGGCGTGATGCATGCCCGGCAGGACCGGATAACTGCCCTTCGCCGCCGGCACGCCCTCGTTCGGCGTCTCGAGCTTGTTGATCTGGATGTAACTATCGATCGCCTTGGGATCGGTGATCTCGTTCCGGAGCGTCACCACCATCTCGGTGCCCTGGCGCACGCGCAGCACCGGCGCCTCGGCGATATCGTTGTAGACGTAGCAGAGCCGCTGCCCATCCTGCCGGACGGTGAGCGTGATGCCGCCGGGATGATCGGCCATCGCCACTTCCTGGGCGAAATGCCCGCGCGGCGGCGTGCTGGTACCGCACGGCGTCTCCCTGGTCGAAGCGGTGCTGTAATTGTAGCCCGGCCGATCATCCCAATCCGCCCAAGCCGAATGGGACACGCACAAGCCGAGACCGGCCAATAGCAAAAAAGAACCAGAACGCCGCATCGATCGTCCCAACCACACCCTTCTGTCAACTATCGAGCGCTCTTGCAGAGCGCCACGGCATCATGCCTCGAACTGGCCGGCGAAAGGCGGGCTGTTCGATCACTCAGCATGACGTGCCGCCGCTTGTCCAACGGACCTGCGAACGGGTCGCAAGCTATACAATGTGGGCGGCGCTGTCTGCCTCGATCCTTCTGTCGCAGGGCCGAGGCGATCACAACCGTGACATGCTGCCAATATTCGGACAAACTGATTGTCCGGGTAGGCAGCGAAATGCTATCCAATCCCTGGTAGAGCTTGTGTTTGGCAAGGTAATCACCGGAGCATGACAAATGGATGACGGTTCTGGTGAGCGCGCCGGCTATCGGAAGATCCTGGCGAATATTCTAGCCATCTCGCTGATTCTTATCATCGGATCGACCGAAGCGCATGCCGACTGCGCACCGCCGGCCGACGGCCCGCCTCTGTGCCTGGTCGGAACAATCACCTCGCACAACTATTCCGCCGCTCTGATCGAGCAGGCGGGCAAGACCGGGCTGGAAACGCTCCATCAGGGCGGTGAGGTGCTCGATTGGCACGTGCTGCAGATCACGCCGCGCGCGGTCATGCTCGGCCAGAACGACCGGCAAGTCCGATTGGCGATCAGCGATCACGACGATGTGCAGGCGGTCAGCGATCAGACACCGGCCGAGCCCAATATCTCGTCCTCCGAATCGATCGCCGCGCGCATTATGAAGCGGCGGGCCGAACGGGCGAAGCTCGGGCGATGAAAGCAAAATCCGGAGGGCACTGCCCTCCGGATCTCGCGGATGCTCAGTCTGGAAAGACGGCCGGGGTCAGGCCCGGACGTTCGAAATTCGGCCGGGGCGGCGGCCGAACGCCGCAAGCCCGACCAGGCCGGCACCGAGCATCAGAATGGAGCCGGCTTCGGGAACCGTGACGACGATGTCGTCGATGAACCAGTCGCCATCATCGTTCTGGAACGAGAAGGACAGGGTGTTGGACGCGAGATCCGCCCCGGTCACCACGAAGGATTCCAGAACGTAGCCGTTCGTCGCGGCTGCCGCCGTCTCCTGCAACAGCGTGTCGCCGCCGAACGATGCCGAGAAGAAGTTGGTATTGCCGTGCTTGGTATCAGGCGCCGCATCCTGCGACAGGTAGAAGCTGATCGAATAGATGGCGCCGGCGGAACCGGTGCCGGCGATGATCTGCGACAGCGTTATGCTGTCGGCCGCCTTGTGCGTGCCGTCGAGCGCGCCTTGGACCGAGAAGAAGGCGTCGCTGCCACCGGTATGGGGATCGAACTGGTCGAGACCCCAGAAATTCGTGGCGCTGGTATTGCCGGCAACCGTCCAGCTCGGCAGCACGTTGGGATCGTCCGTGGGGGCTTCGAAGCCGCAATTCTGGACGATGTTGCTGGAAACGCCGTCGCACAGCGACACCGAGGCATGGGCGGTGCCCATCATCAAATAACCGGCTGCAGCCAACGCACAAAATAAGCTTCTCATGACAAAATACCTCCAATGTAACTGTCTCGCCTCGCGAGACCTGGCGGACCCGTTCCTGGATCCCGATCGCCCTTCGCCGGCCGAAACCGGCGAAGGGCATTGAAAAATTCGATCGTGCTCGGCCTTCAGTTCGGCGGAGCCGACGGCCACGCGCTGCTCATGACGAGGTTGTAGGCATTCACACTGCCGATGCCCGTGGGGAAGTCCCACCCGGCCGTGCTGGGGTAAGCCGGCTGGAAGACGGTGTTGGACACCGAGAGCGCGCCGTTGGCACCGCCCGAGTTGAAGCAGTTGATCAGCGTCCTGGTCTGCGTGTTGGTGGTGCAGTTCACGTCCATGTCGCCGAGCGTGATGTCGTAGAACACGCAGCCCGTGCCCGGGCCGCCGGCCGCCTCGGAATTGCAGGCGGCGTTGCCCGACGTTCCGAACTCGGTGTTGGCGATGGCGTAATAGACCGGGTCCGGGTTGCCCTGGGCCTCGCCCGTCCGCTGATTGACCAGCGCCTGGATGCCCGCCATGATCGGCGAGGACACCGAAGTGCCGCCGAAGCCGGCCCAGCTCGATGGCGTGTTGTTGCACGGGCCGGCGTCGCCTTGCGTGTTGGCCGTGTTCGTGTCCGAGTAGCAGACGACGTAGTAGTGATTCCACGCACCGTTCGCGGCGAAGAGCGCCACGTCGGGAATATCGCGCACGCCGTCGGCGGGGTTGCCGAAGACACCGGCTTGCCAGGACGGCTTGGCGTAACCCTTACAGGTGCCGCTGACGACGCTCCTGGTCGACGCGGTACCGGTGGCGCAGCCGCTCGGCCCCCCGCTGCCCGAAGCGGTCAGCAGGAAGTTATCGTTCGTCGTGGCGAGGGTACTGTTGCAGAAGCCCGCCGTGCCGACCACGCTCGAAAAGCCGTTGGCGATGGCCAGAAGCTGACTGGCGCAAGAATCGTTCCACGGAATTTCAGGGATATAGGATTTGGCCGAGTTGAAGGCCGGCCCGTTGGTCGCGTTCCAATAGTTGCCGACCGTGGCGAGGAAAGTATCGGCAAAGTCGGTGCCGCCGACCGCGACGTTGTTCGGCGTCGATGCCCAGCCGCTGACCGCGATGCCGTGGGTGGCGCTCACCCGGTTGGCATCGGAGGAAGCAGCACCCTCGTCGCCCGACGAGACGAACACCGAAACGCCTTCGGCCGCCGCTAGCGCGTAGAGGTTGTTCACGAACAGGTTGCTGGTGGCACCGTTCGACGCTTCCGATTCACCGTAGCTGATGCTGAAGATCTTCGGGAAGCTGGTGCCGTTCAGGATGTTCTGCATGCCGATATAGCCGCCGAAGCCGGCCGCGGCATTCGAGGTGTCGGCGCAGGAGATCATGACGATGGACGCGTTCGGCGCCGCGGCACTGGCCCATTCGACATCGATAGCGGCTTCGCCGTCATCGCCGTTGACGCCGGGATCGGAGCAATTGTTCGGACCGGACACCGGCGCCGGATGCAGGACGGTCAGATTGCCTTGCGGATACGGGCGCGACAGCCCCAGCACCTTGCGGAAGCTAGAGAAATCGGCGTTGCTGAAGAGATCCGTATCCTCGATGACCGCGATCGTCTGGCCCTGGCCCGAATAACCGGCCGCGTAGAGCGGGATCAGGTTGTAGATGGTCTGTAGATCGAGCGGCACCAGCGCCTCAAGCGGACGCGTGCCGTCCATGAAGTTGTAATTGGCGCGCGGGCGAGAGAGCGTGTGCGGCTTGAAGTCATTGAGCCCGATCGGACCTGCGAGCACGCCGCGCAGTGCCTTCGGCACCATCGGATCGCTCATATTGGCGATATGCTTCACGCCCTTCACGTCGAGCGAGTGGATCTCGGTGTGAAAGGCCTCGGCGATCTGGCGCGCCGTGGCGGACACGTCCATGACCAGGTTTGCGTTGACCGAGTTGACCGTCATGCCGTGAGCCGAAAGCCAGCTCTTGACCGCCGTCAGATCCGCGTCGGCGACACCGAACCGCTGGCCGAACTCGGCAGCACTCAGCCAGTGGTGGAATTCGGCCGTGCCCGGCGTGTGAACGTCTTCAAGAAATTTATCGAGCGACTTCTGCTGCTCCGGCGAACGCTGGAGCTGAAGGGCGAGATGTGGGAACTCGGTGGCATCCGAGATGCGGCCGAGATCGGTTCCGGAGATGGTTTCGGGCCTGGTATTGCCTTCTACGGCAACCACGTCCGCATCGCTGACGCGATGCGCGACCATTTCATGGGCGCGGGGGCTGGTTTGGGCGGATGCAATCGAGCCTACGCTCAACCCGGCGACAAGAACGGCAGCCGCAATGGCCGTCCCTGCGCACCCGCCTTTAATGTGCAAGCGTCGTTTCATAGTGTTCTTCCCCATAAGTTAAAAAAGCATTAAATTTGCGCAAAAAGCGTGCCAAAAATATCCCGTAGGTTTCAATGGAAATCGGCATTATTTCGGCTAGAAAATATGCGCTAGACTGAGAAAGGTGCGAAAAGCAGCAGCAGCTCTACCTGCGATGCGCTGCTGCATCGCAAGCAGTCGCTGCACGCGATGGCGGGCAACTCCGGATCAAGAGCCTGTAATTCCGAAATATTTTGTCGGCACCGTCTCGCTGAACGTAGGCGACTGCTGTCCACGGGCGGACCGGACAAGAACAAAGGGCTTTATCGCAGATGGTCGCCGATGAACACTCCGGCGTGCCGATAGAGGAGCGCCTATACGGCCGCGCGGCGCCTCAAGTAATCCTGACGGATCTGTTCTGCTTCTGCCGCTCTGCCGGTGAGCTCCAATGTACGAATTGACCAGTACATCTCGGCTTCGACGCGATCGAGGTCCGCCGGACTGGAACGAGAGCTGTTCAGATGGCCGAACTGGATTGCAACCTTCTCGTGAAGATCGGCAACCAATGCGGAGATCATATCTTGAACCACCTCGACCAGGCCCACCTCTCCCGCGAAGCCGGCGCATTTCCGCAACGCCAGGATGGCGGCCTCGGTCCGGACCAGATCTTCCAACGGCGCCGAAGTTCCGGTCTTGATGGCCTCGCTTACCTGCCGCCATGCCGTCTCGACCAGGCCGGACACGACCTCCTCGGCGATCTTTCCGAGGCGGCTCAGACGCTCGCGCGTTTCCATGTCGCTGTCGCGCAAGACCCGGCTGGCGGAGGACAGCTCGTCGATGAGTGTCTGCGCCAGATCGACCCGCCGCGGCAGCTCTTCGGCCTGCATCGCGTTGATCATCAGCGCCCGCTTCTCCAGATCGATCAGCACGGTGCGGCCGAGCCGTGCATAGAGCATGGTCTTGGCCGTGTCCGGCAGATCGAAATTGAGATGGATGGTACGCCTTAGAAATTCTGCCGGCAGCGACATGCGCATCAGGACGGAGAGCATGATGGCATACGCACGATCGGGCCTGCCGGAATGGCCGAGTGCCACGGTCTGCCGGACCAGCGCCAGTTGGGAGTTCATCAGGCCGCGGATCGGCCGAGCCGGCAGCGTATCCTTCAGCAGCTGAATATCCTCTGCGACCTGCAGCATGCGCACGAGCTGGCGGATATCGTCGAGATATTCTACCTCGTCGCCGACGAGCAGGAAGCGGACGGTCTTGTTGGTGCTGGCCAGCACCAACGCGTCGTCGAGGAGTGTTGCCGTGGAAGGCCACAGCCTGCGCGACATCACCGCTTGCGCCTGTGTGTCGCCGGGAGTGATCGAACGCAGACGGGCTTCCATGGTGGCGAGGATACGGCGTTCATTCTCGTCGCTCTGGGTCAGCACATAGTTCCAGGCCAGCCAAGCGGCGTCTCGGACGATGCGTCCGTCGGGCGCACCGGTCGGCTCGTCGACCAGCAGATCCTCGAAGGGACGATAGAACAGGCGCTGCAGGTTGGGCTTGCGCTCCGGCCGGACCCGGCGAAGCCGGCTGCGCATGCGATCGAGCATCGCATGGACTTCGGGCTGGTCCCGCACCTCTTCCAGCAGATGGGCGACGGCACGGAACTTCGCCTCCGAAACCCGGTCGAGCGATCCTTCGAGGTTGAGCAGCTCCAGGAAGGAGGGTGGCTTCATGCTCATGTGAGCATCACCTTGACCTTGGCCGCCTCGATCCGGCTGGTTTGATCGATTTCCTGCCGATTGGCGCGCCAATCGGCACCGGACTGCGGTTGCCGATCCTGCAATTGCCGATAGCGTTGATTGAACTCGTCCTCGTCGGATTCGGCCTCGTTGCGCGGAATCAGCGGCAGAACCCTCAGGACGCGGACGATCGCTTCCCGCTGCTCCTCGATCGGCGCCTGCTCGACCTGCTCCCAGAAGGCGAAGATGAAATCCCAGCCATCGAGCAACCAGGCGAGACGAGTCACCAGTTGGGCGATCGGCTTGATCCGCTTGGCCCATTCGAGAATGATGAGCGGCATATCCTGCAAGCTCTTGTCGAGCGGCCCCAGGATCCTGTCGGTCTGCCACATGGTGCTGCCGGCGACCGCCGACGCGAACGTGCCGAGCTCGGCCAGGTCGGTCGGCTCGAACTCGGCCCATTCATCCATCGACAGACGGAATTTCAGGAACCGCTCGCGCAGGACCCTGAGCCGGCCGGTCTCGCCCATATCCTTTAGGCCAACGGCGACGAGCAGCCGCGCGAGCAGCTCGATCCGGCCTTGCAGTTCCGCCGTTCCGATGCCGATCTTCTGGCCGACCGTGGCGAGAAGCAGCTTCGTCCGGGCACTTCCCGCGGGCAGTCCCGCCTCGGCCAAATCATGGGCGGCCAGCAGCGCCGCCGCGATCCGACGGTGCAGCTCGATCAGGCGCAGCCGGTCCGTCTCGATCGCCCGCCGCGCCGCATCCGCCACAGCCGGCCCGGCGAGACCCGTGCGCGCGATCTTGAGTGCTGCCAGCCTGATCTGATCCGGCGTGGTCGCCTGGGCCAGCGATATCTCCTGATGCAGCGCGCGGTCGTGCACCGACATCCGCGCCACCTCCGGCACCGTACGCCAGGGCGCCACATAAGCGCTTCCCTGCTCGGTGCCGAATGTCGGCATCATCAGCAGCAAATGCTCGCGCGGATCCGGCCGGACGCGCGAGAGCGACAGCTCCGGCGTGGTGAAGGGAACGACCGCCCCTCGTTCCTCGAAGGAGGCAGGGCGAAGAAGGCTGCTGGACATGCTCTCAGCCCCCAACAGGCCGCGACGTTTATGACGGTGCCGCTCGGGGCTCGAAACCGCGAGAGCTACGCCATGAGGCCGAGAAAATCCCTAAAAATTAATTATCTGTGGGTCGAGGCGGATAAGTATGAATCATGCCCTGATAGTCAGTCACGCGCCAATCGCCGTCCCGGTCGCCGGATTCGAGATAAGTCGGGCCGATCGGCACCTTGCCGTAACCGCCCGGCAGGTCCAGCACATAGGTCGGCTGGCACAATCCGGAGACGCGCCCGCGTAACGCCGTCACCAATGCCTGCCCCTCCTCGATCGTGGTGCGGAAACGGGCCGTGCCCGGCGCCAGATCGCCGTGATGCAGGTAATAGGGCTTGACCCGGAGGGCGACGAGGCGACGGAACAGCGCGCCGAGCACCGCGGGATCGTCGTTGACGCCCTTGAGCAGCGCCGTCTGGCCGAGCACGGCGATACCGGCGCGGGTGAGCCGGCGAATCGCCGCCTCGGCACCTTGGCCGAGCTCGCGCGGATGATCGGCATGAACGAGCACGAAGAGCCCCTTCTCCGTCTCCAGCGCCGCTACCAGCGCCGCGTCGATCCTGTCCGGATCGGCGATAGGCACGCGGCTATGGATGCGGATGACGCCCAGATGCGGGATCGCCGACAGCCGGACGATGAGGTCCGCCAGTCGGCGCGGTGAGAGCATCAGCGGATCGCCGCCGGTTATGATCACCTCGAAGAGATCCGGCCGTTCGGCGATATAGGCGATGGCGGCGTCGAGCTCGTCCGGGCTCAGCGCCTCGCTCCCCGGCCCGACCATCTCGCGACGGAAGCAGAAACGACAATAGACCGGGCAGACATGGATCGGCTTCAGCAGCACCCGATCGGGATAGCGATGGACGATGCCCTTGACCGGCATATGGACGAGATCGCCGATCGGGTCCGCGAGCTCGTCCGGTGTCAGCTCCAACTCCTCGGCCGAAGGGATGAACTGGCGCGCGATCGGATCGGCTGGATCGTTCGGATCGATAAGCTCCGCGAGCGTCGGTGTGATCGCGACAGCATAGCGCGCGGCCACTCGTTCGAGCTCGGCCAGGCGATCGGGCGATACCAGGCCGGCATCCACCAGTTCTTCGGGCCGGCGTAGGGTCGATCTAGATATCGGCATAGACATGGGTTTCGGCCGCGGCGCCCGGATGGGTCACGGCGCCGTTCTCGGCATCGCCGACCGTCTGGGCATATTTCCATAGCGTGCCGGACTGGTAGTTGGTTTTGCGCGGCTTCCATCGGCTGCGGCGCTCGGCGAGCACGGAATCGTCGAGAGCGACCTCGAGCGTGCCCTGATCGGCGTCGATGGTGATGATGTCGCCGTCCTGGATGAGGCCGATCGGCCCGCCCACCGCCGCCTCGGGCCCGACATGGCCGATGCAGAAGCCGCGGGTGGCGCCGGAGAAGCGGCCGTCGGTGATGAGTGCCACCTTGCCACCCATGCCCTGGCCGTAAAGGGCGGAGGTCGTCGAGAGCATCTCGCGCATGCCGGGGCCGCCGCGCGGCCCCTCATAGCGGATGACCAATACGTCGCCTTCGCGGTAGCGGCGTTCCTCGACCGCCCGAAAGGCATCCTCCTCGCGATCGAAGCAACGCGCCGGCCCGGAGAAGCGCAGGCTTTCGAGCCCGGCCACCTTGACGATGGCGCCCTGCGGCGCAAGGTTGCCACGCAAGCCGACGACGCCGCCGGTCGGTGAGATCGGGTTCGCGGTCGAACGCACGACATCCTGGTCGGTGGGAAAACTCACGCCGGCCAGGTTCTCGGCGATGGTCTTGCCGGTCACCGTCAGGCAATCGCCATGGAGGAAGCCACCGTCGAACAGCGCCTTCATCAGCACCGGCACGCCCCCGATATCGAACAGATCCTTCATGACGTAGCGCCCACCGGGCTTGAGATCGCCGATATAGGGCGTGCGCTTGAAGATGCGCGCCACCTCGTGCAGATCGAACTTGATGCCGGCCTCATGCGCGATCGCCGGTAGATGGAGTGCCGCGTTGGTCGAGCCGCCGGAAGCGGCGACCACGGTCGCGGCATTCTCCAGCGCCTTGATCGTGACGATATCGCGCGGCCGGATATTGTGGCGCACGAGTTCCATGACCGCGCGGCCCGACGCTTCGGCATAGGCGTCGCGCGTCTCGTAGGGCGCCGGCGCTCCGGCCGAGCCCGGCAAGGCGAGCCCGATCGCCTCGCTGACGCAGGCCATGGTGTTGGCGGTATATTGCCCGCCGCAGGAACCCGCCGACGGGCAGGCGACGCATTCGAGCTCGTGCAGCTCCTCGTCGCTGAAATTGCCGGCGCTGTGGGCGCCGACCGCCTCAAACACGTCGAGCACGGTCACGTCCCGCCCCTTGTATCTGCCGGGCAGGATCGAGCCGCCATACATGAACACGGACGGCACGTTGAGCCGGACCATCGCCATCATCAGCCCGGGTAGCGACTTGTCGCAGCCGGCGAGGCCGACGAGCGCGTCGTAGCAATGGCCGCGCATGGTGAGCTCGACCGAATCGGCGATGACCTCGCGGCTGACCAGCGAGGATTTCATCCCCTGATGGCCCATAGCGATGCCGTCGGTAACGGTGATGGTGGTGAATTCCCGGGGCGTCCCCTGCGCTTCGACGACGCCGCGCTTGGCCGCCTGGGCCTGGCGCGACAGCGAGATGTTGCAAGGAGCGGCCTCGTTCCAGGTCGTGGCGACGCCGACGAAAGGCTGCGCTATCTCAGCCTCGGTCATGCCCATCGCATAGTAATAGGACCTATGCGGCGCGCGCTCGGGCCCGACCGAGACGTGCCGGCTCGGCAAGCGGGATTTATCGACCATCTTTTTTCTGCCCAGGCTGCCTGCGATCTTCGAGATCATCCGAGAGCCTGATGGCATTAAGTCGAATCGACCTAACGTCTGAATCAGACTCTAACTCTATGAACTAGACAGCGATTCAGACTTTAGGTCGATTCGACCTAAAGTCGTTGCGGTCTAGCGCAGCGGCACGGAAATCAGAGCGCGTCGCGGGCGATCCGCTCGACTTCCTCGCGCACCAGCCGCTCGACCACCGAAGGGAGATTGGCATCGAGCCACTCCTGCAGCATCGGCCGCAGCATGTCGCGCACCAGCTCCTCGAGTGTGATCGAACCGTTGCCGAGATAGGTTTCGCCGCCGCGGCGCTCACGCAGCCGGCTCGTCATGCTGGCGAAGGCGGCACTCGACGCCGCCGCGGGGCGCGGCGAGACCAGCCGGTCGTCGTCGTCGTCCAGCGACGGGCGCTCAGGGCGCCGCGGCGGCTCGTGGAAAGGCTCCGGCTCGGGTTCCGGTAGCGGCTCGAAACTCGGCCTCGCCTCGAATTTCGGCTCTTCCGGTACCACTTCGGTCAGTTCGAGAATATCCTCATGCACCGGTGCCGGAGCGTCAGGCTCCGGCTCGGGCGGCTTTTCCGCCGCGGCTGCAGCCGCAGCCGGTGCCTCGTCTCCATCCTCAGCGATGATCCGACGAATCGATGCGAGGATCTCCTCCATCGACGGTTCTTGTTGGCCTTTTGCCTCGGACATCAGCATCCAACCCAATCTGAAAATATGACGGGACTGTAGCTGTCACGCTCTCGGAAAGCCAAGAGTTCCTGAAAGGATCGGCGGCGAAAAACCTTATTCCCCGGTGCCGAAGCCCGCCCACTTGTTGCGGACCGTCTCGTAGTTCTTGTCCGGATCGTAGATCGTCACGGGCAGGCTCAGCTGTTTCGCGGTCAACCGCCCGAGTGCGGCGGCGAGCGCGAATTCGGCGACCACCTCGTCATGCTGCGTGATCACGAGATTGACCCGGGATTGAAACAGCGCCTGCTCCTGATTCAGGATATCGAGCACGGTGCGCGATCCGACCGCCGCTTCCTGCTGCACGCCGTCGAGGGCGATCTCGGCCGCCCGGATCTGCGAATTCAGCGACACGATCGTGGCCCGGTCGGATTGAAGCTGCTCCCAGGACTGTGCCGCCGCCTGTACCGCGGCACGCCTGGCATCATCGACCTGATGCTTGCGCTCGGAGACCGTCTGCTGCGCCTGGCGGGATTGCGAGTAGATCACGCCGCCTTCATAGAGCGGCATGGTCGCCTGGGCCGTGAGCGAGACGCTGTCGGTGGTCAGGCCGGCAGTGCCGTTCTCGCGTGAGCGCTGGACACCGGCATTGAGCGTAACCGTCGGCAAGAGCTGTCCGCGGACCAGCCGGACCGTGTCCTCGGCTGCCGCCTGCGCGAACTGCGCCGAGACCACGTCGGGATTGCTGGTCGACGCCGTGCCGGTCGATTCCTCGCGGCTGGTCGGCAGTTCCGGAAGCCCGTCGGGCGGCGCGAGCTTGCCCGGCAGCTCGCCGACATCGCGTTCATAGCCCGCGCGGGAAATCTGCAGCGCACCCTGGGCGGTCTCGCGCCCGGCGATGGCCTGGGCGTAGGCGGCCTCGGCCTGGGCCACGTCAGTGCGCGTCACCTCGCCGACCCGGAACCTGTCCTGAGCGGCTTCGAGCTGCCGGCGCAGCACCTGCTCGTTGTTGATGTTGAGATCGACCTCGGCCTGATCGCGCACGACGTTCATGTAATCAGTCACGGCGCTGAGCATCACGGTCTGCTCGATCGAGATCAGATGCGCCCGCTCGGAGCGGACCTGATTGACCGCCTGCTCGGTTTGGGCCTCGGTCCGGCCGCCGCGATAGATCGGCTGCTGGATGTTGATACCGTAAGTTTGCGGCGACAGATTGTCGGTCGAGACCAGGCTCGACGGCGTCGCGCCATCCAACGGCGCTGAGGTGCACGGGCTGCGGCCGTTCGTGGTGATGTTGCAATTCTGCCGGGCGCCGTCATGCTGGATGCCGCCATTCGCCGTCAGCTGCACGGTCGGGCGCCAGTTCGACAGCGCCTGCGGCACGGCTTCGTCGGTCGCCCGCAAGGTCGCCCGTTCCGCCTGGAGCTGAGGGTTGTTGTTATAGGCACTGACCAGCGCGTCCGGCAGGGTCTGCGCCCCGGCGGCGATCGGCGCCGCAACGGCCAAGGCGAAGGCCGAGAGACCGTAGCGGCAGAGAAGCGACGGCTTTTGCATCAATAAACCCCCATTTCCGGCTCGATTTCACGAGCCCACGCGTCGATGCCGCCATCGAGATTCACGGCATTGCCGACGCCGTTGCGGCGCAGCCACATAACGGCCTGCTGGCTGCGCATGCCGTGATGGCATAGCACGACCACGGGCCGATCAGCCGGTACTTCCCCAATGCGTCCCGGCAAGGTCTGCAACGGAATCGACAAAGCTTCCGGGAACCGGCAGATCTCCAGCTCCCACGGCTCGCGCACATCGAGCAGCGTCAGGGCACGCCCAGCACTGCGCCACCCGTCGAGCTCCTGAACCGTGATGGCGTCCGGCGAGTCGGTCATTCGGGCGGCGCGTCAGAAAGAGAAGGCCGGTTCGACCGCGAAGCCGGGCAGGACATGGCTGCCGGCCTCGAACAGAACCCGGCGGGAAGCAGTGCTGCCGATCTTTTCGATCAGGATCGCCTGCCCCATCGCGTCCGGGCGGGTCTTGATGACGCCGAGGAGGCGGCCATTGTCGCCAAGCTGCGCCACGAGGGCGTCCGGGATCTCCCGGACCGCGCCGTTCAGCAGGATCACATCATAAGGACCGTGTACGGCACTGCCCGCTTCGAGCGGCCCTTCGACCACCGCCACGTTGCGGCTGCCGATCTCCAGCAGCAGCGCCTTCGCTTGGGCGGCAAAGGCGGCATCGCTTTCGAGCGCGGTCACGGAGCCTGCGAGATGGGCGAGAATCGCGGCGGAATAGCCGGTGCCGACGCCGACATCGAGAACTTTGTCGTTCGCCCGCACCGAGGCGAACTGCAGCAGGCGGGCCAGCACCATCGGCTCCAGCAGATAGCGGCCGCGACCGATCGGCAGATCCTCGTCGAGATAGGCCGCACCGCGCAGGGACACGGGCGCGAACCGCTCGCGCGGCACATCGAGAAAGGCGGCGATCAGCACCGGATTCGTCACCTTGTTCGGACGAAGCTGACTGTCGACCATGATCAGGCGGGTCTGGGCGGAATCGTTCATGCTCAAGCTCTCGGCTCGTCGCCGGCTCGACGCCGGCGGAATTGCGTTGCGGCCAAAGGCGATGGCGCGCGACGGAGAAAAGTCAGGGTGGTATATCGCCGTCCCGGCGGGAACACAATCAAGTGACGGCGAGGGATACCGATCTACGCAAGACGTGCCGGCCGATGTCTTGACCGGTCGGCACTTTGATGCCTATATCGGCGCCCCTCTCCGGCCGGATGGCAGAGTGGTTATGCAGAGGACTGCAAATCCTCGTATCCGAGTTCGATTCTCGGTCCGGCCTCCAATTTCGGTTGTTTGCGGCGGTGTCCCCTGGCACCAGACAGTGCCGCGCTTCGGCGCCGCCGCAAAATTAATGTTTTGCAATCTTTTTGCCGGCTTATGAGGGCACGAAAAAATTTCCTTGGTGTCGGCAAATGAGGTCGCTATAACCCGCCGGCGTTCGGCCATTCCGGGGTAGCTCAGCGGTAGAGCAATCGGCTGTTAACCGATCGGTCCTCGGTTCGAATCCGAGCCCCGGAGCCAAACAGAACGCATCGACAGACATCAGGGCTATACACCGCGCTCGGGATTCTGTCAGAGAACGGCTTCAATATCCGTTATCCCCTTCTCTCGCCGCTCATATGCTTGCGCGATACGCCGCGCGAAGGCTGGTGTCACGGCCTCGAAGCCGAGCCGGTCGATCAATCTCTCCAGCTCTTGGCTGACATTCCGTCGAGCTTAGGCCGAGATCAACAGCTTTTCTTCTCTTCGGCTTCGAGCAGGGCGATGCAGACGTCGGCTGCAGGCTCGCCGAGGAGAATCGTCATGAGGGCCGAAGTATCGACGGCGATCACTTGGGGAGGCCGTCATCGCCATAGAGAAAATCCTGGCTTCGCGCGGCGCTCGGTCCTGCGGTCGCTTTCGCCGCCCCGGAGGCTCGCACGGCTTCCAGCAATGCCCGGCGGGACGTCGGGTCGGGCATAGTCTTCATGGGGACCTCAATGAAAGTCACGGGACCGCGGCAGCACGCGGACATTGCGCGGGTGGCGGCGCATGGTCTCGTCACGCTCGCCGTCGCGCTTGGCGATCGCCTCGGACAGGTAGGCGAGGTCGCCCGTGCGGTCCTCGATCTTCTCGGCGACCAGATGGATGACGCCGCCCTCGGCATCGACGGCACGCTGAATGAGGCCGCTCACCAGCACTAGGCGAGCGCCCATGACGATCGGGCGGTAGAGATCGAAAATCTTGGGCCAGACGACGATGTTGGTGATGCCGGTCTCGTCCTCGAGCGTGAGGAACACCACACCTTTGGCCGAGCCCGGGCGCTGGCGCACGAGCACCAGCCCGGCCACCGTGAGGCGCCGGCTGTCCGGAAAGACCTCCACGGCGGCGGCCGGCGTGACGCCGAGCTCAGCGAAGCGGCCGCGCAGGAAGCTCATCGGATGCGCCTTCAGCGACAGGCGGATGGTCTCGTAATCCTGCACCACCTCCTCGGAGAGCGGCGGCACCGGCAGTGCCGCCGGCGGGGTGCCGTCGGCCTCCTCCAACCCCATCGCGGCGAAGAGCGGCGCCGGCGCCGTCCGGGGTAGCCCCCTCGCCGCCCATAGCGCCGGCCGGCGCGCCAGATCGAGCGAGCCCATCGCATCGGCGGCGGCCAGGATATCGAAACCCGCGGCCGGCAAGGCGGTGCGCCGACGCAGCTCGTCGAGCGAGCGGAACGGGCCGCCCTCGCGCCGCACTCTCTCGATCGTCTCGGCCCACTCCCTGCGGAACCCCTCGATCTGGCGCAGGCCGAGGCGCAAGGCGCGGCGCTTCTGCCCGGCGACCGATTCGAGCGTGCAATCCCAATCGCTGTGATTGATGTCCGGATGGTGGACGCCGACCCTATTCTTGCGCGCATCGCGGATGATCTGCGCCGGCGCGTAGAAGCCCATGGGTTGGCTGTTCAGCAGCGCCGCCGCGAACACGTCGGGGTGGAAGCATTTGATCCAGGCCGAAACATAAACCAGATGGGCGAAGGCGGCGGCGTGGCTCTCGGGAAAGCCGTACTCGCCGAAGCCCTTGATCTGGTTGAAGCAGTTCGTCGCGAATTCGGGATCGTAGCCGCGCGCGATCATGCGCCCGACCATCGCTTCCTCATAGGTATGGATGGTGCCCATATGGCGGAACGTCGCCATGGCGCGGCGCAGCCCGTTGGCCTCGTCGCCGCTGAATTCTGCCGCGACCATGGCGATGCGCATCGCCTGCTCCTGGAAGAGCGGCACGCCCATGGTCTTTTCCAGCACCTGCCTCAGCTCGTCGGGAGGTCCCTTGTCGGGCGAAGGTTCGGGAAAGGGGATGCGGAAAGGTTCGCCCGCGGCCTCGGCAGCGCGCTTCTCGGCCCGGCGCTTGAGATAGGGATGGACCATCTTGCCCTGGATCGGGCCGGGCCGGACGATCGCGACCTGGACGACGAGATCGTAGAATTCGCGCGGCCGCAGCCGAGGCAGCATATTCATCTGCGCCCGGCTCTCGACCTGGAACACGCCGAGCGACTCGGCCTTGCACAGCATGTCGTAGACCGACGGCTCCTCACGCGGGACGGTTTGGAGCGAGTGGTGCTCGCCATAATGCTCATCGATCAGCTCGAAGGCCTTGCGGATGGCGCTCAGCATACCGAGCGCCAACACGTCGACCTTCATGATGCCGAGCACGTCGATATCGTCCTTGTCCCATTCGATGAAGCTGCGGTCGGTCATCGCCGCATTGCCGATCGGCACGGTCTCGACCAGCGGTCCCTCGGTCAGCACGAAGCCGCCGACATGCTGGGAGAGATGCCGGGGGAATTGGATGAGTTCCTCGGTGAGCGCCAGCGCCTGACGCAGCCGCACATCCTCGCGCTTGAGGCCGACGGCATCGACATGCCGGTCCTCGACACGGGGGCCATAAGAGCCCCAGACGGTGTTGGCGAGGGCGGCCGTCACATCCTCGGTCAGGCCCAGCGCCTTGCCGACATCGCGGATGGCGGAGCGCGGGCGGTAATGGATGACGGTGGCACAGATGGCGGCGCGATGGCGGCCATAGCGCCGATAGACATACTGCATGACCAGCTCGCGCCGTTCATGCTCGAAATCGACATCGATATCGGGCGGCTCCTTGCGCTGCTCGGAGATGAAGCGCTCGAACAGCACATCCTGCTGCGTCGGATTGACCGAGGTGATGCCGAGACAGAAGCAGACGACGGAATTGGCCGCCGAGCCCCGCCCTTGGCATAGGATCGGCGGATCGACCGAGCGCGCCCAGGCGACGATGTCGTGCACGGTCAGGAAATAGGTGGCGTAACCGACCTTGCGGATGAGCCGCAGCTCCTTGCGAACGAGCGGGACGACCTTGGGCAGATCCGCGCGATCGAATCTCTCGCGGAGTCCCTTGAAGGCGAGATTTCGGAGATGCTGCTGCGGCGTCTTGCCGGGCGGCACCGGCTCGTGCGGGTATTCGTATTTGAGATCGGCGAGCGAGAAGCGGCAAGCTGCCGCGATCTCGATCGTGCGCGCCAATGCCTCCTCATGCCCGTGGAACAGCGCCGCCATCTCGGCCGGCGCCTTGAGATAGCGTTCGGCATGGGCCTGAAGGCGAAGCCCCGCCTCGTCGATCGTGACGCCGTCGCGGATGCAGGCGAGCACATCTTGCAGCATCCGCCGGCCGGGATCATGATAGAGCACGGCATTGGTCGCGACCAATGGCACACCGGCCCGGCGGGCGAGGCGCGCGAGCTGCTCCAGCCGCGCCCGATCGTCACCGCGATAGAGCGGGGCCGCGGCCAGATAGAGCGAATCCGGCCAGTCCCGGCGCCACGCGGCGAGCCGGGCGGCGAAATCCTCGTCCAGCACCAGCGGCGGCCGGGCGATCGCCACCAGCCCCTCACCCAACCGAACGGCCTGCTCGAAGCTTAACCGGCATTCGCCCTTGGCCATGGTGCCCTGGGCGGGTTCCGCCACTTCGGCATCGACGCCGCTCTTGCCGATCGACAGCAGCCGGCACAAACGGCCATAGGCGGCGCGGTCACGCGGATAGACGATCAGCTCGGCGCCGTCGGTGAAGACCAGCCGGCAGCCGATGAGGAGCTGCAGCTGCTCATCCTCTTCGAGCCCCTCGTTCACCTCTTGGGCCGCCGCATGCGCGCGGACCACGCCGGCGAGGCTGTTGCGGTCGGCCACCCCGATCGCCTTCAGCCCGAGCGCCTTGGCCGTCGCGATCAGCTCCTGCGGGTGCGAGCCGCCTTCGAGGAAGGAGAAATTGGAGATCGCATCGAGCTCGGCATAGACGGCGTTCATGCGAACACCCCGTGCAGCCACCAGCGCGCCGGACGCTCCGGCGTCGGCGGCCCGCCTTCGCGGTAGAGCCAGTAGCGATGCCCCTCCTCATCCTCGATCCGGTAATAGTCGCGCACCTCCCCCGCGGGATCGCGCCACCATTCCGGGGCGAGCCGTTCCGGTCCTTCCGCCTTGCTCACGCGACGCGCCACCCGGCGCCAGACAAAGCGGGCAGGAAAGCTGTCGGGCAGGCCGACGACATCGCGCACCATCTCGGGCGGATCGAACAGCAGGATCGGGCGCAGCCGGAAATCGGGCACTGGCGGTGCCTTGGGCGGCTCGGCCTCGGCCCTGACCCAGCTTTCGCTGCGTTCCGGAATCCAGCTCTCGCGCCGCAAGGGCCGGCGCACGGTGCCTTCACCCAGCTTCGCCTGCAGCCGGTCGATGAGAGCCGCCACCGCCTCGGGCGAATAGCCGTCCTGCCGATCCTGCATCTCGCTTTGGCGCGGCTGGACCGGCTCCGCCCGGCGCGCCTGCAGCATCAGCGCGTCGATGCCGAAGCCGAGATCGAGATGCTCCAGCCCCTTATCCTTGAGCAGCCTCAACATATGGGCGGGCGAGGCGGTCGGGGCACTCAATCCGACCTCGATCTCGGTGACGCGGCCATCGGCCCTGAACCCCACAAGGCTCAAGAACCGCGCGCCATGCCCTTCGCGTTCGAGCTGTCCGGCCAAGGCATGGGCCAGCTCGGGCAGGCGCTGGGTGACGCCGTCGAGATCGATCACCGGCTCGGCGAACCCCAGCCAGGCGCGATAAAGCGGCACCGGCCGTTCCGCCGTCAGCGGCTCCTCGGCAATGCCGAGGGCCTGGTCCAGCCGTTCGACCACGCGCAGCCCCAGGGCCCCGGCCTCGCCCCGGAAGCGCCGCGCCAGCCCGGCGCGCGGCATAGCATAGAGATCGCCGATCCGCTTCAGCCCGAAACGCCCGAGCAGCGCCAGCGCCGGCCGGTCGAGCCGGAGAGCGGCGACGGGCATCGAAGCGAGCGCCTCGCGCGTCTCGCCTGCCGGCACGATCACCTCCGACGCCCCGAAGAAGCGTGCCGCGGCCCAGGCGGCCGCCGGCGTATCGGCGATAGCGATCCGGGCCGGGATGCCGGCGCGGGCGAGCCGCCGGCGCATGTCGCCGAGCAATGCCGCCTCGCCGCCGAAGAGATGGGCGGCGGCGGTCATGTCGAGGAACAGCCCCTCCCGCCCCGGCATCAGCGTGTCGAGGGCGACGCAGGGCGAGAAGCGTTCCGCCCAGAGCGCCAGCCGGCGCAGCGCCTCGCGGTCGCGCTCGGGCTCGGCCGGGGCACTCGCGAGATCCGGCAGGATGGCGCAGGCATCGGCATGGGATTGTTCCCGCGCCAGCCCCGCCTTGCGCGCGCTGGCATTGAGCGCTGACAGAGTCAGGCCGTGCACGCCGCGCTCGACCAGCGCGAACGGCGCCTCAGGCGGCGGCGATTCGGCGTGGGTGCGCCGCCAGACCGTGATCGGCCAATCCGGCAACCACACTGAGACGACCCGTTTCATCGCTCTGTTCCAGCTCCCATCCATTCGGCAGCCCGTCGCGGCTTCGTATCAGCTCGGCCCGCAGCCGGATCGCCCCCGGCGCGCCCTTGTCGAAATCGGCTTTCGCCGAGGACAAGGCCGCGACGCGCCAGCGCCGCCGGGCGGCACTGAGATCATTGCTGGCGGTCACGCGCAGCAGCATGCCGACCGCTTTGCCCGCCCGCGCCGCGGCATCGAGCCGATGAGTGGCGACGAAGGAGGGATTGGCCGCCGTCACCAGCCCGCCGGCGACGGCGCCCGATTTCAGCGCCTCCTCCAGCGCCCAGAGCGCCTCGATCTCCCGCTCCGCCCGCACCCAGATGAGCCGGTCCGGATCGAGCCAGCGCGCCAGGCCCTGACCGAACGGCCGCCCCCGCTCGCGCACCCAGGCCGCATGCGTGACCAGCGCCACCGGCCGCCGCTCCGCTGCCGCAGCGAGGCGCGACAGGGCGAAGCCCAGACTGGCTGCAAGGTCGCCCGGCGCCGCCGCGCTCACTTCTTCAAGCGGCGCGCAGCTCTCGGGAAAATCGACGGTCGCCCGGAACGGCGATCGATAAGAAGAAAGCGAGATCATGATCAACACCCGTTGTTGCCAATTTGTTCTCAAAATGAACTGGCGTCAACCCTCAAGGGCGGCCGGCTGAAATCCGACGATCAAGCCTCGGTCAGAATCGCATCCGTGGTCAGCCGATCGATCGTCTCCATCAGCTTGTCCGGATCGATCGGCTTGGCCAGATGGCCTTGCATGCCGGCGACACGGCACTGCTCGATCTCCTCGGCCATGACGCTGCCGGTCAGGGCGACGATCGGCAGGCGCCCGGCGGCGCCGGGCAGGAAGCGGATGCGCCGCGCCGCTTCGAGCCCGTCCATGATCGGCATATGCAGATCCATCAGCACCAGATCGAAAGGCTGCTGCGCCGCCGCTTCGACCGCGGCGGCGCCATCCCCGACCAGCACGGCCTGATGGCCGAAGCGTTTCAGCAGCAGGCCGATGATCTCCTGATTGATGGGCGCATCCTCGGCGACCAGGATGTGCAGGCCGCCCTGCTGCAGGGAACGGTGCACGGGCGACAGGGCCTCGGTATGGTCGTCTTGCGGCGGCCGATAGGGCAGCTCGATCCAGAAATTCGATCCGACGCCGGGTTCCGTCTCGACGCCGAGCTCGCCATCGAGCAGATGCACGAGCTGCCGGCTGATCGCGAGGCCCAGGCCGGTGCCGCCGAACTCGCGTGAGATCGAGCCGTCGACCTGGCTGAAATCCTGAAACAGCTTGTGCTGCTTGTCGGCCGGAATGCCGATGCCGGTGTCGCGCACCTCGAAGCGGTACCGATCGGGCGTGGGCAGCAGACGCACCATCAGGGTCACATTGCCGACTCGCGTGAATTTGATCGCATTGCTCAGCAGGTTGGTCAGGGCCTGACGGAGCCGTTGCCCGTCGAGATGCGCCCAGCGCGGCACCGCCGAATCCAGCACCAGCCGCAGCTCCAGCGACTTATCCGCCGCCGCCGGGCGGAACAGGCCGAGGCTGCTATCGACCAGCGCCCAGACATCGACATCGACCGGCTCGATCTCGAACTTGCCGGCCTCGAGCTTGGAGAAGTCCAATATGTCGTTGATCACGGTCAGCAGATTGTGGCCCGCCTCCCTCTGCAGCTCGACATAGCGGCGCTGCTTGCGGTCGAGCCCGGTGCCGAGCAGCAGATCGGCAAAGCCGATGACGCCGTTCAAGGGCGTGCGGATCTCGTGGCTCATGGTCGCGAGGAAGGTCGATTTCGTCGCACTCGCCGCCTCGGCCTCGGCCTTGGCCCGGCGCAGGTCGGCCGCCTGAGCCGCGAGCGCCGCACTGGTAGCCTCGACCTGGGTCAGGAGTGCGGTCTGTGCCTTGGCGTGCTGGACCGCATCATGCGCAATGACCAGCCACAGGAAGGTGAAGTTGAGCGCCACGAAGGACAGGGTATAGGGGATCAAGAACAGGGCCTGGAGCGGGGGGGCCGCCATGTAATCGACGATGGACGGGCTAAGGAGCGTATAAAGTGCGCGGCCGACCGACAGCACGCCGCAGCCGCCGAACAGGGCCGCCGACACGAGCAATGGAAAGCGGACCCCCTCGACCCTGCTCTGGAGCAGAGTCGCCGTCGTGAAGGCGAGCAAGACCGCCGAGAAACCGGAACCGACGATGATCCGGTCGGTGACGTTATCGTCCCAGGCCCAAAAATAAAGAGTCGCCAGCGAACCGATCAGGACCACCAGCCGGGCCGGCTGCGTGAAACGGCGCGTGCCCGCGAGCGTCTGGAACCCCTCCAGCCAAAGATACATGGCCAGATAGTTGGGGATGTTGCTGAGGGGAATCGCGAGCCAGGCGGGAATCTCGCCGCGCAGAACCACCCCCAGCGTTCCAAGCGTGAAGAAGCCGTTCGCGATTGCCCAATAAATCACATAACGGGCGCGCGGGCGCCAGCAGGCGAGGCTCAGCATGCCGAAAGTCAGGAGCACCGTGACGAGACCACTGCACAGATATAGGGTTCGTATGTCCATAAACTTGGATAGAGCGACCGATGGTTGATCTACCATACGGTTCCCCCTATTGACGGAAGCTTACCGTCCAGGGAACCTGCGTCCCTAATGCGCTTGACACTGACCCTCTATTTGTAGGACAAAGGGGGTCAAATAATCTAAGTTATTGGTTTTAATAGTTTCTTTCCGCAAACACCCAGCGTTTTCGCGCCGATCCGGCGGGCGCCGATTTTGAACAGAAGGAGCAGTCTCTGGACGGGAGCGTTTTTCCTCACAGATTTGATCCTTTTTTGTCCGTTCTCAAATGCTATCCCGTCCTGGGAGCGTTGAGGCGCTCGCCCCTCCTGGCAGTTATGCTGGGCGGGCTGGTTGGTTGCGCGTCCGACAAGGCGCCGACGGCTCCCCCGCCGCCGCCGCCCCCGGCCGAAGCGGCGGTCGAGCCGGCCCCCGAACCGAAACCCAAGCCGCCTGTCCCGAAACGGAAGCCTCCCGTACCAGCGCCGACATTACAGAATACGCCTACCGTCGAGCCGAACGGAGAAGCCGAGCAACTCGCCAAGATAGAGCCTCCGGATCGGCCCTCGCCTTCCCCGCCACCACCGCCGAGCGACGTGGTCGGACTGGAGGCAGGCGCGATCGAGCAGATCTTCGGGACGCCGGTTACCCGTACGGATGCGCCGCCGGCCGTTATATGGCAATATTCCGCCGCCGATTGCGCATTGGACATATGGCTCTACAAGGATCTTCAAAGCGGCACCGTGCGTGCTCTTTTTGCCGAAGTGAAGGGTGATGACCGAACAGATCAGCGACGCCAGTATTGTATCCGGCAACTTGCCATTGATGCGGCCGACCGTGCCCGGCGAGCCCACGCCGACGCAGCTTCTTCTCGTTGACGACGACGATTTCTTCCGAGAATCGCTCGGCCTCAACCTGCTCGACGAAGGCTTCGCGGTCACGAGCTTCTCCAATGGCGCCGATACGCTGAAATTCTTCGAGCAAGGCGGCCTTGCCGATGTGCTGCTGCTGGATTGGCGCATGCCCGGCATGGACGGGCTCGAGGTCCTGCGCCAGCTGCGCCGGCGTGGCCAGCAGATTCCCGTGATCTTCCTGACCGCGCTCAGCGACGACATCTATGAGGAAGCGGCCCTCGAAGGCGGTGCGGTCGATTTCATCGACAAGTCGCGGCGGCTTTCCATCCTGCTGAAGCGGGTCAATCTGATCGTCGAAGGCAAGAGGCTGGGCCAGGACGCCAAGCCCGCGGATCATGGCACGATCGAGCTCGGCAAGCTGCGCCTGCGGCTCGATACCAGCCGTGCCTACTGGAAGGATATCGAGCTGGAGCTGACGCTCACCGAGTTCAACATCCTCGTCCTCCTGGCAGAGAGATCAGGCCAGGACGTGCCGTACCGTGATATCTACGATCTCGTCCACGGCAAGGATTTCATCGCCGGCTACGGCGTCGAGGGGTACCGTGCCAATGTCCGGACTTTCATCAAGCGCATCCGGAAAAAGTTCCGCGACGCCGATTCCGATTTCGATCACATCGGCAATTATGCCGGCTTCGGATACCGCTGGGTCGTGGACAACTGAACCGCCGGAGAAGGCGCCGCGCCGCCGGGCGCGCCTCTCCTTGCTGAGCAAGGCGACTTTGCTCGGGCTGATCTTTCTGATCGTCCCCATCATCCTCTATGATCAATTCCGGGCGGCGGACCAGCAGAAGCGCGAGCTGGTGACGAGCAGCGTGCGCGACCAGGGCCGCATCATCGGCATCTCGCTGACCCCGATGCTGACGGCGCCGGGCGGCCCCAACCTGCCCGCCATCACGCATGAGCTGGCCCGCTACAACAACGATTTCACCTCGATCAAGCTGCTGCTGCATCCGGCCACCGGTGCCGTGCACGGCTTCTACTACGTCGCCTCCTCGGCGCCGCTCTCGAACGATGCGCTCGATACCGAGCGCGAAGGCCTCGCCAAGCAGGGCGTGCTCGACCGGTTGGAGGAAAGCTGCGGCGGGGACGTGCCGATCGAGATGCGCTATCGTGCGCCCGACGGGCACGACGAAGTGGTCACCTCGCTGGTTCCAGTACAATCAACGGTGGGTTGTTGGGCCGTGGTGACGTCCCTGGCGGCTGCGTCTGTACCAGGCATTGCCCTGGGCGTGCCATATTACGACACGCCCGAAGTCAGAATTGCGGCGTTAATCTATCTCGCCATGGCCGCTCTGACATTCACCACCTTCTGGAGCATCTGGCGCGGTCTTCTCCAATTCGGTGAACGAGCGCGCGCGATACGCTCGCATCCGGCGCCGATCCCGACTTTTCTCGCCCGCAATGAGGTGCCGGAACTGGCCGGCGTCGCCGACGAATTCGATCGGATGGTCGAAACGCTACAAAACGCGGCGCGCGACATGCGGCGGGCCGCCGAGGATAATGCGCACGCATTCAAGACGCCGGTTGCAATCATCCGCCAGTCGCTGGAGCCGGTCGCCCGGGCGGTCGCCACGGACAATATGCGGGCGTTGCGCGCGCTCGGCCTGATCGAACGCTCGCTCGACAAGCTCGACGGGCTGCTCGCCTCAGCACGCCGGCTCGATGAAGCGACGGCGGATCTGCTCGACATGCCGCGCAGCGATCTCGACCTTTCGGCGCTCATCGACCATCTGCTCTCGACCCATGCCGAGCTGTTCAGACAGCGCCATGTCCGGCTGCGCGGCTCGATCGAAGCCGGCGTAATGGTGCGGGCGAACGCCGACATGGTCGAGACCGTCATCGAGAACGTGCTGGAGAATGCCGTTTCCTTCTCGCGCGACGGCGATTCGATCGGCGTCAAGCTCGAGGCGCGGCAGGATTGGGCCGTGCTGCTGATCGTCGACGAAGGTCCGGGCGTGCCCCCCAACGACCTCGTGCGCATCTTCGATCGCTATTTCTCGTCGCGCACCTCGGCCCCCGACGAGGATCAGGCCGTGCATTACGGCGTCGGCCTATGGATCGTCCGCCGCAACATCGAGGCGCTGGGCGGTCGCGTGATGGCGGAAAATCGGGAGCCGCACGGGTTGATGATCCGGATCGAGCTGCCCCTGAAGCGGGCTTCCGGGCGCGACGGTCAGACCGAGCCCAGCCGGCGCCCCAGCCACAGCCAAGCCCCCGGCCCGGCCGCGACCTTCCCCTGACCCGGTCTGGGGTTCAGGCGCTGCGGATCTCGCCGAGGAAGGTCCCGACCTGGACACGCAGCCGCTCGGCATGCTCGCCGAGCTGATCGGCGGCGCCCAGCACCTGCACCGAGGCGGCGCCGGTATCCTCGACGACATTGTTGAGTCCGGTAATGTTGCCGGACACCTCGGCGGTGCCGCGCGACGCTTCCTGCACGTTGCGGGCGATCTCCTGGGTAGCGGCCCCCTGCTGCTCCATGGCCGCGGCGATCGAAGCGGAGATTTCGTTCATTCGGCCGATCGTCTGGTCGATCCGCTCGATTGCGGCGACCGCATCCTGGGTCGAGCCCTGCATGGCGGCGACCTGGGCCGAGATATCCTCCGTCGCCCGCGCGGTCTGGGTCGCCAGATTTTTCACCTCCGACGCCACCACGGCGAAGCCCTTGCCGGCCTCGCCGGCGCGCGCCGCCTCGATCGTGGCATTCAGGGCCAAGAGATTGGTCTGGCCGGCGATGTCGTTGATGAGCCGTACCACCGCGCCGATCTTCTGGGCCGCTTCCGACAGGCTGCGCATCGTCGTGCCGGTCTGGTTCGCCTCGGCCACGGCTTGGCCCGCGATGGCCGAGGATTGCGCGACCTGGCGCGCGATCTCTTGAATCGACGAAGCGAGCTCCTCGGTCGCGGCCGCGACCGTCTGGACGTTGGTCGAAGCCTCCTCCGAAGCAGCGGCGACGGCGCCGGCCTGCTTGGAGGCGAGGTCGGCATTGTTGGACATGCTGCCGGCCGTGGCGTTCAGCTCGGCCGCCGCACCGGCAAGCCCGTCGAGCGCCGCTTGCGCCGATCGATCGAATTCGGTGTTGAGCGTTTCGATGCGGGCGGCGCGCTCTTCCTTCCGCTGCTGCTCGAGCCGCTGCGCCTCGGTCAGGCGATCGGCCTCGATCATATTGTCCTTGAAGACCTGCACGGCGGCAGCCATCGAGCCGATCTCGTCCTTGCGGCCGAGCCCCTCGAGCTCGGTGCCGAGATCATGGCCGGCCAGCCGCCTCATGGCGCCGGTCATCCTGGTGATCGGCGTCGCCACACTGCGGACCAGCAGCCAGCCGAGAACCGCGCACATGCCGGAGGCGAAGGCCACCCCTGAAAGCACGAGCCATTTGGTCGTGACATAGGTCGCCCGGCCCCGATCGGCAGCGTGCCGCCCGGACGCGGTATTGAAATCGGCATCGTCGTTCAGCGTCTTGATCGCCTTGTCGAAACCGTCGCGCGACGGGCCGTTGAACTGGGCGAGCGCGCCGGTGAGGTCATGGCTCTTGGCGAGCGCCAGCATCTTGGCCGAGACCTGCTCGTAAGCGGCCCATTCCTGGTCGAACTGCTTGATCAGCCGCTCATCGTCGCTGCCGACGGCGATCAACGGCGCATAATCCCCCCTCGCCTTGGCGATCCGATCCTTTCCGGCGGTGATCTCGCCGGCGCTCTTCTCCGCGCCGGCATCGTCACCCTCTTCAATGAACAGCAGATAGCGGGATTCACGCAGGCGAAAGCTGTAGATCGAGGTCAGCAGTTTGCCCATCTGCCCGGTGCTCGGCAGCCAGTTATTGCGGACTTCCTCGGCATCGCCATCGACTAGGCTCAATTGATTGATCGAAAGCAGGCCCAATAGGATGATGGTGACCAGCACGGCGCCAAATCCCAGCGGGATCTTGGTCCGGATGGCGAGGTTGTCCAGCAAACCCACGGCAAAAACCTCTTCGGTCAAGATGCATATGGCAAGAGGTTTTCGCTCAATTGACTTAACGAGCTATTGAAGCGGTCGAGAATCTGGTGCGCGTTCGGGGTATGGCCATCATCCATTTGTGACGGCGGTTCTTGGACTGTCACGGCCGCGATTACGATCGTAACGCTGAAACCTCTCTGCGAAATCGAGAGGTAATTCCCGTGGTCTTTAGTCAGGGAATCTTGTCGGCAGGGTGAATGAACATGCCCGGAACCGATGCGTGATCTTCGAGCTTCACGGGAGCGGGCGATGCCGTCAGCAAAAATCATCTTCTGGGCTATCGCCTCGTCGCTTCCCATCTTGTCGGCACAAGCCGAGAAAGCGCCGGTCATTGAGGAAACGATGATCCTCGCCGCGGCTCATCCCTATGATGAGAACGAAGATGCCGGGGCGGCGATCGCAGCCGCTCAGCGAGCCGCCCAGATCCAGGGAAAGAAGGTCCTCGTCACTTTCGGCGCCAATTGGTGCCCGGATTGCCGAGCCTTGGGCGGCGCGCTCGCATTGAGCGGCGTGCGGAAATGGGTCGACGCCCATTATGTCCTGGTCGAGGTCGATGTTGGACGGTTCGACAAGAATCTAGATCTCGCCAGCCGCCTCGGCCTCGACATCAAGGGGAATGGCATTCCGGAAACAGCAGTGCTCGCACCCTCCGGCGCGGTGCTGAACGCCGGCGACGTCATGAGGCTGTTCGATGCCAGCACCATGACGCCACAGTCAGTGGTCGACGTGCTCGCCGGCTGGGCACAGCCCAAATCGAGCTGACGCGGCCAGTCGGCTGTGAGCGTCGGGTCTGAACCGGGCAGCACGGTTGCGCGTTGATGACTTTGTGCGCGCGACTTGATATTGATAGGGGCCGGTCCGATCATCGGCCCCTCGCGCGAGATTCTGCAGGAATCGGTCTCGAATTAGCTGCGACGATCCTGGCGCACCAGCGTGCATTATCTGCGACTGAGCGCAAATTATGTGAGACGGCGCGAGATCGTCGCCACCGGCTCACATTCCCCGAGACGCCTTACGGTGGCAGGCTGGCGACCAACATCCGAGCGCAACTTCAAACGCTCCATGTGTGGCCGGGCCGGCAGTCGAACTGCTCCGGGCTCATCAATCCCGCTTCAGCAACCCAATTTGCACACTCGTTGACAACTCGGTGGTGACGGCGATCAGCTCACGGACTATCTACTCCCGGCGCTGGGACACGATCTTGAACACGCAGGAGTAGCTGGCCAAGGATTGCGCCCTGCTGGGCCTGGAATGCAAGGCGGAACTGCCGGTTCATGAGCTGAAGGCCTGGGTTGCCAATGCCGACCGCGCCACAGTCTGGGAAACGCGTACGGGCCGGCCGATCTTTACGCTGCGGCGCAACGGCATCAGCCTCCGCTAAAGCATGATCGCTTCGGGACGAAGCCTGAATGACGCTCTGAACTTTTGGTCGTGTCCCGCTTAGCGGTGTAGAGAGCCGTCCTCCCACCTCGGCGCCTTCGCAAAGCCTCCACGCAATGCAAATGTAACCACTTCGCGCGGATCTGAAATCGAGGCGTAACTGCGATCCCCGAGTCTCGTATCATGAGCGGCAGACGTGGGGGCCAGACCGTAATGACCCTCACGAGTGGAGAGGCCATATTGCAGCCCAAGATTATGGAAGTCTGCAACATTCGCATTCAGTTCGACGGTATTGTTGCGCTCGACGGTGTAAGCTTCGATATAGATCCGCGAACAATCTTGGGCCTGATCGGACCGAACGGCGCCGGGAAAACGACATTGTTCAATTGCCTGAGCCGGCTCTGTAGCCCTGACTCGGGCGACATATTTTTTCAAGGAAAGTCAATTCTTCAACGCAAGGCACATCGAATTGTCGACGCCGGTATCGGGCGTACCTTTCAAAATCTAGCGCTCTTCAACAGCCTTTCCGTTCTTGACAATGTGCGGACTGGCACGCATTCCCGCGTTCGCGGTAACTTCATAAGCGACGCTTGTTATCTGCCCTGGACCGGCCGTAACGAAAGACTTGCTGACTCGATCGCTCAGGAGGCGATCGAGTATCTTGGCCTTGGCGGCGTTGCGAAGAGGCGGGTCGCGGATCTTCCTTTCGGAACGCAAAAGCGGGTTGAACTCGCTCGGGCGCTCGCCACCGGGCCGAAGCTACTGCTGCTCGACGAACCGGCATGCGGACTAAATCACGAGGAAGTGGAAGAGTTGTCGTCAGTGATTTTGCAGATCCGCCGCGATCGCGGCATCACCATCCTGCTTGTCGAGCATCACATGAGCCTTGTCATGTCGATCTCCGACAAGGTCGTCGCGTTGAACTTCGGCAGGAAGATCGGCGAGGGCACCCCAGCAGTGATCCAGTCACATCCGGAGGTGATTGCGGCATATCTTGGGCCAGAGGCAGCATGACAAGCTTGCTGGAGGTGAGGAACCTGCAGGCTTTCTATGGCAAGACCGCGGCGCTGCACGGCATCACCCTTCAGATGGAAGAGGGCGGCGTTATTGCGCTGCTCGGAGCCAATGGCGCCGGCAAGACGACCACGCTGCGCGCAATCTCAGGGATGGTCAGACGTTCCGGTGAAATCATGCTTCGCGGCTGTTCGCTAGCGAAGTCTCGGACCGAAGATATCGCGCGGCTGGGAGTGGCCCATGTTCCCAGCGGACGGGGCACTTTCGCCCAGCAGACCGTCGAAAACAATCTTCGGATCGGCGCGATATCGCGTCGCGACAAAGTCGGCATCGCCGGTGACATGGAAATGGTCTACGGCTACTTCCCGATCCTGAAGAAGCGGCGGACGCAGCAGGCAGGCCTGCTGTCGGGGGGCGAACAACAGATGCTGGCGGTGGGACGTGCGCTTATGCTGCGCCCGAAGTTGCTGTTATTGGACGAGCCGTCGTTCGGCCTTGCCCCGCTTGTCGTCCGGGAGATGTTCGAAATTTTCAAGCGGCTGAACAGGGAGCAAAGAGTCAGCATCCTCCTCGTCGAACAAAATGCCTCTATCGCCCTCGATCTGGCTGATCACGCTTACCTCATCGAAACCGGACGAATTGTGTTTGCAGGAAGCTCCGCCGACATCCGCAGCAACGACCAGTTGCGCCGCTCCTACCTCGGCTATTAGGAGATTTCATCGTGGAGCTTCTTGGGCAGCAACTTAGCGCAGGCATCGCGAACGGTGCGATCTATGCATGCATGGCACTTGCTCTTGTCATGATCTATCAGGCTATCGGCCACGTAAACTTCGCTCAAGGCGAGATGGCGATGTTCTCGACATTTATCGCTTGGCAGCTGATGCGTTGGGGGCTTCCTTATTGGGTCGCCTTTGCCGGAGCGACCGTCATTTCGTTTGCCGGCGGCGTCCTTATCGACCGGCTGGTGTTCCGACCGATAAGGACGGCTGCAGTCCTGACACAGATCGTAATGTTCGTCGGGCTGCTCGCCGTCCTCAACAGTACGGCTGGCTTCATCTGGGATTTCACCAGCAAGCCGTTCCCACTACCTTTCGGTGCCGCCCCCTTCTTGGGTTCGCGCCTCGTCAGCACGCATCAGGCGACGATGATCGTTGCTACCTTTCTGCTACTCGTGCTGCTCCATGTATTCTTCCGGCATACCCGCGTGGGCTTGGCGATGCAGTCCGCAACGGAAAATCCTACGTCCGCAAGGCTCGTCGGTATTCGCGTCGAATGGATGATCGCGCTGGGATGGGGGATGGCGGCGGCCATCGGTGCCATCGCCGGCATGCTGATTGCGCCGGTGGTTTTTCTCGAACCGAACATGATGCTGGGCATCCTGCTCTATGGATTTGCCGCCGCGGTGCTGGGCGGGTTGTCTAACCCCGGCGGCGCGGTCTTTGGAGGATTTGCCGTCGGCATCATTGAAAATCTTGCCGGCACCTATATTCCCGGAGTCGGAGGCGAGCTCAAGCTGACCATCGCCCTCTTCATTATCATCTGCGTGCTGGTTGTAAGGCCGACTGGCCTGTTCGGCGCGACACATACGCAGAGAGTTTAACATGGTCGATCTCGACGAGATCGCATCAGGCTGCCGCCAAGCTTCGGGTGGTATCGTTGGCGTCGGTCGCGACCGCAACCGACGGGTCGTGATCGCTGTCGGAACCCTCGTAATCCTCGCCATCCTGCCTATTGTCCTTCACTCGTTCTTCGTCTTCCAGGTCACGATGGTGCTGATTTACGCCATAGCGATCATCGGCCTCAATTTGCTGACGGGCTTCAACGGTCAACTTTCCCTTGGCCACGCAGCGTTCTACGCCATCGGTGCCTATACGGCGGCAATCATGATGGACAGCTTCGGCGTCAGCTACTTCTGGACCCTCCCAGCGGCTGCCGTCATCTGCTTCGTGTTCGGTTTCCTGTTTGGCCTGCCGGCGCTACGGCTCGACGGCGTCTACCTCGCGTTGGCAACGTTCGCGTTATCCATCGCCACGCCGCAGATCCTCAAAATTCACCTGTTCGAGCAATGGACCGGCGGTGTCCAAGGCCTCGTGATCGCGAAGCCGGATGCGCCGCTAGGCTTGCCGCTGACGCAGGACCAGTGGCTCTACTTCTTCACCCTTGCGGTAGCGATCACAGCGTATGTAGCAGCGACAAACCTGATCCGTACGCGGACCGGAAGGGCAATGATGGCGATCCGCGACAATCCGTTGGCCGCGCGGTCGATGGGCATCAATGTTCCCTTCTATAAAGCGGTGACGTTCGGCGTCAGCGGGCTCTACACCGGTATCGCTGGGGCGCTGAGCGCGATCGTGGTCCAGTTCGTCGCTCCGGATAGCTTTACCATACATCTGTCGGTGGCTTTTCTGGTCGGCTTAGTCGTAGGCGGCGTGGGATGGCTCCCGGGAGCCTTCTTCGGCGCGGCATTCATTCTGTTCGTTCCCAATGTTGCGGAAGACTTCTCGAAGGGCCTGTCGGGGGCGGTCTACGGCCTGATGCTGATCGTCCTTATGCTCGTCATGCCGAGCGGATTCGCGGGGGTGATGCGCATTGCCCTGTCGGTCCTAAGGAAGTCGTCCGTCTAACCCGAGATCGCCTGGCCGCGTTTCTCCCCATCCAAGGAAGCGCCTCAGTATTCCGCAGAGCCCATCACCCGTGCTGTTCAAGCATGCGTGCGCTTTCACTTGGCGTCAGCGAATTCTCTTCGCGGCTGTTACCACTGCAATTCATTAAGACCGGTCTGAAATCAAACCGTAGCTTGGAGATCGCACGTTTCCGAACCTGCGGGCGGGCGACGGCCTTATTCGCCCCGTGCCCGACAAACCCATACGGAGGCGGTCGATATGCCGAATAGATTCTGGCTCGCTTCGGCTTTGCTGTTGCTTCTTGCGACCTCGGCTTATGCTGCGGAGGCTCCCGGCGTCACCGAGACGGAAATAAAGATCGGAGCGACATTTCCGTTCAGTGGCCCGGCTTCGAGTTCGGGTAATAATGGCCGGGGGCTGATGGCCTATGTGCAATCGATCAACGATCGCGGCGGCATCAATGGTCGAAAAATCAAGCTGATCACGCTCGATGATGCCTACAGTCCGCCCAAGGCCGTGGAGCAAACCCGCCGCTTGGTTGAGAGCGAGGAGGTTGCATTTATTTTCGGCAGTTTAGGTACCCCGAGCAATTTGGCTACCGTCAAGTATCTCAATGACAGGAAAATCCCGCAACTTTTTGTCGTGAGTGGCGCGACCAAGCTCGCCAGCGCCAGCGCCTACCCCTACACGACGACAGGCCTACCGAGCTACGATACCGAAGGCAAAATCTACGCCAGATATATCCAGAGAACCTTGCCCAGCGCGAAGATTGGGATACTTTACCAAAATGACGATATGGGAAAGAGCTTTGTGGAAAGCTTCAAGGAGACGTTCAAAGGAGAATTTGAGAAGCGTATCCTCACATCCTCCTACGAGGTATCCGATCCGACGGTAGACTCTCAAATCGCCGGTTTGAGGAGTTTCGGTGCTGAGGCGCTGTTTATCGCCGGAGTGCCGAAATTTACGGCGCAAGCAATTCGCAAAGCTCATGAGATCGACTGGAAGCCCCTTATCGCCATAAATTTCATATCTGGTTCGGTTTCGGCTACTCTCGTTCCGGCTGGCGTCGAAAACGCCGTGGGCGTTATATCCGGATCATTCTACAAAGACCCGAATGATGCGAAATGGAGCGATGATCCGGCGGTCCTTGGCTATCGCGCCTATTTCGCAAAATATCTACCTGGGGCCGACGTCGGCGACACAACATATCTAAACGGGACACAGCAGGGCGAAATCCTCGAGCAGCTTCTCAAGCAATGCGGCACAGACCTCTCGCGCGAAAACATCAATCGTCAAGCCCACAATCTGAGGGATGTCATCCTACCGACATTTCTTGAGGGTGTTCGCATCAATACCACCGCCACCAACGTCCAGGCCATAACGCAGCTGAAGCTGCGCCGCTGGAATGGCAAGGTATGGGAAGAATTCGGCGAACTCATGAATGGAACCGATACCGAGTAACGAGATGTGTCACAATTGATCGCAGCCTGAATCTAAGTTTCGCTGAGAAAAAAAGCTTGAGTCTTTGGAATCGCTTGTAATTTCCTGTCGTTCGGTCGATCGCGCCTCGCGATAGCGAGCGCCGCCGCGCAACGGAATCCTATCTGCCAGAGGTCATACCACCGCAACGCCGAGACAGGCTGCCGCTTCGCTTATCAATGCGGGTGTCCTAACCGCCCTCGTCGTAGTCGGCGCGGAGTTGCGAGCGCCCGAGGCGCTGACGTAGCGAAAGTTGTGGATAAGCTCGGCAACACCCTTCTCACCAAGAGAAGAACACAATAAGAACATCTCCATCATATCGATGGGGATGGGGTATGGCGATCGGTGTTTTGGACGGCGAGGGCAAAACCGGCTACAACCCGGACGAACCTCGGGACGAACGCGGCAGATGGACGAGCGGCGGCGCGTCCTGGCGTAGCAAGGGCTTGGTGGACCGGGGTCCGGCCGGCCGCGCCGCCGCCCTTGCCGGCTATGCTTATGTGCAGCTGCCCGACCGTCTGCGCCGGCGGGCGGGTTGGCCGGACCAAGCGGCAACGGCCCGGCTGGCGCGGCTGATTCAAAGCTGGAATGCGGCCGGCCGGCTCGATGACGCGGATTTCCGCGACCGCTTTCTCGGCAGCGGCGTCGGCATCACGGCGGCGCGCCATCTGCGCGATGCCGCGGCCGAGGCCGTTCGAGCGGAAACCAGCGGCGAGATGTCCGATGCCGGCCGGCATCTCGCGCTCGCCATGGCCGATATCGGCACGGCCTGGCCTCATGCGCAGCGCCTGGCCAATGAGAAGGCCGCAAACGAGGATACCAAGCGGCAGAACAGCCCGCTGGTCCCGGTCTTCGCCCCCTCCGAATCACCGACGATTGCCGAATCGCTCTGGAAGAAACCTTTCGGCCCGGCTTGGCTGGCGCTGTCAGGCGCCGCCATTCTCGACGCCATGGATCGGGCGCGCGAGCGCGGCGAGGTCGAAGCGGCGCTCAAGAAATTCGACCTCGACCCGGCATCGAGCCGGAACGTGCTCGCCGCCAGGGCCTATGTCTGGGGCAAGAATATTGCGCCCATGCATTATTTCAATGTGCCCTGGGAGGGGCCAGTCTCGGACGCAGTCGCCATCGCGCTCATGGGCAACGAGCTTGAGCATCCGGGCATGCTCGGCATGGCCACGCAAGGCGAACCAGAGGCGCAGGCTGCGATCGACAAACTCGTGCAGGAAACGGTCGAGCCGGTGCCGCCGGAAGAGGCCGAACAGGAGAGCGACGATGACGAACCGCGGCTTTGCCCGCGGCCTGAAAAGAAGATCGAAGCCATGTCGGATGAATCTCGCCTCTATCAGTGGCAGATCACACATTTGGGCTTCAATCTTCACATGATGCTCAACAATACCGACTTCGACGGATGCGACAAGCCGACGAGGCATATGTTGGAGGCGCGCGCGAGATACGCTCAGTTCTTGACCAAGGGCGGCAAAGATTGGAAGCCATTTTTTAAGTTCAGCAAAAAGAGAGGTTGGCCGTCAATGTTAAAAAAGGCAGAAGAGCAAAACGCTGCGGCATTGGCCGACGGCCGCATGGTCGAATATCATTTCGCCGAAGAAGCCGTTGCAAATCTCGTGACGGAACTCTTCAGAGAAAAACATCTCGACAATATAATCGTAAAGCACACCGAACCAAACTATACTGTAACGCCGCTTCCGGAGACTCCATAATGTACGATCATGTTTTTTGCCGGGCTTCCTGGTACGACCGGCGCGAAGATGCGGCTAGCTGTGCCGAGCGAATGAGGCAAACGCTTGACGGCTTATCAACCGGCCATCCGGATCTCGCCCGCTGGTACCAAGATATCGAAGCGGAACTCATGACAACCGATCGAGCTGGCGTTGCGAGACTCATCGAACTTTTCGAAGAGGGTATTTCGCGCGGCGACGGCGATCATAAGCGGATCAACGGATCCGGTCATAGTCTATTTGTTCACAACAACTTACAGGAAGGCAAAGATGTAACGATGCATGTGTTTGCCGGATATTGGCAGGTACATCCCCGCGTAAAAGGGCACAACAATCTCAATATCACTTTTCCGGTTCGGAGCACCGGGCGGGACGACACCTTCACCATGCCTGTGCTTCTCCCGGCCCTTACGGCCATCGTCCATGCTTGGGATCCGGATTATGTCACCCTCGGCAGCGGCGAGTTGAACAGCCGCCTTTCCGACCTTGAAAAGGAACGTAACTCCCTCGGCACTGTGCCTCCCGGCAATTGGATGACCTACCTGTCCGGCCCGCTAGCCGCGACGGTGACGCCGCCGCCGGAAGCGATCGTGAAGGAATTGCCCGGCTATGGGCGCTTGCTGCTGGCAACCGAAGAGCCCTTCACGGTCCATGATCCCGAACATGTTCGAAGGGCGATGGCGATCCATGAAGCGCTCAAGCCGGCCCGCGACATCTTGAAAGACTGACCCGGCCAAACCCGCCTTGATCTGATCGGCCCCCGCCCCTAGGCTCGGGCCGCGGATCAGCAGAACGGAGCCGGAGCGGAATGTCGGAGAGTACGGAGCTTCTCTTTCGAGACGATGCCTACCTCAAGAGCTGCAGAGCCCGCGTCACCGGTGCCGACGAGCGCGGCATCCGGCTCGACCGCACGGTTTTCTATCCGCTCGGCGGCGGCCAGCCGGGCGATCGCGGCACGCTGCGCCTCGAAGGCGGCACCGTCATCCGCATCGCCGAGACGCGCAAGGGCGAGGCGCCCGGCGAGGTGCTGCACATTCCGGAGCCGGGCCAGGCGCTTCCCGCGACCGGCGCCGCGGTCGAGGCCGAGCTCGATTGGGATTATCGCTACCGGCTGATGCGCATGCATAGCTGTATGCATCTCCTCTGCTCGGTCGTGCCCGGCGCCGTCACCGGCGGCCAGATCTCCGACGGCAAGGCGCGGCTCGATTTCGACGTGCCGGGCGACAGTCTGGACAAGGAGAAGATCGAGGCCGCGCTCAACGAGCGCATCCAGGGCGGTCACGAGATCGTCACGCGCTGGATCACCGATGCCGAGCTCGAGGCTCAGCCCTCGCTCGTCCGCACCATGTCGGTGAAGCCGCCGACCGGCCAGGGCCGCGTCCGGCTGCTCGACATTGTCGGCATCGATTTGCAGCCCTGCGGCGGAACCCATATCCGCAACACGGCGGAGATCGGGCCGGTCGTGGTGACCAAGATCGAGAATAAGGGGCGCCAGAACCGGCGCATCAACATCGCCTTCCAAGCTTAGGAAAAGCCTTATGTCCGATGCGCTCGTCTCGACCGAATGGCTGGCCGCCCGCCTGGACGCGCCCGATATCCGGATCGTCGACGCCTCCTTCAAGATGCCCGGCGTGACGCCGACCACCGCGGAAGACTATGCGGCGGCGCATATTCCGGGCGCCGTCTTCTTCGACATCAACGAGATTGCCGACAGCGAGACCAGCCTGCCGCACATGCTGCCGAGCGCCGTCAAATTCTCGTCGCGCATGCGCCGGCTCGGCCTCGGCGACGGCAACCGGATCGTGCTCTACGACACGGGCGGCGTCATGGGCGCGGCGCGCGTCTGGTGGACCTTCCGCGTGTTCGGCCATCAGGATGTCTCGGTGCTCGATGGCGGCCTCAAGAAATGGCTGGCGGAGGGAAGGCCGGTCGACGATCTGCCGCCGGTGCCGCGCGATCGCCATTTCACCGCCCGGCTCAACACCATGCTGGTGCGCGACCAGGCACAGATGCTGAGCAATATCGAGACGAGGCGCGAGCAGGTGGTCGATGCCCGCGCCGCCGGCCGCTTCACCGGCGAGGCGGCCGAGCCCCGGCCTGGTCTGCGCCAGGGGCATATCCCCGGCAGCCGCAATGTCGACCATCTAAGCCTGATCGATCCCGCCACCGGCACGGTGAAGCCGCCGGCCGAGCTGAAGAAGCTCTACGAGGCGGCCGGGCTCGACCTGTCGAAGCCGATCATCGCCACTTGCGGCTCCGGCGTCACGGCGAGCGTGCTGGCGCTCGGCCTCTATCTCGCCGGCCATCGCGATACGGCGGTCTATGACGGCTCCTGGGCGGAATGGGGCCTGCCCGATGGGCCGCCGATCGAGACCGGGCCGGCGAAGGGCTGATCTCTTTCTTTCAGTGATGCAGGATCTGGCTGAGAAACCCGCGGGTCCGCTCGTTCTGCGGGTTAGAGAAGAATGATTCCGGGTCGCCCCGCTCCACCACCTCGCCCTTGTCCATGAACACCATGGTATCGGCGACGGTGCGGGCGAAATTCATCTCGTGGGTGACGCAGATCATGGTCATGCCTTCCTCGGCCAGGCCGACCATGACGTCGAGCACTTCCTTGACCATCTCCGGATCGAGCGCCGAGGTCGGCTCGTCGAACAGCATGATGCTGGGCTTCATGCAGAGCGAACGGGCGATGGCGACGCGCTGCTGCTGGCCGCCCGAGAGCTGCCCCGGATATTTATGCGCCTGCTCCGGGATGCGGACCCGGTTGAGGTAATACATGGCGGTCTCTTCCGCCTCGCGCTTCGGCATCTTGCGGACCCAGATCGGCGCGAGCGTCAGATTCTGCATGACCGTGAGGTGCGGAAACAGGTTGAATTGCTGGAACACCATGCCGACCTCGCGCCGGATCGCATCGATATTCTTGAGGTTGCCGGTCAGCTCGATGCCGTCGACGATGATCTGACCCTGCTGATGCTCCTCAAGCCGGTTGATGCAGCGGATCATGGTCGATTTACCCGAGCCGGACGGGCCGATGACCACCACCTTTTCACCGCGCCGGACCTTGAGGTCGATTTGCTTCAGCACGTGGAACTGGCCGTACCATTTGTCGACCTGGCGCAGCTCGATGATGGGCGCGGCATCGGCCATGACAAAACTCCCCCTAGACCGCGATGACTTTAGGTCGATTCGACCTAGAGTCTGAATCGCTGTCTAGCTTATATGTTTAGAGACTGATTCAGACATTAAGCCGTTCCGACTTAATGTCATCAGGCTCTAGCGGCGCCGGTTGCGGTCGAGCCGCGCTTCGAGCCATCGGCTGTAGCGCGACATCGAGTAGCAGAAGATGAAATAGATCGCGCCGACGAACAGATAGGCTTCGGCCGTCAGGCCGCGCCAATTCGGATCGACCAGCGACTGGATCGCATCCTCGAGCAGATCGTACAGCCCGATGATCGAGACCAGCGAGGTGTTCTTGAAATTGCCGATCAGGTTCGAGACCAGCGGCGGGATGACGATGGTGATCGCCTGCGGCAGGATGACGAGCCGCATCTTCTGCCAATAGCCGAGACCCAGCGCATCCGCTGCTTCTCCCTGCCCGCGCGGCAAGGCCTGAAGGCCACCGCGAACATCCTCGGCCTGATATGCCGCGAGGAAGAGGGTGATGCCGACAAGCGCGCGCAACTGCTTGTCGATGACGAATCCGGGCGGCAGGAACAGCGGCAGCATCAGCGATGCCATGTAGAGCATGGCGATCAGCGGCACGCCGCGCATGAACTCGATCGCGGCAGTCGACAGCAGCTTGATCACCGGCAGCTCGGAGCGCCGGCCGAGCGCCAGCAGCACCGCCAGCGGAAAGCCCAGGATCATGCTGAAGAGCGAGAGGATCAGGGTCAGCGGCAGCCCGCTCCAGAGATCCGTCGACACATAGGGCAGGCCGAGCACACCGCCGAACATGAGGATCGCCGAGACCGCGACGCCGGCAATCCAGACATAGGCCAGTTCGCGCCGCCACAGGCTCGGCGCGAAGGAGAGGCCGGTCAGGCCGCATAGGATGACCGTTACCAGGGCGCAGCGCCATTGCTGATCGTAAGTGTACCGGCCGAACAGAATGAAGCGCCATTTCTCGCCGATGAAGGCCCAGCAGGCGCCTTGCCCCGCAGCCCGGCAGGAGCGCATGTCGGGGGCGCTCCACACCGCATCGAAGATCGCCCAGCGCAGAAAGGGGCCGACGGTCAGGTAGAGCAGATAGAGAATGACCAGCGTGGTGAGGGCATTGCCGACCGAATTGAACAGATTGGCGCGGAGCCAGCGCACTGGCTGGGCTAGGACCATCGCCTCACCTGCTCTTCAGCGCGATGCGCGCATTGTAGATGTTCATGGCCAGTGAGATCGCGAGGCTGATCGCCAGATAGAACCCCATGATCGCGGCCATGCCCTCGATCGCCTGCCCGGTCTGGTTCATCTGGGTATTCACCACCGAGACGAAATCCGGAAAGCCGATCGCGACCGCCAGCGTCGAGTTCTTGGTCAGGTTCAGAAATTGGCTGGTCAGCGGCGGCACGATGATGCGGACGGCCTGCGGCAACACGACCAGCCGCAGCATCAGTCCGCGCTTCAGCCCCAGGGCGGAAGCCGCCTCGGTCTGGCCGTGGCTCACCGCCTGGATACCGCTGCGCACGATCTCGCCGATATAGGCGGTCGTGTAGATGACGAGTCCCGCCAGCAGCGCCGTCAGCTCCGGCGAGACGCTGGTACCGCCTGTGAAATTGAAGCCGGTCAGGACCGGCACGCTCAAGGCCAGCGGCGCGCCGAATCCCAGCCAGACCAGAAGCGGCAGCCCGATGACCAGACCGGCGGTGGCGGCCAGCGTCGGAAAGCCCTGGCCGGTCCGATCTTGCCGCTTGCGCGCCCAGCGCTGCATGACGAAGGCACCGGCGATGCCGAGCAGAAGCGCCGCCAGCATCGGCACGTGGCTGGGATGGTGCATCGGTATCGGCAGGAACAGGCCGCGATTGGTGAGGTAGAGGTCGGGCAGCAGCTTCCAGGCCTGGCGCGGCGCTGGCGCCAGGGTGTTCAGGATCGAATAGATCAGCAGCAGCTGCAGCAGCAGCGGGATGTTGCGGATGAGCTCGACATAGCACAGCGCCAGCCGCGACAGCAGCCAGTTCGGCGACAGGCGCGCAATGCCGAGCAGAATGCCGAGGATGGTCGAGAGGATGATGCCGGCGACGGCGACCTCAACCGTATTGAGCACGCCGACCAGAAAGGCCCGCGCATAGGTGCTGGTGGCGCTGTAATCGATCAGCGATTCGCTGATCTCGAAGCCGGATTCCCGGCCGAGAAAGCTCAGCCCGGTCGCGATCGACTGGCGCTGCAAATTGACGATGGTGTTGTGGACCAGAACGGCGCCGATCGTGACGATCACGACGACCGTCACGATCTGCCAAAACCAACCCCGAAAGGTCGGATTGTTCCAGAACGCCGATGCACCCCCCGGCATCATCAGGCTCCCGGTTCTACCGCCGTCAGCGCAGCGGCGGTGCGTACATCAGGCCGCCACTGGACCAGAGCGCATTGAGACCGCGATCGAGCTTGAGCGGGGTATCCTTGCCGAGATTGCGCTCGAATATCTCGCCGTAATTGCCGACGTCCTTGACGATATTGTAGGCCCACTTTTCATCGAGGCCGAGCGCCTTGCCGTTGCCGTCCTTGACGCCGAGCAGCCTTTGGACGTTCGGATCCTCGCTCTTCAGCATGTCATCGACATTCTTCGAGGTGATGCCGCGCTCCTCAAGATCGATGAGCGCGTATACGGTCCAACGGACGATCCCATACCATTGGTCGTCGCCCTGCCGCACGGCCGGCCCGAGCGGCTCCTTGGAGATGCGCTCGGGCAGGATGACGTAGTCGTCGGGATTGGACGCCTTGGAGACGCGCACTCCTGCGAGGCCCGAACCGTCGGTCGTATAGGCATCACAGCGTCCGGAGAAAAAGGCGTTCTCCACCTCGTCGCGATTATCGATCACGACTTCCTTGAACTGCAGCTTGTTCGACCGGAAGAAGTCGGCGAGATTGAGCTCGGTCGTGGTGCCCGGCTGCACGCAGATGGTGGCGCCGGCCAACTCCTTGGCGCTCTTGATGCCGAGCTTCTTCGCGACCATGAAACCTTGGCCGTCATAGAACATCACCGGCGCGAACAGCAGGCCGAGAGGACCTTCGCGCTGCAGCGTCCCGGTGGTATTGCGGGACAGGATGTCGACCTCGCCCGATTGCAATGCCGTGAAACGCTGCTGGGTAGAAAGTGGGACATATTTGACTTTGTCCGGCGACCCAAAAATAGCCGACGACAAGGCCCGGCACAGATCCACGTCGAATCCCTTGAACACGCCCTGGCTGTCCGCGACAGAATAGCCGGCGATCCCGGTCGACACGCCGCAGACCAACTGGCCCTTGCTTTTGATATTGTCGAGCGTCTGCCCGGCTTGGGCGGAGCCCGCCATGGCGGTCGCAGCCGCTAGAAAACCCCAGGTCAGGATTCGTTTCATGTCGCCGCCCCTGTTTGCTCTTTCGGTCAACCGAAACATCGATCACCGAAAATTGACTTGGGCCGGTCTCGCGATCGACGTGTTATGGTCATCGAAATCGTTCAACCAACTCCATTTATTGATGGACCGTAGCATAGCCGAGTGCGCGCCCGCAATGCGTTGTCTTCCTTCTCTTTTTCGGCGTCGAGCAAGAGCGGGAGCGAGATCGGATGCATACTTGTGAAAAGTTTCCGCACGTGGAGCGTGCGATTTATATTTAATTGGTCGTAAATCTAGAAACGATACTTCACCGAGAACGAGAGGCTTTGGTTATAATGGCGTATCGACGGTTGCCAATCCAACGCTCATAGTAGAACCTGTTCCGTCTCTGCATAGCTGGTGCCGCGAGAAACCTTTCCGCTGGCGCTAGAGACAGCTAAACTTATATGTTAATCGCAACGTAGCAGTAAGAGGATCAGTCGTGGCACGTCCATCCATTTCTTCCATTGGGCCGGCAACTCGCGGCCAGGCACGCGGTCAGCTCAGCGCTGAGCAGCTGAAGTCGATCGATGTGGCTGTCGGAGCGCAGGTGCGCCTTCGGCGTATTCTGCTTGGCCTGTCGCAGGAAGCGGTCAGCAAGGTCATTGGTCTTACCTTCCAGCAATTGCAGAAATACGAGCACGGCACGAACCGGATCAGCGGTTCACGGCTCTATCAGCTCTCGCTGATTCTCCATGTGCCGGTCTCCTATTTCTTCGAGACCGTCGATGTCGAAGGGGGCCCGGAAGCCGCGCAAGAGGCTTACGACGCGGTCAATCTTCACGATATCGAAGATATGCCGAGCGATCTCATGAAGAAGCGCAAGACGGTGGAACTGGTCCGCGCCTTCTATGCGATCGAGGATGATCGTCAGCGCACCGCCGCGCTCAATCTCCTCAAGACTCTGGCCAAGAGCGGCGCAAAGTAAAAGCGTCGGCTTCAGAAAAGCCCGATGGCCGGAGCGACACCGCTCCGGCCCGAAATTCCGCGGGCAGGCCGCTTCCCTTGACGCCCGCCGAACCGCCCTGGGCGACGAGCGTGCAGAAGCTGGTGGAGGCGACACCGGAACCGAGAACACGGAGCGGTCTCGCGGCCGATCTCCGGGCGCTTGGCCTGTGCAGCGGATCGGTCGCCATCGTTCACGCCTCGCTGCGGTCGCTCGGCTGGGTCTGCGGCGGCGCCGTGACGGTGATTGACGCGCTGCTGGACGTGCTGAGCCCAGCAGGAACGCTGGTCATGCCGACCTTTTCCGCCGATCTCAGCGATCCGGCGGCCTGGCAGGCGCCGCCTATTCCCGAATCTTGGCATGACACCGTTCGCAGCGAGATGCCGGCTTTCGACCCGCTCCGGACGCCGAGCCGTGGCGTCGGCGCCATTCCGGAACTGTTTCGCACATGGCCCGGGGTGCGACGGAGCAATCATCCGCTCCATTCCTTCGCGGCCCTCGGTCCCGAAGCGGGCCGCCTGACTGACGCCTGCCCACTGGCCGAACCGTTCGGCGAAGCGTCGCCGCTGGCTAGCCTCTATGCGCTCGATGCGACGATATTGCTGCTCGGCGTTGGCTATGACCGATGTACGGCGCTGCATCTGGCGGAGCGCCGCGCCCGGCCTGATGCCGAATGCGAGCCGACCGGCGCGCCGATCCTGAGCGAAGCCGGACGTCGTCGCTGGGTGGCCTATCGGATGCCGCCCGCCGATTCGGATCGTTTCCCGCCGATAGGCCGGCGGATGGAGGAAGCAGGGCTGGTAGCACGGAGCCGGGTCGGTTCAGCCGAAAGCAGGTGCATTCCGGTTCGCGCGGCTGTCGATTTTGCCGTGCCGCACCTGCGCTGACGGTTCCCCGGCTCTATTCAGATACATAGAGCACGATTCACGCATTGGCGGTTTCCAGCCAATGCGACCGTGCTAGATTCAATAAGTTAGTGTGCCGGCTGGCGACCCCGGCAGGGCTCGAACCTGCAACTCCCGGCTTAGAAGGCCGGTGTTCTATCCAGTTGAACTACGGGGCCGTTCCGGCTGGGCTATTCCGCCGACCTTCACCGAATCCGGTCGTAGCGGAAGTTATCGGCGTACGCCTTCGGCTTCAAGCTACGGGTATGCGGCTCCTCGACGGAGTAATCGAGCCCATGCTTGGCGGCATAAGCCGTCGCCTCTTCGAGCGTGTCGAATTCCAGGCGGATCTGGTTCAGCGTATCGGACGAGCTGATCCAGCCCATCAACGGATCGGGCTGCCGCTTGGTCGCCATCTCATATTCGAGAATCCAGCGCTTCGTGCGGGCGGTGCCCGACGACATGGCGGTCTTCGCGGGACGGCGAATGCGGGCGAGCGGCATATCCTCTGACTCTCCTGTTGTCACGCTGGTCGGGGCGACATGATTCGAACATGCGACTTCCAGTTCCCAAAACTGGCGCTCTACCAGGCTGAGCTACGCCCCGACCGTGACATCCGTTTAAAGCTTTCCAGGGGATCGCGCAACCGGGGGCCGGAATCATACCTGCCCACCGTTTGAGCAGCACGCGGAGACCCGACACAATAAATCTCAAATGTTAGATAATGACCATTAACAAGTGTCCGGCATTCGTTCGAATGAAATAAACAATTCAGTATAGTTTAGCAGCATCTCTTCTTCCCTACTCTTCAAAGTTTGCTATGCTATCCAGCAGAAGGTTGAGACCGAAAGGGGCCGATGATGAGTTCCATCGCCGAATATCAAAGCTGGGAAGAGCAATCCGCGGCGGCGTTCGAGTTGCCCCCGGTCGATCGCTTTCTCGAGATCTATAATCGCCAGCTTCGGCGCGACGTACCGGCCATGGAAGATTGGTGGGTTTTCGGCGGTTTCATCGCGGAGCTCGAGGAAGCGGAAGACCGGCTGGCCGCCGAGGCGCTGCTGAAGTGCCTGATCGCGAACGATACGCCGAACAGCGTCACCTTCGATCGGCTGTGCACTGCGCTCGAAGCCTATGCCGAGCCCGGCTGGGCCCGCCGGATGGGCGCCGACGGCGCGCAGACGCTCGGCGATTTGCATCCGAACCAAACCGGCGCACGTCTGGCCGCCCTCGCGGCCCTGGCCGAGGCAATCGGCTGGGATGTCGGCGAGGACGTCGAGGCCAGCGGCTTCGCCACGCTCATCACCACCTGGTATTTCGACCCGCCCAATGGCGGCGAGCGGCTGGCGATCAATGTCCGGGCCGGTCGGCCTCGGCTGGAAACCAATTTCGACGGCACGCCGAACATCGATTTCCTGATGGATATCGATTTCAGCCTGAGCCCCGACGATGCGCCGGAACTGGCGGTCCGCGCCGCCGTCGAGACCCTCGTGCGGCTCACCGAGCAGGCGATGGCCTCGACCGTCCTAGTCGATCTCGGCCTTCGGCGCGGGCTCGACGCGCTGCGCCGGATTTGAACCTCCCCGGACGCATGGCAGCCTGTGCCGCTTGAACCCACTCCCGCGCACTGATACTGATTCAGGCACATCCTGATGTTCCGTGATCATAAGGATGTGGGATCCGGCTTCGGGATCGGCCGCTTTGGCGGCTCTATGCGGCATCCAGGGAGAGTGGGAACCATGGCGCAGCTGACGATCGTCACGCTCTATGAGCGCTTCGCTCATGCGGAGGCGGCCATCCGCGATCTGATCGCCGAAGGGCTGCCGCAGCGCGAGATCGGGATCCTGGCCCATAATCCCCGCCATGACGAGGCCGACAAGCCGGCGGCCGGCGAGATCTGCGTCGGCGCGCGTTTCGTCGATTTTCCCGAGGCTGGGCCGGCCATCGCGGGCGGCGCTATGCTGGCGCTGATCGACCGGGTGCCGAGCGGCATCCGCCGCGCGCTCGGCACCGCCGGCATCCCGCCGGCCCATGCCGAGCTCTATGCCGACGGCGTCCGCTGCGGCGGCACGCTGGTCACCATCCGCGCCGAGGACGAGACCACGGAGACGGTGCGCGCGGCCCTGGGCCGGCACCGGCCGATCGATATCAACAACCGCCAGCTCTCCACGCCGCGGCCGAAGCGGCCGCCGACCCTGACGCGGATTCTGACCCAGCAACGTTGAAACGGCGCACGATCGAACCGGATCGAATTGGATCGAGCGCACGGCGATCCGTCCGGTCCGCGCCTCCATCCCTATTCGAATAGCGAGCGCCCCAAGGTCCTTACGATGCGCGTCGATGCGTTCGATTTCGATTTACCTGACGATCTGATCGCCCAGCGCCCCGCGCAGCCGCGCGACTCCGCCCGGCTGCTTCGCGTCGGGCCTGAAGGGCTCGACGATATGGGTGTCCGCGACCTGCCCGCCCTGCTCGCCCCCGGCGATTGCCTCGTCTTCAACGACACCCGGGTCGTGCCGGCACGCCTATCGGGGCAGCGCGGTGCGGCCGGGGTTTCAGTGACGCTGCATCAGGCACTCGATGCCTCGACCTGGCGCGTCTTCGCCAAGCCGGCGAAAAGACTGCGCCCCGGCGACCATATCGACTTCGCCCCGGATTTCGGTGCCGATGTGCTGGAAAAGCGGCCGGAAGGCGACGTCGTGCTGCGCTTCGACAAGGCCGGCCCTGAATTGCTGCTGGCCCTCCATCGCCACGGCGCCATTCCGTTGCCGCCCTATATCCGCGGCGGCGTTGCCGATGGGCGGGATCAGACCGACTATCAAACTCTGTTCGCCCGGAACGAGGGCGCCGTCGCGGCGCCGACCGCGGCACTGCATTTCACGCCGGCGCTGATGGCGGCCCTTGGCGAACGTGGGGTCGGCAGCGCGCTGCTGACGCTCCATGTCGGAGCGGGCACTTTCCTGCCGGTCAAGGTGGAGGAGACGGAGAACCATGTCATGCATGAGGAGATCGGCATTCTGACCCCGGAGACCGCCGCTTCGATCAATGCTGTGCGCGCCCGCGGCGGCCGGATCGTCGCCGTCGGCACGACCAGCTTGCGGCTGCTGGAGACAGCGGCTGAGCCGGACGGCACGCTCGTCCCCTTCTCCGGCCCGACCGCGCTCTTCATCACGCCGGGCTATCGCTTCAAGGCGGTTGACCGGCTGCTGACCAATTTCCACCTGCCGCGCTCGACGCTATTCATGCTGGTGGCGGCCTTCGCCGGACTCGACCGCATGCAGGCGGCCTATCGCCATGCCAAGGAGCAGCGTTACCGCTTCTATTCCTATGGCGATTGCTGCCTGCTCGATCGCATGGTGGCGGCATGAACGCGTTCGGCTTCCGCCTGATGGCCGAGGACGGCAAGGCGCGGCGCGGCCGCGTCACCACTGCCCATGGCACGATCGAGACGCCCGCCTTCATGCCGGTCGGCACAGCCGGCACGGTCAAGGGCATGCTGCCCGATGCGGTGGCCTCGACCGGGGCCGAGATCATCCTCGGCAACACCTATCATCTCATGCTCCGGCCCGGCGCCGAGCGGGTGGCGAAGCTCGGCGGGCTCCATGTCATGATGGATTGGCCGCGCCCGATCCTGACCGATTCCGGCGGCTTTCAGGTCATGTCGCTGAGCGGCCTGCGCGAGCTCAAGGAATCCGGGGTCACCTTCCGCTCGCATCTCGACGGTTCGACCCATGAGCTGACGCCGGAGCGTTCGATCGAGATCCAGAATCTGCTCGATGCCGACATCACCATGGTGCTGGACGAATGCACGCCGCATCCGGCGACCGAGGCGCAGACGGAATCCTCACTGGCGCTCTCGATGCGTTGGGCCGAACGGTCCAAGGCCGCGTTCGTCCGGCGCCCCGGCTACGGCCTCTTCGGCATCGTCCAGGGCGGCGTCCATCTCGATCTGCGCAGCCGCTCGGTCGAGCAGCTCCTGGCGATCGGCTTCGACGGCTATGCCGTGGGCGGCCTCGCCGTCGGCGAGGGCCAGGAGACCATGTTCCGCGTGCTCGACCACACGCTGCCGGGCCTGCCCGACGATCGGCCGCGCTATCTCATGGGGGTGGGCACGCCGGCAGATCTCGTCGGCGCGGTCGCGCGCGGCGTCGATATGTTCGATTGCGTGATGCCGACGCGCTCGGGCCGCACTGCCCAGGCCTTCACGCGCACCGGCAAGGTCAATCTCCGCAACGCCCGGCATCAGGATGACCCCCGCCCGCTCGACGCCGAATGCCGCTGCCCGGCCTGCAGCCGCTTCAGCCGCGCCTATCTCCACCATCTGCACCGCGCCGAGGAAATGCTGGGGCCGATCCTGCTGACCTGGCATAATCTGACCTATTATCAGGATCTGATGGCCGGGATGCGCGACGCGATCGAGGCCGGCCGCTTCGCCGATTTCGCGGTCAGGTTCGAAGCGGCGATGGCGGCGGGCGATATCCCGGCGCTCGACTGCGATTCATAGGGTTAGAGGAACGGCGCCATGAGCGAGGATTATTCCGGCCTGACCCAGCTCGGGCGGACCACCGGCCTGCCGGACACGCCGGAAGCGGCGGTCATCGAGAAGGTGCCCAACCCGGAGCCGGCGCACTCCTATCTGGTGCGCTTCACCGCACCCGAATTCACCTCGCTCTGCCCGCTTACCGGCCAACCGGATTTCGCCCATCTCGTCATCGACTATGCGCCGGGCCCTTATCTGGTCGAGAGCAAGTCGCTGAAGCTGTTCCTCGGCGCCTTCCGCAATCACGGCGCTTTTCACGAGGCCTGCACGGTCGGTATCGCCCGCCGGCTGGTGCGCGAGATCGAGCCCCTGTGGCTCCGGATCGGCGGCTACTGGTATCCGCGCGGCGGCATGCCGATCGATGTCTTCTACCAGACCGGCCCGGCGCCGGAAGGGTTGTGGCTGCCCGATCAAGGCGTGCCGCCTTATCGTGGACGCGGCTGAGCTGAAGCTCGCGCTGGTCGAGCGCGCGGCTGAGATCGGCTTCGACATCGTCAGAGTGGCGCCGGCGGCGCTCGCGGCGGAAACGGGCGCCGGGCTCGCAGCCTATCTCGCCGCCGGCCATCACGGCGATATGGGCTGGCTCGCGCGCGATCCGGAGAAGCGCAGCGATCCACGCGGCCTCTGGCCGGGAGCGCGCTCCGTCGTCATGGTTGGCGTCAATTACGGTCCCGAGGAAAACCCGCTCGATCATCCGGCGTCGTCCGACCGCGGCATCGTCTCGGTCTATGCCCGGGGGCGCGACTATCATGACGTGATCAAAAAACGCCTGAAGGAGCTCGGTCGCTGGTTCCATCAGCTCTCCGGCCAGGAGTTGAAGGTCTTCGTCGATACCGCGCCGGTGATGGAGAAGCCGCTGGCCCAGGCCGCCGGGATCGGTTGGCAGGGCAAGCACACCAATCTGGTCTCGCGCGGCTTCGGCTCCTGGCTGTTCCTGGGCGCCCTGTTCACTGCAGCCGAATTGCCGCCCGACTCGCCCGAACAGGATCATTGCGGCCAGTGCCGCGCCTGCCTCGACGCCTGCCCGACCAAGGCCTTCCCGGAACCCTATCGGCTCGATGCACGCCGCTGCATCTCCTATCTCACCATCGAGCACAAGGGCCCGATCGCGCCCGAATTTCGTACGGCGATCGGCAACCGCATCTATGGCTGTGACGATTGCCTCGCGGTCTGCCCCTGGAACAAGTTCGCGAGCCGCACTGCGGAGTTGGCGTTCCACCCGCGCGAGGCCCTGACGGCCCCCCTGCTGACAGAGCTGGCGACGCTCGACGACGCGGCCTTCCGCCAGCTCTTCAGCGGTTCGCCAATCAAGCGGATCGGGCGCGATCGTTTCCTGCGCAACGTGCTGATCGCGCTCGGCAACAGCGGCGAGCCGGCGCTCGCGGCGGCGGCCGAACGGCACTTGGACGACCCTTCCCCACTGGTGCGCGGCATGGCGGTGTGGGCGCTGGCGCGGCTCGATCCTGCACGCGCGATCACAGCGCGGCAACAACAGACCGGCGAGCGCGATGACGATGTCTTGCTGGAGTGGCGTTCGGTCGCAGTCGACATCTGATTGGCCGGAATGAATCTGACCACCACATAGCTGAGATGTGTGGTTCGCCAGAGTCGAGGAAGAAATGGACAAAACCTGAATCAGGATTGACTGAGACTGTCCTTTGACAGACCCCGGTTGCATTACAATATTTTCATGTTTCAGCTTGGCCACTCGGCAGATTTTTCCAATCTAGCTGATTCAGCCTGATGTGCTGGCGCGTCTATTGGCGGCGCTTGGAGACCCTGCATGCGCAAATTGATCCGACTCGGACATAATGTCTGGGGCTTGGTTCGAGGTTATTGGGGCAGCGAGGAGCGGTGGTCCGCCTGGGCGTTGCTGACCGCGATCATCCTGCTCAATCTCGGCATCGTTTATGTGAACGTCCTTTTGAACCAGGCGAACGCACCGCTCTACGATGCCCTGCAGAAACGGGACGAAGCCAAATTCTTCAGCACCTTCGGCACGATCGCCCTGTTCCTCACGATCTATCTCGCCGTGGCCCTGCTGCGCTACTATCTCAACCAGACTCTGCAGATACGCTGGCGCCGATGGCTGACGGCGCGATATCTGACGCGCTGGACGACCGGCCGCGCCTTCTATCGGATGCGGTTTAAGGGCACGGTCGACAATCCCGATCAGCGTATCTCGGAAGACATCCGGCTGTTCATTTCCCAGAGCTTGAGCCTCGGCCTCGGCCTGCTCAGCGCTTCAGTGACGTTCTTCTCCTTCGCCGCGATTCTCTGGCACCTGTCCGGCAGCCTGACCGTGTCGCTGGGCGGCATGACCATCACGATTCCGGGCTACATGTTCTGGGCGGCCCTGGTCTATTCCGGCATCGGCTCGATCTTCGCCCATCTCGTCGGCCGGCCGCTGATCAGGCTCGGCAATCGCCAGCAGGGCTTCGAGGCGGATTTTCGCTTCGGCCTGGTGCGGATGCGCGAGGAGGCCGAGGGCATCGCGCTCTATGGCGGCGAAGCCCGCGAGCGCGGCCATGTTCTCGGCCGCTTTGCCGCACTCTATGGGAATTTTCGCCGGCTCATCCTGCGCAACACCCAGTATCTGGTGTTTGAGATCATGATCGGCCAGCTCGCCTCCTTCTTCCCGATTCTCGTGGCGGCACCACGCTATTTCTCGGGCGGCATCGAGCTCGGCCAGCTGATGCAGACCGCCAACGCCTTCGGGCAGGTGAATGGCGCGCTCTCTTGGTTCATCGACAATTACACGACCTTCGCCGATTGGCGCGCCACCGTTGACCGTCTGACCGAATTCTCCCGCGAGCTCGACGAAGCGCCGGCGCCGGCGGGCGGTCTCGACACGGAAGCCGGCGGCCATGCGATCCGGCTGGAGAATCTCGCCACCGCGCTGCCCGACGGCAGGCCGCTGCTGGCGCCCATGAACTTGATGCTCGAGGCCGGCGAGCCCGTTCTGCTGCGCGGCGCCTCCGGCAGCGGCAAGAGCACCCTATTCCGCGCCCTGGCCGGGCTATGGCCTTTCGCGTCGGGCCGGATCAGCTTGCCGGCCGGTGCCCGGCCTCTCTTCCTGCCGCAACGCCCCTATATGCCGATCGGCACGCTGCGCGAGGCTCTGTGGTTCCCTGCCGCCCCCGAATCCAGCAGCGATGAGGCGGCGCGGGCAGCACTTGCCGCCGTGCAGCTTCCGGGCTTGTCCGGCAGGCTCGACGAAAACGGCCATTGGAGCCAGATGCTGTCGACCGGTGAGCAGCAGCGCCTCGCCGTCGCCCGCGCGCTTCTCCTCAAGCCGGATTGGCTGTTCCTCGACGAAGCGACCTCGGCCATGGACGAGGTCCAGGAGGCGATACTCTATCGCACCCTCGCTCGCACCCTGCCCGAGACAACGATCGTCAGCATCGGCCACCGGCCGTCGCTGGCCGTCTTCCACCAGCGCGTCATGACCCTCGAACGGGAGGGGAACCGGCCGGCCTATCTGGTCGAGAGTTTGGCTGCCGAGTAGGTGTCAACGCTAGAAGCCGGCGCCCGTCACCTTGTCGCCGGCCTTGATGCCGAGCTTGGCGGCAGTGCCGCCATTGAGCTCGATCGCGACCTTGGCCGGTCCCGCCGACGGTATCTGTTCGCGCGAGAAGGGCACCGCCCGCTCGCGAATGTTGAGGATGACACCGTTCTCGTCGACGAACAGCATGTCTAGGGGGATGTAGGTGTTCTCCATCCACATCACGATCGGCTGAGGCTGCTGCCAGATGAAGATCATGCCGGCATCGGCGGCCATCTGCTGCCGGAACATCAGTCCTTGCTCGCGCTGACCGTCACTGGCCGCGATCTCGACCTTGAACTTATGCGGCCCGTTGGCGCTGATGACGGTGATCTCGCCCTTCTCGAAACTCTGGAGCTTGGGCGGAGCGCCGGCCGCCATCAGCAGCGGAACGGCCAGGAGAATCGCGAGAAGACGAAGGATGCGCATGCGCTCCGAGATAGCGCGCCGCTTGCCCGGTGTAAACTCGGATGAAGCCGGCCGGCATCGGAATGTTGCGGGCTGAGCCGCCGCCGCGATCATCGGCCGCATCGGTCAAGGGCGATAGATTTCACTGCCGATCCGGATAGGGTGGGCTTGCATGCGCCGGTCGGAAATGAGAGTGACTGAGCCCCCATGATGAACGCGCTCATCCGTCTCGGCTACAAGCTCGCATTCCGGCTGATCCTGCTGCACGGCTTCGTGACCCGCCCTCATCATGACGGGGCGCTGGTGGCCGCCTGGCATCAGGGCCGGATCCTGCTGGTCCGGACCAGCTATCGCGCCGGCTGGACCTTGCCGGGCGGCGGGATGGAGCGCGGGGAATCGCCCCGGGACGCCGCGATCCGCGAGGCGCATGAAGAGATCGGCCTCGTGCTCGATCCGGACCGGCTCGTGCTGGAGCAGGAAACCACCATCTGGCATGAATATCGCTGGGACCATTCCCACATCTTCGCCATCGATCTCGACGAGCCGCCGCCGTTCAAGGTCGATGGCAGGGAGATCGTCGAGGCCGCCTTCGTTCGGCCTGAGGCCGCGCTCGCCTTCCGGCTGCCACCCTTCCTGCGCACATACCTGACCGCCGGCCGCGCGGCAGCCCTTGCCTCCGTGGTGCGCCGGTAGCACCGTGCCGACGATCCGATCCTGACGAGGGCCACGATGACCGAGAAGAAGCTGCATCCCGCGACGCTCGCCGCCCAGGGCATGGGCGCGGTCGACCAGGTCACGCGGGCCATCATCCCGGCCATTCATCCCTCGACCACCTATCTGCGCGATCCGGACAATCAGTATCGCAGCGGCAGGGTCTATGCCCGCGCCGACAACCCGACCTTCGAGACGGCCGAAGCCCTGCTGACGGCGCTCGAAGGGGCGCAAGCGAGCATCAGCCTCGCCTCGGGCATGGCGGCCGCGACCGCGGTGTTCATGAGCCTCCGGCCCGGCGATCATGTCGTGGCACCCAACGTCATGTATTGGGCGCTCCGCCGCTGGCTCAAGACCTACGCGACCGACTGGGGGCTCTCGGTCGATTTCGTCGACACGCACGATCTCGATGCGCTCGCCGGCGCCGTCATCAAGGACCGCACCAGGCTCGTTTGGCTGGAGACGCCGGGCAACCCGACCTGGGAGGTGACCGACATCGCCGCCGCCGCCGAGATCGCCCATCGGGCCGGCGCGCGGCTCGCCGTCGACAGCACCGTGGCGACGCCGATTCTGACCCGCCCGATCGAGCACGGCGCCGATCTGGTCATGCATTCGGCGACGAAGTATCTGAACGGCCACAGCGATGTCGTCGCCGGCATGCTAGCAACCGCCAAGCTCGACGAGGCTTGGGAGCGGATCAAGAGCGTCCGTGCCAGCATCGGCGGCATTCTCGGCACCTTCGAGGCTTGGCTGCTGCAGCGCGGCATGCGCACCCTACCGATCCGGGTCGAGCGCGCCAGCCACAACGCGCTCCGCGTCGCCGAATATTTCGCCGGCCACCGCCATGTCGCGGCCGTGCTCTATCCGGGCCTGCCGGAATTCGCGGGCCATGCCGTCGCCAAGAAGCAGATGGCGGGCGGCTTCGGCGGCATGATGTCGGTCCGCGTCACCGGCGGCGAGGCCGCCGCGATCGCGACCGCGGCCAATGTCGAGATCTGGAAGCGCGCGACCTCGCTCGGCGGTGTCGAAAGCCTGATCGAGCATCGCCGCTCGGTCGAAGGTGCCGAGAGCCCCTGCCCGCCCGACCTGCTGCGCCTGTCGGTCGGTCTCGAGCATGCGGACGATCTGATCGCCGATCTGGAGCAGGCGCTTGCGCGAGCGCACAATTAAGGGCCTGAAAGGCAATCCGGATAGATTGCTTTAACCTTTATGCGTTAACCTTCCGGTCATGACTATGCGCCCTCCTGCCGTTCCTTCCGTCGATCCCGCGATCGTCACCGACATTCGCCGGGCCAGCCGATCGGCCAATGTCGATTTCGGCTACATGATGGCTCAAGCGGCGCAGGAGAGCAGCTTCCAGCCGGACGCCAAGGCCTCGACCAGTTCGGCCACCGGCCTGTTCCAGTTCATCGACAGCACCTGGCTGACCGCGGTCAAGCAATATGGCTCGAAATACGGGCTCGACCAGTATGCGCAGCAGATCTCGGTCGGCTCGGACGGCCGCGCCCATGTCGCCGATCCGGCGGTGAAGCAGCAGATCCTCGATCTGCGCAAGGATCCGAAGGTCTCGTCCGAGATCGCGGCCGAGTTCGCCCATGCCAACAAGACCGAGGTCGAGCGCGCGCTCGGTCGCCCGGCCAATTCGACCGATCTCTACCTCGCCCATTTCCTCGGCGCGCAAGGCGCCACCGATTTCGTCAAGCAGATCACGCATGACGGTTCGGCCAAGGCGGCCGAGATCCTGCCCCAGGCCGCGGCGGCCAACAAATCGGTGTTCTACGATTCGAACGGTGACGCCAAGACGGTGGCGCAAATCTATCGCAGCTTTTCCGACAAGATCGAGCGGCAGATCAGCCAATATGCCAGCGCCACCGGCGCCGACGCGGATGTCTCGGCCGAGAAGGTCGCGATCCATGACGAGAGCAGCGTCACCGGCGTCAACACGACGGACGGCAATACGCTCGCCTCGATGAATATCCTGACGCTCGCGGCCTTGAAGCTGATCAGCGAAGGCCCGACCGGGCATCCGGACCCGACCGACCAGCAACAGCAGGCTCAGCCTTCAGATCGGCACCGCCCGACGGACACGAATGTGTGAAGCTGCGGCACAAGGGTGTGAAGCGACGGCCTCGCCAATCGCCGATAGTGTCTCCGACTAGTCTCGCGGCGCACGTGCGCCCGGACAATCGGAGGATTTCATGAAGCGGATCGCCCTTTCGCTCGTCGCGCTGTGCGCGGCGTTGCCCGCCTTGGCCGAGGATGCGCCCGCGGCTCATATCCGCGGCACCGTCGCCTCGATCGACGGCGACAAGCTCACCATCGCCGGCCGCGACGGCAAGAACATCACCGTGACCCTCGCCGCCGACGTGAAGATCACGGGTATCGTCAAATCCGATCTCGACCAGGTGAAGACGGGTACCTTCATCGGCACGGCCGAGACCGAGACCGGCCCCGATCAGGGCCGCTCGCTCGAGGTCGTGGTCTTCCCCGAAGCCGCACGCGGCATGGGCGAAGGCCATTATCCCTGGGATCTCCAGCCGAAGTCGCTGATGACCAACGGCACGGTCGGCAAGGTCGCCGAGGGCAGCAGCGGCCGCGAGCTGGAAGTCGCCTTTCATGGCTATACCCGCCACATCACCGTGCCGCCGAATACGCCGATTGTGACCTTCGCCGATGCCGGCAAGGCCGATCTCAAGACCGGCGCCGCCGTCTTCTTCACGGCTCCCAAGGAGCCGGGCGATGCCGTGACCCGGGTCGTCGTCGGCAAGGACGGCGCCACCCCGCCGATGTAAACCGCCCGGCCTATCGGCATTGGTCGCAAGCCCTCTTTCCGTCTGGGAAGAGGGCTTTTTCATGCCTCATTGGAAAGCGTTCACGACGTGATTATCGCGCCGAGTCCAGACATGAGTATTTTCCGAACCTATGGTAGCTAGATACCCGCGGATTAATCTGTTTGGCGAACAAGCCATTGCAGATAACGGGATGTCGTAATGCGATCAGTCCGAGCACGCCGCCCGACAATCTCGACGAACCGCAACGACGCCAAGAGCGGGGGCACGGAACGGCACCTGTCCCTGATGGAGGGAAGATACCGCGGGCTGCTCGAAGCGGCGCCGGATGCGATGGTGGTCGTGGATCAGGCAGGCGATATCGTCCTTCTCAATCTTCAGGCCGAGCGCCAGTTCGGCTATCGCCGTGACGAGCTCGTCGGTCAAAAGGTGAAGAACATCATTCCGGAAGGATTCGCAGAGCGGCTCATCGCCGACGGTACCCGAAGCGCTGCGGAAGCGCTGGCCCAGCAGATCGGCACCGGCCTCGAGCTCATCGGTCGGCGGAAAGACGACAGCCGGTTCCCGATCGAGCTCATGCTGAGCCCGCTGGAGAGTGTCGATGGTATCCTGGTGACGGCGGCAATCCGTGACATCAGCCAACGCCGCGCCGCCGACAGGCATCTGGCGCAGATGGAGGCCAGGTATCGCGGGTTGCTCGAGGCGGCGCCGGACGCGATGGTGGTCGTAGATCCAGGCGGCGACATTGTTCTTCTCAACCTTCAAGCCGAGAAGCAGTTCGGCTATCGCCGCGACGAGCTTCTCGGTCAGAAGATGACGGACATCATCCCGGAAGGCTTCGCCGAGCGGCTGATCTCGGACGGGTTGCGATCCGCAGCCGAAGCGCTGGCTCAGCAGATCGGTACGGGTCTCGAGCTCATCGGCAGGAGAAAGGATGGCAGCCAGTTTCCGATCGAGCTCATGCTGAGCCCGATGGAAAGCGCGGACGGAACATTGGTGACCGCCGCGATTCGCGATTTGACCGCCCGGCACGCCACCGAAGAGAAATTGCGCCAATCCCAGAAGATGGAGGCGATCGGCAATCTCACCGGGGGCCTGGCGCACGATTTCAACAACATGCTCGGGGTCGTGATCGTAAACCTCGATCTCCTGCGCGCGATGCTGCCGCAGGATGGCGCGCCGATCGAGCTGATAGACGAATCGCTGGAGGCGGCGCTGCGCGGCGCGGAATTGACGCGCCGGCTTCTGGCTTTCGCCCGGCGCCAGCCGTTGGAACTGAAGCGGGTCTCGCTCAATGATCTTGTCGCGAACATCGCCAAGCTGCTCGATCGCACGCTGGGCGAGCAGATCGCCTTCGCATTCAATCTATCTAGCTTCGTTTGGCCGGTCGTCGTCGATCCGATGCAGCTCGAAGCAGCGATCGCCAATCTCGCGACCAACGCCCGCGATGCGATGCCCGAAGGCGGCGTTCTCACCATCGCGACGGCCAATCGGCATCTCGACGATGAATTCGCCAGACTCTATCCGGATGTCGTGCCGGGCGATTATGCCATGGTCGAGCTGAGCGACACTGGCATCGGCATGACGCCCGCGGTGATCGACAAGATCTTCGACCCTTTCTATACGACCAAGGATCTCGGGAAGGGCACGGGCCTCGGCCTCAGCATGGTATTCGGCTTCATGAAGCAGTCGGGCGGTCACGTGACCGTCTATAGCGAGCCGGGGCGCGGCGCCACATTCCGCCTCTACCTGCCACGCTCCGTGGAAGGATCGGACGAAGAAGCACCGCAGCCGGAGATCGAGGCGGTGGTCGGCGGCGGCGGCGAAACCGTTTTGGTGGTGGAGGATAATACCGGCCTCCGCCGCGTCGCTGTCCGCCAGCTCACCGATCTGGGCTATCAGGCGCTGGAAGCGGAGAGTGCGGCAACGGCACTGGTGGTGATAGAACGCGAGAATATCGACCTGCTGTTCACGGACATTGTCATGCCGGGGGCGTTCGACGGCTTCGCCCTGGCGCGCTACGCCATAGCACTCCGACCGGGCATCAAGGTCGTCTTTACCTCCGGTTTTCCGGAGACGAACTTCAAGGGGACATCCGGCGCGCGACCATCGTCGGTGCCGATGCTGACCAAGCCCTACCGCATGAAGGAACTCGCCCACGCGATCCGCGAGGCGCTGGACCGCGGGTAGAGGCGGAAGTGCCAGAGATCACGAGGGCCGGACGCGTCCGGCCCTCGCCTCAGTCTTATTCGTCGGTGAGCTGAGCACCGAGATTGAGCGCACGGAACACCGAGCCGATCGAGGTCCAGGTGCCGTCGGCATGCAGCACGCCGATGACGTTGCCGGCCGAATCGATGACCGGACCACCCGCGGCCGCACCGGGCAACTTGACCTGATCGGTACCGCCCGCGGCCCGCGTCCCGGCGATGCTGCCGATGATGATGCCGCCGGTGCTGACGCCTTCGACCCGGTCGCCGACCGAGACCCGGCGCGGATGCAGCGGCAGTGCCGCCGGCAGCGGGCCGTCGACCTTGAGCAGCGCCAGATCGAGATCGGCATCCTTGCGGATCACGCGTCCTTCCACGCTCTTGCCGGAAACGCCCACCGCGACCGAGACGGCGTCGCCCAAGCTGGACGCGGTGGTCAGGATGAATCCCTCACCGAGGGAGAAGCCCTTGCCGTCGCCATGGCCGGGCACCGAGTAGGAGACCAGAACGCCGCGCGTCGTCGCCTGGTCGAGAGACGACCCGTCAGGCCGCGCCGATTTGACCGGCACGAGGATCGGTTCCAGCACTGCCGGCGCGCGGGATGCCACTTGCTGAGCGGTCCCCGGAATCGGTGCCAGGCCACCCGGCGGGGTAATGCCGGCGACCACAGGCTGCGGCGGCGTCGGCACGACGACATGGCCGAAGGTCAGATATTGCTGCACCGTCACCGTCTGCAGCAATTGCTTTGTGGCATCGGCGATCGCGTCGTTGACGCCGGTATCGATCTTCTGGTTCGGATCGGACGACCGCGCCGTGCCCGAAGTATTGGTCTCGAACACGGTCTGTTGGTCCGCGACCGAGATCAACTTCCAGGAGATGGCGACCTGGGCATCGATATCGGCCGGGCCTTCATTGAAGAAATTGTTGATGCACAGATCCGCGTGCGCGGTCGGAATTGTGCCGACGAGATAATAATCGGCGCCCGTCGCCGCAGCGGCGTCGGCGGCTGTACCGGGCAACACATTGAGCTTCGCGGCAGTCAGCGTCTTGCGGATCTGGTCGCCGACCTGGACGCCCGACGGGAAATCCGTGTCCATGATGCTGCGCACTCGCACCCAGCAATCATAGTTGCGATAATAGGTGCCGATGCCGCGCCGCGGCTGCAGCTCGACCTTGACCGGACCGAGCGCCACCTTGCCCGTCGGCACCGAGAAACCGACCGGCGCCGACGGCACGATCGGCGGCTGCTTGGGACCTTCACCACTGCCGCAACCGCCAAGGCCGAGAACGCACAGGACCGCCGTCAATCTGAACACGCGCATCGCAAAGGGCTCACTGATCGGGGAAAAGCTCGAGGAGGCTATGCGCCCGTGGGTTTCAGGCGTCAAGAATGACCGTGTCCGGCGGCGAGTGCCGCAGCCCGGATCTGGCTCAGGCTCTGGCGCGGCGTGATCGCTTCCGGATCGAGCTTCAGCTCCAGAAGGGCCGCCACGCCGGCCTTGCGCGCCCGTTCGAACGCCGGAGCGAAATCCTCGGTCCGCTCGACCGTTTCGCCATAGGCGCCGAAGGCGCGCGCATAGGCGGCGAAATCCGGGTTCAAGAGCTCGGTACCCGAGACGCGTTCGGGGTAACGGCGCTCCTGATGCATGCGAATCGTGCCGTACATGCCGTTATTGACGACGAGGAAGATCGGCTTGGCACGATATTGCATCGCCGTCGCCAGCTCTTGCCCGTTCATCATGAAGCAGCCGTCGCCGCTGACCGAGAGGACCGTGCGATCGGGATGGAGAATCGCGGCCGCGACGCCGGCGGGCACACCATAGCCCATGGCGCCGCTGGTCGGCGCCAGCTGCGTGCGCCAGTTGCGAAACCGGAAGAAGCGATGGATCCAGGTCGCGTAGTTGCCGGCGCCGTTGGTCACGATGGCATCGTCCGGCAGCACCTCGCGCAGATGCCTGACGATCGCGACCATGTCGAGCGGGCCGGGCGGCGGCGGCACGTCCTGGTTGGCCACGTAATCGGCGCGCGCCTGCAACGTCCGCTCGCGCCAGGGAATCGAGGCCGGCGGCACCAGCGCCTTGGCTGCCGCCGCGAAATGCGGCAGCCCGGCATTGATCGCCAATGCCGGCTGGAACACGCGGTTGAGCTCTTCCGCGCCGGGATGGATATGCACCAGAGCCTGCTTCGGCACTGGGATGTCGAGCAGCGTATAGCCGGAGGTCGTGATCTCGCCGAGGCGCGGCCCGGCGGCGATGAGCAGATCGGCCTCTTGGATGCGCGCCATGAGCTTGGGATTGATGCCGATGCCGACATCGCCGGCGAACACCGGCAGCTCGTTCGAGACGTAATCCTGGCAACGGAAGCTGACGCCGACCGGCAGATCCCAGGCCGTAGCGAAGACTTCGATATCGGCCTTGGCCTCGGCGTTCCAGGTGCCGCCGCCGACGATCATGAACGGCCGCCGGGCTTTGGAAAGACGCTCGGAGAGCTCGATCATCTGGGCCGCACCGGGATGCGCCTGGACCGGCTTGAACGGCAGCGCATCCATCGCCTCGACCGTATCGCGCAGCATGTCCTCGGGCAGCGCCAGCACGACCGGCCCGGGCCGTCCGGAAGTTGCGACCGAGAAGGCGCGGTTGACGAATTCCGGGATGCGGTGGGCGTGATCGATCTCGGCCACCCATTTTGCCATCTGGCCGTACATGCGGCGATAGTCGATCTCCTGGAACGCCTCGCGCTCGCGCATGTCGCGATCGACCTGCCCGATGAACAGGATCATCGGCGTCGAATCCTGGAAGCCGGTATGGAGCCCGAGCGAGGCATGGCAGGCGCCCGGCCCGCGCGTCACCATGCAGATGCCCGGCCGCCCCGTCATCTTGCCGTAGGCTTCGGCCATGTTGGCGGCCCCGGCCTCGTGCCGGCAGATGATGAAGCGCATCGTATCCTGCGCATCGTAGAGCGCGTCGAGCACGGCGATATAGCTTTCGCCCGGCACGCCGAAGATCAGGTCCGCGCCATGGATCTTCAGCTGATCGACCAGGATCTGCCCGCCGCTGCGCAACCGCGTTTGCGTCATCTCGTTCCTCCGGATCGGCGTTCGAGACCGATCCTACATTTGTTCCAGATATTCCGAGGGATCGATCATCGCTTCGATCACGGTGAAGCGACGCTCGCCCAGCGCCCGATCGAACGCCGATTCGAATTCCGCCAGAGACGAGACGCGGATGCCGGTCCCGCCCATGGCCTGGCCGACGCCCGAGAAATTCGGGCTGGTGAAATCCACCGCCTGCGGCTCGAGCTGCATCTTCTTCTGCTTGAGCTTGATCAAGCTCAGCGCATCGTCGTTCAGCACGATGACGATGATCGGCAGGTCCAGCTCCGCCACCAGCGCCAGATCGCCCAGCGCCATCAGCATCGAACCGTCGCCGACCAGCGCCACCACCCGGGTCTCCGGCCGGGCCAATTGAGCACCGATCGCGGCAGCGACGGCATAACCCATGCAGCAGAGGCCGTTCGACTGCATGAGCTGGCCGGACGAGACGCAGTCGATGGCGTGGCTCGCCAGGATCCGATGGGCGCCGACATCGACCGTCATCTGCCAATCCCCGGCGACGCGCCGGCTGACGGCGTGGAAGAGTGCCGCCGGACTGATCGCATGGCCGGGATGGCGCGGCCGAACGATGTGGGCGACCGCGCGGCGATGCGCGCGCACCATCTCCAGCGCCGCGGGCCGAGCCTTCGGCTGGGCCGCCGACACTTGGCGCAGCAGGCTCGGCAGATGGCCGAAGCTTTCGATCCCGGCTGGAAACATGCGGTGATCGAGCGGTCCCCAATCGAAGGACAGGACCGGCTTGTCCTGGCCCCAGGAGTCGAGCCACGCATCGCGCAACTCGATCGGATCGAAGCCCACCAGCACGATGAGATCGGCCTCGGCAATGCGGTTGAGGTTCTCGGCATCGATCACCGGGCTGAGTCCGACCGCGCCCAGCGCCAGCGCGTGCCGTTCCGACACCACGCCCTTGGCCTTGTAGGAGGTGAAGAAGGGCATGCTCCAGGAGTCGAGGAAACCCCTGAGCGCCGGCGCCGTCTCGGCCGTGAGCGCCCCGCGTCCGATCAAGGCCAGCGGGCGTGCGGCCCCGTCGATCAAGGCTCGAAGTTCGCCCTGCCGAACCGGATCGAGCCCTGTCTCCATCCGTCCGGGCGGCCTCGGCACCGGTGCCGGACCGGCCGCGGCACGGCCGACATCGGCGGGAATATTGAGCATGACCGGGCCGGCCGGATAGGCTAGCGCGATATCGAGCGCCTTGGCGGTCTGCTGCGCCGCTCGATCGCCATTGAGGAGGGCCGCATATTTCGTGACCGGGCGGGCGAGCGCCACATGGTCGAAAACCTGATGGGTATAGAGGCCGGCCTGCGGGGTCGCGACCTCGCCGGTCAACACGATCAGCGCCGAGCGCTCCATGAGCGCCCCGGCAATGCCCGAAACGGCATTGGCGAGGCCGGGGCCGAGCGCCGGGATGAGCGCCACCGGTCGCTCCTCGATCTGCCAGATCGCATCGGCGATGAAGGCGGCCGACGGCTCGCTCTTCGCCAGGATGAAGCGGATGCCTTGAGCGGCGCAGGCCCGGATCGTCTCCAGCACGTCATTGCCGGGGATGCCGACGGCAAAGCGGCAGCCATATGCGGCAAGCGTCTCGGCGATGCGGTCCGCAATCCTCGAACCGGCCTCGCTCATGATGCCGTCAGTTCCATGGTCGCCTTTCGAAATCCCCGTCGATCCGCCTGATCAAGCGGCGATCGGGGATTTTCGTCAAGGCGTATGCGTGGAGGACCCCGCCGTGCTGCCGACTATCGTCAACAGCATTTGCTCTGCCCGGAAGGCGACACCCGGATCGACCGCCGCGGTCACGGCGAGCACGCTCCAGAACGAGGCGAGACCGATGGTGATCTGGACGAAGAAGCGCAAGAGACTTCAACCTATAGGTTCGAGCCGGGACGATGGCGCGCGGTCATGGCAACTGCCGCCGCCTTGAAATAGAATGCGGGGATTTCCGGCCAATGACGGCTCGGCATTAAATTGTAACAGTCGGTTACGCCCCACGGAGCTGTGACTGGACGTAACAATTTCGCTCCCTTAACCCCGCCGCCCACTGTGGTATCACTCTGCGCCATGGAACGAACTCCACACATATTGGTGGTCGATGACGACCGGGAAATATGCTCGCTCGTCTCGCAATTCCTCTCGCGGCACAGCCTGCGCGTCTCGACGGCCCGCGACGGCGCCGAGATGTTCAAGGTGCTGGACGGCGCGCGCGTCGATCTGGTCGTGCTCGACCTGATGATGCCGGGCGAGGATGGATTGAGCCTGTGCCGGCGCCTGCGCTCGGACAGCGCCACGCCGATCATCATGCTCACCGCCATGGGCGAGGATATCGACCGGATCGTCGGGCTCGAGATGGGCGCCGACGACTATCTGCCGAAGCCGTTCAATCCGCGCGAGCTTCTGGCCCGGATCAAGGCCGTGCTGCGCCGCGCCGAGGCGCTTCCCCCGGCCATCACGGAACTTGCCGGCACCGGCAAGTACCTCGCCTTCGAGAATTGGCGGCTCGACATCTCCAAGCGCGAGCTCCGGAATGGCGACAACGAGATCGTAGCGCTCTCCTCCGGCGAGTTCGACCTGCTCCAGGCCTTCGCCGAGCATCCGCAGCGCGTGCTGACGCGCGACCAGCTGCTCGACCTGGCACGTGGACGTGCCGCCTCGCTGTTCGACCGCAGCGTCGATATTCAGGTGATGCGGCTGCGCCGCAAGATCGAGGTCGATTCCAAGGATCCGCAATTGATCAAGACCGTGCGCAGTGGCGGTTACATGTTCACGCCGACCGTCCGGGTGGGCGGCGGCGAATCGTGAAATTCTGGCGGAACCTGCGTCTGGACACGCTCTATGCGCGTATCGCCGGCGTATTGATCCTCAATCTGGTCCTGGTGCAGCTCATCACCTTCGCGCTGGTACGGCTGGAGGTCGAGCATGTGCCGCTGCGCGCGGATCTCGCCGAGCGCATCACCACCAGCCTCCGCTTCCTCGAGGCGTTGCCGCCGGAGCAGCGCGACTCGATCGCCATGGCGCTCTCGACCCCGGAATTGCGCATCACGCTGCGGCCCGATTTCGATGCCGACGGCGCAACGGTCGTCCGCAACCAGCCGGCGCGCATGGATTTCGACCGCATGCCCGAGACGCCGACAGCCCGCTTCGAGGGACGCATTCTCGAACGGCTCGATCCGGCGGTGCCGCGCCAGGTCGCGATTGTCGAGCGGCCGCCGCATCCCGGCCCCGATGGCGAGGACCAGCCGCTCGAGGTTCGCCTGGCGATGCGCGGCAGCGGCATGGCGATCTTCCATATCCAGCGTGTGCCGACGGCATTCCGCTGGGTGCAGCTCGCGACCTCGATCGCCATCATCTGCGTCGTCAGCGCGGTGCTGTCGCTGTGGTTCGCCGGCCGTTTCTCCCGGCGCCTGCGCGAATTCGCCAATGCCGCCGAGGATCTGGGTCGCTCCGCCGAGGCACCGGCTCTTCCCGAGGGCGGCCCGGCCGAGCTGCGCCTGGCCACGCGCGCCTTCAACCGCATGCAGGAAAGGCTGCGCCGCTTCGTTCACGACCGGACCCAGATGTTGGCCGCGATCAGCCATGATCTAAGAACCCCCCTCACCCGCATGCGCTTGCGCGCGGAATTCGTCGAGGACGACGAACAGCGCGGCAAGATGCTGCATGATATTGGCGAGATGGAGGCAATGATCTCGGCCACCCTCGCCTTCGCGCGTGACGACGTGACGCGCGAGCCGCGCAAGGAGGAGGATCTCGACGAGATGCTCGATCATATGTGCGAGGCCATGCGCGAGGCCGGCCAGGATGCGCATTACGAGCCGATCGGTCCGGTGCCGGTGAAATGCAGCCCGGTGGCGCTGCGCCGCGCGCTCGGGAATCTCCTGGAGAACGCCATAAAGTACGGTCAGCGTGCCCGGGCGCGCCTGGCGCGGATCAACGGCCATCTGCTGCTGGAGATCGACGATGACGGGCCGGGGATTCCGCGCGACATGCAGGAAAGCGTGTTCCAGCCCTTCTTCCGGCTCGACAGCTCGCGCAACCGCGATACCGGCGGGGTCGGGCTCGGCCTCAGCGTCGCCCGCACCATCATCCGCGGACATGGCGGCGACATCACGCTCTTCAACCGCCCCGAAGGCGGGTTGCGCGTGATGGTGATGATGCCGGCCTGAGGCCCGGCTGGATCAGCCCTGGAGAAACTTCAGGATCGTCTCGAAGAAGGTGAAGCGGTTCTTCTCGAACAGCACGAAATGCGTCGCATCCTGGATCAGGACATTCTGCTTGACCGGCGCATGCACCAGGTCGCGCATCAGCCCTTCGCGATCCTCGGGGTAGGACCAGGTATCGTAATTGCCGCCGATGACCATGGTCGGCGCATAGATGTTCGCGGCGTTCCAGAGCGGCCGGCCGGTCGCCTGATAGAAGGAATCCTCCAGTACGCCGTTGGGCGCGCGCAGGCTCGGCGGATTGCGCGTCTCGCTGGTCGGGTCGGTCGCCATGCAGGCCTTCCAGAACTCGACCGGCACGGCCGGATCGCGGTACTCGTCCTTGTTCTCGAGCGGGATCTCGCCGTTCCAGCGACCGGTATTGGCCGCCTCCGAGGCCAGGCGATAAGCCCCCATCGCGAAGTTGAACTGGTACGGCTTGCGCTTGTCCTGCAGCCCGCTGCCGGGACCGAGATTGGTGTGGTCGTTGAAATTGTAAAGCGGCGCGTAGAGGACGAGCTTGTTGATGTTCTCGCTGTGCAGCGAGGCGTAATAGCCGGCCATCATGGCGCCCCAGGACCAGCCGATCAGATCGACCTTGCCGACATGGTGCTCGGCCTTGATATGGTCGACCATCGCCTCGACATCGCGTAGCGCCAGATAGGAGCGCGTCAGCGGCTCATGCTTCGCCGCCGGCTCGTCCATCGCCGGCTCGCGGCCCGACCCGCCATAGTTGCGATAATCGCCCATATAGACGACAAAGCCGTGCCTCACCAGCCAATCGGCCCAGGAATAATCCTTGTAGGCGAGGTCGAAGTCGCAGGCCGACGGGCTGGTGGCGCCGTGCAGGAACAGCACGATATTGTCGTCGGCGAACCTGGTGTTTCCTGCCGCCATCTTCTCGCGCAGGAACAGTTTCACCCCCGGATCGCGCCCGTCGATCTGCAGGTCGTTCTTGGTGATCTTCGGATCTTCGGCCCGGGCGACGCCGCCCACGACTAGAGAAGTTGCATACGCCGTTAGGAGAGCGCCCAAGACCGTGACCGACTTCATATTCGTTCCCCCGCTTTTATTCGTGCATCGCTTTCGTCCGCCAATCTGTCAGTGGGAAAGGAATTCGGGGGTCACGAGATCGTGAGCATCGCCGATCGGCGATGCTTCAGGATGAAAGGTTCAGGCGGCGGTCTTCAGCAGCTTGTCGAGCACGGGAAGCAGCTCCTCCGGATCGGGCCGGCTTGTATAGTCCGGATTGACCTCGGCGTAGAGGATCGTGCCGTCCCGCCCGATGACGAAACGAGCCGGCATCGGCAGCGTCCAGCTCGGATCGCCGTTCACCACCGCCAAATCGTTCTTGAAGGTGTTCTTGTAGAGGTCGGCGAGATAGTCCGGCAACTCGAAGCGGAGCCCGAAAGCGGCGGCCACATCGTTGCGCGGATCGGACAGGATCGGGAAGGAGAGCTTGTTCTCGCGCTGGGACCGGCGGCTGTTCGGCGCCGTCTGCGGCGAGATCGCAACCAGCTTGGCGCCCCGCTTCTCGAGCGCCGGCTGCGCGTCCTGCAACGCCTGCAGATCCATGTTGCAATAGGGGCACCAGACGCCGCGATAGAAGGTCAGCACCAGCGGGCCTTCGGCGAGCAGATCGGCCGAGGAGACGGCATGGCCATCCGGATCGGCGAGCGCGAAGCTCGGCGCCTTGTCCCCCGCCTTGAGTGCCTTGGCCGCGGCACCGGAGGCGATCAGCGCCGCGGTCGCCCGATGCATCGGCTCATGGATCCAGGCCGGGGCATTGTAGGGCGGGCCACCCGCTTCGAAATTGGCGCGGAAAGCGTCAAGCTTGTCTTGCAATGACATGGGATTCCTCTTCTGGATTACGACTACGCGGTCCGGCAGGAGAATCGTCATTCCATCCCCAGCGTGATAGACGGGTCGGAGGCATATAGCTCATTCCGGAAGGGAATAGATATGGATCGCCTGGCCGCGATGGTGACTTTCGTGCGCGTCATCGATACCGGCTCCTTTTCCGGCGCCGCCCGGCACCTTCACGTCGGCCAGCCGGCGATCTCCAAGACCGTGGCGCAACTCGAGGACCGGTTGGGCGTGAAGCTCCTGATCCGCTCGACGCGCGGCCTGACGCCGACCGAAGCCGGGCAGAGTTACTATGAACGAGCCAAGCGTGTCATCGAGGATGCCGACGAGGCCGACCTCGTCGCACGCGGCGCCGGCACCGGTCTGACCGGTCGGCTCCGCATCTGCGCCGCGGTGACCTTCGCCCGGATCCATATCGTGCCCCTGCTCCCGGCGTTCCTCGCCGCACACCCCGGCCTCGATATGGAGGTCGTGCTCGACGACCGCAACATCGATCTCGTCCAGGAAGGAATCGATGTCGCCTTGCGCATGGGCGCGCTTCCCGATTCATCCCTGACCGCGCGGCGGATCATGCGCGGCGGGCGGGTCGTGGTCGGTACGGCCGCCTATTTCGAGAAGGCGGGAACGCCGGCGACGCCGGCCGATCTCATCGGCCATCAGTCCGTGATCTATGCCCTGCCGGGCGGCAGCGATGTGTGGACGTTCCGCCGGGGCACGGCCGAAGCGGCAATCACGATGAAGAGCCGCCTCAGGGTGACCGCCGCCGAGGGGGTTCGCGCCGCCGTGCTGGCGGATGCCGGCGTGACGATAGCCTCGACCTGGATGTTCTCGCCCGAGCTGGCCCAAGGAACGGTCAAGACCGTCCTCACCGACTGGGAGCTGCCGCCGCTCGATGTCTGGGCGGTCTTTCCCGCCGGGCGCACGGCGACGACGAAGGCGTGGACCTTCGTCTCCTACATCGAACGCGCGCTCGGCGGCGAGCCGACCTAGCTGCGCCGCAGGTAGTGTACGCTGAACAGGTCGTTGCCGTCGGTCCAGGTCTCGACCGGCGTCCAGCCGGCGCTGCGGGCGAGCGCCCGGAAGCCGTCGATCGTGTATTTGTAGGAATATTCCGTGTGGATGCGTTCGCCGGCATTGAGCCGGAAGCCGCGCCCGGCGATGTGGACGAGCTGCGCCACCAGGCTTTCGATATAGATCTCGACCCGGCTTTCGGCCGGATTGAAGAAGGCCACATGCTTGAAGCGGGTGAGGTCGAAATCGCCGCCGAGCTCGCGGTTGATCCGTTCCAGAAGATTGAGGTTGAAGGCGGCGGTAACGCCGGCGCTGTCATCGTAGGCGGCGTCGAGCGTGGCCTTGTCCTTGACCAGATCGACGCCGATCAGCATGTCGCCGCCGCTGCCGACCAGGCGCCAGCAGGCACGCAGCAGCATCAGCGCCTCATCGGGCATGAGATTGCCGATGGTCGAGCCGGGGAAGAAGGCGACGCGCTTGCGATACCCGTCCTGCAAGGCCGCCGGCAGCTCGAAATCCGCCGTATAGTCGGCGCAGATGGCGGCGACGGGGATCTGGGGATGATCCTGTGCCACCGCCTCGGCCGCGAGGCGGAGATGCTCGCTCGAAATATCGACCGGCACGTAGCAGCTCACATCCTTCAGCAGATCGAGCAGCAGCCGGATCTTCCGGCTCGATCCGCTGCCCAGCTCGACGAGCTGGACGCCGGGTCCCATCGACTCGGCGATCGCCGGCGCCTGGTCGGCGAGGATGCCGTTCTCGGTCCGGGTCGGATAATATTCCGGCAGCCGGCAGATCTCGTCGAAGAGCTGCGAGCCACGCGCATCATAGAGGAATTTGCACGGCAGCGCCTTGCGCGCGCGGGCGAAGCCGGAGAGAACGGCCGCCTCGAAGCTTTCCTCGGATACGGCGAGATCGTGAAATTTGACGCTGGTGTTCATCATGATCTCAGGCTCCCTCTGCCAAGCGGATTCCCCCGAAACACCAGCGCGCGGAAGGCGGGAAGAAGTTTCGGTAGCTGGCACGGATATGGTTTTCCGGCGTCACGGCCGCGCCGCCGCGCAGCACCATCTGGCTCGACATGAACTTGCCGTTGTATTCGCCGACCGGCCCTTCCGGTGCCCGGAAGCCCGGATAGGGGCTGTAAGGGCTGGCGGTCCATTCCCAGACATCGCCGATCATCTGCTTCAGGCCGGGCCCGGTGCCGGCCGGTGCTGGATGATAGCGGCCGGTGCCGGCGAGGTTGCCCGAAAGCGGCAGCCCCTCGGCCGCGACTTCCCATTCCGCCTCGGTCGGCAGCCGCTTGCCCGCCCATTTGGCGAAGGCATCGGCCTCGTAGAAGCTCATATGGACGACCGGCTCGGCCGGATCGATGCTCTGCTCGCCATGAAGCGTGAAGAGGCGCCAGCCTTCGTCGGTCGACCGCCAATAGAGCGGCGCCTCCCAGCCTTGCGACTGCACAATGGCCCAGCCGTCCGACAGCCAGAACTCGGCCCGCCGATAACCGCCATCCTCGATGAAGTCGAGATACTCGCCGCAGGTGACGAGCCGGTCGGCGAGCCGGAACGGCTCCAGCCAGATCTTGTGGCGCGGGCCTTCATTGTCGAAGGCGAAACCGTCCCCGTCATAGCCGATCTCGACCAGCCCGCCCGCGAAATCGTGCCAGCTCATGGGCCGAACGGCGGAACGGAGCTGCGGAGCGGCCGGCTGATAGGCCGGCAGCAGCGGATTGACCGAGAAGACATGCTTGATGTCCATCAGGATCAGTTCCTGATGCTGTTGCTCGTGATGGATGCCGAGCTCGATGAGCGGTGCCGCCGCCGCCCATTGCGCCGCATCGGCCTGTTCGAGAAAGGCCTCGGTCGCCGCGGTCACGTGCCGGCGATACTGCCCGACCTCGGCGACGGAGGGACGGGTCAGCAGGCCGCGCTGCGGCCGGGCATGCCTCGGCCCGACGGATTCGTAATAGGAATTGAACAGGTAGGCATAGCGCGGATCGAACGATCCGACGCCCCCGATCGGCCCCAGGACGAATGTTTCAAGGAACCAGGTCACATGCGCCAGATGCCATTTGGTCGGGCTGACATCAGGCATCGACTGCACGACCTGGTCTTCGGGCAGCAGAGGCGCTGCCAAGCCCTCCGTCTGGTCACGCGCAGCGCGGAAGCGCTCGATCAGAGGCACCCGCTCCGCCGCGTCGGTGCCCCGCGCGGCAAGGTCAAATCCACTCACCCAACCCTCCCTGCCCGCCAATGATCGTCATACCCGAACAATCGACGGGCGGCCCCGTTCCGCGTTAGGCGGCAGGGGCCAGCTCCACCGTCAACCGGTAGTTGCCGTCCTCGGTCGTAACCGCCTCTCCCGGCGTTGTCCCCTGATCGTGCCAGACGGTTTCCTCGGCGGAAACCGTGTAGGCGAGATCGTCGAGCACACCGTCGAGCGCCGGCGATTCCGCCTCAGCCCTCGCGACATGTAGGCATTTGACCGGCGTCTTCAACGATACTTTGCGTTCGCTCTTAACCTTACGCACGGCAGCCAATACCGCAACGCCGGCCTGGCCCAGAGCGTCGGCTGTTTCGTCGGCGGCTTGCTCCTCGATCTTCGGCCACGCGCCGCGGGCATGAATCGACCCCAATGCCGCGAAACGCGCCGGGAAATGCGCCTGATAGAGCTCCTCCGTCAGGTGCGACATGACCGGCGCGAACAGCCGGAGCACCGTTTCCAGGCAATGCCAGAGCGTGAATTGCGCCGAGCGGCGGCCGGCGGCGTCGCCGATCTCGCCATAGATGCGGCCCTTCACCAGCTCTAGGTAATTGTCGCAGAGATCGGACCAGAAGAAGCGCTCGATCGCCTCCATCGCATCGGCATATTCATAGGCGAGGTACTTCTCGGTCGCCGATTTCACCGTGCGGGCGAGCCGGGACAGGATCCACCGATCGAAAGCGGCAGTGATGATGCCGTTCTCGACATCGGCCGCCGGCGTCGAGGGCTGCTCGGCGAAACCGTCGAGCTGCAGCATGGCGAAGCGCGCCGCATTCCACAGCTTGGTCTGCAGCCGCTTGCCGACCTTGAGCACGTCCTCGCTCAGAACGGTGTCGAGCCCGAGACGCGAGGTCGCGGTCCAGTAGCGCACGACATCGGCGCCGTATTTGGCGAGGAGATCGCGCGGGCCGACCGCGTTTCCCTTGGACTTGCTCTGCTTCGAACCGTCGGACGCCAAGGCCCAGCCGCTGATCGCGGCGTTGCGCCAGGGCACGCTGTCCTCATGCAGGTAGGATTTGAGGATCGTGTAGAACGCCCAGGTCCGGATGATCTCATGCGCCTGCGGCCGGAGATCGGCCGGGAACAAATTGGCATGGCGCGCCGGATCGGCGGCGCGGGCGGCCGAGAGGTTCTGGCTGTTGATCTGCGGCGAGACCGAGCTCGTGGCCCAGGTATCCATCACGTCGGGATCGGGCTCGACCTCGTTGTGGCTGTAGCCGCGCGGCGCGTCGACCAGCGGATTGACCGGCAGATCGTCCGGATGGGCCGGGATGATCCGGCCCTCTTCGCCGGCACGCTTCGAGTACCAGAAGGGAAAGGGCACGCCGAAATAGCGCTGGCGGCTGATGCACCAGTCCCATTTCAAATTCTCGGTCCAGATCTCGAAGCGCTGCCGCATATAGTCGGGAAACCAGTTGATCTCCCGGCCCTTCTCGATCAGCGCTGCCTTCTTGTCGAGGACGCGCACGAACCATTGCGGCGTCACCAGGATCTCGAGCGGCGCCCCCGAGCGTTCGGCCGACGGCACCATGCGCACGACCGCGGTCGAGCCGGTGACGCGGCCCGCTTCGGTCAGGAGCGCGATGATCTTCTCGCGCGCCGCATTGATCTTGAGGCCGGCGAGCTCGGCCGCGGCGGCGCGCGCCGACTCGAGATCGAGGCTCGGCCAGCCCTCGCCGCCGATGCCTTCCATCTCCGAAAGCCGGCCCTCGCGGGTCACGATCACGCGCAGCGGCAGCTTGTGCTCGCGCCACCATTCGATGTCGGTCGTGTCGCCGAAGGTGCAGCACATGACCATGCCGGTGCCCTTCTCCGGATCGACGCGCTCGTCGGCGACGACCGGCACGGGCACCCGGAAGAGCGGTGTCACCACATTGCGCCCGACCAGCTCGCCGGCGCGCGGATGCTCGGGATGGATCATGAGCGCGCCGCAGGCGCCCAGCAGCTCCGGCCTGGTCGTCGCGATCTCGGCCATGCCGCCGCCCTCGACGTCGAAGGCGATCTGCCACAGCGTGCCGGTATTCTCCTTCTCGGTGATCTCGGCCTGCGCCAGCGCCGTGCGATCGACCGGATCCCACAGCGTCGGCTGCATCTGCCGATAGAGATGCTGCTTGTCGAACATGTCGAGCACGGAAAGCTGCGAGATGCGCCGCGCCAGCGGGCTGATCGTCTGATATTCGAGCCGCCAATCGACGCTGAGCCCGATCGAGCGGAAGAGCGCGCGGAAATCCTGCTCGGCGGTCTGCACCTCCTCGTTGCAGATCCGGATGAACTCCTCGCGCGACGTGTCGACCGCGCGGATCTTGCGCTGCTTCTCGACCAGCCGCTCGGTGGGCAGGCCGTTATCGTCGAAGCCGATCGGATAGAAGACGTTCTTGCCGTGCATCCGCTGGAAGCGGGCGATCACGTCCGTCTGGGTGTAGGAGTAGATATGCCCCATATGCAGGAAGCCGGAGACGGTCGGCGGCGGCGTGTCGATGACGTAGCTGTCCGCGCGCGGCACGGCCGGATCCCAGCGATAGGTCTCGGCGGCAAGCCAGTAATCCTGCCACTTCTTCTCGGTCTCGGTGACGGCGTATTGCTTGGGCGCGGCGTCGTTCATTCAACTTCCTCGGTTCGGGGCGCACATATTGGCGCGATCGGGGTCGCTTGCCTAGCTTTGCCCGTGCGGGGGAGCTTCGCGGTTGACGAGGGGCCGCTCAGGGTTGAACAATGAGCCATGCGCCCATCGATCCTTCTCGCCCTGCCGCTTCTGGTCGCCCTGCCCGCCCATGCCGAGGACTCGCCCGGCATGGCCCAGATGGTCGACAGCCCGCAGCTCAAATCCGCCTTCCAGAAGGCGCAGACCGGCGAGGTCGAACTGATGGTGGATATCGCGGCCGACGGCAAGATCAGCCATCCGCGCGTGGTCAACTCCACTCCTCCCGGCGTGTTCGACGCGGCCGCCCTCGACATGGCCAAGAACCAGCATCTGAAGCCCGCGACCGAGGATGGGGCGCCGCAGACCGTTCACGATTATCATATTGTGATCAAGTTCGCCGCCGATTCGCCGGCGCCGCCCACCGTCTCCAGCGGCCAGTAGCGGCTACAAGCCCAGCACATCCTTCATGCCGTAAAGGCCCGGCCCGCGACCGGCGAGCCAGAGCGCCGCTTTGACGGCACCGCGGGCGAACAGACGGCGGTCCGTGGCCCGATGGGTCAGCTCCAGCCTTTCCCCCTGACCGGCGAAGAAGACCGTGTGCTCGCCCACGACATCGCCGCCGCGCAGCGTGGCGAAACCAATGGCGCCCGCGGGCCTGGCGCCGGTCTGGCCGTCGCGGCTCCTGATCGCGGCCGCCTCGAGCGCCACGGCCCGGCCGCGCGCCGCGGCCTGGCCCAACCCGAGCGCCGTGCCCGAGGGCGCATCGATCTTGCGCCGATGATGCATCTCCAGGATCTCGATATCGAAATCGGGCCCGAGCGTGCGCGCCACCTGCTCGACCAAGCCCAGCAGCAGATTGACGCCGAGGCTCATATTGGGCGCCCACAGGATCGGCGCGCGCTCGGCCGCCGCCGCGATCGCCTGGCTCTGCGCCGGATCCATGCCGGTCGTGCCGATGACGAGCGCCTTGCCCATCTGGGCCGCGAGCTCGGCAATGGCGACGCTCACCTTCGGGATGGTGAAGTCGATGACGACGTCCGAGGCGGCAAACAGGGCCGCCGGCTCGCGCCCGACGACGCTGCCGCAGCGCGAGAGCCCGACCATCTCGCCCAGATCCCGGCCTTGCAGCGACTCGGCGATATCGGTGCCGCCCGCGAGCTCGGCGCCTTTGGTGTCGGCGACTTCCGCGATCAGCATGCGGCCCATCTGGCCCCCGCATCCGACAATCCCGATCCGAACCATGGCCGTTCTCCCCACTCCATCGACACGCTACAGCATGGCGCCTCATAGCATGGGCTTTCCAGCACTCTAAGCTTCCACTACACCAGCGCCCCATGACTCTCTTCCGCGCCGCCGCGACCGTGGGCGGCTTCACCATGGTGAGCCGCGTCCTGGGCTTCGTCCGGGATGTCATGATGGCCGAGGTGCTGGGCGCCGGGCCGGTCTCCGACGCCTTCTTCGTCGCCCTCCGGCTGCCCAACATGTTCCGAACGCTGTTCGCGGAGGGCGCCTTCAGCGCCGCCTTCGTGCCGGTCTTCACCCGCAGGCTCGCGGCCGACGGGTCCGAGGGCGCGCGCCGCTTCGCCGAGCAGGCGCTCTCGATCCTGGTGGCGGCCCTGCTCCTGACCGTGCTGCTGGCCGAGGCGTTCATGCCGCAGCTCATCCCGGTGATCGCGCCCGGCTTCACCGACAAACCCGATCAGTTCGCGCTGGCGACGGCACTGACGCGGATCACCTTTCCCTATCTGCTGTTCATCTCGCTGGCCTCGCTGCAGAGCGGAATCCTCAATTCGCTCGACCGCTTCGCCGCCGCCGCGATCACGCCGGCGCTGCTCAACGTCTTCCAGATCGGCGGCCTAATCTGGAGCCGGCGCTTCGGCGATGCGACCGAGACGCTGAGCTGGTGCGTCACCGCCGGGGGCGTCGCGCAATTCCTGTGGCTGGCCTTTTCCTGCGCCAGGGCGGGCATGGCGCTCCGGCTGCATTGGCCGCGCGTCACCGACGAGATGCGCCGGCTCGGCCGGCTGATGGCGCCCGGCATCTTCGGCGCCGGCGTCACCCAGATCAATCTGCTGGTCTCGACCAGCGTCGCCTCGGAACTGGCGGCCGGCTCGATCTCCTATCTCAATTGGGCCGACCGGCTGAATCAGCTGCCGCTCGCCATCATCGGCACGGCCGTCGGCACCGCCATCCTGCCGACGCTCTCGCGCCAGCTCCGCGGCGACGACCAGAGTGCGGCGATGGAGACGCAGAATCGCGGCATCGAGATGGCCTTGCTGCTGACCATTCCGGCGGCCGTGGCCCTCATGGTGATCGCCGGGCCGATCGTCTGGGTGCTGTTCCGTCATGGCAATTTCGACGCCGCCGCGGCCGCCGGCACCGCGTCGGCGCTGACCGCCTATGCCGCCGGCCTGCCCGCCTTCGTGCTGGTCAAGGTCTTGGTGCCGGCCTTCTATGCGCGTCACGACACCAGGACGCCGGTGCGGGTCGGCGTGGTTTCGCTCATCGTCAATATCGCCCTGATCTTCGCGCTCGCGGGCCCGTTCCACCATGTTGGCAACGCCATCGCCACGAGCGTCGCCGGCTGGATCAACATGCTGTCGCTCGCCTGGCTGCTGCACCGGCGCCGGCACCTCGCCCTCGATGCGCGTTCCCGGCGCCGGCTGCCGCGCATCGCGGCATCCGCCATCGCCATGGCGCTGGTACTGGCCGGCGCCGCCGCCCTCGCCGCCCCCTATATCCATGCCGGCGGCATTCTGCTGCCCTATGCGGCGCTGGCTGTGCTGGTCGGGCTCGGTCTCGCCGCCTATGCCGGCTTCGCGCTGCTCTTCGGCGCGGGCTCGCTTGCTGACCTCAAGCGGTTGGTCAGGCGGCGGCGCCCGGCCGCCGCCAATTCCTGAGGGGCCGTTCGGGCATGCGCATCGCCCCGCGCCGCTCTCATCGAGCGGCCGGGCGATGGTTTCACGGCAAGGGCGGCATCGTTCAAGCCAATGATCCCGGTCAGGAATCGTCGAGGCGCGGCAGATCGGTGCCGAGAACGAAGATCCGGGGCTGCGGCGGTTCCGGCGGCCGGACAATGCCGGCGCCCGTGAGCCAATGGACGGTGCCGCGCGGATCGAGTGGCGGCGCCTGGGCGGTCCTGTCGCTGATCCCCGTCGTCAATTTCATCTTCATGTATTACGTCATCTACCAGGTGATCTACGGCGTGCTGGACCGGCTGCCACCCCACCAGGACCAGGTCTGAACGGCCAACCCTCCTGGCATTGCCGCGGCGCCAAGCCGCTTGACCGGCGGGGGTGCCAGGGGCTACCGAACCACTCCCGCTCGGCATTGGGATCGCTTGGCATCATGAACCGTATCTTCTCCGGCATCCAACCGACCGGGAATCTGCATCTCGGCAATTATCTGGGCGCGGTGAAGAACTGGGTCCGGCTGCAGGCCGATTTCGACTGCATCTTCTGCATCGTCGATCTCCATGCCATCACCGTGCCGCAGAACCCGGCCGAGCTTCGGCAGAGCACGCGCGAGGTGGCGGCGAGCTATATCGCCTCGGGCATCGATCCCGAGCACTGCATCATCTTCAACCAATCCACCATCGCGGGCCATGCCGAGCTCGCCTGGATCCTTTCCTGCCTGACGCCGCTCGGCTGGCTCAACCGCATGACCCAGTTCAAGGACAAGGCCGGCAAGAACCGGGATTCCGTCGGACTCGGCCTCTATGCCTATCCGGTACTGATGGCCGCCGACATCCTGCTGTACAAGGCGACCCATGTGCCGGTCGGCGAGGATCAGAAGCAGCATCTGGAGCTGGCGCGCGACATCGCCCAGGCTTTCAATCGGCAATTCGAGACCGAGCTCTTCCCCCTGCCCGAACCGCAGATCATGGGACCGGCGGCGCGCGTCATGAGCCTGCGCGACGGCAACAAGAAGATGTCCAAATCCGACGAGTCGGATTATTCGCGCATCAATATGAGCGACAGCGCCGAGACCATCGCCCTCAAGATCCGCAAGGCCAAGACCGACCCCGCGCCGCTGCCCGACAGTGTCGCGGCGTTGGAGGCGCGGCCCGAGGCGGCCAACCTCCTCGGCATCCATGCCGCCCTCACCGACAAGACCCTGGCGGAAAGTGTTGTGCAATTCGCCGGATTCGAGTTCTCGAAATTCAAGGAAGCGCTGGCGGAAGAGCTGATCTCGGTGCTGGTGCCGATCGAGACGGAGCGCGCGCGCCTCATGGCCGAGCCCGGCTATGTCGACGGGCTGCTGCGCCGTGGCGCCGAACGCGCCGGCGCCATCGCCGAGCCGGTGCTGCGCGAGGTCTATGACGTGGTGGGCATGCTGCGGCCCTGACCGACAGCCACCGTCAGCCGCGCGTGCCAGTCGAAACAGCCCGCGATCGCCGGCTGGCCGTTGCTGTCATCGTCGACGGTGACATAGAATTGGACATGGAGCCGCTCGGTTCCGGCGCGCTCGATCCGGGCTTCGAGGAAATAGAGCTGGGACGGCACGGCCGAGAAGCTCGGCGGATCGGTGTTGAAGCCGTCGACCAGGATCGGCAGCGGCAGCTCGCACGGCACTTCAATCGCCGCGATCGGGCTCAGCATCGATCGCGGCTCGTGCTTGTGGATGTGATAGAGCACGGCACTCTGGCCGGCATTTCCCGAGAGCGAGAGCGAGCGCCAGCGGATCGGAAGGAGATCCGGCACCTCGATCTGCAGATGCGCCGTCGCCTGACCGTCGCTGACATAGGCGGATTGGCCGATCATGTAGCAAGTGTCGTGAGCGACGAAGGTCGGCCGGTCCGGATCCCGGCTGGGATGAGGATGAGTGGCAAGGATGGTTTGCGTATCGATCACGATCCCTACGCTGACGATATCAGGCATGGCGGCTCCTTTCGCGCCGTTTCGATCGGGCGGCCTGCTTCATGCGCGCATTCGATACAATAATAAACGCGCATATCCATCTGATTGAATACGACGAAGGGGACCGAACCGACCGGCCCGGTCCCGCCTCATGCCCCTGAATCAGGGCACCGTGATCGTCGGATCCCAGTAGAAATATCCTTTGAGCACCGGCTTGCCGGTGCCTTGATCCGCCATGGTGACGTAGAAGAAGACCTTGTACTGCTCCGTGCCGTGGCCGGTTACCGTGGCCTGCAGGAAATAGTCGTTCTCGGTTACCGTCGTGAAGGTCGGCGGATCGGTATTGCGACCGTCATTGATGGTCGGTAGCGGGACGTAGGGCGTTGATTCGATGGCGAAGACCGGGCTGGTGACGGTCTGACCGGCGAATTGCTGGATATTATAGACCTCCGCGCTCTGGTCGGCATTGCCCGAGAGGGACAGCGAACGCCAGCGGATCGTATCGTTGACGAGCGCCTTGATGCTTAGATTTCCCGACGCCTGGCCGCTGTTGACGAAGGCTGTCTGGGCGATCATGTACGAAAAGCTCGTGTGATCGATCCCGGTTGGATTGTGCGGATCCTTGCTCGGGTTCGGATAGGCACCCAGAAGAGATACCGTATCGATAACGACTTCTATGTCGATATAATTGCTCATGGCCGTCTCCTTCCCTGCGTTACGAGAGTATTCCCTCATAGATAGATTACACTATCTATTATGCTCGGATTTGGAGAGGCCGCAGAGATAGCACCGCCCGATTCGGGCGTCAACCTATAATATATGATATTTTGTATATTCTCGTTTACAGAGAAGTTCCGGGCGCGCGGCAGCTTCCGCCGCTCACGCCGGGCAGCGCCATCCCCGCCGTCGGAGACGAAGCCTATGCGCCGGTAACCTTCAGCGCCGCCTCGACCGCCGCGACCGTCTCCTGCACGGCCTGGACGGCGCCGCCGACCGTGACGACGGCGTGGGTCGCGGGATCGAACTCGCCCGGCAGGGGTGCTCGCACCGAGGAGCAGGCTTTGGGCGCCAGCCAGACCGGCGAGCCGTCGGGCCGGGTCAATTTGGCGAATTGAGTGCCGAGCCGGCCGATCAGCGCATCCGGCGCCTCGGCGGTCACGAGCGTGCCGCTGGTGGCGCCGTGGACATAGGTGTGCGGGCCGACATCGTGCGGATAAGGCCCGAAGATACGATCGATCGCCTCCGGCGCGACATCGACCTCATGCCCGTCAAGCGTGGTGATGGTGATCATGACGCCCTCCCCGACTAGAGATGGATTGGGTGGAATCGCGCAGTGATCCACCCAATCCGTGAATCCGTCTCTATTCAAATAGATAGAGCCATGGAAGCGCTTTCCGCGCCGCTCATTCAACGAAACATTACAAAATCGGGCTGCCGGCAACCGGGATTTCCGCCAGCCCCGCCGGCGGCCGGACATGCCGCATCAGCCGCCGCTCGGCCAGGGCGACGAGGCGGGTCACGGCGAAATTGAGCAGCAGATAGATGAGCCCGGCCTCGAGGAACGCCTCGTAGACGGCGAAGCTCTCCGACACGATCGTGCGCGCGACGCCGGTGATGTCGAGCAGCGTGATGGTGCTGGCGAGCGACGAGGATTTCACCGTCAGGATGATCTCGTTACCGTAGGCCGGCAGCGCCAGCCGGAACGCCTGGGGCAGGATGATCCGGCGCAGCTGCAACGCGCGCGACATGCCGAAGGCGCGCGCCGCCTCGATCTCGCCGGCGGCCACGCCCTCGGTGCCGCCGCGCAGGATCTCGGCCTGATAGGCCGCCGTATTGAGGGCGAAGGCGATGATCGCGCAATCGAAAGGCTGGCGCAGCAGCGGCCAGAGCAGGCTGTCGCGCACCGCCGCGAACTGCCCGGCGCCGTAATAGATGAGATAGAGCTGCACCAGCAGCGGCGTGCCGCGGAAGCAGAAGATGTAGAGATAGGCCGGCCAGCGCAGCAGCGGATGCGCGGCCGTGCGCGCGAGCGCCAGCGGCAGGGCGAGTGCCGCCCCCAGCAGCAGCGCCGCCAGGCTCAGCTCCAGGCTGAGGCCCGCCCCCTGGAGGAAACGCGGCAGGCTGTCCAGCATGAGCTGCCAATCCATGGCGTCAGGCCCGCCTGATGCCGCGATTGGCGCGCCGTTCGAGCCAGGCCACGGCCAGCATCGAGACGAGCGTGAAGCCGAGATAGATCAGTGCCGCCACCGCATAGAAGGTGAAGGGCTTGCGCGTGGCCCCGGCCGCCACTACCGAGCGGCGCATGAGCTCGGCCAGATTGACCACGGAGATAAGCGCCGTGTCCTTGAGCAGGACCAGCCAGATATTGCCGAGCCCGGGCAGCGCGAAACGCCAGAGCAGCGGCAGCATGATCCGCCGCAGCAGGAGCAGGCGGCCCATGCCGAACGCCTTCGCCGCCTCGATCTGGCCCACGGGCACGGCCGAGGCGGCGGCGCGCAGCACCTCGGTCGCGTACGCGCCGGAGAGGCAGGACAAGGCGACCACGCCCGCGGTCAGCGCATCCACCTCGACATAGTCGCCGCGGAGCCAGGTCAGCAGCACCGAGCCGCCATAATAGAGCAGCAGCAGAATCAGCAGCTCGGGCACGCCGCGGACGATGGTGGTGTAGACCTCGGCCGCGAGCCGCAGGAACCGGCTGCCCGAGAGCTTGGCCGCGGCCCCGGCGGCGCCGATGGCGAGGCCGCAGACGAGGCTCAAGGCGGCCACGCCGAGGGTCAGCCCGGCGCCCGCGAGAATCTGCCCTCCATAGCCATAGAGCATGCGGCCCGTCTCTCAGAGACCGTTTGAAAATGCGCGGGCGGCGCATTTTCGGTTCTGGGCCAGCCCACGCCCCCTCCCGGCCACCCACGCAAGTATCCCGGATTGGGTGGCCGGGCGGGGGCGTGGGCTGACGGTGCCGCGCATTTTCAAACGGCCTCTCAGTAGATCGAGAAGGGGAAGTATTTCTTGTTGATGGCGTCGTAGGTGCCGTCGGCGCGGATCGCCTCGATGCCTTGGTTCAGCACCTCGCGCAGCTTGTCGTCGCCCTTGCGGATGGCGATGCCGGCGCCTTCGCCGAACCATTTCGGGTCCTTGAGCTCGGGACCGACGAAGGCGAAATCCTTGCCCTCCGGCCGTTCGAGAAAGCCCTGGGACAGCACCGCCGCGTCCGCCAGGACGGCATCGAGTCGACCCGAGACGAGATCGAGATCGGCATTCTCCTGCGTGTCGTAGAGCCAGATGTCGGCGATGCCCTGGTAATTGTCGTTGAGGTAGTTGGCATGGATGGTCGAGCGCTGGGCGCCGATCACCTTGCCCTTCAATCCCTCCTTGGTGAACTCGATCGCGGCTCCCTTGCGTGCCACGAAGCGCGCCGGGGTCTGGTAGTATTTCTCGGTGAAATCGACTCGTTTGCGTCGTTCGTCGGTGATCGACATGGAGGCGGCGATGGCGTCGAACTTGCGCGCGAGCAGGCCGGGGATGATGCCGTCCCAATCCTGCGCCGTGATCGTGCAGTCGAGCGCCTCCTTGGCGCAGATCGCCCGGACGATATCGACATCGAAGCCGGCGAGCTGCCCGTCCGGCGTCGTGTAGTTGAAGGGCGCGTAGCTGCCCTCGGTGGCGATCCGGACCTTTTGCCCCGCCGCCCCGGCCGAGCCGGCGAGCAGAATCGGCGCTACCAGCAGCAGCCAGAACAGGTTACGGAGCGGCGTCATGTCGGATCCTCAGCGGTTCGAAGCGAGAAACTGGCGGCAGCGTTCGGAGCGGGGCGCCTCGAAGACGGCGCTGGGCGGCCCCTGCTCCTCGATCCGCCCCTGATGCAGGAACACGACCGATGACGAGACCTCGCGGGCGAAACCCATCTCGTGCGTGACGATCAGCATGGTCCGCCCCTCCTCGGCCAGCGCGCGCATGACGCGGAGCACCTCGCCGACCAGCTCCGGATCGAGCGCCGAGGTCGGCTCGTCGAACAGCATGAGCTCGGGCTCCACCGCGAGCGCGCGGGCGATCGCCGCCCGCTGCTGCTGGCCGCCCGAAAGCTGGCTCGGATAGGATTCCGCCTTGTCTAGGATGCCAACCTTGTCGAGCAGCGCCTGCGCCCGCTCGACCGCCTCGGCACGCGGGACCTTCAGCACATGGATCGGCGCCTCGATCACATTCTCCAGCACATTCATATGGCTCCAGAGGTTGAAGCTCTGGAACACCATGCCGATGCGCGAGCGGATGCGGTCGACCTGCCGCCGGTCGGCGGGGCGCGCATTGCCGTGCCGGTCGCGAACCAGGCGCAGTTCCTCGCCGCGCACCGACACGCGGCCGCGATCCGGCACCTCGAGCAGGTTGATGCAGCGCAGCAGCGTCGATTTGCCCGATCCGGACGAGCCGATGATCGAGACGACATCGCCGTCCTTGGCGGTGAGATCGACGCCCTTCAGCACCTCGACCGCGCCGAAGCTCTTGTGCAGATTCTCGATAGCGAGGGCCGGCGCTATATTCATCCGCCCTTCCCCGTCACGGCCGGCACGGTCTTGAGATAGGCCGCGATCGCCATTCGGTCGGCATCGCTGAGCTTGGCCGTGCCCTCGACCACCTCCGACATCGGCGCTGTGACGAAATCGCCGTCCGGGGTGATGCCGGATTTGAGTAGGGAGGCGATGTCGTCCTCGCTCCATTTGCCGATGCCGTCCTTCGGATCGGCCGAGATATTGGGCGCGAGCTTGCCCTTTAGTCCTGCGAGCTTGTTGCCGCCCAATGGCCGGGCATCGTCGAGGCCGCCGAGCGCCGTGCGGGTGGTATGGCATTCGGCGCAGTGGGAGACGGCGCGCGCGAGATAGGCGCCGCGATTCCATTCGGCACTCCGCGCCGGGTCGGGCTTGAACGGGCCGGGCTCGAAATAGAGCGCGCGCCAGAACAGCATGCTCAGCCGGACATCATAGGGGAAATCCACCTGATGCGGCCGGTTCGGTTGCGCGACCGGCGGCTGGGTCATCAGATAGGCCCGGATGTCGAGGATGTCGCGGTCGGTCATCAGCGTGAAGGCCGGGAACGGGAAGGCCGAGAAATAATGCTCGCCATGGGGCGAGATGCCGTCGCGCAGCGCATGCAGGAAATCGGCATCGCTCCAGGCGCCGATGCCGTCGGTCGGATCGGGCGTGATGTTGCGGCTGAAATAAGTGCCGAACGGCGTCTCGATCGCACCGCCGCCCGCCAGTCGGGCGCCGCCATGGGCCTTGTCGGTGTGGCAGCCCACGCAATTGGCGGCGTTGAAGAGATATTCGCCGCGCCCGGCGGCGGCGGCGGGGTCGGCAATCGCCACGGTCTCGGCCGGCTTGGTCGCGCAAGCGGCGAGCAGGATTGTCGCAGCAGCAATCGAGACGAGTGACGAGAGGCGTAAATTCATTCTATGAAATCTTCCGCATAATACCGCCGAATCATTGCCACAAAGCCGGCATCCGTGCACTGATACCACACGCGATCGAAAGGGCCGTGACGGATCCATGCGAATCGCGCTGAAGCAAGGCCTCGCGGCACTGCCGATCACCGGCGGCATCCCCTTTCTGCTGCTCGCGACAGTGCCGCTCGGCTACGCGATCGGGCTGCCCTGCCTGGCCGTGCTGTTCTTTCTCCTCGCTTTCCTCGTACTCGATATCCTGTTCGGCATCGAGACGGAAGCGAGGCCGGCCACGGGCAAGGGACGCCTCCGCGCGCTGCTCGCCCGGCTGCCGATCTGGGCCTATATCCCGGCTCAGCTCGGCGTGATCCTTTGGGGCGCCAAGGTCGCAAGCCACGAACCCCATATCGCGGCTCTGCTCGGACTGGCTCTCGCGACCGGTGCCGCCGCCGGCATCTTCGGCATGCTCGCCGCCCATGAGATGATCCATAGCCGCAGCCGAGGCGAACGCGCGCTCGGCCTCGCCATGCTCGCGGGCGTCGGCTACATGCATTTCCGGATCTCGCATCTGCACGGGCATCACAGCTTCGCCGGCACTCACGAGGACCCGGCGACGGCCCGGCGCGGCGAAGGCGCCTATCGCTTCATCCTGCGCTCGATCACCGGCCAGGTCGCCGAGGCCTGGCGTTTCGAGCGGCGGCGGACCGCCCGCCGGCGCTGGCCGCTGCTCGCGAACCGGATGGTGCAGTACGCGCTGATCATGGCGGCGGTCGATCTCGGCGCGCTGCTGGCGTTCGGGCCGGCCGGCCTCGTCTTTCAGCTGGTGCAGACGATCGTCGCCATCGTGATCCTGGAGCTTTTCAACTACATCGCCCATTACGGGCTGGCCCGGCGGCGGAACGCGGCCGGGCGGCTCGAGGCGTTCGGCACGATTCATTCCTGGAATGCGCTGCCACGCTTCAATAATTGGGCGCTGTTCAATGGCGGCCACCATGCCGACCATCACCGGCAACCGGCCGAGCCCTATCAGCATCTTCGGCTCGATCCGACGGCGCCCGAGCTGCCCTTCGGCTTCGCCGCCAGCATCCTGCTGGCGACGGTCCCGCCGCTGTGGCGCCGGGTCATGGATCCGAGAGTCGATTATTGGCAGGCCCGCCCGAGCACGTGACGCGGGCGCGTCTTGGGGCGCGAAAGGGAAAGGGCCGCCGGATCCCCAGGGGTTGGGTGGGGATTCGAGGATCCGGCGGCTTCCGGGCGGTAGGGAGCCTAACCGCACCGAAAAGAAATCAATCGGACGCGGCGGAAGCCCAGAAGGCATGCCGACGGCGCTTGCGCAGCGGCGGACGGTCGAGCGTGGTGCCGAGAAGCTTGTAAGCCTCCTGCCGGATTGCAGCCTCCGTGCGTCCGAGGCGGGCGACGATTTCAAGCGTCGGCACCCGGCCCCACGCATCGCGAAGGAATTTCTTCTCGTCCTCGCTCCAGCGGGGAAAAGCCGACATCGGGAACTCTCTCCTACAGACCCGTGCCGACCGGCAGCCGGTCGATCACGCTACGTTGTTCGGGGGTGAGCTGCGGACGCAGCTCGGCGATGGCGTGGCGGGCACGGCGCAATGCTGCGAGCTGAGCGCTGCTCACCGCTTCGGCGTTGGCCAGCTTGTCGTCGAGCGACGCCTCCGCCGGCAGCGCCGGAACGCAGACCCGTCCCAAGGCGATCACCAGATCCTGCCAGCTCTTTTGTTGGTCCTCGCCGAGCGACAGGTGGGTGGCGAACGCGGCCAGAGCCGATTGCTCGATCGGGGCGTTCGGGCACATCGCCGCCGCGGCGGCCGGTGCCGAAATGACCGACTCACCGTTCGGAACCTCGGCGATCGCAGCAGCCAACACCGCGATGCCGAAGGCAACCTGGGCCGGCGCCACCCACTCCTGCCATTGTGCCCATCTCAGCTTGGCAAGCATTGGCCAAATCCTTCGAAAGCACGCTGATGCAGGCAGTCATAGAACCGCGCCGTATCGAGTTGATTTCGGCGGACAGTGAGTTTTGTATCAATCTGTTTCGCCTTGACCGGCACGGCACAGGCGACAGCGGCCGGAAATCGTGGCTATGCTGGTGATAACGAGGCGACAGGGAGCGCCGCGGCAACGATGTCGATCAGGGTCGCAACGATCGCCGACACAAGAGCGATCGCACATATCGATGTGGAAAGCTGGCGGGCGACTTACGCCGGAATTCTGCCGGACCAGATGCTCGTGGATCTCTCGGAACGGCGGCGCACGGCGATGTGGTCGCATCTCGTCGCCTACCGGCCCGGCAATGTCCTGGTCGCCCTCGACGGCGATAGCGAGATGCTGGGCTTCGGCAGTTGCGGCCCGCAGCGCGCGGCCGACCTGCCCTATGCCGGCGAGATCTTCACCCTCTATGTCGCCCCCGATCGGCAAGGCGAAGGTATCGGCCGGCAATTGCTGCTGGCCCTGTTCGCGCGGCAGCTCGATTGCGGCCTGCCCTCGAGCGTGGTCTGGGTGCTGGCGCAAAATCCGTCGCGCTTCTTTTACGAACGCCTGGGCGGCCGGCCGGCCGGCACTCAGATTCTCCATATGGGGCAGGCCGCGATCGAGGCCGTCGCCTATGCCTGGCCCGACCTTCGCCAGACCGTGAGAGATCGCGGGCATGCCAGAAGTCGATCGGAATGAAGAAGTGATGGCATCGCCGAAATACAATAGAAGTGCAATATATATGTAATACGACGCGGTTGAGGCGCGTTTTGTTGTATGTTTTTACACATAAAGTACGTGGCCGCCTCAAAACGCCAGTCTATCCCAAGAAAATCCATGCTGGCGCAATTCTTGCCTACCCCGCGATGCATATCATTGTCGGCCGCTTTGCCGTTTCTTGTCGCAGGGGATATTCAAATGCGCTTCCGGACTCAGATCGCTCTTTCGGCCCTGGCCATGCTCGGCGGCATCGTCAGCGTCGGCCCCGCCAACGCAACCCCGAGCCTGTGCGGCACGACCGCCGGCAATCTCGTCCAGAATTGCGGCTTCGAGCTCGACTCGTCGACCACCTCCGTCAACGTGGCACCGATCGATTGGACGCTGACCTCGGCCAAACAGAGCCCCGACTTCTTTCTCAATCCCGCTTCTCCGCCGGCCGCGATCGGTGCGCATAGCGGCACCGGCTTTGCCGCCTTCGGCGCCTTCGGCGACGAGCCCGACGAGATTTCCCAGTCGATCTCGACCGTGGCCGGCCATCGCTACGACATTAGCTTCTATGTGTCGCCTTCGGGCCTGGTCCCGGCCGATTTCGCCGCGAAGTTCGGCTCCGACACGCTGCTGACCCAGGTCAACCCGTCGGGTGTCAACGACCCCGCGAACGGCAATTACGAGCTCGAGAATTTCGTCGTGACCGCGACCTCGGCCTCGACCCTGCTCGCCTTCTTCGGCTTCGACGACTCCGCCTTCGTGGGGCTCGACGACATCTCGGTGACCGATCTGGGCGCCGCTGCCGTGCCGGAGCCCGCCTCGCTCGCCTTGGTCGCCGCCGGCCTCGTCGGTCTCGGCCTCGCCCGCCGCCGCAAGGCTCAATAACCCCGAACAAAGTGATGGCGGCTGCCCTCGCGGCCGCCATCTCACATTCGACTGTCGGCTTTCTTTACAGTCACTCGGCAACGCCGAGCGAGGCCAATTGCCGCTTCACCTCGGTCGCTTCCGGCGTGTTGGGCTGGAGCTGCTTCAGCAGATGCCGCCAATCGGCGACGGCCTCGTCCTTGCGGCCGGCCTGCTGGGCGGCGAGGCCAAGATACCAGAGGGCCTGGACCTGGTCGGGATCGATCGCCGCCACCTTGCGGTAGATCTCGATCGTGGCCGGTGCGATCGGCCCGTTCTCCGGCTCGATCGCCTGCACCGACTCGGCCTCAGCCAGCAGCAATTCGACATCCTGGGGCGCCAGCGCCACGGCATGGGCATAGGCGTCGGCCGAGAGCTTGGCTTCGCCGAGCACGCCATAGGAACGGCCGAGCCGCTTCCAGCCTTCGAGATCGTCGGGCTTGTCCTTCAGCCGCGCCGCGAGGCCGGCGACCATGCTGCGGATGGCGTCGACCCGCTGTGCCGGCGGCATCGACATGATCGCGGCCATCTCGGGCGGTGGCTTCGGCGCTGCGGCATCCGGCGACGGCGGCGGCGCGCCCTTCTGCTGCTCGGCCTGGGCGATGAGGTCGTGCACATTCTGGAGCCAGGGCGCGTTCGGCGGCGCATCCTTTTCCAAGGCATGCAGATCGGCGACGGCGCCGTCATAATCGCCCTGCTGCGCCTTGCCCACCGCCAGATAGAAGCGCGAGCGATAATTGGTCGGGGTCGCCGCCGCCTCTTGCAGGATCTCCCGTATCGGCGGCGTCACATTCCCCTGGGTCGAGGTCACCAGCATCTCGCCATAGGCGTCGAGCAGCGCCGGATCGCGATGAGACAATTCCAGCGCCTTCTCGAAGGCGGTCTTGGCACCGGCCCAATCGCCCATCGAGCTGTCGGTCCGCGCCAGCAAGCTCCAGCCTTCGACGCTGTCGGGATGCTCCCGCAGCTTCTCTTCCAGCCCCTGGCGCGCCCTGGCGAGATCGAGGCTGCCGTCGGCCCGCAGCAGCGGCCGCTCCGTCCCGCGTGCGGCGAACGGCTCGTCGGGCACGCCGGGCCGGCCGAGATGCAGATAGAGGGCGAGCGCCAGGACCGGCACGAACAGCGCCACGCCCACGATTGTGATGCGGGCCAGCAGCGGCGGTGCTCCTCTGCGCTCGGATACGGGCACGGCGGCACGCAGCACGCGGCGCTCGATCTCCAGCCGCGCCCCGGCGGCCTCGGACGGGCTCAGCACGCCGCGCTCGACATCGCGGCCGAGCTCCTCGAGTTGGTCGCGCCAGACCGCGAGATCGAGCTCGGCGCGTTCGGCCACCGGAGCGGCCGAGCGCAGCAGCGGCCGCAGCAGGAACAAGAGGGCGGCGGCAATCATGACCGCGAGGGCAATCCACAATAGCATCAGCGGCCGTCCGATTTCAGCAGCGCGTCGAGCCTGGCGCGTTCGGCCGGATCGAGCGGCGGCAACGGCGTTTCCCGGCGCCGGCGGGTGGCCAGGATCACGGCGCCGACCGCGATCAGCAGCGCCGCCGCCGGCCCGAACCACAGCAGCAGCGTGACGCGCTCGACCGGCGGGCTCAGCAGCACGTAATCGCCATAGCGTGCGCGCAGATATTGCAGCACCTGCTCGTCGCTGTCGCCGGCGGTCAGCCGCTCGCGCACCAGCACGCGCAGATCATGGGCGAGATCGGCGTTCGAATCATCGATCGACTGGTTCTGGCAGACCAGGCAGCGCAGCCCTTGGCTCAGTTGCCGCGCGCGCGCCTCAAGCGCCGGATCGGCCAGCCGCTCGTTCGGGTTGACGGCGCCGGCCGCGACCGGCAGCGCCAGCAGCAGCAGGGCCAGGAGCGCTCGACGCATCATTTGTCCTTGAGAGCGGCCAGGCGCGGTAGAATTTCGTCCTGCAACGCCTCAGGCGTCAGCGGCCCGACCCAGCGATAGCGGATGGCGCCGCCGGCATCGACGATATAGGTCTCGGGCACGCCATAGACGCCGAAATCGATCCCGGTCCTGCCGTCGGCATCCATGCCGACGCGCTGATAGGGATCGCCGAGGCCGTCGAGGAAACGCTGCCCGTCGGCCGGCTTGTCCTTGTAGTCGATGCCGTAGAGCGGAACGCCGCCGCTGGCGGCGAGGCCGGCGAGAGTCGCATGCTCGGCCCGGCACGGCACGCACCAGGAGGCGAAGAAATTGACGAGCGCCGGCTTGCCGCCGAGATCGGAGCGCGCGAGGCCCGGCTTGTCCGTCATCAGCGCCGCGAGCGTGAAATCAGGCGCCGGCTTGTCGATCATGGCCGAGGGCAGGAGCGCCGGATCGCGCGTGAGGCCGAGCGCGAAAAAACCGACCAGGACCAGGAAGCCCAGGACCGGCAGCAGGACGAGCAGGCGCCGGCCGCCCGATCCCCCCGTTTCAGGCAGAGACATGCGCGGCCTCGGCTTGCTTCGCCCGCCGAAGCGGCGCACCGACGCGCAGCCGCCGGTCGCTCAGCGACACGATCCCACCCAGCGCCATGGTGACGGCGCCGAACCAGATGAACGGCACCAGCGGATTATCGTAGATGCGCACGACCCAGCCGCCGTCGGGCTGAGGGTCGCCGAGCACGACGTAACGGTCGCGGAAGCCGTTGGTGTGGATCGCGACATCGGCAAGGGTCATGCCCTGCAGCGGATAGGATTTGCGCGAGGGATGCATGATCGCGATCGAACTGCCGCCGCGAGTTACCGTCATCGTCGCCTGGTCGGCGGAGTAGTTAGGACCGGGGACCGGCACGATGCCGTCGAAGCGGTAATCGTCGCCGTCGAGGCTGATGGTCTCGCCCGGCTTCATCACCTCGATCCGCTCGCCCTGCCAGCCGGTGGAGACGGTGATGCCGGCGACGGTGAGGGCGACACCGGCATGGGCGATGGTCATGCCCCAGGCCGCGCGCGGCAGATTGCGGGCGCGGTTGACGCTGTCGCCGACGGAGGTCCGGAACAGCCGGATCCGCCCGCCGAACTCGGCGAGCGCGCCCATGAGCACCCAGGCGGCGAGGCCGAGGCCGAGCGGCGCCATGGCCGGCTTGCCCCATGTGACGAGCGCCGTGCCGGCGGCGATGACGAGGGTGAGCACGAAGACGAGCTTGAGCTTGGCCAGCACGGCCGGGAGATCCGCACGCTTCCAAGTCATGAACGGCCCGGCGGCGAGTGCTACCAGCAGCGGCACCATCAGGCTGATGAAGGTGGTGTTGAAATAGGGGGCGCCGACCGACAGTTTCGGGCCGCCGACCGCATCGAGCAGCATCGGGAAGAGCGTGCCGAGGAAGACGGCGAAGGCGGCGATGGCGAGCAGCACGTTGTTCAGCACCAGCGCCCCTTCGCGGGAGATGGGCGCGAAGGTGCCGGTCGGACGCAGCGCCGGCGCGCGTATGGCATAGAGCGTGAGCGAGCCGCCGATCACCAGCACCAGCAAGCCGAGGATGAAGGCGCCGCGCGCCGGATCGACGGCGAAGGCATGGACGGAGGTCAGCACGCCCGAGCGCACTAGGAAGGTGCCGAGCAGCGAGAGCGCGAAGGTCAGCAGCGCCAGGAAGATCGTCCAGCTCTTCAGCGTGTCGCGCTTCTCGACCACGATCGCCGAATGCAGCAGCGCCGTGCCCGAGAGCCAGGGCATGAAGCTGGCGTTTTCGACCGGGTCCCAGGCCCACCAACCGCCCCAGCCGAGCTCGTAATAGGCCCACCAGGATCCGAGGCAGATGCCGGTGGTGAGCGCGCACCAGGCGGCGAGCGTCCAAGGCCGGACCCAGCGCGCCCAGGCGGCATCGACCCGCCCTTCGATCAGCGCGGCCACGGCGAAGGAGAAGGCCATCGAGAAGCCGACATAGCCCAGATAGAGGAAGGGCGGATGGAAAGCGAGGCCCGGATCCTGGAGGATGGGGTTCATCCCCTGCCCGTCCGGCGGCGCCGCGGCCACGCGCAGGAACGGGTTCGAGGTGAAGAGGATGAAGGTCAGGAACCCGACCGAGATCATGCCCTGGATCGACAGCACCCGCGCCCGGAGCGCCGGCGGCAGGTTGCGGCCGAAGAGGGCGACGGCGGCGCCGTAGACGGTCAGGATCAGCACCCAGAGCAGCATGGAGCCCTCATGGTTGCTCCACACGCCGGTGATCTTGTAGAGCATCGGCTTCAGCGAGTGGCTGTTCTGGATCACGTTCAGGACCGAGAAGTCCGACGTGACATAGGCCTGCATCAGCGCCAGGAACGAGAGCGCCACGAAGGTGAATTGCAGCAGGGCGGCCGAGCTCGCGACCTCCATCATGCCGCGATGGCCGCGCGCGGCGCCGACAAGCGGCACCACCGACTGCACCAGCGCCACGGCGAGCGCCAGGATCAGCGCGAAATGGCCGAGCTCGACGACCGAGAAGGGAGCCGTCATCGTCAGCGGCTCGCCTGATTGCCGAGCGCCGGCGTGGCCGGGGCGGACGCCGCCTCCTCGCCGCGCCATTGGCCGGATTTCTTGAGCGCCGCGGCCACTTCGGGCGGCATGTAGCGCTCGTCATGCTTGGCCATGATGGTCTGGGCCTGGAACACGCCGTCGCGGTCGAGCCTGCCCTCGGCCACCACCCCCTGCCCTTCGCGAAACAGGCTGGGCGGCACGCCGACATAGACGACCGGCAGATCGTGGGCGCCGTCCGTGACCTTGAAGGCGATGCGCTTGCCGCCCTCGCTCTTGGTCACCGACTGCTCCTCGACCAGCCCGCCGATGCGCATCATGCGGCCGGCGGCGGGCTGCTTCTGGGCGATCTCGCTCGGGCTGTAGAAGAAGACGAGATTGTCGTTGAAGGCGTTCAGCACCAGGAAGGCGGCGACACTGAGACAGGCCATGCCGCCCACGACCATGATCAGGCGGCGGCGCTTGCGCGTCATGTCCGGTCCGCCTGAAGCCGGGCCAGCGAGCGCTGGGCCGCGCGATAACGCATCACCGCATTCACCGTGAAGAATCCCAGGATGAGAAAAGCCGCCGCATAGGCGGGCCAGATATAGGCCGCATAGCCGCCCATAGCGAGAAAATCGGAGAGAGCGTCCATTAGCGGCCGGCCAGCGCGTAGGAGGAGGCCGTGGCTTCGGCCTCGACCATCTGCAGGGCGCGGATCTTGCGCTCGAGCAAGGCGGCGCGCATGCGCAGCAGCAGCAGCAGCACGAACAGCAGCGTGAAGGCGACGGCCATGATCAGCAGCGGCACCAGGATCGAGGCGTCGATGGTCGAGCCGCCGAGCCGCAGCACGCTCGCCGGCTGATGCAGCGAATTCCACCAATCGACCGAGAATTTGATGATCGGGATGTTGATCCAGCCGACGAGCGCCAGCACCGACGCGGCCCGGCTGCCGCGCGTCGGATCGTCAAAGGCGTGGCTGAGCGCGATATAGCCGAGATAGAGGAAGAACAGCACCAGCACCGAGGTGAGGCGCGCATCCCAGACCCACCAGGTGCCCCAGGTGGGCGCGCCCCAGAGCGAGCCGGAGACGAGGCAGACCGCCGTGAAGGCCGCGCCCAGAGGGGCCGCTTCCTGGGCCGCGATCTCGGCCAGCGGATGCCGCCAGATCAGCGCCGCCGCACTCGCCGCGGCGACGACCGAGTATGTGGCCATCGCCATCCAGGCGGCCGGCACATGGATGAACATGATCCTGACCGTATCGCCCTGCTGATAATCAGGCGGCGCCCGGAAGCCCAGCACCAGCCCGACCAGCAGGAACGCCGCCGTCATCGCAGCCAGCCAGGGCACGATCGGCGCGCTGACGCGCATGAACCGGGCGGGGTTGGCGAAACGATGCATGGTGGTGGCGCGCCCTCTTGCTACTTTTCGTATATTTTACACCCAAACCGACGCTCATTCGAGCGCCTGGCGCAACGCGGCTGCCGCCGCAAGCGGGCACAGAGGCAACGCCCCCGCCAGCAGCGCACCCAATATATATAGGTGCGCGGCCCCGGCCTCCTGCGTAATCGCCGCATCCGCCGCACCGACACCGAAAATTAGGACCGGAATCTCCAACGGCAAGACCAGCAGCGAAACAAGTACGCCGCCGCGCCGCGCGCCCAGCGTCAGCGCCGCCCCGACCGAGCCCAGCAGGCTCAGCACCGGCGTACCGATCGCCATGCCCAGCATGAGGCGCGGCAGGCTCGCCGGATCGAGCCGGAGCAGGAGTGCCACGATCGGCGTCGCCAGCAATACCGGCACGCCGGCGACGAGCCAGTGCGACAGGCATTTCGCCAGCACAGCCAGTTCCAGCGGCAAGGGCGACAGGCGAATGAGCTCGAGCGTCCCGTCCTCCCAATCGCCGAGGAACATCCGGTCGAGCGCCAGCAATGTCGCGAGCAGCGCTGTCACCCAGATGATGCCGGCGGCACTGCGCGCCAGCAGCTCCGGCTCCGGACCGATGCCGAACGGGAACAGGATGGCGGCGAGCACGAAGAACATCACGGCCATGGCACCGTCGCCGCCTTGCCGGAAGGCGAGGCGCAGATCACGCCGGACGATCGCCCAGAACGGCATCACCAGTCGAGCGCCGCGCCGGCGAGGACGCGCCCGCCCGTCCGAGCCGGCGGAAAATCCGGCAGCGACAGGGTTTGCGGATCGGGCACGTCGATGCCCTGATGGGTCGACAGGATGACGAGACCGCCCCGCGCCCGATGGCCGGCGATCAGGCGCGACAAGGCGTCGAGCGAGTCGCGGTCGAGCCCGACCGTCGGCTCGTCGAGCAGCCAGAGCGGCGCCGGACGCAGCGCCAGGCGCGACAGGGTCAACCGCCGGCGCTGTCCCGAGGAGAGGAAGCGGCAGGGCATGGCGGCGAGCGGCTGCAGCCCGAGCGGCGCCAAGGCCGCGGCAGGATCGGCGGTCTCGCCGGCGAGCGCGCTCCAGAACGCGACGGTCTCCGCCACGGTCAGGGCCGGCTTCAGCCCGTCGAGATGGCCGACATAATGGAGCCGCGCCCGATGCGCCTCCGCATCGGTGGCGATATCGGTGCCGTTCCAGGTGAACCGCCCCTCAGCCGGCCGGCCGAAACCGGCCATCAGCCGCAGCAGGGTCGATTTGCCGCTGCCGTTGGGTCCGGACAGGATCAGCGCCTCGCCCGGCGCCAACGCGAAGCCGAGCGCGGAGAATAGTCGCTTCTCGCCCCGAACCCCCGTCAGGCCCTCGCCGGCGAAATATCCAGGCTGATCCGCGTTCATGGCGGGCGGGATAGCATCCGCCGGGCCGGCTGTAAAATGCTGTTCTCTATCGCTTGAGATCGAGGGCGGCCAGGATCGGCCCCGGCCGGCCGGGCTCGATGAAAACCATCTCGCCTTCGGCCGATTTGGCCGGCAGCGTCAGATCGAGCGCCTTGCCGTTCCAATCGCCGAGTGCGATGGCCGAGCGCACGACCTGATAATCGGTAAGCGTCTGCCCGGCATTCTCGCCGCGGCCGACCGGCGTTACCTGCTCCCGGTCATAGCCGATCAGCCAGACCGTGCCCGATCCCGAGCCGGCGCCGATGGCGACCGAGGCGGTGCCGTCCGGTTTCGTGGTCAGGGACAGGTCGGGGCCCGCCACCTCGCGCTGCGATGCCGCACTGATCAGTCGGGCGATCGCATAGGCGTCGGAACCGACGGCCTGGGTATTGCCGTCGATGACGATCTGCGGCGTATAGACATTGTCGAGGCCGAGCCGCGCCGAATACTCATATTGCCGCCGCGTCCATTCGGGGCTGGAGAATTTATCCTTCCAACCGAGCCCGTCCCAGTAATGAACATGCCATGCGAGCGCCAGGACACCCGGCTGCTTCGCCAGTTCGCCCAGGATCGCATCGGCGGGCGGACAAGAGCTGCAACCTTGCGAGGTGAAGAGCTCGACCAGGATCGGCCGCTCCGACGCGTGACCGGCCAGAGGCAGCAGAAGCCCGGCGGCAGCCAAGCTCATGCTCAGGAGTTTGCGCGCTGTCATGATGGGAGATCGAACCACTCGCTCAAGCCGAAGGCAAGCCGCCCTCACATCCCATTCGGTGGATGCGTGGGCGCGGTTACCGGTCGACTGCCAGCGTCGCCAGCATCGGACCTGGCGCGTCGGGCTGCACGAACACGACTTCCGCCTCGGCCGCCTTCTGCGGCAGCGGCAGATCGAGCGGCTTGCCGTGCCAGAGCCCGAGGCGGACCGCCTTGCGCACCACTTGATACTCGGTCAGCGTCCGCCCGGCATTCTGGCCGCGGCCGACGGCACTCGTCTGCACCTTGTCGTAAGCGACCAACCAGACGGCACCCGAGCCGCTGCCGGCGCCGACCTTGACCGAAGCGAGACCGTCCTTGTGACCGACCGTGAGATCGGGGCCTTCGACCAGGCGCTGCTCGGCCGCATGGATGAGGCGCGCGACGGCGCCGGCATCCGAGCCGACCGTCTCGTTGCTGCCATCGACCACGAGCTGCGGCGTGTACATGGTTTCGAGCTTCAGGCGCTCGGAATAATCGTACTGGCGCTCGTCCGCGCTGCGGGTCGAGAATTTGTCCTTCCAGCCCATCCCGTCCAGATAGCCCACGTGCCAGGCGAGCGCGAGCACGCCCGGCTGCTTGGCGAGCTCACCCAGCAGCTGGTCGGCCGGCGGGCAGGAGACGCAACCTTCGGAGGTGAAGAGCTCGATCAGCACCGGACGCGCCGGCGACGCCTGGCTGGCGCCGACGCTGGCGACCAAGAGTGCGGCAGCGAACACGGCGCGCCGAGCGAGATGGGAAAGAGATGAGCGTGTCATCATCGATGAAACATCCCTCGAATTTTAACTAAATTACGTGCGCATGCCTTCATCTGAAGACAATTTTAGATAAATTACCCAAGTATGTCTTCTGTTGAACAGAATTTTAGATAAAATTACGTATCAACCTATTTACAATACTATTCGATCTTGATTGATACTTACTTAATGTTGGGAGCAGGCAATATCCAGTGCCATTCCATAAAAGGCCACGAATATTGAACACCTCACAATCGGGGTCGGCGCCATGACGGGTCTGCCCGGATCAACGCGTCTTTCGGTCGCGTTACCGCGATCGACACTCTAAGTTTCCGGTTCGAGGGGAATCTTCATCCGTTCGGATGAGCCAGCCAAATCAGACTCCGCACCGGAAAGGCCCGATGACCAAACTGAAGAAATTGACCAAGGCCGAGATCGAGCGATTTTTTGAGCTGCTCGCCGAAAGCATCCCGGCCCCCGCGACCGAGCTCGACTACATCAATCCCTTCACGCTGCTGGTCGCGGTCGTGCTGAGCGCGCAGGCGACCGATGCCGGCGTCAACAAGGCGACCAAGGGATTGTTCGCCGTCGCCGATACGCCGGCCAAGATGGCGGCACTGGGCGAGGCCGCCATCCGCGGCTATATCAAGACGATCGGGCTCTTCAACATGAAGGCCAAGAACGTGGCCGCCCTATCCCAGATCCTGGTCGAGCAGCATGGCGGCGAGGTGCCGCGCGACCGCGAGGCGCTGGAGGCGCTGCCCGGCGTCGGACGCAAGACGGCGAACGTCGTGCTGAACGTGGCGTTCGGCGAGCCGACTATCGCGGTCGACACCCATATCTTCCGGATCGGCAACCGGACAGGGCTGGCGCCGGGCAAGACGCCGCGGCAGGTCGAGGATGGGTTGAACGCCGTCGTGCCGAAGCGATGGCTGATGACCTGCCATCACCGGCTGATCCTGCACGGGCGTTACGTGTGCACGGCGCGGAAGCCGAATTGTCCCGTCTGCGTGGTGCGCGAGATCTGCCGGTTCCCCGACAAGACCGCCCCCACGCCCGATCCCGAGGCGATCACGTCCCCGCGGAGGCGGTCAGCGACGTAGAGAAGGGCGAGCAGCTGTTTTCCGGCGCCTTGAGGCGCGCCCGGTCGCGGGTCGCGACATGCGCGACCTTGAGGACACCGTCCTCGGGATAGAGGAACACGTCGAGCACGCAGCTCTCGCTGCGATATTGCCAGATCTCGGCGGCCTCTTCCTTGCGGGTGAAATCGGGCGTGCCGAGGCGCGAGACGAGCTCTCGCTCCGAAATGTCGTGCAGTCCCGGTAGCTCGCGAACCTCGAGCTTGGGCTTCACCGGCAGGGCCGTCGGGGTCGGCGCCAGCGCGATGGCGGCGGCGTCGGACCCGGGCTTGATGGGCGCGGGCGCACCCGTGCAGGCTGCCGCCAATAGGCAGAGCCCCACCATAGGGGCGGCTCTGAACAAAAATGCTGTCGTCGCGAGTCTGGACATCACGTCTCGATATTGCTCGACCTGCGCGCCGCCACGCAACCGGCGACGCGCAGGCCTGGTTTGGGCCTCAGGTTGAGGGAATCGACGGCGTTTCGGCACCTTCCGTCGCAACGGCTTGAATATCACCGGAAATCTGACCACCCGCCTCGATCTCGATCTGGCCGTAGCGGATCGAGCCCGTGACCTTGCCGGTGGCACGAATGAAAAGCCGCTTCTTGACGGTCAGCGTTCCTTCGAAACGGCCGCGGATTTCGGCCTCGTCGATCGAAGCCGAGCCTTTGAACAGACCCGAATCGGCGATATCGACATCGCGGCAATTGGTGAGGTTGGCCTCGACGCTGCCTTCGACGATCAGCCGGTCGCAGGAATTGATCTCGCCGGAGAGCGAAATCTCGCGGCCGACGATCAGCTGGCGGATCTCGGCGTTCGGGCGCGGCGAGGTCGGCGCCGGTGTGGCGGCGGCGGGCTCGCTCGGGCGACGCGGCAATTCGGCCGGGCGCGGTGCCGCCCCCCCGAGCTCGGTCGCCGACGGACGCGGCGGCAGGTTGGGCACTCGATTCGGCAGTGTGGGTGAACTCATTGCTGTACTCCCCGATCCTGAAGGAAGCGCCGGCTTGGCAGGCGGCGCGACGAGATTTTCCGGTGAGAAGTCAGTGTCAGACCCCATTTCGTCCCCATCGGTCCTCTTGTTGCGGCGAAACATGGCAAATCCTCATTATCTGGACCCGATTTACTCAGTTCCACACCGGACGAGCCGGTGCGGTCTTACCGCGCCGATACTCAGCCAGTGGCGAGAACCCTCTCCGACTGCCGCAGCCGTTCGACCAGATGGACCGAAGCCGCTGTGCCTACCATCGGCGCTACAAGGTTAACGAAAGGTATCAAGAACAGGCCGGCAGCGGTGGCGCCGCAGAATATGAACGCCATTCGGTGCCGCTGCCAGAGCAGATCGACCTCGCGATCGGACAGACGCCGAAGCGCCACCGCGTTGAAATATTCGCGGCCGAGCAGATAGCCGTTCAGGCCGAAGAACAGGAAGGGCAGGCTCGGCAGGAACAGGAGCCCGAGGATGAGCCCGCCGATATTGAGCAGGATGCTGATCAGGGCGAGGCGGATGCCGCTCCACAGCACGGCATGCCAGCGCGTCGGCGGCGCCGGCGGCAAGCCCGGATAATGCCGGCGCTCGACCGCCTCGATGATCGCGTCGGAATAGAACCCCAGGATCATGAGGGCGACGCTCGGAAACATGAACCAGGTGATGAGCGGTACGCCGACGGCGCCCAGCAGGCCCGCCCCCCAGCGCAGCCAGGTGCTGGTCGCCGTCTCGTAGGCGACGCCCCAGCCGACGGCGACCCAAAGGACGGCCAGCACCACGATCGACCAGAACAAGGTCAGCAGCAGGGGGCGGCGCATACCGCGCTCGGGCAACTGTGCGATGGCAAGCAGGATGGCGGTGAACATGGCGCTCTTGCGGCGGATCCCGGCCTCGGGCGGCGCGGATAGGACCCCTGCGCCGGCTACGGTTGCCTTGCGCTTCGATCTTTCTATACTGCGCCGCAAAATCGCCGGCTTCAACATATGGATCGGAAATTCTTGATGGCGACAAGCTCGCTCGACGTGGTCGGTATCGGCAATGCCATCGTCGACATCATTGCGCACGCCGATGACGCGTTCCTCAAGGCGCAAGGCATGACCAAGGCCAGCATGGCCTTGATCGACGAGGCGCGCGCCGAGGCGATCTACGCCGCGATGGGACCGGGCCTGGAAATGTCCGGCGGCTCGGCCGGCAACACGATCGCGGGCATCGCCTCGCTCGGCGGCAAGGCCGGTTATATTGGCAAGGTCCGCGACGATCTCCTCGGCAAGGTATTCCGGCACGACATAACCTCCGCGGGCGTCGTCTTCACCACACCCGAGGCCACGGATGGCCCCAGCACGGCGCGGTCGATGATCTTGGTGACTCCCGACGCCCAAAGGACCATGAACACCTTCCTCGGAGCCTGTGTGAATCTTCGGCCTGAGGACGTCGATGATGCGCTCATAGAGAGCGCGCAAGTGACCTATCTGGAAGGTTATTTGTTCGACCCGCCGCATGCCCAGGAAGCCTTCCGCAAGGCCGCGCGCACGGCTCATGCCGCCGGCCGCAAGGTCAGCCTGTCGTTGTCGGACGGGTTCTGCGTCAACCGCCATCGTCCGGCGTTCCTCGACCTGGTCGAGCATCATGTCGACATCCTGTTCGCCAACGAGGCCGAGATCACGGCACTGTTCGAGACGGACGATTTTGACAAGGCCGTCACGCGTGTGCGCGGGATGTGCGAGCTCGCCGCCGTGACACGCGGCGCCGAGGGTTCGGTTCTGGTCACCGAGACCGGAATCATCGAGGTCCCGGCCGCAAAAGTGTCGCGAATCGTCGATACCACGGGGGCGGGCGACCTTTACGCCGCCGGCGTGCTGCACGGAATCACGACCGGGCGGACCCTGCCCGAATGTGGTCGCCTCGGCAGCCTGTGCGCGGCCGAGATCATCAGCCATTACGGGGCGCGGCCCGAGACTCCGCTCAAGCAATTCGTCGGCGCCGCCTGAAAGGCATAGATTCCATGGACATCCGCAATATCGCCATCATCGCCCACGTCGACCACGGCAAGACGACCCTGGTCGATGCGCTGCTGCGCCAGAGCGGCACCTTCCGCGCCAACCAGCAGGTGGCCGAGCGCGCGATGGATTCGAACGACCTGGAACGTGAGCGCGGCATCACCATCCTGGCGAAATGCACCTCGGTCGTCTGGAAGGACGTCCGGCTCAACATCGTCGACACGCCGGGCCACGCCGATTTCGGCGGCGAGGTCGAGCGCATCCTCAGCATGGTCGATGGCGTGGTCGTGCTGGTCGACGCCGCCGAAGGCCCGATGCCGCAGACCAAGTTCGTGGTCGGCAAGGCGCTCCGCCAAGGCCTGAGGCCGATCGTCGTCATCAACAAGGTCGACCGGCCGGACGCGCGCGTGCAGGAAGTGCACAATGAGGTGTTCGACCTCTTCGCCATCCTGGACGCCAACGACGACCAGCTCGATTTCCCGACCCTCTTCGCCTCCGGCCGCAACGGCTGGGCGAGCGAGACCATGGATGGGCCGCGCCAGGATCTGGCGCCGCTGTTCGAACTCATCGTCCGCCATGTCCCGCCGGCGGTGGGCGACACCGAGGCGCCCTTCTCCATGCTGGCGACCACGCTCGAGGCCGATCCCTATCTCGGCCGCGTGCTGACCGGTCGCATCATGAGCGGCGTCGCCAAGGTCAATATGCCGGTCCGCTCGCTGGCCTATGACGGAAGGGTGATAGAGGTGGCGCGGCTGACCAAGCTGCTCTCCTTCCGCGGCCTGGAGCGGGTCGGCATCGAAAGCGCCGTCGCCGGCGACATCATCGCGGTAGCGGGCCTGGCCGACACGACAGTCGCCGACACGATCGCCGCACCGGAAGTGACGGTGCCGATCAAGGCGACGCCGATCGATCCGCCGACCTTGGCCATGACCTTCTCGGTCAATGACAGCCCGCTCGCTGGCCGCGAGGGCACCAAGGTCACCTCGCGCATGATCGCCGAGCGGCTGTTCCGCGAGGCCGAAGGCAATATCGCGATCAAGGTCCAGGAGACCGCCGACAAAGACGCGCTCGAAGTGGCCGGCCGCGGCGAACTGCAGCTGGGCGTGCTGATCGAGACGATGCGACGCGAGGGTTACGAGATGTCGATCTCGCGACCGCGCGTGCTCTACAAGACCGAGAACGGCCAGCGGCTGGAGCCGATCGAGGAAGTGCAGATCGATGTCGACGAGGAACATTCCGGCGTCGTCGTCGAGAAGATGAGCCTGCGCAAGGCCGAGATGAACGACATGCGCCCGTCGGGCGGCGGCAAGCTGCGCCTCACTTTCCTCGCCCCCTCGCGCGGCCTGATCGGCTATCAGGGCGAGTTCATGACCGACACGCGCGGCACCGGGTTGATGAGCCGCCTGTTCCACGGCTACGCCCCCTACAAGGGCCCGATCGAAGGACGGCGCAACGGCGTGCTGATCTCGAACTCCGAGGGGCCGGCGGTCGCCTATGCGCTGTGGAACCTCGAAGATCGCGGTCCGATGTTCATCACGCCGGGCACCCCCGTCTATCAGGGCATGATCATCGGCGAGCATACGCGCGACAACGACCTCGAGGTCAATCCGCTCAAGGCGAAGCAGCTCACCAACATCCGCACGACCTCCAAGGACGAGGCGGTGCGCCTGACCACGCCCCGGGTCATGACGCTGGAGCAGGCGATCTCCTATATCGGCGAGGACGAGCTGGTCGAAGTGACGCCGAAGAGCATCCGGTTGCGAAAGTTGCTGCTCGACCCGAACGAGCGCAAGCGGGCCACTCGTTCGCAGGAAGCGGGCTGACCGCTTCTAGAGCACGATCGGATTGGCTGGAAACAGCCAATTCGTGAATCGTACTCTAACTGTTTGAATAGAGACGGATTCACGGAATGGGTGGATTCCACCCATTCCGATCCGGTTCTAGTCACAACAGGAACGCCAAGGCGGTCTCGCAGGCCGCCTCCACTTTCAAGGTGAGCAGATCGTCCGCGCGGGTCCGGCCGAGATTGACGGCCGCGACCGGCTTGCCGGCGTCGGCTGCCATCTGGACGAAGCGGAAGCCGGAATAGACCATGAGCGACGAACCGACGATCAGCATGGCGTCGGCCCGTTCCAGATGCTCCTTGGCGGCGGTGACCCGGTCGCGCGGCACGTTCTCGCCGAAGAACACGACATCGGGCTTGAGCAGGCCGCCGCAGTGCCGGCAATCCGGCACGACAAAAGAAGCGAAATCCTGGCTGTCGAGGTCGGCGTCGCCGTCGGGCGCCGGGGCGGCATCGAGATCGACCCAGGCGGGGTTCAGCCGGACCAGCTCTTCCTGCAGCTCGCCGCGCGGCATCCGGTGCTCGCAGTCCATGCAGCGGACGAGGTCGAGACGCCCGTGCAGATCGATCACCTCCCGGCTGCCGGCGGCCTGATGGAGCCGGTCGACATTCTGGGTGAGCAGCAGCTCGCTCCGCCCCGCCGCTTCCAGCCGGGCCAGCGCATGATGCGTGCCGTTGGGACGGGCGCGGCCGAAGCGCTGCCAGCCGACCAGGCTGCGCGCCCAGTAGCGCCGGCGGGTCGCCGCATCGCCCATGAAAGACTGATAGGTCACCGGCGGTGTGCGCTTCCACTTGCCGTCGGCGTCGCGATAGTCGGGAATGCCCGAATTGGTGCTGCAGCCGGCGCCGGTCAGAACGAAAAGGCGCCGATGCCGCGCGACGAAGTCTTGAAGCTCTGAACTTTCCATGGCGAGGACAGCTTAGCGGGATAGGCCGGTCATGAGGAGCCCCGGATCGGCAGGTCTGCCGGGCTCAGGATGAGTTCGGGCCTGCGGCCGGCCGCGATGATTTCGCGTTCCACAGCATAAACCATTTGATTCAGCTCGATGTATCGCCGCGGCGATCCGTGTATATTGCTGCCAAGCAGTTCCGCGCCCGACGCTGACGGGCCTGCATCGAGGGGGCGGCAATGAATGGATTTCCCAAGAGCACGATAATGATCACCGGAGCGGTGATCGCGCTCCTCGGTGTCCTCGCGATCGCCGTTCCGGTCTTCACGACCCAGCAGACGAAGGATGTCGTCAAGCTTGGCGATTTGAAGCTCACGGCACAGGAAGAGACCTCGCACACCATGCCGCCCTTCGTCGGCCCAGCCGCCCTGCTCGTCGGCCTGATTCTGATCGGGGTCGGATTTACCGCACGGCGCTAGAGCACGATCGCATTGGCTGGAAACAGCCAGTGCGTGAATCGTGCTCTAACCATTTGAATAGAGACGGATTCACGGAATGGGTGGATTACATCCATTCCGATCCGGCTCTAGTCTGTGCCGACTTTATTGGTCTGAATTTGCAGTAACGCGGGCACGTTTTATCCAAAGGCGGGCACCCGCTCGTTCTCGACTGTCATCCTGAGTATTTTCCGAGGGCTGACGACCTCGGCTGCCGAGATTAAGCTGCCATCTTTCCATTTCGCCGCTTGTAGGCGGCGAAGTGCAGAGACGCTGCCGCCATGGAAAGACTGTTCGCTGAACGCACCGTTCAGGCGCCGCAACGCATGACCGCGGTCGATTATTTTGCGGTCCCTTCACGATGAGAGTTCGACGGCACCTGTAACACCGAAGGAGGGCCTTCCAAATGATTGCCAATCCCCGCCGCTTCCTGAATGCGAGCACCAACGCGGCCACCGCGCTGGTAGGCTTGCTGCTGGCCTCCTGTGTGGCGCAACAACCCACGGCACCCCAGGAAGTGCAGGCGAGCAATCCGAGCGTCACCTACAAATACCATAGCGACCAGGAGCTGATTCAGACCAACCAGAGCGCGGCAACGTTCTGCAGCACCTATCATGCCGGTCCGCGCGCCTCTCATTTCGCGAACGATCCCGATGGCAGCAAGGTCGTCGTCTATGAATGTCTGCAGACGGCCATGCAGCCGGCGCCGCAGCCACGCTTCGATCCCGGCCTGACCTACAGCTATCGGACGGACCAGGACCTGCTGGACGCGTCGCGGAATGCACAGACCTACTGCATGAACAATGGATCGCAGCAGGTGGTCTCCAATTTCGGGACCGGTGCGGACGGGAGCAGAACCGTCAATTTCCGATGCAGCTCGCGATAAGACCCGCTGCTCGTGCTCGTGCGGGATCGGCCGGGGATGGAATAGTCAAGGGGGTTGAATCGTGTTGCGAATTCTACTGATCGTCGTGCTGGTGCTCGTCTTGTTGTCGTTCTTCGGCGGTTATTCGGGCTACATGCCGATGCATTACGGCTATGGCGGTGGCGGTGTGGGACTCATCATCCTGATCGTCCTGCTGGTCTTGCTGTTTCGCTGAACCCATCCAAGTTTCGCCGACGATCTGTGTTCGAGTATTCGGACGGCGCACCTCCACCGACTTGACACAGATCAATGCTGCTTATCGGTCAAAGCGGAAATCATATCCAATGCGTCGTCAGGCGATGGCGTGACTGCGAATATCTGATCTCTTACACAAAGTGGCGACAGCAGGCCGCTTGGGAGTGACTCCATGCTAGGCACTATTCTGTTGGTCATACTCGTGCTGGTCTTGATCGGCGCGTTGCCCAGATGGCCGCACAGTGCGAACTGGGGCTACTACCCGAGCAGCCTGATGGGGATCGTGCTCATCGTCCTGCTGATCCTGCTGGCCCTCGGACAGATCTAACCCGATGCGATCGGACCCGACCCGGTCTGAAACTCTCGAAACAGGAGCAGATCGATGACCAAAATCCGAGGCATCTTCCTGGCAACTGTGCTCGCGCTGGCTGCCCTGGCGTCCACAACGCTGCCCAATCGCGCCAACGCGGCAACGGCGGAGGATCTCAACCGAGACGCCGATCAGGCTCTGCAACTGCTATACAAAACCCACCCCATTGCTGCTGAGCTCGCGAAATCAGCCAAGGGCGTGCTCATCTTCCCCAATATCGTCAAAGCCGGCTTCGTGTTCGGCGGGGCCTATGGCGAAGGCGTGCTGAAGCAGGGATCGAAGATCGACGGCTATTACAATTCCTTCACAGGCTCCTGGGGCCTGCAGGCGGGTGCGCAATCCTACGGCTACGCCGTGTTCCTGATGAGCAACAAGGCAATCAGCTACATTCATCGCTCTCACGGATGGGAGATCGGCACGGGGCCGACGGTCGTCATCGTCAATGAGGGCGTTGCCAAGAACCTCTCCACCTCGACGTTGAAGGACGACGCATACGCCTTCATCTTCGATCAGCAGGGGTTGATGGCTGGAATCAGCATCGAAGGGACGAAGATCTCGCGCATCAAGCAGTAGATCTATCGAGATGAAGTGGCCGGAAGCCGGCTAAGCCTCCCCGACGATCTCAAGCCAAGGCCAGCGGGCACGATAGCTCTCGGCCTTGGCGCGAAACAGGTCCGGGCGCGGATTGGCCGGGTTCATCCTGAGCTTGCCCGTCCAGAGTTCGTCGAGGCCGTAAGGCGCATAGAGCGCGCCCGTGGCGGCTTCGATCCCGACGCAGGTGCAGCGGACGAGATAGCGGTCGATGCCGTCGCGCGTCGAGGCGAGCGGCGGATAGGGCTCGCCGAACCGTTCCGGATACCAGAGATGGACCCGGGCCTGGTTCTTCAGCTCGATTTCGACGCCGAGATCGGCGAAGAGGTCGGCCGCGCGCCGAATCGCCCGATCCTCCGCCTCGAAAGAGAGATCGCGCGCATCGTAATAGAAGATATCGTAATCCTTGATCCGGGCGTCCACGGCCGAGCCGCTCAGGCGATTCCACACGGCTTGGTAGAGGCATCCCGCGACCAGATGCGCCTGGCCGAGGCCGAGAGCCGGCAGCCGATCGAGAATGGCCACGTTCACCGGGTTGTCCAGCGCCCAGTCGACCAGCATTCGGCTCTTCGTCGCACTCACTTCCCCACTCGCCTCCGCTCGGCTATGGTCCGGCCCGATTTTCCGAACTGTCCGGTAGCCATAACATGACCAAAATCCTTCGGCTTTTCGCTCTCGTGGCCGCGATCTTCGCACTCCACCTGCCGGCCCAGGCGGCCGATCTCGAGAACACGATTTATCTCGACGTGCCGGCCGGCCGGGTCGTCATCGAGCTGCGGCCCGATCTGGCGCCGCATCATGTCGCCCGCATCAAGGAGCTGGCACGCAAAGGCTTCTATGACGGCCTCGCCTTCCATCGCGTGATACCGGGCTTCATGGTCCAGGGCGGCGACCCCAAGGGCGACGGCACCGGCGGCTCGGGCCAGCATCTCAAGGCCGAATTCTCGGCTGAGCACCATGTCCGCGGCATCTGCTCGATGGCGCGCGCCTCCGACCCCGATTCGGCCGACAGCCAGTTCTTCATCATGCTCGGCGACGCGCCCTCGCTCGACGGCAAATACACGATCTGGGGCAAGGTCACCCAGGGCATGGAATTCGTCGACAAGATCAAGAAGGGCGACGAGGCCAATAACGGCGTCGTGTTCCAGCCCGACCACATCATCCGCATGCAGGTCGCGGCCGACGTGAAGAAGTAGCTGTTCGCATACGGGCGCCGTCGACACGGCGGCGCTTCCCCCCGGGCTGCGGCTCCATTATGGTGCGCGCCTATTTTACGATCCCGGGAGAATGGGAATGGCGGCCGATCTCGAAAACACGCTCTATCTGGATGTCCCCGGCGGCCGGGTCACCATCGAGCTGCGCCCCGACCTGGCGCCGAACCATGTCGCGCGCATCAAGGAGCTGGCGCGGGAAGGGTTTTATGACGGCATCGCCTTTCATCGCGTGATCGACGGCTTCATGGTCCAGACAGGCGACCCCAAGGGCGACGGCACCGGCGGCTCCGGCCAGCGGCTCAAGGCCGAATTCTCGAACGAACGGCATGTCCGCGGCATCTGCTCCATGGCACGGACCAACGATCCGAACTCCGCCGACAGCCAGTTCTTCATCATGCTGGGCGACGCGCCGAGCCTCGACCGGCAATATTCGGTCTGGGGTGCCGCAGTCTCGGGCATGGAGCATATCGACGCGATCAAGAAGGGCGACCGGATCCGCAACGGCGTGGTGACCGACCCCGATCGCATCGTCAAGATGCAGGTCGCGGCCGACGCCAAGGAATAGCTCGACCGCCCTGCCTGATGCTTCCTTGACCCCTGTCCCCGGCGCCGGCCGGAACGATCCGGCCGGATCGCCTGCGGGCAAGGCGCCGAGCGCACTGGCGCTCTATGCCCAGCCGCGCCTGCTCGCCGTGCTGGTGATGGGCTTCGCGAGCGGCCTGCCCTTCGCGCTCACCGCGTCCACCCTCAGCATCCGGCTTGCGCAATCCGGCCTCGGCTTCGGTGCGATCGGGCTCTTCGGCTTCGTGGGATTGTCCTACAGCCTGAAATTCCTGTGGGCGCCGCTGCTCGACCGCGTGTCCCTGCCCCTTCTGACCGGCCGACTCGGGCGCCGGCGATCCTGGCTGATCGCGATCGATATCGCCCTCATCGCCGCGATCCTGGGGCTGGGGCTGTCCGATCCGGCCATCGACCTGCGCTTGACCGCGCTCTGGGCCGTCGCCGTCGCCTTCCTGTCGGCGACGCAGGACATCGTCATCGACGCCTATCGCGTCGAGTTGCTGAGCGATGCCGAGCAAGGCGCAGGCGCCGCCGCCACTCAGTTCGGTTATCGCATCGGCCTGCTCGCCTCGGGCGCCGGCGCCCTCTATCTCGCCGCCGGCTGGAGCTGGGGTGCGGCTCATTTCGCCATGGCGACGCTGATGCTGCTGGGGCCGATCGCGGCCCTGGCGACGCCCGAGCCGCAGGCGGTGCCGGTCGTCCGATCCGCCGATTGGCTCGACGCCACGCTGCTGGCGCCGTTCCGCGATTTCCTCCGGCATCGCGACTGGGTGGCGATCCTGCTGTTCGTGCTGCTCTATCGGCTGGGCAGCGCCGTCGCCGACCATATGGCGCCGCCCTTCTATATCTCGTTGGGATTCAGCTCGGTCGAGTATGCCAGCATCAGCAAGCTGTTCGGCGTCGCCGCCTCGCTCGCCGGCGTCTCGCTCGGCGGGTTTCTGGTCTACCGGTTCGGGACCATGGCTGCCCTGTTTCTCGGCGGCGTGCTGCAGATTGTCTCCGACTTGACCTACATAGCGCAATATTGGGCCGGACATGATATTAGAGTGCTCACTGCGACGATCGGTGTCGAAAGCATCTCCGCCGGTATTTACGGCGCTGCGTTCGTCGCCTATCTGTCCGGTCTTTGCAACAGGGCACACACGGCCACGCAATATGCGCTGCTGACGGCGCTGGCGGGACTGACCTATCGGATCTTCGGCTCGACCGGCGGCCTCATTGTCGACCGGATCGGCTGGGTTCCGTTTTTCGGGCTTTCGGCGGCCCTCGTTTTGCCGGCGCTGTTCTTGCTAGGATGGCTGATGCGTAATCAGGTAAAGGGATAGACATGGATCTCAGTAAGATTCCGATCGGTGAAAACCCGCCTCATGATGTGAATGTCATCATCGAGATCCCGCAGGGCGGTTATCCGGTCAAATATGAATTGGACAAGGAATCGGGCGCGCTCTACGTCGACCGTTTCCTGCATACCTCGATGATCTACCCGGCCAATTACGGCTTCATCCCGCACACGCTGAGCGGCGATGGCGATCCGGTCGATTGCATGGTCGTCGGCCCGACGCCGGTGGTGCCCGGCGTGGTCGTGCGCTCGCGCCCGATCGGGGCACTGATCATGGAAGATGAATCGGGAATCGACGAGAAGATCCTGGCCGTTCCGGTCGACAAGCTCCACCCCTTCTATACCTCGGTCAGCTCCTATCGCGACCTGCCGCAGATCCTGATCGACCAGATCGGGCATTTCTTCGCCCACTACAAGGATCTGGAGCGGGGCAAGTGGGTCAAGGTCAAGCGTTGGGCGGAAGCCGGAGAATCTTCCGACCTCATCCGCGAGGCGATCGAGCGCGCCAAGCAGCCGAAATGAGCGTTGGCGGCGCGCCGTGTTCCCGGTGCGCCGCCGCCTCGCTTAGGACGCTCGCCTAAGAATTTCACCGCTCCCAAATCTTGCGCACCGCAGCCGCTTTGCTTGAGATAGTCGCACGACCGGCTGATTTGAGAGATGATGACGAAGCCCGAGCATGTGATCGGCCGGTATCGGCTGCAGCCGACCCGAGGCCTGTACGCCGACGGCGTTCCGGTGGTGCTCGGCACCAAGGCGCTCGACATCCTGACGGCCCTGGTCGAGGCGGGCGGCCATCTTGTCACCAAGGACGAGCTGCTGGAACGGGTCTGGCCCGGTATCGTCGTCGAAGAGCACAATATCCAGGTCCATGTCTCGGCGCTGCGCAAGGCGCTGGGCGGGGACGCCGGCTGGATCGTGACCGTGCCCAAGCACGGTTATCGCTTTGTCGGCCCGTTGGGCCGAACCCCGGCGGCGGCGGAGCCGCTGCCTCGACCGCTCAATCGCCTGTTCGGGCGCGAGGAGGACCTGGCGACGATCCGCTCGCTGCTCGACCGGACTCAGCTTGTCACGATCAGCGGCCCCGGCGGCACCGGCAAGACACGCCTCGGCCTCGAGCTCCTTCACCAGATCGGCGGCCGCTACCGCGAGGGCGCCGTCTTCGTCGATCTTTCGGTGCTCGAGGATCCGTCTCTGACCGTAAGCCTGGTCGCGGCGGCACTCCGGATCGAATTCAGGGGCGACCCGCCGCAACCCGAACAACTGGCCCGCCGCCTGAAAGAGCGGGAGTTGCTGATCCTGCTCGACAATTGCGAGCATGTGCTCGATTCTGTGGCGCCGCTGGCCGAAAGTATCCTGGCCGGGGCGCCCGGGATCAGCTTGCTCGCGACCAGCCGCGAGCCGCTCGCCTGTCTCGGCGAGCAGGTCTATCGCCTGCCGCCTTTGGCCGTTCCGGATGACGATACCGCTTCGCCGGCGGAAACCATCGCCAGTTCCGCCGTGGCGCTGCTGGTTGACCGGCTCAAGGCGGCCGATCCGCATTTTGAGCTGACCGATGGAGCGGTCCGCGCCGTCGGCGGCATCTGCCGGCGGCTCGACGGGCTGCCGCTGGCGATTGAGATGATCGGCGCCGTCGCCCTGGATTTCGGCCTGGAGACGATGGCCGCCAGGCTGGAGCAGCCTTTCGGCCTGCCTTACAGCGTCGCCCGGACCATAACACCGCGCCATCGCTCGCTCGAAGCGACGCTCGATTGGAGCCATGCGCTGCTGTCGCCGGCCGAGCAGATAATGCTGCGCCGGCTGTCGGTGTTTCCCGGGCTGTTCTCGCTGGAAGGGGGCGAAGCCGTCGCCAGTGGCGACAAACTGCCCCGACCGGCGTGCAGCGACCTTCTGGTCAGCCTCGTGCGCAAATCGCTGGTCTCGATCGACACGGCCGCGCCGCTGCCCTACCGGCTGCTCGAGACGATCCGCACCTATGCCGCTGAAAAGCTCGAGGAGGCCGGTGAACAGCGTTCGGTACGCGAACAACATGGCCGCTATGTGATGGCGAAATTGAAGTATTCCACCGAGGAGTGGCACGACACGGGCGAGAGCATCTGGCGCGACCGCTATGCTTGGCTGCTGGCCGATCTCCGCGCGGCCTTGCGCTGGAGCTTCGGGCCGGACGGCAATCTCGATCTCGGCCTCGTGATCGCCGGCCGATCGTGGCCGCTCTGGTCTGTATTGCGCCTCGCTGGCGAAGGACGCCACTGGGCGGAAACGGCGGCGGCGGCACTCAGCGAAGAAACGCCCCACGAAGTCGCGGCCCATGTATGGATGGCGGTCGGCAACCTGATGCCTCAGCGCTCGCTCGAGCGCGCGATTTTCGCGCTGCGCCGGGCCGCGGATCTGTTTGGCATCGTGAAGGATGCGGTCGAGCACGGCCTGGCACTGGCCAGGACGGGTCAGATGCTGGCAATGCACGACGATGTTGCGGCGGCGGCGGTGGCATTGGCCGAAGCGCGGCGCGTGCTCGAACGAAGTACCGCCAAGCGCAGCCTCGGCAGTTGCGCGATGGGCTTCGGACTACTTCATCACGCGAGGGGATCACCACGGGCCGAGGCCCGCCGGGAATTTGATCTGGCTAGAAGCTTGTTCCAGGCGGCGGACTCTCCGCGGCTGACGGTGCTGGCCTTGTGCAACCTTGCCGACACGATGTGGGCTGAGAAAGAACTCGAAACTGCGATCACAACCGTGAAAGATGCAGTGGATCTGGCGCGGCGAGAGGGTTTTTCGCACTTTATCGGTTTCGCTTTGGGCAATCTGGCCGGCATGCTCACCGCGCGCGGCGACCTGGACAAGGCGCTCGCCGTCGCGCGCAAGGCGATGCCGCACTGTCGCGAAGATGAAAATTTCCGCTGGCTGTTTCCGCATCTGGCCCTGCGCGCCGCCAAGGCCGGCAAGCTGGAGGATGCGGCTCGCCTCATGGGCTATCTCGATCATGTCGATCGCGGGCCTCTCTCGTTCAATGAAACACGCGCGCTCGATACGCTGAGAGGGCTTCTGCACGACCGCATGCCGCCCGGGCGGGCAGAGGAGCTGCGGGAAGCGGGACGCTATCTCGACGAAGATCAGGCTCTCGCTCTGGCGCTCGCTTGAACGGCGGCGCCGCACTTATGACGCTCGCCTAGAAGTTTCGCGTGAAGATGATCGGGCCATTTAGGCCTTCCATCGGAGTTTCCTCATATGCATCCGACCCGACGGCAGATCGGCGCTTCGCTTCTCGTCGCACCTCTGCTCGCAAGCCGCCGCGCCGATGCCACCGACACCTGGCCGCCCTCGCCCGATCCCCTTCTATGGCGCATCGATGTGCCGCCCCAGCATGAGGGCATGGCCGACGGTGGCCCTAACGGCGCCGTCTATTACCGCGTCTATGGCGATGCGCCGGGCCGCACCCCCATCGTGGCGCTGCATGGCGGCCCCGCCGCCGGCCACACCTACATGCGGCCCTATTCGGCGCTCGCGACCGACCGGCAGGTCGTGCTCTACGACCAGACCGGTTGCGGCCAATCGGCCAAGCCCTCGGATCTATCGCTCTATACGACCGACCGCTATGTCGAGGAGCTGGAGGCGCTGCGCGTCCATCTCGGCTTCGAGCGGATCATCCTGCTCGGCCATAGCTGGGGCGCCATGCTCGCACCCGCCTATGCCGCGGCCCATCCCGACCGAGTCGAAGCGGTACTGCTCGCAGGCTCCGTGACGCAGGTCGCCGATTATCAGGAAGCGGCCAAGCGCTGGCTCAAGGCCATGGGGCCAAAGGCGGTAGCGACGGCGGCGGCAGCCGAGAAGAGCGGCCACACGGACAGCCCGACCTACCAGGCGGTCCTCGATCGCTATTATCACGCCCACGTCATCCGGCTGAGAACCTGGCCCAAATGGCTGGAGGAGACCTTGGGGGGCCTCGGCGACAATCCGGTCTATAAGCACCTGAACGGGCCGAGCGAGTTCAGCATATCCGGCACGCTGGCGGGGGTCGATCTGCGCCCCTGGCTGGCGCAGATGCATATGCCGGTGCTGGTGACCTGCGGCGAGTTCGACGAGGCGCCGCCCTGGGTCGGCAAGAAGGTAGCGGCGGCACTTCCCAATGCCCGGCTCCATGCCTTTCCGGGCCTCGGCCATTGCCCCCATATCGAAGATCCGGCGCAAGCCATCGCCGTGACGCGGGGCTTCATCGACAAGCTCGCGTGAAAGCGGGGCACGCCTCGGCGTGCCCGCAATACATTCTGTTAGTCGCGCGCCTCGTCGAGCGCGTAGCCGGCGGAGCGGACGGTACGGATGATGTCCGGCTCGGCCGGGCCGTTGAGCGCCTTCCGGAGCCGGCGGATATGCACGTCGACCGTGCGCGGCTCGACATAGACATCATGCCCCCAGACCGCATCGAGCAGCCGCTCGCGCGAGAAGACGCGGCCCGGATGCTCCAGCAGGAAACGGAGCAGCCGGAACTCGGTCGGGCCGAGATGCACCGGCCGGCCGCTGCGCACGACGCGATGGGCGGCCAGGTCCATCTGGACATCGGCGAAATTGAGGCTCTCTTCCGACACGTCGGGCTTGGCGCGGCGGATCACGGCGCGCACGCGCGCGATGAGCTCGCTCGGACTGAAGGGCTTGGTGATGTAATCGTCGGCGCCGCTGTTGAGGCCGCGGATCTTGTCGCCTTCCTCGCCGCGCGCCGTCAGCATGATGATCGGCAAGGCGCGCGACTGCGGCGAGCGGCGGATCTGGCGGCAGACCTCGATGCCCGAGACCAGCGGCAGCATCCAGTCGAGCAGGACGACATCGGGCTTGCGCTCGGCGATCTGGACGAGCGCTTCCTCGCCGTCGCTCGCTTCGCAGACGCCGAAGCCTTCCTTTTCCAGATTGTAACGCAGCAGCGTGACGAGCGGCGCCTCGTCTTCGACGATCATGACCAGCGGCTTCATGCTTCGGGCGGCTCGCTTTCATTGCTGACAATGCCGTTCGGGCCGGACAGCACGACCGACGAGCTCGAGCGATCGCGCTTCGGCCTTGTTTCCTTGAGCGGCTTGCCGTGGATGAGGAAATAGATGGTCTCGGCGATGTTGGTGGCGTGGTCGCCGATACGCTCAATGTTCTTGGCCATGAACAGGAGATGCGTGCCCGCGGTGATGCTGCGCGGATCTTCCATCATGTAGGTCAAAAGCTCGCGGAACAGGCTGGTATAGAGCTCGTCCAGTTCCTCGTCGCCAAGCCAGACATGCATCGCCTTGTCGGCGTCGCGATGGACATAGGCGTCGAGCACGTCCTTGATCAGGATCTGGGCGAGCTTGCCCATGCGCGGGATGGCATAGGCGGGCTTCGCCACCGGCGCCTGGTTCAGCGCGATCGAGCGCTTGGCGACATTGGCGGCATAGTCGCAGATCCGCTCGAGATCGGAGGCGATCTTCAAGGCCGAGATGATCTCGCGCAGGTCGCGCGCCATCGGCTGGCGCAGCGCCAGGAGCCGGACGACCAGCGCCTCGACCTCCTTTTCGAGCTGATCGACCTGGGCATCGCCCTCGACCACCTCCGCCGCGAGCTCGCTGTCGCGCTTGACCACGGACTGGATCGCCGAGGCGACCTGCGTCTCGGCCAGCCCGCCCATGGTGATCAGCGTGTTCTGCAGCCGGTTCAGCTCTTCGTCGTAGCTTTTCAGGATATGGTCTGATGACATTCTGGAGCCCTCAGCCGAAGCGACCGGTGATGTAATCCTCGGTACGCTTGTTCGCCGGATTGGTGAAAACGGTTTCGGTCTCGTCGAATTCGATCAGATCGCCCAGATACATGAAGGCCGTGTAGTCGGAGCTGCGCGCGGCCTGCTGCATGCTATGGGTGACGATGACGATGCAATAGTCGGATTTGAGCTCGGAGATGAGCTCCTCGACCTTTTGCGTCGAGATCGGATCGAGCGCCGAGCAGGGCTCGTCGAGCAGCAGGATCTCGGGCCTGACCGCGACGGCGCGGGCGATGCACAGGCGCTGCTGCTGTCCGCCCGAGAGGCCGAGGCCGCTCTGCTTCAGCTTGTCCTTGACCTCGTTCCAGAGGGCGGCGCGCCGGAGGGCGGATTCGACGCGATCGTCGAGCTCGCTGCGCGGCAGGGATTCGTAGAGCTTAATGCCGAAGGCGATGTTGTCGTAAATCGACATCGGGAACGGCGTCGGCTTCTGGAACACCATGCCGATCTTGGCGCGCAGCAGGTTGAGATCGACCTTCGGCTCGAGGATGTTGCGGCCGTCGACGAGGATCTCGCCGGTCGCGCGCTGCTCAGGATAGAGGTCGTACATGCGATTGAGGCAGCGCAGCAGAGTCGACTTGCCGCAGCCCGACGGACCGATGAAAGCGGTCACCCGCTTGTCGTAGATCCGCATGTTGATATTCTTCAGCGCCTCGTATTTTTTATAATAGAAGCGCAGATCCTTGATCGTGATCTTGTCCTGCGGTGCCGGGGCCGCGGCGGTCGTCGCGGCCGGCGGTGCTGCGGCCGAGGTGGCCGCGGGCTGCATCTGCAAGGGTTCTGGGCTCATTGTTTCACGCTGCTCAAATTGGCGAGGGAACGAGCGATGATGTTCAGGATCAGGATCGTCGCCGTGATCAGCAACGCTCCTCCCCAGGCCAGGTTGCGCCAGTTCTCGGCAGGATTGTTGGCGAAGATGAAGATCACCACCGGCAGGCTCGGCATCTGGTCGAGCAAATCATACTTCCAGAACTGGCTGTAGCCCGCCGTGAACAGCAAGGGAGCGGTCTCGCCGCTGACGCGGGCCAGCGCCAGAATGACGCCGGTGATCATACCCTGCGTGGCCGCCTTATAGCAAACCACTGTGATGACTTTCCATTTGGGCGTGCCCAGCGCCGCCGCCGCCTCGCGCAACCCGTTCGGGACGAGCTGCAGCATCTCATAGGTGCTGCGCACCACGACCGGGATGACCAGCAGCGAGAGGGCGACGCCGCCGGCGAGCGCGGTGGCGCCGTGCATCGGGATCACCAGCGCGACCGAGACGAATACGCCGATGATGATCGAGGGCGCCGACAGCAGGATGTCGTTGATGAATTGAATCACCTGGCCGAGCTTGTTGCCGCGGCTGTATTCCGACAGGTAGGTGCCGGCCAGGATGCCGATCGGCGTGCCGATCAGCATGCCGACGCCGGTCATGTAGACGCTGCCGATGATGGCGTTGCCGAGGCCGCCGATATCGGGGCCGGGCGACGGCGTGCGCGCATAGAAGAGCGACGGCGCCAGCGAAGGCACGCCGTTGATCAGCAGCGTCAGCATGATGACGGCGAGGAAGAGCAGGCCGATGCCGGTCATGATCATCGCGAGCGTCAGCACCACGCGGTTGCGACGGCGGCGGCCATTGTATCGACCGAGATCGAAGGAAGCTGCCATGGCTCAGTTTCCTCCCTGGCGCTGCATGCGCAGCAGCATGGTCTTGGCCACCGCCAGCACGATGAAGGTGATGACGAAAAGGATAAGGCCGAGGGCGATCAGCGACGAGGAGTAGATCTGGTCGGTCGCCTCGGCGAACTCGTTGGCGAGTGCCGAGGAGATCGTCTGGCCGGGCGCCAGCAGCGAGACCTTGTAGCGCTGCGCATTGCCGATGACGAAGGTGACGGCCATCGTCTCGCCCATGGCGCGGCCGAGGCCGAGCATGATGCCGCCGACGACGCCGCGGCTGGTGAAGGGCAGGACCACGTGCCAGACCACTTCCCAGGTCGTGCAGCCGAGGCCGTAGGCCGATTCCTTGAGCATCGGCGGCACAGTCTCGAACACGTCGCGCATGATCGAGGAGATGAAGGGCAGGACCATGATCGCCAGCACGATGCCGGCCGTCAGGATGCCGACGCCGAAAGCCGGCGGCGCGAAGAGCGCGCCGATCACCGGCACCTGCCCCAGCGTGTCGACGATGACCGGCTCGATATAGGTTTTCATGAAGGGCGCGAAGACGAACAGGCCCCACATGCCGTAAATGATCGACGGGATGCCGGCCAGCAGCTCGACCGCGATCGAGATCGGCCGCCGGAGCAGCGCCGGACACAGCTCGGTGATGAAGACGGCGACGCCAAAGCTCAGCGGAATGCCGATCAGCATGGCGATGGCCGAGGTCACGAGCGTGCCGTAGATCGGCACCAGCGCGCCGAACTTGGGCGCGTTGGGATCCCAGACATTGGTGTAGATGAAGGCCGGCCCGAACGCGCTGAAGGCAGGTGCCGCACCCACGATCAGCGACAGGATGATGGCGCCGAGGATCAGCAGCACCAGGACGCCGAAGGTCAGCGTGGCGAACCGGAAGGCGCTGTCGTAGAACGACTGCGGACCGCGCAGCGATACGGATGGAACCACGTGATCGACCAAGCTAGCGTCCTCGCTCACCGCCCTTAGACCGCGATGACCTTAGGTCGAATCGACCTAAGGTCTGCATCGCTGTCTAGCTCATATAGAGACTGATTCAGACATCAAGCCGTCTCGACTTGATGTCATCAGGCTCTAAGCGGCGATGGGGAGGCGGCCGATGCGGCCGTCTCCCCCACCACCATTCAGCGATCCGCCCATTCAGGGCGAACCGGTTACGGCCACAGCGGCTTGCCGTTGCCCTTGATGTCCTTCACCCAGCTATCCTGGATCAGCTTGACGACGTTCTCCGGCAGCGGGACGTAGTCGAGCGACTGAGCCGCCTCCGACCCGCTCTTCAGCGCGTAGTCGAAGAACTTCAGCGTCTCCTTGCCGGCGTCGGCCTTCTCCTGGTTCTTGTAGACGAGCGCCCAGGTCGAGGCGGTCATCGGCCAGGATTCCTTGCCCGGCTGGTTGGCCAGGATGAGGATGAAGCCCGGGGCATGCGCCCAGTCGGCATTGGCGGCGGCGGCCTGGAAGGCCTTGGCGCTCGGCTCGAGGAAGATGCCGTCCTTGTTGGCCATCTGGGTGTAGGCCAGCTTGTTCTGCTTGGCGTAGGCATATTCGACATAGCCGATCGAACCGTCGGTCCGCGCGGTCGAAGCCGAGACGCCTTCATTGCCCTTCCCGCCGATACCGACCGGGAAAGCGACCGAGGTGTTGACACCCGGGCCAGACTTCCATTCCGGCGACACGTCGGCCAGATAGTAGGTGAAGTTGTAGGTGGTGCCCGACCCGTCGGAACGGTAGACCGGCTCGATCGCCTCGTCCGGCAGCTTCAGATCCTTGTTCAGATCGACGATCTGCTTATCGTTCCAATTGGTGATCTTGCCGAGATAGATCTCGGCCAGGATCTTGCCCGTGAGCTTCAGCTTGCCCGGCTCGATACCCTTGATGTTCACGACCGGCACGATGCCGCCCATGATGAAGGGGAACTGGGTGAGGCCGGCCTCGTCGAGATCCTTGATCTCGAGCGGCTTGTCGGTCGCGCCGAAATCGACGGTCTTGGCCGTGATCTGCTTGATGCCGCCACCGGAGCCGATGGACTGGTAATTCAGGCCGACATTGGTCTTGGTCTTATAGGCCTCGGCCCATTTCGACAAAATCGGAAACGCGAAGGTCGAGCCGGCGCCGGAAATATCGCCGGCCTGCGCGCCAGTGGCGGCGAAGGACACGGCACCGACGAGGATCGCTCCAATCAGCTTGTTGCCGAGAGCAGTCACGGGTTGATCTCCTAATGTAGGGCGCGGACGTTCCCGATCGAACGCCCCGCGCTTGGAGAGGAGATACAAGCTCGATGTTACAGTTTTATGACAGTCAGCCTTGCTTTTGATGAAGCCCGTCAGCCCTTGAGGGCGGGTTTCGGTGCCAAGGAAGGCGGTCCATCGGTCTCAGCCGAGCGAATCGGCACGACCGCGCGTAAATGAATCGTGAAGGTCGACCCCTCGCCCATCTCGCTGTCGATGTCGAGAAGGCCGCGATGCCGGCTGACGATGTGCTTGACGATCGCGAGGCCAAGGCCGGTGCCGCCCATCTCGCGCGAGCGCGCCGTGTCGACTCTGTAGAAGCGTTCGGTCAGGCGCGGCAGATGGAGGCGCGGGATGCCCTCGCCCCGGTCGCGCACCACGATCGCGACGCCGGGCCGCAGCTTCGCGGACGGCCCGGCGCTGACCGTGATCTCGGTATCGGGCCGGGCATATTTGATCGCATTGTCGACCAGGTTCTGAAAGACCTGCGCCAGCTCTTCGGGATCGCCGACGATCGGCGGCAGCTCCGCCGGAACGTCGAGCGCGATGCGCATGCAGCGCGCGGCCGCCTTGAGCTCCAGCATGGTCACGACGGTTCTGAGCAGGCCCGATATCTGAGCATGCTGGGTCGGCGGCAGATGCTCGTTGAGCTCGATCCGTGACAGCGACAGCAGATCGTCGACGAGCCGCGCCATGCGGCCCGCCTGCTGCTGCATGATCGAGAGAAAGCGTTTCTGCGCCTCGTGATCGTCCGAGGCCGGACCTTGCAGGGTCTCGATGAAGCCGATCAGCGTCGATAGCGGCGTGCGCAGCTCGTGGCTGGCATTGGCGACGAAATCGGCCCGCATCTGCTCGGTCCGCTTCATCGCGGTGAGGTCGGTGAGCGTCACGAGTGCCGCGTAGCGGTCGACCGCGCGGTCCGGCAACGGCTCGATGCGCGCCCGCATGGTCCGATCGATCGGCAGCGACAGCTCGAACTCGATGATCCGGGCGTCGCCGCCCTTCAGCACGGCATCGGTGGCGTTGAGCACGGCCGGATTGCGCAACGCGGCGGCGAGGTCGCGCCCGATCAGCTGCGCCCCGAACAATTCGCGGGCGGCGGCGTTGACGCGCACCACCTCGCGCCGATCGTTCAGCAGGATGAACGGGTCGGGCAAGGCCAGCAGCACGGTGTCGGAGCTGGCGAGGTCCGCCTCGACCTGCTGCAGCCTGTCCCGCCACAGGCGGACGAGCCTGAGGATCGTCCGCCAGATCGTCTTGATCCCGGGGTTGGATGTCGGGATCTGCGGCGGCGCCTCGTCGGGCGCCTCCGCCAGCCGGTCGACCCCGTCCCGAAGGGCGCCGACGCCGTCGAGCTGCAGATGCAGCAGGACGCCGCCGACCAGCAGGATCACGCCGGCGCCCATCGCCGCCGGCAGAATCTCAAGCTCGCCGGCCCCCACCAGCATGGCGAACACCGACAAAACCACCAGCGCCATGATGCCGAGCGCGATCTGAAAGGGGCGAGCCGGCATCCTTTATCCTCGATTATGCGATGGCGTCGTGTGCCGCCAACGCCGCCAGGTTGACAATGTCCGAAACGGTCGCTCCGATTTCGACGATTTGCGCCGACTTGTCGAGCCCGACCAGCATCGGCCCGATCACCATGCCGCCGCCGAGCTGTTGTAGCAGCTTGGAGGAGACGTTGGCGGTATGGAGCGACGGCATGATCAGGATATTCGCCGGCCCGGTCAGGCGGCAGAACGGATAGGCCTTGCGCATGAGGTCGAAATCGAGCGCCACGTCGGCCGACATCTCGCCATCATACTCGAAATCGACCGCACGCCGGTCGAGTACGGCGATGGCGTCGCGGATCCGGCTCGCCCGCGCCCGCATCGGATTGCCGAAATTCGAGAAGGACAGCAGCGCCACGCGCGGCACCGCCCCCATCTGGCGCGCTTTCTGCGCCGCCTGGATCGCGATATCGGCGATCTCCTCCTCCGTCGGCAGCTCATGCACGGTCGAATCGGCGATGAAGACGGTACGGCCGCGTGCCACCATCATGGTCAGGCCGAAGACGCGCTTGTCGGCCTTGGCGTCGAGCACCCGCGTCACTTCGTCGAGCGAGGCCGAATAGCTCCGCGTGCTGCCCGTGACCATGGCGTCGGCATCGCCCATCGCCACCATGCAGGCGGCGAAGATGTTGCGATCCTGATTGACCCAGCGCTGGCAATCGCGCAGGAGCGCGCCCTTGCGCTGCAGCCGCTTGAACAGGAAATCCGTATAGGCCTTATTGGCGTGGCTCAAACGCGCATTGTGGATCTCGAGCTCGCCGGGGCTGGAGAGGCCCATGGATCTGAGCGTGGCCATGATCCGCTCCTCGCGGCCGATCAGGACCGGCGTGCCGTAGCCCGCGTTCTTGAAGGCGAGTGCGGCGCGCATCACCGTCTCTTCCTCGCCCTCGGCGAAGACCACGCGCTTCGGATGCGAGCGCACCGCCTCGAAGATGCCTTGCAGGGTGGCCGCGATCGGATTGAGGCGGGTCGAGAGCTTGCGCGCATAGGCGTCGAGGTCGATCGGCTTGCGCGCGACGCCCGAATCGATCGCGGCCTTGGCGACAGCGACCGGCACGTAGGAGATGAGCCGCGGATCGAACGGCGCCGGAATGAGATATTCGGGCCCGTAGGTGAGCCGCCGGCCGGAATATGCCGCAGCCACCTCGTCCGGCACGTCTTCGCGCGCCAACGCCGCCAGCGCCTCGGCCGCGGCGATCTTCATCTCCTCATTGATGGTGGAGGCGCGGACATCGAGCGCGCCGCGGAAGATGTAGGGGAAGCCCAGGACGTTGTTGACCTGGTTCGGATAATCCGAGCGGCCGGTGGCGACGATCGCATCGGGCCGGACCGCCTTCACATCCTCGGGCGTGATCTCGGGATCGGGATTGGCCATGGCGAAGATGATCGGCCGGTTGGCCATCGACTTCACCATGTCCTGGGTGACCGCGCCCTTGACCGAAAGGCCGTAGAAGGCGTCGGCGCCGTCCAAGGCCTCGGCCAGCGTGCGCCGGTCGGTCACGACGGCATGGGCCGATTTCCACTGGTTCATGCCCTCGGTGCGACCCTGGTAGATCACGCCCTTGGTGTCGCACATGATGATGTTGCCGGCGGGCATGCCCATCGCCTTCAGCAACTCGACGCAGGCGATCGAGGCGGCGCCGGCGCCGTTCACGACCAGCTTCACGTCCTTGAAGTCGCGGCCGGTGAGGTTGCAGGCGTTGATGAGGCCGGCGGTGGCGATGATCGCGGTGCCGTGCTGGTCGTCATGGAAGACCGGGATGTCGAGCAGCTCGCGCAGGCGCTGCTCGATGATGAAGCATTCCGGCGCCTTGATGTCCTCGAGATTGATGCCGCCGAAGCTGACGCCCAGATAGCGCACGCAATTGACGAACTCGTCGACCTCGCGGGTCGAGACTTCGAGATCGATCGAATCGATATCGGCGAAGCGCTTGAACAGCACGGCCTTGCCTTCCATCACCGGCTTCGAGGCGAGCGCGCCCAGATCGCCGAGGCCGAGCACGGCCGTGCCGTTCGAGATGACGGCGACGAGGTTGCCCTTGGCGGTGAAATCGTAAGCGGTATTAGGATCGCGCGCGATATGAAGGCAGGGGTAGGCCACGCCCGGCGAATAGGCGAGCGACAGATCCCGCTGGGTCGTCAGCGGCTTGGTCGGCGCGATCTCGACCTTGCCCGGCTTGCCTTCGGAATGGAACAGGAGCGCTTCCTGCTCGGTGATACGGCCATTGGGCTCGGTCATCCAGATCCTCCCTGAGTCGGCGGATTGAGCGCCCGCCGCGATATGAGCCGGAGAGCTTTGCCCGGAACCGAGCCGCCGGTAAAGCCTCGAGGTGGCGCTCGCGCCCGGCCGTTCGGCCATGCTATGCGGTTCTATTGTCCCCTACCGCTAGCGCGCCCCCGCCCGATGACGATCGCCGCCGAACCCAGCCCCGCCTTCGCCGATGCGACGCCGATGATGGCGCAGTATCTGGAGCTGAAGCGGCAGCATCCGGACCATCTGCTGTTCTATCGGATGGGGGATTTCTACGAGCTGTTCTTCGAGGACGGGGTCAGGGCGGCGGCCGCCCTCGACATCACGCTCACCAAGCGCGGCAAGCATGAGGGCCGGGACATCCCGATGTGCGGCGTGCCGGTCCATACCGCCGACGCTTATCTCGCGCGCCTCATCCGCCATGGCTTCCGCGTCGCGATCTGCGAGCAGATGGAGGATCCGGCCGAAGCGAAGAAGCGCGGCGCCAAGCAGCCGGTGCGCCGGGCCGTGGTCCGCATCGTCACCGCCGGCACCATCACCGAGGACAATCTCCTCGATGCACGCCGGCACAATTTCCTGGCGGCGCTGGCCGAGGCCGGCGGCGAGTATGCGCTCGCCTCGGTCGAGATCTCCACGGGCGAGGTCGAGTTCCAGCCGCTGGCACTCACCGGCGTCGCCCCGGCGCTCGCCCGCCTCCGGCCCGGCGAACTGCTGATCAGCGACCGGCTGCTCCAGAAGCCGGATCTCTTCGAGCTCCTGGCCGAATGGCGGCCGGTGCTGACGCCGCAGCCGAACGCAAGGTTCGACAGCGAGGCCGGCAGGCAGCGGCTGGCGCGGCTCTACGGCGTCGGCACGCTCGACGGGCTCGGCAGCTTCGGCCGGGCCGAATGCTCAGCCGGGGGTGCGCTCGTCGACTATATCGACCTGACCCAGCAGGGAAAGCTGCCACGCCTCGGATTGCCGCGCCGGCTCGCCTCGGGCGCCGTCATGGAGATCGACGCCGCGACCCGTCGCAATCTGGAGCTGGTCGAGACGCTTTCCGGCGAACGGCGCGGCAGTCTGCTTGCGGCGATCGACCGCACCGTCACCGGCCCTGGCGCCCGCCGTCTCGCCGCCGATCTCGCCGGCCCGCTGACCGATCCGGCCCAAATCTCGGCGCGACTCGATCTGGTCGAGATCTTCCAGCAGGATGCGACTCTCACCGAGGATGTCCGCGGGCTCCTGAAGGAATGCCCGGACATGGCCCGCGCGCTGTCGCGCCTGGCCTTGGGCCGCGGCGGACCGCGCGATCTCGCGGGATTGCGCGACGGGCTCGCCGTCACCGCCAAACTCAAGCCGCTGCTGGCCGAGCGCGCCGACGGCGCCCGGTCGAGCCTGTTGCGCCAGGCGCAGGCCGATCTCGGCGAGCATGGCGTGCTGATCGACCGGCTCGGCCGCGCGCTTGCCTCGGAGCTGCCGCTCTTCGCCCGCGACGGCGGCTTCATCGCCTTGGGCTATGCGACCGAGCTCGACGAATGGCGCGAGTTGCGCGACCAGAGCCGGCGCATGATGGCGGCGCTCCAGGCGCGCTACGCCGAGGAGACCGGGGTTTCGAGCCTGAAGATCCGACACAACAATGTGCTGGGCTATTATATCGAGGTCTCGCCCAATCATGCGGGCCGGCTGCCTTCGGGCGCCGGCGGCAGCTTCATCCATCGCCAGACCATGGCCAACGCCATGCGCTTCACCACGGTCGAGCTCGCCGAGATCGAGACGCGGATCGGCCAGGCCGCCGACAAGGCGCTGGCGCTGGAGCTTGCGCTGTTCGAGGATCTCGTGACCGAGGCGACGGAGCGCGCCGAGCCGATCCAGCGCGCGGCCGCTGCCTTGGCCGCCCTCGATGTCGCCGCCGGCCACGCCATCCTCGCGATCGAGGAGCGCTATTGCCGCCCGGTGGTCGAGACCGGCTTCGCCTTCGAGATCGTCCAGGGGCGCCATCCGGTGGTCGAGGCCAGCCTCGCCGCCGGCAGCCGCTTCGTCGGCAATGACTGCACGCTCGAGCCCGGGCGGCGGCTCTGGCTCCTCACCGGCCCCAACATGGCCGGCAAGAGCACCTTCCTGCGCCAGAACGCGCTCATCGCCGTGCTGGCGCAGATCGGCGCCTATGTGCCGGCCGACGCCGCGCGCATCGGCGTGGTCGACCGGCTCTATAGCCGCGTCGGCGCCGCCGACGATCTGGCACGCGGGCGCTCGACCTTCATGGTCGAGATGGTCGAGACCGCGGCGATCCTGAACCAGTCCGGCCCGGGCGCGCTCGTCATCCTCGACGAGATCGGCCGAGGCACCGCGACCTATGACGGGCTCTCTATCGCCTGGGCCGCGGTCGAGCATCTACATGACCAGAATCGCTGCCGGGCACTCTTCGCCACGCACTATCACGAGCTGACGGCGCTCGCCTCGACGCTTTCGGACCTCGCTTGCTACACGATGCGCGTCAAGGAGTGGCAGGGCGATGTCGTGTTCCTGCATGAGGTGGCGCCGGGGGCGGCCGACCGCTCCTACGGCATCCATGTCGCCAAGCTCGCTGGCCTGCCGAAGCCGGTGGTGGCGCGCGCCGAGGCGGTGCTGGAGCTGTTGGAGCAGGGCGAGGCCGGCAGCGCCTTGAGCCGGCTCGCCGACGATCTGCCGCTTTTCTCGGCGGCGCGCAAGCCCGCGCCCGCCCCGGCGGCGGCGGAACCCTCGGCGGTCGAGACCAGGCTCGATTCGATCCAGCCGGACGAGCTCACGCCGCGCGCGGCCCTCGAACTCCTTTACGAGCTGAAGCGGTTGAAGCAAGGATGATGGGCAGGCTTGCGCCTTAAAAATGCCCCAGCCTGCCCATACAATCTGCCGAAGCGATCGGGCGGACTCGACACGCGAGGCCCTTTCGCCGCAGCTTAGAGTAAGCCCAACCGGCGGTTCGAACAGCGAGGACGCCGACCGGCATCAAGCCGGCCGGCGATAAAAAGGGAGGAACCATGCGTAAGATCTTCTGTGCCTGGAGCGCTTTCGCCATGGCGGCGGCGATGGCAGGATCGGCTCACGGCTACGAAGCGAGCGATCTCGGCAAGACGCTGACGCCGTTCGGCGCGCTGAAGGCCGGCAATGCCGACGGCTCCATTCCCGCCTGGGATGGCGGCATCACCAAGCCCCCGGCGGGCTATACGCCCGGCCAGCACTATGCCGACCCCTATGCCGCGGACAAGCCGCTCTTCACCATCACGGCCGAGAATGCCGACAAGTATCGCGACAAGCTGTCGGCCGGCACGCAGGCGCTCCTCAAGGCCTATCCGGCCTTCAAGGTGATCGTCTACCCGTCGCACCGCAGCTTCTCGGCACCGCAATATATCTATGATTCGGCGATCAAGAACGCGACCACGGCGCATCTCTCGCCCGACGGCTACAACGTGCTGGATTCACTGCACACGATCCCGTTCCCGCTGGCGAAGAGCGGCAACGAGGCGATCTGGAACCACATCCTGCGCTGGCGCGGCAGCCAGATCAAAAGCCATACGCTCACCGCCGCCGTGACCGAGACCGGCGAATATACCGAGCAGAAGATCGACCTCAAGATCATCTTCCCCTACGACCAGCCGGGCGACGAGCCTACCAAGCTCGACAATTACTTCTATGCCGAGACGGTCTCGCCGCCGCGCACCGCGGGCGACATCACACTCGTCCATAATTTCACCGACCCGCAGGTCGAGGAACGCCAGGCCTGGACCTACAATCCCGGCCAACGCCGCGTGCGCCGGGCGCCCGAGGTCAGCTACGACAACCCGATCACGGCCTATGACAGCCTCGCCACCAGCGACGATTTCGACATGTTCAACGGCGCCATCGACAAGTACGATTGGAAGCTGGTTGGATTGAAGGAAATCTACTTCCCCTACAACAACTACAAGCTCCAGGATCCGAAGTACCAATATTCGGACATCATCAAGCCGCTGCACACCAATGCCGATCTGGAAAGGTGGGAGCTGCACCGCGTCTATCAGATCGAGGCGACGCTGAAATCGGGCGAGCACCACATCTACGCCAAGCGCGTCTTCTATGCCGATGAAGATAGCTGGATGATCGCCTTGGCCGACAGCTATGACGGCAAGGGCCAGCTCTGGCGGACGCTGACCGCCTATCTGATGAATTTCTACGACGTGCCGATCATCATCTCGAACGCCGAGGAATATACCGACCTGCAGGCGCGCCGCTATGCGGTGACCGGGCTTTATAACCAGGACCCGGTGCCGGTCTATACCGGGACGGATCTGCAGCTGAGCGACTTCACCCCGGAAGCGCTGAGGCGCGGCGGCACGCACTGACGAGCGAGGATGGACCAGGCTGGGGAACCGGCTTGGTCCGTCTTATACTGATCAAGGCGCGGATGTCGGATAAAATGTCGGCTGCCAAGGAAAGGCCACTCACCTCTGACGAGGCAATCATTCTTTTGAAGATGCTTGCTGTAAGCTCCTTTTATTCAAAATATTCGAATTCAATATCAAACCTCCGCGTCGTGACAGCCAACGACGGGGGAATGGGAAGTCTAATTTTCATCGAGAACGGCAAAACCAGAAGAACATTCGGACAGATGATATCTCAGCAGCAATTTCACGACGCCGACGGCGTTCTGGTTTTGATTTCATTACATGTTGATGACAGTGAAAAGCTTCTTTCTATGGATTTTTGGAAAGTCGACTTTTCCCGCCTTAACCGATACCCCATGCCTGAACAGCTTGAGTCGGCTGATATAATTACCGTGCCGCCTCGGCATTGAAGGCCGTGCGTCCGGATTACGTGCTCCCTTCGTCAGAGGAGCGCCCCGCCATGTGTCACGTCGGCCGGTCTCGACCTCCGTCCGGCTGGGTTCCGGCATCGCCGACTGCCTGTTCTCGATCGGCACGATCTCCGCGAGACGAATCCGCCGCGATGGGAGATCGCGCTGACCGGTCTGCCCGATGGAAAGCGCTGGTGCATGACCTGGATTGTCGGGATATCATCGGCGGTCACGCCGATCCAGGCGGCGCAATCGAGCGGGCGCTCCCGCCGGCCAGCCGAAGGAAACTCGCCCATGTCCGGCACCGACTATCGAAACATGACGCCGCAAGAGCGCATCGATCTCATCGGCAAAATCTGGGATAGCATCGAGGCCGATCATATTCCTGTCACGCCTGCGCAGGCGGCCGAGCTTGACCGGCGTTCGGCCACCGCCGACGAGGATATGGCAAAGGCTCGTGACGCCGACGACGTGCTCGCGGAGCTTCGCCACCGCTATCGCTGATGCGGATTGCGCTCACTTCGGCCGCCGAAGCAGACCTCGCCGCTGCCTTGGATTGGTACGACGCGGAAGTTCCAGGCGTGGGACCGCTCTTTCTCGACGAGTTCGAGGTGCTGCTGCAGCGCCTTGACGAGAATCCTTACCAGTTCCCTCTCGTCCGTGCAGACATTCGCCGGTCCCTCTTCCGCCGTTTTCCTTATGGCCTATTCTTCCGCCTACAAGGCGATAGTGCCCAAATTATCGCCTGCTTGCATGCGAGCCGGGATCCACGCCGCTGGCAAGCTCGGCATTGATCGCTGGCGGATGGATCCGTTTACCGCGAAAGCACAAGCGACCTCTCCCGCCCCGTATGCTAGACACTTGCCCCCACCCTCGCCCGGAGGAGCGCCCCGCCATGCATCAAGTCGCCCTGGTTTCGATCCTCGGTCCCGACAAGGTCGGGCTGGTTTCCGACATCGCCGACTGCCTGTTCTCGGCCGGCATCAATCTGCGCGACACGCATTTCGCCGCGATGGGCGAAGGGGCGGAGTTCAGTGCCGTGTGCGAGTTGCCGGACGGGCTCGATCTGGCCGAGCTGCGCCACGCGCTGCTGGCCGTGCCGAGCCTCGCCGCCGCCGAGATCCGGGTGCTGCCCTACCCGTTCGATCATCGCGCCGGGCCGAAGGAGCGCATCACCCACCGGATCGAGGTTTCGGGCGGCGATCAGCTCGGCCTCATCGCGCGGCTGGCCGAGATCTTCGCGCAATATGGCGCCAACATCGTCCGGCTCGATGCGCAGAAGCTGCCCGAGAGCGAAGGCGGCCGCTACGTCACCCGCTTCGCCGTCTCACTGCCGGCGGCGCAGGCGGAGATCTGCCTCGCCTCCGTCGACAGCACCGCGGGCGTGCTCGGCCTCTCCTGCACGGTCGAGGCGCAGGGTTAAGGCGCGAGGCGCTCCAGCTCGTCCCAGAGCTTGGCCGCGAGCGCCCGGTCCTGCGCCACGGGATTGGTCTTTGCCTCCGCCTTCTTCTTGAAATAGCGGCCGGTCACGGTCGCGAGTTCGGGCGCCAAGGCGACATGGAGCGTGGTCTCGGCCCCCTGCTCCTCGCTCAGCAGGAAGGGCTTAAGCGCCGAGAAGGCCAGGCTCTTCCAGCCGCCGACATTGCCGATATTGGTCGCGACCACGCCCGGATGGACGATGTTGGCGGTGACGCCGGTGCCGTCGAGGCGGCGCGCCAGCTCGAAGGTCCAGAGCATCATGGCGAGCTTCGACTGGCCGTATTTGCCCATCATCGAGAAGCTCTTCTCGGCCTGGAGATTGCCGAGATCGATGCGCGCGCGGTCGGACGAGGCCGAGCCGACATTGACGATCCGCGCGGGCGCGCTCGCCTTCATCCGGTCGAGCAGCGCGCGCGTCAGGACGAAGGGGGCCAGGCAATTGACCGCGAACATGGTCTCGAACCCGTCCGCGGTCGGCTGGCGCCGGTCGCGGGCGAGGCCGGCATTGTTGACGAGGAGATCGAGCCGGGGGTAGCGCGCCAGTACCTCGGCCGCGAGCCCGCGCACCGCCGCCATCGAGGCGAGATCGGCGACGAGGAGGTCGATCGCGGCCTCGGGCGCCCGCTCGGCGAGCCAGCGCCGGCTCGTCTCGCCGCGTGCCGGGTCGCGGGCGACGATGGCGACCGTACCGCCTCGCTCGGCGAGGCCGAGCGCGGTCCAGAGGCCAATGCCGTGGGTGACGCCGGTGATGAGGGAAGTGCGGGGTGCAGCCACCTCAGCCGGCCAGGGCCAGCACGGTGCGCAGCAGCATTTCGGCGCCGGCGGCGGCTTGCGCCTCGGTGATGCTCTCGGCCTCGTTGTGGCTGATGCCGTCGAGGCACGGCACGAAGATCATAGCGGCGGGCGCTACGGACGAGATGTGGGCGGCATCGTGGCCGGCGCCGCTGACGATCTCGCGATGGCTGAAGCCGGCGGCATCGGCCGCCTGGCGCACGGCGCCGATGCAGCGCGCGTCGAAATGAATGGGGGCCTGCGCCCAAATGGTCGAGACTTCGATCTCGAGCCCGAGATCGCGCTCGATGGTCTCGATTCGCGCCCTCATGCCGGCCTCGACCGCATCCAGCGTCTCGATCCGGGGATCGCGCAGATCGACGGTGAACTTGACCGAGCCGGGCACGACGTTGGTCGAGCCCGGTTCGACCTGGACGATGCCGATGGTGACGACGGCGGTCGGGCCATGGGCGCGCGCGAGATCGTCGAGCGCCACGGCCAGCCTGGCAGAGCCCTGGAAGGCGTCGTGGCGATGGTTCATCGGCGTGGTGCCGGCATGGGCGTCGCGCCCGGTGACGGTAAGCTCGTACCAGCGGATGCCCTGGACGCCGGTGACGATGCCGACTTCCTTCTCTTCGGCCTCGAGGATCGGGCCCTGCTCGATATGAAGCTCGATGAAGGCGCCGAGCTCGCGGCCGCCGCAGGGCTCGGGCCCGGTGAAGCCGATCCGGTCGAGCTCGGCGCCCACCGTGAGGCCGTCCTTGTCCTGGCGGGCCAGCACCTGATCGAGCGGCAGCTTGCCGGCGAAGACGCCGGAGCCCATCACGGCCGGGGCGAAACGCGCGCCCTCCTCGTTCGTCCAATTGATCAGTTCGATCGGCGCCTGGGTCTCATAGCCGGCATCGTCGAGCGTGCGCAGCAGCTCCAGCCCGGCGAGCACGCCCAGCACGCCGTCGAACTTGCCGCCGGTCGGCTGGGTGTCGAGATGGCTGCCGAAGGCGATCGGCTTCAGGCTGTTGTCGCGGCCCGGGCGGCGCGCGAAGATATTGCCCATCCGGTCGATGGTGATGGTGCAGCCGGCGGCTTCGCAGCGCGCGACGAACCACTGCCGCACCTGGCGGTCGAGATCGGTGAGCGACAGCCGGCAGATGCCGCCCTTGGCCGTGCCGCCGATCTCTGCGGTTTCCATCAGCGTGCCCCAGAGCCGTTCGCTATCGATCTTGAGATTGGTCATCCGCTCCACCCTGTCCCCATGCTGCCCGATCGCACGGTACGGTAGCCCACCACAAAAAAGAATGGCAGGGCGCCGGCCCTGCCATTCCCTCATGACCTCTCTGCCGATTCGGCGTGCGGCCGAACCGGTTCTTCTTCTTACGGGTTGCTGGCCGTGTTCGGCGTGCCGCTCAGCGGAGCGAATTGCAGGCCGAGGAAGTTGTTGACGACGAGCGTGCTGTTGCCGAGCACCTCGCTGTAGGCGTCGCCCGGCTTGACCGTGTAGCCGTTGTTGTTGCCGGTGATGGTGCGATGGAAATACTGCATCGCCGACGGGGCGTTGGCGCCGCCGACCGCCGTCTGCAGCGCGGACAGGCTGTAGATCAGCGGGTTGACGTTGCCAAGACGGGCACCGCCGAGCTGCACGGCATGAGCCAGCACGCCCGCGAATTGCGGTGCCGACGAGCTGGTGCCGATCAGCAGGTTGGGCACGCCGCCGATCCAGACGATGGCGGCACTGCGCGGCAGCGCGGTGCAGTCCTGAGCGTCGAGGTCGGCGTCGCCCGGGCAACCGCCCATCATCAAGGACACGTCCGGCACGGTCCGCATCTTCTTGCTGCCGGTCGTCACCAGCGACTGGTAGGACGGCTTGGCGAAGATGGCGCTGATGCCGCCGCCCGAGCCCCAAGTGTTGTTGCCGACGGTGAAGGTCTGCGAGCCGATGGTAACGTCCGCCGGCACGCGCGGATCGAAATTGGCATTCTCGGCAAGATAGGCGGCATCGTTGGCGGTCGGCGTCGCCGCCGACTGGAGATTGGTGCCGCCGACTCCGGTGACGGCGGGGTCGGATGCGGGATTACCCACGCCGAGGATGAAATTCGTGCCGTTGGTCGGATGGCTGTCGAACGCCGTCGTGGTGCATTCGGCTGCGCCATTGTCGCCCGAGCTGGCGACGAAGGTGATGCCTTGCGCGTTACCCTGCAGGAACAGGTCGTGGAAGGTCTGCAGGATGCCGGTGAGGTCGACGCCGTTATTGGCCGCCGCGGTGAAGTCCAGCTCGCATTCGCCGAAGGACGAGCTGACGATGTCGACCCGATTTTCCTCGTCGACCTGCGTGTAGGCTGCCACGATCGCCGCATCGGTGAGATCCGGCATGTCATAGACGATTTCTTTGGCCCCCGGCGCCGTGCCGAGCGACATCTGCGTGTCGAGCGATGCCTCGCCGGCATCGTCGGTGTTCGGGTTGAACGCACCGGACCCGCCCAGGACCGGGTCGATGAGAACGGTCGGCACCGGCACGGTGGTATGGGCCGCATAGGCCTGCACATCGCTGCCGGTGCTGGTGCTGACCGTGGAGTTGAATTCCCGCGCCAGATCGGTCGGCGAGATCGTGGACGAGATCACGATGCCGATCGTGGCGCCGGCCCCGTCGATCTGCACGGCCTTGGTGCCGCCGGTCGGGATCGCCTGCGTGGTGAAGGACGGGAAATGATAGGTCTCCCGCATATCGACCGGATAGTAGAAGCTGTTGGACGTGGAAAGCCGAAGGCCTGGTACGGCGCCGGTCGGACCGGCAGCGCTCACGGCCACCTTGGAATGGACATGGGCGGAGAGATGCGGAGCGAATTCGGGGATGACTCCGCCGAGTGCCGCGAGCGAGGACGGCGTCGTCAGCGTGCCGCGCTTAGCCCCGAGCTTGGTGCTGCCCTGCGTGGTCTTCATCACCTGCAGCTCGGCATTGATGAATTTCTGCACGAGAGCAACCGGGCCTTGAACTGACAGACTCTGGGTCTTCTCCTCGGTGACGGTCAGCCCCGCCGCCGTCAGGATCGCCTTGGCCTGCTTCACCGAAGCCTTGCTCGGCCCAAACTGATCCTTGAACTGCGCCGGCGTCAGCCATTTGTGATAGCTGGCGGATTGCGGGTCGGTCTGCTCGGCGAGCAGCGTGTTCAGCGCATCCTGGTGCGTCAAAGGCAAAAACACATTGAATTGGGCAATAGAATTCGGGTCGGCTTGACCTACAACCGTGGCATCGGCGGCAAAAGCGCCGCTCGTGCCAGCGAACGCGCCGACGACGACCGCCAACGCAAGATAAGAAACTCGCATGCTGAAACCCCCCAGTTGAAGCGTCTGGCATGCTGCCTGAATGCGGTTGTAGAGGTCAATTCACAAATTAACCGGGCGGTTACACAATGCCACCACCGGATGGTGATAGATCATTAACCATACCGTCGGGAGAATTAAGTCAACTCGCGTTATGGTGGTCCAGAGCACGCTTTTTCCGGGAGACGGCGTAGCCACAGGCCGAGCGTAGCCCCGCGCATCCCCATCATCAGCAGTAGAGCCGCCCATAGGCCATGGTTGCCCCATAGCGGCTCGAAAAGCCGAACCGCCACCAAAAAGGCGAGCAATGCCAAGAACACGCTGTTGCGCAACTCGCGCGTCCGGATCGCGCCGATATAGATCCCATCGAGTTGAAAGCCCCAGACCGAGACGAGCGGAGATATTGCCGCCCATGGTAGATATGCAAGGGCCGCCGCCCGAATATCGGGAATATCGGTCAACAGCCTGATGATCGACGGGCCGAAGCCGAAATAGGCGAGCGAGAACAGCGCCGCCCCCACGCCGGCCCACAGCATCGACGCGCGGATGGCCGCGGCGAGCGAGGCTCGGTCGCGGGCGCCGATCGCCATGCCGACCAGCGCCTCGGCGGCATGCGCGAAACCGTCGAGCCCATAGGCCATGAAGGTCTGAAAATTCAGCAGCACCGCATTGGCCGCCAAGATGGTATCGCCCATCCGGGCGCCCTCATGCGCGAACAGGCCGAAGCTCGCGATCAGAGCGACGGTCCGCAGGAAGATGTCGCGGTTGACGAGGATGAGCCGGGCGAGCGCCGTGCGCTCCAGCAACTCGGCCGCTCTCGGACGCGGCAAGCCTTGGGGCCGCAGGCGCAGCAGCAGGATCAGGCCGAAGGCGAAGCCGAGCCAGTCGGCGCAGGCCGTGGCGGCGCCGAGGCCGCCGACGCCCCAGCCGAAGGCGTATACGAACAGGATCGCCGCCGCCATGTTGCCGAGATTGATCACAAGCTGCAGCGCCAAGCCGAGCCGGGCGTGCTGGCGTCCCAGCAGATAGCCCAGCACCACGTAGTTGGCGAGTGCAGCGGGCGCCGAGACGATCCGGGCGGCGCAATAAAGCTCGGCGCTCGCCCGCACCTCGGCGCTGCCGCCGAGCAGATCGAGCAGCAGCGACACCAGCGGCCGGCGCGCGAGCAGCAACAGCAGGCCGATGACGAGAGCAAGCCCGAGCGCCCGGTACAGCGTCGCCCGGACGGCCGCCCAGTCGAGCGCGCCCTGGGCCTGGGCGATCAGGCCGGTCGTGCCCATTCGGAGAAAGCCGAAGCCCCAGAACAGGAAGTTGAAGACGAGCCCGCCCAGCGCCACGCCGCCGAGGGCCTCCGCACCCGGCAGATGCCCGGCCACCGCCGTATCGACGGCGGACAGCAGTGGCTGGGTGAGGTTGGCCAGGATGATCGGCACCGCGAGCGCCAACAACCTGCGATGGACCGATATGCCCTGCCCGCGCCGATCGTCCCGTCTCATGTCCCGCCATCGCCGCTCGCCCCGACCGACCCTCGCACGCTCGGTCGGAGCGGTCGAGCGTGGCGATCGAAAGACCTCCACCCCTCTGCCAACTCTTGATTTTTGCGACAAATTGCCGCCAGCTAAATAGGTACGGACCGGCGGACCGGCGCGTCTGGTGACGTGCCAAACCTGTCGGCAACGGGAGGACATTCATGACCAGTTATTCGGCCGCCTCCATGCCATCGCTCACTGCAGGCGAGGCCAGGCGCGTCATTTTCGCTTCATCGCTCGGCACTGTTTTCGAATGGTATGATTTTTATCTGTACGGTTCGCTCGCTGCCGTGATCAGCAAGCAGTTCTTCTCTGGCGTGAATCCTTCCGCCGGCTTCATCTTCACCCTTCTCGCCTTCGCCGCGGGCTTCTTCGTCCGCCCGTTCGGCGCCCTCGTCTTCGGCCGGCTCGGCGATTTGGTCGGACGGAAATACACCTTCCTGATCACGATCCTGATCATGGGCCTGTCGACATCGGCGGTGGGCTTCCTGCCCTCCTATGCCAGCATCGGCATCGCCGCCCCGGTCATCCTGATCGTGCTGCGCCTGCTCCAGGGCCTGGCGCTCGGCGGCGAATATGGCGGGGCCGCGACCTATGTCGCCGAGCATGCGCCTCAGGGCAAGCGCGGCCTCCACACCGCCTGGATCCAGACGACGGCGACGCTCGGCCTATTCCTGTCGCTGATCGTCATCCTGATCTGCCGCACCGCCATGTCGGGCGAGGATTTCGACGGCTGGGGCTGGCGCATTCCCTTCATCGTCTCGATCCTGCTGCTCGGCATCTCGGTCTGGATTCGCCTCAGCCTCAGCGAATCGCCGCTGTTCCAGCAGATGAAGAACGAGGGCAAGCTGTCCAAGGCGCCCCTGTCCGAAGCCTTCGCACGCTGGGGAAACCTCAAGATCGTCATCCTGGCCCTGGTCGGCCTCACCGCCGGACAGGCCGTCGTCTGGTATACGGGACAGTTCTACGCGCTGTTCTTCCTGACCCAGGTCATCAAGGTCGACGGCCAGACCGCGCAGATCATGGTCGCGGCCGCCCTCGCCATCGCCACTCCCTTCTTCATCATCTTCGGCATGCTGTCGGACGTGATCGGCCGCAAGCCGATCATCATGGCCGGCTGCCTGCTCGCCGCCGTCACCTACTTCCCGCTCTTCCACGGGCTCACCCACTACGCCAACCCGGCGCTGGACGCGGCGCAGACGAGCTCTCCCGCCACGATCGTGGCCGATCCGAGCGAATGCTCGGTGCAGTTCAACCCGGTCGGCACGTCCAAATTCACCACGAGTTGCGACATCGCCAAATCGGCGCTGGTCGGCAAGGGCGTCCCCTACACCAACGAGGCCGCTCCCGCCGGTACCATCGCCCATATCCAGATCGGCTCGACCACGATCCCGAGCTATGACGGCAAGGCCGAAGGTGCTGCCGACAATGCGAAGGCCTTCACCAAGGGGCTGACCGACGCGGTGAATGCCGCAGGCTATCCGGCCAAGGCCGATCCCGACCGGATCGACAAGCCGATGGTGCTGCTGTTGCTTGTCATCATGGTGCTCTACGTCACCATGGTCTATGCGCCGATCGCGGCCATGCTGGTCGAGATGTTCCCGACCCGCATCCGCTACTCGTCCATGTCGCTGCCCTACCATATCGGCAATGGCTGGTTCGGCGGCTTCCTGCCGGCGACCGCCTTCGCCATCCAGGCGAGCACGGGCAACCTCTATAGCGGCCTCTGGTATCCGATCATCATCGCCTCGGTCACCTTCGTGATCGGGACGTTGTTCATCCGCGAGACCAAGGACCGCGATATCCACGCCATCGAGGAATAAATGAAACCGGCGGAAGGCAATCACGCCTTCCGCCGGTCCGTTTGCCTTCGAAAATGATCGTCGCGAAGATCAGGTCCGCTTGTGGCGGGTGCCTTCCATTTCGTGCGTCTTCAGCACCTCGTCCGTCCCGGCATCGACCTCCTCGAGCTTGACCCCATAGGTCCAGAGCTCGGCGACATGGTGCAGCACCGACTGGCAGGTCTTCTCGTCGAGCAGGATGCCGTTATGGACGCTGTGGCGGAGCTTCAGCGTCCGGTCGCCGGTCAGGTCGACCTCGGTCACCTGGATGTCCGGCTCGCGCCGCGACAGATCGTAGGACCTGGCGAGCGCCGAACGGACCTCGCGATATCCCATCTCGTCATGAATGGCGTCGACCAGCATAGTCGGCTCGGCCGCGTTGTCGTAGACCCGGAACAGCCGGAATTTGCGAATGACGTTGGGCGACAGGAACTGCAGGATGAAGCTTTCATCCCGATAATTCGCCCAGGCATCGCGCAGCGTGCCGTAGGGGTCCTTGTTGCCCGCGAAATCCGGGAAGAACGCCCGGTCTTCAGCCGTCGGATCGAGGCAGATGCGCTTGATGTCGTCCATCATGGCGAAACCCAGCGCATAGGGGTTGATGCCGCCATAGCGCGGATCGTCATAGGTCGGCTGGAACACCACACTCGTATGCGAGTGCAGGAATTCCAGCATCGAGCCGTCGGTGAGCAGCCCCTTCTCGTGCAGCCGGTTCATGATCTCGTAGTGGACGAAAGTGGCGCAGCCTTCGTTGATCACCTTGGTTTGCTTCTGCGGGTAATAATATTGCGAGATGTTGCGGACGATGCGGCACAGCTCACGCTCCCAGCCTTCGAGGTTGGGTGCGTGCTTCTCGAGGAAATAGAGCAGATTCTCCTCGGGCAGGCCGAGCTGGCGCGCCTGCTCGGCCTGCATCTGGGCGACCTCGCCGGCGGGCAGCTTCTTCATCGCTTCCGGCGTCGGCACGGTGCGCCAGAGATCGTTGAAGGTCTTCTCGGCATGCTGGCGCCGGCCGCTGTCGCGCCTCTGCTCGTCGGCGAAATTGAGCGGCTTGCGCCGTGCATAGCGGTTGACGCTCTGGTCCATGAGCGCATGGGCCGCGTCGAGCACGCGCTCGACCTTACGAGTGCCGTGCCGCTCCTCGCATTTGGCGACGTAATCCCGGGCGAAGGCGAGATAATCCAGGATGCCCGAGGCGTCGGTCCATTGCTGGAACAGATAGTTGTTCTTGAAGAAGTGGTTATGGCCATAAGCGGCGTGTGCGATGACCAGCGTCTGCATGGTCATGGAATTCTCTTCCATGATGTAGCAGAGGCAGGGGTTCGAATTGATCACGATCTCATAGGCGAGCCCCTGCAGGCCCTTGCGGTAGAGCGCCTCGTTATAGGCGAAGCGCTTGCCGAAGCTCCAATGCCGGTACATGAGCGGCAGGCCGACCGAGGCATAGGCGTCGAGCATCTGCTCGGAGGTGATGACCTCGATCTGGACCGGATAGACGTCGAGGCCGAGCTCCTTGCGCGCGATCACCTCGATCGCGTCGTCGGCGCGCCTCAGTTTTTCGAAATCCCATTCCGGCCCTTCGAACAGCGGCATCGGCTTGTCGAGTATGGCAGCCATTACTGGCTCTCCTGCACCGCGGGCTGGTTCTTCCCGCGCGAAAAGAGGTCGTGGAAGACGGCGAAGATGTGCGACGGATCGCCGACCTTGCGCATCGCGAAATTGGCATGGGCGGGCGCCACGTCGGCGTAGGAGCGCCAGAGATCGGTCTTGTCCATGCGGCGGTCGCCGAAACCGTCGCCGCCGCCTTCGCTGACCTCGATATAGGCGAAATACTGGCAGACCGGCAGGATCTGGTTCAGGAGTGCGATGCACCGCCCGCTGTCGGCGCCGAAATTGTCGCCGTCCGAGGCCTGGGCGGCATAGATGTTCCAGGCGTCGAGCGGATAGCGCTCATGGACGATGCGCTGCATCTCCTGAAGTGCCGTCGAGACTACCGTGCCGCCGGTCTCGCGGCTGTAGAAGAAGGTCTCCTCATCGACCTCCTGCGCGGTCGAGGTGTGGCGGATGAAGACGATGTCGACCTGCTTGTAGCGCCGCACCAGGAAGATGTGCAGCAGCATGAAGAAGCGTTTGGCCAGATCCTTCATGCGCTCGGTCATCGAGCCGGACACGTCCATGAGGCAGAACATCACGGCCTGGACATTGGGTTTCGGCACCCGCTCGAAGCGGTTGTAGCGGACATCGATCGGGTCGAAATAGGGAATGGCCTTGGAGCGACGCTGCAGCTTCTCCAGTTGCGCCAGCGCCGCCTGGTGCTCGGCCTCCGGCCCGCTTTTCTCCAGCGCCTCGACCTCGGCTTCGAGCGCATGGATCTCGTCCCATTTCGGCCGCTTCAGCGACAGGCGCCGCGCCATCGAATTACGCATGGTGCGGATGAGGTTGAGGTTGGCCGGATTGCCGCTCGTGGCGTGGCCGGCGCGCGACAGCTCCGGCGAGGAGGCCTCGGACAGCTTCTTCTTGACCAGGTCGGGCAGCGCCAGATCCTCGAAGAACAAATCGAGGAATTCCTCCTTGGTCAGCGTGAACTCGAAGGAATCGTTGCCCTCGCCATCCTCGCTCGCCTCCGAGCCGCCGCGGCCGCCGCCGCCCTGCGGCCGCTCGATCTCGTCGCCGACGACATGGTCCTTGTTGCCCGGCACGATGTAGTGCCGCTGCCCGCCGGCCGAGCTTTGCCGGAAGGTCGGCTCGTCGATGCCGCCGGTCGGAATCGAGACCTTCTCGCTGCCTTCGACTTCCGTGATCTTACGCTTGCGGAGCGCGTCGAGCACGGCACCCTTCACCTCGGCCCGCGCCCGCTCGATGAAGCGACGGCGATTGCCGAGGCTCTTGCCCTTGGGGTTGGGACGGCGATCGACGATGTTCATAGACTGAAACCTGCCTTCATCAGCCGGCCTTGTTCACGCGCATGTACCATTCCACCAGCCGGCGCACCTGCCGCTCGGTATATTTCCGCGCGACCATGCGGGCGACGAACTGCGCATGCTTGTTGTCGCTCTCGCTGTCCTTCTTGCTACCGAAGCTGATGACCGGCAGCAGGTCCTCGACCTGGCTGAACATCCGCTTCTCGATCACTTCCCGGAGCTTCTCGTAGGAGGACCAAGCCGGGTTGCGCCCGGAATTGGCCGCCCGGGCGCGCAGCGTGAACTTCACCACCTCGTTGCGGAAATCCTTGGGATTGGCGATGCCCGCGGGCTTCTCGATCTTGGAGAGCTCCTGGTTCAGCAGCTCGCGATTCATGAGCTGGCCGGTGTCGGGATCCTTGTAATCCTGGTCCTCGATCCAGGCATCGGCGTAGGCGACGTAGCGGTCGAACAGATTCTGGCCGTAATCCGAGTAGGATTCGAGATAGGCCTTCTGCACCTCGTGGCCGATGAACTCGCTGTAGCGCGGGGCGAGTTCGCTCTTGATGAAGTTGAGCAGGCGCTTCTCGGTATCCTCCGGGAACTGCTCGCGGCGGATCGCCTGCTCTAGCACATACATGAGATGGACCGGATCGGCCGCGATCTCCTGATTGTCGAAATTGAAGGTCTGCGACAGCACCTTGAAGGCAAAGCGGGTCGAGATGCCTTCCATGCCTTCGTCGACACCGGCGGCATCGCGATATTCCTGGACCGATTTGGCGCGCGGATCGGAATCTTTCAGGCTGTCGCCGTCATAGACCCGCATCTTGGAATAGAGGTTGGAATTCTCGTGCTGGCGCAGCCGCGACAGCACGGTGAAACGCGCCAGCATGTCGAGCGTGCCGGGGGCGCAGGGCGCGTCGGACAGCTCGCTCGTCTCCAGCAACTTCTCGTAGATCTGGCATTCCTCGGTCGCGCGCAGGCAGTACGGTACCTTCACCACCGAGATGCGGTCGATGAACGCCTCGTTGTTGCGGTTGTTCTTGAAGGTCTGCCATTCCGCCTCGTTCGAATGCGCGAGGATGGTGCCCTGGAACGGCATGCCGCCGATATTCTCGGTGCCGATATAATTGCCTTCCTGGGTCGCCGTCAGCAACGGATGCAGCATCTTGATCGGCGCCTTGAACATCTCGACGAATTCGAGGATGCCCTGGGTCGTCCGGTTGAGGCCGCCCGAGTAGGAATAGGCGTCCGGATCGCTCTGATTCAGGAATTCGAGCTTCCGGATGTCGACCTTGCCGACCAGGCTGGAGATATCCTGATTGTTCTCGTCGCCCGGCTCGGTCTTGGCGATACCGATCTGCTTCAGCCGCGACGGCTGCATGCGGACGACCTTGAAGCGCGAGATGTCGCCCTCGAACTCGTCGAGCCGCTTCGCCGCCCAAGGCGACATGAGGCCGGTGAGGCGACGGCGCGGGATGCCGTATTTCTCCTCAAGCGTCTCGCCGAACTTGTCGGGGGCGAACAGGCCGAGCGGCGATTCGAGCAGCGGGCTCACATCGTTGCCGGCCTTCAGCACATAGATCGGATAGGTCTCCATGAGCAGCTTCAGCCGTTCCGCGAGCGACGATTTGCCGCCGCCGACGGGGCCGAGCAGATAGAGGATCTGCTTACGCTCCTCAAGCCCTTGCGCGGCATGGCGGAAGAACCCGACGATCCGCTCGATCGTCTCCTCCATGCCGAAGAAATCCTCGAATGCCGGATAGACCTTGATCGTCCGGTTCATGAAGATCCGGCCGAGCCGGGATTCCATGCTGGTATCGACGACGGTGGGCTCGCCGATCGCCTTCAGCAGCCTTTCGGCGCTGCTGGCGTACATCATCGGATCATCCGAGCAGCCGGCAATGTAATCTTCGAGCGACATTTCGTGCTGCCGCTGATTCTCATAGAAACGCGAGAAGGAGCTGAACAGATTGTCAATGGACGGCATGGCACACCCCGCTGACGGATATTATGTCACCAGATCGCTGGTCCGGCATCGCCCGAATGAACGGAGAGCCGGCCTGTTCGGCCGATCGCGGCCGATGAAGCAACGGAGAAGCGAGGCTTCCCCGATAACGGCGCGCGGGATCCCATCTCTGTGCGGGATCGCTGAGCCGCAGATCCCCGTCCGCGCCGCGTAGGAAACACACCCGACTATTCCAAGGCCGGGCTGCACGCCCTTTAGCTGAGAGAATAGTCCGGCCAGGTTGATTAACAATCTCTTGCATGTGGGATGTCATCGGCATCATCCGCCCATCCGACGAGAACGGCACCCGGCGACGAACTCGCACATATCGTGCCATCAAGGGTCCGGATCTCGTCAACGCGGCTCGCGCTCCGTTCATCGAACTGACACACTCCCGACTCTGACGTGGTGTGCCGCCGCACACAACGCAATTGTCCATTATCAGGCTAACAGCCTTCCGCATCGATGATTTCACCGGCCGCTCGACGGATTTGCCGCAGCTACCTCTCGATTGACCGGCATGGCAGCGCCATCTTAGTGTCGACTCGATGGAGATTGTGTACATGGAGCCTGTGGCATGACCGGGAAGAATCCGACGCGGCGGCGCTTTCTCGCTTCGACCGCGCTCGGCAGCCTCGGACTGGTCGGCAGCGCCGGAGTGGCGCGTGCCTTCACCAGCCAGAAAATGACGGCGGACGCCCACCGAGCCTACGTGAACGCCTGCACCGGGGCGGCCGATCCCTATCATCGCCAACTCGCCGAAGACGCTGCCGCCGAACTCGGCGGTTCGTTGAGCCCGGCCGAGCTCAATGCCGCCATCGCCGCCATGCGATGCCCGATCTGCGGCTGCAGCCTGGTCGATTTCTCGGCCGCGAAGGTCGAATGATCTTCACGCCTCGCGCCCACGATCATACTGAGTGCGTCGAGACCGCGCTCGATCGCGCGACCGTGGTGTGCGATGCCCGCGGCGTGCGCCTGACCGAGCTGCGGCGCCAGGTGCTGGAGCTGGTCTGGCGCCGGCACGAGCCGATCGGCGCCTATGATCTGCTCGACGAGCTGAAGACGGTGCACCGGCGCGCCGCGCCGCCGACCGTCTATCGCGCGCTCGAATTCCTGATGGATCAGGGACTCGTCCATCGGATCGAGTCGCTCAACGCCTATGTCGGGTGCACCCGGCCTGAGCGGCAGCATGCGGGTCAATTCCTCATCTGCTCGAATTGCGGCTCTATCGGCGAGCTCGACGATATCGGGATCGCGCGCGCCGTGACCGAACGCGCGGCCATGCTCGGCTTCACCGTCCAGCGCCAGACCATCGAGGTCAGGGGCATCTGCGCCGATTGCGGCCGCGACGCCGTCCCCCCCGCGAACTGATGTCCGTCTCGGTCCAGAGCGCCGGCCCGCGCCTGCCGGTCACCATCCTCACCGGCTTCCTCGGCAGCGGCAAGACCACGCTCCTCGCGTCCTTGCTGGGCCGTCCCGAAATGGCGCGCACCGCCGTCATCATCAACGAGCTGGGCGAAATCGGGCTCGATCACGAGCTGATCCGCATCGGCGGCGACGAATCCGCCATGCTGCTGTCGAGCGGCTGCGTCTGCTGCACCATTCGCAGCGACCTCGCCGACACGCTGAGGGAATTGTTCCAGAAGCGCGTGCGCGGCCAGATCCCCGATTTCGAACGGGTCGTACTGGAGACCACCGGCCTCGCCGATCCCGCCCCGATCCTGCATACGCTGATCTCCGATCCGATCACCGAGGCGCGCTACCGCCTCGACGGCGTGATCACCACCATCGACGCCGTTCACGGCGCGGGCCAGCTCGACGCGCATCCCGAAGCGATGAAGCAGGCGGCGATGGCCGACCGCATCCTGCTGACCAAGACCGACATCGCCGATCCCGCCGTCACCGCCCACCTGATCGAAAGGTTGGCCCGGCTCAACCCGGCGGCCGATCCGATCATGGCCGTGCGCGGCGCGGTCGAGCCCGCCGCCATCCTGGCGAGCGGCTTCGGCACCAAAGGGCCGGAAGTCGCCGCATGGCTCGCCGCCGAAGCCGAGCGGGCGGCGCATGAGCATCACGGGCACGACCATGGCCATGCGCATGAACACGGGCATGGCCTCGATCCGCACCGGCATGAGGGCGGCATCGAATCCTTCAGCCTGCGCTTCGACAAGCCACTCCAATGGGACCAGGTCGCGGCGGCGCTCGATCGCCTCGCCTCCTTCACCGGCGAGAAGCTGCTGCGGGTCAAGGCGATCCTCGATGTCGCCGGCAACGACCGGCCGGTCGTCGTCCATGGCGTGCAGCATCTGTTTCATCCGCCCGAGCTGCTCGAGTCCTGGCATGGTGCTACGCCGCACAGCCGCATCGTCTTCATCACGCGCGATGTCGAACGGTCGGCGGTGGAACGGACATTTCTCGCTCTCCTGGGATAACCCCTGAGATCAATCTCGGAGCCGATTGCGGCACCAATGCGGCAGAGCTTCAGGCCGGCATCGGTCCGATATAGCGCGCCCGGGGCCGGATCAGGCCGGGCTGGGCACGCTGCTCGAGCGCATGGGCGATCCAGCCGATGCCGCGCCCGAGGGCAAAGAGCGTGAAAGCGGTCCCCGCCGGCAGCTTCAGATGGCGCGCCAGCGCTGCCAGGCCGAAATCGAGATTGGGCGCCTCGCCGCTCAGCTGCTCGACGCTTGCGACGATCCGCCGCCCCGGATCGTCCAGCGGCAGCAGATCCACCAGGGCGGCGCCGCGCGGGTCGCCGTCGGCATAGAGCGGGTGGCCGAAACCCGGCAACGACTCGCCGCGTTGCAGCCGCGCGGACAGCAGGGCGCGGATCTCGCCGACATCGGCGCCCGAACGGCCGATTTCCTCGAGCAGCGCCTCGACGCGGGCGGTCATGCCGCCATGCGCCGGCCCGGACAGGGCGGCGAGCCCCGCCAGCAGCGCCGCCGGCAGACCGGCGCCGGTCGAGGCGACGCACCGTACCGTGAAGGTCGAGACGTTCAGCTCGTGATCGGCCGAGAGGATGAGCGCCGCCCGGATCAGCTCGGCCTGCGCCGGCGCCAGCCGCCACGCCGCCCCGAGCGAGACATGCAAGGGGGCAGCGCTCGGCTGGCCCGCGACGGCTGCGGCGGCGAGCAGGCGCAGCAGGCGGGCGCCCTCCGCCCACAGCCGCGCCTGGTTACGGGCCCCGCCGCCGACCGTGGCGGCTTCCCCCAGCGGCAGGATGCCGGCACAGCGCTCGATCGGCGCCTGGCTCGACAGCCGCGCCAGCAGGCCTTCGGTAAAGACCGGAAGCTCCTCCCCTACGGCGAAGGGATCGACGGCACCGCAGTCCCAGAGGCCGCGCGCCGCCGCTTCGACCGACGCCGTCTTAGCCAGTTCGACGGCGTCCCGGCCACGATAGTAAAGCCTGCCGTCGTGGATCAGCGTGATCGCCGAATCAAGGATCGGCGGTCCCCAATCGAGCGCCGACTGCGCGACCTGCGTGAGCGATCGGCCCCGACGCTTTCGGTGGAGCAACGCCTGCACATCCTCCGCACGGTAGAGGCTTCGGCGCGAATCGGCGGGATCGGCCACGGCCCGGACCTGTCCGCGGCTGACATAGGCATAAAGGGTCGCCCGGCTGATGCCGAGACGCTGCGTCGCCGCTGCCGCATCGATAAGCGCTGAATCACCCTTCATATTGATTATCTGTATCAAGATTGACGATATCAATTCATAGCGCATTCTTAACGCCGTCACCAGCGAGGAGGTGCGTCATGTCCGAACGGGTTCGCCTGTGCTTCGAGCAGCAGGCGCAATGGTGCACGCAATTGGGATCGCCGTTCACGGCGCTGCTGTGCGGCATGCTGGCCCAGCACCTCGACCGGTCGTCGGCGGTAAGCCGGCGCGTGCTCGATTGGCCGGCGGAGCGCAATCCCATGATCGATGCGCTGGCACTGCGCCTGACCGGCGGGCTTCATGCGCTGGTTCGGCAAGGGCGGCTCCCGGGCTTGGCCGCTCTCTATCCGCCCCATCCCCTGCCCGACGGCGACGAATTATGGGCGGCCACGGCGGCAGCGTTGGAGATGGCGAGTGAGGCGCTGATGCCCTGGCTCGATGGGGCGCCGCAGACGAACGAGATCGGCCGTTCCGCCCTGTTCATGAGCGGTGCCCTGGTCGCGACCGCCGAGCTCGGCTTGCCGTTGGCCCTTTACGAGCTGGGTGCCAGCGCCGGCCTCAATCTGCTGTTCGACCGGTATCGCTATCGCCTCGGCGATCTCGAGATCGGACGGACGGCATCCCCGGTCGTGCTGGCACCGGCCTGGCGGGGCGCGGCGCCGCCCAAGGCCGATATCCAAGTGATCCGGCGATGCGGCGTCGATCTCAGCCCGATCGATGCCGGCAATGAGCAGGATCGGGAACGGCTCCTCGCGTATATCTGGCCAGATCAGGCCGATCGCCTGGAGCGAACCGGCGCCGCGCTCGCCATCGCCGCGGCGTCACCGCCTCGGCTCGACCGCGCGGACGCGGCCGACTGGATCGAGCGGATGCTCGATCCTGCGCCCGAAGCGGGCACGCTGCGCGTGGTCTTACATTCGATCGCCTTCCAATATTTCCCGACCGAGACCCGGCGGCGGATCAAGGCACATCTACGCGCGGTCGGAGAGACGGCGACCACCGCCGGCCCGCTGGCCTGGCTGCGCTTCGAGGGCGACGCGCAGCATCCGGGCAAGCCGGCGCTGAAGCTGACGCTATGGCCGGGCGGCGCGGAACGGACGCTCGCGACCGCGGACGGGCATGCCCGCGAGATCGAGTGGCTCTGGGCTTAGAGCCGTGCCCTTGCGCGGTGCGCCTGGGTCAACCCGCCATAGCCCCAGCTATCCATCGGAACATCGTGAATGACGGTATAGGTCACGACCGGCAGGCCGGGGCCGATCACATCACGCAGCAGGTCGTTCACGCCCGCGATGAAGCGGGCCTTCTCCTCGGCGGTGTTGGTGCCCGCGCTAACCGTGGCGTCGACATGGGCGGCACGGGAAACGGTTTCGGCGCCGATGCTCCATCCCGAGGCCGCCACCGGCTCGACCAGCACCGCCGTGAGCGGCGCCTCCTTGCGGAGGATTTCCGCCATCAGCGCGGTGATCCCCTTCTGGATCGCGGCGGTCTGCGCCTGTTCGAGCTGCGGACCCGCGACCTTGACGTTGATGAAGGGCATTGCGTCTCTCCTTTCGATCGAGCCGCCCGACGAGGAGCGGCCTCACGACATGAGGTGGGGCCTTCCCATAATTCTGAAAATTTGAAAATTCATCAGCAACACATCGCCAAAACAGAACTATGGGCCGACCTTCTCGCGGATGGTATCGAGCAAGATATCCGTGAGCCGGCCCACGGCGGCGCTCGGCTCCGCCTCGGCGCGGTGCAGAGCCAGCGGCATGGCCGGAAGCGGCGGCAGGCCGACTAAGGTCGGATCGAGTGCCACCAAGCTGCTCGGCATATCGATGGTCGTGCGCACCGTGATGCCGAGCCCCGCTGCCGCAGCGGCCCAAAGCCCGGAAAGGCTGTGGCTCGTGACGGCGAGCCGCCAGGCGATGCCGGCCTCGTCGAGTGCCGAGATGCCGGCGGAACGGAACGAGCAAGGCGGCGCGAATGCGACCAGGGGAAGCGGCTCGCCACCGAGGCTCCGCATGCCCGGCCAGTCCGTGGGGCCGATCCAGGCGACCGGAAGGTCGGCGACCCGCTCGGCATGAGGAGCGGCAGCGCCGTCCCCCCAAACCAGGGCCATATCGAGCTCGCCCTTGAGCGTCTTCTCGATCAGCGGCCCGCTGCGATCGACCTGGACCTCGACGCGAACCTTCGGATGCGCGCGGGAAAACCGGCCGAGGACCGCCGGCAGCCAGCTCTCGGCGAAATCCTGGGGCAAGCCGATCCGGACCCAGCCCGCGACATCGGCGCCGCGAATGGTTTCCACCGCCTCGTCGTTCAGTTCGAGCAGGCGCTTCGCATAGCTGAGCAGGGTCTCTCCCGCCGTTGTGAGCGCCAGCCCTCGTCCCGCCTTCTGCACCAACGGCTCGCCGACCTGATCCTCCAGCTTTCGAAGCTGGGTGCTAATGGCCGACTGCGATCGGCCGAGCCGGTCCGCGGCCCGCGCGAAGCTGCCCAGCTCGAAGCCGGTAACGAAGGTTCGGAGCACATCCATATCGAGATTGACACGCCTGATCATAGTTCGATTTTGCCGATGGTTTTATTGTATAGTTTCAAATTATCGAAACAATTATTCCACCCCACCTTTTCTCGTCAAGGACGCTGCGACGGTGCCGCGGCGAGCGTCGTCAGCGATGCGTGAGCACCGTACGGAGATCAATCATGCCCCTCATCCGCATCTCGCTGCTCAAGGGTAAGCCGCCCGCCCATATTCGCGCCATCTCCGACGGCGTCCATCGCGCGCTGGTCGAGGCTTACGACGTGCCCGCGGACGATCGCTTCCAGCTCATCCATCAGCATGAGCCGGAGGAGTTCGTCTACGATGCCGACTATCTCGGCATCCACCGCACCGACGATGTCGTGTTCATCCATGTGGTCGCCGGCAAATGGCGCGATACCGCGACCAAGCAGGCTTTCTACCGGGCGGCCGTCGAGCGTCTGGCGGAAGATCCGGGGCTTCGGCGTGAGGATGTCCAGATCATCATCTCGTCGAACGAGCGCGACGACTGGTCCCTCGGCAACGGCGTCGCTTCCTACGTCAGGGAAGCCGGCTCCGCGTGACCAGCGCCCGCTTCGAGCGCCTGTAGCATCAGGGTGCGCACGGCCGGCAGGACCGGCAGATCGTCGAGCTCGTCCGGCCCGAACCAGCCGAGCGCGTCGGCATCGTCGCCGGCCTCGCCCTCGCCCGCTCCCCAGGTGAGGGCGACGGCGACCAGCGTATAGTGATAGCGGACGGCGCCGGCCTCGTCGCGATCGATGGCGTCGAGGGCGGTAAGGATGCCTGGCGCCGACGCGGCGATGCTGGTCTCCTCGGCGAGCTCGCGCAAGGCCGCCTCGACGATGCTCTCGCCCAGCTCCTGGACCCCGCCGGGAAAACCCCAGCGGCCCTGATTGGGCGGGCGGCCGCGGCGGACCAGCAAAAATCGGTCGCCGCGCCGGACGACGGCCAGAATACCGACGATCGGCCGGTTCGGATAATCGCGTTTCATACCGGGACTATGCGGGCCGGCCCCAAGTGGGTCAAACCTCCAACACGCAGCACCCCGGCATCAGCTCGAGCACGTCCGGATCGGTATTGTGCCCGTAGAGCACGGCCGATTGGGTCGCGAGCTCGCACAGCAGGAACAGATCGCGGCGGCGATCCAGATGCCGCTTGAAGCTGTCGGCGAGAAATTCGAGCGTATGCACGCTCTCGAAGATCACGAAATTGTCGGTGCGATCCCAATAGCGCTTTTTGTGAGTATGGATCGACTTGGTCAGGGCATAGCGCCGTTCCGCCTGCCCCGGATCGTCATCGAAGCGAAAACTGATCCAATAAACCGCCATTTAAACTACCATTCCACGGCCCTCCGCGGCCATTTCCGCATCGTAGCGAAGCTCGCTTAATCAGCACTGAACGCTCGATCAGCCCTTCTGGTTGCGATCCGAAGGGTTTCAGTAATTTTCTGGAGATAGGCTGAAGCGGTCCTTCCCTTGAGATCGCGCCGATGTCCGCCTTGCTCAACGATCTCAGCGTCCCGGCCCTCATCACCGCGGTCTGCTTCCTGATCGGCATCGCGATCGAGCACGCGTTGCCCGGCCCGATCCGCCCGACGCAGCGGACGACGGTGCTCAACGCCCTGCACGCGATGGCCTATATCGTCATCCAAACGGGGGCGATGGTGCCGTTCCGGGCGAGCCTGATCCTCCTGGTCGGCGCGCTGGGGGCACGGCCGTTCGAGCTGCCGGATAGCGGTCCCGGGCTGGTCGGTTCGGCGCTTTTGTTCCTACTGGCCATGGATTTCGGCGAATACGCCTTCCATCGGCTGCAGCATGCCTGGGCGCCGCTCTGGCGGCTGCATGCGCTGCATCACAGCGACCCGGACATGAATGTGACGACGGTCTATCGGCACCCCTGGCCCGACCTCTTCATCAAGACCATCCTGATCGTTCCGGTCGTGGCCCTCTTCCTCAAGCCGGGAATCAACGCCCAGGCGATCTATGCGCTCATCGCTCTCTTCAACTACTTCACCCATATGAGCACGCGCCTGTCGCTCGGCCCCTTCTGGTTCGTGCTCAACAATCCGCGCTATCACCGGGTGCATCATTCGATCGACCCTGCCGATCACGGCTGGAACTATGCGGCCCTGCTGCCGCTGTTCGACCTCGTCTTCGGCACGGCCCGCAGGCCCGATCCCGACCGCCATCCGCAGACCGGCGTGGCGGAGCTGGAGGCGCCGACCAGCCTCGTCGCCATGCTGAGCTGGCCTTTGCTGGCGGTGCCTCGCTCAGCTCGCGGCGTCGTGCAGGATGATGCCGAGCGTGTAGCGTTCGCCGGTCCGAACCCGGCTGACGCCGTGGCGCAACCGCGTCCGGTACCAGCCCCGGCTGCCCTGTAGAGGGCGATGATCGACGGCGAACACGACCATATCGCCGCGCGCGAGCGGCACCACCTCGACGCAGGATTGCGCCCGCGGCCGCTGCTCGACGAGCGCGAACTCGCCGCCGGTGAAATCCAGCTCCGGCCGGCTCAGCAGAAACGCCGCCTGCATCGGAAAGACATGGGCGCCGTAAAGGTCCTGGTGCAGGCAATTGTAACCCTCCGCCTCATAGCGAAGGAGCAGCGGCGTCGGCAGCGTCTGGCCGGCAGCGTGGCAGCGCGCGAGGTAATCCTCATGGGACGCCGGGAATGGCGTGCCCTCCGCGCCCAGACGCTGCCGCCACCGCTCCGCGATCGGGGCCAGGCCGGCATAAAGATCGTTCCGCAGCGAAGCGATCATCGACGGCAGCGGATAGCGCCAATATTTGTAGAGGCCTTGGCCGAAGCCGTGGCGCTCCATTACCACCTGCTTGCGGAAGGCATCCTCTTCTCGCCAGAGTGCGATCGCATTCGCGCATGCTTCCGGCGATAGAATCGGTGCGACCGCCCAGCCGCGCCGATCGAGATCCTCGCCGATCCGGGCCCAATCCAATCCGGCCAAACGCGCATCCATCGAATCGCTCCATCCATCGTCGCGATTCGACTATCCGCGGTTCCCGGGCCGCCGCCACCCGAATCTTGCGCTCGGATTCGCGCAGCAAAAAGCCTCCGAAGCCGAGCCCCGGAGGCTTTCTATGCGCAGGCCCTTAGGACCGAACCCGATAGGCGCCTGACCCGCAGGCGCCCGGCTTCGACCGATTAAGCCTTGGCCTTCTTCGACTTCTTGGCGTGGTGCTTCTTGTGGGCGGCGGTCTTGTGCGTCGCGGTCTTGTGCTTGTGCGCCTTCTTGACCTTGGCGACCGAAATGACCTCGGCGGAGGCGACGGCCGGAACGGTGGCGGCGCCGACGAACGCGAGCAGCGCGAGCGTGGAAATAAGGGCCTTCATAAGAATCTCCTGGATTTTCGATAGGCTATCAGGTCTGCGACATGGGATCGTTTTTTCGGGCACTGGCGTGGCAGAATCGGACTTACCCAATGTTCACATCTGTTTTTACCATGCCGCCAAAGGGAGGCAACAGGTTTTTGTTCGAAGTTGAGCAAATATTCTCAGCGCCGGTAAGTCAAACTTAAGACTTAACACAATCTATACAATCAAGACCGAACGACCAGCGCAAACTGCGCTCGAGCGTGATCCCTTCGGCATGCGCTGAGCCCCGGCGACCCCGCACCCGGACGAGACAGGTTTATCCTCGCGCGCCCGGCCGAATCAATCGGCTCGGAGACACGATCACACAGGCGGCAGATCGCTGTAGCATTTTTGCCGCAATGGCATCAGGTGCGCGCCGATCCTTGGGTTTTGAGATGGATAAGCGGCCGATTCGAACCCGGGCGTGCCCAATATTTAGGCTTCCATCTCATAACCGCATGCCTTCAATGCCGGCAGCATATGGGCCGGCGGTGCCGCGGCGACGTCGATGACTGGACGCTTCGGCGCCAGCTGCAGCCGGATTCGCCGCGCATGCAGATGCAGCCGCTCGCCGAGTCCGGCTCGGACGCCGTAAAGCGGATCGCCTACCACCGGGCAGCCGAACCCGGCGCAATGCACGCGCAACTGGTGCATGCGGCCGGTCTCGGGCGTAAGCTCCAGCCAGCTCCGCGCGCCGTCGCCGCCGAACAGCCGCCAATGCGTGAGCGCCGACTGCCCGGCCGGATCGGCGATCATGCGCCAGGCACGGCCGCGATGGACCTTCAGCAGCGGATCGGCGGCGTCGCCGCTCTCGGCCGGCGGCGCGCCTTCGACCACCGCCCAATAGCTCTTCTCGACGCCGCGCTCGGCGAAGAGGCGCATCAGCGCGCGCAACGCCTGCGGATGCCGTCCGAGCACTAGGCAGCCGCTAGTGTCCCGGTCGAGGCGATGGGCGAGCGCCGGCGGCCATTTCAGGCCGAAGGATAGGGAGGGCAGCAACGGCTCGAGCGACGCGCCGACGCCGGGCGCCGGATGCACGGCAAGGCCGGCCGGCTTATCCAGCACCAGCACGTCGGCGTCGCGATAGAGAAGGCGGGCTTCGAGATCCTCTGGCGTCATGTCGTCCGGGGCCTGTGAAGGCTGGCATGAGCGGCAATCTCGCCTTACGCTCCCGGCCAGCATCCGGAGGAGTATCGTCCGGAGACCGATCCGGCAAGGCCGGCGGCGACAATAAGAGGGAGGGACGCATGAGCGGAACCAATCGACAGATCACGCTGGCGGCGCGGCCGGTCGGCGAACCGAAGGAAAGCGATTTCGCGCTGGTCGAAGCGCCCATCCCCGCGCCGGGGCCGGGACAGGCGCTGCTGCGCACGCTCTGGCTGTCGCTCGACCCCTATATGCGCGGCCGCATGAGCGACGCGAAATCCTATGCGAAGCCGGTCCAGATCGGCGAAGTCATGACCGGCGGCACGGTCAGCGAGGTCGTGAGCTCGAACGTCGAGGGCTTCAAGCCGGGCGACATCGTCGAAGGTCGCACCGGCTGGCAGGAATATGCGCTGTCGAACGGCAGCGATCTCAGGCCGGTCGATCGCAGTTTGGCGCCGATCTCGACCGCGCTGGGCGTGCTTGGCATGCCGGGCATGACCGCCTATGTCGGCCTGCGCAACATCGGACAGCCCAAGGAAGGCGAAACCGTGGTCGTGGCCGCCGCCTCGGGCGCGGTCGGCTCGCTCGTCGGCCAGATCGCCAAGCTCAAGGGCGCCCGCGCGGTCGGCATCGCCGGCGGCAAGGAGAAATGCGACTATGTCGTCCGCGAGCTCGGCTTCGATGCCTGCCTCGATCACCGCAGCCCGACCCTGGCCGACGATCTCAAGGCCGCCTGCCCAAAGGGCATCGATGTCTATTTCGAGAATGTCGGCGGCGCCGTCTGGCAGGCCGTGTTCCCTCTGCTCAACACTTTCGCCCGCGTGCCGCTTTGCGGCCTGATCGCGCAATATAACGCGACCAGCCTGCCGCCCGGCCCGAACATGGTGCCGGCGCTGATGCGCTCGATCCTGTCCAACCGGCTGACCATGAAGGGCTTCATCGTCTTCGATTACGCCGACCAGCAGGGGGATTTCCTGCGCGAGGCCGGCGCCTGGCTCAAGGAAGGCAAGATCAAGCATCGCGAGGATATCGTCGACGGCATCGAAAAGGCGCCCGCCGCTTTCATGGGCATGCTGCAGGGCCGGAACTTCGGCAAGATGCTGGTCCGCATCCATCCGGAAAGCTGAGCCGCGGGAGTCGGCGAAGGGTGGAAATTGAGCCAATCCGGCGGTCAGGCGTTATTCAGGTAACGCAACCGTTCAGGAGAACGCCATGTCGCAAGACAGCATACCCCTCCGCGGCCGGCTCAAGCGCGCGGCCCTCGTCACCTTGGCCTTCGCCCTGCCGCTCGGGCTCGGCGCGTGCGCGGAGACCGTCGGTGCCGGGGCCGGCGCCTATGCCGGCAACCAGTTCGGCCACGGCTCGGGCAAAACCGCCGCGACCATCGGCGGTGCCGTGGGCGGCGCCGCGGTCGGCCACGCCGTAGCGCCTGGTTTCTAAGACCGGATCGGATTGGAGCCTGCGCGGGATCGCGGCATACTCGTCCGCTGGATGAATTCGACGAGAGAAGCGAATGCCCGACCCCGCCTCGCCCGTTCCACCGGACCTCGTGCCGGTTCTCATCGGCGTCGGCGAGGTCAATGACCGGCCCGACCCGCCGTCCGACGGGATGAGCTCACCGGAGCTGATGCGCGCGGCGCTCGAAGAGGCCGATCTCGATGCCGGTGGCGGCTGGCTCGGCCGGCTCGACTCGCTCGATATCGTCAATCAGATCTCCTGGCCGGTCGAGAGTATCGAGACCGAACTGCCCCGGCTCCTGGGTATCATGCCGCGCCATGTGGCGACGGGCATCCCGACCGGCGACGGTCCGGTGCGCTATCTCAACGACGCGGCCAACCGCATCGCGCGGGGCGAAGCGGAAATCGCCGCCATCGTCGGCGGCGAGGCGTTGCGCACGGCCGCGGCCTGCCGGGCCGGCTGGGCCGCCGATCCGTCCAAGGAGATGATGCGGGTCCGGGCGGAGACGATGGCCTCGCCCCTGCGGCGCCGATATGGGCTGCTGACGCCGACCGATGTCTATCCGCTCTACGAGGCCGGCACGCGCGCGGCCTGGGGCATGAGCCTAGCTGCGGCGCAAGCAGAGACGGCGGCGATCTGGTCGCGCTTCTCCGAGATCGCGGCCGAGAACCCGCAGGCCTGGATCCGCCGCTCCTACCGCCCGGACGAGATCCTCGCCGAAGGGCCCGGCAACCGGCCGATCGCCCATCCCTACAGCAAGCTGATGGTCGCCAACGCCTCGGTCAATCAGGGCGCCGCCCTCATCCTGACCAGCCTCGGCCGGGCGCGGACGGCCGGCATTCCAGAGCATCGGCTGGTCTATGTCTGGGCCGGCGCCGGCGCCAAGGAGCCCGACGATTTCCTGCGCCGCGACCGCTATGACCGCTCCGCCTCGATGGAGACGGCGCTGCGCCGAACCCTCGATCTCAACCGGATCGAGGCGAGTTCGCTCGACCATGTCGAGCTCTATAGCTGCTTTCCCTGCATCCCCAAGATGGCGCGCCGCATCATCGGCTGGCCAGGGGATTCGCCGATGAGCGTGATCGGCGGCCTGACCTTCGCCGGCGGCCCGATCGCCAATTACATGTCGCATGCCGCAGCCGGCATGGTCCACAAGCTGCGCACCGGCAGCCGCCTCGGCCTGCTCTTCGGCAATGGCGGCTACGCCACGAAGAGCCACGCCCTCATCCTGTCGCGCGAACGCCCCCCTGCTCATGCGCTGAACCGGGACTACGACGTGCAGGCCGAGGCGGATGCGCGGCGCGGCCCGATCCCCGCGCTGATCGAGGACTATGCCGGGCCGGGCCGGATCGAGACCTATACCGTCCCCTATGACCGCGACGGCACCCCCCGCTACGGCACCGTCATCGGCCGGACGCCATCGGGCGACCGCTTCGTCGCCCGCGTGGCGCCCGAGGACAACAAAACCCTCCACTTCCTTACCGGCGGTACCGAGGAGCCGGTCGGCTCGACGGGCAATGCCGCCCTCGGCGCCGACGGGTTGGTGACGTGGCGTCTGGCTTGAAACTCAGGCCGCCACCGGCACTCGCCGCGATACTGGCCGCGGCCCGATCAGGCTTAGCCGCGTCAGCACCTCGGCGACTGCGCAGCGCGTCGACTCGGCTGCGGCGCAGAGCGGCAGGCGCACCTGTGAGCTCATGAAGCCCATCAGCTCCAACGCATATTTCACCGGCACGGGGCTGGTTTCGGCGAAGAGCGCGTCGGTCAGCTTGACCAGTAGCTCAGATGCGGTCTCCGCCTCCTCCGTGGCACCCTGCCGCCAGGCGTCGTGAAGCTGGGCGCACAGCCGGGGCGCCACATTCGCCGTCACCGAGATGCAGCCGTCGCCGCCCAGGGCGAAGAAGCCCAGCGCCGTCGCGTCGTCGCCGGTGAACAGCCGGAACTCATGGCCGAGGGCCCGGCGCAGGCGAGCAGGCCGGGACAGGTCGCCGCTGGCATCCTTGAGCCCGACGATGCGCGGCAGCTCGGCTAACCTGACGATCGTGTCGAGGGCGAGGCTGCAGCAGGTCCGCGACGGCACATCATAGAGCAGGACGGGCAATTCGACCGCGTCGTGGATGGCGCTGAAATGGCCGTAGAGCCCTTCTTGGGTCGGCTTGTTGTAGTAGGGCACGACGCAGAGCAGCGCGTCGGCGCCGGACGAAACCGCCAGCTCGGCCAGCTCGATCGCATGCCGGGTCGAGTTCGAGCCGGCGCCGGCGATGACCGGCACCCGGCCGCGCGCCGCCTGGGCGGCGAGGCGGATCAGCCTCCCCTGCTCCATCGTGCTCAGGGTCGGCGCCTCCCCGGTCGTGCCGGCCACGACCAACGCCGCTGTGCCCTGGCCGATCTGCCATTCGCACAGCCGGCTGAAGGCGTGCTCGTCTAGTGTGTCGTCGCGAAACGGAGTAGGCAGCGCCGCCATATAGCCGGTGAGTTGCCTGACTTGCGTGGGTTGGAGCTTCATGGCTCAGGCCGCCGACCGGAGCTGGGCGACGGCAGCACCCTTGCAGGCCGACATGAGCACGCCCTGCCCGCAGGCACACTCGCCCACAGGCGCCAACCCGTGCTGCAGCAGGATCTGCCGGATTTGACGCCGGCGCCGGCAATGCCCGGCCTGCGCGTCATGGACCACGATCGTGCCGCCGGCCTGGAGATGGCGGCAGAGGCGATCGAGCGTCAGCTCGAACGAGCGAAGGGAGGTCGTATCGGGGATCAGGAGGAGATCGGCCGTCTCGAGCATCGGCGCCCCGTTCGGAGCGGCGCAAGCGGCCTGGGCGAAGCCATGCTTCAGGAGGTCTATCAACAATTCAACATCGCGGCTGGCGATGGTCACGTGGTCGGAAGGCTTGGCCCGAGCGAGCTCGACCATACGATCGACCAGACTCGGGCCGGCAATTAATTCGTCACTGTCGCTACTCATCAAAGGCTCAACGGCCCCCTCTGGGGAACCGCCCTCATGTTGCAACCGCTGTCAGAGTTGCGCCGGAATGTGTGAAAAATCGAGACGGGGCCTAAGGCGGCCGTATCAAGGCCGCATATAAATCCCGCGGATAGAGGTTCAGGAGAGCGCGAGCCGGACCGCTTCATCGAGGCTGGCGAGCCGCCATGGCTTCGGCAACAGCTTGCCGTAGCTCATCAACGCCCTGTCGCGGGGGACATCCTTCACGTAGCCGCTGGTATAGAGCACGCGGAGCGTCGGCCGGATCTGCCTGGCGCGATGGGCCAGCTCGAAACCATCCATGCCTCCTGGCATCGCGATGTCGGTGAAAAGAAGATCGATCCCATCCCGGTCGCGCAGGATGGACAATCCTTCCACCCCGCTCGTCGCTTCCAGAATGGTGAAACCTTGGTCGCGAAGATAGCTGCTGGCCACAAGGAGCACGTCTTCGTCATCATCGACCACAAGTATCGTCGAAGATTTAGCAGTCATACTGCTTCCGAATTCTGATCCGCCCGTGCGCGAACATGACTCTATCTCTACCGAATCGGACTCGCGGTGCCAAGTGCCCTTGTTCGCCGGCGAATCGCGCGGCATGGGGCCGATCGTCCCGCCTGCCCGCCGGAGGCGGGATTGACAGGCTCGAAAGAACGGGTAGAGGTTTGACGAGGTGCGCCGGAAGAGCGCGCCTGCTAGCTGGGGAGAAACAATGACCACCGCAGATCGACCCCCTCCGCAGCCCTGGTCCCCGGCGCTTTCTCATGGCCTGACCAGCCCGGTGATCGCCATCGTCATGGGCGTTTCCGGTTCCGGCAAGACCACGGTCGCGGCCCTGCTGGCGGCCGCCCTCGGCTGCCAGTTCCAGGAAGGCGACGATCTCCACCCCGCCGCGAACGTCGCCAAGATGCATAGCGGCATACCGCTTACCGACGAGGATCGGCTGCCCTGGCTGCGCAAGATCGCGGCGGAGATCGATGAATGGCGCGCCGCCGGCCAGTCCGGCGTGCTGACCTGCTCGGCGCTGAAGCGCGCCTATCGCGACATCATCATCGGCGACCGCGCCGACGTGACGCTGATCTATCTGCGCGGCCCGCACGAGCTCATCCGCGAGCGCATGGCCGCGCGGCATGAGCATTACATGCCGGTGTCCCTGCTCGACAGCCAGTTCGCGGCGCTCGAGGAGCCGACGGAGGACGAGCGGCCGATCGTCGTCGATATCGGCCACAAGCCCATCGAGCTCGCCGCCGAGATGGTCCACCGCCTGGAAGCCCGCCAAGCCGGCCGCCCATAAGCCGGCCGCCAGACAACGATAAGAAAGGACATTCAGATGGCTTTGCCGACCGCTCGGATTCCACGGGTGCGCTGGGGCATCGGCACGCTGCTCGGCATGGGCGTGCTGATCAATTATTTCGACCGGATCAATCTCTCGGTCGCCGCACCGCAATTGCAGGCGGAATTCGGGCTGAGCCACGACCAGCTCGGCTGGCTGTTCAGCGGCTTCTTCTGGTCCTATGCGCTGCTGCAGATCCCGACCGGGCTCATTCTCGACCGGTTCGGCGTCACCTGGGTGTCGCGTATCGGCGCCTTCCTCTGGTCGGTCACCTCGGCGATCACAGCACTCGCCGGCGGCTTCGGCGGCATCCTCGCGGCGCGCATCCTGCTCGGCGTTGCCGAAGCGCCGGGCTTTCCGGCCAGCTCCAAGGCGACCGGCTACTGGTTCCCGCGCCAAGAGCGCGCTTTCGCCACCTCGATCTTCGACGCCGCCGCGAAATTCTCGAACGTCATCGGCGTGCCGCTGGTCGCCTGGGCGATCGTGACCTTCGGCTGGCGCTGGGGCTTCGGCATCACCGGCCTCTTGAGCTTCGCCTATTTCATCGCCTTCTGGATCGTCTATCGCGATCCGAGCAAGCATTCGCGGCTGACCAAGGCCGAGCACGACTACATCCTCGAAGGCGGCGCCACGCCCGAAGGCCCGGCCGGCGGCGGCGAATTCGCCATGTTCGGCTATCTGCTGACCAATCGGAAGGTCTGGGGGCTGACCATCGGCTTCTCGGCCTATGGCTATTCCTTCTATCTGTTCCTGACCTGGCTGCCGAACTATCTCGTCCAGACTATGCATATGGACATTTTGAAGTCGGCCGGCTTCACCGCCATTCCTTGGATCTGCGCCACGATCTCGGATCTCGTCGTCGGCGGCTGGCTGATCGATCACCTGATCGCGCGCGGCTTTCCCGACACGCCGGTCCGCCGGACGGTGCTGGTCGCGGGCATGCTCATGGGGCTCGCGGTGTTCGGCGCCACGCTCACCACCGATCCCACCTGGGCGATCATCTGGATCTCGATCGCACTGAGCGGCCTTGCCGCGGCAGCCCCGGTCGGCTGGTCGATCCCGTCGCTGATCGCGCCGCGCGGCGGCACCGGCACGATCGGCGGCATCATGAACTTCCTCAACAACATGATGGGCGTCGTCGCGCCGATCGCGACCGGCTATATCTACGACCGGACGCAATCCTTCACCGACGCGTTCCTGACCGCCGGCATCGTGCTGGTGATCGGCATCCTGTCCTACATCTTCATCCTGGGCGATCTGAAGCCGATCCCGGAACCGAGCTGAGGCCGAGAAAAAGGGCCAGGAAACGACGTTCCCGGCCCCCTCATCCTTAGTTCACACGCCGGAACGGATAGCCCTGCCAAAGCCATTCGAGCGCTTCGGGCAGAGTTTGCGACTCGGTCGCCGCGTCGACATGCTTGGCGTTGCGCGAGAAGACGAACTGATATTGATAGCCTTTGGCTGCCAACGCTTTGGCCATGAGCTCGTTCGACAAGGCCCAGTCGTGCATGCCGTCGGCGAGCGCCACGTCGAAATAGAAGAGATCCTGGTCGCCGGTCTCGAACCAATAGCGGATCGGCTTGCGCGGGCTGGTGGGAATGAGCGGCGTGCGCGGCGGCACGCCGGTTTCGGTGATGGTGGAGCCGGTCACGTTCAGGTCCGGTCCCGGCGCACCCGCCCACGGATCATGAAACTCCCAGGCGCCCCCGCGCAGCGCCGGGTCGTGAGGCCATTGCTGGTTCACCATGGTCGGCGAATATCCGAGCACGCGATGGTAAAGCTCGGGATGGAACCACGCCATCGTGAAGGCGGCGGCACCGCTGGAACTGAAGCCCATCGTGGCCCTGCCGTCCGGATCCTTGGTTAGCCGTACGCCGGTATGCTGCTCGACGAAGGGCAGGATTTCCCGCTCGACCCATTCGGCATAATTGCCGGACACGGTATCGTATTCGCGCCCGCGCTCGCTGCCCTGCGAATCCTGCCCGCCGGCGCCGATGCTGACGGCGATCATGGGCGGGATCTTGCGCTCGTGAATGAGATTGTCGAGAACGGTGAACAGGCGGATCTCGTTGGCGCTGGTCGGGCCGCCGTCGCCCATGACGATGAACGGCATTTCGACGCCGCGGCGATAGCCAGCCGGAACATAGATGTCCAACGGCCGCGTCCAGGTTCCCGGATGGCTCACGGTCAGGATCAGGTTCGAAGGATCGTCCGGAAAGGTCGATCCGCCGAAGACCGCGGAATCGAGACAGCCGATCGGCTCGTCACGAATCACGCCGGGATTGTAGATGATGCTGTCGTTCGAGGAGAGGGTGAATTGATAGACCGTTCCCTTCGGCACATGCGCCTGAACGACGGTCTCCGGCGCCGGCGTGTGCGTCGGCCCGATGATGAAATTGCCCTCGGCGAAGATCGAGGGCACTTTGCCGTCGGGAAGCTGGAAGGCCGGCGGGTAGTTGGGACTGAGGGGATTGCGGGTCGGCGGCATGGTGGTCAGATCCAAGCCGGTCGTGTCGATAAAGAACGGCGCCGATGGATCCGTGGTATTCGATCCTGGCGGAATGGTTGTATTTTGCGTTGCACAAGTGGTTTGAGCGAAGGCGGCCGGAGCCGCGAACACGCTCGACAGCAAGACGCCCGCGAGGACGGCATGGACTCTATTCATTCTTAGTTTCCTCCCTTGCCGGATGCCTAAATTTAGATTTAGACCTTGAGATAGTGACTCAAATCCAGACAACGGTCTGCCGGGCAAAAATGAGACATCTTCGCCGGATCAAGAGGATACTATCGACCCATTAGGACGGCGAGGCTCTGATCATTGTTAATATTGTCCGAATTCCCCCATGTAATGCCTACAAGCGCTCAATATGCGAGTTCGATATGCACGTTCTCTCGAAACCTGCTTGTCATCCTTTTCGCCTGCAGGCAGCATCGTTCAACCACCGAACACCATCCTCGGCAGCCACAACGTCAGGGCCGGCACATAGGTGATGATGCCGAGGACGACGAGCAGCAGGATCAGAAACGGCAGGATGCCGCGGATGACCTCGCCGATCGGCGCCTGCGAGATGGTCGAGAGCACGAAGAGATTGAGCCCGACCGGCGGATGGACCAGCCCGATCTCCATATTGTGCGTGAAGATGATGGAGAAATGCACCGGGTCGACGCCGAGCGGCTTCAGCGCCGGCGCCAGGATCGGCAGCACCAGCAGCAAGGTCGCCGTCACTTCGAGGAAGCAGCCGAGCACCAGCAGCAGCACATTGATCGCCAGCAGGAATTCCCAGGTGCTGAAGCCGTGATCGACGGTGAAGCGCACGAGCTGGCTCGGCACGCCCGACAGCGTCATCCAATGGCCGAAGGCGAGTGCCGTCGCCACGATCAGCATGATCGTGGCGGCGCTGCGGATGCCGTCGGCGACGATGCGCAACGTCTCGGTCCAATGGAAGCCGCGATAGAAGAACAGCGAGACCAGCAGCGAGACCACGGCCGAGAGCGCAGCCGCCTCGGTCACGGTGACGATGCCGCCATAGATGCCGACCATGACCGTGACCGGTACAATGAGCGCCGGCAGCGCATGGCCGGTGATCCGCATCCGTTCGGCGAAGGGGAGCGCCGGCTCGACCGGGAAATTACGGCGCCTCGCATCGTAGAGCACCCACAGGAAGAAGGCGGCGGCCTGCAGCAGCCCGGGCAGGATGCCGGCCAGGAACAGGCGCGGCACCGATTGCTCGGCGACGATGCCGTAGAGGATGAGCGCCAGGCTGGGTGGGATGACGATACCGATCGTGCCCGAGGCGCCGACCACGCCCAGCGCGAAGGAGCGCGGATAGCCGCGCTCGATCATCGCCGGCACCAGGATTGAGCCCATGGCAAGCGCGGTCGCCACACTCGACCCGCAGATCGCGGCGAAGAGCGTGCAGGCGACGACGGTGACGAGGCCGAGCGAGCCGCGCACGCCGCCGAGCCAGGCCGCCGCCAGATCGACCAGCGCCTTGGCGACGCCGCCGAAGCGCATGAAGGCCGCCGTCATGACGAACAGCGGCAGCGCCATCAGCGTCGTCGAGTTGAGCTGGGTGATGACCAGCTGTGCCGCGCCGATCAGCGGCTCGCCCGAGACGAGGTAGAGCAGTGCCGCACAGGTGCCGAGCACCAGGAAGATCGGCATGCCGCAGGCGAGCAGCCCGAAGAAGAGCAGCAGAAACAGCAGCGTGGCCATGGAGCTCAGCCAGTCTCGCGCATGTCGAGCGGCATCTCGTGGGCGCCGGGCCTTCCGACCGCCATGGTCGCGGGATCGTAATGGAAGGCGTAGCGAACGAGCCGGACGGCGTAGCGCACCGCCATCAGCGCGCCGCCGACCGGCAGGGCGGTATAATAGATCCACATCGGGAATTGCAGATCGGTCGAGCTGCGCTCGTCGAGCAGCAGCGAGGTATCGACGATCTGCCAGCCATACCAGACGAGGCCGAAGCAGAAAACCAGCGCCACGATGCAATTGAAGATTTCGGCCCAGCGCTGGGCCGAGGCCGGCAGCAGCCGCAGCACCATGTCGGAGCGGACATGGCCGTCTCGCGCCACGAGCTGGCTCGCCGCGATCATGATCGCCCAGATGACCAGATAGACGATCACCTCCTCGGCATAGGATATCGCGTGGGCCGGATCGAAATAGCGGCCGACGATCTGCCAGATGCCGATGACGAGGGTGACGAGGCCGAGCAGCCCGATCAGGAACTGCTCGACCCGATCCCACCAGCGCAAAGTCGTATCGAGCGGAGCGATCAAGCCGGGCCGCCGACTTCGGCCGTCACTAGCTTGACGAGATCGGGCGAGATCTTGATCTCCTTGGCGAGATCGTCCTGCTCCGCCGCCATGCGGTGGCGGGTCTCGACGATCTGGTCGGGCGTCGGTGCCGCGAACTTGACGCCGTGCTCGGTCAGCACCTGCTTCGCCTGCTCCTGCGCCGCCGCCATGTTGGCGCGATAGGCAGGCACGTTCTCGACCCAGAGATCGGTCATCATCTTCTGCTGCTCTTCTGTGAGCTTGTCCCAGAAGCTGTTGCTGATCAGCGGCACGTACATGGCGAGGAAATGATGATCCTCGAACGAGTACTTGACCCCGGCATCCCAGAGCTGGGCGACCTGAACGCTCTGATTGGTCGAGACCAGGCCGTCGAACATGCCCTGGCTCAGGGCGAGCGGTACGTTGGGCCAGGCGGTCGTGTTCGGGATGGCACCGACGAAGCGGGCGCGCCAGGCCTGACCGGCGCCGCCCGAGTTGCGGACCTTCAAGCCCTTGAGATCGTCCAGTGAATTGAGCGGCTTCAAGGTCGTGTACCAGGTCTGGAAACCGAGATCCATCCACGGGCCGACGACATGAGCGCGGAGACGCTGCTTGATCTCGTCGGCGACGATAGAGCCGGCTTTACCGTCGATGACCTTGTGCACCGTGTCGATCGATTGGCCGTACATGACCGGAAGCTGGAACAGATCCGCGTCGGGCACGATGCCGGTAATGGTCCAGCTGCCCGGCGCCGCCATCTCGACCTGGCCCTGGATCAGCGCCTTGGCGATGTCGAGATCGGCGAAGAGCTGGCCGCTATGGAAGACCTCGCCCTTGATCTTGCCGCCGCTCGCCGCCTCGACCTTGCCGAGATAATCGACGACCGAGATGTTGCGGATATGGGTGGGCGCGGTATCGAGCGAGCAGCGCAGCCTGAGCGGCTCGTCGGCCCGGGCCCGCCCGCCGCCAGCCAGCATGGTCGCGGCCGCCGCAGCGCCGGCGCCGAAACGGCGACGCGTGATTCCCTGCCCCATCATTCGTCTCCCCGTCGATTGCCGATTGCCCTCGGCTTTTCGCGGCGAAGATTAGCCCGCTCCGCGGGATTTGCCACGCCGAAACCAACCCCGTCAGGTGCCACCGGCACTTTCGATAGTTAAAGCTATCCATTCCTGCGCTTTCCGTTTGCAACCCGGCGTTCGGCGATGGCAGGCTGGAGATAACGAGAACGTGAATGCGGGAGCAGGCGATGGCGCGGCGCATCAGGCGCGATCTGGGCATCTTCGTTCCCTCGATCGGCGCCCAGCTCATCACCACCACGAGCCTGTTCCTGACGCCGCTGATCATCGGCGCCCTCATCACCGAGGCGAAGCTCGACGAAACCGACGCCGGCTCGATCTTCACGGTCGAGCTGGTGGCATCCGCCCTCACCACCCTCGCCGTCTCGGCCTGGAGCCGGCCGCATTCGCGCCGGCGCGTGGCCATGGCGGGTGCGGCACTGGCACTCGGAGCCGGCGCCTTGACCATGGCGTCGGCGGCCTATGGCTTCCTCATTGCGATCCGGCTGCTGGCCGGGATCGGCGCCGGGATCGTCGCGGCCGAGGCCGCGGCCATCTTGCCGCGCAGCTTCAATCCCGAGCGGCTGATCTCGGGCCTCACCATCGTCGGCATCGTCAACGGCGCCTTCTGGCTCGCCACCCTGCCCTATGCCGTCGATCGGCTGGGCTATCGCGGCCCTTATGCCTGCCTGATGCTGATCAACCTCGCCGGCATGCTGCTGCTGTCCCGCCTGCCCTCGCCGCCGATGCGCCCGGTGCTGCGGACCGAGACTTCCGGCGGCTGGCCGGTGGCGGGCTGGCCGGTATTGGGGGCGATCTTCCTCACGCAGCTCGGCCAGGGCTCATTCTGGGCGCTGAACGAGCTCTTCGGCGCGCGCGCCGGGCTCGACGAGCATATGATCGGCACGTTCCTGTCGATCGCGACCCTGCTGCTGCTGGTCGGCGTGGGGTTCACGGCGCTGGTCGGGACCCGCCTCGGCCGGTATCTGCCGCTCTTCATCATCACGGCGATCAACGCGCTCTCGATCCTGGTGATCGCCGCCGTGCCCGATCCCAACCTCTATATCTGGGCCAATGTCGTGCAGGCCGTGACCAATCTCGCCTCGGTCGTCTATCAGCTGGGCCTCGCCGCCTCGCTCGACCGGACCGGCCGGGTCGTTGCCGCGGCGTCCGGCCTGCTCGGCCTCGGCAATGGCATCGGGCCTAGCGTCGCCACCTATATCGAGACCTCGGTCGGTCCAGCCGAACTCGGCTGGTTCGTGCTGGCGCTCAATGCGGCGGCGCTCATGCTCTACGGCCTGGTCGCCGCCCGCGCCGTCCGCCTGCCCGTCGGATCGCTTGACCCGGAACGGCCGCCGGCCGAATAGTGCGGCCATGTCGACCCCCTACGCACCGCTGGGCTGGAAGATCCGCGTGATCTCGTTGGTCGCCGCCGTGGCGCTCGCTTCCTCGGTGGTCGCGACCTGGCGCTTCGGCGTCAGCTTCGCCAAGCTCATGGAAGCGGTCGAGCGGCAGCAGGCCGTCACCGACGCCGAGACGACCGCGCCGGCCAAGCGCGCCGCCGCCGGCCTCTCGACCGATCCGGGCGTGCTCACCGTGGGAATTGTGCCGCCCAAGCCGCCGAACGCTGCGCCGCAGCATTAAGCGCCGGGAAAGACCTTGCCGGGCCGGTGGGGCCTCGGCATGATCGCGACGCTTGCGCCATTCCGGACGCGATGGGGGTCGATATGCGGAGAATTTTGGGCACGCTATTGTTGAGCTGCGCCGCGTTGGCGGGCGCCACGGCCGCCCGCGCCGACGTGCTGGACGACGTCAAGGCTCGCGGCACGCTCGTCGTCGGCACCAAGGCCGATTACAAGCCCTTCGGCTTCCGCGACGCGACGGGGGCCATCATCGGCATCGAACCGGACCTGGCCGCCGACATCGCCAAGCGCCTGGGCGTGAAGCTGGAGCTGGTGCCGGTCGTCTCCTCGAACCGCATGCAGTTCCTGGATCAGGGCAAGATCGACCTGATGATCGCGACCATGAACGACACGCCGGAGCGGCGGAAGGCGGTCCTGATCATCGATCCGGATTACTACGCGTCGGGCGTCAATATCCTCGCACCCAAGGCGAGCGGCCTCAAGAGCTGGGACGACATAAAAGGCAAGACCGTCTGCATGATCCAAGGCTCCTTCTACACCAAGGATATCGGGGAGAAATACGGCGCCGAGATCTTGGCCTTCAAGGGCGTCAACGAGGCGACCCAGGCGCTCAAGGCCGGCAATTGCGTGGGCGTCGTCTATGACGACACGCTCGTCGCGGCCTTGCTGCTGGAGCCGGAATGGGCCGATTACGGCATGCCGTTCGAGACCATCCTCGAGCAGCCCTGGGGTGCCGCGGTCAAGACCGGCGAGGACAAGCTCGCCAAGATCGTCTCGGACGCGATCATCGATTGGAACAAGACCGGCTTCATCCTGGCCGAGGAGAAAAAATACGGCCTGCCGAACGCTCCCTACGCCGTCGAGATGAACAAGAAATACGCCGCCCACTGAGGCTGCGTCCGCATGGATCCTGTAGCGGCCTGGTTCCGTTGGCTCGACGACGCCCACGGCATCAATTTCACCGTTGCCTACGACGCGTTCGACCGGGCCCGGTTCCTGCGCGGACTGCTCATGACGATCGAGCTGTCGGTGAGCTCGATCGTCCTAAGCCTGATCATCGGCGCCGTCGGCGCCGGGATGGCGCGTGCCCGCAATCCGATCCTGCGCGGCTGCGTCTATTGGATCGTGCAGTTCTTTCGCAACACCCCGCCGCTGGCCCAGCTCTATTTCTTCTTCTTCGGCCTCAACTCGGTGCTGGTGACGCATGGCGCCAACGGCCTGCCGCAGCCGCTCGTCGGCAATGTCGCCTGGGCCATCCTGTCGCTGTCGCTGTTCGCGGGTGCCCATAATGTCGAGCTTTTCCGCGCCGGCATCGAGGCGGTGCCGGCAACCATGCTGGAAGCGGCGGAATCGCTCGGCTACAGCCGGTTCGGCACCTATCGCCACATCATTCTGCCGCTCGCCTTCCGGATCAGCCTGCCGGCGGTGAACAACAACCTCGTCAATCTGGTGAAGACGACCTCTGTCGCCTACGCCATCGCCGTGCCCGAGATGCTCTATGTCTCGAACCAGATCTGGTCCGACTCGCTCAACGTGCCGGAGATGATGCTGCTGCTGCTCGTCTGCTATCTGGCGCTGGTCGGCATTCTGGTCCGCTTCATGGGCTGGTGGGAACGCGCGCTGCGCGTGCCGGGCTTCGGCGCATGAGCACGACGCTGTCGCGCTATGCCGTCGCCATGAGCGCGCTCGCCTTGCTGCTGGCCGGCAGCGCCTTCGCCGCCGGGCCTGCGGCGCATGGCTCGATTCTCGCGGCCCTGTGGAAATGGACGCCGTTCCTGCTCGGCGGCTTCGGCTTCAATCTCGTCATCAGCGCGCTTTCCATGCTGATCGGTACCGCGCTCGGCTTCGCGCTTGGGCTCGGCCTCATCGCGCGCGGACGGCTCATGCGTGCGGCGTGCGGGTTCGTCATGAATCTTTTCCGCAACGCGCCGCGCCTCGTCCTGCTGTTCATGTGCATGTTCCTGATCCCGTTCAAGCTCAGCCTGTTCGGCACGACCGTGCCGCTGCCGGGCTGGGAGAAGGCGGTGTTCGGCATGTCCCTCGCGGTCATGGCCAATGTCGCCGAGATCCTCCGCGGCGCCGTGCAATCGATCCCGACGGCGCAGTGGGAATCAGCGGAATCCTTGGCCTTCAGCCGGTTTCAGACGCTGTGGAGCATCATCCTGCCGCAATGCCTGAAGCGCATGATCCCGCCCTGGATGAGCCTCTATTCGATCATCACCATGGATACGGTGCTGGTCTCGGTCCTGGGCGTGGGCGAGGTCATGACGCTCACTGGCGAGGCGCTCGCGTCGGAAAACAACGACCGCCTGCTGCTGCCCTTCTACGGCTATGTGCTGGTCTGGTTCTTTCTCTATTGCTATCCGATCGGGCTGTGGACGGCTCGCCTCGAACGGCGCTACGCGGTGAAGTGATGGTCCATCGGGTCACGAACGAGATCCTGGTCGAGATCCGGGACGTGCATAAGAGCTTCGGCAAGATCGAGGTGCTGCGCGGCGTCTCGATGAATGTGACGCGCGGCGAGGTCGTCTGCATCATCGGCCCGTCCGGCTCGGGCAAGTCGACCCTGCTCCGCTGCATCAATGGTCTGGCGCCGATCGATCGCGGCACGATCAAGGTCGTGGGCTTCGACGTGCCGTCGCTCAAGACCGACGCCCAGAAGATCCCGCTGCGCAAGGCGGTCGCGATCGTCTTTCAGCAATATAATCTGTTCCCGCACAAGACCGCGCTCGAGAACATCATGATGGCACCGGTCCAGGTGCTGAAGGAGGACCGGGCCGAGGTCGAGGCGCGCGCCCGCGCGCTCCTGCGCAAGGTCCGGCTCGACGGCAAAGAGAATGCCTATCCGGGCGAGCTGTCGGGCGGCCAGCAGCAGCGCGTCGCCATCGCCCGGGCCCTCGCCATGCGGCCGCAGCTCATCCTGTTCGACGAGGTCACGGCCGCCCTCGATCCCGAGACGGTCAAGGAAGTGCTGACCACGATCCGCGAGCTGGTCGATGACGGGCTCACCTGCATCCTGGTGACCCACGAGATGCGCTTCGCCGCCGAGGTCGCCGATCTGGTCTGCTTCACCGATGGCGGCGTCATCGTCGAGCAGGGGACGCCGGACCAACTCTTCAAGGCGGCCGAGCAGGAACGGACGCGGACATTCCTGTCGCAGATTCTGTAGGTTTCCGCTGTGGTCCTCTCAGAACGAGGCCGACATCCCGCCATCGACGGTCAGCACATGGCCGTTCACATAAGAGGCGGCGTCGGAGGCCAGGAACACGGCGGCCCCGCCGATCTCTTCCGGCCGGCCCCAGCGGCCGAGCGGGCAGCGGCGAGCGAGGAGCTCGGCTGTGCCCGGATCGGCCACCATCTCCTCATTGGCCTCGGTCGCGAAGAAGCCCGGCGAGATCGCATTGGCGGTGATGCCGTGCGGGCCGAGCTCGACCGCGAGCGCGCGGGTGAGCGCCTCGAGCCCGCCCTTGGCCGCGACATAGGCGGCGTCGTTGGCCTTGCCGCGCGGCCCGGCGATCGAGGTTATGAGGATGAGCCGGCCGAAGCCGCGCATCCGCATGCCCGGCGCCGCCGCCTGCGCCAGCACGAAGCTGGCCGCCAGATTGACATCGAGCATGCGCCTGACATCGACGGGCGCCAGATCGGCCAGCGGCGCGCGATGCCGCATGCCGACATTGCTGACCAGGATATCGAGCCGGCCCGCTTCGGCTTCGATCGCCTCGATACCGGCCGCGACCGCTGCGTCATCAGCCACGTCGAAGGGAGCCGACATGGCGGCGAGCCCGTGCGACCGCAGCTCTTCCACAGGCCCCGCCAGCCGTTCGGCATCGCGGCCGTTGAGATAGACCTGGGCGCCGGCCGCAGCGAGCGCTGCCGCGATCTCCCAGCCGAGACCGCGCGCGGCACCCGTCACCAGCGCCACCCGGCCGTCGAGCGCGAAGGGCGACCGTCCGGTCATGCCGAGCCGGTCAGCCGGCCGGCCGCGAACTCCCGGACCGCCTTGTAATCGGCCTTGCCATTGGGCGCACGCAACTTGACCTCGCTCACCAGGATCCGCTTCGGCGTCTTGAAGCCGGCGAGCCTGCCGCGCACATGCTCGCGCACCGAGGCCTCATCGAACCCGGCGCCGGCGGCGAGCGCGACGACGCCGACCACGGCGTGGCCCCATTTCTCGTCGGGCACGCCGACGACCAAGGCGTCGTCAACCGACGCATGGGTCTTGAGCACTTCCTCGACCTCCTCCGGATACACCTTCTCGCCAGCCGTATTGATGCAGGCGCTGCCGCGTCCGAGCAAGGTCAGAGAACCGTCGGCCTCGACCAGGCACCAGTCGCCCGGAACCGAATGGCGCACGCCGTCGATCATGCGGAAGGTCTCCGCCGTCTTCGCCGGATCCTTGTAATAGCCGAGCGGTACTGGCGACCCGAGCGCCACCATGCCCGGCCGGCCGGAGCCGGGTGCCACCGGCTTGCCGGCCTCGTCGATTACCTTGCAGCGCGTACCGAGCGTGAATTTCGCCGTCTGCACCTGCCCGGCGGCCGTCATGGTCGAGCTGCCGAAGCCGATACCCTCCGAAGCGCTGAACGTGTCGAACAGCGCCGCGGCGGGCATGTATCGAAGCAGCCCCCGCTTGATCTCGGCGCTCCACATCGCGCCCGACGAGATCATCAACCTTACGCTCGACGGATCCCACCGTCCCGGATTCTCCTCCAGCGCCCGCAGCATTGGCCGGGCAAAGGCGTCGCCGACGATGGCCAGGGAGTCGACGCGATGCCGGTCGACCACGCTCCATAGCTCCTCGGCATCGAAGGACGGTCCTTCGAGCGTGACGATGCAGCCGCCCGCCAACAGCGTGGTCGTGCCGATATAGAGGGCGGCGCCGTGCATCAGCGGGCTGGCCGGGATCAGCTTGCTGCCGGGGCCGGCCTGCCGGATCGCCTCGGCCAGCGCTGGCACGGTCTCGGCGACCGGGCCCTTCAGTCGCTCGCCGGCGAGCTGGGATTCACGCAAATCATCGTGTCGCCATACCACGCCTTTGGGCATGCCGGTGGTGCCGCCGGTATAGACCATCAAAATGTCGTCGGGCGATCGCTCGATGCCGAGCGGCGCGCCGTCGCCTTCCATAGCGAGCGCCTCGTAGGGTTCGGCGAAGGAGGCCGTGTCCTCGCCGATTTCGACGAACAACCGGACCTTGTCGAGCCGAACGCGGATCGCCTCGATCACCGGCCGGAATTCGCGATCATAGACGACGACTCCAGCGTCCGAATTGTCGAGGATGTAATGCACCTCGTGCGGCTGGTAGCGATAGTTGACGTTGACATGGACGAGCCGTGCCTTGAGGGCGGCCGCCAGGGTCTCGACATATTCCGGCCGATTGCGCATGTAGAAGGCGACATGGTCACCCGGCTCGATGCCGCGCTCGAACAAGGCCCGGCCGAGATTGTTCGACCGCCGCGTCATCTCCGCCCAGCTCGCCCGCCTTTCGCCGTGAATGAGCGCCGGCGCATCGTCCGGCAGCACCGGTGCAATGGCATCGAGAATATCGCCGAGATTCCAGCCCATCTACCTCTCCCTGCGGCGGGAAGGCGCGGGCGAATTGCCCCACGCTGAATCCGCCGGTATGGTAGTCGTCACTACCTTAACGACCATAATGGAAACGCCCCTCATGCCCGCGATCCCGCTTCGCCACGGAGTCTTCCTGGCGCCCTTCCACCCGGTGAAAGACGATCCGACCCTCGCGATAGAGCGCGATCTCGAACTGATGGAATGGCTCGACCGACTCGGCTACGAGGAAGCCTGGATCGGCGAGCACCATTCCGCCGGCTTCGAGATCATCGCATCGCCCGAATTGTTCATCGCCGCCGCGGCCGAGCGCACGAAGCGCATCCGGTTCGGCACCGGCGTGATCTCGCTGCCCTATCACAACCCGCTGATGGTCGCGAACCGCATCATCCAGCTCGACCATATGACGCGCGGCCGGATCATGCTCGGCGTGGGCCCCGGCCTGCTGGTCTCGGACGCGGTCATGCTCGGCATCGATCCGAACAAGCAGCGGGACCGGATGGTCGAGGGCATCGATCTCATCCTGCGCCTCATGGCCGGCGAGACCGTGACCGAGAAGACCGAATGGTATGAGCTGAACCAGGCGAGCCTGCATCTCCTGCCCTATACCCATCCCCGGCCGGAGATCTGCGTGGCGAGCTCGGTCACGCCCTCGGGCGGCCGCGTCGCCGGCAAGTACGGGCTCGGCATGCTGTGCGTAGCCGCCACCAACGCCGTCGGATTCGACGTGCTCGGCGTCAATTGGAAGGTGGCCCAGGATGTCGCGGCCGAACACGGCAACGCCATGGACCCCAATGCGTTGCGCCTGGTCGGCCCGATCCACATCGCCGAGACGCGCGAGCAGGCGCGCGCCAATGTTCAATTCGGCCTGCACAAATGGATCGATTACTTCGCCAGGGTCAATCCGATCGCCCCGCGCGGCACCGGCACCGGCGACCTTGTCGACAACATGATCAACAATGCCGGCGCCGTCATCGGCACCCCCGACGACGCCATTGCCCGGATCGAGTCCCTCTACGGCAAGCAGGGCGATTTCGGCGCCTTCCTCCAGCTCGCGACCAACTGGGCGGATTGGGAGAGCACCAAGAAATCCTACGAGCTGTTCGCCCGCTATGTCCGGCCGCACTTCACCGGCGCCAACAAGCATCGCCGCGCCTCGCTCGACTATGTCACCGAGCACGGCGTGGAACTGGCCGGCCGGCAGCGCACGGCGGCGATGAAGGCCTTCGCCGAGCATGAGGCCGCGCAGAAATCGAAGGCCGCCGAATAAAGGCGGAATGCGACGGGCCGAGCCGGACGAGACGCGGGACGGGCGTCCGTTCGGCCGGCGCGCTGCATCACCAAGGACCATGAATATCTCTTCAGTTCCATAAAGGTACTGAAAAGAATTATCCGCCAATTTTTACATTTCAATGCAGTTTGGCGAGCCGGCGAAGAAATGTGGTTACAGCGGTAATAGAACGCGGCACCTTCCGATATTGAGCAATCGTCCCCCGTCAAATCTTTCACCCGCGCCCACGGCAATATCTGACGGGCTGGAATAACGGCTGAAATTCGGCACCGCTTTGGCACCGATCTTGGCGAACCGGCAAACTATTGCGCCTATCACGGCCGCGTGCGACAAGTGATGTAACGGCATGACATGACTGGTCCGGGTTCCTCCGGAAGAATGGCGGCGATCACCATGACCGGCGAAGCATATCCGACACCGTCGCTGCCGACCGTGGCGCTGCTGTGCCGCTGCCCGCGCTGCGGCCGGGGCAAACTGTTCGCCGGCGTGCTCGCGGTGGCGCCGCGCTGCACCGTGTGCGATCTCGACCTTCAGGAGCAGGATAGCGGCGACGGGCCGGCCGTCTTCGTGATCTTGATCCTGGGCGGGTTGGTGACGCTGTTCGCCAGCCTGGTCGAGGTCAAGTTCGCGCCGCCGCTCTGGGTTCACCTGCTGCTGTGGACGCCGCTCATCATCGGCGGCGCGGTGGTGCTGCTCCGGATCATGAAGGCCGCGTTGATCGCCATCCAGTTCCGCAGCCGGACGCTCGGCGGCGGTCCCGAAGCCTAATTGACCCGGTTCGAAAACCGGGCTCTTTGACCGGGACATCGGGAACGGCATAATGCTTCATGCGGCACGCCGAATGCCCAACGGATAGTCTTGCTGAATGGACGCATATGCGAATTACCCAACAGAAGGCTCAAGACAACAGAGAGCGCATCCTGGACGCGGCTGCGCGGCTCTATCGCGAGCACGGCTTCGATGGGATCGGAATAGCCGATGTCATGAAGTCGGCCGGCTTCACGCATGGCGGCTTCTACAATCACTTCGCCTCTAAGGAAGCGTTGGCGGCAGAGGCTTCGAGGCTGGCATTTGAAGAGATGGCCGAAAAGCGGATGCGCTCGGGCGGCCTCGCGAAATTCGTCGCGGCATATCTGGGCACGACAAACCGGGCGCAACGAAGCCAGAGTTGCCCGGCGGTCGTTCTTGGCGGAGACGCAGCGCGAGCCGGCGGCGAGGTGAAGAGCGTGTTCGCGGACGGCATCGAGACGATGATCTCCTTCCTGGAGGATCGGCTTCGGGAGGAGCACCATCTGGACGAGCCGGAGGCGCGTATCCACGCCGTCAACCTCGCCGCCAAGCTGACGGGCGCGCTCCTGCTGACGCGATCCATCCCGGACGATCACCCCCTCGCCCGCGAAATCCTGAAATCCTGCCTCGACAGCTGCCTTGTGGAGGCTTCCGGCGCGTCCGCGTCGAACGCCGCAGGCTAATTCTTCTTGTTCCTCATGACGGGCGTTTAGGCCCGTCCAGGACGCCGATCCGGGGCCGCGTCAACGGCGTCGCTTGACACCCATTATGATGACAATCATCCTCATAGCTGTTCGAGGAAATTGGGCTTGACGGAGAACAAGCTCTAAGTGGCGTCACGGACAGCCGTGGATACCGAAATCGCCTTATGCACAGGAGAGCGCGATGCCGCTGTGGAAAATCTATCACCCTGAAGGCACCTACACGCCCGAAGACAAGCGTGAATTCTCAAAGAAGATAACTGACGCGTACTCTATATTGCCCAGATTCTACGTAGGCGTAATATTCCAGCCCGTCCCACGCGACTCGTTCTTTATCGGCGGCGAACCGCGAGATAATTTTGTCCGCATCTGCATAGAACATATCGCGCGGCAGCTCGGCTCCGATGAGGCGAAGGCGAGGTTCCTCTCGAGGATCGAGAATGCCATCGCACCTTTCGTCAAGGATCGCGGTTTCGATTGGGAGCTCCACATCGACGAGACGCCGTTTGACTTGTGGACGGTGCAAGGCATCAGGCCGCCCCGCGCGGACACACCGGACGAGAAGCGCTGGATCGCCGAAAATCGCCCTTCGCCACGGACGCATGATTAGCGAGGGATCGAGCTGGGTGGAATCGCACGGCGATCCACCCAAACAGCGAGCCCGTCTGTAACGGAGATCTATTTCATGGCCAACTCACAGGGTATAGCGGTCATCACCGGCGCCTCCGCAGGAATTGGGGCCGTTTACGCGGAGCGCCTGGCCGCCCGTGGCTACGATCTGTTGCTGGTCGCACGCCGGCTGGACCGGCTGACCGATCTGCAGGCGCGGTTGGCCCATGACCATGGGGCGGTGATCGGCACCATGGCCGCGGATCTGGAGAACCCGGCGGATCTTGCCAAGCTGGAAGATCGCATAGCGGCCGAGGACATTGCCTTTCTCGTCAACAATGCGGGCGCCGGCGGCTTGGGCAAGACCGCCGACGCCACGGCCGAGCAGCTCGAACGCATCGTAAGATTGAACATCACCGCGCTGACCCGCCTGTCGCATGCGGCGCTGGCCAGCTTCCGCGGGCGCGAATCCGGTGCCCTCGTCAATATCGGCTCGATGATGGCCCATTCCCCCTCGCCCGCCGGTGCCGTTTACAGCGGATCAAAGGCTTACGTGATGAACTTCACGCGATCTCTGCAGCTTGAATATCGCGATCAACCGATCCGGATACAGCTGGTCATGCCGGGACCGATCCGCACCGAATTCTTCTCGTCCCAGGGCATGAACGAATCGGTGTTTCCGGCAGAATCGTATCTCTCCGCCGAACAGCTGGTGGATGCCACCTTCGCCGGCCTGGACGCAGGCGAGCCCGTCACGGTGCCGTCGATGCTCGATTTGCAGCCTTGGAACGATTTGGAAGCGGCGCGGACGGAATTCGTCACGTCGGTGATGTCGGGCCAGGTGGCGCCCAGATATCGATCGTAGCGCGCTAAACTTGGTCGCGGCCGATCGGCCGGGCGAGCACGTCGCCGGTTCCGGTGAACATGCGGATGAGCATGCCGTTCTCGCCGCCGGTCCGGTGCGCGACCACGACGATGCCGTGATGGCGCAGCCGCTCGAACGCCAGCTCGACATTGCGGGTGCCCACGCTGTGCTCGGGCGTGCCCGCCAGCACGGCTGCCCCGCCGAACAGCTTGGCCTCCATCGTCTCCCGCCGACAGCCGAGATCGAGCATCCTGTCGACCAGCTGATCGATGGCGCTGTCGCCATACCGGGAGTCAGGGCCGTCGCTATGACTCCTCGGCAGCACGAAATGGTTCATCCCGCCGATCCGCTGCACCGTGTCCCAGAGACACACGGCGACGCACGAGCCCAGCACGGTGCTGATCACCATCGGCTCGCGCGAGCAGTGAATAGCGGCCGAGAGCAAGAATAATTGCTGGCTCAGATCGAAGGCGGGGATCGGGTCGAGCGCCATCAGCGGGACCCAGCCCGGACGATCTCGCCCGCCAGCATGTCGAGCGGCAGCACCTTGTCGGCCGCCCCCAGCGCGATCGCTTCCTTGGGCATGCCGAAGACGACGCAGCTCGCCTCGTCCTGCGCGATGGTCGGGGCCCCCGCCTCCTGCATCTCGCGCAGGCCCTTGGCGCCGTCGTCGCCCATGCCGGTCATGATGATGCCGAGGGCGTTCGGCCCGGCATATTGCGCGGCCGAGCGGAACAGCACATCGACCGAAGGGCGGTGGCGCGAAACCAGCGGCCCCTCCTTGATCGAGACATAGTAGCGGGCGCCGCTCCGATGCAGCAACATATGCTTGTCGCCGGGCGCGATCAGCACGCGGCCGCGCAGCACCGTGTCGCCATCCTCGGCTTCCTTGATCTCCATCCGGCAGAGCGTGTCGAGCCGGCGCGCGAAGGCCGCGGTGAATTTCTCCGGCATGTGCTGGACGATGCAGATGCCGGGCGCCGCTTCCGGCAGCGCCTCCAGGACGATGCGCAGCGATTCCGTGCCGCCGGTCGAGGCGCCGATGCAGACGACGCTCTCGGTGGTCCGCGCCATCGCCTGGCGCGGACGCGGCGGCGGCAGGATCACGTCCGCGTTGAGCTTCTGCGATACCTCCATCCGGCGCGGCGCTTTCGCCTCGCCGCCTCCGGGGCGCTTGATGCGGGCATGGGCCGCCGCCTTGACCGTATCGCAGATCCGGAGTCGAGATTCGAGCAGCCCCTGCTTGGTGTCCAACTTGGGCTTGAGGATGATGTCGACGGCGCCCGCCTCCAGCGCTTGCATCAGAGTTTCGGACCCCTCCTCCGTCAGCGACGAGCACATGACGACCGGCATAGGATGCTGGGCCATGATCTTGCGCAGGAAGGTGATGCCGTCCATGCGCGGCATCTCGACATCGAGGGTGATGACATCCGGCACTTCCTGCTGGATGCGGCGGGCGGCGACGAACGGGTCGGCCGCCGTGCCGATGACCGAGATGTCGGGATCGGTTTCGAGGATGTCGGAGAGGGTCTGGCGCACCAGTGCCGAATCATCGACGATCAGAACCCGGATCTTGCCACTCACCCCCGGCACCTAAAGGCGCCGGAAGACGGTGGGGCCTGCCGGCTCGAGCGGCAGCCCGAGGCCGGCAAGCGATTCCGAATGACCGAGGAATAGGAAGCCGCCCGGCCGCAAATGGTCGCAAAGACGCTCCAGCACTTCCTGCTGGGTTGGTTTGTCGAAATAAATGAGGATGTTGCGGCAGAAGACGACATCCATGTCTCGGTCGACCGCATAGGGTGCTTCCATCAAATTGACCCGGCCGAACTGGACCATGGAGCGCAGCTCCGGCGCGATTCTGACGAGATCTTGCCTGGCATCCCTGGAACGCAGCAGGAAGCGCTTGCGCAGCGCCATCGGTACCGGCTCGATCATCTGCTCCGGATAGATCGCCGCGATCGCCGTTTCCAGCACGCGGGTCGAGATGTCGGTGCCGGTGATCGAGAAGCGGAAGCCGCCGCGCCGCTCGGCCAGATCGGCCAGGGCCATGGCGAGCGTATAGGGCTCGGCGCCGATCGAGCTCGCGGCGCTCCAGACCTTGAGCGTGACCGGCGCGCCCGGCCGCCGCAAAGCCGTGAGCTCGGGTACGGCGACATCGGTCAGGAAGCGGAAATGCTCGGGCTCGCGGAAGAATTCGGTCTTGTTGGTGGTGACCGCGTCGATCAGATGGATCGACTCCGCTTCGAGCCCGCCCTGGTCGAACAGATGCGCACAATAGTCCGTCAGGCTGGCGAAGCCGTTGGCGCTGGCGCGCTTGCGCAACCTGCCCTCGACCATGGTCTTCTTGGTCGGGGGCATCTTGATGCCGCTATAATTATGGATGAACTGCGCCAGGCGTTGAAAATCCCGCCCTTTCAGATGGTCCAGCCTGGCTCCGTTCATCTCGTTCATCGCTCGTTCAATACCGCTCGAATTCGGCGTCGCGGGCATCGCCGCCATTGCTGGCGAGATCGAGCGCGAAGCCGGTGCCGTTTGCCTTCTTGGCGTGGCCGTTCAGGCCGGAAGATGACTTTCGCCCCACGCTCTGCGCCCGCTGGGTCTTGGCCGACGGTGCCGTCCGGCGCGGTGCTGCTGTCTGACGCGGGGCCGGCCGTGTCGGCGCCGCCGTGCGGCCACCGTCATTGTCGACCCGGAAATAGGCGATGCTCGATTGCAGCTGCTCGGCCTGCGCCGCCAGCTCCTCGGAGGTCGCCGACATCTGCTCCGACGCGCTCGCATTCTGCTGCGTCACCTTGTCGAGCTGCTGGATCGCCTGGTTGACCTGCTCGCCGCCGATATCCTGCTCCCGGCACGCAGCACTGATCTCCTCGACCAACGACGCCGTCTTCTTGATGTCCGGCACCAGACGCTCCAGCATCTCGCCCGCTTCCTGCGCGGCCTTCACCGTCTGCGAGGAGAGCGTGCCGATCTCGGCCGCCGCCGTCTGGCTGCGCTCGGCGAGCTTGCGCACCTCGGATGCCACCACCGCGAAGCCCTTGCCGTGCTCGCCCGCCCGTGCGGCCTCAACGGCCGCGTTCAAGGCCAAGAGATCCGTCTGACGGGCGATCTCCTGGACGATCGTGATCTTCTCGGCGATCGTCTGCATCGCATCGACCGCGCGCCCGACCGCCTCGCCGCTCAGCTGCGCATCGCTCGCCGACTGCCGCGCGATCTTCTCGGTCTGCGACGCATTGTCGGCGTTCTGCTTGATGTTCGCCGCCATCTCTTCCATCGAGGCCGAAGCCTCTTCGGTCGACGACGCCTGCTCGGTCGCACCCTGCGACAGCTCCTCCGAGCTCGCCGACAGCTCCTGGCTCCCCGCCGACACATTCTCCGCCGCGCTCATCGCCTCGGACACGACACCGCGAAGCTTGTCCAGCATCCGCTCCAGCGCCAACCCCAGCACATCCTTCTCCGACAGAGGCCGCGCCTCCACCGTCAGATCGCCATCGGCGATCGTGTCCGCGATCTTCGCCGTCGCACGGAGATTCGATGTCATCCGTTCCAGCGAAATGCCGAGCGTGTCCTTCTCCGACAGGCGCTTGATCTGCACGGACAGATCGCCCTCGGCGATATCGTCGGCGATCTTGGCGGTCGCCTTGAGATTGCCGGTCATGCGGTTTAGCGCGTCGACCAGATCCTTGATTTCGTCATTGCTGCTGACACTGATCTGTTGATCGAGATCGCCCAGCGCCACCCCGTCGGCGAGCTTGACCGCCCGGCCGAGGCCGCGGCCGATATTGAGGGCGATCCAGGTGCCCATACCGATCGCGACCAGCAAGGAGGCGACCACCGCGATGATCAGCAGCAGCTTAGCATTCTCGTAGAGCCTGCCGGCCTCGGATTCGGCCTGCGTCATGAAACCTTTATTGAGGGTCACGATCTCACCCATGTGGGATTCGGCCTGGTCGACGAGCTGACGTCCCTCGCCGGCCGAGAGATCGAAAGCGGTATGTTTCGAATTCTTCCCGGCCAAGGCCAAGATCTGGCCGTGAAGCTGGGCCCATTTATCGAGCTGGCCGGCGAATTGGTCGAAGAGCGGCCGATCCTGGTCGCCGATGAGCCGGCGCAGCGCATCCTGCGCCGTGTGGACATCGGCAAGGGCGGCTTCCATGCGCTGCTGGTAGCGCTGCATGTCCTGGGCATTGGCGGTATCGGTCAGTTTCAGTTCATCGCGCTCGACGGCGTGGAGCTTGTCGGTGATCTGCCCGCCCAGCGCCACGGCACGGAGCAGGTTGGCCGACGGCGTTTCCGTCTGCAGGCGATCGGTCAGCTGCCGGAGCGGCTCGGCCATCCGCTCGAAGGCGGGCCGGCCTTCCTTCTCCGCCAGCTCGCGCGCTTCGGCACTGGTATCGTGCGTGGCGAGGTCGCGCACCCGATCCTGAACCTGCAGCCACTTGTCCCAGGCGATGGTGAAAGCGTCGAGCTTCTGCTTGCCTTGCGGGCTGGCGATCTCATGCAGCTTGTCGCGCTCGGCTTCGAGCTCGGTGCGAAGGCGCGTGATCTCCTTCTGAAAGCGGTCGCTCTGCTCCGGCGTCTCGGCCAGCAGCAGGTTCTTCTCGGCCCGGCCGAGCGCCGTCAGCATGTTCTGGAGATCGAGCGACATCTGCGTGCGCTGCATCGGCCCCTGAACCAGGGCATTCAGCGAGCTATTGAGATCGGACAGGCTGCTCAAGCTCATGCCCGCCATCACCATCGAGAACAGGATGATGATCGCGAAGGTCAGGCCGAGCTTCAGCTTCACAGTGGCGCGCATCGAATATTCTCCATCCATCCTATCGTGCCGCCGCATCGCCCACGATGCTGCCCAGCGGCGGTATCGTTCAGTAGCGCTCGAATTCGGCGTCGCGGGCATCGCCGCCGTTGCTGGCGAGATCGAGCGCGAAGCCGGTGCCGTTTGCCTTCTTGGCGTGGCCGTTCAGGCCGGAAGATGACTTTCGCCCCACGCTCTGCGCCCGCTGGGTCTTGGCCGACGGTGCCGTCCGGCGCG